>Ga0182749_1000020_pt1 | contig 276924 bp, 247 predicted proteins | sample eDN3rd37CKraftMG_FD_128875 | JGI IMG/M metagenome (GOLD analysis project Ga0182749, IMG submission 128875) | Enriched Miracle-Growth compost microbial communities from Emeryville, California, USA - eDNA 3rd pass 37_C Kraft MG (version 2) (version 2) ...
CTGCGCTCGACCCGTCTCCGCTTCGCGGCTGCGCCGCTCCGGTCGACGAGCGGTTGAACCCACGGTTCGTCGACCGAGCGGAGCGAGCGGAGACGGATCGAGCGAGCGCAGCGAGTCGAGATCTGGGGTTGTGGCCTGAGGTCTCGACTCCGCCGCTGCGCGGCTGCGCTCGACCCGTCTCCGCTTCGCGGCTGCGCCGCTCCGGTCGACGAGCGGTGCGGCTCGAGCGAGCGGAGCGAGTCGAGATAGCGAGTCGAGATCTGGGGGTTGCGGTCTCAGGTCTCGCTAGACGGTCAGGCCGGTGTGGTGGGCGGCGAAGGCGAGCTGGTCGGCGAACTCGAGGGCCTGGGCGTCGCGGGGCTTGCCCATGCCGTGGCCGGCGCGGGTGTCGACGGACAGCAGGATCGGCGCGTCGCCGCCCTGCGCGTGCTGCAGCGCGGCCGCGAACTGGAACGAGTGACCGGGCACGACGCGGTCGTCGTGGTCGCCCGTCGTGATGAGCGTCGGCGGGTAGGCGCGCCCCTCGACGAGGTTGTGGAGGGGCGAGTAGGCCCGCAGGTAGGCGAACGCCTCGGGATCGTCGGGCTCGCCGTAGTCGCTCGTCCAGGCCCAGCCGATCGTGAACCGGTGGAACCGCAGCATGTCGAGCACGCCGACGCCCGGGAGCACCGCGGCCCACAGATCGGGGCGCTGCGTGAGACCGGCGGCGGCGAGCAGGCCCCCGTTGGATCGGCCGTGCAGGGCGAGCTGGGCCGGCGTGGTCAGGCCGTCGGCGATGAGCCGCTCGGCGATCGCGAACAGGTCGTCGAAGACGTTCTGCTTGCGCTCCTTGGTGCCGGCACGGTGCCAGTCGGAGCCGAACTCGCCGCCGCCGCGCAGGTTCGGCACCACGAGCGTCCCGCCCGCCTGCACCCACGCCGCGAACAGCGGCCGGTAGCTCGGATTCATCGGGATGTTGAAGCCGCCGTAGCCCCACACCAGCGTGGGGCGCGGCCCGGCGGGGGTCTCCGGCGGGGTGACCACGAACGCAGGCACCACCGTGCCGTCCGCGCTCACCGCGGAAATCCGCGATGTGGTGGCGTCGATCGCCGTCGCGGCGGGATCCGGCAGCGTGCGGTGCGCGCGGACGCGGGCGCCGGCCACGCGGATCTCGTGCCGGGTGCCGGGGTCGACGAAGCCCTGCGTCACCACGTAGACGACGTCGCTGGCGGCGACCGCGTCGGATGCCGCGACCGAGACGCCCGCGCCGAGCGGCAGCCCGTCCCCGGCCACGCCGTCGAAGGTCGCCAGCAGCATGCGGTGCGCGGCGTCGTGCGAGTAGGTGAGGACCAGCCCGCTCGCCGTCAGCGCGGCGTCCAGCAGCACGTCCTCCGCGTGCTGCGGCACGACCTCCCGCAGCGTCGTCGCGGGGTCGTCCGCCGCGAGATCGAACGCCACCAGGCGGTACCGCGGGGCGTCGGCGTCGGTGACGACGTAGAGCACGTCGTCGCGCACGCCGATCGCGTTCCACTCCCGCTCGTGCCCCGTCGCGAGGGGTCGCAGCGCCGACATCGGCTCGTCGTGGCGCCGCACGGCGAGGTCGTTGCCGCTCGAGGAGCCGGTGTCGGTGGAGAACACGAACCAGGTGTCGTCGCGCGGCCACTGGCGCCCGAACGTGCGCGGCTCGTCGGGCCGGGTGAACAGCACCTCGTCCGCGGCGACCGGCGACCCCACGCGGTGCCGCATGAGCCGACCCGCGCCCATCTGATCCACGAGCGGATCGCCGCTCGGCGCGTCGTAGGCCCAGTACGTGAACGATCGCGCATCCGGCTGCCAGATCGGGTGGTTCCACTTCGTCCACGGGATGACGTCGTCGCGGTCGCGGCCCGTGGCGACGTCGCGCACGCGGATCGTGCGCCAGTCGCTGCCGCCGTCGGCCACGCCGTACGCGATGAGCGCGCCGTCCGGACTCACCGTCATCATCGTCACGGCCACCGTGCCGTCCGCGGACATCTCGTTGGGGTCGAGCAGCACGCGGGCGTCCTCGAGCCCGTCCGCGTCGTCGGCCACGACGAGCACGTCCTGGTTGCGGCCGTCCCCGTGCCACGCGAACACGCGCCCGCCGCGCTGCAGCGGGACGCCGCGCGTCGGCTGGGACAGCAGGGTCGTCAGGCGCTCGCGGAACACCGCGCGCGCGGGAAGCGACGCGAGGATCGGCTCCGCGAACGCGTTCTGCGCCTCGATGAACGCGCGCGTGGCGGGGCTGTCCAGATCCTCCAGCCAGCGGTACGGCGCCGGGATCCGCGTCACGGATCCGTCGGGAAGGCGGTGCTCGTCGATCGTGTCCTCGCGGCGGACCTCGGGGTAGCGCATCGTCCCAGCCTAGGGTCGTGTGGCGAATCGTCCGGAGCGCGGCGGACCCTCTAGCCTGAGGGGTGGTCGGATCAGGGGATCCGCAGTGACGAAGGAGTCGATGCCATGAGCAAGCAGACAGGTTCCGCGCCAGAAGCGCCGCCGCAGCTGCCTCCGGTCGCCGCCACGACCGAGCCGAAGTGGACGCCGCTGAAGATCGCGGTGTGGGTGCTGATCGCCCTCCTCGGCGGCGTCGCGTGGGTGATGCTCGCGCTCGTGCGCGGCGAGACGGTGAACGCGATCTGGTTCGTGTTCGCCGCGGTGTGCACGTACCTCATCTTCTACCGCTTCTACTCGCGCTACATCGAGAAGAAGATCGTCCGCCCGGACGACACGCGCGCCACCCCGGCCGAGTACCGCGCCGATGGCAAGGACTACGTGGCCACCGATCGCCGCGTGCTGTTCGGCCACCACTTCGCCGCGATCGCGGGTGCGGGTCCGCTGGTGGGCCCCGTCCTGGCCGCGCAGATGGGCTACCTGCCCGGCACGATCTGGATCATCGTCGGCGTCGTGCTCGCGGGCGCGGTGCAGGACTACCTCGTGATGTTCTTCTCGATGCGCCGCGGCGGCCGCTCGCTCGGCCAGATGGCGCGCGACGAGCTGGGCCGATTCGGCGGCGCGGCGGCGATCCTCGCCACGCTGCTCATCATGATCATCATCACCGCGATCCTCGCGCTCGTCGTGGTCAACGCCCTCGGCGAGAGCCCGTGGGGCGTGTTCTCCGTCGCGATGACCATCCCGATCGCGCTGTTCATGGGCGCGTACCTGCGCTGGATCCGGCCGGGGCGCATCGCCGAGGTCTCGCTCATCGGCTTCGTCCTGCTGATCGCGGCGATCATCGGCGGCGGCATGGTCGCCGAGACCGAGTGGGGCCAGGCGCTGTTCACGCTGGACCGCACGACGATCGCGTGGGGCATCATCATCTACGGCTTCATCGCCGCCGTCCTGCCCGTGTGGATCCTGCTCGCCCCGCGCGACTACCTGTCCACCTTCATGAAGATCGGCGTGATCGTGGCGCTCGCCGTGGCGATCATCGTGGTGCGGCCGGAGATCTCCGTGCCGGCGTTCAGCGAGTTCGCGTCGGGCGAGACCGGCCCCGTGTGGGCCGGGCCGCTGTTCCCGTTCCTCTTCGTCACGATCGCGTGCGGCGCGCTCAGCGGCTTCCACGCCCTCATCTCGTCGGGCACCACGCCGAAGATGGTCGAGAAGGAGCGCCAGACGCGCTTCATCGGCTACGGCGGCATGCTCATGGAGTCGTTCGTGGCGATCATGGCCCTCGTCGCGGCGATCTCCATCGACCGCGGGGTGTACTTCGCGATGAACTCGTCGGCCGCCGCCACCCTCGGCACCGTCGAGGGCGCGGTCGCGTGGGTCAACAGCCTGGGCCTGACGGGCGTGAACCTCACGACCGACACGCTCACCAACCTCGCCCAGCTCGTGGGCGAGGAGACGATCGTCTCGCGCACCGGCGGCGCGCCGACCCTCGCGGTCGGGCTCGCGGTCATCATGGGGCAGTGGATCGGCGGCCCGGCGATGATGGGCTTCTGGTACCACTTCGCGATCATGTTCGAGGCCCTGTTCATCCTCACCGCCGTCGACGCCGGCACCCGCGTGGCGCGGTTCATGCTGCAGGACTCGATCGGCAACGTGATCCCGCGCTTCAAGGACACGTCGTGGCGCGTCGGGGCGTGGCTGTGCACGGCCATCATGGTCGCGGGCTGGGGCGCCGTGCTGATCATGGGCGTGACCGACCCGCTCGGCGGCATCAACACCCTGTTCCCGCTGTTCGGCATCGCCAACCAGCTGCTGGCGTCGATCGCCCTGGCGATCGTGCTCACGATCGTGGCGCGCCGGCGCACGTTCGGCTCGCTGTGGATCGTGGCCCTGCCGCTCGCCTTCGTCACGGTGGTGACGACGGTCGCGTCGCTGTACAAGATCTTCTCGCCGGTGCCGGCCGTCGGCTACTGGGCCCAGCACGTCGCCTTCCGCGACGCGCTCGCGGCGGGGGAGACCTCGTTCGGCACCGCGCCGACCGTGGAGGCGATGCAGGCGGTCGTGCGCAACACGTTCATCCAGGGGACCCTGTCGATCGTGTTCCTCGTCCTCACGCTGATCGTCATCACGGCGTCGCTGGTCCGCGTGGTCCAGGCGTTCCGCGCGACCGCCGTGATCGACAACGAGGAGCCGGCCGTGCCGTCGCGCCGGTTCGCGCCGGCGGGCCTCATCCCGACCGCGGAGGAGCGCGAGCTCGAGAAGCAGTGGGCCGCGCTGCCCGAGGACGCGAAGCCGATCCGGGGGCACTGATGAGCGCGGCGATCCGGAGGGCGTGGGGCGCGGTGCGCTGGTACGTGCGCGGCGTGACGGGCGAGTCCCGCTACGACGCGTACGTGGCGCACGCCCGTGCCGCCCACCCCGACCGGGAACCGCTCAGCGCGCGCGACTACTGGCGCCGCGTGTACCGGGAGCAGGACGCGAACCCGGGCGCGCGGTGCTGCTGACGCGGCGCTGAGCCACCGCCCCGACGAGCCGGTCCCCACCGCTCGTCGGGGCGGTGTCGTCTCGCGTTCAGCCGCGCGACGACCTGGGCTCAATAGGATCGGGGCGTGACGACATCGACCCCTCCCGCCCGCGGCCGCGGATCCGCGGCGCTCGGATACTTCATCTTCGCCAGCCGCTGGCTGCAGGCGCCGCTGTATCTGGGCCTGATCATCGCCCAGCTCGTCTACGTGGTCGTCTTCATGATCGACCTGTGGCACCTCATCGAGACGGTCTTCCACGACATCACCCACCTCAACGAGGCGACGATCATGCTCGCGGTGCTCGGGCTCATCGACGTGGTGATGATCGCGAACCTGCTCATCATGGTGATCATGGGCGGCTACGAGATCTTCGTGTCCCGCCTGCGGATCAACGACCACCCGGATCAGCCGGACTGGCTGAACCACGTCAACGCCAACATCCTCAAGGTGAAGCTGGCGATCTCGATCATCAGCATCTCGTCGATCCACCTGCTGCGGACCTTCATCGAGGTTGGGGACCTCGGGGCGCGCACCGACGAGTCGGTCACCGGCGAGACCTACACGAGCGAGGGCGTGTTCTGGCAGGTGATCATCCACCTGGCGTTCATCGTCTCGGCGCTCGCGCTGGCGTGGATCGACAAGGTCTCCACCCGCCACCCGTCGGTGGAGCCGTCGGAGATTCCGGCGAACATGCCCTGACACGACGACGGGGCGGCGGGCAGATCGCCCGCCGCCCCGTCGCGTGCGCCGGATCAGCCCGGGTGCGTCATGGAGAGCAGGTCGAGCTTCTCGTCCAGCTCGGCCTCGCTGATCTCGCCGCGCTCCACGTAGCCGAGGTCGATGACGGCCTCGCGCACCGTGATGCCCTTGGCGACGGCGTGCTTGGCGATCTTCGCGGCGGCCTCGTAGCCGATCACCTTGTTCAGCGGGGTCACGATCGACGGGCTCATGCCGGCGAGGGCCGTGACGCGCTCGAGGTTGGCCTGCAGGCCCACGACCGTCTTGTCCGCGAGCACGCGCATGGCGTTCGCGAGCAGGCGGATCGACTCGAGCAGGGCCGTGCCCATGACCGGGATGGCGACGTTGAGCTCGAAGGAGCCCGAGGCGCCGGCCCAGGCGACGGTGGCGTCGTTGCCGATGACGCGGGCGCACACCATGAGCGTGGCCTCCGGCACGACGGGGTTCACCTTGCCCGGCATGATCGACGAGCCCGGCTGCAGGTCGGGCAGGTGCAGCTCGCCCAGCCCGGTGTTGGGGCCGGAGCCCATCCAGCGCAGGTCGTTGTTGATCTTCGTCAGCGACACGGCGATCGTGCGCAGCGCGCCCGAGGCCTCGACGAGGCCGTCGCGGTTCGCCTGCGCCTCGAAGTGGTCGCGCGCCTCGGTGATCGGCAGGCCGGTCTCGGCGACGAGCAGCTCGATCACCTTCTGCGGGAAGCCGAGCGGCGTGTTGATGCCGGTGCCCACGGCGGTGCCGCCGAGCGGCACCTCCGCGACGCGGGGCAGCGCCGCCTGGACGCGCTCGATGCCGAGCCGCATCTGGCGGGCGTAGCCGCCGAACTCCTGGCCGAGCGTGACGGGCGTGGCGTCCATGAGGTGCGTGCGGCCCGCCTTGACGACCGACTTCCACTCGGTCGCCTTGTCCTCGAGCGCGCCGGCGAGGTGCTCGAGCGCCGGGACGAGGTCGGCGATGAGCGCCTCCGTGACGGCCACGTGCACCGAGGTCGGGAAGACGTCGTTCGACGACTGCGACGCGTTGACGTGGTCGTTCGGGTGCACCTCGCGACCCAGGTGCTGGCTCGCGAGCGTCGAGAGCACCTCGTTCATGTTCATGTTCGACGACGTGCCGGAGCCGGTCTGGTACGTGTCGACGGGGAAGTGCTCGTCGTAGGCGCCCGTGACCACCTGATCGGCCGCCCACGCGATCGCGTCGGCGATCTCGCCGTCGAGCGTGCCGAGCTCCTTGTTGGCCAGGGCGGCGGCCTTCTTGATCCGGGCGAGGGCCGCGATCTGGCGCGACTCCAGGCCCGTGCCCGAGATGGGGAAGTTCTCGACGGCGCGCTGCGTCTGGGCGCGGTACAGCGCGTTCTTCGGCACGCGCACCTCGCCCATCGTGTCGTGTTCGATCCGGTACTCGGTGTCGGTCACTTCTTCCTCCGTGTTCAGGCCGCGTCCGTCGCGGCGCCCAGGATGACGTCGGGCACGACCGTGCCCTCGGACAGTCGATAGTTCGCGCCGACGATGCCGAGGCGGCCCTCGGCGACCGCGTCGCTGATCAGCTCGGACGACTGCAGGATCGCGGTGACGGTCTGGCGCAGGTGACGACGCCCGACGAGCTCGGGGTCGACCGTCTCGTACGTGATGCCCTGGGCCGCGCCCTCGCGCAGCTCGGCGCGCACGGCGGGGACGATGGGGGAGATCGTGCGCCAGATGTGCGGCGGCAGGGCCGGCTGATCGACGTTGAAGCTGTCGATCGCGGCGCGCACCGCGCCGCACGCGTCGTGGCCGAGCACGACGATGAGCGGCACCTTGAGCACCTCGACCGCGTACTCGAGCGAGCCCATGATCGACTCGCCCGTCACCTGGCCCGCGTTGCGCACGACGAACAGGTCGCCGAGGCCCATGTCGAAGATGATCTCGGCGGCCAGGCGCGAATCGGAGCACCCGAACAGCGCGGCCTTGGGCTTCTGAGCGGCCGAGACCTCCGCCCGCCGCTGCACGTCCTGGTGCGGGTGGGCCGGTTCGCCCGCGACGAACCGGGCGTTGCCCGCCATCATGTCGGCCCACGCCTGCGCGGGGCTGGTCGTCTCGCTCACTTCGCCTCCTCCTGCAGTGCTCGCACCTGGTCGGCGATCCGTCCCGCCAGGTCCGCCGCGGTCTCGGGCGAGGCCGAGCCGTACAGGAGGACGTGGTCGGGCCCGGCCTGGGTGCCGAGCGCGTACGACACGTTGCCGTGCGCATCCGGGTTCGAGATTTCGTATTCGGCCCAGACGATCCCGTCGATCGTCACGGTGCCCGTCGGGGCGGCGCCGCCGAGCTGCTGCGCGGCCCACGTGTCGTCGCCGTCGAACGCCTGGACCAGATCCAGGAAGCTCACCTCGTCCGGGGTGTACACCACCTGCCACACGGACGGCGCCCCCGCCTGGACCTCGGCGACGTTCACCCCCCACGACGGCGGGATCTCGGGCACGACGACGTCGCGCTGGTACGTGTCCGCGACGCGCTCGGCGACCTCCGCCACGTCGATGCGCGGCCGCGGGGCCGGGGTGCCGCGCGGCACCGCGAAGAAGATGATCGCCACGACGACGAGGCTCGCCAGGAGCGCCACGACGAGGTTGCGGAACGTCTGGCTCTGCCGGTACGCCGCCGAGCGCGCGGCCTTCTGCTCGGCGATCTCCTCGGGCGTGGGAACGGGGTACTCCGCCATCACTCGCCCTCATCCGCGCTCGGCCGCGCGGCGTCGAGCCGGCTCTTGGCCCCGCGCAGCCACTCCTCGCAGCGCGCCGCGAGCGCCTCGCCCCGCTCCCACAGCTCGAGCGAGTGCTCGAGGGTGGGAGACCCCTGCTCCAGCTCGGCCACCACGCGGACGAGCTCGTCGCGCGCCTGCTCGAACGAGAGGGTGCTGACGTCGGCGGGGGCGGGCTGATCGGTCATCGGATCCATCCTATTCGCCGCCGTCCGTGGCACCGGGCGCCGCGGGGTCGGCGGGATCGGCCGTCCGCGGTCCGCCGGCGAGCACGCCCTCGCTCACGGCGGCCACCGAACCGCGCTCGAGGGTGACGACGAGCCGCGTGCCGGGCGGGGCCGTCGTCGCGTCGCGCAGGATGACGCCCCCGTCGGTGTGGGCGATCGCGTAGCCGCGCGCCAGCGTGGCGGCGGGGGAGAGCGCCCGCAGCGACGCGCGCAGCTCCGCCGTGCGCGCCTGGGCGACGTGCAGCGAGCGGGACACGAGATCGCGGCCCCGGCTGCTGAGCAGATGGACCTCCTGCGCGCGATCGCGCACGATGCGCTCGGGGTCGCGCAGCGCGGGGCGCGTGCGCAGCTGCTCGAGCTGCGCGATGTCGTGCTGGATGCGATGCGTCAGCCGGGTGCGCGCGCGGGCGCGCAGCTGCCCGACGAGGGCACGCTGCTCGCCCACATCGGGCACGACGCGCTTGGCCGCGTCGGTGGGGGTCGAGGCGCGCAGGTCGGCGACGTCGTCGAGCAGCGGACGGTCGTTCTCGTGGCCGATCGCGCTCACGACCGGGGTGCGCGCGGCCGCGACGGCGCGCAGCAGGCGCTCGTCGCTGAATCCCAGCAGCGTCTGCGGATCGCCGCCGCCGCGGGCGATGATGATGACGTCGACCTCCGGGTCGGCGTCGAGCGCGCGCAGCGCCGCGAGCGTCTCGGGCACGCAGCGATCGCCCTGCACGGCGGCGTACGCCGTGCGGAACCGCACCTCCGGCCAGCGCAGCTCGGCGTTGCGGTGCACGTCCTTCTCGGCGTCGCTGCGCTCGCCCGTGATGAGGCCGATGCAGCGGGGCAGGAACGGCAGCGGCTTCTTGCGTGCCGGATCGAACAGGCCCTCGGCCCGCAGCTGTGCGCGCAGCCGCTCCAGGCGCTCCAGCTGCTCGCCGAGGCCGACGTGGCGCATGGAGGTGGCGACGAAGGAGAAGTTGCCGGCCTTGACGAAGTAGTCGGCCTTGACGCAGGCGACGACGTGATCGCCGACCGCCAGGTCCGCGGGGATGCGGCCGCGGGCGCTGGACCACACGTTCACCGAGATCTGCGCCTCGGAGTGCAGGTCCTTCAGCCGGGCGAACACGTTGCCGGCGCGGACGTTCCACGACGTGATCTCGCCCTCGACCCACACCGATCCCCAGCGCTCGATGAACCCGCGGATCGTCTGGTTCAGGCGGGCGATCGAGGTCGGCGCGTCAGGCGTGGAATCGCGCGGCGCGACGCTGTCGGGGGGAGGCGCCTGCCCCGGCATCGGCTCGGCCTCGAACATCGCCATCGCGCCGCCTCTCTGATCCCGTGCACAGCGGCCGCCCGTAGACTTGTCGGGTGAGCTCCACCGCCATCTCGCTGCCCGTGCCGCGCATTCCGGCCCGTCGCGCGCGCCTCCAGGATAACGAGGTGCAGGGACACAAGCGGGTGCTGCTGGCGGCGCCGCGCGGGTACTGCGCCGGCGTGGACCGCGCGGTCATCACGGTCGAGAAGGCGCTCGAGCGCTACGGGGCCCCGGTGTACGTGCGCAAGCAGATCGTGCACAACATCCACGTGGTGCGCGAGCTCGAGGCCAAGGGCGCGATCTTCGTGGACGAGGTGAACGAGGTGCCCGAGGGGGCGCACGTCGTCTTCAGCGCCCACGGCGTCTCGCCGGCGGTCGTGAACGCGGCGTCCGATCGCGGCCTGCAGGCGATCGACGCGACGTGCCCGCTGGTGACCAAGGTGCACCGCGAAGCGGTGCGGTTCGCGCGCGACGACTTCCAGATCCTGCTCGTCGGCCACGAGGGGCACGAGGAGGTCGAGGGCACCGCGGGCGAGGCCCCCGACAACGTCACGATCGTGAACAACCCCGACGAGGCCGACACGATCGAGGTCGCCGACCCGTCCAAGCTCGTCTGGCTCTCGCAGACCACGCTCTCGGTCGACGAGACGATGGAGACCGTGCGCCGGCTGCGCGCCCGGTTCCCGCAGCTGCAGGACCCGCCGTCCGACGACATCTGCTACGCGACGCAGAACCGGCAGGTGGCGATCAAGAAGGTCGCGCAGGAGGCCGATCTGGTGATCGTCGTCGGCTCCGCGAACTCGTCCAACAGCGTGCGCCTTGTCGAGGTCGCCCTCGAGTATGGCGCGAAGGCCGCCTACCGCGTCGACTACGCCGACGAGGTGCGCCAGGAGTGGCTCGACGGCGTCCGGACCGTCGGCGTGACGAGCGGGGCCTCGGTGCCCGAGGTGCTTGTGCAGGAGCTCCTCGCCGAGCTCGCACACGCCGGCTACGCCGACGTCGAGGAGGTCAAGACGGCGGAGGAGGACCTCATGTTCTCGCTGCCGAAGGAGCTGCGCGGCGACGGCAAGCCCCGTGGCGGACGGGTGGGTGCGTCGGCGTGAGCGACGCGCGCGGCGACGTGCCGCCGTCGGCCGGGCAGCGGCCGCCGGTGCCGCAGTTCGGCGAGTACGCCACGCCCGAGGAGCAGCAGCGGCGCATCCAGGCCACCGCGCGCCCCGCGCCGCCGAGCCCCGCGGCCGCTCCCGTGCCCGCCCCGGCCGCCGCGCGCCCGGGCCTGGGGGTCGATCGCATCATCACCATCGGGCTCCTCGTCTACGGGCTCATCAGCACGCTCACGTCGATCCCGCAGATGGCCGACTACGCGGCGTACGCCGAGAACCTGCTGCGCATGATGGGCATCGACGCCGCGCTCAGCGATCCCGCCGGCGCACGCGGCTGGGGCGTGGCCGCGGCGATCGTCACGGGACTCGGCTGGATCGTCACGGCGGCGCTGTCGTACCTGCGGATGCGCGCCGGTCGCCTCGCGTTCTGGGTCCCGCTCGTCGGCGCGATCGTGTTCCTGGCGATCTCCGGCGTGCTCCTGGCCGTGCCGCTGGTGAGCGATCCGGCCATCGTCGACGCGCTCTGAGCCGGGGTCGGTCAGGGGCGAATCAGGGCGCGATCAGGGTCGCGGCGCACCGCGGTGGCATGCCTCCTGGGGGACACTGGACGCATGGACCAGAGCCCGCCCCGCCCGCGTCGCCTCGCGAACCTCGTGGCGTTCCTGGCGCTTGCCGCGCTGCTCGGCGGGGGCATCGCGACGATCGCGAACCTCGCCCTCGACCCGGGCGCGGACGCCCCGGCGGTCGCGGAGGAGACCACCGACGGCGGCGGGCAGCCGGGCGGCACGGTCGTCGAGGACGGGATCGCGTGGCCCGCGCGTGGCGCGGCGGCGTACGCGATCGGCGACGGCGAGATCGTCTCGCACTCCGACGAGGCGCTTCCGATGGCCAGCATCACCAAGCTCATCACGGCGCTCATGGTCCTCGAGGAGCGCGGCCTGCAGGTGGGCGATCCCGGCGTCGAGTACCACTTCGTCGAGAAGTGGAACGACTCGTACGACGAGTACCTGGCCCGCGGGGAGTCCGCCCTCAAGGTGCCCGTCGGCGGAGTCCTCACCGAATACCAGCTGCTGCAGGGCATGCTCATCGGCTCGGCGTGCAACTACGCCGACATCCTCGTGAGCGAGATGTGGGGCGACGACGCCGCGTTCGCCGCGGCCGCCGCCGGGTTCGTCGAGAGCCACGGCATCGCCGGCATCACGATCGTCGAGCCCACGGGCATCGACCCCCGCAACACCGCGACGGCGGAGGCGCTGATCGCGCTCGGTCGCGTCGCGATGGCCAACCCCGTCATCGCGGAGATCGTCGCGCAGCGCGAGGTGGACCTGCCGGGCGCCGGGCACGTCGAGAACACCAACGACCTGCTCGCGGATGCGGGCGTGGTGGGGATCAAGACCGGGAGCCTCGACGGCAGCGGCCTGCTGTCGGCGAAGGATGTCGCCCACGCCGGCGGCACCGTGCGGATCTACGCCGTCGTGCTCGGCCAGCCCGATGACACCGCGCGCTTCACGGCCTCGCGCGCGCTCTACGCGTCGATCGAGCAGCAGCTGGGCTGAGCCCCCGGGTTCGCCGCGGGGGCCCAGCCCGCACGCTCAGCCCTGGGCCAGCGGGCTCAGCCCTTGCTCTGGCCGGCCGAGCCGAGCTGCTGCGCGGCCTCGACCACGCGCGCGGCCATGGCCGACTCGGCGACCTTGCCCCACGCGCGCGGGTCGTACTGCTTCTTGTTGCCGACCTCGCCGTCGACCTTCAGCACGCCCTCGTAATTCGTGAACATGTAGCCGGCGACCGAACGCGTGAACGCGTACTGCGTGTCGGTGTCGATGTTCATCTTGATGACGCCGTTGGCCACGGCGAGGGCGATCTCCTCGGTGGTCGATCCGCTGCCGCCGTGGAACACGAGGTCGAGCGGCTTGGGGCCGGTGCCGAACTTCGCGGCGATGCCCTCCTGGATCTCGCCGAGCAGCTCGGGGCGCAGCTTGACGTTGCCCGGCTTGTAGACGCCGTGGACGTTGCCGAAGGTGAGGGCCGAGATGTAGCGCCCGTTCTCGCCGAGGCCCAGCGCCTCGACCGCCTTCGTGACGTCGCCCACCGTGGTGTAGAGCGCCTCGTTGGAGCCCTCGTGCGCGACGCCGTCCTCCTCGCCGCCGACCACGCCGACCTCGATCTCGAGGATCGACCCGATCGCGTGCGTGCGCGGCAGGAGCGTCTTCGCGATCTCGATGTTCTCGTCGAGCGGCACTGCCGAGCCGTCCCACATGTGCGAGTTGAACAGCGGCTCGCCGCCGGCCTTGACCTGCTCCTCGCTCGCCGCGAGCACCGGCAGCAGGAAGCTGTCGAGCGCGTCCTTCGGGCAGTGGTCGGTGTGCACGGCCACCGTGATGGGGTAGTTCTGGGCGACCGTGCGCACGTACTGCGCCATCGCGATCGCGCCCGTGGCGCGGCCCTTGACGGTGTGGCCAGCGAAGTAGTCGGCGCCCCCCGTGGTGACCTGCAGGATGCCGTCCGAGCCGGCCTCCGTGAGGCCCTGCAGGACCGCGTTGATCGTCTGCGAGCTCGAGACGTTGATCGCGGGGTAGGCGAATCCGCCCGCCTTCGCGCGGTCGAGCATCTCGGCGTACTGATCGGGTGTGGCGACGGGCATGACGGGTTCCCTTCGGGTGGACGTGTGTCGCCTCTCACTCTACTGAGCGCGGCGCCCGCCCCGGCAGGCGGGAGGCTCCGGCTTCCGTCGTTGCCCGGGCCGCCCATCCTTGCAGGAGCGAAAGAATCGCCGATCCTTCGCGGCCGCGGCGGCGAAACCGGCGATCGGGGCCCCGCCCCGGCTAATAGGCTCGCACCATGCAGACCGCCGAGGACATGATCCCGCTCCGTCCCGACCGCAACATCGCCCTCGAGCTCGTGCGCGCGACCGAGGCCGCCGCGATCCGCTCGGTGCCGTTCATCGGCCGCGGCGACAAGGAGGCGGCGGACGGCGCCGCGGTGGACGGCATGCGGGCGTTCCTGGCGACCGTGGACTTCGACGGCGTGGTCGTCATCGGCGAGGGCGAGAAGGACAACGCGCCCATGCTCTACAACGGCGAGCACGTGGGCACCGGCAAGGGGCGCGCGTACGACATCGCCGTCGACCCGATCGACGGGACGTCGCTGACCGCCGCCGGGCGCCAGAACGCGCTCTCGGTCATCGCCCTGTCCGATCGCGGCACCATGCTCGACGCGTCGAGCGTGTTCTACATGGACAAGCTCGTCACGGGCCCCGCGGGCGTGGGCGTGGTGGACATCCGGCTGCCGATCGGCGAGAACATCCGCCGCCTGGCGAAGGCGCTCGGCAAGCCCGTCGAGGAGATGGTGGTGTCGGTGCTCAACCGGCCGCGCCACGAGAAGCTCATCGAGGAGATCCGGGCGGCCGGCGCCGGCACCCGGCTCATGACCGACGGCGACGTGGCCGGCGGCATCAACGCGGCCCGCCACGGCGCCCGCACCGACATGTGCGTCGGCATCGGCGGCAGCCCCGAGGGCATCGTGACCGCGTGCGCGATCAAGGCGCTCGGCGGGCACATCCAGGGGCGGCTGTGGCCGCGCGACGACGACGAGCGCCAGCGCGGGATCGACGCCGGCCTGAAGATGGACCACGTGTACGAGGCCGACGACCTCGTCCGCGGCAACAACACGCTCTTCGTCGCCACCGGCGTGACCGACGGCCAGCTCGTGGCGGGCGTGCGCCGCGAGGGCAGCTACGTGTACACCGAGAGCGTGGTGCTGCGCAGCCACTCGGGCACTCTGCGCCGCGTGTCGTCGGAGCACCTCGTCTCGAAGTGGCTCTGAATCGCCGATCGTGACGCGGTCGTGACGGGGCTCGTCCAGGGTCGCGTGGCACAATCGGTGTGATGAGCACCACGCATCAGAACACGAGCGGGCCCACCACGGGCGCCCAGGCGGTCGTGCAGGATGCCGTCGACCCCGCTCGTCGCCCCGATGTGCTGCTGCGGGTGCGCCGCGCCCCCGGTCACGAGCCCAGCGTCTGGTGGAACATCGGCGCGTTCGTCGGGTTCTCGATCGTCGTGGTGGCGCTGCTGAGCTTCATTCCCTGAGCGCGGGCGTCACAGCCGGTCGCGCACGTCGCCGAGGTCGGCGGCGATGATCGCCTCCTCGTCCGCCTCGGCCGCGAGCAGCTCCGGCGCCGTGAGACGGCGGGGCGTCGCCTCGATCGGCGCGGGCGGCTCGGCGCTGGTGAGCTTCGAGGCGTCGATCCCCGGGAAGCGGCGCGCCGTGACGAGCACGCGCGACTCGAGCGAGCCGACCAGCTGGTTGTACGCGTCGACTGTGCGCTCGATGGCGCGCCGCATGCCGTTGGCGTGCGATGCCAGCGAGCCGAGGCGATCGTAGAGCTGGTTGCCGAGCTCGAACAGCGCCCGTGCCTCCTGCGACACCTCCTGCTGCGTCCACGAGTAGGCGACGGTCTTCAGCACCGCCCACAGGTTGACCGGCGAGGCGAGCGCGACCCGCCTGCCGAAGGCGTACTCCAGCAGCCCCGGGTCCTCCGACAGCGCCGCCGACAGCACCGACTCGCTGGGGATGAAGCACACGACGAACTCGGGACTCGACTCCAGGCCCGCCCAGTACGCCTTCTTCGCGAGCGCGTCCACGTGCGCGCGGACCGCCTTGACGTGCTTCTGCATCAGCGCGTCGCGGCGGGCGCGCTCCTCGCCGGTGGCCGTCTCGGGGATCGCGGCGGCCTCGAGGAACGCGTCTAGCGGCGCCTTGGCGTCGACCGCGATCGAGGTGCCGCCGGGCAGCCGCACGATCATGTCGGGTCGCCCCGAGCCGGCGTCGGAGGCGACCGGCGACTGCAGATCGAAGTCGACGCGATGGAGCAGCCCCGCCGCCTCGACGATGCGCCGCAGCTGCGTCTCGCCCCACACGCCGCGCGAGGTCGTGGACCGCAGGGCGCCCGCGAGCGATTCGGTGGTCGCGCGCAGCTGCTCGTCGGCGGCCTGGGCGGCGCGCAGCTGCTCGGCGACCTGGCCGAACTGCTCCTGGCGGGCGCTCTCCATCGCGTCGACGCGCTGCTGCATGCGCCGCAGGCTCTCCTGCACGGGCGTGAGCGCCGCCAGCACCGCGCTCTCGCGGGCGGCGCGGTCGGCCGCCTCCTGCCGGTCGAGGCGCTCCCGCTCGAGCGCCTCGCGACGCTGCGCCTCCTGCCGGGCGAGCGCGTCGTGCAGGGCCTCGAGCTCCGCGTTCGCGGCGGCGAGCCGCTCGGAGAGCGCGGCGCGCGCCTCGAGCGCCCGCCGCTCCGCCTCGGCGCGCGCGCTCTCCAGCGCCAGCGCGTGGGCGGCCTCCGCGCCCGCGGCGCGGCCGGCGCGCGCGGACCAGCCGATCGCCACCCCCGCGGCGAGGGCGACGATCACGAGAACGACGGCGAGCGGATCCATGCCCCCATCATGAGCGGGGCCTCCGACAAAGCGGGACGCGGCGCGTCGTCAGGCGGCGATCGCGCGCGAGAGCGGCTCGGTGCGGGCCATGCGCACGCCCACGCGCTCGGCCAGCGCGCGCACGTCCGCGGCCGCCGATCGCCGCCCCGCGTCGATGACGATCTGCGCGCACGCGAGCGCGTCGGCGGCGGCGTCGTGGTGGGCGAACGCGGCGTGGCCGGCGGCCGCAGCGGCGGCCGGCAGCTTGTACGACGGCAGGTCGTACACGCGGCGGGCCACCTGCAGCGAGCACAGGTAGTCGAACGGCTCGAGGTCGTCGCCGGTCGCCTCGCACGCGGCGCGCAGCACGCGGGTGTCGAACGAGGCGTTGTGTGCCACGAGCACGTCGCCGCCGATGAAGTCGATCAGCCGCGGCAGCTGCGCGCTCCACCCGGGAGCCGTCCGCACGTCGTCGGCGGTGATGCCGTGGATGCGCGTGTTCCACTCGTGGAACGCGTCGTGGCCGGCGGGCGGCCGGATCAGCCATCCGGTCGCGGCGACGACGCGACCGTCGCGCACGCGGGCCAGGCCCACCTGACACGCCGACGCCGCCGATCCGTTGGCCGTCTCGAAGTCGATCGCGGTGAAGTCGAGGGCCATGCCTCCCAGCGTCGCCGCGACGCCGGCGGCCGCGGAGGAGGCGCGCCGGGTGCCTGGGAGGTCGCCCAATTAACGTGCACAGCGGTGTGCACGTTTCTATCCTGGAGGCATGACCACCGACACGCGCCGTCCCCGGAAGGATGCCGTCGCGAACCGCGAGGCGATCCTCTCGGCGGCCGCCGAGCTGCTGCGCCGCGACCCCGACGCGTCCGTGGACGCCGTCGCCGTCGCCGCGGGACTGACCCGCCGCGCGGTGTACGGCCACTTCGCGTCGCGCGACGACCTGCTCGCCGAGCTGGCCCGCCGCGGCGCGGGGCGCATCGCCGCTGCGCTCGCGGGCGTGCGCGACGACGACCCCGTCGCCCACATCGCGCGCATCGGCTCCGCCCTGTGGGACGAGGTCGCCCACGTCAAGCTCGTCGCGCGGATGGTCGTGAACGGCCCGCTGGAACAGGTCGTCGCCGGGGGCCTCGAGCCGATCCGCGCCTCCCTGCGCGACGCGGTGGCGCGGGGCGCGGCGGGCGGCGCGTTCCGCTCGGACGTCGACGTGGAGACGGTCGCCCGGCTGATCGAGCGACAGGCGTTCGACGTGCTCGACGAGGTCGTGCGCCAGAGGATGGACGACGAGTCCGCGCGGCGGCTCGTGATCGTGATGGCGCTGGCCGTGGCCGGCCTGTCGTGGCGGGACGCCGGTGCCGCCGCCGATCGGCTGCTGGCGACGCGGGGCGGGCGATCGGCCCGGTGAGGATCTCGGCACGCGGCATCTCGAAGGGGCACGCGCTCCCGCAGGTCACGGTGCACGCTCGCTCGGGCGAGGTCCGCCTCGTCGCGGTGGAGGGCGGGCAGCGGCCCAGCGTCCTCGGCCTGCTGCTGAGCGGGCGCATGGCGCCGGGCACGGGAGAGGTGACGGTCGACGGCGAGCCGGACGCCGCGCGCCTGCGCCGGACCGTCGCGCTGATCGACGCCCCCGACGTGAGCGCGCCGTACGACGACCTGACCCTCGAGTCGGTGCTGCGCGAGGAGCTGGCGTTCGCCGGGGTGCGCCGCACCCGCCGCACGGCGGCGCGGCTGCTCGCGGACTGGAACGCCGCCGATCAGCGCGCCGTGCCGCTGCGCGCCGTGCCCGCCGCGCTGCGGGTGCGGGCGCTCGCCGAGGCGGCGACGATGCGCGCCGGCACGGAGGCGGCCGTCATCGTCTCGCCCGATCGCCACGGCGGCGACCCGGAGGGCTGGTATGACGTGGCCGAGAGGCTCGCGCGCCGCGGGCTGGCCGTCGTCGTGCTGGCCGGGGCCGCCGCGATCGCGGCGCTGGAGCGGGACGAGCCCGCGCCCGACGCGCTCGCCGCCCGGCCCGCCGAGCCCGCCGAGGCCGAGCCGGAGCCCGCGCCGGAGCCTGCTCTGGAGCGCGCCCCCGAGCCCTCCCGCGCCTCGGACGCGGCACCCGAGCCCGCCGCCGCCGCGGCATTTGAACCCGATGCCGACGCCGCACCCGCCGGAGCGCCCGAGGCCGAGCCGGCGGCGGAGCCCGACCGCCGGGCCGCCGAACCCGAACCGGAACCCGGCAACAACCCCGGACCCGACCGCGACGCCGCCGCCGACCCGCGGCTCGAACCGGAGCCCGACCCGACGCGCGCGCCCGCGTCCGACCCCACGACCCCGCCCCGTACCGAGGCCCCCGCAGAGGAGATGCCATCGTGACGTTCTTCACGCTCGTCCGCACCGAGCTGAAGCGCCTGACCGCGACGCCCATGGCGGTGCTCGCGCTCGTCGCGCTCATGCTCGTGCCGGTGCTGTACGCCGGCCTGTACCTCTGGGGCAACGACGACCCGTACGGCAACCTCGACGAGGTGCCCGTCGCGCTCGTGATCGAGGACGAGGGCACCACCACCCCCGAGGGCGGGATCGCGACCGACGACGATGCCGCGGCGGAGAGCACGGTCTACGGGGACCGGGTGCGCGACCAGCTGCTCGAGGACGCCACGCTCGACTGGCACGTGACCACCGCCGACGACGCGCGCCGGGGGCTGCGCGGCGGCGCGTACGACTTCGTCGTCACCCTGGACCGCGACTTCTCCGCGGACCTCGCCTCGGCGGCCGGGGACGATCCCCGGCAGGCGGTGATCCACCTCACGACAAACGACGCCAACAGCTACCTCGCGGGCACGATCGCCGATCAGGTGACCGCCGCGGTGCGGGCCAGCCTCACGCGCGAGGTGGGGGAGGAGGCCGCCCGCACGCTGCTGGACGGCATCGCCACCGTGCGCACGAACATCGCGGACGCCGCGGACGGGGCGTCGCAGCTCGCCGACGGCACGGCCTCGGCGCGCGACGGGGCCGACACGCTCGCGTCGGGCTCCGCGACGGCCGCCGACGGCGCGGCGAGCCTGGACGGCGGGCTCGCGACGCTGCGCGAGGCGACGGCGGATCTGCCGTCGCAGACGCGGCAGCTGGCGGACGGCGCGCGCCAGGTCGCGGACGGCAACGCCCAGCTGTCGGGCGCCGTCCAGCCGATCGCCGATGAGATCGCGGCGGCCGTCGGCGACGCGCCCAGCGACGACGCGATCCGCGAGCGCCTGCGCGAGGCCGGGCTCGACGACACGCAGATCGCGTCGGTCCTCGACATCGTCACCCCGCTGCGCGCGGACCTCGAGGCCGCCAACGATCGCGTCCAGTCGGCCGCCGACGACGTCGCCGCGCTCGCCGCGGGCAGCGCCGCGGTGGCGGACGGTGCGGGCCGCCTCGCCGACGCCACCCCGGCCCTCGCGGACGGGATCGCGACCGCCGCCGACGGGGCCGGCGCGCTCGCGGACGGCACGCGGCAGATCGCGGACGGCAGCGCCGAACTGGCCGACGGCATCGGCCGGCTCGACGACGGCGCGGCGACCCTGCGCGACGGGCTCGCGTCGGGCCTGGATCGCCTTCCGGATCAGGACGAGGACGAGCGCGCGACGGCCGCGCACGCCATCGCCGACCCGGTCTCCGTCGCCGAGACCGACCTCGCCGGCGCGTCGTCGTACGGGGCGGGCATGGCGCCGTTCTTCATCAGCCTGGCGGCCTGGATCGGCATCTACGCGCTGTTCCTGATCGTCAAGCCGTACTCCCGGCGCGCGGTCACGGCGCTGCGCCGGCCGGTGCCGATCGCGTTCGCCGCGTGGGCGACGCCGGCGGGGCTCGGCGTGCTGCAGATGGTGGCGGTGTTCGGGATCATCGCGGTGGCGCTCGGATACCACGTGGCCCACCCGTGGGGCATGGTGGGGTTCATGGCGCTGACCTCGGCGTCGTACGCGGCGATCATCCTCATGCTCAACGTGCTGCTGGGCAGCGTGGGGCAGTTCCTCGGCCTCGTCCTCATGGTGCTGCAGCTGGTGAGCGCGGGCGGCACGTTCCCGTGGCAGACGCTGCCGCCGGCGCTGCGCGCGCTGCACGAGGTGCTGCCGATGAGCCACGCCGTCGACGGCATCCGGCAGCTGATGTACGGCGGGCAGATCGATCGCGCCCTCGGCGACGCGGCGTTCCTGCTCGGCTGGCTGGTCGCCGCCCTCGCCGTGGTGCTGCTGGCGACCGCCCGCATGACGCGCCGCCGCACGATGCGCGACCTGCGGCCGTCGCTGATCGGCTGATCGGCGGGCCGGGTGATCGGCTGATCGGCGCCGACGCCGGTTCACTCGCCGGCCGAGAGCACGCCCTCCAGCCGATCGGCCTCGTGCATCTGGCGCCGCGCCCACGGCGTGATGAAGAACATCCCGACGGCGAAGGCGAGGGCGATGAGCCCGGTGACGCCGAAGTAGGCCACGTCGGAGGCGCCCTCGGTGAGCTGCACGACCTGCGCCGTGATGGCGGTGCCCGCGGCCGGCGCGAGGAACCACAGGCCCATGGCCTGTCCGCGGAACGCGCGCGGCGCGAGCAGGGTGGTCGCCGCGAGGCCGACGGGGGACAGGCACAGCTCGCCCAGCGTCTGGATGACGTAGACCGCGATCAGCAGCACCGCGGGAACGCGCCCGTCGCCCGCCAGCCACGCGCCCGCCGCCAGCACGATGAACGACAGCGCGGCGAACGTCAGCCCGAGCGCGAACTTGTACGGGACGGCGGGCCGATCGTTGGTCTTCAACCACAGCAGCGCGAACAGCGGCGACAGGATGATGATCGACAGCGGGTTGACCGACTGGAAGTTCTCCGGCTGCAGGGCGATCCCGAACAGCGACAGCTCGGTGCGCGTGGCCGCGAAGACCGTCATGGTCGTGGCGGCCTGATCGAAGATCATCCAGAACAGCATCGCGGCGATGAACAGCGGCACGTAGGCGGTCAGGCGCAGGCGCTCCGGGCGCGTCACCTTGGGTGACCGGTACATCACGGCGAACGCCGCGATGGGCGCGAGGAACGCGGCGTACGAGAGCGTGTCGACCATCGACACCAGGCTGAAGCCGCCCGTCAGCAGGGCCGCGACGACCGCGAGGACCGCGATCGAGCCCAGCACGATCGCCGCCAGGCGCAGCACGCCCGGCAGCTCCGTGCGGGTGATCGGGTTGGCGATGTCCTCGCCGGCGTGCGCGACGAGCCGGTGGCCGCCCACGAAGAACATCAGCGCGAGCGCCATGCCGATCGCGGCGACGAGGAAGCCCGCGTGGAACCCCCAGATGCCGCGCACGAGGCCGACGACGATCGGCGAGAAGAACGAGCCGATGTTGATGCCCATGTAGAAGATCGAGAACGCGGAGTCGCGCCGCGGATCGTCGCGGTGGTAGAGCTCGCCCACCATCGACGACACGTTCGCCTTGAGCAGGCCCGTGCCGATCGCGACGAGCACGATGCCGAGGAAGGACCAGCCGCCGCCCGGGATCGCCAGGCTGACGTGGCCGGCCGCGATGATGATCCCGCCGTAGAGCACCGAGCGCCGGGCCCCGATCATCCGGTCGGCGAGCCAGCCGCCGACGATCGTGAGCAGGTAGACGGCGGTTCCGTAGATCGCGACCACGGCCTGGCCGGTGGTGGTGTCGATCGCGAGGCCGCCCTCGGCGAGCTCCGCCGTGAGGAACAGCAGCAGGATCGCGCGCATCCCGTAGTAGCTGAAGCGCTCCCACAGCTCCGTGGTGAAGAGCGTCATGAGCCCCAGCGGATGCCCGAAGAAGCGCCGATCGCGAGCCACGAGATCGGCGGTGTCGGGCCGGGTGGGGTCCGGCGTGGTGCTCTCAGCCATGCAGCGATCGTCCCATCCCCGGGCGGGCACACGCCAGCCGAGCCCGGCGCGCGGCTCCCGGCGGCGGCGCAGGCGCCCGCGCCTAGACTGGACTCCCGTGGCCCTCAGCATCGGTATCGTCGGACTGCCCAACGTCGGCAAGTCCACGCTCTTCAACGCCCTGACCAAGAACACCGTGCTCGCGGCGAACTACCCGTTCGCGACGATCGAGCCGAACATCGGCGTGGTCGAGCTTCCCGACCCGCGGCTGAACCGCCTCGCCGAGATCTTCGGATCGCAGAAGATCCTGCCGGCGCCGGTGTCGTTCGTCGACATCGCCGGCATCGTGCGCGGCGCGAGCGAGGGCGAGGGCCTCGGCAACCAGTTCCTGGCGAACATCCGCGAGGCCGACGCGATCGCCCAGGTGGTGCGCGGCTTCAGCGACTCCGACGTGGTGCACGTCGACGGCAAGGTCGACCCCGCCAGCGACATGGAGACGATCAACACCGAGCTGATCCTCGCCGACATGCAGACGCTCGAGAAGGCGCTGCCCCGCCTCGACAAGGAGGTCAAGGGCAAGAAGACCGACGCGTCGGTGCTCGAGGCGGCGAAGGCCGCGAAGGACGTGCTGGACTCGGGCCGCACGCTGTTCCAGGCGGGTTTCGACGTCACGCCGATCAAGGAGCTGGGCCTGCTCACGGCGAAGCCGACGCTGTTCGTGTTCAACGTGGACGAGGGCGTGCTCACCAACGCCGACCGCATGGCGGAGCTCGCCGCCCTCGTCGCGCCGGCGAAGGCCGTGTTCCTCGACGCCAAGGTGGAGTCGGAGCTGATCGACCTCGACGCCGAGGAGGCGCTCGAGCTGCTGCAGTCGCTCGGCCAGGAGGAGTCCGGCCTCGACCAGCTCGCCCGCGTGGGCTTCGAGACCCTCGGCCTGCAGACCTACCTCACCGCCGGGCCCAAGGAGGCGCGCGCCTGGACGATCCGCAAGGGCTGGACCGCCCCGCAGGCCGCCGGCGTCATCCACTCCGACTTCGAGCGCGGCTTCATCAAGGCCGAGATCGTCTCGTTCGCCGACCTCGACCAGTACGGCTCGATGAACGAGGCCAAGGCCGCCGGCCGCGTCCGCATGGAGGGCAAGGACTACGTCATGCAGGACGGCGACGTGGTGGAGTTCCGCTTTAACGTCTAACGTTATTGACGGGCTCCGTTATACGCTGGTCTCGTGATCAGGTCGTTCGGCAGCAAGGACACCGAACGGCTGTGGCGTCGAGAGCGTGTGCGGTCGATCGATTCGAGGATCCATCGGGCGGCGCTGCGCAAGCTTCGTCAGGTGGGATCCGCGGAGGCGCTCGAGGACCTGCGCGTCCCGCCAGGCAACCGGCTCGAGGCTCTCGAAGGTGATCGCGCCGGGCAGGACAGCATCAGGATCAACGACCAGTGGCGGATCTGTTTCAGATGGACGGACGCCGGACCGGAGGAGGTGGAGATCGTTGACTACCACTGACAAGATCCAGCCGATCCACCCGGGCGAGGTCCTCATGGAGGACTTCATCGAGGGCTTCGGCATTACGCAGAACAAGCTCGCCGTGGCGATCGGTGTTCCGCCGCGACGGATCAACGAGATCGTGCACGGCAAGCGAGGCATCACCGCGGACACCGCACTGCGTCTCGCGAAGTATTTCGGCACCTCGGCCGAGTTCTGGATCAATCTGCAGAGCCACTACGAACTCGACCGCGCCGAAGACGCCGTAGGCGAGCAGATCGCTGCGATCTCTCCACTGAAGGTCGCGTGATTGCGAGCTGTTGATCGCAGTCCTGCTGAACCACGTGCGCGCGATCTCTCCGGGCCAGGTGCTCTGGCTCAGCCCTGACCCCGACCTCCCGTCGCTCGACCTGTTCGGACCGGCGGACGCACCGGCGAGCTTCCAGCAGATCTCGTACGAGGACGCCATGTCCGCGGCGCGCCAAGCCGTCGACGCGGGGGGATATCGAGACCGTCCGGGCAATCTGGAACAACACGATCCGGGGCATGCTCATCAACCAGGAGCTCATCGACGCGATCCAGGAGGTCGTCGACTCCGGCGACCCGGGCGGGCTGCGACAGCTCTTCTCCTGAGCCCGCGCACGTCGGCGCTCGACGCCTCGGGCTCGTCGACCGAGCGGAGCGAGCGGAGATCGACGGTTCAACCCCTGTGGTCTCGGCTCCGGCGCTGCGCGCCTCCGGTCGACGAGCCGTGGTGGGTGCAGGTCGTCGGAGGGGTGGTGCCGGTTGTCGGATCGGAGGGGCGGGAGTGATCGGCTGAGGTCGATGCAACGGCGGCAGCGCTCCTGATCCGGCAACTGAGCGCCCGGTCCGACGGTTGAGTCTCACGGCTCGTCGACCGAGCGGAGCGAGCGGAGACGGATCGAGCGAGCGGAGCGAGTCGAGATCGAGGGCTGAAGCCTGTGGTCTCGGCTCCGCGCCTGCGGCGCTCCGCTCGACCCGTCTCCGCTCCGGCGCTCCGCGCCTCCGGTCGACGAGCGGTTGAACCCTCGGGCTCGTCGACCGAGCGGAGCGAGCGGAGACGGATCGAGCGAGCGGAGCGAGTCGAGATCGAAGGGGTTAAAGCCTCAGGTCTCGGCTCCGCGCCTGCGGCGCTGCGCTCGACCCGTCTCCGCTCCGGCGCTGCGCGCCTCCGGTCGACGAGCCCCGACGACCCTCAGTCGGTGAGCGGCGAGGGGATCTTGGCCGAGCGATAGGACGAGCCATCGCGGGTCGGCCGCCACCGGCGCCAGTGCAGGCGGGAGAGGCGGACCGGCGCGTGCTCCTGGACGTGGCGTGCGGCGCGGGTGAGTCGCTCGTCGCCGGGCAGGCTCAGCCATAGGGAGAGCGACGACGCGCTCGTGCCGATCGCCGCCCTCACGCCGGACGCCCCCAGGACGCGGCCGTACCCATCGACCGGGTGCCGGTCGAAGGCCTCCGGGGAAACGCCCTCCCACGGTTCTCCCGCGTCCGGGGCCGTGGCCCGCTCCGCGGGGTTCGTCACGGAGGGGACCGAACGGGCCAAGTTCCTCGTGGATGGCCGCAGGATCGACGTCGACACGTACGGGCGTCTCCGCACCGATCCGCCGCCGACGTACGAGCCGCTGCCCCTGCGCGGGCGGGTGACAGGATGGGAGGACGTTCACCCATCGACGGAGGTTGCCCGATGACCCTTGCCCTGACCAACGCGCACGTCATTCCGGTGGTGGGTGACGCCTTCGAGGGCGTGATCGTCGTTGGTGACGACGGACGCATCGCCGCCGCGGGCGCGGACGTGGCGATCCCGGAGGGCGCGGAGGTCATCGATGTGCGGGGCGCCACCGTCACGCCGGGCCTCATCGACGCGCACGTGCACCTCGGCGTGCACCCCGAGGGCGACGGCGCGGCCGCGAGCGACACCAACGAGATGACCGGCCCGAACCAGGCCGCCGTGCGCACGATCGACGCGATCGATCCGTTCGACGAGGGGTTCGATGTCGCGCTGTCCGGCGGCGTCACGACCGTCGGGGTGAACCCGGGCTCCGGCAACCCGATCGGCGGGCAGGCGACGGTGCTGCGCACACATGGGCGCATCGTCGACCGCATGGTGCTGCGCGCGCCCGCGGGCGTGAAGTCGGCGCTCGGCGAGAACCCCAAGCGCGTGTACGGCGAGAAGAAGCAGACGCCGTCCACCCGCCTCGGCAACGCCAAGATCATCCGCGAGGCGTTCGTCGCGGCGCAGAACTACATGCGCAAGCACGAGGCGGCCGAGGCGGGCAAGCCCGTCGACGTCGACCTCGCGCACGAGGCGCTCGCCGCCGTGCTGCGAGGCGAGATCCCGTGGCGGCAGCACGCCCACCGCGCGGACGACATCGTCACCGCCGTGCGCCTCGCCGAGGAGTTCGGCTACCGCCTCGTCATCGACCACGGCACCGAGGCCCACGTCGTCGCCGACTACCTTGCCGAGCGCGACATCCCCGTGCTGATCGGCCCCCTGTTCACGACCAAGTCGAAGATGGAGCTGCGCGGTCGCTCGATCGCCAACCCCGGCAAGCTCGCGGCGGCGGGCGTGGAGATCTCGATCATCACCGATCACCCGGTGATCCCGATCAACTTCCTCGTGCACCAGGCGTCGCTCGCGGTGCGCGAGGGGCTCGACGAGCGCACGGCGCTCGAGGCGATCACGATCAACCCCGCCCGCGTGCTCGGCATCGACACCGAGCTCGGGTCCATCGAGGCGGGCAAGCGCGCCGATCTCGTGGTCTGGAACGGCGATCCGCTGGACGTGATGGCGCGGCCCGCGCGCGTCCTGATCGACGGCCGCACCGTGTACGAGTACGACCGCGAGGCGCGCACGGATCGCGTCGCCCCGCGCGACGCGGCGTGACGGGCCCGGGCCATCGCATGGGCTCACCGTTCCGCGGCCTCAGCGCCTTCCCGCTCACCCCGCTGCGCGACGATCGCGTCGACGAGGCGTCGTTCGCCGGGCTCGTGGAGCGCGCGGGGGCGGCCGGCGTCGACTCGATCACGGCACTCGGATCGACGGGGTCCTATGCCTACCTCGACGCGGACGAGCGGGAGCGCGTCGTGCGGATCGCCGTCGCGCACGCCGGCGCGACGCCCGTGCTCGTGGGCGTCGGGGCGCTGCGGACGTCGCACGTGCTGCGCCACGTGGCGGCGGCCGAGGACGCGGGGGCGGCGGGCGTGCTGCTCGCACCGATGACGTACCAGCCGCTCACCGACGACGACGTGTTCGAGCTGTTCCGCACGGTGGCGGAGCGCACCGAGCTGCCGATCGTCGTGTACGACAACCCGGGCACCACCCGCTTCCGGTTCACCACCGAGCTGTACGGCCGCATCGCGCAGCTGCCCGGGATCGCCTCGATCAAGATCCCCGGGGTCCCGACGGAGCCGTTCGCCGCCCGCGCCCGCGTCGCCGAGATCCGCGGCGCGGTGCCGGCCGACGTCACGATCGGCGTCTCCGGCGACGCGTTCGCCGCCGAGGGACTGCTCGCCGGCTGCGACGCCTGGTACTCCGTGATCGCGGGGACGCTCCCGGAGCTCGCGCTGCGGCTCGCGCGCGCCGCACAGGCGGACGATGCCGACGCCGCCCGGGCGGAGTCGGCGCGGCTCGCCCCGCTGTGGGACCTGTTCGCCGCGCACGGGGGCAGCATCCGCGTCGTCGCGGCGATCGCGGAGCTCCTCGGCCTCGTCCCCGACCGCTGCCTCCCGCTGCCCATCCGGGGCCTGACGGCGGAGCAGCGCGCGGAGGTCGCGCGCGTGGCCGCCGCCCTCGACCTCGTCTGATCCGCCTGGCGGTGATCCGCCGCCGGATGGCAGATCCCGCACTCGTCGCCCGCCGCCGCGGCCCATGCCGTGGGGCCCCGGCGCGTCCTGACTCTCGCCGCGCGGGCGCGGGACCGGTAGCGTCGTCGCCATGAGCACACTGACCCTGTCGACGGTCATCGAACCTTACGGTCCCGCCGCGGCGATCATGCTCACCGAGGAGCTGGTCGGGCAGCTGGGCGGTGCCCAGAACGCGCCCGTCGTCGTGACGATCGGCGACCGCAGCGCGCGGCTGCGGATCGCCCGGATGGGCACCGACACCATGATCGGCCTGAGCAAGGCGGCGCGTGCCGAGCTCGGCGTCGGGATCGGCGACGCGGTCGAGGCGACGATCGCCCTCGACACGGCCGAGCGCACCGTCGAGGTGCCGCAGGAGCTGCAGTCGGCGCTCGCCGCCGATCCGTCGCTGCAGGAGCGGTTCGCCGCGCTCGCGTACTCGCGTCGCAAGGAGATCGCCCGGTCGATCGCCGAGGCCAAGCAGGAGGCCACGCGCGTCCGGCGCCTGCAGAAGGCGCTCGAGGAGCTGCGGGTCTGAGGGAGGGAACATGCTGTTCGTCTCGATGGGCGTCTCGGTCGACGGCTACATCGCCGATCGCACGGGCGCGTTCGACTGGGGTGCGCCCGGCGACGACCTCTTCGGCTTCCACCTCGAGCGGGTCCGGCGGCTCGACGCCATCCTGCTGGGGCGCCGGCTGTACGAGACCATGCGCGTCTGGGAGACGGACCCCGCGATGCGCCACGGCGAGGCGGAGGCGGCCTTCGCCGACACCTGGGCGGCGCTGCCCAAGGTGGTCTTCAGCCGCACCCTCGAGCGCGTGGAGGGCAACGCCCGGCTCGCGACGGGGACGCTCGCCGAGGAGGTGGGCCGCCTCGCATCGGGCGGTGCCGCCGAGCTCGAGATCGGCGGGGCGATGCTTGCCGGTCAGGCGATCGAGGCGGGCCTCGTCGACGAGTTCCGGATCTTCCGGTACCCGATCATCGTGGGCGGCGGGGCGCCGCTGCTGCCGCACGTCGCCGATCCGATCCGGCTGGAGCTCGCCGAGAGCCGGGTGTTCTCGGGCGGGGTGGTGTACGAGCACTACCGGCGCGTGAGCTGACGCCGCGGGGCCGCCGGCCCCATCCCGCCGGCGGCCCCGCGTCGCGTCACGCGTGCTGCTCGGCGTGCCGACCCTCGGCGATCTCCTCGATCGTCTTGTCGCAGAACGCGGGCAGGTCGTCCGGCGTGCGGCTGGAGACGAGGCCGGCATCGACCACGACCTCCTCGTCGACCCAGTTCGCGCCCGCGTTGATGAGGTCGGTGCGCAGGCTGGGGTAGCTCGTGATCGTGCGATCCCGCACCACGTCGGCCTCGATGAGGATCCACGCGCCGTGGCAGATCACGGAGACGGGCTTGTGCTCCGCGAAGAAGGATCGCGCGAACGCGACGGACGCCGCGTCCATGCGCAGGTGGTCGGCGTTGACGACGCCGCCCGGCAGGACCAGCGCGTCGAAGTCCCCGCTCGCCGCCCCCGCGACCGGCAGATCCACCGACTGGCGATGCCCGTTCTTGCCGGTGATCTCGCCCTCGGCGGGGGAGACGAGCACCGCCTCCGCGCCGGCCCCGGTCACGGCCTCCCACGGGACCGTCAGCTCGCTGTCCTCGAATCCGTCCGTCAGCAGGAACGCCACGCGCTTTCCGGTGAGCTCGGTCATCGTGCCTCCTTCGTCGTCGTTCAGAAACACAGGCGACGTTACGAAACCGGCCGGGCGCCGTCACGGGGGTTGCGGACGTTCGCCGACGCCGCTACGGCGGCCCGATCGCGTCGGTGCGGCGCCGGGGCGCCCGGGGCGGCATACGATGGGCCGATGACCTCGTTCCACCCCGCGACCGACGCCGACGCCGCCGCGGTCGATGCGCCGCTGCTGCGGCTGCGGATGCTCGGCGACGCGATCCTCGGCGATGCCCTCCCGGGCGACGCGACGACGGGCGGCGCGTGCGTCGGCGGCGTGTGCGCGCTGCCGGCACCCTCCGACCGCTGATGCGACAAGGGCGCCGCCCGGTCGATCGACCGGTGCGGCGCCCCGCGCGTGCCGTCAGTGCCCGCCGTGGAAGCCGGGCTCCTGGTCGGCGGGCTTGCGGATGAAGAAGGCGAGCACCACGGTCGCGGTCGCGATCACGGCCGCCATGAGGAACGCGGCGCGCGCTCCCGGGAGCCCGGCCATCGCCGCCGACAGACCCTCGGCCTCGCCCGCGTGCAGCGTGGAGGAGTAGATCGAGATGAGCAGCGCCGTCCCGGCGGCACCGGCGACCTGCTGCAGCGTGTTGAGCGCGGCCGAGCCGTGCGAGTAGAGCCGCCGCTCGAGCGAGCCGAGCGACGCCGAGAACAGCGGCGTGAACGAGGCGGCCAGGCCGAGCGACATCCCCGTCTGCACCGCGATCAGCAGCGGCAGCGGGGTGTGCTCGCCGAGCGAGGCGTACACGTACATGGCGATCGCGATGAGGATCGTGCCCGGCACGAGCAGCGTCTTCGGGCCCCGGCTGTCGTAGATGCGGCCCATCACGGGACCCAGCAGGCCCATCAGCAGCGAGCCGGGAAGCAGCACCAGACCGGCCTGCAGCGAGTCGAGGCCGACGACGTCCTGCAGGTACAGCGGCAGGAGCGAGAACGTGCCGAACATCGAGAACGCGACGACCGCCATGATCACGACCGACACGACGAAGTTCCGCGAGCGGAACACGCGCAGGTCCAGCAGCGCGTCGTCCTTCTTCTGCAGCGCGAGCTGACGCCACACGAACACGGCCAGCGCCGCGACGCCCACGGCCATGATCGCCCAGGCCATGGTGGTCGAGCCGGCCGCGCCGCCGTGGCCGCCGAACTGGCTGAGGCCGAACACGATGCCGCCGAACGCGAGGGCCGACAGCAGGATCGAGGGCACGTCGATCGGCGCGTGCGTGGTCTCGCCGAGGTTGAGCATCCACTTGGCCCCGACGACGAGCGCGACCACCGCAATCGGCAGCACGATGCCGAAGAGCCAGCGCCAGCTGAGCGTCTGCAGGACGGCGCCCGACAGCGTCGGGCCGATCGCCGGGGCGAGCGACATGACGAGGCCGACGCGGCCCATCATGCGGCCGCGCGCGTGCGGCGGCACCACGTTCATCATGGTGGTCATCAGCAGCGGCATCATCACGCCGGTGCCCGCCGCCTGCACGACGCGCCCCACGAGCAGCATCGTGAAGCCCGGCGCGAGGACGCAGATCAGGGTCCCCAGCGTGAACGCGATCATCGCCGCGAGGAACACCTGACGCGTCGTGAAGCGGACCAGCATGAAGCCGGTGGTCGGGATGACCACGGCCATCGTGAGCATGAATGCGCTCGTCATCCACTGGCCCAGCTCCGGCGGCAGACCGAGGTCGGCGTTCAGGTGGGGGATCGCGATGCCCATCGTCGTCTCGTTGAGGATCGCGACGAAGGCGGCGACGAGCAGCAGCCAGATCACGCGCATGCCGCGGGGATCGATGCCGTCCGCCCGCCGCGCAGCCGGTGCCTCGGGCGTCACGGCGGGGCGGGAACCGGTTTCGGTGGTCGACATGGGACTCCTCGAGAAGAAGGGGATGGACCGCAGAGGGCGGTGGCGGACGAGAGCCGTCCGCGGCGCGACGAAGCGCGCGACGGTTCAGGCTAACCGCCGCCACCGACACGGCATTCCCGACGGCGGCAGATTCCACCCGATGTTCACCGGAGGGGACCCCGCGCCGCCGCAATAGGGTGGCCTCATGAGCATGGGACGGGGAATGGGCGGCCGCCCCGCCGGCCTGCGTGGCGTCGACGAGCAGGCCCTGCGCCGCGAGAACGCCGAGGCGCCCCACGTGCCCGACCTCGCGCGCCGCGTGGCCGCGCTGTTCCGGCCGTACGCCGGCAAGATCGCCGTGACCGCCCTGCTGGTCGTCGTCGGCGCCGCCCTCGGCGTGGTGCCGCCGCTGGTGATCGAGCGCGTGTTCGACGAGGCGCTGTTCCCGCCGCAGGGCGGCGTGCGCATGGAGCTGCTGGGCGCCCTCGTCGCCCTCATCATCGGCCTGTACGTGCTCGGCGCCGTCGTCGGGGTGATCCAGACGTGGTTCACCTCCAGCGTCGGCAACCGGGTCACGGGCGATCTGCGGGTGCGGATGTTCGAGCACCTCCAGGCGATGGAGCTCGGCTTCTTCACCCGCACCAAGACGGGCGTGATCCAGTCGCGCCTGCAGAACGACGTCGGCGGCGTCTCCGGCGTGCTCACGAGCACCGTCACGAGCATCCTCGGCAACACGGTGACGGTGATCGCCTCGCTCGTGGCGATGATCCTCATCGACTGGCGGCTGACGCTCATCGCGGTCGTCATCATGCCGCCGCTGGTGTTCGTGCAGCGGCGCGTCGGGCAGGTGCGCGCGCGCATCGCCTCGCAGACCCAGCAGTCGCTGTCGGAGCTGACGTCGATCACCCAGGAGACGCTGAGCGTCTCGGGCATCCTGCTGTCGAAGTCGTTCAACCGGCAGCGCACCGAGTCGGCGCGCTACGCGGGCGAGAACGCCAACCAGATCCGGCTGCAGGTGCGCCAGGCGATGAGCGGGCAGGGCTTCTTCGCCGTCGTGCACGTGCTGATGGCATCGGTGCCCGCGGTGATCTACCTCGTGGCGGGCGTGATCATGGTGGGCGACCCCGGCGCGATCACGGCGGGCGCCGTGGTCGCCTTCACGACGGTGCAGGCCCGCCTGCTGCAGCCCCTGACGAGCCTCATGCGGGTGGCGCTCGAGGTGCAGACCTCCGCTGCGCTGTTCGCGCGCATCTTCGAGTACCTCGACCTGACGCCGGCGATCACGGACGCCCCCGACGCGATCGACGTGGCCGATGCGCCCGGCCCGCTCGGGCGCATCGAGTTCCGCGACGTGACCTTCCGCTACCCGGACGCGTCGGCGGACTCGCGGCCCACGCTGGACGGGGTGTCGTTCACGGTGGAACCGGGGCAGCAGGTCGCCTTCGTCGGGCCGAGCGGCGCGGGCAAGACCACCGTGCTGTACCTGACGCCGCGCCTGTACGAGGCCTCGTCGGGCTCCGTGCTGTTCGCCGGGGCCGACGTGCGACGGCTGCGGCACGAGTCGATCATCGACCACGTCGGCATCGTGTCGCAGGAGACGTACCTGTTCCACGCCACGATCCGCGAGAACCTGCGCTACGCGAAGCCGGACGCCACGGACGCGGAGATCGAGGAGGCCTGCCGCCAGGCGAACATCCACCACATCATCGCGGGGTTCGAGCACGGCTACGACACCGTCGTGGGCGAACGCGGCTACCGCCTCTCCGGTGGCGAGAAGCAGCGCATCGCGATCGCCCGCGTGCTGCTGAAAGATCCGCCGGTGCTGCTGCTCGACGAGGCAACGAGCGCGCTCGACACCGTGTCGGAGCGGATCGTGCAGGAGGCCCTCGAGGCCGCGGCGCGGGGCCGCACCACCCTGTCGATCGCGCATCGGCTCTCGACCGTCATCGACGCCGACGTCATCCACGTGGTCGAGGCGGGACGGATCGTGGAGTCGGGAACGCACTCGGAGCTCATCGCCCGCGGAGGCCTCTACGCCGAGCTGGCCGCGGAGCAGCTGGCGTCCACGCGGGTGCTGGAGACGGAGGAGGCGGTGGCGGGGGAGCGTCCCCACCCCGATTACGCCGAGCGTCGCGCCGATCGCGCCCCGGACGACGACGGCGCGGTCGCCGCGGTCGCCGCGGTCACGGGACCGGTGGCGCTGCCCGCCGACCCGGCACCCGGCGTGCCCGAGGCCTGATCGGGTCAGGCGAGCGGGGCGATCTCGGCGCGGAAGGCCTCGAGCTCGCGCGCGTACTCGGGCGAGGACACCTGCGCCTTCAGGCGCGGCACGTCCATCGTGAGGATCGTGCGCGCACGCGCCCGCACGGCCGACGGCGGCGCGGCGCGCTGCAGCACCGCGAGCCCCGCCCGCATCGCGGCGAGCACGGCGCGCAGCACCTCGAGCCGCCCCTCGCCCTGGGTGATCGACGACCCGTCGGCCCGCACGCGCCAGCGCACCACCGGCTCGGCGATCATGTCGATCCGCCGGGCGCGCGTGTACAGCTCCTGCGCGATGAGCTGATCCTCGTAGAGGCCGGCGGGGAAGCGCAGCTCCCGCCACAGCCCCGCGCGGCTCACCTTCGACCAGGCGACGATGTTGTTCACCACCTCGGGGTGCTCCGCGAGCGTGACGCCCGCGCGGCCGGGCGCCGTCGATGCGGCCACCCACGGCTGCACGTCGGACGGGGTGTAGCCGTCCGGCCCCGGCCGCAGCCGGCGATAGGCGCCGACCGCGATGTCGCTGGAGCCGCGTTCCAGGGCGCCGACGAGGAGGGCGAGCGCGTTCGGCTCCATGACGTCGTCGGCGTCGAGGAACCCGATGAACGGCGTGCGGGCGAGGTCCAGCCCGGTGTTGCGGGCGGCGCCGAGGCCGCGCCGCTCGGGATGGTGCACGACCGTGAAGCGCGGATCGAGCGACGCGAAGCCGTCGAACTCGGCGCCGGTCGGGTCGTCGGAGCCGTCGTCGACGAGGATCGCATGCCAGTCCGCGCGGGTCTGCGCCCGCAGCGATTCCAGCGCCTCGGCGGCGTAGGCCGCGACATTCCAGCCCGCGACGATCACCGTGACGACGGGAGCGGCGGCGCGGAACCCGTCCTCACTCACAGGAGCGAGAGTATCCGCACCGCCGCCCGGGCGGGGACCGCGCGTCACTCGGCCGGGATCACCAGGCCGTCGTAGGTCTCCTCGATCCACGCCTTCGTCTCGTCCGACGTCAGCAGCTCGTAGAGCTTCTCGATGCGCGGGTCGTCGGCGAGCTCGGCGCGGGTGGCGAGGATGTTGAAGTACTCGCTGTCCTGGCCCTCGCTGAGCAGCTGCAGGTCGCTCGAGATCCCGGCGGCCGACGCGAAGTTGAAGTTCACGATCGCGGCGTCCATCTGCTTCAGCGCGGCCGGCAGCGTGGCGGCGTCGATCTCGCTGAACTCGAACCCGTGGGGGTTGGCCGTGATGTCGCTGATCGTGGTGGGCGAATCGGTGGTCTCGATGAGACCCGCGCCGGCCAGCAGCAGCAGCGCGCGGGCCTCGTTGGAGGCGTCGTTCGGCAGCGCGATCGTCGCGCCGTCGGGCAGGTCCTCGAGCGTGTCGACCTTCTCCGAGTACAGCGCGAGCGGCGGCAGGTAGACCGGGCCGACCTCGACGAGGTCCTCGCCCGAGTCCTGCACGTACAGGTCGAGGAACGGCGCGTGCTGAAACAGGTTCGCGTCGTTCGCACCCTGCGCGAGCGCGGGGTTGGGGGTGTTGTAGTCGCTGTACTCCTGGATCTCGAGCGTGAGCCCCTCGGCGGGGGCGAGCTCGTCGGCGACGAACTGCAGCAGCTCGCCGGCGGGGACGGCGGTCGCGCCGACGGAGAGCGTGCCGAGGCCCTCGCCCTCGGCGGGGGCCTGGTCGCCGGAGCCGTTCGCGCCGCAGGCGGCGAGCCCCACGGCGAGGGCGGCGGCGCCGGCGACGGCCAGGGCGGAGCGGGTGAGTCGGGTCATGTGGGTGCCTTTCGGTGTGCGGGTCAGGAAGCGGTGGTCGCGGTGACGGCGGCGCGGCCCGCGGAGCGCTCGTGGTCGAGGCGCTTGGCGAGCCATTCGCCGAAGGTCTGCAGGCCCTGCACGAGCACGACCAGCACGACCACGACGCAGAGGATGTACTCGGTGCTGTAGCGCTGGTGGCCGTAGCGCACGGCGAGGTCGCCGAGGCCGCCGGCGCCGATCGTGCCCGCGATCGCGGAGAAGTTGATGATCGAGACCACGGTGGTCGCGAACCCGCGGATCATCGCCGGCAGCGACTCGGGCACGAGCACCTTGGTGAGGATCTGCCAGCGGGTGGCGCCCAGCGCCTCGGCCGCCTCGATCCGCCCGTCCGGCACCTCGCGCAGCGCGATCTCCGCCAGCCGCGCGAAGAACGGGATCGCCGAGATCGACAGCGGCACGATCGCGGCCGTCGAGCCGAACGACGTGCCCAGCAGCAGGTACGTGAACGGGATGAGCGCGATCATCAGGATGAGGAACGGCACCGAGCGGGTGATGTTCACGGCGATCGACAGCACGAGGTTGATCGCCCGTCCGAGCGCGCGGCTGCCGAACGGCCGCTCGAGCACGCCGCCGCGGTCGGTGGCGACGAGCAGCACGCCGAGGACGAGGCCCACGACGAAGGTGATCACCATCGTCGCGCCCACCATGTACAGCGTCTCGAGCGTCGCCTTCCACAGGTTGGCGAACAGGGTGGGCCAGAAGTCGGGCGAGGTGACGTCGATCACGCGGCCACCTCCTCCACGACGATGCCCTGCGCGCGCAGCGACGCGATCGCGCGGGCCACGTCGGCGCCCGCCGGCAGCTCGAGCCGGGTGCGGCCCGACTGCACGCCGTCGATCGTCTCGATCGCCGCGCCGAGCAGCCCGATGTCCAGGCCCTGCTCGCGCGCGAGGCGGGCGATCACGGGGTCGTGCGCGGTGAGCTCGGTGAACGTCAGGTCCAGCACGGTGGCTCCCGGCGTGACGGGCGCCTCGCCGAGGGGGAAGAGCTGGCGCGCGATGACCGAGCCGGGCGTGAGCAGCAGCTCGCGCAGGCGCCCGGCCTCCACGATGCGCCCGCGCTGCATGAGGGCGGCCGACGTGCAGATCTGCTTGACCACGTCCATCTCGTGCGTGATGAGGAGGATCGTCAGCCCGAGCTCGCGGTTGAGCCGCTGCAGCAGCTGCAGGATGCTCGCCGTGGTCTCGGGATCGAGCGCGCTCGTGGCCTCGTCGCTCAGCAGCACGGACGGGTTCGTCGCGAGCGCCCGGGCGATCCCGACGCGCTGCTTCTGGCCGCCCGAGAGCTGAGCGGGGTAGTGGCCGGCGCGATCGGCGAGCCCCACGAGATCGAGGATCTCGGCGACCCGCGCCCTCCGCGCCGCGCGCGGCAGCCCCTGGGCCTCGAGCGCCAGCGACACGTTGCCCGCGACCGTGCGGCGCGAGAGCAGGTTGAAGTGCTGGAAGATCATGCCGATGCGGTGCCGCGCCGCGCGCAGCTCCGGCCCGGTCAGCCCCGTGATGACGGTGCCGTCGACCTCGACGGTGCCCGAATCGGGCGCCTCGAGCCCGTTGACCGTGCGGATCAGCGTGGACTTGCCGGCGCCCGACGTCCCGACCACGCCGTAGATCTCGCCGCGCTCGACGGTGAGGGAGACATCGTCGAGCGCGCGGGTGGGCCCGTAGCTCTTGATGAGGTGGGAGATGGTGATCATGTGCCCGCTTCTGGATCCCGGCACACCCCGCACCGGGGAGTGCCGCTCCTCCGGTGGTTTCGACCCGTCGATCTTCCCCGGTGCCCGCCCGATCCGACGAATCGTGTGACCACGTATGACGAGGGGCGGGTCTTCCGCGGCGGCGTGCCGATCCGGGTATCCTGTGACCACCGGCACGCCGGACACAATCGAACACGGGCCCCACGACCTGTGCGGGAGAGCCTCGATCGGCACGCGATCGGGCACCGAAGGAGCAAGCCTCCCCGCCAATCTCTCAGGTACGCGTACCGCGCAGGCCGGGCCACTCTGAAAAGCGGAGCCGATGCTCCCGCCGACGGTGAAAGACGGGCTCGCCCGTTGAAACTCTCAGGCCGATGACAGAGGGGGAGTTCGCACGGAGCCGCCCGGCCCGTGCCGGACTCAGGGAGCCCCGTATGGTTTCACCGCCCGTCGCCCGGCGCGAGACCCCGCTGCGCGCCGAGCACGAGGCGCTCGGCGCGAGCTTCACCGACTTCGGCGGCTGGCTCATGCCGGTCCGCTACGGATCGGACCTCGCCGAGCACCACGCCGTGCGCCAGGCCGCCGGCCTGTTCGACATCTCGCACATGGGCGAGATCCTCGTCACCGGCCCCGATGCCGCCGCGTTCCTCGACGCGGCGCTCGCCGGACGCCTGTCCGCGCTCGCGGTCGGCGCGGCGCGGTACACGATGATCCTCGCCGAGGACGGCGGGATCATCGACGACCTGATCGTCTACCGCCTCGCCGAGGATCGCTTCCTCGTCGTCGCCAACGCCGGCAACCGCGAGGTCGTCGCGGCCGAGCTCGCCGCGCGCGCCGCGGGGTCGGGCGAGCGGGACGTCACCCTCGAGGACGTCTCCGACGCGTACGGCCTCATCGCGATCCAGGGCCCCGCCGCCGAGGCGATCCTCGCCGCCGTCGACCGGATCACCGACGTCGCCACGGCGTGGGCGGACCAGCGCTACTACGCGTGGACGGACGCGCGCTTTGAGGGCGCGCCCCTGCTGATCGCGCGCACCGGGTACACCGGCGAGGACGGCTTCGAGCTCATGGTGCCGCTGGCGCACGCCGCGGCGCTGTGGCGATCGCTGCTCGAGGCGGGCGCCCCGCACGGCCTCGTCCCCGCGGGCCTGGCCGCGCGCGACACCCTCCGGCTCGAGGCCGGCATGCCGCTGTACGGGCACGAGCTCGCGCGCGACGTCGTCCCCGCGCAGGCGGGCCTCGGGCGGGTGATCCCCGCCGACAAGACCGGCTTCGTCGGCGAGGCCGCAAAGACGCCGCGCCCCGGAGCGCCGGTCCTCGTCGGCCTCACGCTCGAGGGCCGCCGCGCCGGCCGCGAGGGGTACGCCGTCCATCTCGGCGACGAGAGGGTCGGCGAGATCACCAGCGGCGCCCTCAGCCCCACCCTCGGCCACCCGATCGCCATGGCGTACGTCCGCCCGGACGCCGCCACCTCATCCGACCTGACCATCGACGTCCGCGGCACGCGCATCCCCGCTGCCGTCACCGCCCTGCCCTTCTACCGGAGGAAGAAATGACCGACCTCAACGCCCTCAAGTACACCGCCGAGCACGAGTGGGTCGCCATCGACGGCGACGTCGCGACGATCGGCATCACCGACTACGCCGCGGAGCAGCTGGGCGATGTCGTGTACGTCGACCTGCCCGCCGACAACGCGACGATCACCGCGGGCCAGGTGATGGGGGAGATCGAGTCGACCAAGTCGGTCTCCGAGCTCTACGCGCCGGTCGACGGCGAGGTGATCGCGCTGAACGGCGACGTGGACGCCGACCCGTCGCTCGTGAATCAGGACCCGTTCGGCACGGGCTGGCTCGTGCGCGTGCGGCTGTCCGGTCAGCCGATCACGGGGCTCATGGACCGCGCCGCCTACGTCGAGCTGACGGGCGGTGCGGCGTGAGCGACTACGTCCGCCGCCACATCGGCACCACCACGGCGGACCAGGCGGCGATGCTCGACGCGCTGGGCGTGGCGCCGTGGGCCGGCGCGGGCCGGGTGACCGGCGGGCTCATCGCCGAGGCGCTCCCGGCGGCCATCCGCGCCGACGGGGCGACCTCCGGGGCGATGCCGGCCCGCGGTGTCAGCGAGGCCGAGGCGCTCGCCGAGCTGCGCGCGCTGGCCGCGAAGAACCGCGTGCTCTCGCCGATGATCGGGCTCGGCTACAGCGACACGATCACGCCGAGCGTGATCCAGCGCAACGTGTTCGAGAACCCGTCCTGGTACACGGCCTACACGCCGTACCAGCCGGAGATCTCGCAGGGCCGCCTCGAGGCGCTGCTGAACTTCCAGACCATGGTGGGCGATCTCACCGGGCTGCCGGTCGCGAACGCCTCGATGCTCGACGAGTCCACGGCCGTGGCGGAGGGCATGCTGCTGGCGCGCCGGGCCGTGCGCGGCGGATCGAACGTGTTCGCGGTCGACGCCGACGCCCTGCCGCAGACGAAGGCCGTGCTGGCCGTGCGCGCCGAGGCGGTGGGCATCGAGCTCGTCGAGGTGGACTTCGCCGCCGGCCAGACGCTGCCCGATGCGCTCTTCGGCGCGCTCGTGCAGTATCCGGGCGCCTCCGGTCGCGTCTGGGACCCGAGCGCCGTCATCGACGCCGTGCACCTGGCGGGCGGCCAGGCCGTTGTCGCCGCCGACATCATGGCGCTCGTGCTGCTGCGCTCGCCGGGGTCGATGGGCGCCGACATCGTCGTGGGCTCCACGCAGCGCTTCGGCGTGCCGCTCGGCTTCGGCGGGCCGCACGCCGGGTACATGGCCGTGCGCCAGGGGCTCGAGCGCCAGCTGCCCGGCCGCCTCGTGGGCGTCTCGGTCGACGTTGATGGCGCCCCCGCGTACCGGCTGGCGCTGCAGACGCGCGAGCAGCACATCCGCCGCGAGAAGGCGACGAGCAACATCTGCACCGCGCAGGTGCTGCTGGCCGTCATGGCGGCGATGTACGCCGTGTACCACGGTCCCGACGGGCTGCGCAGTATCGCGCACGGGATCGCCGTGCGCACCGGTGTGCTGAAGCAGCAGCTCGCGTCGAGCGGCGTCGACATCCTCCACGACGCGTTCTTCGACACCATCCGCGCGCGCGTGCCCGGCCGGGCCGCGGCGATCGTGGCCGACGCGCGCGAGCGCGGCGTGCTGCTGCACCTTGTGGATGACGACACCGTGGGCATCTCGGTCGGCGAGGCGACGACCGAGACCGACGTGGCCGCCGTGCGCCAGGCGTTCGGGGTTCCCGCCGACGCCCCGTACGGGCGCTCCCTCGGCGACGCCGTGCGGATGGCATCGTCGCGCGACGCGGGCATCCCGCGTGAGCTGTACCGGCAGGACGAGATCCTCACGCACCCGGTGTTCCGCACCCACCACTCGGAGACGGCGATGATGCGCTACCTCAAGCGGCTCGCCGACAGCGACTACGCGCTCGACCGGGGCATGATCCCGCTCGGCTCGTGCACGATGAAGCTCAACGCCGCGACGGCGATGGCGGCCGTGTCGTGGCCCGAGTTCTCGCGCATCCACCCGTTCGCGCCGCGCGAGGACGTGGCGGGCTTCCTGGATCTGGTCCACCAGCTCGAGGGGTGGCTCGCCGACCTCACGGGCTACGACGCCGTGTCGCTGCAGCCGAACGCCGGGTCGCAGGGCGAGCTCGCGGGCCTGCTCGCGATTCGCGGCTACCACCGCTCCCGCGGCGACGTCCACCGCGACGTCTGCCTCATCCCGTCGTCGGCGCACGGCACGAACGCCGCGTCGGCGGTCCTGGCCGGCATGCGCGTCGTCGTCGTGGCGTGCGATGAGCTCGGCAACGTCGACCTCGCCGACCTGCGCGCGAAGATCGCCGAGCACGCCGACACCCTGGCGGCCCTGATGATCACGTACCCGTCGACGCACGGCGTGTACGAGGGTGACGTGCTGGAGATCACCGCCGCCGTGCACGCCGCGGGCGGTCAGGTGTACATCGACGGCGCCAACCTCAACGCGCTGCTGGGTCACGCGCGCTTCGGCGACCTGGGCGGCGACGTCTCGCACCTCAACCTGCACAAGACGTTCGCGATCCCGCACGGCGGCGGCGGGCCGGGCGTCGGGCCGGTGGCCGCCAAAGCGCACCTGGCGCCGTTCCTGCCGAGCCACCCGCTCGCGCAGGACGCGACCGACGGGATCGGGCCCGTGTCGGCCGCGCCGTACGGATCGGCCAGCATCCTGCCGATCTCGTGGGCGTACATCCGCATGATGGGTCTCGAGGGGCTCACGGAGGCGACCGATGCCGCGGTGCTCGGCGCCAACTACATCGCCGCGCGGCTGGCCGATCACTACCCGGTCCTGTACGCCGGGGAGAACGGGCGCGTCGCGCACGAGTGCATCCTCGATCTGCGCCCCCTCAAGGCGGCGACCGGCATCTCCAACGACGACGTCGCCAAGCGGCTGATCGACTACGGCTTCCACGCGCCGACGATGTCGTTCCCCGTCGCCGGCACGCTCATGGTGGAGCCGACCGAGTCGGAGGACCTCGCCGAGCTCGATCGCTTCATCGACGCCATGATCCGGATCAAGGCCGAGGCGGAGCGCGTGGCGTCGGGCGAGTGGCCGGCCGACGACAACCCGCTCGTGAACGCGCCGCACACCGCGGGGGCGCTCGTGGGGGAGTGGTCGCACCCGTACACGCGCGAGGAGGCGGTGTTCCCGGCCGGCGTCACGGCGGGCAAGTACTGGCCGCCGGTGCGACGCATCGACGGGGCGTACGGCGATCGCAACCTCGTGTGCGCGTGCCCGCCCATGGAGGCGTTCGCCTGACGCCCGGCCGCGGGGCGGGCGTCTAGAGTCCCGCCTCGCGCAGGGCCGGCAGGATCCTCGACACCATGAGCGGTGCGAGGTCTCCTGCCGGCTCGGCCGCGTCCGGCACCCAGCGGATCTCCTCGATCTCGGCGGCCGGGCGGATCTCCGACACCGGCGGATGCACGAACACCGTGCCGCGCACCGTCCAGCCCGACTCGTTCGCCGCGGGCGCCTCGAAGGTGCCGAGCAGGGTCATCCGATCCGGGTCGAGCTCGACCTGCAGCTCCTCGCGCAGCTCGCGGACCGCCGCGTCCCGCGCCGACTCGCCCGGCTCCGGCTTGCCGCCGGGCTGCATGAACGTGGTGGTACCGCGCTTGCGGACCGCGAGGATGTCGCCGGTGTCGGGGTGACGCAGCACCACCGCGCTCACGGTGACGACCTTGGCGTCGTGGTCCAGGGCGTGATGGGGGCTCATGCGGCGACCTCCGCCGTCTCGAACCGGGCCGAGCCGGTGTGCTCGAGGGCCACCCGGATCCGCTCGCGCATGTCGTCGCCGATCCGCTCATCGTCGAGGCGATCGATCGGGCACCACCAGGCGCGCACGTTCTCGCCGTCGGCGGGGTGCGGGTCGCCCGCGAGCCAGCGGCAGCGGAATACGAGGTCGAGGTACTGGGACCGATCGCCGTTCGGGTACTGCATGGGCGGCAGCACGTGCGCCCACACGAGCGCCTCCGCCTCGGCGACCACGCCCGCCTCCTCGCGGGTCTCACGCACCGCCGCGACGGCGGGCTCCTCGCCCGGGTCGATGATCCCGGTCACGGGCGTCACCCAGCCGTTGTCGGCGCGCTCCACCAGCAGCACCGCGTCGTCCTTCACGACCACCGCCGTCACGCCCGTGAGCCACAGCAGCTCGTGCCCGATCTTCTCGCGCAGCCGGAGGATGAAGTCGGGGGTCGCCATGCCTCCAGCCTAGGAGCCCGTCCGGCGGGCGGTGCGGCGCCCGGGGTGGTTCGGGCGGGCCGGGCGGGCGGTGGCGGCCGGGCGGTCGGTGGGCCGCGGGCGGGATCCACTAGCCTCGAAGGCGATGGCGAAGAAGGAGCAGCCCGGCGACGGCAGTCCGCTGCCGCACGCATCGGGAATCGTCCGCCTGCGGCGGAGCACCTTCGGGCTCGATCACGGGGCCGCCGATACGACATCGCCGTCGACTTCCTGGATGTCGACGAGCGCGTGCGGCTCTACGTGGACGGCCGCCACGCCGCCACGCAGACCTCGCCCGCCTCCTTCGCCGTCGAGGACGCACGGATCGACGTGACGTTCAGCCTCTACGGGCTCTCGCGCGCCCACCTCGTGGCGGCCGGCCGCGAGCGGCGCCTGGAGCCGGGCGCGGGGACGCTGGAGCGGTGGCGACAGGACGTGCACCGCCGGCATCCGATCGCGAGCCGCGTGGCGTCGGGGGTGTCGTGGACCGTCCTCGTCGTCGCGCTGCTCGTCGGCGTCACCGAGGGGCTGGACCTCGTGCTGCCGTGGCTCGCCGACGTGACCGGGTGGGCGCTGCCGGAGCAGTCGCCGGTCCGGTTCCCGGAGTGGATGACCGCGCCGGCGGCGGTGCTCGGACCGATCGCGGCGATCGATCGGGCGCTCATGATGCGCCACCACTGGCTCCTCGACGACTGAGGCGGCGGCCCCCGGCCGTAGGCTCGAACGGTGAGCTTCGTCGACACCCCCGTCCTGCAGAACGACGTCGTGCGGCTGGAGCCGCTGCGACCGGATCACGCCGCCGACCTCGCCGACGCGGCGGCGTTCGAGGATCTCTGGCGCCGCGCCTGGTACACCCGCATCCCCGCCCCCGACGAGGTGCCGGCCGAGATCGAGCGCCGGCTCGCGCGGCAGGCGGCGGGCGAGATGGCGCCGTGGGCGATCGTCGACCCCGCGAGCGGCCGCGCCATCGGCATGACGTCGATCTGCCACGTCGCGCCCGACGACCTGCGGGTCGAGGTCGGCTACACGTGGATGCGTCGCGACGCGCAGGGCGCCGGCATCAACCCCGCCGCCAAGCTGCTGCTGCTCACGCGCGCGTTCGAGGAGCTCGGGTGCGTGCGCGTGGAGCTCCGCACTCACTGGCACAACCACCAGTCCCGTGGGGCGATCGAGCGCCTCGGCGCGAAGCTCGACGGCGTGCTGCGCAGCCACACCCGCATGCCCGACGGCCAATGGCGCGACACGGTCGTGTACTCGATCCTCGCCACCGAGTGGCCACAGGTGAAGCGCGCCCTCGAGTCCCGCCTCGCCTTCCCCCGCTGACTCCTCCCGCCCCGGTCCCGGTCCGTGCGGGTCTGATCCCGTTCGGGGCTCCGGGGCGTGCGGGCTCCGGGGCGTGCGCGCGGTGCGGCGCGGAGCCCGGGGCGGTCTGATCCCGCGAGACTGCATCTTTGCGCCGAAACCCTGGCGCATCGCCGCTGTCTCGGCGCAAACATGCAGTCTCGGCGGAAAGATGCGGGGTCAGGGAGCTCCCCGACCGGCGGGGCAGTGTGCCGGTCAGGCGGCGCCGGAGAGCGCGGGGCCCAGGGTGGCGAGGGGGAGGGACTCCACGGGGCGGATCTGACGCAACCCGGCGTCGCGCAGGATCTGCGCGAGCCGCTCGGGCTCACGCAGATCCTGCCAGCCCCATCGCGCGAAGCCGTTGAGCACCCGCCGCAGGCCGTCCTCGCGTGCCTTCTCGTCGATCAGGTTCTGCCGGGGATCGCCGATCGATCCGTCGTACTTCACGAGTCCGTCGGCCTCGCCCCCGACGCGCTCCTCGGGCCAGAACACATCCAGGCGCCGCGTGCGGGAACCCTGATGCACCTCGACCTGCAGCTCGGGGAGCGGGAACCCGAGCCACTCGATCGTGCAGCGGCTGACCGACTCCAGTACCGTCTCGGCCCGCGCATCCGCGCGATCGATCGCCCATCGGGCGGACCGTCGGCCGCGAGAGCTGAGGCGGGCTTCGTTGATCGCCGCCAGCGTGCCGCGATCGAGCCCGGGCTCCAGCCGCAGGGCCGCGTCGGCGACCGCGACGCCGATCGCGTTGTGCCGGGCGCGGCACAGGTCGACGACGGTGTCGGCGACCGCTGTCACGGCGATGCCGCCCACACGGACGACGGTGCGGTGATCCGCCGTGGCGTGCTCGCGAACGCCCTGCGCCGTACGGGACGTGCCGATCGCCGTCGACAGGATGTGCACCTCCCGCGGGTGACCGAACACCGGCAGTCCGAGCAGCGCGGCGGCCGACTCCCACCCGAACACCGCATCCGGCCGCGTCGCCGCCGCGGCGTGCACGCGCGTGAGGTAGCGATCCCACGCCGTCAGGCGGGCGTACGCGCCGGCCTCGACGTAGACGCCGGGCGAGACCCGCAGCACCTCGCCGCGCTGCGCGGCACGATCCAGGCGCGTTGCGGCGCTGCGCTGCCGCAGCAGCGGGATCGGCGCGGGGATGGGCCGGGGAGGGGCATCGATGAAGGTGCTCATGCGCCCACGATCGCCGCCGCCGCATCACGATGGGCCCGGTTCCCGCGCAATGTGGACAACATCCGGCGATCCACGCCCTGTGAGCGAGCCCCCGCCCTGCCCGGCACCGCCCCCGCGACCCTGCATGTTCACGCCGAGACTGCATGTTTGCGCCGAGACCGGGTCCAATCTCCGCTGTCTCGGCGCAAAGATGCAGTCTCGCGGGAAGGGGAGGGAACAACCCCGCACCGGAGCAATCCCGCACGGGAGCAAACCCGCACCGGAGCACCCCCGCACGGGAGCAACCCCGCAACCGCGCGCGGGCGCACGCCGACGGGCGCTACGGGAGGAAGGGGGCGGCGAGGGGGTAGCCGACGAAGGCGATCGTGTCGATCAGGGTGTGGGCGATCACGAGGGGCATGACGCGGCGCCAGCGCAGGTAGCACCACGCGAACACGGCACCCATCACGACGTTGCCCAGCGCCATCGCCGGACCCTGGTAGGCGTGGTACGCGCCGCGCAGCAGGGCGATCGCGAGGATCGTCGTCCACGGGCGCCAGCCGAGCTCGCGCAGGCGCTCGCCGAGGTAGCCGTTGAGGATCACCTCCTCGAGCAGCCCCGCGCGCACGGCCGACAGCAGCAGGAGCGGGACGGTCCACCACGCCGCGTCCAGCTCGGCCGCCTGCACCTGCACCGTGAGCCCCGCCAGTCGCGACAGCGCGTAGAGCGCGAGGCCGGGGATCCCGATCGCCGCCAGCAGCGCCACGGCGAGCCCGAGGTCGCGGCCGGGGCGCGAGAGGTCCAGGCCGATGCGGCGCAGCGCGCTGCGGCCGGGCTCCCACAGCAGGTACACCACGAGCGCGACGAGCGCGAGGTCGAAGGCGACGTCGAGCACCCGGTAGATCGCGTCCCACACGGCCTCGTCGGCGCGCGACGGGTTGAGGGCCGCGGACTGATCCGACAGGGGAGTGGGCCGCAGCAGCGCGCGGACGAGCGAGAGCACCGAGTACAGCGCGGACTGTCCCAGCGACAGCGCCAGGACGATGCCGATCTCCCACCTCAACCGCACGCGTGACATTCCGCCAGCGTGCCACAGCGACCGGGCATGAGCAGAATGCCCATCGATGAAGGGAAACGCGTTACGGCGACGTAACAGTTCACGGGTGTGGTTGGTGCAATCGGCTCAGTGTGCCTATCGTCGTCGCTATGGCCTGCTCGCGCGCGAGCCGGCACGATCCCTTCCCTGGAGGAAATTCATGAAGCGCAACAAGCTCGCCCTTTCGGGCGTCGCGCTGCTCGGCCTCGGCGGCATCCTGCTCGCCGGTTGCGCGAGCGGCAACGGCGGCGGCAGCAGCGACGGCGGCAACGACGCCGGCGGCGACGCGATCGTCACCACCAACGGCACCGAGCCGCAGAACCCGCTGATCCCGACCAACACGAACGAGGTCGGCGGCGGCAAGATCCTGGACAGCATCTTCGCGGGCCTGATCTCCTACAACGCGGACGGCTCGGTCGAGAACGAGGTCGCCGAGTCGATCACGGTCGACTCGCCCACCCAGCTCACCGTCAAGATCAAGGAGGGCCTGACCTTCACCAACGGTGAGGAGGTCACGGCCGACAACTTCATCAAGGCGTGGAACTACGGCGCGGCGCTCGACAACGCGCAGCTGTCCAGCTACTTCTTCGAGGACATCGAGGGCTTCAGCTGGGACGAGAACCGCGACGAGCTCTCGGGCCTGAAGCAGGTCGACGACTACACGTTCACGATCACCCTGAACAAGCCGGCCACCGACTTCGCGCAGCGCCTGGGCTACTCGGCCTTCTACCCGCTCCCGGACGTCGCGTTCGAGGACCTCGAGGCCTTCGGCGAGTCGCCGATCGGCAACGGCCCGTACAAGCTGGCCAGCGAGGACGCCTGGGTCCACGACGAGGGCATCTCGCTCGTCGTGAACGAGGACTACGAGGGCCCGCGCGAGCCGAAGAACGACGGCCTCGAGATCCGCTTCTACGCGTCGCAGGACGCCGCGTACGCCGACCTGCTCTCGGGCGAGCTCGACGTGCTCGACCAGATCCCGGAGGCGGCGCTGCAGACGTACCAGGACGAGCTCGGCGACAACTGGGTCAACCAGCCCGCCGCGATCTTCCAGTCGTTCACGATCCCCGAGTACCTGCCGCACTTCGCCGGCGAGGAGGGCAAGCTCCGCCGCCAGGCGATCTCGATGGCGATCAACCGCGAGGAGATCACCGACGTGATCTTCCAGGGCACCCGCACGCCGGCCAGCGACTTCACGTCGCCCGTGATCGACGGCTGGAGCGAGGAGCTCGAGGGCGCCGAGGTGCTCGAGTACAACCCGGACCGCGCCAAGGAGCTGTGGGCCGAGGCCGACGCCATCAGCCCGTGGGAGGGATCGTTCCAGATCGCCTACAACTCCGACGGCGGTCACCAGGGCTGGGTCGACGCGGTCGCCAACTCGATCGCCGGCACGCTCGGCATCGACGCGTCGGGTGCGCCGTACCCGGACTTCGCCGGTCTGCGTGAGCAGGTGACGAACCGCACCATCACGACGGCGTTCCGCACCGGCTGGCAGGCCGACTACCCGGGTCTGTACAACTTCCTCGGCCCGCTCTACGCGACCAACGCCGGCTCCAACGACGGCGACTACTCGAACCCCGAGTTCGACGCCCTGCTCGCGCAGGGCATCAGCGAGACCGACCCGGCCGCGGCGAACGAGCTGTTCCAGCAGGCGCAGGAGATCCTGCTCCAGGACCTGCCCGCCCTGCCGCTGTGGTACGCGAACGTCACCGGCGGCTGGGCCGACACGGTCGACAACGTCGAGTTCGGCTGGAACTCGGTGCCGCTGCACCACAACATCACCAAGGGCTGAACCGTCCTGACATGAATCGCTGCGAGGCGGTGGAGATCGTGCCACCGCCTCGCAGCATGTCGCTCGGCACACCGTTCTCCCAGTTTCGGAGGCGGAGGATGTCCCGCGGGCCCACCCGAAGGGCCCTCTTTCTCGTGTGCGCCCTCGTCCCCACACCTCGGGGCGAGGCTCATCCGTGTCGTGTGACCTCGTCATCCCCCAGAAGGGAGGCACGAGGGTGGCCACTTACATCCTCAGACGCATCCTGCAGGTGATCCCCGTCTTCCTCGGGGCCACGCTGCTGATCTACTACATGGTCTTCGCCATGCCCGGAGACCCGATCGCCGCGCTGTTCGGCGACAAGCAGCCGCCGCCGCAGCTGCTGGAGCAGATCCGGGCACGCTACCTGCTCGACCAGCCGTTCATCGTCCAGTACCTGAACTACCTCGGCGGCATCCTGCGCCTCGACTTCGGCGTCGGCTTCAACGGCCAGCCGGTGCTCGAGACGCTGGCGCGGACGTTCCCCGTGACGCTGCGCCTGGCGATCATGTCGGTCGCGCTCGCCTTCGTGCTCGCGATCGTCATCGGCGTCACGTCGGCCCTGCTCAAGGGCTCGTTCTACGACCACCTCATGCTCATCGTCGCGCTGCTGTTCGTGGCCGTGCCCGTGTTCGTCGTGGCGTTCTCGGCCCAGTTCTTCCTCGGCGTGCAGCTGGGGTGGTTCAAGCCGACCGTCGGCGCCGACAACGACTGGGGCGGCCTGTGGCTGCCGGCGATCGTACTGGCGTTCAGCATCTACGCCACGATGATGCGCCTCACGCGCGCCTCGACGATCGAGACGCTGCAGCAGGACTGGGTGCGCACCGCGTACGGCAAGGGACTGTCGCGCTCGCGCGTGATCCCGGTGCACGTGCTGCGCAACTCGATGATCCCCATGGTCACCGACACCGCGTCCCAGTTCGGGATCCTGATGGTGGGCGCCACCGTGACCGAGGGCATCTTCAACGTGCCCGGCGTGGGAAACCAGCTGTACACCGCGATCATCAAGCACGAGACGCCGACCGTGGTCTCCTTCGTGACGATCTTCGTCGTCGTCTACGTGCTCATCAACCTTCTCGTCGACCTGCTCTACGGTCTGCTCGACCCGAGGATCCGCTATGTCAAGTAGTACGCACTTCGTGGCGCCCGTGAAGGAGGCGCAGGTTCAGGTCGACCAGGTCAGCCTGAGCAGCCGCAAGAGCAATCTGTGGCTCGACGCGTGGCGCGACGTCCGCAAGCGCCCGCTGTTCTGGATCTCGGTCGTGTTCGCCGTGATCGTGGTCGTCATGGCCGTCGCCCCCGGCATCTTCACGCAGGTCGCCCCGTCCGGGGGCGCCTGCAAGCTCGCCGTCAGCAACGGCGACCCGTCGGCGGGGCATCCGCTCGGGTTCAACCGGCAGGGCTGCGACATCTGGTCGCGCCTGGTGTGGGGCACCCGCACCTCGATGACCGTCGGCCTGCTCGCGACGCTGATCGGCACGGCCATCGGCCTCATCATGGGCGCCCTCGCCGGCTTCTACGGCGGATGGCTCGACTCGCTGCTGTCGCGCATCGGCGACATCTTCTTCACGATCCCCTACATCGTCGCCGCGATCGTCGTGATGACGGTGCTCTCGTCGGCGCGGAACGAGCTGACGCTCGCCTTCGCGATCGGCGGGTTCTCGTGGGCGTCGACGGCGCGCATCGTGCGCGCGGAGGTGCTGCGCGTGAAGCAGTCGGACTACGTGATGGCGTCGATCGCGCTCGGCCTGTCCCGCTTCAAGACGCTGCTCGTGCACGTGCTGCCGAACGCGCTGGCGCCGGTCATCGTCGTGGCGACGATCAGCCTGGGTCACGCGATCGTCGCGGAGTCGACGCTGTCGTTCCTCGGCGTCGGCCTCGGGGGCAACACGGTCTCGTGGGGCGCCGACATCAGCCAGGCGCAGGCCACCCTGCGCACCGCGCCGATGGCCCTGTTCTGGCCCTCGCTCGCGCTGACGATCGCGGTGCTCGCGTTCATCACGCTTGGCGAGATGCTGCGCGACGCGCTCGACCCGAAGGCGAGGGCGCAGCGATGAGTGGAGGGATCCCCATGACCGACGCCCTGCTCCGGGTCCGCGGCCTGACGGTCGCGTTCGGCACCGGCAAGAAGCAGCGCGAGGTGCTGCACGGCATCGACTTCGACGTGTACGCGGGCGAGACCGTGGCGATCGTGGGCGAGTCGGGCTCCGGCAAGTCGACGACGGCCTCGGCCGTGATCGACCTGCTCCCCGGCACCGGGCGGATCACCGGCGGCCAGATCACGCTCGAGGGGCGCGAGCTCACGGCGATGAGCCGGCGCGAGATGGAGCGCCTGCGCGGCCGCGAGATCGGCTACGTGCCGCAGGACCCGATGTCGAACCTCAACCCCGTGTGGTCGATCGGCTTCCAGGTGAAGGAGGCGATCCGCGCCAACGGGCTCGCCTCCGGCCGCAAGGAGGTCGAGCGGCGCGCGATCGAGGTGCTGCAGCAGGCGGGCCTGGCGGACGCCGACCGGCGCCTGCACCAGTTCCCGCACCAGTTCTCGGGCGGCATGCGCCAGCGCGCGCTCATCGGCATCGGCCTGGCCGCCGACCCGAAGCTGCTCATCGCCGACGAGCCCACGAGCGCCCTCGACGTGACGGTGCAGCGCGTGATCCTGGATCACCTCGCCTCGCTCACGCGCGAGAAGGGCACCTCGGTGCTGCTCATCACCCACGACCTGGGCCTGGCCGCCGAGCGCGCCGACCGGATCATCGTGATGAACCAGGGCGAGATCGTGGAGTCGGGGCCCAGCCGCGAGATCCTCGAGAGCCCGCAGCACCCGTACACGCAGCGCCTCGTCGCGGCGGCGCCGAGCCTCGCGTCACAGCGCATCCAGGCCAGCGTCGAGCACGTGACGACCGAGACCGAGGTGCTCGCCCAGGCGGCGCCCGTGGTCGAGGTGCGCGATCTGGTGAAGGAGTACCGCATCCGCAAGGGCGGGTTCGCCAGCGAGCCGTTCCGCGCGGTCGACGGGGTGTCGTTCCAGATCCCGCGCGGCAAGACGCTCGCGCTGGTGGGGGAGTCGGGCTCGGGCAAGTCCACCGTCGCCAAGATGGTGCTCCAGCTCGAGGAGCCCACGAGCGGCGAGGTGCTCGTCGACGGCGTGCCGACCACGTCGCTCGCGCGCCGCGAGGTGTTCGGGCTGCGCCGGCGCATGCAGCCGGTGTTCCAGGACCCGTACGGGTCGCTGGATCCGCTGCGCTCGATCGGCACGCTGATCACCGAGCCCCTGCGCGTGCACGGCGTGGGGGACGCGCGGTCCCAGCGCGAGCGGGTGTTCGAGCTGCTCGACCAGGTCGCGCTCCCGCGCGAGCTGGCGTTCCGGTACCCGAACGAGCTCTCCGGCGGACAGCGTCAGCGCGTGGCGATCGCGCGCGCCCTCGCGCTGAAGCCCGACATCGTCGTGCTCGACGAGGCCGTCTCGGCGCTCGACGTGCTGGTGCAGGATCAGATCCTCACGCTGCTCGCGCAGCTGCAGGCGGAGCTGGGCCTGACCTACCTGTTCATCACGCACGACCTCGCGGTGGTGCGCGTCGCCGCCGACCTGGTCTGCGTCATGGAGCGGGGCAAGGTCGTCGAGCAGGGCACGGTCGACGAGATCTTCGCCAACCCGCAGGAGGCGTACACGCGCCGCCTGCTCGACGCGATCCCCGGCGCCTCGCTGTCGCTCGGGAGCGCGTGAGCATGACGGGAGCGGGCGCCGACTACGAGCCCGGCGACGAGCTGCGACGCGAGATCCGGCCCACCTCGGGCCGGGTCTGGCTGTCGCTCAGCGCCGTGGTGGCGATCGGGCTGCTCATCGACGTGATCGTCCGCGGCGGGTGGCAGCAGGCGCTCCTCATCGCGCCGTGGCCGCTCGCCCTGGTGTGGTTCGTGTACGTGTTCGTCTACGCGCCGCACGTCGTGGCCGACGAGCACGGCGTGACCGTGCACAACGTGCTGCGGATCACGCGCGTGCCGTGGGGCGCGATCGCGGACATCGTGATGCGCTGGCAGCTGGAGGTCCGGCTCACGGCGGCCGCCGGGGGCAGGACGATCCAGGCGTGGGGCGTCCCCGCCCGGCGCCCGCGCGGCCGCCTGCGCGATCAGCCGGCCGACGTGGAGGCCGAGATCCTGCGCGAGATGAAGCTGAACGCCGACGCCGACGACCGGGACGCCCGCGTCACGCGGTCGTGGGACCTGATCGGCGTCATCTCGCTCGCGGTCATCGTCGTCTGGGCGGCGATCGCGATCCTCGCCACCGCCTGAGCGGATCCCGCGCGTCACCCGCGGGATCCGCCCAGACGCGCCACGATAGGATGGACTGCCCCGATTCCGGGGCTCATCCCACACAGCAAGGATCCCTTCATGGCGCGCGCCCTCCGTCCCGACCTCCGCAACGTCGCGATCGTCGCGCACGTCGACCACGGAAAGACGACCCTCGTCGACGCCATGCTGCGCCAGACGGGCTCGTTCGGCGAGCACGCCCACGTCGAGGAGCGCGCGATGGACTCGAACGACCTCGAGCGCGAGAAGGGCATCACGATCCTCGCCAAGAACACGGCGATCACCTACAACGGCACGCACACCGACACCCCGATCACGATCAACGTGATCGACACCCCCGGCCACGCGGACTTCGGCGGCGAGGTGGAACGCGGCCTGTCGATGGTGGACGGCGTGGTGCTCCTCGTCGACGCGTCGGAGGGCCCGCTGCCGCAGACCCGCTTCGTGCTGCGCAAGGCGCTCGAGGCCAAGCTCCCCGTCATCCTGCTCGTCAACAAGACCGACCGCCCCGACGCCCGCATCGCGGAGGTCGAGGGCGAGGCGCAGGACCTGCTGCTCGGGCTCGCCAGCGACCTCGTCGACACGGTGCCCGACCTCGACGTCGACGCCCTGCTCGAGGTGCCCGTGGTGTACGCGTCCGGCCGCGCCGGCGCCGCGTCGCGCAACCGCCCGGCCGACGGCTCGCTGCCCGACAACGACGACCTCGAGCCGCTGTTCGAGGCGATCCTGGAGCACGTGCCCGCGCCGGAGTACGACGACGAGGCGCCGCTGCAGGCGTGGGTCACCAACCTCGACTCCAGCGCGTTCCTCGGCCGCCTCGCGCTGCTGCGCATCTTCAACGGCGAGCTGAAGAAGGGCCAGACGGTCGCCTGGGTGCGCCAGGACGGCACCACCCAGAACGCGCGCATCACCGAGCTGCTCATGACGAAGGCGCTCGATCGCTACCCCGCCGAGAAGGCCGGCCCGGGCGACATCGCCGTCATCGCCGGGTTCGAGGACATCATGATCGGCGAGACGATCGCCGATCCCGACGACGTCCGCCCGCTGCCGCAGATCACCGTGGACGAGCCGTCGATCTCGATGACGATCGGCACGAACACGTCGCCGCTCGTCGGCAAGGTCAAGGGGCACAAGCTCACCGCGCGCATGGTGAAGGACCGCCTCGACCGCGAGCTCATCGGCAACGTGTCCATCCGTGTGAAGGACATCGGCCGGCCCGACGCGTGGGAGGTGCAGGGCCGCGGCGAGCTGCAGCTCGCGATCCTCGTCGAGAACATGCGCCGCGAGGGCTTCGAGCTCACGGTCGGCAAGCCGCAGGTCGTCACGCGCAAGGGCCCGGACGGCAAGATCCAGGAGCCCTACGAGCACCTCACGATCGACGTCCCGGAGGAGCACCTCGGCGCCGTGACGCAGCTCATGGCGAACCGCAAGGGCCGCATGGACAACATGATCAACAACGGCACCGGCTGGATCCGCATGGAGTTCATCGTGCCGTCGCGCGGGCTCATCGGCTTCCGCACGCAGTTCCTCTCGATCACCCGCGGCACCGGCATCGCCAACGCCATCTCGCACGGCTACGGCGACTGGGCCGGGCAGATCGTGTCGCGCCAGAACGGATCGATCGTCGCCGACCGCGCCGGCGTCGCCACGCCGTTCGCGATGATCGCGCTGCAGGAGCGCATGACGTTCTTCGTGAACCCGACCGACGAGGTGTACGAGGGCATGGTCGTGGGCGAGAACTCCCGCGCCGACGACATGGACGTGAACATCACCAAGGAGAAGAAGCTCACCAACATGCGCTCCTCCACGGCCGACACGTTCGAGTCGATGACGCCGCCGCGCATCCTGTCCCTGGAGGAGTCGTTGGAGTTCGCCGCCGAGGACGAGTGCGTCGAGGTGACGCCGGAGGCCGTGCGCATCCGCAAGGTGATCCTCGACGCGACCATCCGCGGCCGCGAGGCCTCGCGCCGCAAGCGCCAGGACGCCAACGCCTGACGTCGAGGCGCGGAGCGGAGACCTGGGGGTTGAACCCCTGCTCTCGACTCGCTGCGCTCGCTCGAGCCGTCTCCGCTCGCTTCGCTCGGTCGACGAGCCGTGGGGGTCACCGCTCGTCGACCGGAGCGCGAAGCGCCGAGCGGAGACGGGTCGAGCGGAGCGCCGCAGGCGCGGAGCCGAGACCTGGGGGTTGAACCTCCGCTCGCTTCGCTCGGTCGACGAGCCGTAACCCCGCTCGTCGACCGGAGCGGCGCAGCCGCGGAGCGGAGACGGGTCGAGCGGAGCGCCGCAGGCGCGCAGCCGAGACCTGGGGGTTGAACGCCTGCTCGCTTCGCTCGGTCGACGACCCCGGGGGCGACTCCGGGTCGAGCGGAGCGTCGCCGGCACGCAGCGGAGACCTCGGGCGAATGCCCGGCTCGACTAGGCTCGGTCCGATGAGTACCACCCCGTCCGATGAGCGCCGCAGCGCCTTCCGCGACGGCCTGGCGGTCGCCCTCCCGACGAGCGCCTACGGCATCTCGTTCGGGGCGCTGGCGACGGCGTCGGGCCTGGACATCTGGCAGACCTGCGTGCTCAGCCTGCTGATGTTCTCAGGCGGGTCGCAGTTCGCCTTCGTCGGCGTCCTCACCTCGGGCGGCGGGGGAGTGGCGGCCGTCGCGTCCGCGGCGCTGCTCGGCGTGCGCAACGCCGCCTACGCGGCGCGCATGAACGCGATCGTCGGCGGCACCTGGCCGCGGCGGCTCGGGGCCGCGCACTTCACGATCGACGAGTCGACCGCCGTCTCCCTCGCCCAGCGGGAGCCCGGCGCGCGGCGCGTGGGTTTCTGGGTGACGGGCCTGGCGATCTTCGTCGGATGGAACCTCACCACGCTCGTCGGCGCGCTGCTGGGCGACGTGCTCGGCGACGTGCGCTCCTACGGGCTCGACGCCGCCGCGGCCGCCGCGTTCCTGGCGCTGCTGTGGCCGCGCCTGCGCTCCCGCCAGGCGGTGGCGGTCGGTGCCGCGGCCGCGGTCATCGCCGCGGCGACGACGCCCGTGCTGATGCCGGGGCTGCCGGTCCTGCTCGCCGCCGTCGTCGCGATCGTGGTGGGCTGGACCAACTGGCTGGGCCGCCGGCCCGCGCGACCGGGGGCCGACCGATGAGCGTGTGGACGGCGATCCTGCTGGGCGGCATCGCGGTGACGGGGCTCAAGCTCGTCGGCTACCTCGTGCCGGAGGAGTGGCTCGAGCGGCCCCGACCGGCCCGCATCACGGATCTGCTGACGGTGGCGCTGCTGGCCGCGCTCGTGGCGGTGCAGACCCTGGGCGACGGCATGGCGGTGCGCGTGGACGCGCGGCTGCCCGCCGTCGCCGTGGCGGCGCTGCTGCTGTGGCGCGGCGCGTCGTTCCTCGTCGTGGTCGTCGCCGCGGCGCTCACCGCGGCGCTGCTGCGGCTGCTGGGCTGGGCGGTCTGACGGGCGGCGCCGCGTACGCTGGACGCATGCGTTCCGATTGGCCCGTCCGCGTCGCCACGTGGCTGGTCGCCCTCGTCGCCGGCGGCCTGTTCGGCGTCGCCGGCACCGTGATGCACTCGGCCGTCGTCGTCCCGACGGGGATCGCGGGCCTCGTCGTCCCGATCGGCATGCTGATCGCGGCGCTGGCGTGCCTGGCGCTGCTGGTCTCGGTGCGGACGCTCGCCAACCGATCGACGGCACTGGCGACCGCGCTCGGCATGCTCGCCGCGCTCCTCGTGCTCTCCGGCGAGGGACCGGGCGGGTCGGTCATCGTCGCGGCGGCGACCGACGGGGCACCGCCGCTGGGAATCATCTGGTCGTGGACCCTCGCGATCGTCGTGCTGCTCGTCGTGGCATGGCCGGACCTGCGCGGGGTGCGGACCGCGTCGAGGGAGCGCACGGCTGTCGACGCGTAGAATCGTCGGGTGACTTACGTGATCGCCCTTCCCTGCGTGGACGTCAAGGACCGCGCCTGCATCGATGAGTGTCCGGTCGACTGCATCTACGAGGGCGAGCGCAGCCTCTATATCCACCCCGATGAGTGCGTCGACTGCGGCGCCTGCGAGCCCGTGTGCCCCGTCGAGGCGATCTACTACGAGGACGACCTGCCCGACGAGTGGCAGGACTACTACAAGGCGAACGTCGAGTTCTTCGACGAGATCGGCTCCCCGGGCGGCGCCGCCAAGGTGGGCGTGATCCCCAAGGATCACCCGATCATCGCCGCGCTGCCGCCGCAGTCGCCGGGGCACTGACCCCGCCATGGGCATCCGCGACCTCGACGAGTACCCCTGGGACGCCGTCGCCCCGCTGAAGGCGCGGGCCGCCGCCCACGCCGACGGCCTGTGCGATCTGTCGATCGGCTCACCCATCGATCCCACGCCGCAGGTCGTGCGCGACGCGCTCGTGGCCGCGACGGACGCGCACGCGTACCCGGCGACGGTCGGCACCCCGCAGCTGCGCGACGCGATCGTGGCCTGGTTCGCCCGCCGCCGCGGGGTGCCCGACCTGGAGCCGCGCAACGTGCTGCCGACGATCGGCTCGAAGGAGCTCGTGGCGCTGCTGCCGACGCTCCTCGGGCTCGGCGAGGGCGACGTGGTGGTGCACCCGCGCGCGGCGTACCCCACCTACGAGGTCGGCGCCGTCGTGGCGGGCGCCACGCCGTTCGCCGCCGACGACCCCGACGAGTGGCCGGTCGGGGCGAAGCTGATCTGGATCAACAGCCCGGGCAATCCCGACGGCCGCGTGTGGGACGTCCCGGAGCTGCAGCGGGCGGTCGCGCGCGCCCGCGAGCTCGGCGCCGTGCTCGCCAGCGACGAGTGCTACGCCGAGCTGGGTTGGGAGGGCGCGTGGGCCGACGCCCCCGTGCCGAGCGTGCTCGACCCGCGCGTGACGGGCGGGCGGCGCACGAACCTGCTCGCCGTGTACTCGCTGAGCAAGCAGTCCAACCTCGCCGGCTACCGCGCCGCGTTCGTGGCGGGCTGCGCCACGGTGATCGCCGAGCTCCTCAAGAACCGCAAGCACCTCGGCCTCATGCTGCCCGCGCCCGTGCAGCACGCCATGGCGGTCGCCCTGGGCGACGACGCGCACGTGGCCGAGCAGCGGGAGCGCTACCGCGCGCGCCGCGCGGTGCTCAAGCCCGCGCTCGAGGCGGCGGGCTTTCGCATTGATCGCAGCGAGGCGGGCCTGTACCTGTGGGCCACGGAGGGGCGCGACGCGTGGGAGTCGATGGCGCGCCTGGCCGACCTCGGGATCCTCGCCGGACCCGGCGTGTTCTACGGCCCGTACCACCCGCAGCACGTGCGCTTCTCGCTGACGGCGACGGACGAGCGGATCGCGGAGGCCGCCCGCCGGCTGCGGTCAACGGCGGTCTGAAACTGCGGATAGGCTTGACGACGGCCGCGTGCGGACCAGCTTCGTTCGGCCTGCCCGAGACACCGGGCGAGAATCACCATCCCGATTCGCAAGGAGGCGCCGTGAGCGACGCAGGAAGCCTGCCCGACAAGGCCGTACTGACGGTCGGCGACAAGACCGCCGAGTTCCCCGTACTTCCGGCGACCGACGGCAGGTCCGCGATCGACGTCTCGACGCTGACGAAGCAGACCGGACTGACGGCACTCGACTACGGGTTCGTGAACACGGCGTCGACGATGTCCGACATCACGTACATCGACGGCGACCAGGGCATCCTGCGCTACCGCGGCTATCCGATCGAGCAGCTCGTGAACGGGAACGCGAGCTTCCTGGAGATCGCGTGGCTGCTCATCTACGGCGAGCTGCCGACCGCCGACGAGCTGGCGGAGTTCGACGACAAGATCCGCCACCACACCCTGCTGCACGAGGACCTCAAGAACTTCTTCACGGCGATGCCCGCCGGCGCGCACCCGATGGCGGTGCTGTCGTCGGCCGTCGCGGCGCTGTCGACGTACTACGAGAACGACTCCGACCCGGACAACCCGGAGCACGTCGACCTCACGAACATCCGCCTGCTCGCCAAGCTCCCGGTGATCGCCGCCTACGCGCACAAGAAGTCGATCGGCCAGGCGTTCCTGTACCCGGACAACAAGCTCAGCTACGTCGAGAACTTCCTCCGCCTGAACTTCGGCAACATGGCCGAGCCGTACGAGATCGACCCGGTCATGGCGAAGGCGCTCGAGCGCCTGCTGATCCTGCACGAGGACCACGAGCAGAACGCGTCGACGTCGACGGTCCGCCTCGTCGGCTCGACGGGTGCCGACCAGTTCGCGTCGATCGCGGCCGGCATCCAGGCGCTGTCGGGGCCGCTGCACGGCGGCGCCAATGAGGCCGTGCTCAACATGCTCGCGCAGATCCGCGACTCCGGCCAGGGCGTCAAGCGCTTCGTCGAGAAGGTCAAGAACAAGGAAGACGGCGTGAAGCTCATGGGCTTCGGGCACCGCGTCTACAAGAACTACGACCCGCGCGCCAAGCTCGTCAAGGAGTCCGCCGACGAGGTCCTCGCCGCCCTCGGCGTGCACGACCCGCTGCTGGATCTCGCCAAGGAGCTCGAGGAGATCGCCCTGGAGGACGACTACTTCAAGGAGCGCCGCCTGTACCCGAACGTTGACTTCTACACCGGCGTCATCTACAAGGCGATGGGCTTCCCGACCCGCGTGTTCACGGTGCTGTTCGCGATCGGCCGCCTTCCCGGCTGGCTGGCACACTGGCGCGAGCAGAACCTCGACGCGCGCAGCAAGATCGGCCGCCCGCAGCAGCTCTACACGGGCTCGCCGGCCCGGGCCTACCCCGGCGCCTGACACCCGCGAGAACGGCCGCCCTCCCTCGGGAGCGGCGGCCGTTCGCGTGTCAGGGGTGCGTCAGGAATGGAGGGCGGCGTTGAGGACGACGCCGACGCCCTCGCGGCGCACCGCCTCGACCGAGCCGGTGAGGGAGTTGCGGCGGAACAGCAGCCCGCTGGAACCCGACAGCTCGAGGGCCTTCACGACCGACCCGTCCTCGAGGGCGACCTTCGTGCCGGCGGTGACGTACAGGCCCGCCTCCACCACGCAGTCGTCGCCCAGCGAGATGCCGACGCCCGAGTTCGCGCCCAGCAGCGTGCGCTCGCCGATCGAGACGCGGTGCGTGCCGCCGCCCGACATCGTGCCCATGATCGAGGCGCCGCCGCCCACGTCGGACCCGTCGCCCACGACGACGCCCTGCGAGATGCGGCCCTCGACCATCGACGTGCCGAGCGTGCCCGCGTTGAAGTTCACGAAGCCCTCGTGCATCACGACGGTGCCGGGGGACAGGTACGCGCCGAGGCGCACCCGCGAGGCATCGGCGATGCGCACGCCCTCCGGGAAGACGTAGTCCGTGAGCCGGGGGAACTTGTCGAGCGACGTGATCTGCACGCCGTCGCGCGAGAGGTACGGGCGCAGGCGCGCCGCGTCGGCGGGGAGCATGGGACCGGCGTTCGTCCACGCGACGTTCGGCAGGTGCGCGAAGATCCCGTCGAGGCTCAGCTCGTTCGGGCGGACCAGGCGGTGGGACAGCGCGTGCAGGCGCAGGTACACGTCGGACGTCGACGTCGCCGGGGCGTCGAGGTCGATCTCGGTCGTGACGACCTCCACGGTCACGTTGCGCTTCTCGTCGGGCGCCGCGAGGCGATCGAGCGCCTCCACCTCGTCGCTCACGTCCCCGGCGCGTCCGACGCGGGGGGAGGGGTACCAGGTGTCCAGGACGGTGCCGTCGGCCGCGATGGTCGCGAGCCCGACACCGGAGATCCAGCGCTCGTCGGTCATGCGTCCATCCTACGGAGCGGGCGGCGCCGCCCGCGGGGCGCCGCCGCGGCCGCGAATAGGCTGGGGGCATGCCGACGCTCGATCTCACCGCCTCCTCCGCCGATCTGACCCGCGCGATCTGCGACATCCCGAGCGTCTCGGACGACGAGACCACGCTCGCCGACGCGATCTTCGCGGCCGTCGCGGCGCTGCCGCACCTGCAGGTCGAGCGACTGGGCGACACGATCGTGGCGCGCACGCGGCTCGGGCGCGCGCAGCGCGTCGCGATCGCCGGTCACATCGACACCGTGCCGATCAACGCCAACCTGCCCACGCGCGACATCGAGGAGATGGGCGAGGCGGTGATCTGGGGGCGCGGCACCGTCGACATGAAGGCGGGCGTGGCCGTGCAGCTCAAGCTCGCGGCGGAGCTGACGGACCCCGCCGTCGACCTGACCTGGATCTGGTACGACCACGAGGAAGTCGAGGCGTCGCGCAACGGGCTCGGGCGCATCGAGCGGGAGCGTCCCGATCTGCTCGCGGCCGACTTCGCCGTGCTCGGCGAGCCCACCGCGGGCGAGGTGGAGGGCGGCTGCAACGGCACGCTGCGCGCCGTCGTCCGCACCCACGGCCAGCGCGCGCACAGCGCCCGCTGGTGGATGGGCGAGAACGCGATCCACGCCGCGGCCACGCTCCTCAACCGCCTGCGCGAGTACCGGCCCGCGACGATCGAGGTGGACGGGCTGCAGTACCGCGAGGGCATGAGCGCCGTGCGCATCGGCGGCGGCGTCGCCGGCAACGTCATCCCCGACCTGTGCGAGATCGAGGTCAACTACCGCTTCGCGCCCAGCCGCAGCGTCGATCAGGCGATCGCCGAGGTGCGGGGGCTGTTCCGGGGCTTCGAGGTCGAGATCACGGACAGCTCGCCGGGCGCCCGGCCGGGCCTGGACGCCCCGCTCGCGCAGGAGTTCGTGCGCGCGGTGGGCGGCGTCGCCAAGCCGAAGTACGGGTGGACGGACGTCGCCCGCTTCTCCGCCCTCGGTGTGCCGGCCGTCAACTACGGCCCCGGCGATCCGATGCTCGCGCACCACGACGAGGAGCGCGTGCCCGTGTCGCAGATCGAGCGGGTCGAGGCGGGCCTGCGCGCCTGGCTGCAGGGATAGGTCGCCATTCGCGTCGCGTGGGCCGGGCTGCCGGCCGCCCTCCGCATCGCGGCCGTCTACGCCGCCGCCCGGCTGGTGACGGTCGGCTTCATCCTGCTCGCGGCGCGCCTCGCCCCCGCGCAGACGCAGCTCGGCTCGGGCGCGCCCCTGGTCGACTTCGCGCTCGCCTGGGACGCGCAGTGGTACTGGCTGGTCGCCTACCAGGGCTATCCGAGCGAGCTGCCCCTGACCGACGCCGGGCACGTGGCGGAGAACGCCTGGGCGTTCATGCCGGTCTACGCGTATCTGTCGCAGGCGGTCGCGGCGCTGTTCGGCGCGAGCTGGGGCGTCGGCGGCGTCATCGTGTCGCTCGTGTCGGGCTACCTCGCCTGCCTGGCGCTGTTCGCGCTGCTGCGGGTGCGGCAGACGGAGCACGAGGCGATGTGGGCCGTGGTGTTCTTCGCGTGCGGCCCGCTCGCGGGGCTGTTCCATGCCGGCTACGCGGAATCCCTGTTCCTGCTGCTGCTGTTCCTGGCGCTGTGGTGCGTGCTGCGCCGGCGCTGGTGGGCGCTGTACCCGCTCGTGATCGCGATGGGGTTCACACGCCCCGGGATCCTCGCGTTCGCGCTGATGCTCGGCTTGTACGGGGTGCACCGGTGGCTGCGGCGGCGCGCCGATCCGCTGCCGGCGCGCGAGATCGCGCACATCGTGGCGCTCGGCGCGCTCGCGACCGCCGTCGGCTTCGCGTGGCAGGCGATCGCGGCGCTCGCAACGGGCGATGCCGGCGCGTACCTCGACACCGAGCTCGCGTGGCGGCGCTCGTGGGTGACCACCGAGCACTTCCTGCCGACGCAGGGGTGGTTCCAGGGCGCCGAGATCTGGTTCTCTGTGTGGGGCCTCCCGGCGTGGCTCGCGCCGATCGCCGTGCTGCTCGTCGTCGCGGCGTGCGCGGCGGTGATCGCGTTCCCGCGCGCGGTGCGCCGGATCGGCCCCGAGCTGCGGCTGTGGTCGGCCAGCTACCTCGTCTACCTGCTGCTGGTGTTCTTCCCGCAGTCGAGCATCTTCCGCCTGCTGGTGCCGCTGTCGCCGCTGTGGGGCGCGGTGGCGGCCGTCCGGGCGCGCGGGGTGCGCCCGGTGGTGCTCGTGCTGTGCCTGGTGGGGCAGTGGTGGTGGATCTGGAACATGTACGGGCAGGGCAGCACGTTCTGGCAGATTCCGTGAGGGCGCCGTCGCGCGGCGTCACATTTGAACCGTTCGCGAATGGACCCCGCGGGGCCCCACGATAAACTGAACGGGCTGATTCTTACCGAAAGGGAGCCCGCCATGGCAGCCATGAAGCCCAGAACCGGTGACGGACCGATGGAGGCCGTGAAGGAGGGGCGCCTCATCATCGTGCGCGTTCCGCTGGAAGGCGGCGGCCGTCTGGTCGTCTCGGTGAACGACGACGAGGCCAAGGAGCTCTACGGCGTCCTCGGCGAGGTCGTCGGCGCCGCGTAACGTCTACACGAAAAGCCCCGAGCCGCGACGCTCGGGGCTTTTCGCGCGCTCAGTCGGCGACGGTGGTCAGCTGCAGCAGGCCCTCGCCGATAGGGGCGAGCGCCGCGACCACCGCGGACGACTCCTGCGTCTCGCGCAGGAGCGTGCGGTAGGCGGTGGTGAGGTCGTCGCGCTGCACCGGATCGGCGACGCGCCCGCCCGCCAGCACGCGGGGGACGAGCACCGTGCCGCCCGGGCGCGCCAGGCGCAGGCCGTGCGCCACGTCCTCCATGACGCGGGCCGGATCGCCGTCGACGAGGACGAGATCGTAGGCGCCCTCGTTCATGCGCGGCAGCACGTCGGCGGCGCGCCCGGTGATCCAGCGCACGCGCGTTGACGGGATGCGGGCGGCGTGGAACGCCTCGCGCGCCGCGGCGAGGTGCTCCGGCTCGCTGTCGATCGTGGTGAGCGTGGCGTCGGGCGCGCCGTGGAGCAGCCACAGCCCGGACACGCCGGCGCCGGTGCCGATCTCGATGATCGTGCGCGCCGCGGTGGCGGCGGCGAGGAACGCGAGCTGCGCGCCGAGGGCCGCGCTCACGGGGGCCGCCCCGAGCTCGAGGGCGTGCTGACGGGTCTTGACGATGTGGTCCGGCTCGATCACGTTCTCGCGCACGAACCGCGCGATGGCATCCTGCTCGCTCACGTCGACTTCCCTTCGGGCGCCCGGTGCGCCTGGCCACCAGCCTAGGGCGCGGGCGCTGAAAGCCCGGCCCACATGCGGCGGGTACGATCGATCCGTGGAGTTCGGCCTGTCCTTCGACAAGATCCTATTGATCGGCGTCGTCGCGGCACTCCTCATCGGACCCGAGAAGCTGCCCCGCTACGCGGAGCTGCTCGGCGCGTTCGTGCGCCGCTCACGCGAGTTCCTCCAGGGCGCCCAGGCGCGCGTCAAGGAGGAGATGGGCGACGGCTTCGAGGACGTGGACTGGCGCAAGCTGGATCCGCGCCAGTACGACCCCCGCCGCATCATCCGCGAGGCGCTCATCGAGGAGCCGACCCCGGTCGTCGCGGCGACGGCCGCCCGCGCGGGCGCGGCACGCCCCGCGGCCGCGCCGTCGCGCCCCGACGTGCGCCGCCGGTTCTCGGCCGCCGAGCCGCCGCCGTTCGACCCCGAGGCGACCTGAGCCCGGCTCAGCCGAGCGCGACGGGAAGCCGCCGCCCCGCCAGGCCGCGCGGCTGCGAGGCGATCGACTCCGCCAGCGACACGATCGCCGCGGCCGCCGGATCCTGCGGCCGTGCCACGACCACGGGCACGCCCGCGTCGGCGCTCTCGCGCAGCGCGGGGCTGAGCGGGATGGATCCCAGCAGCGGCACGTGCTCGCCGTCCGCCGACAGCGCGGCGGCCACCTCCGCGCCGCCCCCCGAGCCGAACAGGTCCAGCTCCGTGCCGTCCGGGAGGCGCAGGGCCGCCATGTTCTCGACCACGCCGATCACGCGCTGACCGGTCTGCCGGGCCACGAGGCCGCTGCGCACCGCGACGTCGGCGGCGGTCGCCTGCGGCGTGGTGACGACGAGCACCTCGGCGTGGGGGAGCAGCTGGCCCACCGAGATCGCCACGTCGCCGGTCCCCGGCGGCATGTCGAGCAGCAGCACGTCCAGATCGCCGAAGTAGACGTCGGTGAGGAACTGCTGCACGGTGCGGTGCAGCATCGGGCCCCGCCACGCCACCGCGCCGGGGCGACCGTCCCGTCCCTGCTGCAGGAACATGCCGATCGAGATCGCCTTCACGTCGTGCGCGACGGGCGGGAGCATCAGGTCGTCGATCCGGGTGGGCTGGGCCACCTCGCCGTCGCGGGCGAGACCCAGCAAGGCCGGGATCGAGAACCCGTGCACGTCCGCGTCGACGACGCCCACCTTCAGGCCCCGGCCCGCGAGGGCGACGGCGAGGTTGGCCGTGACGGTGGACTTGCCGACGCCGCCCTTCCCGCTCGTGACGGCGATGACGCGCGTGAGCGAGTCGGGTCCGAACGGCATGACGCGGGCGGCGCCGCCCCGCAGCCGCTCGGTGAGCGCCCGGCGCTCGTCGGGGCTCATCACCCCGATCTCCAGGACGACCGACGCCACCCCCGGCACCGCGGCCGCGGCGGCGCGCACGTCGGCCTCGATGCGGTCGGCGGCCGGGCAGCCGACGATCGTGAGCGCGATCCGCACGCGGACGTCCGCGCCATCCGCCGCGACGTCGCGCACCATGTCGAGCTCGGCGAGCGGGCGGCGCAGCTCGGGATCGGTCACCCGCCCGACGGCGTCGCGCACGCGTGCGGCGAGATCGCTCACGGGCGCTCCCGCTGGCGGTCGCGCCGGCGCTCCTCGGCGGCACGCTCCTCGGCCGACGAGGGATCCTCCAGCTCGGCGAGCAGCGCGCGCAGCTCCTCGCGCAGGAACTCGCGCGTGATCTGCCGATCGCTGAGGTCGTCGATCGTCATCCGCAGCGCCACGATCTCGCGCGCCATGTACTCGGTGTCGGCGAGGTTGCGCTCGGCGCGCTGGCGGTCCTGCTCCATCGCGACGCGGTCGCGGTCGTCCTGACGGTTCTGCGCCAGCAGGATGAGCGGCGCGGCGTACGAGGCCTGCAGCGAGAGCATGAGCGTGAGCGCCGTGAACCCGAGCGCCGCCGAGTCGAACCGCCACGCGGGCGGGGCGAACGTGTTCCAGGCCATCCAGGCCACGCAGAACACCGTGAGCAGCAGCAGGAACCACGGCGTGCCCATCGCGCGCGCCACCCATTCGGTCGCGCGCCCGAAGCGATCGCTGCTGCGCGGCGCCGACTCGACGAAGCGGGGGGAGCGGCCGCGCGGCGAATCGAAGTCCTGCACGCGCGCCATCACCGGGCACCCCCGGGCGGCAGCGTGATCGTGCCGGTCGCCGGCGGGGCGGTGACGCGCTCGTCATCGGCCTCCTGCGACCGCCAGTCGTCCGGCAGCAGGTGGTCCAGCACGTCGTCGACGGTGACCACGCCGACGAGCCGGTGGGCGCGGTCGACGACCGGCATCGAGACGAGGTCGTAGCTCGCCAGCCGCCGCGCGACCTCCGCGGTCGGGGCCGTCGCCAGCAGCGGCTCGAGGGTGTCGTCGAGGATCGCGCCGATCCGCTCGTGCGGCGGGTAGCGCAGCATCCGCTGGAAGTGCACGGCGCCGAGGAACCGGCCCGTGGGGGTCTCGTACGGCGGCAGCGTCACGAAGACGCTGGCAGCCAGCGCGGGGTGCAGCTCGTGTCGGCGGATCAGGGCCAGGGCCTCGGCGATCGTGGCGTCGGCCGGCATGATGATCGGCTCGGTCGTCATGAGGCCGCCGGCGGTGTCCGCGCCGTACTTGAGCAGCTCGCGGACGTCCTCGGCCTCGTCCGGCTCCATGAGGTCCAGCAGCTCCTCGAGGCGCTCCTTCGGGAGCTCCGCGAGCACGTCGGCCGCGTCGTCGGGATCCATGGAGTCGAGGATGTTCGCGGCGCGCTCGTCGCCCAGGCGCTCGAGGATGCGGACCTGATCCTCCTCCGGCATCTCCTCGAGGGCGTCGGCCAGGCGCTCGTCCGAGAGCTCCTCGGCCACCTCGATCAGCCGCGCCTCGGGCAGGTCGAGCAGCGTGTTGGCGAGGTCGGCGGGCTTGAGGTCGGCGAAGCTCTGCGCCAGGTGCTCGGCGGACTGCGCCTCGCCGGGGCGGATCTGCTCGCGCACCTCGTTCCACAGCGCGAACGTCGTGGCGCCCTTCGCGAACGGCGACGCGCTCGTCTTCGGCTTGCGCAGGAACAGCTGGCCGACCGACCACTCGCCGAGCCGGTTGGGCTCGATCGCGATGTCCTCGACGACGGCCGTGCCGCTGCCGTCGACGAACTGCACGCGCCGCCCGATCATCTCGGCCATCACCCGCACCTCGCCGGCGCGCGGCCGGAAGCGGCGCACGTTGATGAGGCCCGTCGTGATCACCTGGCCGTGCGAGATGGACGTCACGCGACCGATCGACAGGAACACGTGGCGGCGCCCGGGGATCTCGATGACGAGACCGATCACGCGCGGGGCCCCGGAACTTCGGTACACGACGACGACGTCGCGAACGCGTCCGAGACGATCGCCGGAGGGGTCGAAGACCGGGCAGCCTGCCAGGCGTGCGACGAAGACCCTCTGCGTGCTCACGCTCTCCAGCGTAGTCCCGGCGTCCGGGCATCCGGTGAGCACAGTGAGCTCATAACCGGGGCAAAGGACGCGCGACGGGGCGCGTGGGATGATCGACCCATGAGCATGATGGGTGGGGTCGGCCGCACGCCCCAGAACGTGGGCGAGACGGTTGCGCGTTACAGGGACTACGAGGCGGCGCAGAAGGCGGTGTCCCGGCTCATCGAGGCGGACATCCCGGCGCGCGAGATCAGCATCGTCTGGGCGGGCCTGAAGGCCGTCGAGATGGTGACGGGGCGCATGGGCTGGGCCCGCGCCGCGTGGTCCGGCGCGCTCAACGGCGCGTTCCTGGGGCTGATGTTCGGCGCGATCTTCACGCTGCTCTCGCCCACGCTCGAGATCACGGTGCTGCTGGGGTTCCTCCTGGTCGGCGTCGCGATCGGCATGCTCATGCAGCTGCTCGGCTACGGGCTCACGCGCCGCCGCCGCGACTACACGAGCATCACGGCGCCGATCGCCGATCACTACGAGATCGCCGTCTCGGGCTCGCACGTGGCGAGCGCCCGCCGGATCCTCGGTGGGGGCGACGGCTCGGGCGGCGCCGCGGCGTCCGCCCCGGTCGCCCGCCCGGTGCCGCCAGCCGACCTCGAGCCGCCCCGCTACGGCATCCGCATCCAGGACGTGCAGCGCCCTGCCGCGCCTTCCGTTGATCCCGCGCCCGCTGCGCCTTCTGCTCCGCCCGCCGCCGCGCCGACTGCTGCGCCGACTGCGCCCGCTGCGCCGGCCGCCGCGCCCCCTGCTCCCGCCGCTCCCGCGGATCCGGAGCCGCCCGCCGCGCCGGCGTGGGCCCCGACGCCGGAGGATCCGGCACCCGCCGCGCAGGCGGCCGACGCCGAGATCCCGCCCGCCGAGCGCGACGACGACCAGCCGCCCGCGCCCACGGGAAGCGCGTGACGGCGCTCCGCCTGCCGGTCGAGCTGCCCACCGGCGGCGTCGAGGTCTCGGCCGCGTGGAGCGGGCCGGACGACGCCGACGCGATCGTCGCGATCGCGCACGGCGCCGGCGCGGGAATGGACCACCCGTTCCTCGTCGGGTTCGCCGAGGCGCTGGGCGCGCTCGGCCTGCGGACCCTGCGCTTCAACTTCCCCTACGTCGAGGCCGGCCGGCGCATGCCGGGCCCCGCGGCGCACGCGATCCTCACGTGGCGGGCCGTGCTCGCGGAGGCGCGGGCGCACGGGCCGCGCGTCTGGGCGTGCGGCAAGTCGTATGGCGGGCGCATGGCGTCGATGGCGGCCGCCGAGGGCGGGTTCGGCGTCGAGGGCCTCGTCTACCTCGGCTACCCGCTGCACCAGCCCGGCCGGCCGGATCGTCCGCGGGCGGATCACCTGCCGCGCGTGAGCGCACCGCAGCTGTTCGTGGCGGGCGAGAACGACCCGTTCATCCAGCCGCGCGAGCAGCTGGAACGGGTCGTGGCCGACTGCGCCGACGCGCGCATCGCGTGGATCGCCGGGGCGGGCCACTCGTTCGAGGTGAAGGGCGCTCGGCGTCGGGCCGACGAGATCGGCCGCGATCTCGCGCCGCTCGTGGCGGACGCGATCCGCGGCTGATCCGGCTCAGCCCGACAGGCGGGCGATCCAGGCCTCGACCTCGTCGGCGGTGCGCGGGATGCCCGCCGAGAGGTTCACGGGTCCGTCGGCGGTCATCAGGATGTCGTCCTCGATGCGCACGCCGATGCCGCGGTACTCCTCCGGCACCGTGAGGTCGTCGATCTGGAAGTACAGGCCCGGCTCGATCGTGAACACCATGCCGGGCTGCAGGATGCCGTCGTAGTACATCTCGCGTCGCGCGGCGGCGCAGTCGTGCACGTCGATGCCCAGGTGGTGGCTGGTGCCGTGCACCATGTAGCGACGGTGCTGGCCGCCGGTGTCGGCGTCGAGCGCCTCCTCGGCCGTCACGGGCAGCAGCCCCCACTCGGCGGTCCGGGCGGCGATCACCTTCATGGCCGTCTCGTGGACGGTGCGGAACGTCACCCCGGGCTGCGCGGCGGCGAACGCCGCGTCGGCCGCCTCGCGGACGGCCTCGTACACCTTGCGCTGGATCGGGCTGAAGGTGCCGTTCACCGGCAGCGTGCGCGTGATGTCGGCGGTGTAAAGGCTGTCGACCTCCACGCCCGCGTCGATGAGGACGAGGTCGCCGGGCACCACGCGGCCGTCGTTGCGGGTCCAGTGCAGGTAGCAGGCGTGCGGGCCGGCGGCGGCGATCGTGTCGTACCCCTCCGCGTTGCCGTCGCTGCGGGCGCGCTGGTGGAACACGCCCTCGATGATGCGCTCGCCCCGCGGGTGCTCGATGATCCGCGGCAGCTCCCGCACGATGTCGTCGAAGCCCTTCGCGGTCACGTCGACCGCGAGCCGCATCTGCGCGATCTCGTAGTCGTCCTTGACGAGGCGCAGCTCCGAGACGAACCGCGTGAGCTCCTCGTCCTCCTCCACCACGAGGTCGTCCTCGTGCGCCTCGAACTCGTCGATGTGCGCCGTCGCGATCCCGAGGTCGGCGGCGACGCCGGCGAGGGCCGGGCGGGGACCGATCCAGAACTCGCCGATCGTGGCATCCGAGTAGAACTCGGCCGTGGTCCGATCGGCCCGCTCGCGGAAGTACAGGGTGACGTCGTGTCCGTCGTCGGTCGGATCGAACACGAGCACGGAGTCGGGCTCGGAGTCCGAGGCCCAGCCCGTCAGGTGCGAGAACGCGGAGTGGGCGCGGAACGGGTAGTCCGTGTCGTTGCTGCGCTGCTTCAGGGAGCCGGCGGGGATGACCAGGCGCTTGCCGGGGAAGGCGGCCGACACCGCGGCGCGGCGGCGCGCGGCGAACGGCGCCTGCTCGCGCTCGGCCACGGGCGCCTCGACGCGCTCGGCCCAGCCCTCGCCGATCGTGTCGAGGAAGCCCCGCGGGAACGGCTGCTTCCGGTTCGACACCGGCTCGGCCTGCTGCTGCTCGGTCGCGGTCGTGTCGCTCACATCGGCTCCCTTCCGTCGCACGCTGCGACGCGTCCCTCCAGTCTCTCACCCGCCGGAGGGAGCGCGGCCACACGCGGTGCGCCCGATTCGTGCGGTGCGTCCGGCGTCACTCCACGGGCTCGAGCTGCACGACGAGCGGGCGGTGGTCGCTGCCGGCGCCGTCGAGGTTCGTCAGGACGATCGATCCCGTGGCGCGCCAGTGGGAGGAGTGCATGACGTGATCGATCGGCGCCCCGAGGAGCGGGGGCACGGTCGTCGGCCAGGTGCCGACGGCGCCGTTGCCCGTCTCGGCCGCGGCGTCGTCGCAGTAGCCGAGGTCGTGACCCTCCATGCCGAGCCGCTGCATGTGGTCGAGGGTGGCGTTGAAGTCGCCCGCGAGGATCACGCTGTTGCCGGCCGCGCACTGATCCGCGATCCACTGCAGGTCCGCGGGCCATTCCTCCATGTAGGCGGGCATCGGTGAGACGGCGTGCACCGCCACGACGATGGGACCCTGGCCGTCCACCGGCATCGCCACGGTGCTCGGCAGCGTCGTGGTGTTGCTGGTGCCGTTCGCGGAGGACTCGATCACCGAGTAGTCGCCCAGATCGGGCGAGATCAGCAGCGTGGTCTCCCACGCCTGCGGCGTCGGCCCGGCCTGCTGGTTGTAGCCGACGGTGTGCACCCACATCGGCCGCCCCAGCTCCCGCATCTGGACGGCGATCTGCTCGCCGACGTCCTGCGAGGTCTCAGGGAGCGCGATGATGTCGGCATCCATCGCGATCGCCGTCTGCGCCACGCGATAGGCGCCGGCGGCGTTGCCGAGCGTGTTCCACGTCATCACGCGCACGCTCGTGTCCGTGGCGGCGGGCAGCGACTCGTGCCCGTACCCGCGCAGGCCCAGCGTCACGCCGCCCGCGATCGCGCCGATCACCGCGACCATCGCCATCGACAGGGCGAAGCCGCGGATCCGGCGGGCGGCGGCCAGCAGCACGAACAGCAGCGCGATCGCGGCGAAGCCCGCCACCAGCGCCCCGCGCATCGCGACGAGCTGGGCGACCGGGTACACGTGCTCGACGCGGAAGAACGACGGGAACGACAGCACCGCGGTCGCGCACGCGAACAGCAGCGTGATGAGGACCCCGAGCAGACGCACGAGTGCGAGCCTACGATCGGATGCTGGACGATTGACGGACGCGGGCCGAGCGCCACGTGCGCGTTCGCCGCGCGATGCCGATGCGCCGGCCGTGCGCGGCATTACGCTCGGAGGAATGGCCCCACGTCGCGTCGCCGGACCCGCCGACCTCCACCTGCACTCCGCCTGCTCGGACGGCACCGAGGCGCCGTCGCAGGTGATGGTCGCCGCGCACGAGGCGGGGATGCGGACGGTCGCGCTGACGGACCACGACACGACGATCGGCTGGGACGAGGCCTCGGACGCCGCGGCATCGCTCGGGATGACGCTGCTTCCCGGCGCGGAGGTCTCGGCCAAGCATCGCGGCCGCAGCGTGCACGTGCTGGCGTACCTGTTCGACCCCGCCGCGCCCGCGCTGGCCGAGATGATGCAGCGCGTGCGCGAGGATCGCATCGGGCGCGCCGAGCACCTGGTCGGCAACCTGGCCCGCGACTACGACATCGCGTGGGAGGACGTGCTGGCCCAGCGCACCGGCGACGCGACGGTGGGGCGGCCGCACATCGCCGACGCGCTGATCGCGAAGGGGATCGTGCTCAGCCGCGAGGAGGCGTTCGCCGACATGCTGCACCCGGCGAGCCCGTACTACGTGGCGCACTACGCGCCGTCGCCGCTCGACGCGGTCCGCGCGATCGCGGCGGCCGGCGGCGTCTCGGTGATCGCCCACCCGGCGGGGCGCGGCATGCTGCCGCTGCCCGTGCTCGAGGAGCTGATCGCCGCCGGGCTCGGCGGACTCGAGATCGGCCATCGCGAGAACGACGCGGCGGGCGTGCGCACCCTGCGCGACGTGGCGGCGGCGCACGATCTCATCGTGATCGGCTCGAGCGACTACCACGGGGTGGGCAAGCCGAACCGGATCGGCGAGAACACCACCGACATCGCGATGGTGGAGCGGATCGTCGCCGCGGCGACCGGCGGGGAGCCGGTGCGCCCGTGACGATCGCGGCTCAGGCGCCCTGCGAGGCCTGACCCGACGCGCGGCGGCGACGACGGCGGCGCCGCGCGGGGGCGGGCTTGCCGTCGTGGTGCTCCTTGCCGGCGCCGTCGTGGGTGCCGGAGCCCTCCGCCTTCGCCTCGGGAGCGCCCGAGCCCTCGGCCGAGCCCGCACCGGAGCGGCGGCGTCGGCGGCGCGGCGCCGCGTCGCCCTCGGCCGCCGGGCGCGCGGGGCGCTCGGCCTTCGGCGCCGTGGCGATACGGCCCTTGGTGCCCTCGGGGATGTTGAGGTCGGTGTACAGGTGCGGGCTCGACGAGTACGTCTCGGTCGGCTCCGGCTGGCCGAACTCCAGGGCCCGGTTGATGAGCGCCCACTTGTGCAGGTCGTCCCAGTCGACGAACGTCACGGCGATGCCCGTGCGCCCGGCGCGGCCGGTGCGGCCGGCGCGGTGCAGGTACGTCTTCTCGTCGTCGGGGATCGTGTGGTTAATGACGTGCGTGATGTCGTCGACGTCGATGCCGCGCGCGGCGACATCGGTGGCGACGAGCACGTTGATCGTGCCGGCCTTGAACGCCGCCATCGACCGCTCGCGCTGCTCCTGGCCCATGTCGCCGTGCACGCCGCCAGCGCGGAAGCCGCGGTCGTTGAGCTCGTCGATCAGGCGCTGCGCCGCGCGCTTCGTGCGCGTGAAGATCACGACCTTGCCCACGCCCTCGGCCTGCAGGATGCGGCCGATGATCTCGTCCTTGTCGAGCGAGTGCGCGCGGTAGACGATGTGCTTGATGTTCGCCTGCGTCAGGCCCTCGTCGGGGTCCGTCGCGCGGATGTGGATCGGGTTCGACATGAACCGGCGCGCGAGCGTGAGGATCGGGCCCGGCATCGTCGCGCTGAACAGCTGCGTGTGACGCTTGGCGGGAAGGCGCGAGAAGATCTTCTCGATGTCGGGGAGGAAGCCGAGGTCGAGCATCTTGTCGGCCTCGTCCAGCACCACCTCGGTGGCGTGGGAGAGGTCGAGCAGGCGCTGATTGGCGAGGTCGATGAGACGACCCGGCGTGCCGACGACGATCTGCGCGCCCGCCTTGAGCTGATCGATCTGTCCCTCGTACGCCTTGCCGCCGTAGATGGCGACGACGCTCGTGGAGCGGTTCGAGGTGAGCAGATCCATGTCCTCGTACACCTGCACCGCGAGTTCGCGGGTGGGCACGACGATGAGCGCCTTCACGCCCGGCTCCGGGTCCGCGCCCAGGCGCTGGACGACGGGGATGCCGAATCCGAAGGTCTTGCCGGTGCCCGTCTTGGCCTGGCCGATGACGTCTTGACCCGGGAGCGACAGCGGGATCGTCTGCTCCTGGATCGGGAAGGCGTCGGCGATGCCCTTGGCATCCAGTGCGTCGATGATGTCCTGGTCGACACCGAGATCGGCGAATGTGGTCACGATGATTTCAAGCCTGTCCGGCGGCGTCGAGGCCGCCCCTGCGGAGGGTCCACGCCCTTCTCGATGCCCAGGCGCGGCGCCCCGCGTCCGTCGGCGGGGCCGCCACCAGCCTACGTGATCCCTCCCGCATCCCCGCGAGAATCCACCTGCGCGGCGGGAATACGCGGGCGACGGGATTCTCGGCGCGGGGGTGAATCTCGGCGGTGATCGGGGCGCCGCGTACGATCATCTGCGTGGTCAACTGGTTCTGGAGGCGGCGGCCGCCGGCGCGCATCCTCAAGCTGCGATCGCGCGGCGACGTCGGCGACGCGCAGCGCGTGGACTTCGCGGAGCTCGCGCCGGACGTGGCCACGTTCCTCGGGCAGGCCGCGTACCTGCAGCTGGGGTACTTCGAGACGCTGAGCCGGCTGATCCGGGCCACGCCCGAGCTCGCGGAGAAGGAGGCGCTGTCGCTCGCGGCGGGTCGCACGCTGCGCAAGCACCGGCAGATCGTGGAGCTCATCGCCGAGCGCGTGGGCGATCCGACCGAGGTGATGCTCCCATTCCGGGAGCAGCTCGACGCGTTCCGGCGGGCGACGATCGGTGCGCGACCGCGCGAGACCATGCTCTCGGTGCACATCACGGCGGGGATGCTCGACGACTTCTACCTCGCGCTCGCGTCCAGCTACGGCACGATCGGGCGGCGCGTCTCGGAGATCCTCGGGGAGGCGGCCGACCGCGAGCAGATCGAGGGGATCCTGCGCGCCACGATCGACGCCGACGACGAGATGCGCTCGCTCCTGTCGATGTGGGCGCGCCGCCTCGTGGGCGACACGCTGCTCGTCGCGCGCTCCGCGCTGACGCCCGCGCGCCTGGGGTTGGACGACGAGAAGAAGGTGGAGCCGGTGTTCACCGCGCTCATGGCCGCGCACGCGCGCCGCATGGACGCGCTCGGCCTTTCCGCCTGAGCCCGCCCGGGTTGACGGGGTTGAACCCTGTGGTCTCGACTCCGCCGCTGCGCGGCCGCGCTCGACCCGTCTCCGCTCCGGCGCTGCGCCGCTCCGGTCGACGAGCGGTTGAACCCACGGCTCGTCGACCGAGCGGAGCGAGCGGAGACGGATCGAGCGAGCGGAGCGAGTCGAGGTCAGGGGTTGTGGCCTTTGGTCTCGACTCCGCCGCTGCGCGGCTGCGCTCGACCCGTCTCCGCTCCGGCGCTGCGCGCCTCCGGTCGACGAGCGGTTGGGCTCGTCGACCGAGCGGAGCGAGCGGAGACGGATCGAGCGAGCGGAGCGAGTCGAGATCAGGGGTTGAAGCCTGAGGTCTCGGCTCCGCGCCTGCGGCGCTGCGCTCGACCCGTCTCCGCTCCGCGGCTGCGCCGCTCCGGTCGACGAGCGGTAGGCGACCGCGCGGGGTCAGGCGAGGCGGAGGCGGCGCTGGGCGTCGCGATCGCGGCGCGAGCGCACGGCGCCGAGGATCAGGGTGAGGACGGCGGGGACGACGATCGCGGAGGCGAGCGTGACCAGCCACAGCCACACGTTCCCCTCACCCCAGCCGAGCCAGGTGAGCGCGGCGTAGACCGCGGCGGCGACGAGGGCGGCCATGCCGGGCGTCAGGACGACGCCGCGGGTCGCCCGATGGGGGAGGGCGTAGTGCAGCGCGATCCCGAGGGCGATGGCCGCCACGAGCGCCAGCAGGATGTACATGTCAGGACACGAAGCCGACGGGGCGCTTGTCCTCGGTGCCGATCTCGACGTACGCGAGGTTCGCGATCGGCACGAGGTAGGTGGTGCCCTTCGCGTCGGTCAGCTCGACGTGCATCGTGCCCTTCTCGAGCGCCGTCGCGATCGTCTGCTTGACCTCCTCGGCCGGCACGGACGACTCGAAGCTGAGCTCGCGGCCGGTGTTCGTGATGCCGATGCGGATCTCCACGGATGACTGCCTTTCGTCGCGCGCCACGGCCGATGCCGGGCAGATGTCAGCCTAGGCGATGGGCCCGCTCGCGCGGCCCGAGAACGCTGACGGCGAACAGGGCGCGTCCACGGCGCGGAGGCGATCGGATGTCGGCGCCCCTGGTTATGTTGGAGGGGTGCTGCCCGCCCGTTTCGACACCGCCCAGCGCGCGGTGATCGATCTGCCCGCCGACGCGTCGGCGACGGTGATCGGCGCGCCCGGCACCGGGAAGACGGCGACGCTCGTCGCGCGCGTGACGGCGCTGCTGGGCGCCGGCGCGGTGGACGCCGACGGGCTGATCGTGCTCACCCCCACCCGCGCGTCGGCGACGAGGCTGCGGGACGAGCTCGGGGTGCGCGTCGCGGTGGCCACCCCGGGCCCGCTCGCGCGGTCGATCGGGTCGCTGGCGTTCCAGATCGTGCGGGCCGACACGGTGCGGCGGGGCGAGGCGCCGCCGCAGCTGCTCACGGGCGCGGATCAGGACCGCATCATCGCCGAGCTCCTGGAGGGCGACGAGGCGGACGAGGCGGCCGGCCGGGTGCGCTGGCCGGCGCACCTGGGGCCGGCCGTGCGCCGATCGGCGGGGTTCCGATCGGAGCTGCGCCAGTTCTTCTCCGAGCTGATCGAGCTCGGGGTCGCGCCGTCCGAGCTCGAGACCCTCGGCTCGGACACGTGGACGGCCGTCGCCGGATTCGTGCGCGACTACCGCACCGCGCTGGCCGGCATGCGCGCGGATCATCGCGACAGCGCGGAGCTCTACGCCGAGGCCGCGGCCGTGCTGCGGGGCGGCGAGACGCTCGGCGAGCTCGATCGGCTGCGGGTCGTGCTCATCGACGACGCGCAGGAGCTCACCCGCGGCGGCATCGATCTGGTCGCCGCGCTCCGCGCCCGCGGCGTGGCCGTGATGGCATTCGGCGACCCCGACATCGGCTCGGGCGCGTTCCGCGGCGTGACGCCGGAGCTGTTCGCGCACCTCGCGGGCATGCTCGGCCCCGTCCACGTGCTCGACGGTGCGCACCGCGGGCATCCGGCCATCACGCGGCTTGCGCGCGTGATGACGCAGCAGATCGGCGCCGGCGGCCGCGTGGAGCATCGCCGCCCGCCGGGCCCGGAGCTCGACGAGCCCGACGTCGTCTCGGCCCGCGTACTGTCGTCGCCGTACGAGGAGGTCGACCGGATCGCGTGGACCCTGCGTTCCTGGCACCTGGACCACGGCGTGCCGTGGGAGCGCATGGCGGTGATCGCGCACGACACGCGCCAGATCACGTCGCTCGAGACGGAGCTCGCGGCCCGCGAGGTGCCCACGCGCGCGGAGGGGGTGCAGCGCCCCCTCGGCAGCGAGCGGGCCGTGCGCGCGCTCGTGGAGCTGGTGCGGCTCGGGCTCGCCGCGCACGACGATCGCGACGCCGACGCGCTGCTCGAGGCGCTGCGGTCGCCCTTCGGCGGGCTCGACGGCGTCGGGGTGCGCCGCCTGCGCGCGCAGCTGCGTCATCGGGAGCTCGCGGCGGGGGGATCGCGCGCGGCGCGCGAGCTGCTGCGCGAGGCGCTCGGCGACCCGGTGCTGCTGACCTTCATCGACACCGCGGAGGGGCGGGCGGCGCTCCGGCTCGCCGAGACGCTGCGGCTGCTGCACGAGCAGGGCACGGCCGGCGCGACCATCCACGAGCTGCTGTGGACGGCGTGGGATCGCGCCCGCACCCCCGACGGGCGCCGGCTCGCGACCGCGTGGCATGAGATCGCCGTGTCGGCGCAGCCGCTGGCGGCCGAGACCGGTCGCGCGCTCGACGGCCTCGTGGCACTGTTCGACGCCGCCAAGCGCTTCACGGAGCGGTCGCCGGGGGAGGGGCCCGGCCCCTTCATCCACGACATCCTCGACAGCGACGTGCCGGAGGACGCGCTCACGGCACCCGAGCGCCCCGGGACGGTCGCGCTGCTGACCCCGGCCCTCGCGCTGGGGACGGAGTTCGACGCCGTCGTGATCGCGGGCGTGCAGGACGGGGTGTGGCCCAACGTGCGGCTGCGCGGCGGGCTGCTCGAGTCGTGGCGCCTGCCGGACGCGGTGGCGGCGGCGCGATCGCACACGGCGGCGCCGGAGCCGCAGAGCGTGCTCGATCGGCGGCGGGCCGCGCTGCACGACGAGCTGCGGCTGTTCGTCCGCGCGATCTCCCGCGCGCGCTCCCGCCTGCTCGTGACGGCCGTGGACGACGACGATCAGACCCCGAGCCCGCTGCTGTCGCTGCTGCCCGAGCCGCCCGCCGAGGAGGACGAGGCGGAGCACCCGCTGACCCTGCGCGGGCTCGTGGCGCGCCATCGCCGCACGCTCACGGGCGCGGCACCGGAGCCCGCGCGCCGTCACGCGGCCGAGCAGCTCGCGCTGCTGGCGGCCGAGGGCGTGCCGGGTGCGGACCCGGCGCAGTGGTACGGCGTGCGTCCCGCCTCGACCACCGCGCCCCTGATCGATCCGGCCGAGCGGCCCGTGCGGGTCTCGCCGTCGCGCATGGAGACGTTCGAGACGTGCGGCCTCGACTGGGCCGTGCGGGCACTGGGCGGCGACACGGCGACCGCGCCGTCGGCGGGCATCGGAACCATCCTGCACGCGGCGCTCGAGGCCGCTCCCGACGGCGACCTGGAGCGGATGCACGAGGTGCTCGATGCGCGGTGGGGCGAGCTGGAGTTCGAGGCCGGCTGGATCGAGCGCAAGGAGCGGCGGCGCGCCGAGGAGTACGTGCGGCGCCTGCATCACTACCTGCGCCGCGTCGCGGCCGAGGGCGGGCGCCCCGTGGCCGCCGAGGCGAGCTTCCGGCTCGCCGTCACGCTCGACGAGGAGCCGCGCGTGTACGGGATCCCGGAGGACGGCGATCGCCCCGCGCCGGCACCACACGCCCTGCTCAGCGGCGTGATCGACCGCGTCGAGGCGTATCCCGCCGGCTCCGGCGATCACGCCGACGCGCGCGGGCGCGGATGGACGGCGATGGCCCCGGCGGATCCGACGTCCGAGGAGCGCATCGTGATCGCCGACCTGAAGACGGGCCGGTCCGAGGACCGCACCTCCGACGGCAAGGTGACCCGGGACGCCCAGCTGGCGGCGTACCAGCTCGCGGTGCAGGAGGGGCTCGTGCCCGGGGCGGATCCGGCGGCCCTCGCGGGCGCGCGGCTCGTCGTCGTCTCGCAGACGAGCGCGAAGTCCGCCTATCGCGTCGCGCACCAGCCCGTGCTGGGCGCCGAGGACCGCGCCGCGTTCCTGCGGCGCGTGGCAGACGCGGCGCGCGGCATGTCGGCGGCGGCGTTCACCGCCAGCGTCGACGTGCACTGCCAGGGCTCGCATCGGCCCACGCTGTGCCGCCCGCACACGGTGAAGGCGGTGAGCGCCTCGTGACGCTCGTCGACGCACCCGCGGTGGCACCGGCCTGGGACGGCCCCCTCGACCTCTCGGCGAACGACATCGCCGCCGCGCTCGGCCAGCCGCGGCCCACCGACGCGCAGCGGGAGGTGATCGAGGCACCCGCCGGGCCCGCGCTCGTCGTCGCCGGCGCCGGCAGCGGCAAGACCGAGACGATGGCGGGGCGCGTGGTGTGGCTCGTGGCGAACGGGCACGTGGACGCGGCGCAGATCCTGGGCCTCACCTTCACCCGGAAGGCCGCCGGGGAGCTCGCGGAGCGGATCGGCGCCCGCCTGCAGCGCATCGGCGAGTTCGAGGAGCGCGGGCTGCTGCCGCACCTGCCGCGGATCGTCTCCTCCGGCGCCCTCGATCGCATCGCGGCCGCGCCCCCGGAGGCGCAGCGCGCGGTGCGCCGGGCCGTGCTGGACGAGCTGGCCGCGGCCTACGGCACCGGGTGGGACCCGTCGCGCGCGGCGGGCGTGGCGAGCCTGCTGGACCGCCCCCGCGTGGCGACGTACAACGCGTTCGCCGACGCGATCGTGCGCGAGCATGCCGCGCGTATCGGCCGCGATCCGGAGGCCGCGCTGCTGTCGCAGTCGGCGTCGTGGCTGCTGAGCCGGGCGGTCGTGATGCGCGCGGACGAGGCGGGGCTCGACGAGCTCGACCCGGCGCTGTCGACGATCATCGACGCGGTGCAGCGCCTCGCCGCCGACGCGCTCGACCATCGCGTCGACCTCGACGCGGTCGCGCGCTACGCCGCCGAGCTCGCGGAGCAGCTCGAGCCGTTCACGAACCGCGCGACGGCGACGAAGAACGACACCACGAAGGCGGCCGACAGCCTCCGGGCGCTGCCGCGCCTGCTGCAGCTCGTGCGCGCGTACGCCGCGGAGAAGGAGCGCCGCGGCGTGCTGGACTTCGCCGATCAGGTGACCGGGGCGCTCGAGATCATCGAGGCCTCGCCGCAGGTGGGGCGGGAGCTGCGCGAGCAGTACCGCGTGGTGCTGCTGGACGAGTACCAGGACACCTCCGTGATCCAGACGCGGCTGCTGGCGACGATCTTCCGCGACGCGGCCGTGATGGCGGTGGGCGATCCGAACCAGTCGATCTACGGCTGGCGCGGTGCGAGCGCCGACAACCTGCACGCGTTCGCCGCGTCGTTCTCGCGCGAGGTCCCCTCCGCGCGCTACGACCTCATGATCAGCTGGCGCAACGACCGCGCCGTGCTGCGCGCCGCGAACCGCCTGCTGGCGCCGCTGCAGAAGCCCGGCCGGCTGCCGGTCGAGCCGTTGCAGGATCGCCCCGGCGTGGGCGAGGGCGCGGTCGAGCACCGGTACACCGCCACCGTCGACGAGGAGGCCGATGCGGTGGCCGCCTGGTTCGAGGAGGTGCGCGCCGCGCATCGCGGGGAGCGGCCCCACACGGGGGCGATCCTGTTCCGGGCCAAGCGGCACATGCAGACGTTCGCGGAGGCCCTGGATCGGCGCGGCATCCCGCACCGCATCCTCGGGCTCGGCGGCCTGCTATCCACGCCCGAGGTGACCGACGTCGTCGCGGCGCTGCGCGTCATCCACGATCCGACGCAGGGCTCGTCGCTCATCCGCCTGCTCGTCGGGCCGCGGTTCGCGGTGGGCGTGGCCGACATGGGGGCGCTGTACGACCTCGCGACCACACTCTCGCGCCGCGACGGCGCCCTCGCGCCGCTGTCCGACGAGCTGCTGGAGCGCGTGCGCGCCTCGTCGGGACCCGACGAGCAGGTGTCGATCATCGACGCCCTCGAGTTCGTGCGCACGGTGCCCGACGACTACCGCCTGCTGGAGCGGATCAGCCCGGAGGGGCGCGCGCGGCTGCGCGAGGCCGCGGCGGTGTTCGACCGGCTGCGCCGCGCCGCCGGGCAGCCGATCCCGGAGCTCATCCGCCTCATCGAGCTGGAGCTGCGCCTGGACCTCGAGCTCGCGTCGAACGAGTCCCGCGGCCCGGCGCGCGTCGCGGCCACGCAGCTGCGGGCGTTTGCGGACGAGGTGCGCGCCTTCCTCGACGCCGACGAGCGCGGCACGATCGGCAGCCTGCTGGCCTGGCTCGCGCACGCCGAGGAGACCGACGAGCTGATGCCGCGCTCCGAGCCGCCGGAGCCGGGCGTGGTGCAGCTGCTCACGATCCACGGCTCGAAGGGGCTCGAATGGGACGCCGTCGCGGTGGTCCGCATGGTGACCGACGAGCTGCCCAAGCGCCCCTCGAGCACGTCCGGCTGGCTCGGGTTCGGGCAGCTCCCGTACGCGTTCCGCGGCGACCGCGACGCCCTGCCGCACCTCGATTGGCGGCCCACGCCCGAATCGACGGCGAAGGAGGTGGCGGCCGCGATCTCGGCGTTCAAGAAGGCCAACGGCGAGCATCAGCTCGAGGAGGAGCGCCGCCTCGCGTATGTGGCCGTCACCCGCGCGCGCTCGCGCCTGCTGCTGTCGGGGTCGTTCTGGGCCGGGCAGTCCACGTCTCGCGCCCCCAGCCCGTACCTGACCGAGGTGATCGACGAGCTGGGGCTGCCGGCGATCGAGCCGCTGGACGACGACGCGAATCCGTACGAGGGCGAGGGCGGGACGCTGCAGTGGCCGCTCGATCCGCTCGGCCTGCGGCGGGAGCGCGTGGAGCGGGCGGCGGCGCAGGTGCGAGCGGCCGCCGACGCGGGGCCCGCCGAGCCGACGCCGCAGCTGCGCCGGCTGCTGGCGGAGCGCCGCCGGCGCGAGGGCGCACCGGTGCGGCGCCCGCCGACGCGCGTTCCCGCATCGCGCTTCAAGGACTACGTGACGGACTTCACGGGTACCGTCGAGCAGCTGGCCCGCCCGATGCCGGAGCGCCCCTACCGGCAGACCCGGCTGGGGACGCTGTTCCATCAGTGGGTGGAGCGGCGCAGCGGCCTCGTGGGGCGCGGTCCGTCGCCCGACGACGCGCTGTGGGAGAGCGACGAGGAGCTGTTCGGACCGGCCGACGCGGGCGCGGCCGAGGCGGTCTCGGCGGCGGACGAGGCGGAGCTCGCGCGGCTGCGGGAGATCTTCGAGCGCAGCGAGTGGGCGGGCCTGCGCCCGCTCGAGGTCGAGACGGAGATCGACTTCGTCCTGCCGGGGCGCGAGGGCGCCGCCCCGCACATCGTGATCTGCAAGCTCGACGCGGTCTATCGGCGCGGCGACCGGATCGAGATCGTCGACTGGAAGACGGGCAGGGCCCCGCGCACCGCCGCGGAGAGGCGCGACCGCATGCTGCAGCTGGCGCTCTACCGCCTCGCGTACCACCGGCGGCACGGGGTGCCGCTCGACCGGATCGACGTCGCGCTGTTCTACGTGTCGGACGAGCTCGTGCTGCGCTCCGACGACGTCTGGTCCGAGGAGGAGCTCGTCGCGCGCTGGGCCGCCGCGACGTCGATCGGCTCGGTGACGGGCGGCGCGGACTGATCCGACGGCGCCGCGTCCGTCGCGACGTCCGCGTCCGGCCGCTCGTCCCACGCGATCTCCGCCGTCAGGGCGAGCTCGGCCGGGTCGTAGGCGTCGGTCTCCATCGCCGTGCCCGCCGAGGCGGCGGCGGCCCGCTCGGCGCTATCCGGCACGCGTGCCAGCACCGCGATCGCATCGTCGACGTCGGTCGAGCCGTCGCGGCGCAGGCCCGCGAGCAGGTCGTTGTCGCGCACGCCCTCGGCGAGCGACTCCAGCAGCGCGGCGGCGTCGTCGACCACGTCGGGGCGGTGCGTCTCGATGCCGTGCACCAGCCACCGCGCGAACTCCAGCTCGGCGTGCAGCCGGGCCCGCACCTCGAGCGCCTCGTCGGGCGCGCGGTGGGCCGCGGCGGCGTACGCCGCGAACAGCGCCGGGGCCGCGTCGGGGGCGGCGGCCACCCACTGCAGGTCCACCGCGGGATCGTCGATCGACAGGCCCTGCCAGCCGAGCACGCCCGTCACCACCGGCGCGCCCCGCGCATCGTCGCCGAACACGAACGAGGACGCCTGCGTGCCGCCCATCCCGACGGCGGACTCGAACGCCCACAGGCGATCGTCCTCCACGGCGTTGCGCCAGCGCACCGTGAGGCGCACCGGCACGCGCCCCGTCGCGGCGACGTCGTCGACGAGCTGGCGGATGTCGGCACGCGACTGCTCGGGCGTGCGCTCGGGGAGCCCGGCGGAGCGGACCACCGACGGCGGCAGCGCGTGGATCGCCGCGAGCGTGCGGCCGATCGAGGCCGCCGCGCCCTCGCCCGGCGGGATCTCGGCCGCATCGATCTGGTAGCCGGGCAGCATGGTCGTGACGGTCGCGCGACCGTCGCGCAGCGTCGCGGAGCCGAGATATTCGGGCACCTCCACGGGCAGCAGCTCGCGCACGCCGGGCGTGAGCGCACGCAGCGCGATCACCTCGGCGGCGTCGTCGCGCTCGGCGGATTCGTCCCGCGCGACGCGAACCACGACCTCGCCGCCGTCGGCGAGGGTGGCGACGGCGGCGTCGAACCGACCCGCCCCTCCCGTGGTGAGCGGCCGGGCCCCGGTGACCACGGCCTCCGGCATGGCCGCCGTGACGGCCGCCGCTAGAGTGATGGGAGAGCGTGCCATGCGTTTCAGGGTAGGTCGGCCTGTCCGCCGCCGCCCCGCGCCACGCCCGCGACCAGGCCACCCGCGACCACCCCTCCGCGAAAGAGGCAGCCATGTCCCGTCCCGCACCCGTCGGAGCGATCGACCGGAGCGCGGCGGAGCGCGAGGAGCCGGGCCTCATCGACCGGCTCCGCGCAGACGCGGACGCGCGCGTGCTCGTGGTGGTCGCCGACACCGCGCCGCAGGCGGGGGGCGAGCTCCCCGCGCTGGCCTGGGCGGCGCCCGAGGAGGTCGCGGACGGGGCGGCGTGGGCCTTCCTCGGTCGCGACGGGACCGGCGCGCCGGTGCTGCTCGCGTCGTGGCACGCGGACGGCGAGCCCGTCGTCGCCCCGCACGGGTGGGCGCCGCTGCGCGGCATCGGCGCGGACCTGCCGCCGGCCGAGGCAGACGCGTTCGTGGCGGGCGTGAGTCTCGGGCGCTTCCTGGGCGAGCGGTTCTGCCCGGCGTGCGGCTCGGCCACCGAGATCACGCTCGCCGGATGGGCCCAGCGCTGCACCGGGTGCGGGCGGGAGCTGTTCCCGCGCACGGACCCCGCCGTGATCGTCGCGGTGGAGAGCGAGGACGGCGAGCGGCTGCTGCTCGGCGCGAACGCGGCGTGGGGCGGTCGGATGCACTCAGCGTTCGCGGGGTTCGTCGAGGCGGGCGAGTCGCTCGAGTCGGCGGTGCATCGCGAGATCCGCGAGGAGGCCGGTGTTCGCGTGACGGACGTCCGCTACGCGGGGTCGCAGGGCTGGCCGTACCCGCGATCGCTCATGCTGGGCTTCCACGCGCGCGCGGTGGCGGACGGCGAGGCCCACGCGGACGGCACGGAGATCGTCGACGTCCGCTGGTTCACGCGCGGTGAGATCCGCGAGGGTCTGGAGGGCCGCGGCGTCGGCCTGCCGGGACGCGTGTCGATCGCCCACCGCCTGCTGCGCGAATGGGCGTACGCGGACGGCGCGGCGTCGCACGGCGAGCGCGCGGGGGAGCGGTGAGCGCGCTCGACGCCCTCGACGAGCACCAGCGCGAGGCCGCCGAGGCGCTGCGCGGCCCGGTCGCGGTGCTGGCCGGCGCGGGGGCGGGCAAGACGCGCGTGATCACCCACCGCATCGCGCACGGCGTCGACACCGGCGCCTACTCGCCGCAGCGGGTCATGGCGCTCACGTTCACCACCAAGGCCGCGGGGGAGCTGCGCGGCCGGCTGCGGGCGCTCGGCGTGGAGGGGGTCGCCGCCCGCACGTTCCACGCCGCGGCCCTCGCCCAGCTGAACTACTTCTGGCCGACGGTCGCGGGCGACGTCGCGCCGAAGATCATCGACAACAAGGTCCGCATGCTCGCGCACGCGGCCGACGGCATCGGCCTCAAGCCCGACACCGCCACGCTGCGCGACGTCGCGTCGCAGATCGAGTGGCGCAAGATCACGATGCGCTCGATCGATCAGTACGCGCAGCTCGGTCGCACCGTCGGCACGCTCGGCACGGACGCGCTGGTGTCGCTCATGCGCGCGTACGAGGCGCTCAAGGATGAGCGCCGGCAGATCGACTTCGAGGACGTGCTGCTCGCGTGCGCAGGCCTGCTGGAGGCCGAGCCGCGTGTCGCGGCGGCGGTGCGCGAGCAGTACCGCCACTTCACGGTCGACGAGTACCAGGACGTGTCTCCGCTGCAGAACCACCTGCTGGACCTGTGGGTCGGCGAGCGGCGCGACCTGTGCGTGGTGGGCGACGCGAGCCAGACGATCTACTCGTTCGCCGGCGCCGACGCGCGCTTCCTGCTGGAGTTCGGCCGGCGCCACCCGGACGCGACGGTCGTCCGGCTCGAGAAGAACTACCGATCCGATCGGGCCGTGCTCGACGTCGCGAACGCCCTGATGCGCGGGCGCCCGGGCGCGCTGACGCTCGTGGCCGCGCGGCAGGACGCGCTCTCGCCGACCCCCACGGTCACCGACTACGACGACGAGTCCGCCGAGGCCGCCGGCATCGCCGCGGCGATCGAGCGTCAGCTCGCCCACGCACGCCCCGACGAGATCGCCGTGCTGTATCGATCGCACGCGCAGTCCGCCGTGCTGCAGCAGGCGCTGGCCGCGCGGGGCATCCCGTCCACGGTCCTGGGCGGCACCCGCTTCTTCGAGCTGCCCGAGGTGCGCCAGGCGGTGCTGGCGCTGCGCGGTGCCGCCGTGGCGCCGCAGCAGAAGACCGACTTCGTCGAGATCGTGCGCGACGTGCTGCGGGGCCTCGGCCACGCCGACGAGCCCCCCGCGGCGGGCGGGGCCCTCCGCGACGCGTGGGAGTCGCGGCAGGCGCTCCTGCGCCTCGCGGAGGAGGCACCGCGCGGGACCACGCTGCGCACGTTCGCGGACGATCTGCTGGCGCGCGCGAAGGACCAGCACGAGCCGTCGCTGCGCACCGTGACCCTCGCGACCATCCACGCCGCCAAGGGGCTCGAGTGGCCCCACGTGCACCTGGCCGGGCTGTCGGAGGGGCTGCTGCCCATCTCGTACGCGACGAGCCTTGAGCAGATCGACGAGGAGCGGCGGCTCGCGTACGTGGGCATCACGCGGGCCGCGCGAACGCTGTCGCTGTCGTGGGCGCGGGGGACGGGGCGGACGCCGCGGCAGCCGTCGCGGTTCCTCGCGGAGATCGCGGGACCGCACGGTCCAGGCGGCACAGGCATTCTGCGTGCGGTCGATGGGAGCGCCACAGCCGCCGCGAGCGCGCGCCGAGCCTGACCGATCGCGACCGCTCGGGCTCGTCGCCGGGCTCCGCGTCGTCCTCGAGCAGCCGCACCGCCAGCGCGGCCGCCTCCGCCGCGATCGCCAGCGGCACGCGCGGGGCCCGGCGATCCAGCAGCTGCATCGCGAGTGCCGGCCACGCCGGGTCCCGGTCGCGCTCGTGCGCGGTCAGGCAGCTCACGCACGCCGTGCGCCCCGGCACCATGAGCGGGCCGATGTCGGCACCCGCCGGCGTGAACACGATCGGCAGGTGCAGCACGTCGTCGCGCTGCAGCGCCGCGCACAGGTGCGGCGGGACGGCATGGGAGGCCAGGACGATCACGGGCGCGCGGGCGATCGGCTCGGTCTCCGCCCGCACCCGCGCGGCCGGCGTTAGCCACCGCGCCCGCCACCCGCTGCCGTCGAGCGCGTCGAGGACGTCGCCGACCACGCGATCGGGCACGCCCGCCGCGGCGATCACGGCGAGCTGCCGCGGCGGCGCGACCCGCACGACGGCGGTGCGGAGCCGCGCGAGGAAGGCGTCGAGCTCCTCGCGGCCCACCCCCGCCTGCGCGGCGAGGCTCTCGAGCGACGCGCGCTCGATGCCGGTCTCCAGCGCCGCGACCACCCGCTCCTGCCAGGGGGCGGGGTCGCGCAGGACGAGATCGCCCCCGGCTCCCAGCTGCAGCGTGAACGCGTCGCGCCACAGCGGGACGCGATCCGGGGTGAGCTGCCACGTCGTCATGCCGCGATTCTGCTCCCGCCGCGGTGGCGGCGACGGGGTTATCCACAGCCCGACCACGCGAGAGGCACATCACCCGGCCTGGGAGCGGGCGTTCGCCGGCCCCAGACCCGCGTCAGACCGGCGTCAGCCCGGCCTCAGCCCGGCCTCAGACCGGGCGCGGACCCTCCGGCCCCTCGCCGTCGCCGGGCTCGTCCCCGTCGCCGCGCCCGCGGCCGTCACCGCCGGCCTCGGCGCCGAACGCGTCGGGATCGGCCAGCAGCTGCGCGAGGGCCTCGTCCATCTCGTCGGGCTCCGGCTCATCGCCGCGGGCCTTCGCCTCCAGCCGCGCGATGAGACCAGACGGGTCGTCGATGTCGCTCGCCTCGGGCAGCAGATCGGGGTAGTCCCACAGCGCGTCGCGCGCGGCCACGCCGACGGCGTCGGTCACCGCGCGCCACATGGCGGCGGCCTCGCGCAGGCGCCGCGGGCGCAGCTGCAGGCCCACGAGCGCCGCGAGCGCGTCTTCGGCGGGCCCGCCCGCCGCGCGGCGGCGACGGATCGTCTCCGCGATGCGCTCGAGGCTCGGCATGCGGCTGGTGGCATCCGCCGTGACGACATCCACCCAGCCCTCGACGAGCGCGAGCACGTTCTCCAGGCGCGTGAGCGCGCGCTTCTGCGCCTCGGACTGCTGCGGCAGCAGCGCGCCGCTCTCGAGCGCCTCGCGCAGCTCCGACGGGTTCTGCGGATCGAACCGCGACGCCATCTCCTCGAGGCGCTCCACGTCCACGTCCACGCCGCGGGCGTACTCGGTCACCTGCGCGATCACCTGCAGGCGCAGCCACTTGGCGTGACGGAACAGCCGCGCGTGCGCGAGCTCCCGCGCGGCCACGTAGAGCGCGAGCTGGTCGTCGGGGATCTCGAGTCCCCGGCCCAGGTCGGCGAAGTTCTGCGGCAGGATCGCCGCCGTCCCGGCCGGCATCACGGGAACGCCCACGTCGCCGCCCGAGACCACCTCGAGCGAGAGCTTGCCGATCACCTGGCCGAATTGGGCGGCGAACAGCTGGCCGCCGATCCCGCGGATGAGCCGGCCGGCTCCCTCGAGCATCGGCTGCATGTCCTCGGGCGCCTGGCCGCGCAGCGCGTCGATGAGGGCGTCGGCGATGCTCGTGGCCACGGGCTCGGCGAGCTCCTGCCACACCGGGAGGGTCAGCTCGACCCAGTCGCCGCGCGTGATGACGCGCGGGGTCTCCGCCAGCTCCGAGATCGCCGTCGCCTCGCTCAGCCACAGGTTCGCCAGCGCGAAGGCCTGATCGAGGTCGGCCTTCTGCCCGGTCGTGACGCCGAGGCCGTCCTGGTTGGCGATGTGCAGCGCGCCGCGCCGCGTCGCGTCCCACGCGATGCCGTCGCCGGACGCCGCGAACGCGCGCTGCATCTGCTGCATCATCTGCTGCAGCATGGCGGGATCGATCTGCAGCCCGCCGAGGCCGCCGTCGGCCGAGCCCATGGCCTCCGAGAGGCGCCTGAGCTGCTCCGGGTCGATCGATCCGCCCGGGAATCCTCCGGGCAGGCCCTCGAACATCCGCCGCAGGAACTCGGGCAGGTCGTCATCCGGTCGGGGGTCGTCCTGGGACACGTCATCCGCCTCTCGCGTGCGCCGTGGTCAGCGCTCCAGAAGGTATGCGTTCTACGCTAGTCGCGCCGTCCGCTGCGGAGGCGTCGACGGGATCATCCGCCTTACGCCCCGCGCGAACGGCATCGATCCACAGGGAGATGGCACGCGCGTGACGCTGTTCGACGAGCCGGGGCAGGGCCCCCGCACCCACCCGCTTTCGGCCATCCGCCGCCTGCCGCGCCGCACCATCGTGGGCGTCGTCGCGCTCGGTGTGGCGCTCGCGGGGCTGTTCACGCTGACGCTGCTGCCGTCCACCTACGTCATCCAGCAGCCCGGGCCCGTGTACAACACGATCGGCACGGCGCCGAACGCCGACGGCGAGGACGTCCCGCTCATCGACGTGGACGGCGTGGAGACGTACGAGACCAGCGGCAGCCTCGCCCTCACCACCGTGCAGGTGCTCGGCAACCGGGAGCAGACGCCGCGGTGGATCGAGATCGCCACCGCCTGGCTCGACCGCTCCAAGGCCGTCGTCCCGCTCGACTCGGTGTTCCCGGAGGGCACCACGAGCGAGCAGCGCGAGGAGCAGAACGCGGTCATGATGGTCGACTCCCAGGCCGATGCCACGGCGGCCGCCCTGCGGGAGCTCGGGTACGACATCGAGGCGCGCATCACGGTCGCGTCGCTCGTCGAGGACTCACCCGCGCAGGGGCTGCTGCGCGAGGGCGACGTGATCGTCGCGGCGAACGGCGAGGAGATCGCGGACGTCGCGGAGCTGCGGCAGATCATCCAGGACGCCGGCGGCGAGCCGATCGAGATCGCCTACGAGCGCGACGGGCGGCCGGCGACGACGAGCGTCTCGCCCACGCGCGCCGTGATCGACGGCGAGGAGTCGTGGGCGATCGGGGTCAGCCTCATGACCGACTACGACGATTTCCCGGTGGACGTGCACATCCAGCTCGACAACGTGGGCGGACCGAGCGCCGGCATGATGTTCGCCCTCGGCATCATCGACGTCCTCACCCCGGGCGAGGCGACCGGCGGCGAGGACATCGCCGGCACCGGCACGATCGACGGCGCCGGCAACGTCGGCCCGATCGGCGGCATCCGGCAGAAGCTGTACGGCGCGCGCGACGCCGGCGCCGACTGGTTCCTCGCCCCCGAGGGCAACTGTGACCAGGTGGTCGGTCACGTCCCCGACGGCCTCGCGGTCGTCGCGGTCGGAACGCTCGACGAGGCGCGCGACGCCGTCGAGGCGATCGCCGACGGCGCCGCCGCGGACCTGCCCACCTGCACCGCCGGCTGAGGGCACGGGGGAATTCCCCCGTATCCGGGACCGCGGGCGGCCACCGCCCGCCCGGCACGCGCCGGGCCCGCCTAGGATGACAGGGTGACCTCGACCTCAGCGCCGACGCCAGCCACGCCCGCCAGCCCGTTCCGACGGATCGTGACGATCTCGCTCGTCGTGATCGCCGCTCTCGTCGGGGCGTTCTTCGTGTTCGCCACGCTCTACGCGGACTTCCTGTGGTACGAGCAGCTCGGCTTCGAGTCGGTCCTGATCACGCAGTGGACGGCGCGCAGCGTGATGTTCGTCATCGGCTTCATCGGCATGGCCCTGCCGATCTGGGTGTCGATCTTCCTGGCCTACCGCCTGCGCCCGGTCTACGCGCGGCTGAGCTCCCAGCTCGACCGCTACCAGGAGGTCGTCGAGCCCCTCCGCCGGCTCGCGATGTGGGGCATCCCCGTCTTCTTCGGCTTCTTCGCCGGCTTCGCGGCCTCGGCGCAATGGGAGGCCGCCGCCCTGTGGCTCAACGGCGTCTCGACCGGTCAGGCCGACCCGCAGTTCGGCCTGGACACGGGGTTCTACCTCTTCTCGATGCCGTTCTACGCGGGCGTCGTCACGTTCGCCTCGGCGGCCGTGCTGATCAGCTTCGTGATGACGGCGGTCGTGTCGTACCTCTACGGCTCCGTGCGCGTGGGGCAGGGGGAGCTGCGCATCTCGAAGGCCGCGCGCATCCAGCTCGCCGTGACGGCCGCGGTGTACATCCTCATCCAGGCCGCGAGCCTCTGGCTCGATCGCTACCTGACGCTGGTCGCGCCGGGCGATCGCATCACCGGCCCCGGCTACACGGGCGTCAACGCGACGATCCCCGGCCTGACGATCCTCGCCATCGCGGCGATCGTGGTGGCCGCGCTGTTCGCCCTCACGGCGGCGATCGGCCGCTGGCGCCTGCCGATCGCGGGCACCGCGCTGCTCATCGTGACGTCCCTCGTGGTGGGGGTCGGCTACCCGTGGGTGATCAACACCATCCAGGTGCAGCCGAACCAGCTGGCCATGGAGACGGACTACTACCAGCGCAACGTCGACATGACGCGCGAGGCATACGGCATCAGCGACATCACGACCACGGAATACCGGGCGGAGACAACGACCGAGGCGGGGCAGCTGCGCGACGACGCGGAGACCACCGCGTCGCTGCGCCTGATGGACCCGGCCGTCATCAGCCCCACCGTGCGCCAGCTGCAGCAGCACTTCGCGTACTACTCGTTCGAGCGCAACCTCGACGTGGATCGCTACCAGATCGACGGCCAGACGCAGGACACCGTCGTCGCGGTCCGCGAGCTGAACCAGGCCCAGCTGGACAGCCAGACGTGGGAGAACACCGCGACGGTGTACACGCACGGCTACGGGCTCGTGGCGATGAAGGGCAACGAGCGCACGGCCGACGGCGGCCCCGTCTTCCTCGAGAGCGGCATCCCGTCCAACGGCGTGTTCACCGAGATGGGCTACGAGCCGCGGATCTACTTCGGCGAGAACTCGCCGCTGTACTCGATCGTGGGCGCGCCGGACGGCGCGGAGCCGCGCGAGCTCGACTACGCGCGCGGCGACGAGTCGAACCAGACCAAGACGACGTTCGAGGGCGACGGCGGTCCCAGCCTCGGCAACCTGCTGAACAAGGTCGTCTACGCGCTGAAGTTCCAGTCGGAGGAGATCTTCCTGTCGCAGTACGTCAACGAGGAGTCGCAGATCCTCTACGACCGCGACCCGAAGCTGCGCGTGCAGAAGGTGGCCCCGTACCTGACGATCGACAACGACCCGTACCCCAGCGTGGTGGACGGGCGCGTCGTGTGGATCGTGGACGGGTACACCACCAGCTCCACCTACCCGTACTCGACGACCGTGAGCCTGTCGGACGCGATCAGCGACTCGAACGTGCCGCAGCCGCAGCTGCGGATCGACGAGATCAACTACATCCGCAACTCGGTCAAGGCCACGGTCGACGCGTACGACGGGTCAGTGACGCTGTACGCGTGGGACGCCGAGGACCCGGTGCTGCAGGCGTGGCAGAAGGTGTACCCGGCGACGGTCGAGCCGCTGAGCGAGATGAGCGGCGAGCTGATGAGCCACGTGCGCTACCCGACCGACCTGTTCAAGGTGCAGCGCGCCATGCTCGGCACGTACCACGTGGACGACGCGGCGAGCTTCTACAACCGCGACAACGTGTGGGCCACGCCGGCGGACCCGCAGAACGATCAGGTCAAGCAGCCGCCGTACTACCTCACGATGAAGATGCCGGGGCAGGAGGAGTCGTCGTACTCGCTGTACACGTCGTTCATCCCGCCGGGGACGGGCGACAACAGCCGCAACGTGCTGCTCGGCTATCTCTCGGTCGACTCCGACGCCGGCTCCGAGCCGGGCAAGAAGCGCGACGGCTACGGCGAGCTGCGCCTGCTGGAGGTCTCGAGCGACACCACGGTGGCGGCGCCGGGCCAGATGCAGAACGACTTCAACGCGGATCCGGCCAGCGCCGACGAGCGCAACCAGCTGCAGATCGGTGACTCCGAGCTCGTGCTGGGCAACCTGCTGACGGTGCCGGTGGGCGGCGGGTTCCTCTATGTCGAGCCGGTGTACGTGCAGTCCAAGACCGGCACGTCCTTCCCGCGCCTGCAGAAGGTGTTCGTGGCGTTCGGCGACGAGATCGCGTTCGAGAACACGCTCGCGGAGGCACTGGACGCGATCTTCGGCGGCGACTCCGGCTCCGAGACGGGCGACGAGGACGTGGTGCCGGTCGAGCCCGACGAGGGCGGCACGACCGACCCCGACGAGGGCGGCGCGCCCACCGAGCCGAGCGACGAGGTCGCGCAGGCCCTCGCGGACGCGCAGCAGGCGATCGCCGACAAGTCGGCGGCGCTGGCCGACGGCGACATGGTTGCCTACGCCGAGGCAGACGAGCGGCTGATGGACGCCGTCCAGCGCCTGCTCGAGCTCGAGGGCGTCTCGGGCGACGGGACGACCGCGCCCGACGACGGCCAGTAGCCAACACGCGACGAACGCCGGCGCCGCCCACCCGGGCCGCCGGCGTTCGTCGTTGCGCCGCCCGGTGCGCGACACGCCCGACGGGCGGCGGCGCCCGGTCCCGAGTGGCGGCCCCGCCGATCCCGTGCTAGGCTTAACTCTTGTGCCGCGGGGTGGAGCAGTTCGGTAGCTCGCCGGGCTCATAACCCGGAGGCCGCAGGTTCAAATCCTGCCCCCGCAACAAGAAGAAGGCCCGGATCCACACGGATCCGGGCCTTCTGCGTTGCCCGAACGGCAAGATCCTCATCCCTCGAGGCGCACGTCGAGATCGACGGCACCCTGCTGCTCGCGGGGCGCGCGCTGATCGCGCCGCGTCCGCTCTGAGCTTTGCCGCGACGGCGCTCGGGCTGAAAGGATGGGCGCATGCCCAGCCCCGCCGACAACACGTCCCGGCAGCGTGACGAGACGCCCGCCGAGCGCTACGACCGCAACTGGATCGAGGTGCTGCAGGAGCTGCGCGTGCTGCAGACGGGCACCCAGATCCTGACCGGCTTCCTGCTGGCGCTGGCGTTCCAGCCGGCCTTCGCGGACCTCACCGACGGGCAGCGGGTGTTCTACCTCGTCCTCATCGTGCTGTCGGGGGTGAGCGCCGTCATCGCGCTCGCGCCCGTCGCGCTGCATCGGATCGTGTTCCGCGAGGGGATGAAGGGCGACATCGTGGCGTACGGACACGCGGCGCTCATGATCGCCCTCGTGATCGTCTCGGCACTGCTGATCGGGGTCGTCGGCTTCGTCTTCGACGTCGTCGTGGACGACCGCGCCGCGTGGACGGCGGCGGTCCTGCTCGCGCTGGCCGTGGCGGTGCTGTGGGTGGTGATCCCGCTCGTCATGCGGGCGCGGCGCAAGGGGGCCGGCTCGTGACCGGCATCGGGATCGCCGTCGCGCAGTTCGCGCCCACGGACGACACGGACGCGAACCTCGCCGAGATCGAGCGCCTGGCCCGCGAGGCGGTCTCGCGCGGCGCCCGGCTCGTGCTGTTCCCGGAGTACTCGAGCTACTTCGTCAACCCGATGGACGAGAGCCTCGCCGCGCACGCGCAGCCCGTCGACGGACCGTTCACCGCGCGGCTGACGTCGCTCGCGGGCGAGCTCGGGGTGCACCTCGTGGCGGGGCTGATCGAGACGGGCGACGCCGGGCGGGTGCGCAACACGGCCGTCGCCGTCGACGGCTCGGGCGTCGTGGCGCTGTACCGCAAGCAGCACCTGTACGACGCGTTCGGGCAGCGGGAGTCGGACTGGGTCGAACCGGGCGCGCTCGACGCGCCGCAGACGTTCGAGGTCGAGGGGCTGCGGGTGGGGCTGATGACCTGCTACGACCTGCGGTTCCCGGAGCTGTCGCGCACGATCGTCGACGCGGGCGCTGAGCTCCTGCTCGTGCCGGCCGAGTGGGTGCGCGGGCCGCTCAAGGAGCACCACTGGACCACGCTGCTCACCGCGCGGGCGATCGAGAACACCGTGTTCTTCGCGGCGGCGGACCACCCGGCGCCCATCGGCGTGGGGCGCTCGGCGGTGATCGATCCGCAGGGGGTGACGATCGCGGGACTCGGCGCCGAGGCGGGCCTGGCGCTGGCCTGGATCGACCGGGACGCCATTGCGCGCACCCGGGAGGCGAACCCGGCGCTGCGGCTGCGGCGCTACCGGGTGACGCCGGACTGAAGCCCCGCTAGCCGCTCGGCGGCGTCCTCGAGCACCTCCATCCGCTTGCACGCGGCGAAGCGCACGAGCGTGGCGTATGCGTCGCGGTGCGGCGCGCCGACGAACGCCGTCAGCGGCACCCCGACGACGCCGGCGCGCTCCGGCAGCTCGCGGCAGAACGCGTCGGCGTCGGTCGCGCCGAGCGGCGCGGCGTCGGCGACCGTGAAGTAGGTGCCGCGCGGGGCGAACACCTCGAACCCCGCGGCGCGCAGACCCGCCCCGAGCACGTCGGCCTTGTGCCGCATGTCGGCCGCGATGTCGCGGAAGAACGCGTCGGGCAGGGCGAGGCCCGCGGCGATCGCCGGCTGGAACGGCGAGCCGTTCACGTACGTGAGGTACTGCTTCACGGTGAGCACCGCCGTGATGAGCTCGGCCGAGCCCGTGACCCAGCCGATCTTCCATCCGGTGGTGCGGAACGTCTTGCCGCCGGAGGAGATCGTGAGGGTGCGATCGCGCGCCTCCGGCAGCGTCGCGATCGGCACGTGCGGCTCGTCGAACACGAGGTGCTCGTACACCTCGTCGGTGACGATGACGGCGTCGTGGCGCTCGGCGAGACGGGCGATCTCCGCGCGCACCTCGGCCCCGAACACGGCGCCGGTGGGATTGTGCGGATCGTTCACGAGGATCACGCGCGTGCGATCGGTGATCGCGGCCGACAGCTCGCCGAGATCGGGCTGGAACGACGGCGCCCGCAGCGGCACGGTGCGCAGCGTGGCGCCGGCGAGCGCGACGCACGCCGCGTACGAGTCGTAGTACGGCTCGAAGACGACGACCTCGTCCTCGGGGCCCTCGACGAGCGCGAGCAGCGTCGCCGCCAGGGCCTCCGTGGCGCCGGCGGTGACGACCACCTGCGTTTCGGGGTCGAGCTCGATGCCGTAGAAGCGGCGCTGGTGCGCGGCGATCGCGTCCCGCAGCACCGGCATGCCGCGGCCCGGCGGGTACTGGTTCAGGCCGTCCGCGATCGCGCGGCGCGCGGCCTCGAGGACCTCGGCCGGTCCGTCCTCGTCGGGGAAGCCCTGGCCCAGGTTGACGGCGCCGGTGCGGGCCGCGAGGGCCGACATCTCTGCGAAGATTGTCGCGACGATCGATCCGTCGCTTCGGAGGAGACCTGCTCCGGCGGCCGTGCGCCGCCAGGCACCGGGTACGGGCTGCATCCGTCCAGGCTACCTTTCCGCGGTCCGCTCTCTCGGAGACGTCAGAAGCGGGACATAGGGTCCGCAAAGGTTCGCAGATCACCCTGAAAGGGACTCACCAGAAGGAGCATCCGATGGACAACCAGGTTCCCGCCGGCAACGGCACCGCGCCCGGCCCGAACGGCGCGCACCACGCCGGTGCCGGCATCGTGCCGCCCCGGCCGACGATGTCCGCCTCCGACGCCGCCGCCCAGCACGCGCACCGGTGGTCGCCGCCGACCGACGCCGGTCAGCGCCCCACGGAGCCGCTGCCGCCGTACATCGCGCCGGCGGGCGAGCCCCGCGCGGAGAAGAAGAAGGGCCGCGGCGGCGCGGTCGCGGGCCTGCTCGTCGCCGCCGCGCTCGTCGGCGGCGCCGCCGGCCTCGGCGGCACGTACGCCGGCATGCAGCTGTGGACCCCGGCGGCCTCCGGTGGCGACGCGAGCCCCGAGACCATCACCGTGAACAATCCCGGCTCGGTCAACGAGGCGACCGCCGTCGCGGCCGAGGCGCTGCCCAGCACGGTCACGATCTCGGTGAGGGGCTCGTCCGAGGCCGGCAGCGGTACGGGCGTCGTGCTCACGGAGGACGGCTACGTCGTCACCAACACGCACGTCGCCACGCTCGGCGGCGCCGTGCAGGACGGCACGATCAAGGTCACCGACTCCGACGGACGGATCTACGACGCCACGATCGTCGGCACCGATCCGATCTACGACCTCGCGGTGATCAAGCTCGAGGGCGCCTCCGGCATGAAGCCGATCGAGTTCGCCGACTCGTCGGAGCTCAACGTCGGCGACACCACCGTGGCGATCGGCGCGCCGCTCGGGCTGCCGAACACGGTCACGACGGGCATCGTGAGCGCGCTCAACCGCAGCATCCAGATCGCCTCGTCCGCCGCGCCGGAGGGCGCCGACGAGACCGAGACGCCGGACGAGAACCAGCGCGAGGGCGAGGACTCGCCGTGGTTCTTCGACATCCCGGGCCAGGACACCCAGCAGGGGGTCGACGAGACGATCTCCATCGCCGTGATCCAGACCGACGCCGCGATCAACCCCGGCAACTCCGGCGGCGCGCTCGTGAACTCGGCGGGCCAGCTGATCGGCGTGAACGTCGCGATCGCGACCGCCTCGGGCAACTCCACGGAGGAGTCCGGCTCGGTGGGCATCGGCTTCGCGATCCCGTCGAATGTCGTCCAGCGCGTCGCGGACGAGATCATGGCCAACGGCACCGCGACCCACGGGCTGCTGGGCGCGAGCGTGACGAGCTCGTCGGCGTACGAGGAGGCCACGATCGAGGGCGCGATGATCGCGGAGGTCACCGAGGGCGGCGCCGCCGAGGCCGCGGGGCTGCGCAAGGGCGACATCGTCACCGAGTTCAACGGCGTGCCGATCACGAGCTCGACGGACCTCACGGCGCAGGTCCGCGCGGCCGCGGGCGGCAGCGACGCCACGCTCACCTACGTGCGCGACGGCGAGGCGCACACCGTCGACGTGACCCTCGGCACGCTCGAGTAGTCGCGGCACCCCGGCGGGCCGGTCGCTCTGCGGAGCGCCCGGCCCGCAGCCGTGCGTGCGGGGCGGATTCGGGGCGGGGCGATCGCCCGTTCCTGAAAGGCGCCCCGCCGGCCGCGGCGGTGCGGGCGATAGTCTCGCGGGGTGGCGTCCTTCTCCTTCGGCAGCGGCAACGCGGCCAAGCTGATGCGGGCGCCGCTGTACGCGCTGGGACGCCTCGTGACCCTGATCGTGCCCCGCGGACGCCGCTGGGTCTTCGGGTGCGGGGCGGGCGTCGGCGATGGGCCGCTGGCGCTGTGGCGCGTCGCGGTCGCCGACGGCGTGGACGCGGTGTGGCTGGTGCGCGACGCCGACGAGGAGCGCGCCGCGGCGGCGCTCGGGATCCCGAGCCTGCGTCGCGACTCGCCGCGCGGCTTCTGGGCCACGGCCCGCGCCCGCGTGCTCGTCGTGGCGTACGGGCTCGGCGACGTCAACCCCTACGCCGTGAGCGGCGCGTTCGTCGTGCAGCTGTGGCACGGCATCCCGCTCAAGCGCATCGGCCTCGACTCGCCCGAGACGCTGCGCAGCCCGGTCCGCGTCGCCGAACCGCTCGTGCGCCGGCTGCTCGGGCTGCTGTATCGCGCCTCGCAGCGCCGCATCGACGTGCTGCCGGCCGCCTCGCACCTGGTCCGCGGCCGCCTCGAGTCGGCCTTCGGGCTGAGCCACGACCGCGTCGTGGTCACGGGGGAGCCGCGCGTGGACGTGCTCTCGGCCGGCACGGCCTCCGAGCGGCAGGACCGGGCGCGGGAGGTCATCGCCGGCGCGGTCGGCGAGCTGCCGGTGCGCCGCCGCCTCGTGCTCTACGCGCCCACCTGGCGCGACGGCGCGGCCGATCCCGCCGTCCCCTCCGCCGCCGACTGGGTGCGGATCGTCGGCGCCCTCGAGCGCCACGACGCCACGCTGCTGGTCCGGTCGCACCGGCTGGGCGCGGGGGAGTACGTGCCGCCGTTCGCGACCGATCGCGTGCGCCCCCTCGGGGCCGACGTGCTGGCCGACGTGACCGCCGCCCTGCCGGGGTTCGACGTGCTCGTCACCGACTACTCGTCGCTCGCGTACGACGCCGGCCTCGTCCCGCTGCCGGTGCTGTACCTGGCGCCCGACGAGGCGGAGTACGCCGCGCGCCGAGGCTTCTACGGCCGGTACGCGGACGTCGCGGGCGACGACCCGGCGCGGTCGTGGGCGGACCTGGTCGACCAGCTCGACGCGGTGCTGGGCGACCCCGCGGCGCGGGATGCGCGCATCGCCCGGTCGGAGGCGCTCAGCGCGCGCGTGCACGCGTATCGTGACGGACGGAACACCCGGCGCCTGTACGACATCGTGCGGGCGCGACTCGATCGGCGCGGCGCGCCGGTGGAAGGCAGCGAATGACCACGGCCCGGTTCATCCCCGATCCCCCCGAGCTCGTCGTCGAGGGAGAGGGGGAGCGGCCGGAGTCCGCCCTCCTGGTGGGGCCGCGCGCGAGTGTGACCGGGCGCCTCACCGGGCGCGGCCGCAGCTGGAAGGCCCGCTTCGCGCTGACGGCGTCGCGCTGGGGCGGGCCGGCCCTGCCGCTGCCCTCCGGGCGCTACCGGGTCCGGATCGCCGGTCGCGACGTGCGCCTGGACCTGCCGACCACGATGCTCGTCGGCCTGCGCGCCTCCGCCTCGGGCGACGAGGTGGTCGTCGGCCCGCCCGTCGACCCGGCGTACGACTCCGCCGACGGCCAGCGCGCCCTCGAGCTGCGCTACTCCAGCCACCGCGGGCCGCTGGAGAACGCCGTGTTCTTCGAGAGCTTCTACGGCCGCAACGCCAGCTGCAATCCGCTGGCGATCGATCGCGAGCTCGCCCGGGTCGCCCCCGGCGTGACGCGGTACTGGAGCGTCGCGGATCGGTCGGTGCGGGTGCCGGACGGCGCGATCGCCGTGGTCGAGGGCACGCCCGAGTGGTGGCGCGCGCGCGGCAGCGCGCGCCTGCTGATCGTCAACGACTGGCTGCGGCGCCGGTACGTCCGCCGCCCCGGCCAGCGCGTGCTGCAGACATGGCACGGCACGCCGCTCAAGCGCCTCGCCCTGCATCGGCCCGGCTTCCGGCCGCGGCGCTGGGGAGCCGTTATCAAGGAGTCGCGGCGCTGGGACGTGCTGCTGGCGCAGAACCCGTACGCGGCGCGCATCCTGCGCCGCGCGTACGCGTTCCTCGGCCGCCCGGTGTGGGTGGAGGGCTACCCGCGCAACGACGTGCTCGTGAACGGATCGCAGGCGGCGGCGCGCGCGGCGCTCGGCATCGCGGCGGACGCGCGCGTGCTGTTCTACGCGCCGACGTGGCGCGACGACCGCGAGGTCATGGTCGACTTCCTCGACCCGGCCGAGCTCGCGGCGGCCACAGGCGCCGTCGTGCTCGTCCGCGGGCACTCGCGCACGCTCGTGCCCGGCGCCGACGTGACAGGCCCCGGCGTGATCGACGTCACGGCGTACCCCGACACCGCCGGCCTGCTGCAGGCGTCGGACGCGCTCATCACCGACTACTCGTCGGTGATGTTCGACTACTCCGTGACCGGCAAGCCGATGTACTTCCTCGTGCCCGACCTCGAGCACTATCGCGGCGAGCTGCGCGGGTTCTACTTCGACCTCGCGGCGCGCGCGCCCGGGCCGCTGGTGCGCACGGTCGACGAGCTGCTCGCGGCGCTCGAGGAGGACCCCGTGGCGTACGCGGACCGCTACGCCGCGTGGCGCCGCGCGTTCAACGCGCGCGACGACGGCCATGCCGCCGAGCGCGTGGTCGCGCGGCTGCTCGATCAGGGCTTCATCGATCGCGCCTGATCAGGGAAGGGGCGTGTTGCGGCCCGAGAGCCGCGACGTGTCCACCGTCTCGCGCGCGCCGGTGAGCACGCCGCGCAGGAACCCGAGCCCCCACGACAGGTGCATGGTGGGCAGCACGGCGAGGGTCCAGAGCTTGTCGCGCCAGCCGGTGCCCCCGCCGCGACCGGCCGCGACGGCGAGGATCAGCGCGACGTATGCCGCGATCGGCACGTACACGAGCGAGGCCGCGATCGACCACCCGCCCTGGAGCACCCCGGTGGCCTGCAGCACGGCGACGACGATCGCCGCGACGACAGCGAGCACGAGCGCGGGCGGGGCGAAGAAGCGCAGCGAGTTCCTCAGCCCGTAGCGGCGCACGAGCTCGCCGCGCCAGGTGCCGGTCGCGTGGAACTGGCGGGCCAGGCGCGCCCAGCTGTCGCGCGGCCAGTACGTCACCGACAGCGCCGGATCGAACCAGACGCGGTAGCCGGCCGAGCGGATCCGCAGGTTCAGCTCCCAGTCCTCGCCGCGCCGGATGGTCTCGTCGAACGCGCCGACCTCGTCGAGCACCGCGCGGCGCATCACGCCGAGGTACGCCGACTCGGCCTCCTCCTCGCGCCGGCCGCCGTGGTACGCGCCGCCGCCGAGCCCGATCCGCGAGTTGTACGCTCGCGCGACCGCCCGCTGGAACGGCGTGCGGCCATCGGCGCGCATGACGCCGCCCACGTTGGCCGCGCCCGTGCGTGCGAGGACCTCCAGCGCGTGCGCGGCGTAGCCGGGGGCCAGCTCGGAGTGCGCGTCGACCCGCACGATCGTCGGGTACCGGCTCGCCCCGATGGCCAGGTTCAGCCCGACGGGGATGTCGGCGCGCGGGTTGTCGACGAGCACGATCCGGTCATCGGCCGCCGCCAGCTCGCGCGCCAGCTCGGTCGTGCCGTCGCTGGAGGGACCCAGCGCCAGGACCAGCTCGATGGGGCCGTCGATCCGCTGCTCCAGGGTGGACTCCACGGCGCGGCGCAGGTACGCGCGCTCGTTGAGCACCGGCATCACGAACGACACGCCGCTGCCGGGCGGCGGGATCGGGGCGTCGCGCCGAGTCGGCCGCGCGCGGCCAGGCTCCGGAACGCTGTGCATTCGTCGATCATCCCATGCGCGCCCGGACGGACCCCGCGGGCGCGGGCGCCCAGCCGCAATCCAGACCGCGATCGCTACCGTTGACGCGTGGCGATCGTGAGCGATGTGAAGAAGGCCGTTGCCCTTGTCCGCAAGGCCGTGCGCGCGCGCAACGCCCACCGCGACGTGCGTCACGCCCTGCGCGAGCGCGGCCCGCTCGAGCGCGGCGCGTTCCCGATCGCGGTGTACTTCGCCGACAGCGACGTGAACATGTACCAGATGCGGCAGTGGTACCGCCCGCTGCAGGAGCTGGCGAAGACGTGGCCCGTGCTCGTCATCGCGCGCAACGCCGGGGGCGCGAAGGCCCTCCTCGCGGACGGTGCGCTGCCGGTGGCGTTCGCCCCGGAGATCAAGCACATCGAGAAGCTGCTGCGCCGCCAGCCGCTGCGGATCGTGCTGTACGTGAACCAGAACACGCGCAACTTCCAGATGTTCCGCTACGGGCGCCGCTGGCACGTGTTCATCAACCACGGCGAGTCCGACAAGATGTACATGACCACGAACCAGTACAAGGCGTACGACTACGCCCTGGTGGCGGGTCAGGCGGCGCGCGATCGGCTCGCGCGCACCCTGTGGAACTACGACCTCGACGCGCGCACGATCGAGATCGGGCGCCCGCAGGCGGATCACTACACGGGCACGGTGCCGTTCGAGCCGGACGCGCGCACGGTCGTGCTGTACGCGCCCACGTGGGAGGGCGACCGGCCCGCCGCGCACTACGGCTCCGTGCGCACGCACGGCGAGGCGCTGGTGACGGCGCTGCTGGCCGATCCGCGCTACCGCGTGATCTACCGGCCCCACCCGCGCAGCGGCGTGGTGGATCCCGCGTTCGGCGAGGCGAACCGCCGGATCGTCCGCGCGATCCAGGCGGCCAACGAGGCCGATCCCGCCGCGCGCCACGTCTACGACGACAAGCCGGAGCTCGGCTGGCAGCTCGCTGTGGCCGACGTGGCGATCGTCGACATCTCGGCGATGGTGTACGACCGCCTCGCCGCGGGCAAGCCGCTGCTCGTCACCCGCCCGGCCGACGATCGCGCCGTGGTCGACGAGGGCGGCTACCTCGGCGCGTGCGAGTGGCTGCACGCCGGGGACGCCGCCGACGTGATCGCGCAGATCGAGCGCGTGCGCAGCGATCCCGAGGTGACGGCGCGCCTGCAGCACTGGGTGCGCCACTACTTCGGCGACACCACCCCCGGCGCGCCCACCGCCCGCTTCCACGCGGCCATCGCGCACCTGATGGCCGAGTGGGATGCCTGGCACGCGCGCTCGGAGGACGAGGCGGCCGCGGACGACGCGGACGACGACGCGACGGACTGACCCGGGCAGCCCGGGGTGCCCGCGGGCGTTGCCGGCTGGCGGCGCGTCAGCGCACGGCGTCGCGCACGGAGCCGCCGACGGCCTCCAGGCGGGTCGCCGCCTCGGGGGCGGAGATCCCCAGCAGGTGGGCGACGAGGGCGGTCTTGACGTCGCCGCTCGCCGCCGCGAGGGCCGCGCGCGCCGCGTCGTCGTCGAGGCCCGTCGCGTCGCGGAGGATCCGGACGGAGCGCTCGCGCAGCTTGTCGTTCGTCGCGACGACGGAGACCATCAGGTTCGACCACGTCCGCCCCAGCGCCACCATGAGCGCCGTCGAGAACCCGTTTAGCACGAGCTTCTGCGCCGTGCCGGCCTTCAGCCGCGTGGACCCGGTGACGACCTCGGCCCCCGTGTCGAGCGCGATGTCGATGTCGACGTGCCGCCCGATCGGGCTGGCCGGATTGCTCGAGACGAGCGCGGTGAAGGCGCCGCGGGCGCGGGCGACCTCCAGCGCCGCCTGCACGTAGGGCGTCGTGCCGCTGGCGGTCAGGCCGATCGCGACGTCGTCGCCGCCGACCTCCGCCGCCGCCTCGGCGCCCTCGGCGCGGGAGTCCTCGGCGTTCTCGACGGCGTGGACGATCGCGGCGTCGCCGCCGGCGATGTGCGGCACGACGCGTCCGGGCGGGATGTTGTAGGTGGGCAGCAGCTCGGCCGCGTCGAGCACGCCCAGCCGCCCGCTGGTGCCGGCGCCGAAGTAGTGCACCCGCCCGCCGCGCCGCATGCGCGCCGCCGCCTCGTCCACGAGCGCGGCGATGCGCGGCAGCACCGGCTCGATGGCGCGCACCGCGACGGTATCCTGCTCGTGCAACAGGCGGAGCACCCCCAGGGTGTCGGTGCTGTCGAGCTCCATCGACTCGGGGAGTCGACGCTCGGTGGGCGGCAGTTCGGAGTGCATTGTCTGAAATTATCGCACTTGCAAGCGCGCGCGTGTATTTTTTTCATCACGCGCGACCGGGCGGTGCGCTGAGGGGAGAACCGTGACGGGGAGCGAAGAGGCCGACGTCTTCATCCGGCTGCGCCGGGTGATGCCGACGTTGAGCAAGGCCGAGAAGCGCATCGCGGAGACCACGATCGCCGACCCGCGGATCGTCGTGGATTCGACCATCACGCGGCTCGCGGAGGTGTGCGCGACGTCGCCGGCGACCGTGGCGCGGTTCTGCCGCTCGGCGGGATTCGGCGGCTACACGGAGTTCCGGCTCGCGGTGGCGTCCGCGGCCAGCCGCGCCGCGGCCGCCCGGGACCGGTTCCGGATCGACGACGCGGAGATCGGTCCGGACGACTCGGCCGCGGACGTCGTGACGAAGGTCGCCTTCCAGGAGTCGAAGGCGATCGAGGAGACCGCCCGCCACCTCGACCTGCGGGCGCTCGACGCCGTGGTCGCCGCCCTGCGCGGGGCCAGCCGGGTGCACGTGTACGGCGCGGGCGCGAGCGCCCTGGCGGCCGAGGACATGCAGCAGAAGCTCATGCGCATCGGGCTGCCGGTGTGGGCATCGGTCGATCCGCACGTGGCGCTGGTCGGCGTGGCGCAGTCGGCGCCGGACGACGTCGTCATCGCGATCTCGCACTCCGGGCGCACGCGCGAGGCGAGCGAGCTGCTCTCGGTGGCGCGCGAGCGCGGCGCGACGACGGTGGCGATCACGAGCGTGCCCGATTCGCCCGTGGGGGAGCAGGCCGATCACGTGCTCGCCACGAGCGCGCACGAGTCGCGGTTCCGGCCGGGGGCAATGTCCAGCCGCAGCGCGCAGCTCGCGGTCGTCGACTTCGTCATGGTCCGCCTGCTGCAGGGCACGTACGACGCGGCGAGCGATCGGCTGCAGGCCACGCGCGACGCGGTGGCGGCGCACCGGCTGTCGAACGGGCGGCACGCATCGCGCGCGAATGAGTCCGCCAGGTAACGGTTCTGAAAATCTATTACGAACCGTTGCCAACATCCGGTTAGGATTTCCGGCATATACGGACAACGCGGCCGGTGGGCCGCATGAACAATGGAGTCGCAATGCGCTCACGCATCATCTCGGTCGCGGCGCTCGGTACCGTCGCCGCGCTCGGCCTCGTCGGCTGCAGCTCCGGCGGCGGCGGCACCGACGGCGGGGCCAATGGCGAGGGGGAGACCCTCGACGTCTGGATCATGGAGAGCGGCAACCCGGACGCCGCCACGGCGTTCTTCGACGAGGTCGCGGCCGCCTTCAAGGAGCAGACCGGCGCGGAGCTCAACGTCGAGTACATCGCGTGGGCCGGTGGCCAGGAGTACTTCACGACCGCGATCGCCGGTGGCGAGACGCCCGACGTCGCCGAGGTCGGCACCACGTGGGCGCTGCCCTTCGCCGAGGCGGGCGCGCTCGTCTCGCTGCAGGACCGGATCGACGAGGCCGGTCTGAGCGAGGGCCTCGTGGAGGGCCTTGCCGAGACCGCCCGCGTCGACGGCGAGCTGTACGGCATGCCCTGGTACGCCGGCATCCGCTCGCTGGTCTACCGCGCCGACATCTTCGAGGAGCTGGGTCTCGAGGCGCCGACCGACTGGGACTCGTTCCTGGCCGCCGCGCAGGCGATCAAGGCCGCGCACCCGGAGATGGCCGCGTTCGCCGTGCCGGGCGCCGCGGAGTTCCCGCTGTACCCCTGGATCTGGGGCAACGGCGGCGAGATCGCCACGCAGGAGGGCGACGAATGGGTCTCCGGCTTCGACAGCCCCGAGGCGATCGAGGGCATGGAGTTCTACACCGGCCTGCAGACCGAGCACGGCCTGTCGACGCCCGGCGCGGCGGACTGGACCGAGGTCGACGTGCGTGACGCGTTCACGAACGGCGAGCTGGCGATGGCCGTGATGCCGAACCAGTACCCGAACATGATCGTCACCGAGAACCCCGAGATGGAGGGCAAGCTCGGTGCGGCGCCGATCCCCGCGAAGGACGGCGGCATCGCCGGCAGCTTCATGGGCGGCTCGCACCTGAGCATGTTCAACACGGCGGACAACCAGGACCTCGCGTGGGAGTTCATCGAGCTGATGACCACGGGCGAGTTCGCGCAGAAGTGGGCCGAGGAGTCGGGCTTCTTCCCGGGTGAGCAGGGCGCGCTCGACGCATTCCTGGGCAGCGACGACCCGATCATCTCCGCCTACGCCACCCAGCTGCAGGAGGGCGCGCGCGTCGTGCCGAACACGCCGCAGTGGGGTGCCGTGCAGGCCGAGGCCGTGGTGACCACCGCGCTGCGCTCGATCCTCGTCGGCGAGGCCACGGTGGAGGACGCGATGACGAAGGCGGCCGAGGAGATGACCGCCACGCTCAACGCCGGCTGATCGCGTGTCGACAGTCGTCCAGGCACCGCCGGCCGTCCCGGGCACCGCGCCCGGGGCGGCCGGCGGCCGTCGCCCCGGTGCGGGGCTGATCGCCCGCATCCGTCCGGCGCTCCTGCTCGCCCCCGCCCTGATCGTCATGGGCGTGCTGCTGCTGTGGCCGCTCATCCGCGTCGTGATCATCTCGTTCCAGGACTACGGCCTGCGCGAGATGAACCAGGGCACCACCAACTTCAACGGCGTCGACAACTACGTCGAGCTGTTCTCCAGCGAGCAGCTGTGGAGCACGGTGCTGCCGAACACCGTGGTGTTCGCGATCGTCGCCGTCGTCTCCACCGTCGCCTTCGGCACCGCCGTGGCCGTGCTCATGGCGAACCTCGGCACGCTGTGGCGCACGATCGTCGGCGCGGCGATCATGGTCGCGTGGGCGATGCCGGCGGTGACCGGCACCTACGTGTGGATGTGGTTCTTCGACACCGACAAGGGCCTGCTGAACACGTGGCTGCAGGGGATCGGCCTGCAGGACGAGCCGTTCAACTGGTTCACCAACCGCTACACCTTCTACGCGGTCGTGCTGCTGAACATCGTCCACCACGGCTTCCCGTTCGTCGCCGTCACGGTGCTGGCGGGCCTGCTGAGCGTTCCGAAGGAGATGCTCGAGGCCGCCGAGATGGACGGCGCCGGGCCGTGGCGCCGGTTCTGGCGGATCATCGTGCCGAACCTGCGCCAGGTGTTCACGGTCGTGATCATCCTGTCGACCATCTGGGACATGAAGATCTTCACGCAGGTGTTCCTCATGCCGGCCGGCGACGGCCGCAATCGAGACGTGATCAACCTGGGCACCTGGACGTTCATCCAGTCGTTCGGGCAGGGACGCTACGGTTTCGGATCCGCGATCGCCGTGGTCCTCACGCTGCTGCTGCTGATCGTGACCGTCGTGTACGTGCGCACCCTCATGAAGGAAGAGGAGGAGCTGTGAGCGCCTCGACCCGCCGCCGTCGCGGTGCCCTGGGACGCGGTGTGCTCGTCGCGCTGCTGCTGGCCTTCACGCTGCTGCCCGCGTGGCTCATGGTCGCGACCGGCCTGGATGCCGAGGCGAACCACGGCGCCGCGCTGATCCCGCGCGAGTTCACCCTCGCCCACTTCCAGACGATCTTCGAGCGCGGCCAGTTCGGCCGGTTCCTGATGAACTCGGCGATCGTCGCCCTGGTGGTCGTGCTGGCGAGCGCCGTCCTGGCCCTGCTGGCGAGCGTCGCGGTGGCGCGGTTCCGGTTCCGCGGTCGCTCGACGGTGCTCATGATGGTGCTCATCGTGCAGATGGTGCCGCTCGAGGCGCTGATGATCCCGCTGTTCCTGCAGATCCGCGATCTGCAGCTGCTCGGCACCCTGTTCGGCCTCATGATCGTCTACGTCGCGCTCTCGCTCCCGTTCGGCATCTGGATGCTGCGCGGATTCGTGGCGGCCGTGCCCGTGGAGCTCGAGGAGGCCGCGTACCTCGACGGCGCCTCGTGGGGTCGGATGTTCCGATCGGTGATGCTGCCGCTCGTGATGCCGGGCGTGGTGGCGACGAGCATCTTCTCGTTCATCACGGCGTGGAACGAATTCATCTTCGCGCTCGTGCTGCTGCGCACGAACACGGAGCAGTACACGGTGGCGATCGGCCTGCGCCAGTTCTTCACGCAGAACGGCAACGACTGGGGCGCGATCATGGCGGCCTCGACGATCATCACGATCCCCGTCATGGTGTTCTTCGTGATCGTCCAGGGCCGGCTCTCGAGCGGCCTGGTCGCGGGCGCGGTGAAGGGCTGACGTGGCGGATTCGCTCGAGCGGCTCGCGAACGCGGTGCTGATGCCGGGATACCTCGCGTCACGCCCTCCCGCGTGGGTGGAGCGCGAGCGCGCGGCCGGGCTGGCGGGTGTCGTGCTGTTCGCGCAGAACGTCGGGGCCGAGGCGATCGACGCCGCGGGCGGCTTCCTCATCGCGATCGACGAGGAGGGCGGCACGGTCACGCGCATCGACGCGGCGGGCGGCTCACCGCTGCCCGGGGCGGCCCAGCTCGGGGCGATCGACGACCCGGACGCCACGCGGCGCGTGGGGCGGATGCTCGGCGAGCGGGCCGCCACGGTCGGCGCCAACCTGGTGATCGCTCCGGTGGCCGACGTCAACACGAACCCCGCCAATCCCGTGATCGGCACGCGGTCGTACGGCGCCGACGCCGCGCGGGTGGCGCGTCACGTGGCCGCGACCGTGCGCGGGCTCGCGGAGGCGGGCGCCGTCGCGGTGCCGAAGCACTTCCCTGGCCACGGCGACACCGAGGTGGACTCGCACCACGGGCTTCCCGTGTCCGGCGCGTCCGCCGTGTCGCACAAGGAGGTCCACCTCGAGCCGTTCCGTGCGGCGATCGCCGCGGGCGCGCGGGTGATCATGACCGCGCATCTGGTGGTGCGCGAGTGGGGCGACGTGCCCGCGACGCTCAACGCCGACGCGCTCGGGCGCCTGCGCGCACTCGGCTTCGAGGGCGTGATCATGTCGGACGCGCTCGACATGGGCGCCGTCAAGGACCGCTACGGCACGCCGGGGGCCGCGGTGCGCGCGCTGGCGGCGGGGTGCGACCTGCTGTGCATCAGCAATCCCGCCAATCCCGGCTCGTCCGGCGACGACGAGGCCGACTTCCTCGCGGTGCGCGACGGCATCGTCGCGGCGGTGCGCGACGGGTCGCTGTCGCGCGTGCGCCTCGAGGACGCCGCCGCTCGCGTCGCCGCGCTGCGCGCTGAGGTGGTCGCGGGTAGTGCGGGCGGTGCGGGCGGTGCTGCGGGGGTGCGCGAGCTGTCGCCGGCGGACGCGGAGTTCGCCGCACGCATCGCGGACGCCGCGCTCCGGCTCGATGGTCGCTCGGCGCCGATGCCCGGTCCGCGTCGGGTGCTCGACGCGCGCGCGGCGGCCACGTGGGCCGTGGCCGCGAACGGCGGTGCGATCGCCGGGGTGATCGCCGCCGGCGGCACGGTGGAGCGCTGGAGCGAGCAGGCGCGGTCGGCCGACGGCGAGCGCGCCGTGCTGCTCGTCGATCGCCTCGCCGCGCCCGATCAGCGCGCCGCCGTCGCCGCCTTCGCGCGCATCGCGGGGGACGGCGTGGTCGTCAATCTGGGCGTCGACGCCGCGCCCGGTGCGGTGCCGGCGGCGCTCGCGATGGTGAGCACGCGCGCGGCGAGCCGCCTCGGCGCCGAGGCCGCAGACCGCGCGCTGACGGCCGGGTGGGCGCAGCCGATCAGCAGCCCGGGCCGGACGGGTTCTCCGCGCAGGTGAACTGGACGAGTCCGGTGTCGGCTGTGACGGCCTGGACGGAGGTGGTCGACGGTGCCGAGGCGACCAGGCCGTCGACTGGGCGTGTTCCCCACACGCCGAAGTCGGCGACCGCGGCCGACATCACGGTGGCCGACACCTCATAGGTACCGCGGGCGCCGTAGGCGTGACTGGTGGGGGTGGGGGTGAACTCGGGTTGCCCGAGCTGCTCCCAGGTGCCGCCGCCGATCGGCACGGTGTGGCGCGTGCCGTCCCCGTAGTCGAGCACGGCCTCGACGGGCTCGAACGTGACGCTCACGGGCAACCCGAACAGCTGCCCCGCGACGGTCTGGGTGGAGGCGGCGACCACGACGTTCATCGGCATTCCCACGATCGCGACCCCGTCGGGCTCGGTGCGGATGGCGGGTGTGGCGGGTGCGAACCGTGCGACATCGCTCACCGTCACGGCCGGGATCACGGGCGCCTCCGGCCCTGCGTCCTCCTCCGCGTCCTCCGCCGCCCAGTCCTGCCAGCACAGCCCGTCCGCGCGCGGCGACACCTGATCGTCACGGCACGGTCCCCACCGCGGATCCGTCACCACCACCGGCGCCGCCTCCGCCACCGGCGGTCCCTCCCCGCCATTGCCGCCGCCGCTGCCGCCACCGTTCTGTCCGCCGCCCCCGTGACCGACACCGCTCTGCGGCGGCGCTCCGGGCGCGGTGACAGACCCGCCGATCGTGACCCCGCTGCCATCGTTCTCCATAGCGCAACCGAGCCAGCCCGCGGTTGCGCAGGAGCTCTCCGCCGCGACCGCTGGAGACGGCGCCAGCAGGAGTGCGGCGGCTATGAAGCCGGCGGTAGCGGCTTTCAGCCGCCACATAAGGGTTCGCCATCTCGTGCCGTCACGGAAATGATTCGAGCGTCGCCGCCAAGCAGCGTGAACGTAACCCTCATAGGAATGATGTCTGGGCGATCTGGGCTGACGATCGATTGGCCATTTCGATCGAGGACGTCGATCTCTGAGTTGTCGAGACAAATGTCGAGCTCGACGTGATCCGCCTCGAGGTCCGCGTCGCGAGGCGCAATCAGCTCTATGCGCGACGTACCGATGCGTGTGTAGCCCTCCGCGTGCATCTCCGAGAACTGCTCTTTGTCGGCCTTCAAGGCGGCGCCGGTCGTCAGCTCGTACAGGGGCTCGAAGGTACTTGGGTCTGATAGGTCCACCTCATTTGCGCGATCGATGTACTCGCGATAGATCGCTTCGGCGGCAGCGAAGGCTTCGTCCTCGGTGGCGAAGCCGGTCGGGGTGGGGGTGGGTTCGGGCGTCGGAGTCGCGCATCCCGCCAGCGTGCAGATCAGCGCCAGGGGGACGAGGAGGCGTGCCGACGATCGCATGGCACCAACGTAGGACAGGGCCGGTCGGGCCGCGGAAGTTATCCACAGGTCGGCGATGGCAAGTTGTCGGAGTGGGGTGATCGGTCGTCGGAGGGGTCAGGCCGATCGTGGCTCGTCTGCCACGCGGGATCACACCAGCCCCACGACTCCGACGACGTGGTGAGCCACTCCGACGACGTGGTGGGTTGCTCCGACGACTGCGCATCGTGGCGCTCACGGCGAGGTCTCGGCTCGCTGCGCTCGCTCGACCCGTCTCCGCTCCGCGGCTACGCCGCTCCGGTTGCTCGAGCCCCGGTGGTCGACAAAGCCGCGCTCCAAGCGACCGGGGTCAGCGCTTGAGGGCGCCGGGGCGGAAGTAGCGGGACTCCTTGCCGTGGATGGGGGAGTCGGGGGCGACCGTGCGGCCGCGGCTGGCGGCGCGGATGTCGAGCATCGTGCCGATCGCGAGGGCAAAGGTGATGCCCCAGCTGACCCACTGCAGCGCGACGCGCCAGGTGAACGGCTGCTCGTTCGCGCCGCGGAGCAGGGAGATGCCGCTCAGCACGGCGCCGATGATGCCGGTTCCTGCCACGTACTTCCGCATGCCCATGCGTTCCAAACTAGCGCGCGGTTGTCAATGCGGTGCGAGGCCTTGACGCGGTAGGGGAGAGTGGGCAAGACGCCGGGCCGATCGCGACATGCCGTGCTGATAGCCTGACGAAGCCGACGAAGGGGAGTCATGGACCGAGCCGATCTTGTCGTGGTTGCCAACCGTCTTCCCGTCGACCGCGTGGTCGACACCGACGGTTCGGAGACCTGGCGACGTTCGCCGGGCGGGCTCGTCACCGCCCTGGAGCAGGTGATGGCGAAGACGGACGGCGCGTGGGTCGGATGGGGCGGCAAGGCCGACCTCGACGTCGAGCCGTTCGACTTCGAGGGCACGCTGCTCGTGCCGGTGCCGCTCAGCGCCGACGACCTGCACGACTACTACGAGGGCTTCTCGAACGGCACGATCTGGCCGCTGTATCACGACGTCATCGCCACGCCCGTGTACCGCCGGCGCTGGTGGGACGCGTACGTCCGCGTGAACCGCCGGTTCGCCGAGGCGGCGGCGGAGGTCGCCGATCATGAGGGCTTCGTGTGGGTGCAGGACTACCAGCTGCAGCTGGTCCCGCAGATGCTCCGCGAGCTGCGACCGGACCTCACGATCGGATACTTCCACCACATTCCCTTCCCGGCATACGGCCTGTACTCTCAGCTGCCGTGGCGGCGCCAGGTGCTCGAGGGGCTGCTCGGCGCGGACGTGCTGGGCTTCCAGCGCGTGGCGGACGCCGGGAACTTCCAGCGCTCGGTGCGGCGCATCTTCCGCTATCCCACGCGGGCGAATGAGATCGAGGTGCCCACGCCCGACGGACCGCCGCGCAGCGTGATCGCCGCGCCGTTCCCGATCTCGATCGACGCGCAGGCGTTCATCGAGCTGTCGCAGCGCCCTGACATCCGGGCGCGGGCCGTGGAGATCCGCGAGCAGCTCGGCAATCCCGACAAAATCCTGCTCGGCGTCGACCGGCTCGACTACACCAAGGGCATCCGGCACCGGCTGAAGGCGTTCGGGGAGTTGCTCGAGGACGGCCGGGTGAAGGTCGGCGAGGTCACCCTCGTGCAGATCGCGAGCCCGAGCCGGCCGGGCGTGGAGGCGTACCAGGAGCTGCGCGACGAGATCGAGCTGACGGTCGGGCGCATCAACGGCGACTTCGACACGATGCACCACACGGCGATCCGCTACCTGCACCAGGGCTTCCCGCGCGAGGAGATGGTGGCACTGTACCTGGCCGCCGACGTGATGCTGATCACCGCGCTGCGCGACGGCATGAACCTCGTCGCGAAGGAGTACGTGGCGGTGCGCACCGACAACCGCGGCGTGCTGCTGCTGAGCGAGTTCGCCGGCGCCGCCGACGAGCTCACCACGGCGCTGCTGGTGAACCCGCACGACATCGATGGCATGAAGGACCTCATCGTCCGCGCCATCAACATGCCCGAGGCCGAACAGTCGCGTCGCATGCGCACCCTGCGCCGCAAGGTGCTCGAGAACGACGTCGAGGCGTGGGGCCGCAGCTTCCTCAAGGCCGTCGACGCCGTGCGCAACAAGCGCGCCACCGGCGCGCCGATCCCGCCCGAGGTCAAGCCCACCCCGAGGAAGAAGCCGCGCGAATGACCGAACCGACCACCGACTGGCGCACCGAGCTGGAGACGATCGCCCACACGGAGCGCCTGCTCGTGGCCCTCGACTTCGACGGCACGCTCGCCCCGCTGCAGGACGACCCGATGCAGTCGCGGGCGCTGCCGGAATCGGTGGCCGCCATCACCCGTCTCGCGGCCCTGCCGGCGACGATCGTGGCGTACGTGTCGGGGCGGAGCCTGCCCGACCTGCGGATCATCGGCGAGCACGACGACAGCTCGAAGGTGTGGCTGGCCGGTTCGCACGGCGTCGAGTACTGGCGCCCGGCCGACGCGGTCGTGACGGAGCCGGAGGAGGCGGACGAGTCGCACGAGCGCGAGCTGCTCGCGCGCCTGAACGCCGAGGCGAAGCGGCTCGTGGAGGGCTTCGAGGGTGCCTGGATCGAGGACAAGACCGTCGGCTTCGCGCTGCACACGCGCCTGACCCCGCCCGACATCGCCGAGGGGGTGCAGGGCGTGATCGACGCCCTCGTGGCCCGCGAGGCGCCGGGCTGGCGCCGCCGCCCCGGCCACAACCTGATCGAGTACTCCTACCGGCACGAGGGCAAGGACGCCGCCGTGGCGCGGCTGCGCGAGCAGACCGGCGCGACGGCCGTGCTGTTCGCGGGTGACGACGTCACCGACGAGGACGCCCTCTCGAGCCTGCAGGAACACGATCTCGGGGTGCGCGTGGGGCCGGGGGAGACGTCGGCCCGCGTGCGGGTGGCGGACGCCCACGAGTTCGCGGAGCTGCTCAGCGCGCTGGCGGATCTGCGGGCATCCTGACCTCTGTCGGCGGCGCGCGAAAAGCGGATCGCGCAGCCGTCCAGCGGCGTCCGAGGCGAGGCCTAGACTCGGAGCCATGGCCGAAGCAGTCCCCAGCGCACCGATCGACATCAAGCCCCGCAGCCGCGCCGTCACCGACGGCATCGAGGCGACGACCTCCCGCGGAATGCTCCGCGCGGTCGGCATGGGCGACGACGACTGGGAGAAGCCGCAGATCGGCATCGCCTCCAGCTGGAACGAGATCACGCCCTGCAACCTGAGCCTCGACCGGCTCGCGCAGGCCTCGAAGGAGGGCGTGCACGCGGGCGGCGGCTACCCGCTGCAGTTCGGCACGATCAGCGTCTCGGACGGCATCTCGATGGGCCACGAGGGCATGCACTTCTCGCTCGTGAGCCGCGAGGTGATCGCCGACAGCGTCGAGACGGTCGTGATGGGCGAGCGCCTCGACGGCACCGTGCTGCTGGCCGGCTGCGACAAGTCGCTCCCGGGCATGCTCATGGCCGCGGCGCGGCTGGAGCTGGCCAGCGTGTTCCTGTACGCGGGATCGATCGCCCCGGGCTGGGTCAAGCTCGAGGACGGCACCGAGAAGACGATCACGATCATCGACTCGTTCGAGGCCGTCGGCGCGTGCAAGGCCGGCCAGATGAGCGAGGCCGACCTGAAGAAGATCGAGTGCGGCTTCGCCCCGGGCGAGGGTGCCTGCGGCGGCATGTACACCGCCAACACGATGGCGTGCATCGCCGAGGCGCTCGGCATGAGCCTGCCCGGATCGTCGACGCCGCTGAGCGCCGATCGCCGCCGCGACATGTACGCGCACCGCTCCGGCGAGGCGGTCGTCGAGATGCTGCGCAAGGGCATCACGACGAAGGACATCCTCACGCGCAAGGCATTCGAGAACGCCGTCACGGTCGCGATGGTCCTCGGCGGATCGACCAACGCGGTGCTGCACCTGCTCGCGATCGCGAAGGAGGCGGGCGTCGAGCTCACCCTCGACGACTTCACCCGCATCGGCCAGCGCTCGCCCCACCTCGCCGACGTCAAGCCATTCGGCCGCTTCGTGGCGCAGGACTTCGACCGCGTGGGCGGCATGCCCGTCGTCATGAAGGCGCTGCTGGACGCCGGGCTGCTGCACGGCGACGCCCTGACGGTGACCGGCAAGACGGTGGCTGAGAACCTCGCCGACCTGGACATCGCCCCGCTCGACGGCGAGGTCATCCGCACGCTCGACAACCCGATCCACGCCACGGGCGGCCTGACGATCCTCCACGGCACGCTCGCCCCGGAGGGCGCGGTCGTGAAGACGGCCGGCTTCGACGCCGAGGTGTTCGAGGGACCCGCGCGCGTGTTCGAGCGCGAGCGCGCGGCCATGGACGCGCTGACCAACGGCGAGATCGCCAAGGGCGACGTCGTGGTGATCCGGTACGAGGGTCCCAAGGGCGGGCCGGGCATGCGCGAGATGCTGGCGATCACGGCGGCCATCAAGGGCGCAGGCCTCGGCAAGGATGTACTACTCTTGACGGACGGTCGATTCTCCGGCGGCACAACCGGCCTGTGCATCGGCCATATTGCACCCGAGGCAGTGGACGCTGGTCCCATTGCCTTCGTGCGCGATGGTGATCTGATCAGGGTCGATATCGCGGCCCGCACTCTCGACCTACTCGTCGATGAAGCGGAGCTCGAATCCCGCCGTTCCGGTTGGGAGCCCCTGCCCCCGCGTTACACCCGCGGCGTTCTGGCGAAGTACTCCAAGCTCGTCCGCTCCGCAGCGGAGGGCGCTGTCACGGGCTGATCTGCGTCCGCAGCTCCGCCCCGTCACTCAGATCTCAGGAAGCAACACATGTCATCCGACGCTCCGGCCGTGCCCCGGCCTCCCGCCCGCACCTCCGCGCAAGCGCCCGTGCTCACGGGTGCCGAGGCGGTCGTCCGCTCCCTCGAGCTGCTCGGCATCACCGACGTGTTCGGTCTGCCCGGCGGTGCGATCCTGCCCGTCTACGACCCGCTGATGTCGGCGGCCAAGCTCCGCCACATCCTCGTCCGCCACGAGCAGGGCGCCGGCCACGCGGCCGAGGGCTACGCCGCGGCGAGCGGGAAGATCGGCGTGGCGATCGCCACCTCCGGTCCGGGCGCCACCAACCTCGTCACCGCGATCGCCGACGCGTACATGGACTCGGTGCCGCTGCTGGCGATCACCGGCCAGGTGTTCTCGACGCTGATGGGGACGGACGCGTTCCAGGAGGCCGACATCGTCGGCATCACGATGCCGATCACGAAGCACTCGTTCCTCGTCAAGCGCGCCGAGGACATCCCGGGCGCGCTGGCGGCGGCGTACGAGATCGCCACCACGGGCCGCCCCGGCCCCGTGCTCGTCGACATCACGAAGGACGCGCAGCAGGCGGAGGCGGCGTTCAGCTGGCCGCCGAAGTACGACCTGCCCGGCTACCGCCCGGTGGTCAAGGCGCACGGCAAGCAGATCCAGGCGGCGGCGGCGCTCATGGCGCAGGCACAGAAGCCGGTGCTGTACGTGGGCGGCGGTGTCATCCGCGCCCGCGCCTCGGCGGAGCTGAAGGTCCTCGCCGAGACCAGCGGCGCGCCGTTGGTGACCACGCTCATGGCGCGCGGCGCCTTCCCGGACTCGCACCCGCAGCACCTCGGCATGCCGGGCATGCACGGCTCGGTGCCGGCGGTGCTCGCGCTGCAGGAGGCCGATCTGATCGTCGCCCTCGGCGCGCGCTTCGACGATCGCGTCACCGGCAAGGCGTCGCTGTTCGCGCCGAACGCGAAGATCGTGCACGTCGACATCGACCCCGCCGAGATCGGCAAGATCAAGCACGCCGACGTCCCGATCGTGGGCGACCTGAAGGACGTGCTCGTCGACCTCGATGCCGCGCTGCGCGTGTCCGAGCGCGCCGACCTCAGCGAGTGGTGGGCGTACCTGCGCGGGCTGCAGGAGCAGTACCCGCTCGGCTTCGCCCCGACGAGCGACGGCCTGCTCTCGCCGCAGCACGTCATCCAGCGCATCGGCGAGCTCACGGGCCCCGAGGGCGTCTACGCGGCGGGCGTGGGTCAGCACCAGATGTGGGCGGCGCAGTTCATCAAGTACGAGCGCCCCAACGCGTGGCTCAACTCCGGCGGCGCCGGCACCATGGGCTACGCCGTGCCCGCGGCCATGGGCGCCAAGGTGGCCCAGCCCGAGCGCGTGGTGTGGGCGATCGACGGCGACGGCTGCTTCCAGATGACCAATCAGGAGCTCGCCACCTGCGCGATCAACAACATCCCGATCAAGGTCGCGGTGATCAACAACTCCTCGCTCGGCATGGTGAAGCAGTGGCAGACGCTGTTCTACGACGGCCGCTACTCGAACACCGAGCTGAACACCGGGCACGGCTCCGTGCGCATCCCGGACTTCGTCAAGCTGGCCGAGGCGTACGGCTGCCACGCGATCCGCGTGGAGCGCGAGGACGAGGTGGACGCGGCGATCCAGGAGGCGCTGTCGATCAACGACAAGCCGGTCGTCATCGACTTCGTCGTGTCGAAGGACGCGATGGTGTGGCCGATGGTGCCGCAGGGCGTGAGCAACAGCTACATCCAGTACGCGCGGGATCACTCGCCGGCGTTCGCGGTGGAGGGGGACTGAGATGTCGACGCACGTGCTGAGCCTCCTGGTGGAGGACCGCCCGGGTCTGCTGACCCGCGTCGCCGGGCTGTTCGCCCGCCGCGGCTTCAACATCAACTCCCTCGCCGTGGGCGTCACCGAGGTGCCGGGCCTGTCGCGCATCACGGTCGTGGTGGACGTCGACGACCTGCCGCTGGAGCAGGTGACGAAGCAGCTGAACAAGCTCATCAACGTCATCAAGATCGTGGAGCTCGACCCGGCCACGTCGGTGCAGCGCGAGCACATGCTCGTCAAGGTGAAGGCCGACCACGCCTCGCGCTCCAACGTGATCGAGGTCGTGAACCTGTTCCGCGCCCGCGTGGTCGACTACGCCACCGACGCCCTCATCATCGAGGTGACCGGCGACCAGGGCAAGGTGCAGGCCTTCCTCAAGGCCGTCGAGCCGTTCGGCATCAAGGAGCTCGCCCAGTCGGGCCTGCTCGCCCTGGGCCGCGGCGGCAAGTCGATCACCGAGCGCGTGATGCGCGGCTGACGCCCCGCCATCCGCCCCCAGACCCCTACAGACCCGCAACACATAGGAGAGAAACCAGTGACCGAGATCCTCTACGACGCCGACGCCGACCTGTCGATCATCCAGGGCAAGAAGGTCGCGATCGTCGGGTACGGCTCGCAGGGCCACGCCCACGCGCAGAACCTTCGCGACTCGGGCGTCCAGGTCGCCATCGCGCTCAAGGAGGGCTCGAAGTCGACGCAGAAGGCCCAGGAGGACGGCTTCGAGGTCAAGTCGGTGGCCGACGCGACCGAGTGGGCCGACCTCATCATGATCCTCGCGCCCGACCAGCACCAGCGCACGATCTACGCCGAGGGCATCGCCCCGAAGCTCACCGCCGGCAAGACGCTGGCGTTCGCGCACGGGTTCAACATCCGCTTCGGCTACATCCAGGCGCCGAGCGACGTCGACGTGATCCTCATCGCCCCGAAGGCCCCGGGCCACACGGTGCGCCGCGAGTTCGTCGCCGGTCGCGGCATCCCCGACATCATCGCCGTCGAGAACGACGCGTCGGGCCAGGCCTGGGACGTCGCGCTGTCGTACGCGAAGGCGATCGGCGGCACGCGCGCCGGCGTCATCAAGACGACCTTCACGGAGGAGACCGAGACCGACCTGTTCGGCGAGCAGGCGGTGCTGTGCGGCGGCATGAGCCACCTCGTGCAGGCGGGCTTCGAGGTCCTCACGGAGGCCGGCTACCAGCCGCAGATCGCGTACTTCGAGGTGCTGCACGAGCTCAAGCTCATCGTCGACCTCATGTGGGAGGGCGGCATCGCCAAGCAGCGCTGGTCGATCAGCGACACCGCCGAGTTCGGCGACTACGTCTCCGGCCCGCGCGTCATCGACGCCGGCACGAAGGAGCGCATGAAGGAGGTGCTCGCCGACATCCAGTCGGGTGCCTTCGCCAAGCGCTTCATCGACGACCAGGACGCCGGCGCGCCCGAGTTCACGGCCCTCCGTGCCAAGGAGGAGAGCCACCCGATCGAGACCACCGGCAAGGAGCTGCGCGCCCTGTTCTCGTGGAAGAACACGGACGACGATTACGTCGAGGGCACCGCCGCCCGCTGATCGCCCGATCACCTCAGACCCGGCCCCCGCGCTCACAAGGCGCGGGGGTCGTCTGCGTGTGCGGTCCAGAGGGCGATCAGCCAGCGCTTCGTAGGATCAATGCTCGTGATTGCATCGTCCCCCCGCACCCCGATCATCCGCCGCGCGCTCGTGGCGACCGCCACCGCCACCGCCGCCGTCCTGGCCCTCGCGGGCTGCTCCGCGGGCGGCGCCGACGAGGCCGCCGTCGACACCGACGCGCCGCTGTACGACGCGCTGCCGCAGGACATCCAGGACGCCGGCAAGATCGTCGTCGGCGCCGACATCGGCTACGCGCCCATGGAGTACTACGACGCCGACGGTGAGACCGTGCTCGGCCTCGACAAGGAGCTCACCGACCTGCTGCAGACGCAGCTCGGCGTGCCGTTCGAATGGACCCAGGTGACCTTCGACGGCCTGATCACCCAGCTGAAGTCGGAGCGCATCGACATCATCGTGTCGGGCTTCACCGACACCGCCGAGCGCCAGGCCGAGATCGACCTGATCGACTACTACCAGTCCGGGCTCGTGCTGCTCACGCGGAAGGGCAACCCGGAGGGGCTGTCGGGCGTCGACGCGCTCTGCGGCCAGACGATCGCCCTGCAGCGCGGCAGCGCGCAGGAGGCGTACGCGCAGGAGCAGTCGGCGGCGTGCGAGGCGGCGGGCGACGAGCCGATCGAGATCCTCGCGTTCGATCGCGAGACCGAGGCGATGCTGCAGATCAAGAACGGTCGCGCGGTCGCCGGCATCCAGGATTACCCGGTCGCGGCGTACAACGCGCGCACGTCGGGCGGCGGCGAGGACTTCGAGGTCGTCGGCGAGCAGGTCGAGTCGGGTCCCATGGGCATCGGCGTGGCGAAGGACGACACCGCGCTGCGCGACGCCCTGCAGCAGGCGCTGCAGGCGATCATCGACGACGGCTCCTACGCCGAGCTGCTGGAGGCGTACGACACGCCCCTCGGCGCCGTCACCGAGGCCACGATCAACGCCGGCTGAGCCGTCCGGTTCGGGCCGTGGTCCGTTTGGGGCCTTGGTCTCGACTGCGCGCTTCGCGCTCCGCTCGACCCGTCTCCGCTCGCTTCGCTCGGTCGACGACCCGCACACCCCGGCTCGTCGACCGGAGCGGCGCAGCCGCGGAGCGGAGACGGGTCGAGCGAGCGCAGCGAGCCGAGACCGGGGCGGCACGCTCTCGCTCGTCGACCGGAGCGGCGCAGCCGCGGAGCGGAGACGGGTCGAGCGAGCGCAGCGAGCCGAGACCGGGGCGGCATGCTCTCGCTCGTCGACCGGAGCGGCGCAGCCGCGGAGCGGAGACGGGTCGAGCGAGCGCAGCGAGCCGAGACCGAGGCCGCAGCCCCGGCGACGCGCCGTTCACGGCGCGTTCAGCCGCGCGTCACCGCGGACCTAGGATGATGATGTGAACGCGCCCGCCGCCGACCTCCTGCTCGAGGAGACCCACCGGATCGAGCAGCTGCGCGAGGTGTCGGCGCTGCTGGAGTCGGTGTGGGGCCGCACTCCCGAGGGCGCGCCGATGCACAGCGACACGATGCGCAGCCTGGTGCACGCGGGCGGCCTGGTCACGGCCGTGCGCGACGCGACGGGCGCGCTCGTGGGCGCCGGGGTGCTCGTGCGCGATGTGCCCGGCGTCGCCTACGGGCTCATCGCGGCCGCCGCCCCCGGGCACACCGATCGCGGCATCGGATTCGCGATCAAGCAGCACCAGCGCGACTGGTGCCTCGCGCGCGGTATCCGCGAGATCCGGTGGACGTTCGACCCGCTGATGTCGCGCAACGCGCGCTTCAACCTCGTCAAGCTGGGCGCCGAGGCCGTCGCGTACGAGCCGTCGTTCTACGGCGAGATGATCGACGCGATCAACCGCGGCGACGACAGCGACCGTCTGGTCGCCTCGTGGATCCTCGATGCGCCGCCGTGCGCCCCGATCGAGCCGTCGTGGGACCCGCCGGCCCTCGGCGACGCGCCCCGCATCGACGCGCACGGCGCGTGGATCGGCGTGCCGCGCGACATCGACGCGCTGCGGGTGCGCGATCCGGAGGCCGCGCGGGCGTGGCGGCGCCAGGTGCGCGATCAGATGCTCCCGCTGTTCGAGCGCGGCTCCCGCGCGACGTACTTCTCCCGGTCCGGCCACTACCTGCTGAAGGCGAGCGAATGAAGATCCGCGATCTGACCGTGCACCACCTGCGGATCCCGCTCGTCGTGCCGTTCCGCACCTCGTTCGGCACATCGCACGTCAAGGAGACGTTCGTGCTGCGGCTGGAGACGGACGACGCGGTGGGCTGGGCGGAGTGCGGCGCGGAGGAGGACCCGCTCTACAGCTCCGAGTACCTCGAGGGCGCCGAGTGGGTGCTGCGGCATCAGCTCGTGCCGCGGCTGCTCGCCCTCGGCGACGGTCTCAGCGCCGGGGTGGTGCGCGACGCACTCGAGCCCGTGAAGGGCCACCGCATGGCCAAGCACGTGATCGAGACCGCGCTGCTGGATGCCGAGCTGCGGGCCGCCGACATGTCGTTCGGCCGCTACCTCGGCGCCACGAAGACGCGCGTCCCATCGGGCGTCTCGGTCGGGATCTTCGACACGATCCCGGAGCTGCTGGACAACGTGCGCCGGTACGTCGACCAGGGGTACCAGCGCATCAAGCTCAAGATCGAGCCGGGCTGGGACATCGAGCCCGTGCGCGTCGTGCGCGAGACGTTCGGCGACGACCTGCTGCTGCAGGTGGACGCCAACACGGCCTACACGCTGCGCGATGCGCGGCACCTGGCCAAGCTCGACCCGTTCGACCTGCTGCTGATGGAGCAGCCGCTGCCGGAGGACGACCTGCTCGGCCACGCGGAGCTGCAGAAGCGGATCGCCACCCCCGTGTGCCTGGACGAGTCGATCGAGTCGGCCCGCGACGCCGCCGCCGCGATCACGCTGGGCGCCTGCCAGGTGATCAACATCAAGCCCTCCCGCGTGGGCGGATACCTGGAGGCGCGGCGGATCCACGACATCGCCGAGGCCCACGGCGTGCCCGTCTGGTGCGGCGGCATGCTGGAGTGCGGCCTCGGGCGGGCCGCGAACGTCGCGCTGGCGGCGCTGCCGGGCTTTGTGCTGCCGGGCGACACCTCGGCATCGGACCGGTACTTCGCCGAGGACATCACGGCCCCGTTCGTGCTCGAGGACGGTCACCTCACCGTCCCGACGGGTCCGGGGATCGGCGTCGACCCGATCCCGGAGGCCCTGGCCGCCTTCACCGTCTCCACCACCTCGATTCCCGTATCCTGACCTCCCGACACGAAGGACACTCACATGCGAAACTCCTCCCTCCGCCGCGTTCTTGCGGTGACGGCCACGGGCGCGGTCGCCGCGCTCGCGCTGGCCGGATGCTCCTCCGCCGGGCCGGAAGACGGTGGCGTCGACACCGAGGCGCCGCTGTACGACGCGCTGCCGCAGGACATCAAGGACGCGGGCAAGATCGTCGTCGGCGGCGACATCGCGTACGCGCCCATGGAGTACTACGACGAGGACGGCGAGACCGTGCTGGGCTTCGACAAGGAGCTCACCGACCTCATGAGCGAGCAGCTCGGCGTGCCGTTCGAGTGGAAGAACGTCGTGTTCGACAGCCTGATCACCGAGCTGAAGTCGGGCCGCATCGACATGGCGATGTCGGGCATGAGCGATACCCCCGAGCGTCAGCAGGAGATCGACTTCGTCGACTACTACATCGCCGGCGCCATGCTGCTCGTGCCGAAGGGCAACCCGCTCGGCCTGCAGAGCTTCGCCGACCTGTGCGGCCTGACGATCGCGGTGCAGCGCGGCACCACGCAGGAGGGCTACGCGCAGGAGCAGTCGGCCACGTGCGAGTCCGAGGGCAAGGAGCCGATCGAGATCCTCTCGTTCGATCGCGAGACCGAGGCGATGCTGCAGGTGAAGAACGGCCGTGCGGCCGCCGGCATGCAGGACTACCCGGTCGCCACCTACAACGCCCGCACCTCGGGCGGCGGCGAGGACTTCGAGGTCGTCGGCGACCAGGTTCAGGCCGGCCCGCTCGGCATCGGCGTGGCGAAGGAGGACACCGAGCTGCGCGACGCGCTGCAGCAGGCCGTGCAGGCCGTGATCGACTCCGGTGAGTACGACAAGCTGATCGAGGAGTACGAGACCCCGCTCGGCGCCGTCGACGAAGCCACCATCAACGGCGGCTGACATGGCGCAGCCGACGATGACCACGGTGCCGGTGCGGCACTACGGTCGCTGGATCACCGGCGCCGTGGTGCTCGCCCTGCTCGGCGCCATCATCTTCGCCTTCTCGCAGGCCGACATCCAGTACGCGCAGACGCTGCGGTTCCTCACGGTCGACACGATCCTCGAGGGCATGGCCGGGACGCTGCTCATCAGCGTCGCGGCGCAGGCGCTCGGCATCGTGCTGGGCGTGATCGCGGCGGTGATGCGCCTGTCGGCGAACCCGGTCGCGCGCTGGGTGGCCGGCGGGTACATCTGGCTGTTCCGCGGCACGCCCGTGCTCGTGCAGCTGCTGCTCTGGTACAACCTGTCGCTGGTGTTCCCCGAGATCTTCGGCATGGACACGAACACCCTCATGACGCCGTTCCTCGCGGCCTTGCTGGGCCTTGGCATCAACGAGGGCGCGTACATGGCGGAGATCGTGCGGGCGGGCATCGGCTCGATCGACAAGGGCCAGATCGAGGCGGCCAAGGCGATCGGCATGCGCCCGGGCCGCACCATGCGCCGGATCGTGCTGCCGCAGGCGATGCGCGTGATCGTGCCGCCGACCGGCAACGAGTTCATCAACATGCTGAAGACCTCGTCGCTGGCGTACTCGATCCAGTACGGCGAGCTGCTGCTGTCCGCCGTGAAGATCTACTCCAACAACCTGCTCGTCGTCGAGCTGCTGCTGACGGTGTCGATCTGGTATCTGATCCTCACCACGGTGTTCAGCATCGGGCAGTACTTCCTCGAGCAGCGGTTCAACTACAGCTCGGTGAGCGACGCGTCGAGCGTCGGCGACATCCTGAAGCGCATCATGCCGGGGAGGACCCGATGACCGCACCGCTGGTCGAGGCGATCGACGTCCGCAAGCAGTTCGGCGACAACGAGGTGCTCAAGGGCATCACGCTGTCGGTGGCGCCGGGGGAGGTCGTGTGCCTGATCGGCCCGTCCGGCTCGGGCAAGTCCACGTTCCTGCGCTGCATCAACCACCTGGAGCGCATCGACGGCGGCGAGCTGCGCGTCGCGGGCGACCTGGTGGGCTATCGCGAGCACAACGGCAAGCTGTACGAGCTGCGCGAGCGGGAGGTCGCGGCGCGGCGTGAGAAGATCGGCATGGTCTTCCAGCGCTTCAACCTGTTCGGCCACATGACCGCCGTCGAGAACGTCTCCGAGGGGCCGATCGGCGTCCTCGGGGTGCCCAAGGCGCAGGCCCGTGAGGAGGCGAGGCTCCTGCTCACGCGCGTGGGGCTCGAGCATCGCCTCGGCGCCTACCCGCACGAGCTGTCGGGCGGGCAGCAGCAGCGGGTGGCGATCGCCCGCGCGCTCGCGATGAAGCCGCAGCTGATGCTGTTCGACGAGCCTACGTCGGCGCTCGATCCCGAGCTGGTCGGCGAAGTGCTCGACGTCATGCGGGAGCTGGCGAACGAGGGCATGACGATGATCGTCGTCACGCACGAGATGGGCTTCGCCCGCGATGTGGCCGACCGCGTGGTGTTCATGGACGGCGGCGTGGTGGTCGAGGAGGGACCGGCCCGCGACGTCATCGAGCGGCCGCAGCACGCGCGCACGCGAGAGTTCCTCGGCAAGGTGCGCTGAGTCCCTCCGGTCGCTGAGCGCAGCGCCGTAGGCGCGGAGCCGAAACGGGCCGAGCGAACGAAGTGAGTCGAGGCCGGCCCGCCGTGAGTCGAGGCCGCCGGGTCACTCCGGCGCGAGCACGTGCACGCCGTGCGATCGCGCCGCCTCAGCGAGCCGCTCGTCGTACGTGACGATCGCGTCGAGATCATCCCCCAGCACAAGCGCGGCTGCGAGATGAACCGCGTCCAGACTCCGCAGCTCGACAGGTTCGACACGCCCCGCCGATTCGAGGATCTCCGGCGTCAGTGCGAGCAGCGTCACGCTGTCCAGTACATCGCGCGCCCGCTCTGCCTGCTCGGGGTGGCTGCGACGCACGGCACTGACAAGCTCCGTGCGCGCGAGGTCCGAGCTCACAGCCTGCGTGGTCGCTGTGGCCGCCCAGGCGGCGAGTGCATCGGACTCGGGCTCGCGAACCACGAGTTTCACGAGGGCCGAGGTGTCGACGTACACGGCCACGCGATCAGTACCTCTCGTCCTCACGCATGGCACGAAGGGTCGAGGTGAGATCGCCGTCGGCGTTGGGTACGCCGAGCTCCCCGAGGGAACGCTTCGCGGGCCGAGCCTGACCGGATGCAACCAGCTGGGCGAGACGGCCTCCACCCAGCGGGATGAGCTGCGCGACGGGTCGGCGCCGATCGGTGACGGTCACCGTCTCACCCGCCGCCGCCCGAGCGACGACCGCCGAGGCGTTCTGCTTCAGCTCTCGGATGCCCACTTCGTTCATGTGCTTCATTGTAGAACATGTGATCTCCTTAGCCTGTGCGGTTTGGCCTCGTCTTCGAGCTCTCGCGGCACGAGCGTAGGCAGCGAATCCGGCCACGCGTCGAGCGCCGACATCGGATGTGGAGAGATGGTCCACGATCAGCCGCTGTGAGCGGATGCGCGCGCGGGTCAACTGGGCGCCGCTCACATCGACGTGCGCTGAGCGGCGCAGGTTGTGTCGGTTCCGACGCAGAATTCGGCGATATCTGATCCCGTCCTTTCGGGCAGGCGTAGCGTGGATTGTGCACCCACCTGAATGCACTGAAAGGATCTGAGATGACCACCTCCGTCCGCGCCGCCGTGCTCCACGGCGTCGACGAGCCGTTCCGCTTCGAAGACCTCACCCTCGCCGATCTGAACCCGGATGAGGTGCTCGTGAAGATCGTCGCGACGGGCCTCTGTCACACCGACCTCGCGGTGCAGCACGGCCATATCCCGGGCGCCTTCCCGTTCGTGCTCGGCCACGAGGGCGCGGGCATCGTGGAGCAGGTCGGCTCGGCAGTGCGGGGCTTCGAGGTCGGCGACGCGGTCGGCCTGTCGTACGCCGCCTGTGGCCACTGCCGCAACTGCCTCGCCGGGCGCAAGGCGTACTGCCTCGAGTTCATGACGCTGAACTTCGGCGGCGTGCGCGAGGACGGCACCACCACCCTCGCCGCCGCGGACGGCACCCCCGTGCACGGCAACTTCTTCGGCCAGTCGTCGTTCGCCACCCACGCGATCGCCGCCGCGAAGAACGTCGTGAAGCTGCCCGAGGGCACGCCCGTCGAGCTCGCCGGCCCGCTGGGCTGCGGCATCCAGACCGGCGCGGGTACCGTCCTGAACTCACTCGACCTGCCGGCCGGCTCGACGATCGTCGTCGCGGGCACCGGTGCCGTCGGCCTGTCCGCCATCATGGGCGCCAAGGTCGCCGGCGCGACGACGATCATCGCCGTCGACGTGATCCCCGAGCGCCTCGAGTTCGCGAAGCGCCTCGGCGCCACGCACCTCATCAACGGCAAGGACGAGGACACCACCGCCCGGATCCTCGAGATCACCGGTGGCGGCGCGCCGTACGCCGTCGACACCACCGGTGTCGCGCCCGTCATCGCGCAGCTGATCCAGGCCACCGCGTTCGGTGCGAAGATCGCGCTCGTCGGTGTGCCGAAGCCGGGCACGACACTGGACCTCGGCCTCATCGCCGCGTCGGGCAAGACGCTCGTCGGCGCGATCGAGGGCGACTCGATCCCGCAGAACTTCATCCCGGAGCTGATCGCCCTGCACCAGGCGGGTCGCTTCCCGTTCGACGAGCTGATCACCACCTACCCCTTCGAGCAGATGGAGCAGGCGATCGCCGACACCCAGTCGGGCGCCACCGTCAAGGCCGTGCTCGTCATGCCCTGAGCACCCCGCGCCGCGAACGGCTCCCGCCCCTCCGAGGCGGGAGCCGTTTCGCGTCTCCCGAGTGGCTTCGTGCCGATGCGGTGCCTTCCGAGTGCCGTCGTGTCGTCCGCGGCGCCGTGAGCGACGCGTCGGCACTCGGGAGCGCGGATCACGCACGCTTGAGGCGGGTCGCGAGGGCGAGGGCGTCGTGCGGGGCGTGGCCCTGGCCGTCGTTGTCGAAGTAGACGTACACGTCGCGCGGCCGGCCGTCGGGGGGTGCGCGATCCGTCGGTCCAGGCCGCGATCCGTCGGTCCAGGCCGCGATCCGCGCGGCCCACGCATCGAGCTCGTCGGGCGTGTAGCCGCACCCCTGGCGCTCGGGCAGCTGCCACAGGATCGGCCCGAGCTTCGGGCCGAGCGCGAGCACGCCGGAGGCGAGGAAGTTCGCCAGCGCCGTCTCGGTGCCGCGCAACCGGAGCATGTGGGTGATGTAGCGCGAGCCCTTCACCGCGAACACGACGTCGTCGGGCACGGCGTCGCGCCAGCGCCGGTAGCTCTCCGGCCGCTGCAGCGAGTAGAACGACCCGTTCAGCTCGACGGAGTTCATCCGCTCGCCGACGTAGGCGAGCTCGAGCCGCTGCGGCAGGCCGCGCGGGTAGAAGTCGCCGCGCCAGGTGGCATACCTCCACCCGGAGATCCCCACGCGCGCCCGTGCCGAGGTCATGGGTGGCACGCAACCACCCGGGCACCGGCGGATCAACCCCCTTGAGATCCGCTCCCGCCCGGCCGATACGGTGGGCGGATGGACGATGCGGACGCGTTGCGAGCGCGATTGGCGGAGGCGCGTGATCGTGCTCAGCGCGCGCTGTCGGCACGCGAGGCCGAGCTCGGGCGCCTGAGCGAGGCCCGCGGGGACGCGACCGGCGACGACGAGCACGACCCGGAGGGCGCGACGCTCGCCGACGAGTGGTCGCGACTGACCGGGCTCGCGGCGGCGGCCCGGACGGAGCTGGCAGAGATCGACGTGGCGCTCGCACGGGTCGACGCGGGCTGGGACGGACGGTGCGAGGTGTGCGGCGAGCCGATACCGGCCGAGCGGCTCACGGTGCGTCCGACCGCCGTGCGGTGCGTGGGGTGCGCCGCCTGATCGCGGAGGATCAGTCGCCTGCGGGCCGCGAGCGAACGACGAGGCGCGGCTCGACGAGCACGTGGGCGGCGCGCTGCGCCGGATCGACGATGCCGCCCGTCTCGCCCGCGAGGAGCGCGAGCGTTCCGGCCGCGACGTCCTCGGGACGCTGCTCCACCGTGCTCAGGCCCATCGCCTCCGCCGCCGGCGTATTGTCGAATCCGACGATCGGCAGGCCGCCCCGTCCCGCGGCGACCGCCGCGAGGTGCGCGCCGATGGCCAGCGTGTCGCTGGCGCACACGATCGCGTCGAGGGTGTCGGGGCCCGAGCGCAGGGCGGAGGCCACCGCCTCACGGGCCGGGCCGACCGACTCGACCGCCGTGAGTCTCTGGAGGGGCGCCCTGCCGCCCATCGCCTCGTGCCAGCCGCGCTCGCGATCGTCGCCGGTATCGGATCCCGCGGGCCAGCCGAGGAAGGCGACGCTCGGCCCGGCGTGCGCGAGCGCCCACTCCGTCGCCATGCGCGTGCCGGCGGCGCCGTCCACGTCCACCCAGGAATGGGAGGGTCCGTCGTCGCCCCAGGGGCGCCCGAACGAGACGAAGGGCGCGCCGTGCGCCGTCAGCCACGCGGTGCGCGGGTCGCCGCGGAACGTGCCGGTGAGCACGACGGCGTCGATCTCGCCGCCGTCGAGGAGCTCGCGCATGCGGTCGATCTCCTCCTCGGGCGTGCGCGCGGCGTACAGAAGGATGCGCAGGCCGCGCTCGCTCGCCCGCTCCGTGAGGGCGTGCACGAAGCGGTCGAGCACGACGCCCGAGACGCCGCCCGAATACGGATCCAGGCGCACGCCGAGCGTGGAGCTGCGGCGCGTGCGCAGCCGGCGCGCGGCGGCATGGGGGCGGTAGCCGAGCTCCGCGATCGCCCGCTCCACGCGCTCGCGCGTGGCCGGCCGGACGATCTCGGGGGAGTTGAGGGCGTTCGAGACCGTCTGGCGCGAGACGCCGGCGGCCCGCGCCACGTCCTCGACGGTGGGTGCCTTCGTCACGCCTCCTCCTCGCCGTTGTGTCGGGCCACGACCGTCATCCTAGGCCGCGGCGCACCTCTTGACAGCCGCCCCGCGGCGTGCATATTTTGGAGCCGCGCGCGGGACTTGAACGATCAAATTCTGCGCACACATCCTTGCACCCGTCGCCTGGCTCATCAAAGGAGAAGAGACAATGACACGGCACACCACCCGCCGAGCGCTCGGACTCGGCGTCTTCCTCGCGAGCGGCGCGCTCGCGCTGACGGCCTGTGGCTCGGGCTTCGATGAGCCGGCCGACACCAACGGCGGCGGTGAGGGCGGCGGCGACGGCCTGACCGTGCTCATCGGCTCGTCGGGCGACGCCGAGACCGAGGCCGTCAAGGCCGCGGCCGACGCCTGGTCGGAGGAGTCCGGCATCGAGGTCTCGGTGCAGGCGGCGAACGACCTGCCGCAGCAGCTGTCGCAGGGCTTCGCGGCCGGCTCGCCGCCGGACCTGTTCTACCTGTCGCCCGACGCGATCGCCGGCTACGCCGAGAACGGCGCGCTGGCCGCGTACGGCGACGACCTGGAGAACAAGGACGACTTCTACCCCTCGCTCGTGGAGAACTTCACGGTCGACGGCGAGTTCTACTGCGCGCCGAAGGACTTCTCGACGCTCGCGCTGGTGATCAACACCGCGCTGTGGCAGGAGGCGGGCCTCACGGAGGACGACTACCCGACCACGTGGGAGGAGCTCGCCACGGTGGCGCAGCAGCTGACCACGGACGATCGGGTCGGCCTCGTCTTCAGCGCCGAGTACCAGCGCCTGGGCGTGTTCATGGCGCAGGCGGGCGGCGGGCTCATGGTCGACGGCGAGCCGGCGGCCGACAGCGAGGCCAACGTCGAGGCCCTGGAGTACGTCAAGACCCACCTGAATGACGGATCGTTCGCCTTCGCGGCCGACGTGGGGGCCGGCTGGGGCGGCGAGGCGTTCGGCAACCAGAGCGCGGCCATGGCGATCGAGGGCAACTGGATCACGGGCGCGCTGACGAACGACTTCCCCGACGTGGAGTACGCCGTCGTGCCGCTGCCCGAGGGCCCGGCCGGTCCGGGCACGCTGCAGTTCACGAACTGCTGGGGCATGGCCGCCGACAGCCCGAACCAGGAGCAGGCGCTCGAGCTGGTCGAGTTCCTGACGAGCACGGATCAGCAGCTGGCGTTCTCCGAGGCGTTCGGCCCGATGCCGTCGATCCAGTCGGCCGCCGACGCGTGGACCGAGGCGAACCCGGACCTGTCGGCCTTCCTCGACGGGGCCGAGTACGCGCAGTTCCCGCCGAACCAGGCGGGGTCGACCGAGGTGATCTCGGACTTCAACGCGCAGCTCGAGTCGCTCCGCTCCGCCGATCCCGCCGAGATCCTCGCCACGGTGCAGGCGAACCTCGAGGCGACGGTCCAGTAAGCGCACGGCGATGACCGCAGCGGACACGCGCCCGCGCCGCGCCGGGGCCTCGAGCATCCGGCGCGGCGAGGGCGTCGCGGGGTGGCTGTTCACCCTGCCGGTGATCGTGGTGCTCGGCGTCTTCCTGCTCGTCCCGGTGCTGATGGCGCTGTGGGTGAGCGTGTCGAACTGGACGGGACGCGGCAGCCCCCTCTCGTCGAACGTGAGCTTCGTCGGCCTCGACAACTACGCCGCCGTGACGAGCGGCGGCGGGCTCGCCGAACGGGACTTCGGCATCGCCATGCGCAACAACGCGTGGTACGTGCTGCTCGTGGTGCCGCTGCAGACGGCGCTGTCGCTGTTCCTCGCCGTGCTCGTCAACCGCGCCGTGCTGCGCGGGCGGGGGCTGTTCCGCACCGCGTTCTACTTCCCGTCGGTGACCAGCTCGGTCGCGATCACCGTGCTGTGGCTGTTCCTGTTCTCCACGTCGGGCGTGGTGAACGAGGTGCTGTCGTGGATCGGCGTGAACGGGCCCAACTGGTTCAACGACCCGAGCGGCGTCATCCACAACCTGCTCGCTGGCGTCGGCATCACGTCGGGTCCCGCCGCGCTCACGGGCGGCGGCTTCCTCGGGGTGTCGTGGTGGGACTGGCTGGGCGGGCCGTCGGTGGCGATGTTCGCCTTCATCCTGATGGCGGTGTTCACCACGTCGGGCACGTTCATGCTGCTGTTCCTGGCGGCGCTGCAGAATCTCGGCGGCGATGTGCAGGAGGCCGCGATGGTCGACGGCGCCAACGGCTGGCAGCGGTTCTGGCGCGTGACGCTGCCGCAGCTGCGGCCCACGCTGTTCACCGTGCTGACGCTCGGCCTCATCGGCTGCTGGCAGGTGTTCGATCAGATCTACACCGGCACGCAGGGCGCCCCGGGCAAGACGACATTGACGCCCGCCTACCTCAGCTACCAGTCCGCGTTCCTTTCGCAGGAGTGGGGCCGCGGCGCGGCGATCGCGTTCATCCTGTTCGCGATCATCGTGCTCATGACGATCCTGCAGCGGTGGCTGCTGCGCGATCGGCCGGTGTCGCGCCGCCGCGCGCGGCTGTACGAGGTCGCGACCGGGGGAGGTGCGCGATGACCGCCACGGCGATCGATGCGCCCGCGGCGTCGCCCGCGCCCGCCACGGCCCGGCGATCGCGCCGGGTGGGCGCCGGCCAGATCGCGCTCTACGCGCTGCTGACGGCGATCGCGATCGTCTATATCTATCCGTTCCTCGTGCAGGTGGCGACGTCGTTCAAGTCGGACGCGGAGGCCGCGGCGGATCCGACATCGCTGTTCCCCGCGACCTTCACGTGGGCGGCGTACGAGCGGCTGTTCCTCAACTCCGACTTCCCGGTGTGGTTCGCCAACTCGGCCGTCGTGACGATCCTCGTGACGGCGGGGCGGGTGTTCTTCGACTCGTTGGCCGGGTACGCCCTCGCGCGCCTGCGCTTCCGCGGCCGGGGCGTCGTGTTCGCGGCGCTTGTGGCCGTGATGTCGGTGCCGACCGTGGTGCTGCTCATCCCGAAGTTCCTCGTGATCAACCAGCTCGGCATGTACGACTCGTACACGGGCATGGTGCTGCCGCTGCTCGTGGACGCGGCGGGCGTGTTCATCATGAAGAACTTCTTCGAGTCGATCCCGCCGTCGGTCGAGGAGCAGTCGCGGATCGACGGGGCGGGCGTGTTCCGCACGTTCTGGTCGGTGGTGCTCCCGATGGCGCGGCCGGCGCTCGTGACGATCGTGATCCTGTCGTTCCAGGGATCGTGGAACGAGCTGAGCCACTTCATCGTCTCGACCCAGTCGCCCGAGCTCACGACCCTCACCAAGGGCGTGGCCTCGCTCGCGAGCGGGCAGCTCAGCCAGGGCAGCCAGTACCCGCTCAAGCTCGCCGCGGCGGCGATCATGACGATCCCCGTGGCCGTGCTGTTCTTCATCTTCCAGCGCCGCATCATGAACGCCAGCGAAGGAGCCGTCAAGGAATGACCTCTGCCGATCCCGTCGCCGCGCAGCGGGCACCGCTGCAGCCCCTGCTCGACGACGCCGTCATCGCGCTGCGCGCGCCGACCCAGGTGTGGTCGGGGCGCGACGGCGACCTCGGGGCCGCCGCGATCGACGGCATCTACCACGGTGACGTGCGTCACGTGCGCGAGATCGCCACCACGTGCGCGGACTCGCGGATCGAGTGGATCTCGCTGTCGACGCACGGGGCGTCGCGGGTGGTGTTCGCGGGGCTGCTGCGGGGGCTGGACGAGGAGTGGGCGGCCGATCCGAAGGTGCGGATCCTGCGCGACCGCACGGTGGACGGGCGCCGCGTGGGCGAGGAGTGGCGGCTGCGCAACGGCCGCAACGTCGCCGTTGCGACGCGGCTGGAGTCGCGGATCGTCCCCGAGTTCGCCTCGCTGCACGACGTGAAGGCGGGCGGGTCCACGCCGGGCGCTTACCGCATCGAGGTGCGCGGCGACGTCGCGGTCGTCGAGGCGGGCGCGCAGCGGTTCGTGCTCACGGCGCCCGGCGCGCGGGTGCGCGAGGAGGGCGGCGCGATCGTCGTGACCTGGCGCCTGGAGGCCGCCGCGCGCGGCGAGGCGCGGGGATCGTGGTCGCTCCAGCTCCACGACGAGACGCTCGTGGTGGAGCCCGCGAGCCGGCCGGCGCCGTGGGACGCGAGCGAGGTGATCCGCGGCGTGGCGGGGCGGCACCCGCGCCTGGCTCGGTGGCTGGAGACGGCGCTGGGCGATCTCGACGCGCTGCGCCTGGCGCTGCCCGGCCACCCCGAGGACGAGTTCTACGCCGCCGGGGCGCCGTGGTTCTTCACGCTGTTCGGCCGCGACTCGATCTGGGCGGCGCGGCTGATGCTGCCGCTCGATGCCGCGATCGCCGCCTCCACGCTGCGCGTGCTGGCCCGGCTGCAGGGCGACGTGGACGACGCCGACACGGCGCAGGAGCCGGGCAAGATCCTGCACGAGCTGCGCTCGTCGACGCTCGAGATCCCGGGCGAGAACGTGTCGCTGCCGCCGCTGTACTACGGCAGCGTCGACTCGACGCCGCTGTGGGTGTGCCTGCTGCACGACGCGTGGCGCGCCGGCATGCCCGAGGACGAGGTGCGCCCGCTCATCCCGGCGCTGCGCCGCGCGCTGACGTGGCTGATCGAGTACGGCGACAGCGACGGCGATGGCTTCATCGACTACATCGATCGCACGGGGCGGGGGCTCGCGAACCAGGGCTGGAAGGACTCGGGCGACTCGATCCAGTGGCGCGACGGCCGCCTGGCCGAGGGGCCGATCGCGCTGTGCGAGGTGCAGGCGTACGCGTACGAGGCGGCGCTCGGCGGGGCGGAGCTGCTGGAGCGGTTCGGCGACGGCGACGCCGCGCCGGCCGAGCTGCGCCGCTGGGCGGCCGACCTGCGCGCGCGCTTCGCGGCGGCGTTCTGGGTGGAGACGCCGGAGGGGCGGTACCCGGCCGTGGCGCTGGACCGCCACAAGCGCCCGGTCGACACCCTGACGAGCAACATCGGCCACCTCATCGGCACGGGCATCCTGAATCCCGACGAGGAGCGGCACGTCGCCGAGCTGCTGCTGGGGGAGTCGATGGCCTCGGGCTTCGGCATCCGCACCATGTCGACCGGTGCGGCGGGCTACTGGCCGCTGTCGTATCACGGCGGCAGCGTGTGGACGCACGACACCGCGATCGCGGTGCACGGCATGGTTCGCGCGGGCCTGGTGGAGCAGGCCAACCGCGTGGTCGACGGCATGCTCGACGCCGCCGAGGGCTTCGTCTACCGCGTGCCCGAGCTGCACAGCGGCGACCCCCGCTCCGAGACCGACGTGCCCACGCCGTACCCCGCCGCCTGCCGCCCGCAGGCCTGGTCCGCCGCCGCCGCGGTGACCGCGCTGACCGCGGTGCGGGCTCGGGCGTAGGGGCGCGGGGCTGAACCGGGCGCGGGCGCGGGCCGGTTCAGTTCGGCAGCACGATGCAGCGGTACTTCGCGCGCGTCAGGCCCACGTACAGCAGATCGAACCAGGGCAGGCCGATTTCCTGCGAGAACCGCACGCCGTCATCGCCGATGTCGGTGAGGATGATCGCCTCGGCATCGAGCCCCTTGAACTTGCCGATCGAGCCCCAGCGCACCGCGCCCCGCGATGTCGACTCGTCCGGGATCTCGCCGAGGTGGCGCAGCTGCGCACGCAGCCATTTCTCGTCCCTGCTGAAGTGCGGGCTGGCCAGCATGCGGCCGACGAGCGAACGGTGCTCGCCGAACGGGCTGAGCACGACGATGTCGTGAGCGGGATGGTCCCGCAGGAGCTCGCGCAGCGCACCGGCGAGAGCGGATGTGGGCGAGTCGCCGGCGGGCTGGATGCGCATGCCGCCCGTCACGTTCGAGACGAGGCGGTGCCCCGTATAGCCGAAACGGCGCCCCAGCAGTTCCTCCGCCGCCGAGGAGAGGGCCCGCACCTGGCGCACGCTCTGCCGCATGGCGACGTGAACCATGCCGGGGAACGCCTCCGTGGCAACGCGCCACGGATCCGCATGCGTGACCGCAGGACGCAGGATCTGCTGGCGGGGGTCCGCCGCCACGGCAACACGCGCCGAGTGGGATCCGCCGGCCGGACCGGCCAGGGCGCGCAGCAGGGCGACCACGTCCGGCAGTCCGGCGACGTCCTGGAACTCGTCGATGCAGATGGCGTCGTAGTCCGCGAGAGACGGCTCCGCGCGCAGCCGTGCGAGGGCGCGACGGGGAAGCTCCTGGTCGTACCACTCGCGCGAGGCGCCGGACGGGTTCTCGTCGACGCCGGCGATGCGGAGCATGAGCGCGTTCAGGCTCATGCCCTCGAGCGCGGGGCGATGGCGCGCCGCGGCCGCCAGCTCGTCGGCCATCAGTTCGTTCCAGCAGGTGAGCAGCGTGCGCGCGCCCTCGCTCGCCCACGTCTTCGCGAGCGACGTCAACAGGTAGCTCTTTCCCGTGCCGGCGGGGCCGTCGAAGCACAGGCGCCGGTTGCGCGCGACAGCGTCGAGGATGATGCGCTGGGACTTCAGCAGCGCGTTCTCGTCGTCGAGCCGCTCGAGCTTGCGATCGGCCGCGCTGCGTCCGCCGGCGAAGTCGCCCACGAGCGCGCGGGCGATGTCGGTCGCGTGCTCGGCGGTCATCACGCCGGGGTCGTGGTCGACCTCGGCCACGGTGGAGTACCAGGCGTGGTGCTCCGCGAACACCTTGTCGATCAGCGCCGCCGGATCGCGCAGGTCGTCGCGGAACGCGAGCTCCCACTCGAAGAACTGCATGTCGCCGGGGGAGCGGTTCTCGAACAGGTGCCGCCCGAGCGACGTGAACCACACGAGCCGCGCAATCGGCTCCGATCCCGCGAGCAGCTCGCGCGACTTCAGGAAGCCGCGCAGGCTCCGCACGGCGCCGTCGACCTGGTCGAAAGGGCTCTTGCCCGGGTTCGGCACGCGGTCGAGCGTCCATTCGCCGTCGCGGTACTCGACGTACTCGGGACTCTTCGCCTCGATGACCACGATCCCGCGCCGAGGGGCGACGACGATGAAGTCGGCTTCGCCCTGGAACTGCCCGACGTGCCGGCGGATCTGCAGGCCGTGGATCACCGTCCAGTCGTCGATTCCGCGGGCGCTCGCGAAGGCATCGAAGATACGCTTCTCTGATCCGTTGGCACCGGTCCGCGGGCGGGAAGGGATCATGCGGGGCATGCGAGACGTCCTTTCGCGGTCGTGCCTGTCACGGAGCGTACCGCGATCGCTCCCCATGCGTGCCCGGACCAGCGCGGATCGCAATACAGTGTTGTATCGCGACGCCATGGCGCGTCGACCGCCAATGTGGTGATGAAGGAGCGTGCGAGGGCGCGGGCGTGGGTGATCAGAGCGGGCCGGTACGGCGAGCGCGAGGAGTGGGCGCTCGAGAACGGGTTCTCGGGCGGCGGCTGGCATGAGGTTCCCGACCTGACCCCGTACGCGAGCCGGGAGGAGATCGCCGAACTGGTCGCGCGGATATACGCCGACAACCCCAAGGCGCACGCGAACTACACCGGTCCGCTCTACGCGCATCGCTCGCGCGTTCAGCCGGGCGACCTGCTCGCGCTCCCGCTAAAGAACGGCAGCGGCACGATCGCTCTGGGACGCGTCACCGGCGGGTATCGGTACCTGGGGGAGGAGATGTCGGCCGACCGGCGCCACGTCGTCGACGTCGAGTGGAAGGTGACGGACCTGCCGCGCACGGCGGTCAAGCAGGACCTTCTGTACACGCTCGGAAGCGCGCTGACGATCTTCGCGCCGTCGCGGGGCGCGGCCGAGCAGCGACTCCAAGCACTGATGGAGACCGGAGCGGACCCCGGACAGCTAGCGGCCGGTCGCTCCGCGACGGGCACGCGAACGGTCGCGAACGACGATGACGTCGACGAACCGGAGACGCAGACCGACCTGCTCGAGGTCGCTCGGGACCGCATCATGACGCGCATCTCCGAGGAGTTCGTCGGCGATGGGCTCGAGGTGCTGGTGGCCGCGGTTCTCGAGGCCGAGGGTTTCGTGTGCCGCAAGTCACCGGTCGGCGCCGATCGCGGGATCGACGTGATCGCCGGCCGTGGGGTGCTTGGCATGGATTCGCCTCGTGTGGTGGTGCAGGTCAAGTCCGGCGGCCAGGTGTCGGACGGCGTCGTACGCGACCTGAGCGGCGTCGTGCACGAGCAGGGCGCCGACCACGGTCTCCTCGTGGCGTGGGGTGGTCTCACGAAGCCGGCGAAGGACAACGTCTACACGCAGCAGTTCCGGCTGCGCGCGTGGACCGCGGAGGACGTGGTCGACGCGGTGCTCCGCACGTATGACCGCCTGCCGGACGACATTCAGTCGCGCCTCCCGCTCAAGCGCGTCTGGGTGCTCGCGGACTAGACGCGAGTCCCCCCAGCCGTGGTGCGAGAATGTCCCTGCCTTGTGCCAGTATCCATCTATGCCCGAGCAGGCTGTTGGTACGAGGCAGCGCAGGGCCGCTACATGGAGAACGAATGATTGACTGGATCTGGCTGCTCTTCCCGGGCTGGTCGACGGCCGCCGAGCAGCTGACATGGGCCGTGATCGTGGCAGTCACTGTGGTGACTGTCGGGACGCTGCTGCGGCTGTCGTGGCTCCGCCGAGCGTTTCGGGCGCGCGTTGCCCATGTGAGTGCGCTGATCGATGAGGCGAGCGCCGGCGCGTCGCGATCGCAGTTGCGCAACTCGGCCGCCTCCAGAGATCCGGAAGTCGCGGCGATCTGGACCGAGTTCGATGAGACGCTCGTCGAGATCGGTCCCGATCAGGTCGTCCACAACACCGTGAACGCCGATGCGTACTTCAACGAGCACACCCTGGCGACCGGCCTCACCGAGAACCGTCTCCTTGCCGCCGTACCGGGAATTCTCACCGCGCTGGGCGTCCTGGGCACGTTCCTCGGACTGGTGATCGGCCTGGGCGGACTGCACTCGGCGGATGCCCTGAGCGGCTCGGCCGAGGTAGATGCTCTGAGCAAAGGCATCGAGGATCTGATTGGTGCGGCGGGAACCGCGTTCGTCACCTCGGTGTGGGGTGTCGTGGGCAGCATCATCGTCAACGTCGTCGAGAAGGAGGGCGAGCGTCGGGCACGGGCGACGATCCAAGACCTTCAGTACCGAATCGATGCAACGTTCGCCAAGCTCACTCCGGAGCGCACCCTCGTCAACATCGAGCAGGCGGCCATCGAATCGCAGTACGCCCTGCAAGCACTTGACGAGCGCATTGGCGACAGGCTGCAGACGAGCATCGACGGGATGGCGGTGTCCGTGCAGGAAGCGATCGCTCGGGCGATCGGCCCCGCCATGTCACAGGTCGTCGCAAGGACCTCCGCTCAGTCAACGGAGGTCTTCGACTCGCTCGTGGCGAAGTTCGCCGAATCGTTCAGCGCGCTGGGGGAGAAGCAGGCGCAGGCGATGGTGGATGCTGCCTCGAAGCTCGGTACACGCCTTGATCAGCTCGACCGAACGCTCGAAGAGGCGGGATCCATTCACCGATCGGTGGCGGCGTCGCTGACCGACATCCGCGACTCGCTGCGTCTCGCATCGGAGCAGATCCTGAGGTCCTCGGCATCACTTGAGACCACTGGCAGCTCCCTGACGAAGGCGATGGCCGACGCGTCCGAGACGCTCACGCAGATGTCCTCGCGTATCAATGTCGCTCTCATCGCGCTGGATGAAGGGGTGGAATCGCTGGAGCGCGACCGCGCGGCAATGACTGCGGTGAGTCAGGCGCTCGGAGCCGCATCGACGGAGCTCGCCACGTCCAACGAGAAGTTCGCCGAGCAGATCGGCGAGTTCACCCAGGTTCAGCGCGACTTCCATGACGGCCTCACGGCCTCGGCGGACGGTGTCTCCGAGGCGTTGCGCGCACAGGTGCAGACGCTGGAGAAGGAAGTCGGGAGCTGGCTCACCCGCTACGCGGAGAGCGTCGATCGACAGGTCGTCGATCGCATGGGCCTGTGGAACACCCACAGCCAGGAGTACGCGAATCAGATGCTCAACGTCGCCGGGGCGCTCCAGGAAGTCCTGCAGCAGATGGAGTCGCGAGCCTCCACGGCCCTTGAGGCGGAGGCCTCTGCGTGATGTTCACCGCTCGTCGCCGCAAAGCGTCGCCGGGGGAGGAGACCTCGTATTGGGTCTCATTCGCCGACGTGATGGCCGGGTTGCTCATCGTGTTCATCCTTGCTGTTGCGGCTCTCATGCTCCAGCTGATGTTCCGCGAGGGGGAACTGGCATCGCAGGTGGAGTCGAAGCAGCAGCAAGAGGCGCAGTTCGAGGAGCAGATCGAGATGCTCACGAATGCAGAACAGGTACGCACCGATGTGCTGGCGGAGATCCAGGAGCAGCTGCGTGCCGAGGGGATCGAGGTCACCGTGAGTGCCGACGCAACGGTGCTCAGCATTCCCACCTCGCAGCTGGGGTTTGCGTCCGGTCAGGACGAGATTCCCGAGGCGAGCGCCGCCGCCGCGCAGCGTATCGGCGAGATCATCAGTGATGTGCTGCGTCGGGACGGACGCACGGAGTACCTCGACACGGTGTTCATCGAGGGGCACACGGATGCCGTTCCCTATGACGCGCCAAAGGGAAACTGGGGCCTGTCGACTTACCGCGCAATCTCGCTGTGGCAGTTGTGGGAGGAGCGGGTCTCTGGTGACCGGTCGCTTGCGGCGCTGACGAATGCAGAAGGCCGACCCCTGTTCTCGGTGTCGGGGTACGCGAATACTCGGCCCGTCGAGAACGCGCCCGCGGGTGCGGTGGAGTTCGAACAGAACCGCCGAATCGATATTCGCATCACGATCGTTCGCCCTTCGAGCGAGGATCTGGAAGCCATCCTCGATGAGTACGTCGCCGAGGACGGGGACGAGTGAGCGTCGAGCTTCCGGCCATCATCCCCCTTCGAGATCCGTGGCCGAAGGAGACGATGCAGCAGTGGTCGAGTCTTGCTGCTCGGGCACGCCGCATCACCAATCGCGTCGCCGATGTCATCACCGGCGATCGCCGCGACGAGCTTGCTCGTTTGCTCCGCGATGGCGACCTCGATGCAGTCCGAATGCGATTGGCCGACGGAGCCTACGTGGTCGCGATCGCGATGCTATGGAGCGAGCCCGACGGTGAGCTTCGGGATTCGATCTCGCCGGAGCTCCTCGACCTGATTCGGGATCACCATTCCCGGATTCCGCGGCTGGCACGGGCCGAGCTCATCAGCACGTTCTTCGTCCGATTCGATGCCCTCGGTGATGGTGCCGAAGGCGAGACGACGACGCGGATGGCGTTCGATGCCTTGGCCGAGCTCCTCGCTCGCGAAGCCGATTCGCCAGACGTACGCGCGTTGTTCGACCGGGAAGCCCCGGAGCGGCTCGCCGCCAAGCTCCTGGATGCTGGTGTCGAGATCCAGGGGGCGATCCGCGACCTCGGGCTTGCACGATACCGCGGGGGCCGTTTCCTCGAGCTCCTCGACAACGAGCTGTACCTCGAGCGACTGCGCCGCATTCCGCTCGGAGACGATGCGCCGGTGCTCGAAGAGGTGCGCGATGAACGCGTGTACCGCGCACCGCATCGCTTCGGGCGGATGCTCGGGCATCAGGCACTCGAGATCCTGATCGACCGAGTGGGCGACGAGGCTCCGACGCCTCGGTGGCGTGATCTCGTGCTGGAGATCGCCGGGGACCCGCGTCAGACCCACGGCGAGCAGTACGCGACGTGGTGGAGCGTGCTCGGCGCCGAGCGGGCTGCCGTGGTCGCCGCATGGGTGGCACGTACGGAGACCGAGGTCTTCCTCGAGTACCTCCGCGAAGTGGCCCGGAGCGACGAGGCGATGGATCGCCTCTTCCCGCCCCGGAAGCACCTGCTGGAGGGGCTGCTGCGGTCGGGCATCGTACGCCGAAGTCGGCTGATCCTGGCGCCCGACGTTCAACGGCAGTTGCGTGCGGTGCTCCCGCCCGGCAGCATCAGCGTCAGCGCCAGATTGCTGGGCGGCGCGAGCCGGATGCGCGCGATGATCTATCTCGATTGCGGCGACTTCCACCTCATCGAGGGCTCGCACAACACGCGGCTCTTCCTGTACATGGGAGTCCCTGCCGCCAAACTCATCAATCCCCAAGTGAGGTCGTTCGAGTACGAGGAACTCACGAAGCACATTCCGGATCAGTTCGCTCGACGGTGGCGAGCGCATCGCAACGCCCCGCTCGCCGGTGTCGAGGATGTCTGGCATCAGGGCCTCTGGCAGCGGAAGGTCGTCGAGTTCGTCCGGGCGCGTGGGATCGACGTCGATCCTCGTTCGGTGATGGACGCGAATGCGTATCGGACGTTGGTCCTGCGCAACGAGATCCCGCCGCTCAGCAACGTCCGGCTTGAGCCCCTGAGGGTGGAGGAACAATAGCGTGCGACTTCGCGAGATCGTGGCGTCTCTTCTCGGCCCCAGACGCCCAGACGTCGATCGGCCCTCGGTCTTCACGACGAAGTCGGGCGACGATGGCGTTCGATATCTCGTGTCGCCGGCCGACCTGCAGAAGATCGAGCAGCAGGAGGTGTCGTTCGACGACCTCATGTTGAGCGTCGCGCTCCACATGCTCGTGGAGGCAGAGGAGGCGCAGCGCATCCCCGAGGGCTACTGGGTCGGTGCATCGTCGCTCTGTCGACTGGATGACGAGATCCGCGTGGCGCTGCGGTTGCCGACGCGATTTGACGGGGACTTCATCGCCACGGTGACGGGCACGACGCGTTCGACCAGGTTCTCGATCGCCGTGCGTGCGGTGACGCCGTCGGGGCCGTCTCCCGTGCGCTTGCGCGGGGCGCTCCTGGTCGTCGGCGAGGACACGTTCCTCGCGACGGAACCGCAGTTCGTCGCTCTGCGAGCGTGCGCCGAGCATGCCGACATGGCACCCGCCGAACGCGTGGAATCCGAGAACATTCGCCTCGTGGCGACGTTGAAGGACGCCAGGAGCAGAGGGCTCTCGATCGACCTGGCACACCTCGAGCAGTTCGAGACGCTCACGCCGGCAACGGTGGGGCTCACGGCGACGCGTACAGCGGACGGTGGCCTTGACTTGGCGCCGTCTCTGCCAGGCGTCGACCACGATGCGGCGGCGACGCGCTGGGGACAGATCGACGGTAAGGATTCCGGCGTCTTGCGAGTGGGGAACACGTTCGTCATCCTCGGCGAGGCGCAGATGAACGCCGTGAACGAAGTCCGACGGAATCGGCGCATCAAACCGAGCGAGGTCGCCCAGTTCCTCAAGACGCCGAGCGCATTCATCGACGCGAGCGTCGTGGACCTCGAGCACGGATTCTCCCTGCGCGTTGCGGGCATCGGCCGCGTCGAGCTCATCGACTTCGCGGGCGGCGAATCCCTGGACATCGATTGGTTCGCCCGCGACGTCGTTCCGCTGCATCCCGCCAAGATCCTCGACCGACTCCGCTCCGAGGAAGACGTCAGATCGCTCGAGGATCTCGTCGGCGGTGCGCACGTCGCTGGCGCGGACGCGGTCAGGTACGGAGGCGAACTGATCGACGTGAGCGACCCCGCGGCGCTCACCGTCGTGATCGAGGAGGCACGACGGCGGATCGAGACCGGCGAGGTCTTCTCGGAGCCGCCACGGCTCGCGGAGCGACCGGAACCGGAGGAGCCGACCGTCGAGGTGGGCTTCCTCTTCCACGACGTGGACGAGCGTGCCGCGGAGCTCCACCGGCTCGTTTCGCGCTCTCGTGGCCTCGGACCGATCAGTACGGGAAATCTGCGTCGCACGCCGTTCCCGCACCAGGTGGAAGGCATCCGATGGATGCTCCGGATGATGGCGGCCGCTGACCAGTCGGCACCGGACGACCTCGGGCGGGTCCAGGGCGCGTTGCTCGCGGACGATATGGGGCTGGGCAAGACGTACATGTCGCTCGTCGCCATCGCGGAGCGTCAGCGTCTCGCGGGCCATGAAAAGGCCAAGCCGACACTCATCGTGGCGCCTCTCAGCCTCGTCGAGAACTGGGAGGCCGAGGTTGCGCAGACCTTCCGCGAGTCGCCCTTCGAGGACATCGTCGTGCTGCAGTCGGAACGCGACCTCGCGAAGTACCGTGTGCGCGGCGCCCGGAAGGAGAGTGCCCAGGCGATCAGCGGGATGTCCGAGGACGGCCGTTTCGACGAGGCGAAGCTGCGGATGTCGCTCCTCGTCGGATCGGACTACGGCGACGAGCGGCTCGACAAGCCTGGACGCCTGGTCATTACGACGTACGACACGCTGCGGGATTACCAGTTCTCCATGTCGCGCGTCGACTGGGGGATTGCGGTGTTCGACGAGGCGCAGGCGATCAAGAACCCGAACGCGGCACGAACGAGAGCGGCCAAGGCGATCAAGGCGGATTTCCGGCTCATGGTCACCGGCACGCCCGTGGAGAACAACCTCGGCGAGTTCTGGTGCCTCTTCGACATCGCCCAGCCCGGACTGCTGGGATCGTGGCCGTCGTTCCGAGAGACCTTCATCGTCCCGGCCAGCGATCCGGATGACGAGACCGGGGCGCGGCGTGAGGACCTCGGCCGCCGACTGCGCGCGATTGTTGGCGAGTTCATGCTGCGGCGCGAGAAAGAGGACCATCTCGACGCGCTTCCCGCGAAGACGTTGCATTCCGGTCTCGCGGACACGGCGGGCGCCGTTCACGATCCGTCGCTCGCGCGGCAGATGCCACCGGCGCAGGACGCCGCATATCGTCGGCATCTCCTGGCGCGCCGGAGCGGCGGACCGGGAAGCGACCCGCTGACCGTGCTGCAGAACCTGCGCTTGGTCTCCATTCATCCCAGCCTCGGTGTCGGCGGCGAGAGGCCACAGCATCCGAACGATGCGGAGTCTGCGCACGCGCAGTGGACGGAGTCGGCGAAGGTGCTTGTCACGATGGACGTGCTCCGACGCGTGCAGCAGCAGCGGGAGAAGGCCATCATCTTTGTGCAGGCGAAGAACGCGCAGATGCTCTTGGCGGCGTGGATCCACTTCGAGTTCGGCATCCTGCCCCGCATCATCAATGGGGACACCGCGGCGACCTCGAACCGGCAGGGTTCCTCACGTCGGCAGCAGATCGCAGAGTTCGAAGCCGTCCCGGGGTTCAACGTCATCATCATGTCGCCGGTCGCGGCCGGTGTCGGGCTCACGGTGGTCGGCGCGAATCACGTCATCCACCTGGAGCGCCACTGGAACCCGGCGAAGGAGGCCCAGGCCACCGATCGCGTGTACCGCATTGGCCAGACGCGCGACGTGCACGTCTATCTCCCGGCAGCCGTGCACCCCGAGTTCGCAACGTTCGATGTGCTGCTCGACCGGGTGCTCGGGTCGAAGACACGTCTCAAGGACGCGGTGATGGCGCCAGCCGTCGGCAGTGAGAGCGATCTCGTTCACGCAATGGGCTTCGGTGATTAGTGAGGCCGAGGGGTCGCGGTGGTGGACAGATGGAAGGCGTTGCGGCGTCATGACCCGTGCGTGCCTCACGTGCGATGTCGGTGCCGCGTGGAAGTATCCATGTGTCCCCGGACACCGCGCAATCGCCGCTCGCGCATACGTACCATCCACAGGAGTACACCCGCATGACACCCAGCACGAAGGAAGCGCAGCGCGCTGAGCTGCACAAGACCATCTGGCGCATCGCCAACGACCTGCGCGGGTCGGTGGATGGATGGGACTTCAAGAGCTACGTGCTCGGCATGCTCTTCTACCGGTTCATCTCCGAGAACCTCACCGCGTACATCAACAAGGGCGAGCACGATGCCGGCGATGAGTCCTTCGACTACGCGAAGCTGCCTGACGATCAGGCGGAGTTCGCTCGCCGGGACGTCGTGGCGGAGAAGGGCTTCTTCATCCTCCCGAGCGAGCTGTTCGTCAACGTGCGCCGTCGCGCCGCTCAGGACCAGAACCTCAACGAGACGCTCGAGCGTGTCTTCAAGAACATCGAGGGCTCCGCGCTCGGTACCGACTCCGAGGATGACCTCAAGGGGCTGTTCGACGACCTCGACGTCAACAGCAACAAGCTCGGCGCCACAGTCGCCCGTCGCAACGAGAAGCTCGTGAAGCTGCTCGACGCCATCGGCGACCTGCCGCTCGGGCGCTTCGAGGACAACTCGATCGACCTGTTCGGCGACGCCTACGAGTACCTGATGCAGATGTACGCGGCCAACGCGGGCAAGTCGGGCGGCGAGTACTACACGCCCCAGGAGGTGTCCGAGCTGCTGGCGCGGATCGCGGTCTCGGGCAAGAAATCCGTCAACAAAGTCTACGACCCGGCCGTCGGGTCGGGCTCGCTGCTGCTGAAGTTCGCCAAAGTGCTCGGCAAGAACAACGTCCGCCAGGGGTTCTACGGCCAGGAGATCAACCTGACCACGTACAACCTGGCGCGGATCAACATGTTCCTGCACGACATCAACTACGCCGACTTCAACCTCGCTCACGGCGACACCCTGGTCGACCCGCAGCATTGGGACGACGAGCCGTTCGAGGCGATCGTCTCCAACCCGCCGTACTCGATCAAGTGGGAGGGCGACGCCAACCCGCTGCTCATCAACGACGAGCGGTTCGCGCCGGCCGGTGTGCTCGCGCCGAAGTCGAAGGCCGACCTGGCCTTCACGATGCACATGCTTAGCTGGCTGGCCGTCAACGGCACCGCGGCCATCGTCGAGTTCCCCGGCGTGCTGTACCGCGGGGGAGCCGAGCAGAAGATCCGCAAGTACCTGATCGACAACAACTACGTCGACGCCGTCATCCAGCTGCCGCCGGACCTCTTCTTCGGCACGACCATCGCGACCTGCATCCTGGTGCTTAAGAAGTCGAAGAAGACCAACGATGTCCTGTTCATCAACGCCTCGGCCGAGTTCAAGCGCGTCGGCAACAAGAACAAGCTGCTCGAGGATCACCAGGCGAGGATCCTCGAGGCGTTCACGACGCGCGAGCCTGAGGACCACTTCACCACCGTCGTCAGCAACGAAGCCATCGCCGCCAACGACTACAACATCGCGGTGTCGTCATACGTCGAGGCCGAGGACACGCGCGAGGAAGTCGACATCACGGAACTGAACGCCGAGATCGCACGCATCGTCGCGCGGCAGGCTGAGCTCCGCACCGCGATCGACGAGATCGTGGCGGATCTGGAGGGCTCGAAGTGAGTCGGATCGATGACCTCATCGGAGACCTCTGCCCCCATGGGGTCCCGCTGAAGGCGCTTGGCCAGGTCGGCGTTTTCATTCGAGGAAACGGGCTTCAGAAGTCGGACCTTCGCGAAGAGGGAGTTCCGGCAATCCATTACGGCCAGATCCACACCCATTACGGTGTGTGGTCTACCGAAGCTAAGTCGTTCACCGAAGAGGCGATCGCTTCGAAGCTTCGTCATGCACACCCTGGCGACCTGCTGATCGCGACGACCAGTGAAGACGACGCCGCCGTGGCGAAGGCTACTGCCTGGCTCGGAGCCACCGATGTTGTCCTGAGCGGTGACGCGTACATCTACCGTCACGAGCTTGACCCGAAGTACGTGTCGTACTTCTTCCAGTCGACGTCATTTCAGGATCAGAAGCGCCGCTTCATCTCGGGCACGAAGGTTCGCCGCGTCGCCGGTGATTCCCTAGCGAAGATTCAAATCCCCGTCCCGCCTATCGAGATCCAGCGTGAAATTGTGAGAGTATTGGATAAGTTCACTCAGCTGGAAGAGGAGCTGGAAGCGGAGCTGGAAGCGCGGCGCGCCCAGTACGAGCACTATGTCCATGCGCTGTTTGCTGGCATCGACGATAGCCCGACCGTACCAATAGGCCGACTATTGATGCCGGTTTCCATCCCCAGGGGTGTCAAGCGCAGCGCGTACGGCGCGGGGAAAAATATCCCCATTATCGACCAAGGTCAGTCCTCGATCGCTGGTTATACTGACGATGAGTCGTTGCGCGTTCGTGGAGATCAGCACATCGTTTTCGGTGATCACACTCGTGTAGTGAAATGGGTAGATCATGATTTCGCCCCTGGCGCTGATGGGACAAAGGTGTTCCGTGCACGCCAGGGCGTGCTACCTCGTTATGCCTACTTTGCGTTCAAGCAGTTGAACATTCCGAGCCGTGGCTACAACCGCCACTGGACTGTCGCGCGGGATATGGAGGTGCCGCTGCCGGCGTTGGAACGTCAGCATGAAATTGTGCGGATACTCGATAATTTCGACGCCCTCGTCAACGACATCAGCGTCGGTCTCCCGGCTGAGCTCGCCGCTCGTCGTAAGCAGTACGAGTACTACCGCGACCGTCTCCTGACCTTCAAGGAGTTGGCGGCATGAGTGAGGCGCCTGCTCGCAAGTACGACCCCATCGCTGTCTCGGCCGAGAGCACCGTCGTTGCTGAGTACGTTCCGGATGCTGACGCTCAGTCAGCATACCAATCCGAGGCGGACCTCGAGCGCGAGATGATCCGACTGCTCGAGGCGCAGGCGTATGAGTATCTGCCGGTGATCTCCGAGGCACAGCTGGTCGCGAACCTGCGTACACAGCTGGAGCGGCTCAACGGCATCACTTTCTCGGACACCGAGTGGGAGACGTTCTTCACCACGAAGATCGCAGGTCAGAACGACGGCATCGTGGAGAAGACGGTGCGGGTCCAGGAGGACCATGTCCAGACCCTGAAGCGCGACGATGGTTCGACGAAGAACATCACGTTGCTGGACAAGACCAACATCCACAACAACCGCCTGCAGGTCATCAACCAGTACGAGATCGGCCAGGGCGAGGGCGGCGCGAAGTACGCCAACCGCTACGACGTGACGGTGCTGGTCAACGGCCTCCCGATGGTGCACATCGAGCTGAAGCGCCGCGGGGTCGACATCCGCGAGGCGTTCAACCAGATCAACCGTTACCAGCGCGACAGCTTCTGGTCAGGATCGGGTCTGTTCGAGTACGTCCAGCTGTTCGTGATCAGCAATGGCACGCTCACGAAGTACTACTCGAACTCGACGCGCTCGAAGCACCTCGACGAGGAGAAGACGGCGGCTGGCGGCGGCAAGGGCAAGACGACGAGCAACTCGTTCGAGTTCACGTCGTGGTGGGCGGACGCGCAGAACAAGCCGATCCAGGATCTGACGGCATTCGTGAAGACCTTCTTCGCCAAGCACACGCTGCTGAACATCCTCACTCGCTACTGTGTGCTCACTGCCGACCGCGACCTCCTGGTGATGCGGCCGTATCAGATCGTTGCGACCGAGCGGATCTTGCAGAAGATCGAGATCGCGACCAACTACAAGAAGCTCGGCACTGTCGAGGCCGGCGGCTACGTTTGGCACACCACCGGCTCGGGCAAGACGCTGACGTCGTTCAAGGCGGCCCAGCTCGCGTCGAAGCTGCCGAGCGTCGACAAGGTGCTCTTCGTGGTCGACCGCAAAGATCTCGACTACCAGACGATGCGGGAGTACGACCGGTTCGAGAAGGGCGCCGCGAACTCGAACGCCTCGACCGCGATTCTGAAGAAGCAGCTCGAGGATCCGAATGCACGGATCATCATCACGACCATCCAGAAGCTCTCAACGTTCATCAACGCCAACAAGGGGCACGAGATCTACTCGGGTCATGTCGTGATCATCTTCGATGAGTGTCACCGGTCGCAGTTTGGTGACATGCACCAGGCGATCACGAAGGCCTTCAAGCGCTACAACCTGTTCGGCTTCACGGGAACGCCGATCTTCGCCGCCAATGCCGGTACTGGCGGCAAGCCGGCGCTTCGAACCACGGCGCAGGCGTTCGGGTGCTTCCTACATGGCGACCCTGCGGCGTGCCCGCCCGAGCCGCACCAGATGGCGATCCACACCTACTCGATCGTCGACGCCATCACCGACAAGAACGTTCTGCCGTTCAAGATCGACTACGTCAACACCGTCAAGCTCGGCGCGGTCATCGACAAGCAGGTGTCGGCGATCGACGCCGAGAGGGCGCTCTTGGACTCCCGCCGCATCAGCGAGATCGTGAGGTACACGCTCGAGCACTTCGATCAGAAGACTAAACGGGACGTTGCCGGCTATGAGCACTCGATTGTGACCAACGTTGCCGAGTCCGTGCGCACGCGAAAGGCGCTCGACGCGATCCGCGAGAAGAAGCGGGTCCGCGGTTTCAACGCGCTTTTCGCGACCGCCTCCATCGAGGCCGCCAAGCGCTACTACAACGAGTTCCAGGCGCAGATGCTCAGCCTGCCGCCTGATCGCCGGCTCAAGGTCGGCGTGATCTTCAGCTACGGCGCCAATGAGGAGCAGGCGGACGGCATCCTCGACGACGAGGCGTTCGACACCGAAGGCATGGATGGGAGCTCTCGGGACTTCCTCGAGTACGCGATCAAGGACTACAACTTCCTCTTCGGCACCAGCTACGACACCAGCGCGGACAAGTTCCAGAACTACTACAAGGACTTGTCGCAGCGGATGAAGAACCGCGAGATCGATCTGGTGATCGTCGTGAACATGTTTCTGACCGGCTTCGACGCGACGACGATGAACACGTTGTTCGTCGACAAGAACCTCCGCGCGCACGGTCTCATCCAGGCGTACTCGCGCACGAACCGTATCCTCAACTCCGTCAAGACATACGGCAACATCGTTGCGTTCCGTGACCTCGAGGAGGAGACGAACGCTGCGCTCGAGCTCTTCGGGAACAAGGACGCGAGGGGAGTCGTACTTCTCAAGCCTTTCGGTGACTATCACGGTGAGTACGTCGAGAAGGTCAACGAGATGCTTGCGAGCTTCCCGCTCGGGCAGCAGATCATCGGCGAGGCGGCGCAGAAGCGGTTCATCCAGTTGTTCGGAGCCATCCTCCGGCTGCGCAACATCCTGACCTCGTTCGATGAGTTCGACGGCGCGGATCCGCTCACCGAACGTCAGTACCAGGACTATCGCAGCGTCTACCTCGACCTGCACGCGGAGTGGCGCCCGAAGATCGATGGAGATAAGGAGCTCATCAACGACGACGTCGTCTTCGAGATCGAGCTGGTGAAGCAGGTAGAGGTCAACGTCGACTACATCCTCATGCTCGTCGAGAAGTACCGCGCCTCCTTCGGCGATGGCGAGGACAAAGAGGTTCGCGCCCAGATCTCCCGCGCCGTCAACGCCAGCCCGAGCCTGCGTAGCAAGCGCGACCTCGTGGAGAACTTCGTTGACTCCGTCACCGTAGACCGCGCTGTGGATGAGCAGTGGACCACATTCGTCGCCGCGAAGCGGGAGGCGGAGCTCAACGCCATCATCGAGCGGGAGAACCTCAAGCCTGACGAGACGCGCGCCTTTGTCGATAGTGCTTTCCGTGATGGCCTGCTACGGACGACGGGGACCGAGATCACTCGCATCCTGCCGCCCGTCTCTCGCTTCAATCGCGAGGCCGGCCACGGCGAGAAGAAGAAGCGCGTGGTCGAGGCGCTGACGCGGTTCTTCGAGCGGTTCCTTGGGTTGGGAAGTACGGGCGAGTAGTGGTCATGCGTGCACCGAAGAACAGCGCGCGAGGAACCTCTGGGCAGAGTTTCGTCAAGGCGCAGTTCGAGGAGCTCGGGTGGGGTGTTGTTCCAAACGTCGAACACGATGTCGGCACTGATCTGTTTGTGATGGCGCGCGACGCGCGACGGTTCGATCTTGGAGCACTCGTTGGTGCCCAGGTGAAGAACTGGGCGCTTGAGTTTGACTCGCCGGAGATTCATGAGGGGCGAGAGGGTTGGTGGTATGCAGACGGCGAAGCGCACTTCGACTACTGGTTAACTCACCGAGTGCCACACCTGGTTGTCTTTTACGACCGGAACGCGAAGATCTCGTACTGGGTCCATGTCGTCGAGGATGCGGTCGTCTCCACCGGCAAGGGGCGCAAGATCTTTGTGCCCAAAGAGCAGACTGTGGATGCGGCACACTTCGATGCCCTGCTGGCAGTTGCTGTCAGCAGCCCCGCCGGCAAGACCTGGGAGGGGAGCGCCTGGACACCCGGACAGGAGCTACCGGCCAACTCTCAGCTGAGGTACGCGCTGCTCGCTCCTAGGCTCATTGCGCCCCACGGTAACGCATCGGTTGATGCGGTGACCGCCCCGCAGGCGGTAGCCCTGGTCTCCGCGGTCCGTGTGTCCGATATTCGCGGGCGTTACAAGGCGAAGCAGCCGCTCCTCGACCCGAAGGTGAGCGCTGCTAGCGACGACTTCGAGTGGCAGCTGTATGCCGCGCTTCTTACTTGGGTGGAAAAGGGGAAGCGCAACAAGCTTGAGGAACTGGCCTCGACGGGGGTGAATCCTGAGCATCGGGCGGCTTCCGCTGCTGTCTTCGCGGCCGCACTGTATGAGGACGGCCAGGCGCGGCGCGCCATCAAGTTCCTGACGGAAGCACTCGATGAGAGTGACGACTACAACCCAGTCGATCATGCATGGCTGAGGTTGCATCTCGCCAGGAACCTACTTCAGGATGGCTCCCTCAAGCGGGCTCGGAGCGTTGCGCTCGAGGTCGCGATGATTGGGCAGACGGCGCCCGCAGACCCGACCGCTCGATTCTTGGCTGGCATCGCAGCTGACATGCTGTTCACGCTGAGCGGTTGGGCAGCTGGTGATCTGGAGCAGATGATCAAGGCACGCGACAATGCCGCTTCGTGGTGGCGGGCTCAGAAAATGTCCTCAGGGCTAGGGAAGCACCTTGAGAATGCCTTCAAGTCGTGGGCGGATGACAAGTCGATCGCCTTGGGCGGCTCCGATGAAACCTGGACAAACATCCGCTCGGCGATGCTCATCTCAAACGTCGCAGGGGACACCACGTCCTGGCGTTACGAGGCGTGCCAGCTCGCGCGGCACATCCTCATGACCTCACGCGAGACTGAGCCGGTTAGCAGTGCCCTAAAACTCTTCCTGCTTGCGGGGTCGGAGAGCGACGTGAGGCTCGCGGTGACCAAGTTGCTCAACATCGGTCCCGTGGCTGCGCTCGTGAAGGTCGCACAAGGGGTGGATCTACGGCGATCCACGAGGGATTCGTTGTATGCGGACGTCGAACTTATCGGGCTGGCGGGCAAGGTCTTTCCGGTTGCGCTGGCTGATCGCGCCGCCCGGATGCTGCTGTCGGAACTCGCGAAGCCCGGTAGGCGAATCCAAAGGCTCCGGCCATTGAATCCTCGCTACGAGGCGTCGTTGGCCTTGGCGCTAGCTCGTCTCTTCGTGGCTTGCTCGGCGGAGGTTCAAGCTGAGATTCGGGCGTGGATCTGCGGTCTGCCGCCGGTCGACGACGAGATGATCGCTCGCGGATACGCGCTGCTGGTCCGCAACGTCCACCACCTCGACTGGTCCGATATTGAGCTGCAGAGGCTTCGCGAGCGACGGGACGGAGACGCCACCGTCTTCTCTCACGCGATAGAGCAGCTCCTCGCCAGTCGCGACGCTTCGGTTCGATCCAGGCTCGTTGACCGCATCGCGCAAGGTGACAGATCCGCCCTAGCAAGCTGGGGCAACGTAACCGACCTCCCGGATCACGCTGCAGCGGGAATGATTCGGAGCGCAGCCCATGCCGTGCGCAGCAACATCGACTCAGCTCGTAAGCGCATGTACGGATTCGGGAGTTCGAACGCCGCGCTGCACACGCTGGTCCTGATGAATGTGTGGCATCCGGCGCGCGCCGATTGGGAGGCGTGCATCGAAGCGCTCTCGGAAGTTCGCTCGGCGCCAGAGCATCTTGCGTCCGGCCTCGATCTCTTGATCCACCTCGCACAGCAGATCCCTGATGAGGTGCGCGGCAGGCTTCGCGTGCCGCTACGGCGCCTCGCGACGCAGGCACCCGACCCCGCGAATGGCATGGGCTTTCTTGGAGCTGTTGACCTGCGAGGAGACGCGCTTCTTCTTCTGACCTTAATCTCGCCTGAGGAGGGTCCCGACGTCGCAGTGATTGAACTGCTTCACGGAACAGTCCAGCAGGTCAGGGCCGGGATCCATCTCATCGCTATGCGACGGGAGCCAACACAGCTAGGCGTCCTCGCTGCGCTGTCGACGCACGGCGATCTCGAGATACGCGCTGCGGTAGCGACAGCTCTCGCGGAATGGGTATCGCTTGGCGTGGCAGGGAAGCAATGTCATGACCTCCTGGCGAAACTGGTGAATGAGCCCGGCGTTGAACTCGCCACCGAGGTATCACGCTCGCTCCTGGATACGAAAAGGTCTCCTGGCGCGGAGGTGCTCGCTGAAGAGCTTGCATTGCATCCATCCGCCGTCGTTCGCGCGCACATCAAGGAACTTCGGCGCCGATGGGACGCCGACATCGATTCCGACCGGGATGACAGCCGATAGTCAGCGCGATGGTGAGTCAGACCCCGTCTGCGGTTGCCGCGCTCGACAGGCGATCGCGCCTTCCCCACGGGAATACCCACCCACGCGGCCCCGTTGGCTCTGGTAACCTGAAGTGTCACGCGTGTGCGTGGGGTCCGGCGTGCTCGCCGGGACGTCCCACCGCGTGACGGAAGACAACCAAACCAACCGCCTCGGTCCAGGCACGGGTTCGCACGCGTGTGCGGCCCCGGATCGAGGCCCGACTCCAACCCCATAAGGCAAACCAACTACATGACTAACGCAACGACCGCCCCGGCCACCAAGCAGGTCGCGATCAACGACATCGGCTCTGCTGAGGACTTCCTGGCCGCGGTCGAGAAGACTCTCAAGTCCTTCAACGACGGCGACATCATCGAGGGCACGATCGTCAAGATCGACCGCGACGAGGTTCTGGTCGACGTCAGCTTCAAGACCGAGGGCGTCATCCCCTCGCGCGAGCTCTCCATCAAGCACGACGTCGACCCCAACGAGGTCGTCAGCGTCGGCGACGTCGTCGAGGCCCTGGTTCTCCAGAAGGAGGACAAGGAAGGCCGTCTGATCCTGTCGAAGAAGCGTGCGCAGTACGAGCGCGCGTGGGGCGACGTGGAGAAGATCAAGGAGAACGACGGCGTCGTCACCGGCACCGTCATCGAGGTCGTCAAGGGTGGCCTCATCGTCGACATCGGCCTCCGCGGCTTCCTGCCGGCCTCGCTCATCGAGCTGCGCCGCGTCCGCGACCTCACGCCGTACCTCGGCCAGGAGATCGAGGCGAAGATCCTCGAGCTCGACAAGAACCGCAACAACGTCGTGCTCTCGCGCCGCGCCCTCCTCGAGGAGACGCAGTCGGCCACGCGCACGCAGTTCCTCAACAACCTGCACAAGGGTCAGGTCCGCAAGGGCGTCGTCTCGTCGATCGTCAACTTCGGTGCGTTCGTCGACCTCGGCGGCGTGGACGGCCTCGTGCACGTCTCGGAGCTGTCGTGGAAGCACATCGAGCACGCCAGCGAGGTCGTCGAGGTGGGCCAGGAGGTCACCGTCGAGATCCTCGAGGTCGACCTCGACCGCGAGCGCGTCTCGCTGTCGCTCAAGGCGACGCAGGAGGACCCGTGGCAGGTCTTCGCCCGCACCCACGCGATCGGTCAGATCACGCCGGGCAAGGTCACCAAGCTCGTTCCGTTCGGTGCGTTCGTTCGCGTCGCCGACGGCATCGAGGGCCTCGTGCACATCTCGGAGCTGTCGAACAAGCACGTCGAGCTCGCTGAGCAGGTCGTCTCGGTCGGCGAGGACGTCTTCGTCCGCGTCATCGACATCGACCTCGACCGTCGCCGCATCTCGCTGTCGCTGAAGCAGGCCAACGAGATGGTCGACCCCAACGGCACCGAGTTCGACCCGGCGCTGTACGGCATGGCGACCGAGTACGACGAGAACGGCGAGTACAAGTACCCCGAGGGCTTCGACCCCGAGACCAACCAGTGGCTCGAGGGCTTCGACGAGGCTCGCCAGAAGTGGGAGAACGAGTACGCCGCCGCCCAGGCCCGCTGGGAGCAGCACAAGGAGCTCGTCGCCAAGGCCCTCGAGGCCGAGGCTGCCGCCGGCGACGACTTCGGTGGCGCCGCCGGCCAGAGCTTCAGCTCGGAGTCGACCGGCACCGGCACGCTCGCCGACGACGAGGCTCTCGCCGCCCTGCGCGAGAAGCTCGCGGGCGCGTAAGTCACGCTGTCACGGAAGGCCGGATCCCCTCGGGGTCCGGCCTTCCGGCGTTTCCGGGTGAAGAGCCGGCGTTTCCGGATGAGGGGCCGGCTTTCCGGCGTTTCGGATGGGGCGGCGCCGGTTATCCACAAGTCGAACAAATGTTCGAATAATGTCGGTGGTTCGCGAGACAATCGATGCATGGCAAGGCCCGCTGTCACCTGGGAACCGACTCCCGCCGAGCGCGCGGAGACGGTCGCGATCGTGTCACGGCTGCAGGCGGTGCGGGCCGAGCGGTCCCGGCTCGAGGCCGAGGAGGCCAGGCTGCTCAGCCGGGCGCAGGACATCGCGCTCCGGCAACTCCGCCGGGCGAACGCGCCCAGCGACTGGGACATGCCGATCCGATCGATGTCCGCCGAGATCGCGGCCGCACTCCGCGAAGGTCCGCGCTCCATCCAGGGGCGGATGTCCGACGCGGCCACGCTCGTCGCGGACTTCGGCTCGACCCTCGCGGCGCTCGAGGCGGGACGGCTGTCCGCGCGCCATGCCGCGGTGATCGTCGCCGAAGGGCAGCGGCTCGGGGAGGTCGGCGATCGCCTCGAGTACGAGGCGCGCGCCCTCGCGTTCGCCGCCGGCGCCACCGTCGCCGCACTGGCTCCCATGTGCCGATCGATCGCCGATGCCTTCGAGGCCTCGACGCTCAGCGAACGACACGAGCGTGCGCGCGCCACGCGCCGCGTGCGGCTCGCGCCGCTGGACGACGGCATGGCCGAGCTACGCCTGATCGCACCGGTGCCGCTCGTGCAGGGGATCCACGACCGGCTGACGTCGATCGCGCGATCGGTGATCGCCGAGCGTGACGCGTTCGGGCGGGTCGATGCGCGAGCGGAGGGCGGCGTATCGCGCTCTCGGTCGGGATGGTCATCCGGTGCGGCGGTTGACGGTGCCGCCGCGGGAAACGCGGCGGGGGACCGGCGCTGGATCGATGAGGTGCGCGCGGACGTAGCGTGCGACCTGCTGCTGGCCGGGGCGCCGAGCGGCCACGTCGTTGATGACGACGGCGGGCAGAACCTTCTCGCGCACGTGCGCGGCACCATCCACGTCACCATCCCCGCCGTCGTGCTCACGGGCACCGCGCGCGGCGACGGCGAGTCGGACGGTGGTCGCGCCTCGCGGGGCCGGCGCCGCGTTGCCGCCTCCTGGGGCGCTGCGGCGGGTGCTCCCTCGAGCCGGCGCGCCGATGCCCCCACCCCCTGCGCCATCCACGCAACGAACCTCACCCCGGCGGCGGTGGCGACGGCGGGAGGCGAACCGATCGATCCCGCGACGGCGCGGCGGCTCGCGCGCGAGGCGACGTCGTGGGAGCGGCTGTTTCTCGACGCCGACACCGGCGCGCTCCTGACGGTCGACCATTACGCGCCCACCACCGCGCAGCGGCGGTTCCTGCGCGCACGGGACGAGCACTGCCGCTTCCCGGGATGCCGTCAGGGCGCGCGACGGTGCGACGCGGACCACATCGTTCCGCACAGCGAGGGCGGTCCCACCGACGTCGCCAACCTCGAGACCCTGTGCAAGCGACATCACATGCTCAAACACCACTCGCCGTGGCGGGTGCGACATCTCGGCGCGGGCGAACTGGAATGGACCAGCCCGATTGGTCATCGGTACGCGGCGAAACCTGACTCCACCGTGCGGTTCATGGAGACGATCCCGCCGGACCTCGTGCCGACCTGAGGTCCGACCGCGCCGCGCCGACGCGGAACGGCGCCGCGCCGACGCCATGATGACAACAGCTTCCGTTACAGGACGCCGCCATGGCCGTCACCGCGCCGAGCCGTAGCTGACGCGCGGCCGTGATCACAAGCGTCGCGCGTGCCGACCCGCGGCCGTCGCGGTGATCGTCGTCCCGCCGCCGGCTCGCGGCCGTCGCGGCGACCCTCGGGCTCGCAACCGGCCAGCCCACCCTGCACCCACGCCGACACCGGCAAACCCGACCCGAACCCCGCCGCAGACGCCATATCGCACAGTTTCTGCGGTCGCGGGCGTTGTGTTTCTGAGCATTACGGCGAATTCGTCGGCCGGGCGTCGCCGCCGTCACGATGGACGCATGACCGCCCCCGCCATCGCCGCCGCGCGCCCTGCGCCCGCGGACTCCCGCGTCGCCGGCGCGGTGCGGCTCGAGGGCGTGGCGCGGGCGTTCCCCACGGCGTCGGGCGTGCGCCGCGTACTCGACGGGGTGGACCTCGACATCCGCGCGGGGGAGATCGTCGCCGTCGTGGGCCCGTCCGGGTGCGGCAAGTCCACGCTGCTGCGGCTGATCGGCGGGCTCGATCGCCCCACGGGCGGGCGGGTCGCGATCGACGGCGCCGAAGTGAGCGCCACCGACGAGCGCACGGCCGTGGCGTTCCAGGAGCCGCGCCTGCTGCCGTGGCGCACGATCGCCCAGAACGTCGCGCTCGGGCTGCCACGCCGCGCCGGGGGCGCCACGCAGGGCCGCGAGCGCGTCGCCGAGCTGCTGCACCTGGTGGGGCTCGACCACGCCGCCGACCAGCGCCCGCGCGAGGTCTCCGGCGGCATGGCGCAGCGCGCCTCGCTCGCCCGCGCCCTCGCCCGGGACCCCGGCGTGCTCCTGCTCGACGAGCCGTTCGGCGCGCTCGACGCGCTCACGCGCCTGCGCATGCACGACCTGCTCCTCGACATCCACGCCGCCCAGCCCACGACGATCGTCCTCGTCACCCACGACGTGGAGGAGGCGCTCTACCTGGCCGACCGCGTGCTGCTGCTGCGCTCGCTCCACGGCGCGCACGCGCCCGAGGAGGAGCCCGCGCGCCCCGCCGCGAAGGCCGTGGCGCTCGGGTCGTACGCCGGCATCGGCGCCGCGTCGGCCGCGACGGCCACCACCGTGCGCGGATCGACGCTCGCCGACGCCCCGCGCGCCGGCGGCTCCGTTGCCCGCGTCGTCACCGTGCCCGGCGCCCGCCCCCGTGACCGCGCCGACCGCACCCTCGCCGACCTGCGCGCCACCCTCCTGGAGGGCCTCGGCGTTCCCACCCACCACCACACCCGCTCGAACGAGCACCCGACCCGTTCCCTCGAGGAGACCCCATGAGTACCGTCGTCCGCCGCACCGTCCCCGCGATCGCCGCCGTGGGCGCGCTGGCGATGGCCCTCACCGGCTGCCTCGCCGGCGAAGGCGCGCCCGCCGCCGGCGGTGGCGCCGCCACCAGCGGACCCGCCGAGGGCACGGAGTGGTCCACCGACACCCTCACGATCGACTGGGCCACGTACAACCCGCTGTCGATCGTGATCCGCGAGCAGGGCATCCTCGAGGACACCCTCGACGGCGTCACCGTCGAGTGGGTGCAGTCGGCCGGATCGAACAAGGCCAACGAGCTGCTGCGCTCGGGGTCCGCGGACGTCGCGTCGACGGCCGGATCGGCGGCCCTCCTGGCCCGCGCGAACGGCTCGCCGATCCAGGTGATCGACATCTACTCGCAGCCGGAGTGGTCCGCGATCGTCGTGGGCGCCGACAGCGACATCGACAGCGTCGAGGACCTCGCCGGCAAGCGCGTCGCCGCGACGGTCGGCACCGACCCCTACTTCTTCCTGCTGCAGGCGCTCGAGGAGGCCGGTCTCACGGTCGACGACATCGAGCTGCAGAACCTGCAGCACGCCGACGGCCGGGCCGCGCTCGACGGCGGCTCCGTCGACGCATGGGCGGGCCTGGACCCCATCATGGCCGCCGCCGAGGTGGAGTCCGGCGCGCGGCTCATCTACCGCAACGTCGACTTCAACACCTACGGCTTCCTCAACGCCACCGAGGACTTCATCACGAACCACCCCGACGTGGCCCAGGCCGTCGTCGACGCGTACGAGCAGGCCCGCGAGTGGGCCCTGGAGAACCCCGACGAGACCGCGCAGCTGCTGGCCGACGCGGCCCAGATCGACCTCGACGTCGCCACCACGGTGATCCAGGAGCGCTCGAACTTCGACGTCTCCGGCGTTCCCGGCGCCGATCAGCTGGCCGTGCTCGAGCGCATCGCGCCCGTGATCGGTGCGTCGGGCGACGTGCAGGGCGGCCAGGACGCGGTCGACGCGGCGCTCGAGGAGATCATCAACGACGAGTTCGCGAAGGCGGCGACGGGCGAGTGACCGCCCCGAGCCAGGCCCGCGCGGTCGACGCGGCGGAGATCGCAACGGCCGCCGTGCCGTTCTGGTCCCGCCCGGCCGTGCGCGTGCTGGGCGGGCTGGCGGTGCCGGCGCTCCTCGTCGCCGCGTGGTGGTTCGTCACCGCGACCGGGATCGTGCCCGTCTACCGCCTGCCCACGCCGCTGTCGGTCCTCACCGCCGGGGCCGAGCTGGCCGCCAGCGGCGACCTGTGGCTGCACATCGCGATCTCGCTGCAGCGCGTGCTGCTCGGGTTCCTGTTCGGGGCGGTCGTCGGACTCGCGATCGCCGGGATCGTCGGGCTCTCGCGCGCGGGCGACGTGCTCCTCGGCCCGCTGCTCGTCGCGCTGCGCGCCGTGCCGTCGCTCGCGTGGGTGCCGCTGCTGATCCTCTGGATGCAGATCGGCGAGGAGTCGAAGGTCACCCTCGTCGCGATCGGCGCGTTCTTCCCCGTGTTCACCACCGTCGCGCTCGGGCTCAAGCACGTCGATCCGCTGCTCGTGGAGGCGGGCCGATCGTTCGGCTACCGCGGCTGGGACCTGTTCCGGATCGTGCAGCTGCCCGCCGCCGTGCCGGCGCTCATCTCGGGCCTGCGGCTCGGCCTCGCGCAGGCGTGGCTGTTCCTCGTGGCGGCCGAGCTGCTGGGCGCGTCGATGGGCCTCGGCTTCCTGCTCAGCATCGCCCAGACCACCGGCCGCGTGGACCAGATCCTGCTCGCGATCGTCCTGCTCGCCCTGCTCGGCACCGCCACGAACGCGGTGCTGCAGCTGGCCGAGCGCAGACTGCTGCGGAGGTGGGCATGATGCCGGCACCGGTCGAGGAGGCGCGCCTGGTCGAGACCCGCGCCTATCCGCCGCCGCCGCGGCTCGCCGCGACCGCGAACGTCACCGCGGAGGCGTACGCGCGCGCCGCGGCCGACCCCGTGGCGTTCTGGGAGGACGCCGCGCGACGCCTGGACTGGGCCGAGCCCTGGCACACGGCGCACACCTGGCGCCCGCCCGTGACCGGCGCGGACGGCGAGCTCAGCGTGCCCGAGGCGCGCTGGTTCGACGGCGGCACCCTCAACGTCGCCGACAACTGCGTCGATCGGCACGTGCGCGCCGGCCGCGGCGACACCGTCGCGCTCCACTTCGAGGGCGAGCCGGGCGACCGCGAGTCCGTGACGTACGCGCAGCTGCAGCGCCGGGTCTCGCGCGCCGCCAACGCCCTCCTCGCGCTGGGCATCGGGCCGGGCGATCGCGTCGTGGTGTACCTGCCGGTGCTCGTCGAGACCGTCGTGATCGCGCTCGCGTGCGCCCGCATCGGCGCGGTGCACTCCCTCGTGTTCGGCGGGTTCTCGGCCGAGGCCGTCCGCTTCCGCCTCGAGGACACCGGGGCGAAGCTGCTCGTCACGTCGGACGGCCAGTGGCGCCGCGGCGCCGCCGTCGAGGTCAAGAGCGCCGCCGATCGCGCCGCCGCCGGCCTCGCGCACCTCGAGCACGTGCTCGTCGTGCGCCGCACGGGTCAGGACGTGCCGTGGACGCCGGGCCGCGACGTGTGGTGGCATGAGACCGTCGACGTCGCCCCCGACACCCACGAGCCGCGCCCGTTCCCGGCCGAGCACCCGCTGTTCATCATCTACACCTCCGGGACCACGGGCCGCCCCAAGGGCCTCGTGCACACCTCGGGCGGCTACCTCACGCACGCCAGCTGGGCGCACTGGGCCCACTTCGACGCGCGGCCCTCCGACGTGCACTGGTGCACCGCCGACCTCGCCTGGGTTACCGCGCACACGTACGAGCTGTACGGGCCGCTGTCCAACGGCCTCACGCAGGTGATCTACGAGGGCACGCCCGACACGCCCCACCGGGAGCGGCACCTCGAGATCATCGAGCGCTACGGCGTCACCGTGTACTACACGGCGCCCACGCTCATCCGCACCTTCATGACGTGGTGGGGCGACGGCCTGCCCGCCGGCCACGACCTGTCGTCGCTGCGGCTGCTCGGCACGGTGGGCGAGGCGATCAACCCCGAGGCGTGGGTGTGGTTCCGCCGCACGTTCGGGCGCGACGAGCTGCCCGTCGTCGACACGTGGTGGCAGTCCGAGACGGGCGCCGCGATGATCGCGCCGCTCCCGGGCGTCACCACGCTCAAGCCCGGATCGGCCACCGTCCCGCTCCCGGGCATCGACGCGGCGGTCGTCGACGAGCGCGGCGAGCCGGTCGCGCCCGGCCGCTCCGGCACGCTCGTCGTCCGGCGGCCGTGGCCGGGCATGGCGCGCACCGTGTGGGGCGATCCGATCCGCTACCGCGATGCGTACTGGGCCGCGTACGCCGGGCACGGCCCGCACGGCGGCTACTACGTCGCGGGCGACGGCGCCACGGTCGACGAGGACGGCTACGTGTGGATCCTGGGCCGGCTCGACGACGTCGTCAACGTGTCGGGTCACCGGCTGTCGACCATCGAGATCGAATCGGCGCTCGTCGCCCACCCGGCCGTGGGGGAGGCGGGCGTCGCGGGCGTGGCCGACCCGCTCACGGGTCAGGCCGTGGCCGCGTTCGTCGTCGCCGCCGGCGCGCCGGCCGACCCGGACGAGCTGCGCGCCCAGGTGGCGCGCGAGATCGGACCCGTCGCCAAGCCTCGGCACGTGATCGCGGTGCCGGAGTTGCCGAAGACGCGCTCGGGCAAGATCCTGCGGCGCCTGCTGGCGCAGCTGTGGCAGGGTGACGAGCTGGGCGACACGACGAGCCTGCAGAACCCGTGGGCGGTCGAGGGAGTGCGCGAGGCGATCGCGCGAGTGAAGGAGAGCCATGTCTGAGCACGTGCCCGCACCGTCCCACCGGGAGCGCGGCGATGAGTGAGCACACCTTCGGCTTCCGCACCCGCGCGCTGCACGCGGGCGGCACGCCCGACGCCGCGACGGGCGCCCGCGCGGTGCCGATCTACCAGACCACGTCCTTCGTCTTCGACGACGCGCGCGACGCCGCGAACCTGTTCGCGCTGCAGAAGTACGGCAACATCTACTCCCGCATCGGCAACCCCACGGTCGCCGCGCTCGAGGAGCGGCTCGCGTCGCTCGAGGGCGGGATTGGCGCCGTCGCGACCGCGAGCGGCATGAGCGCGGAGTTCATCACGTTCGCCGCGCTCGTGGGAGCGGGCGATCACGTGGTCGCGTCCGCGCAGCTGTACGGCGGCACCGTCACCCAGCTCGACGTCACGCTGCGCCGGTTCGGCGTCGAGACCACATTCGTGGCCTCCGACGACCCCGCCGACTTCGCGGCCGCGATCCGCGAGAACACCAAGGTCGTCTACACCGAGGTGATCGGCAACCCGGGCGGCGAGATCGCCGACCTCGCGGGCCTCGCCGACGTCGCCCACGCCGCGGGGGTCCCGCTCGTGGTGGATGCCACGCTCGCCACGCCGTACCTGGTGCGCCCGATCGAGCACGGCGCCGACATCGTGATCCACTCCGTCACGAAGTTCCTCGGCGGCCACGGCACCACGCTCGGCGGCATCGTCGTGGAGGCCGGACGGTTCGACTGGGGCAACGGCAAGTTCCCGACCATGACCGAGCCCGTGCCCTCGTACGGCGGCATCCGCTGGTGGGACAACTTCGGCGAGTACGGCTTCCTCACCAAGCTGCGCAGCGAGCAGCTGCGCGACATCGGCCCCGCCCTCAGCCCGCAGTCGGCGTTCACCCTGCTGCAGGGGATCGAGACGCTGCCGCAGCGGCTGGACGCCCACCTCGCGAACGCCCGCATCGTGGCGGAGTGGCTCTACGGAGACCCGCGCGTGTCGTTCGTCACGTGGGCCGGGCTGCCCGACCACCCGCACCACGAGCGCGCCCAGCGCTACCTGCCCCTCGGACCGGGATCGGTGTTCGCGTTCGGCGTCCGCCCGCCCGGCGACCACGCCGACGACGCGGCGCGCGTGGCGGCCGCCCGCGCCGCGGGGGAGCGGTTCATCGAGTCCGTGCAGCTCGCCTCGCACCTGGCGAACATCGGCGACGCCCGCACCCTCGTGATCCACCCGGCCTCGACCACGCACCAGCAGCTGAGCGCCGAGCAGCTCGAGGCCGCCGGCGTGCCGGCCGACCTGATCCGGATCTCCGTGGGGCTGGAGGATCCGGAGGACATCATCTGGGACCTGGATCAGGCCCTCACGACGGCGACGGGAGAGCAGCGATGAGCGCGGACGCCTGCGAGTTCACGCCGCCCGCCGACGCGTGCGCCCTGCCGCAGGCCGCGCCGGCCGGACGCACGTGGGTGGGACCCTCCGCGGGCGAGCGGCTTGCGATCCTGCGGCGCACCCGATCGATCGCGATCGTCGGCGCCTCCGACAACCCGGCCAGGGCGAGCTACTTCGTCGGCACCTACCTGCTGTCCAGCACGCCGTACGAGGTGTGCTTCGTCAACCCGCGTGCCGAGACGGTGCTCGGCCGGCCGGCGTACCCGTCGCTCGCCGACCTGCCCGTCGTGCCCGACCTCGTCGACGTGTTCCGCGCCGACAAGGACCTGCCGGGCGTCGCGCGCGAGGCCGTGGCCGTGGGCGCCCAGACGCTGTGGCTGCAGCTCGGGTCCTGGAACGAGGAGGCCGCGCGGATCGCGCAGGAGGCGGGCCTGGACGTCGTGATGGACCGGTGCATCAAGATCGAGCACGCCCGCTTCCACGGCGGGCTGCACCTCGCTGGCTTCGACACCGGCGTGATCAGCTCCCGGCGCCAGACGCTCGCGCGGTAGGCCGGGCGAGGGTCACATGGTGCCCTCGAACAGCCCGACCACGTTGCCGTCCGGGTCGGCGAACACCGCCCACCACGACGTCTCCGTGATCGGCGACTTCTCCTGCACCACGGTGCCGCCGCCGGCGACCACCTTCGCGAGGGTGTCGTCGATCGAGTCGACCTCGACCGTCGATCGCGGCTGCGTGAAGTCGCCCTCGCGCGGGGTGAGCGCGCCGCCGCTGACCTGGTTCGGCGCCTGCCACATCGGGTAGCCCTCGAAGCCCGGGGCCTCCTCGATGCGCCACCCGAACAGGTCGCCGTAGAAGCTCTTGGCCCGCTCGAAATCCGTCACGGGGATCTCGAGGTGGGTCACGTCGCCGTGTGCCATGTCGTCCTCCTTCGCGGGCGCCGAGCGGCCCGACGCGCCCACCGTATGCCCGCGCCGGGCGCGCAACAAGGGCCGGCGCATCCGGGTTTGTGACGTCATGTTTCGCGTTGTGTGACGGTGTGTGACCGCGCGGCCAGCGGCGCCGATCCGCTCCGTGGTGAACTGTCCGCCACACCGCATTTCCCGACCAGCCCCAGGAGGCCGACATGACCCGTCCCTTCCGCTCCATCGCCGGACGCGCCGCGCGCGCGACCCTGGCGATCGCCGCCGTCGTGGGGCTCATGGCCGGCTGCGCGAGCGGTCCGTCCACGGCCGGCGGGGACGGCGGCGAGGCCGCGGGCGGCACGCTGACGTACCTGGAGCCGCAGACCTGGACGACGCTGTACCCGCCCGCCGCCGGCTTCTACCCGAACGGCGGGATCGTCAACAACATCACCGATCGCCTGCTCTACCAGAACCCCGAGACCCTCGAGCTGGAGCCGTGGATCGCCACGGAGCTGCCCGAGGTCAACGCCGACGCCACGGAGTACACCTTCACGCTCCGCGAGGGCGTGACCTACTCCGACGGCACGCCGCTGGACGCCGAGAACGTCGTAAAGAACTTCGACCTGTTCGGCAAGGGCGACCCCGATCGCGCGCTGACCGTCTCGGAGGCGATCAACAACTACGACTACGGCGAGGTGATCGACGACCACACCGTGCGCTTCCACTTCACGGCCCCCTCGCCGGGCTTCGCGCAGGCGGTCTCGACCATCAACTCCGGCCTGCTGTCGAACGCGACGCTCGACAAGACCAACGAGGAGTTCGGCCCGGGCAACGCCACCACGATCATCGGATCGGGTCCGTTCGTGATCGCCGCCGAGCAGATCGGCACGCAGATCACGCTCAAGGCCCGCGAGGACTACGACTGGGCGCCGCCGTCGCTCGAGCACCAGGGCCGCGCGCTGCTCGACGGCGTGAACATCGTGCTCGCCAGCGAGAGCAGCGTGCGCGTGGGCACGGTCGTGGCCGGCCAGGCCGACATCGCCCGGCAGATCGACGCGCCGGACGAGGGGCAGTTCGCGGCCGACGGGCTGTCGCTGCACGCCGCCACCACGAACGGCGTCAACAACGGCTTCAGCTTCCGGTTCCGCAACGAGCTGCTCTCGGACATCCGGGTGCGGCAGGCGATCATCGCGGGCATCGATCGCGAGGCGATCGTGAGCACGCTGTTCACCGACAGCTACCCGCTCGCCACGGGCGCGCTCGCGAAGACGGCGCGCGGCTACCTCGACACCTCGGAGTACTACACGTACGACCCGGAGCGCGCCGCGCAGCTGCTCGACGAGGCCGGCTGGGTGGAGGGACCCGACGGCATCCGCGAGAAGGACGGCCAGAAGCTCTCCCTCACGTTCAACGAGGCGCTGCCGCAGCCGCGCTCGAAGGACGTCGTCACGCTGGTGCAGGAGCAGCTGGCCCAGATCGGCATCGAGGTGAACCTGTTCCCCGGCGACCAGGCCGCCCAGACCGAGGCGTCGCTGTCGGCCGACACGATCCAGGTGTACCACTCGATGGTCGGACGCGCGGACTTCGACGTGATCAAGTCGCAGTTCTTCTCGCAGAACCGCAACACGCTCCTCAACCGCGACAACGCCGACGACAGCATCGGCGACCCGGAGCTCGACGCGCTCCTGGCCGCGGTCGCGTCGTCGCCCACCGTGGAGGAGCGCCAGGCGGCCTCGGAGGCGGCCCAGCGGCACATCGCCGAGAACGCGTACTTCCTGCCGCTGTTCGAGGAGCCGCAGGTGTTCGGGCTGCGCGACACCGTGCAGGGCTTCTCGACCGAGTCGGTGGGTCGCCCGTCCTTCTACGCCACCTCGATCGACGGCTGACACCGCAGAACTGATCCCCGGGGGCGGGCGCGCGTCCGTCCCCGGGGAGCGGAAGGCGACATGGTCTACATCATCCGGCGCGTCGGGCAGGCGATCCTGGTCCTGGCGCTCACCTACACCCTCGCGTACCTGCTGCTCGCGGCGCTCCCCGGCGACGCGGTGCTCGCGCGCTACGGCTCGCCCGAGCTCGGGCTCTCGCCCGAGCAGCTCGCCGCGATCCGGGCGGCATACGGCGCCGACCGCAGCCTGCTCGAGCGCTACCTCGACTCCACGCTCGGCTTCCTCGGCGGCGAGCTCGGCTACTCCGTGCAGAGCGGCGCGGCCGTCGGCGATCTCATCGCCACGGCCCTGCCGTCGACGCTCGTGCTCGCCTCGGCGGGGCTCGTCGTCGCGGTGTTCCTCGCCGTGACGATCGCGTTCACCGCCACGTACGGCGGCTTCGCCTGGCTGCGCCGCCTCTTCCGCGGCATCCCGCCGCTGCTCGTCTCGCTGCCGGTGTTCTGGATCGGCATCGTGTTCGTGCAGATCTTCTCGTTCCAGCTGGGACTAGTGCCGGTGATCGGGGCCGGCCCGGTCGAGTCGCTGATCCTGCCGGTGGCGACGCTCGCGATCCCGATCGCCGCGCCCCTCGCGCAGGTGCTGATGCGCAGCATCGACGAGGTGCGCGAGCAGCCGTTCGTCACGGTCGTGCGGGCCCGCGGCGCGAGCACCTCGTGGCTGCTGTGGCGCAACGTCGCCCGCAACGCGCTTCTGCCCACGCTGACGATGGCCGGCCTGCTGTTCGGCGAGCTCGTCGGCGGCGCCGTGGTCACCGAGACGGTGTTCGGTCGCGCCGGCATCGGCCAGCTCACGGCGCAGGCGGTCGCGAATCGCGACACCCCCGTGCTGCTCGTGATCGTGGTGCTCTCCACGGTGGTGTTCGTCGCGATCAACCTCGTCGTCGACCTGCTCTACCCGGCGCTCGACGCGCGCCTGCGGTCGCGGGCCACGGGCGCCCGCCGCGTGCGCGGCGGCGCCCCGGGCGAGCTCCCGACGCCGACCGCCGCCGAGGACCCCGCCCTCGCGCCGGAGCCCGAGAAGGAGGTCGTGCGATGACCGTCGCCCTCACCGCCCCGCGCGCGGCCGGCGCGATCGCGTGGCGCCGCCTGCTGCGCCCCGGCACGCTCGTGCCGATCGCCGTGATCGCCGTGGCCCTCGCCTGGGCCCTGTTCCCCGGCGTGTTCGCGGCCGGCAGCCCCACCGAGTCCACCCGGGCCGCCCTGCAGGCGCCGAGCGCCGCGCACCTGTTCGGCACCGACGCGACCGGGCGCGACCTCTACACGCGCGTCGTGCACGGCGCCTCCCAGTCGATCATCGGCGCCCTCGTCGCGGTCGCCGTCGGGCTCGTCGTCGGCACCGCGATCGGCGTCACGGCGGGCGCGGTCGGGGGACCGGTCGAGGAGGTGCTGATGCGCATCGTCGACGTGCTGCTGGCCATTCCCGCGCTGCTGCTGTCGCTCAGCGTCGTGATCCTGCTCGGGTTCGGCACCACGAACGCCGCCATCGCGGTCGGCGTCACCTCGATCGCCGTGTTCGCGCGGCTCGCACGCTCGCAGGTCGTCAGCGTGCGCGCGGCGGAATACGTCGAGGCGGCATATGGCTCCGGCGGCACGTTCTTCGGCGTGCTGTGGCGGCACATCCTGCCCAACTCGCTGACGCCGGTGATCGCCCTCGCGGCGCTGCAGCTGGGGTCGGCCATCCTGCAGATCTCGACGCTCGGCTTCCTCGGCTACGGCGCGCCGCCGCCGACGCCGGAGTGGGGGCTGCTCATCGCCGAGGGCCGCAACTACGTGGCCACCGCGTGGTGGCTCACGGTGCTGCCGGGCGCCGTCGTGGCGCTCGTGGTGCTCGCCACGAACCGCCTCAGCCAGGCGATCGGCGGCACGGGACGACGGGAGGGGGCGGCATGACCGCGCTGCTGCGCATCGACGACCTCGCGGTGAGCTATCGCACGCCGCGCGGGGAGTTCACCGCCGTCGACGGCGTCTCGTTCGAGGTCCAGGCCGGCAAGACCACGGCGCTCGTGGGGGAGTCCGGGTCGGGGAAGTCGACCGTCGCGCAGTCGGCGATCGGGCTGCTCGCCGGCAACGGGCGCATCACCCGTGGCAGCATCCTGCTCAACGAGCGCCGCACCGGGGTCACTGAGCTCGTCGGTCTTCCCGAGCGGCGCTGGCGGGGGCTGCGCGGCCGCTGCGTGGCGCTCATCCCGCAGGATCCCGGCACCTCGCTCAACCCGGTCGCCACGATCGGGGCGAGCGTCGCGGAGGCACTGCGCATCCACGGTTGGAAGGACCGCCGCAAGATCCAGGCGCGCGTGCTGGAGCTCCTGGAGCGCGTCGACATCGACGATCCGGAGCGCCGCGCCCGGCAGTACCCGCACGAGCTGTCCGGCGGCATGCGCCAGCGCGTGCTGATCGCGGCCGCGCTGGGACTCGAGCCGGAGCTGATCATCGCCGACGAGCCCACGAGCGCGCTCGACGTGACGGTGCAGCGGCGCGTGCTCGAGCTGATCGATCGCCTGCGCGAGGAGTCCGGCAGCGGCGTGCTGTTCATCACGCACGACCTCGCCGTCGCCGCCGACCACTCCGACGAGATCGTCGTCATGCGCGGCGGCCGCGTGGCCGAGACCGGGCGATCGGCCGACGTACTGACGGCCCCGACCGCGGCGTACACGCGCGCGCTGATCGCCGACGCGCCCTCGCTCGCCCGGATCGTGGAGCGCCGGCCGCACGCCGGCGCGGCGGGGCGGCCGCTCGTCGAGGTGCGCGGCCTGCGCCAGGTGTACGGCTCCGGGCGCGATCGCTTCGTGGCGGTCGACGACGTGTCCTTCACGGTGGCGCGCGGCACGACGCACGCCCTCGTGGGCGAGTCCGGTTCCGGCAAGACGACGACCGGCCGCAGCATCGCCGGGCTGCACCGACCGACCGGCGGGCGGATCCGCGTGGGCGACACCGAGGTCACCGAGCTGCGGTCGCCGCGCGCCTTCCGCCGCGTGGCGCAGCTGGTGTACCAGAACCCGTACGCGTCGCTGGACCCGCGGCAGACGATCGGCCGGATCCTCGCCGAGCCGCTCGACAACTTCGGCATCGGCACGCGCGCCGAGCGCGCGGCCCGGGTCGCCGAGCACCTGGATCTCGTGGCGCTCGCCCCGGAGATCGCCCACCGCCGGCCCGCCGAGCTGTCGGGCGGGCAGCGCCAGCGCGTCGCGATCGCCCGCGCGCTGATCCTCGAACCGGAGCTCGTCGTGCTCGACGAGGCCGTGTCGGCGCTGGACGTCACGGTCCAGGCGCAGATCCTGCGCCTGCTCGCCCGCCTGCAGGACGAGCTCGGCCTGACGTACGTCTTCATCTCGCACGACCTCGCCGTCGTGCGGCAGATCGCCGACACCGTGTCGGTGCTGCAGGGCGGCCGGCAGGTCGAGCACGGGCCGACCGATCGCGTGTTCGACGCGCCCGAACATCCGTACACCCGCCGGCTGCTCGACGCCATCCCCGGCGCCGCGTTCCGCCCGGCCCTCGCCGCTCACCCCCTGGAGGATGCATGACCTCGCCCCGCATCGGATTCTTCACGCGCCTGCTGGAGCAGGCGTCGGCGGCCGACCGCTATCGCTTCGCGCTGGAGCAGATCGAGCAGGCGGAGCGCCACGGCTTCGCGTCGGCGTGGGTCGCGCAGCACCACTTCGGCGAGCACGAGGGCGGCCTGCCGTCGCCGTTCGTGCTGCTGGCCGCGGCGGCGCAGCGCACGTCGCGGATCGCGCTGTCGACGGCCGTCGTCACCCTGCCGATCGACGACCCGGTGCGGGCGGCGGAGGACGCGGCGGTGCTGGACGCACTGAGCGGCGGGCGCGTGCAGCTGGGCGTCGCCTCCGGCGGCACGCCCTCGTCGTTCCGCCCGTTCGGCCGCGACCCCGAGCGGCGCCGCGAGATCTTCGCCGATCACTTCGCCGTGTTCCGCGACGCCCTCGCCGGCCGCGGCATCCGCGGCACCGAGGCGCGGATCTACCCCGATGCCGGGGATCTCGACCGGCGCGTGTGGCAGGCGACCTTCTCGGTCGACGGCGGGCGCCGCGCCGGTGCTGACGGCGACGGGCTGCTCCTGTCGCGCACGCAGCCGCGCCCGGGCGATGCCCGCGAGCTGCCGCTGCACGACCTGCAGCTGCCGATCATCGACGCGTATCGCGCCGCGCTGCCGGAGGGGGCGCCGTTCCGGGTGCTCGCCTCGCGGACGGCGGTCGTGGTGGACGAGGAGAACCGCACGCGCGTGCTGGAGCTGGCCGAGCGCGGCCTGCGCGAGCTCGCGCGCAGCATGCACGGCGTCGACACCGACGGCATCGGCATCGACGAGCTCGCCCGCCTGACCGACACCCACGTCGGCACGCCCGACGAGGTCGCCGCCTCGCTCGGCGCGGACCTCGCGATCGCGGCCGCGACCGACGTCTCGTTCCAGGTGCACTCGATCGACGCGCCGCACGAGCTGACCCTGCGATCGCTGGAGCTGCTCGCCACGGAGGTCGCCCCGCGCCTCGGCTACGCGGTGGGCGAGACCGCCGCGGACGAGCTGCGCGCCGCCCACCGGCAGGACGCGGCCCACACGACCCCCGAGAGAGGAAACGCATGACGCACGACACGGCGGCGAGCGCCGACATCATCGACCTGCTCGCCGGCATCGCCCCCGGCAGCGCGCTCGACGCGCTGCGCGATCGGCGCCCGCAGGCCCGGCGCAACGCGCAGCTGAGCTTCGAGGCGCTGCTCGAGCCGGCCGACGCCGGCACGTTCCCGCTGGCCGAGCGCTACGCGATCGCCACCTTCGTGGCGCACCTGCACGGCTTCGCGCGGGCGGCGGAGTTCTACGCCGACCTGCTGGGCGACGAGGCCCCCGAGCTCGCGGCCCCGATCGCCGCGGCCGCCGCCGACGGCGCCGCGCGGGGACCGTACGGCCGCTACCGCGAGGAGGGCCTCGCCGCCGAGAGCGTCCCGGGCCCGGCGTGGGCCCCGGCGGACGGCGCGTTCACGGGGCGCCTGGCGGCCGCCCTCGCGCACACGCATCTGCTCGTGTTCCGCCCCCGCGAGGCGCGGGCGGACGACATCCGCGCGCTCGTGGCGGCCGGCTGGAGCGCCGACGACATCGTGCGGCTCTCGCAGCTCGTGGCGTTCCTCACCTTCCAGCTGCGCCTGGCCTGGGGCCTACGCGTGCTCGCCGACCATCCCGCGCCCGTCGCGCCGACCGAAGGAGCCGCACGATGACCGGCCTCGTCACCGAGTACCCCGACCTCGCCCGTCCCGACCGGTTCACGCAGGAGGGCCTGGGCTGGGTGCCCTGGCTCGCGCCGGTGCCCGAGGAGGAGCTCACCGCCGAGCAGATCGACGCGCTGATCGAACCGGCGCGCGCGAAGATGCCGTACTTCCGGCTGCTGGCGCGCGACCCCGGGGCGCTCCGGGCGCGCACCCTCACCGACCTCGACATCTTCCACAATGCCGACGGCGGCTCGCCGCGCGCGGAGCGGGAGCTCGCCGCGACCGCGACCTCGCGGTACAACGGCTGCGTCTACTGCGCCTCGGTGCACGCCGCCGCGGCCACGCGCGAGTCGGGTCGCCGCGACGACGTGCAGCGCCTGCTGGACGAGGGCGTCGGCGCCGACCTCGGCGACGAGCGGTGGAACGCGATCGCGGCCACCGCCGTCGCCCTCGCGGACACCCCGCTCGGCTTCGGCGCCGACCACATCGCGGCGCTGCGGGACGCGGGCTTCGACGACGCCGCGATCCTCGACGTGCTCGGCGGGGCGGCGTTCTTCCACTGGGCCAACCGCCTGATGCTGTCGCTGGGCGAGCCCGAGGTGCCGGCGCGGCGCGCGGCGAAGGCATGAGCGTCCCGAGCCTGCTCGACCACGTCGTGATCGCGGGGCCGGACCTGCCCGCGCTCGTCGACTGGCTCGCCGAGCGCACCGGCGTCACCGCGGCGCCGGGCGGGGTCCATCCCACCGGCACCGCGAACGCCCTCGTCGCGCTCACGCTGAACGGGGCGCGCGCCCCGCACTACATCGAGCTGATCGGACCCGACCCGGCGATCGCGCACGAGGCGCCGCCGACGACGTTCGGCATCCACGAGCTCGACGGTCCGCGGATCGTGACGTACGCGGTCCACCCGGACGACATCGACGCGGTGGTCGCCGGCGCGCGCGAGCGCGGCTACGACCCCGGCGACGTGTGGGACCTGTCCCGCCGGCGCCCGGACGGGGTGCTGCTGGAGTGGCGCCTCACCCGCGGCGACACCGGCTTCGAGGCGCCGTTCCTCATCGACTGGGGCACGACGCGCCAGCCCGGGCTCGACGACCTGCCAACGCTCGAGCTCGTCGCGTTCGAGCGGGTGGAGCCCGATCCCGCGCCGCTGCGCGCCGTCCACGACGCCCTCGCGCTGCCGGAGGGCGCGCTGGCCGAGGTGGTCGCGGGCGAGCCGGCCCGGTTCCGGCTGACCGTGCGCACCGCGGAGGGCGAGACCGTCACGCTGTGACCCGGTGACCCGGACGCGGTGACCGGGACGCGGTGACCGGGATGGAAGACTGGGCGGCATGACTCTTGTCGCGCTGACGGGCGGGATCGCCTCCGGCAAGTCGACGATCGCCCGGCGGCTGGCGGAGCACGGAGCCGTCGTGATCGACGCCGATGCCCTCGTCCGGGAGTTGCAGCAGCCCGGCACCGACGTGACCCGGGCGATCGGCGAGGCGTTCCCCGGGGTGGTGCGCGCGGACGGGTCGCTGGACCGGGCGGCGCTCGGCGCCGTGGTGTTCGGCGATCGCGACGCCCTCGCCACCCTCAACGGCATCGTGCACCCGGCCGTGCGCGCCGAGTCGCAGCGGCGGTTCGAGGCGGCGCGCGCGGCCGACCCCGACGCGGTGGTCGTGTACGACGTGCCGCTGCTGGCCGAGGCCCGCGGCACGGGGGAGTGGGATCTCGTGGTCGTCGCGCACGCGCCGGCCGAGGTGCGCGAGGATCGGCTCGCCGCGCATCGCGGCATGCGCCGCGAGGACGCCCGGGCGCGCATCGCGAATCAGGCGAGCGACGCGGAGCGCCTCGCCCTCGCCGACGTCGTGATCGACACCGGCGGGTCCCTCGAAGACACCCTGCGGCAGGCCGACGCGCTGTGGGAACGGCTGACGGCCCGGGCCGGCTGACCGAACCGCCGCAAGGATCGGGGACCGACCCGGCGCAGCGCGCACCGGCGGGCCGAGGTCGCGGCCCCGGGGTGACCGGGCCGGCCCCGATGTCGGAGGCCCCGCCTAGGCTGGAAGCATGCAGACGACGCGCAGCGTGCGACCTTTCGAGGTCGTCAGCGAGTATGAGCCGAGCGGTGACCAGCCGAAGGCGATCGCCGAGCTCGCCGCGCGCATCAACGCGGGCGAGACCGACGTCGTGCTGCTGGGCGCCACGGGCACGGGAAAGTCCGCCACGACGGCGTGGCTGATCGAGCAGGTGCAGCGGCCCACGCTGGTGCTCGCGCACAACAAGACGCTCGCGGCACAGCTGGCCAACGAGTTCCGCGAGCTCATGCCGCACAACGCCGTCGAGTACTTCGTGTCGTACTACGACTACTACCAGCCCGAGGCCTACGTGCCGCAGACGGACACCTTCATCGAGAAGGACTCGTCGATCAACGCCGAGGTGGAGCGGCTGCGTCACTCCACCACCAACTCGCTGCTGAGCCGGCGCGACGTCGTCGTGGTCAGCACGGTGTCCTGCATCTACGGCCTCGGCTCTCCCGAGGAGTACCTGCGCGCGCTCGTGGCGCTGCAGGTGGGGGAGAGCTACGACCGCGACGCGATCATCCGCCAGTTCATCGCGATGCAGTACAACCGCAACGACGTCGACTTCTCGCGCGGCAACTTCCGCGTCCGCGGCGACACGATCGAGATCATCCCCGTCTACGAGGAGTTCGCGATCCGCATCGAGATGTTCGGCGACGAGATCGAGGCGCTGTACAAGCTGCACCCGCTCACGGGGGACGTGATCGAACGGCTCGACGCCGTGGCGATCTTCCCCGCCACGCACTACGCCGCGGGCACCGACACGGTCCAGCGCGCCATCAAGACGATCGAGATCGAGCTCAAGGAGCGCCTCGAGGAGTTCAACCGGCAGGGCAAGCTGCTCGAGGCGCAGCGCCTGCAGATGCGCACCTCGTTCGACCTCGAGATGCTGCAGCAGCTCGGGTTCTGCTCCGGCATCGAGAACTACTCCCGCCACCTCGACGGCCGCGCGCCCGGCGAGCCGCCGCACACGCTGCTCGACTTCTTCCCCGACGACTTCCTCCTCGTCATCGACGAGTCGCACGTCACCGTGCCGCAGATCGGCGCGATGTACGAGGGCGACGCGTCCCGCAAGCGCACGCTCGTCGAGCACGGCTTCCGGCTGCCGAGCGCGATGGACAACCGCCCGCTGCGGTGGGACGAGTTCAAGAACCGCATCGGCCAGACGGTGTACCTGTCCGCGACCCCGGGCAAGTACGAGATGAGCGTCGCCGACGGGGTCGTGGAGCAGATCATCCGCCCCACGGGCCTGGTCGACCCGGAGATCGTCGTGAAGCCGTCGAAGGGGCAGATCGACGACCTGCTCGAGGAGATCCGCCAGCGCGTCGACCGGGACGAGCGCGTGCTCGTGACCACGCTCACCAAGAAGATGGCCGAGGAGCTCACCGACTTCCTCGGCGAGCACGGCGTGCGGGTGCGCTATCTGCACTCCGACGTCGACACCCTGCGCCGCGTCGAGCTGCTGACCGAGCTGCGCCAGGGCGTGTACGACGTCCTCGTCGGCATCAACCTCCTGCGCGAGGGCCTCGACCTGCCCGAGGTGTCGCTCGTGGCGATCCTCGACGCCGACAAGGAGGGCTTCCTGCGCTCCGGCACCTCGCTCATCCAGACGATCGGCCGCGCCGCGCGCAACGTGTCGGGCCAGGTGCACATGTACGCCGACACGATCACCGACTCGATGCGCAACGCGATCGAGGAGACCGAGCGCCGCCGCGCGATCCAGGTCGCGTACAACGCCGAGCACGGCATCGACCCGCAACCGCTGCGCAAGCGCATCGCCGACATCACCGACGCCCTGGCGCGCGAGGGCGCCGACACGGCCGAGCTGCTGTCCCAGCGCGACGCGTCGCGGCTCAAGTCAGGCAAGGGCAAGTCGCCGACGCCGCTGCGCAAGCGCGAGGGGATCGCGGCCGAGGGCGCCGAGCAGCTGGAGGCGACGATCGCCGACCTCACCGCGCAGATGCTGCAGGCGGCGGACGAGCTCAAGTTCGAGCTGGCCGCGCGCCTGCGCGACGAGGTGCAGGACCTCAAGAAGGAACTGCGCGCCATGGAGCGCGCCGGCCACGCCTGACGACTCCAACCGCTCGTCGACCGGAGGCGCGCAGCGCCGGAGCGGAGACGGGTCGAGCGGAGCCGCGCAGCGGCGCAGCCGAGACCACAGGGGTTGAACCCTCGATCTCGACTCGCTGGGCTCGCTCGATCCGTCTCCGCTCGCTTCGCTCGGTCGACGAGCCGCGGGGTTCAACCGCTCGTCGACCGCAGCGGCGCAGCCGAGACCGCAAGGCCACAAGCCCCTGACCTCGGCTCGCTTCGCTCGGTCGACGAGCCGTAACTCTCGCTCGTCGACCGGAGGCGCGCAGCGCCGGAGCGGAGACGGGTCGAGCGGAGCCGCGCAGCGGCGCAGTCGAGACCACAGGGGTTGAACCCTCGATCTCGACTCGCTGGGCTCGCTCGATCCGTCTCCGCTCGCTTCGCTCGATCGACGAGCCGCGGGGTTCAACCGCTCGTCGACCGGAGGCGCGGAGCGCCGGAGCGGAGACGGGTCGAGCGGAGCCGCGCAGCGGCGGAGTCGAGACCGAGCGCCACGAGCCGCAACACGCGCGACACCCGGATCAGGGGTGGGGGCAGTGGAGCGCGCCGTCGCGGTCGATGTGGTCGGCCTTGTACTCGCCGCAGCGGGAGCACGGCGTGCCCTTGCCCTCGCCGAGCTGGGGCGGGCCGGCGAGGCGGATGAGCGTCGCGTTGAACCAGTTGTAGAAGCCGCCGGCCTCGCGGATCTGCTCTCGGATGGGGATCTTCCTCGGCATGACTCTTAGTGTACTAAGGATTAGCCCGATAGGATGTCGGGGTGAGCCGCACCCGCCCCGAGGATCCGCGAGACGATCTGCTCAAGCTGGACAGCCAGCTGTGCTTCGCGCTGGTCACCGCCACGCGCAACGTGCTCGCGATCTATCGCCCGATCCTCGAACCGCTGGGTCTCACGCACCCGCAGTACCTCGTGATGCTGGCGCTGTGGGAGCGATCGCCCCGCTCACTGGGGGAGCTCGCCGACGCCCTCGCGCTCGAGCCGGCGACGGCCTCGCCGATGATCAAGCGGCTCGAGGCGCAGGGGCTCGTGCGGCGCGAGCGGCGCGCGGGCGACGAGCGACGTCTCGACATCGGGCTCACCGAGGAGGGCGCCGCGCTGCGCGAGCGCGCGCTCGAGGTGCCGGGCCAGGTGATGGCCGCCACCGGCATGTCGCCCGCGCAGCTCGCCGACCTGCGTGACGCGCTGCGCGACTTCGCAGGCGGGCGCACGACCGTCGCCCCGCGCTGACCCGTCAGGAGGTGACCGCCGTGGCCGCCCAGTGCGCCACGCGGGCGCTGGACTCGGCGTCGGAGAGGTCCTCGACGCGGCTCAAGATTGACCAGCGCACGCGGAACGGATCCACGACGGAGGCGAAGCGGTCGCCCGAGACGAAGTCCTGCGGCCCCTCGCGCAGGGTGGACCCGCTCGCCACCAGCCGGGACACGACGGCGTCGACGTCAGGCACGTACAGCCCGAGGGAGTAGCAGGCGCCGCCGTCGGCGGGCGGCGGGACGGTGTCGTACGCCGGCGTCGCCTCGCCGAGCTGCAGGCGTCCCGCGCCCCCGAAGTCCAGGTCGGCATGCACGACGACGGGCTCCCCGTCGGGGCCGGGCATCTCGGTGCTGTCGACGAGCGTGGCGCCGAGGTTGTCCACGTAGTACCGCGCCGCGGCGCGCAGGTCGCGCAGCGCGAGGAAGGGCGTGATGGCCGTGACCGAACGCGGTCGGCCGTCGATCGTGTGGCGGCCGGTGAGGCCGATCGGGGTGTTGTCCATGGCGCCCACGCTATGAAGCGGCCCGCGCACGGGGCTTGAACATTCGCGCCATACTCGGTCCGTGACCGACGCCCGCTTCCAGCCGCGCACGAAGGGACGGCTGACCCCGCGCGCCGAGTCGCGGATGACGCGCCTCGCGCCGGAGCCCGCCCTGCGCGAGCTGGTGCAGCAGTGGTGGCTGCCGCAGTGGGAGGTGCCGGCGGGGACGGTGCGCGAGGAGCACGTGCTCGGCTATCCAGTGTGCAACCTCGTCGCCGAGGCCGGCGCGGTCCGGCTGTACGGCCCGACGACGCGGGCGGCGGTCCGCCGGCTGGAGAGGCGGGGCTGGGCGGTCGGGGCGCTCCTCACATCGGCCGCCGGCCGGCACCTGGCCGATCGGCCCCTCCGCGAGCTCGTGGACCGATCGGTCCCGGTGGCGGCGGGTCCCGGGGCGCGGCTCGACACCATCGATGGCGCGCGCCGGGCGCTGGTCGACATCCTCGTAGGCATCGCCGACCGGGTCGACGCCGACGACCGGGACGCCCTCCGGCTGACGGCGACGATCGACCAGGGCGGGATCACGACCGTCGGCGAGCTCGCCGCGGCGCTGCACCTGTCGGCGCGATCGGTGCAGCGCCTCGCGCTGCGCAACACCGGGCTCGGACCCGCCGCCCTGATCCGGCGCCGACGCCTGCAGGAGGCGGCGGCCGAGGTGCGGGCGCGGCCGGATCGCCCGCTCGCGGAGGTCGCGGCGGCCCACGGGTTCGCCGATCACGCACACCTGACGCGCGAGTTCGCGCGGGTCCTGGGCTTCACCCCCTCGACGTATCGCGCGGGCCGCGTCTGATCGCGCGGCGCCCGGTCGCGCGGGCCCGACGGGCCGCCCCGAACCCGTGCAAGCGCCGGGAGAACCGGGCGCTCGGAGGCCTCCCCGATCCGATGTCGGAGGCCCCACCTAGACTTGAAGGGTGCCTATCGTCCCCGTGAAAAACGCCGGAAAGATCAGTGTGCGCGGCGCCCGCGTGCACAATCTGAAGAACGTCGATCTCGAGATCCCGCGCGACTCGATGGTCGTCTTCACCGGGCTGTCCGGGTCCGGCAAGTCGAGCCTCGCGTTCGACACGATCTTCGCCGAGGGCCAGCGCCGCTACGTCGAGTCGCTCAGCGCCTACGCGCGCCAGTTCCTGGGGCAGGTCGACCGCCCCGACGTCGATGTCATCGAGGGCCTGAGCCCCGCGGTGTCGATCGACCAGAAGTCGACCAACCGCAACCCCCGCTCCACGGTCGGCACGATCACCGAGATCTACGACTACATGCGCCTGCTCTGGGCGCGCATCGGCGTGCCGCACTGTCCCGAGTGCGGGGAGAAGATCCAGCGCCAGACGGTGCAGCAGATCGCCGATCAGCTCGTCGCGCTGCCGGAGGGCACCCGGTACCAGATCGTCGCCCCCGTCGTGACGCAGAAGAAGGGCGAATTCGTCGACCTCTTCAAGGAGCTCGCCGCCAAGGGCTACGCGCGCGCGGTGGTCGACGGGGAGCTCGTGCAGCTCGCCGAGCCGCCCACGCTCAAGAAGTCGTACAAGCACGACATCGCGGTCGTGGTGGACCGCCTCGTCGCGCGCGGCGACATCCTGCAGCGCGTCACCGACTCGGTCGAGACCGCGCTGGGCCTGGCGGGCGGGGTGCTGCAGGTGAACTTCGTCGACGAGGAGGGCGACGACGCGTGGCGGTCGTACTCCGAGAAGCTCGCGTGCCCCAACGGGCACACCCTGCAGCTGACCGAGATCGAGCCGCGCACGTTCTCGTTCAACGCGCCGTTCGGGGCGTGCCCGGCCTGCTCCGGCCTCGGCACCCGGATGTCGGTCGATGTCGACCTCATGCTCGGGGATGAGGAGCTCTCGATCCGCGAGGGCGTCATCGTGCCGTGGACCACGCAGGGCAAGGGCCTGTTCCAGTACTACGAGCGCCTGCTGGAGGGGCTCGCGCGCGACCTGTCGTTCTCGCTCGACACCCCGTGGCGCGCGCTGCCCGAGGTCGTCCGCGAGGCCGTGCTCTACGGCGAGGACTACAAGGTCGACGTCAAGTTCAAGAACCGCTGGGGCCGCGAGGTGCGGTACGCGAGCGGCTTCGAGGGCGTCGTCCCCTACATCGAGCGCCAGTACAACCAGGCCGAGAGCGACAACCAGCGCGCGCGCTGGGGCGAGTACCTGCGCGAGGTGCCCTGCCCGGTCTGCAACGGCGCCCGGCTCAAGCCGGAGGTGCTCGCGGTCAAGGTCGACGGCCGCTCGATCGCCGAGGCCGCAGACCTCAGCCTCGAGGACACGCTCGACATGGTGAACCAGATCACCCTCACCGAGCGCGAGGCGATGATCGCGGCGCAGGTGCTGCGCGAGATCCGCGTGCGCCTCGAGTTCCTCATCCGCGTGGGCCTGAACTACCTCACGCTCAGCCGCTCGGCCGGCTCGCTCTCCGGCGGCGAGGCGCAGCGCATCCGCCTGGCCACGCAGATCGGCACGGGCCTGACGGGCGTGCTCTACGTGCTCGACGAGCCGTCGATCGGCCTGCACCAGCGCGACAACCGCCGGCTGATCTCCACGCTCGAGACCCTGCGCGATCTCGGCAACACGCTCGTGGTCGTCGAGCACGACGAGGAGACGATCGAGGCGGCCGACTGGGTGGTCGACATCGGACCGCGCGCCGGCGAGGGCGGGGGAGAGGTCATCCACTCCGGCCCGTACGACGAGCTGCTGCGCGAGACCCGGTCGCTCACGTCGGACTACCTGTCCGGCCGCCGCGCGATCGAGACGCCCAAGAAGCGCCGCAAGATCGACAAGAAGCGCATGGTGTCGGTCGTCGGCGCGCGCGAGAACAACCTGCAGGGCGTCACGGCGGACTTCCCGCTCGGCGTGTTCACGGCCGTCACCGGCGTGAGCGGATCGGGCAAGTCGACGCTCGTGAACGACATCCTGTACCAGGTGCTGGCGTCGCGGCTCAACGGCGCCCGCACGGTGCCCGGCAAGCACACGCGCGTCACGGGCCTGGAGCACCTCGACAAGGTCGTGCACGTCGACCAGGCCCCCATCGGACGCACGCCGCGGTCGAACCCCGCCACCTACACGGGCGTGTTCGACAAGATCCGCAACCTGTTCGCCGAGACCCCCGAGGCGAAGATGCGCGGCTACCAGGCCGGCCGGTTCAGCTTCAACGTCAAGGGCGGCCGCTGCGAGGCGTGCTCGGGCGACGGCACCCTGAAGATCGAGATGAACTTCCTGCCCGACGTCTACGTCGACTGCGAGGTGTGCCACGGCAAGCGCTACAACCGCGACACCCTCCAGGTGCACTACAAGGGCAAGAACATCGCGGAGGTCCTCGAGATGTCGATCTCGGAGGCCGCGGAGTTCTTCGAGCCGATCCAGTCGATCCACCGCTACATGAAGACGCTCGTCGACGTGGGCCTGGGCTACGTGCGCCTCGGGCAGGCGGCGACGACGCTCTCCGGCGGCGAGGCGCAGCGCGTCAAGCTCGCCACCGAGCTGCAGAAGCGCTCGAACGGTCGCAGCATCTACGTGCTCGACGAGCCGACGACGGGCCTGCACTTCGAGGACGTCCGCAAGCTCCTCGAGGTGCTGAACGGGCTGGTCGACAAGGGCAACACGGTCATCGTGATCGAGCACAACCTCGACGTCATCAAGTCGGCGGACTGGATCATCGACCTCGGGCCCGAGGGCGGCTCGGGCGGCGGGCAGGTGATCGCGACGGGCACGCCGGAGCAGGTGGCGCGCGTCGAGGGCAGCCACACGGGCGCGTTCCTCGCCGAGACCCTCGGCCTCTCCGAGCGCGCCCGGAGCCAGAAGGTCGCGTAGCGGCATGGCGGACCAGCTTCCGTACAAGCCGAAACAGGGGGAGATCCCGACCGACCCGGGTGTGTACCGGTTCCGCGACGCGAACGGCCGCGTGCTGTACGTGGGCAAGGCCAAGAACCTCCGCCAGCGCCTGTCGAACTACTTCGCGCCCCTGCACACGCTGCACGAGCGCACCCGGCGCATGGTGACGACGGCCGCATCGGTGGAATGGACCGTGGTCCCCACCGACGTCGACTCGCTGCAGCTCGAGTACCAGTGGATCAAGGAGTTCGACCCGCCCTTCAACGTCCGCTACAAGGACGACAAGTCCTACCCGTTCATGGCGATCACCCTCGCCGACGAGGCGCCGCGCGTCATGGTCACGCGCAACCGGCGCATCCGCGGCGCCAAGTACTTCGGGCCGTACCCCAAGGTGTGGGCGGTGCACGACACGATCGACCTGATGATCCGGGTGTTCCCGATCCGCACCTGCAACGACGCGTCCTACAAGCGCGCCATGCAGACCGGGCGGCCGTGCTTCCCGGGGCAGATCGGCAAGTGCGGCGGCCCCTGCTCGATGCGCGTCACGATCGAGGAGCACCGCGCGATCGTGGAGGACTTCATCGCCTTCATGCAGGGCGGCGACGAGCGCTTCACGCGCGAGCTCACGGCCAAGATGAAGGCGGCGGCCGCCGCGATGGACTACGAGGCCGCGGCGGTGTACCGCGACCGGCTGCAGTCGATCGAGGCCGTCCTCAACAAGAGCGCGCTCGTGCTGCCCGAGAAGGCCGACGCCGACCTGTTCGGCATCGCCGAGGACGAGCTCAGCGCAGCCGTCCAGCACTTCGTCATCCGCGGCGGGCGCGTCCGCGGCGTCAGCTCCACCACGATCGACAAGGAGCTCGACATCTCCGGCGGCGAGCTCGTGGGGCAGATCCTGGAGCGCCAGTACGGCGACGCGGCACCGATCGACATTCCGCGCCGGGTGCTCGTGCCGTCGCTGCCGGCCGACGCCGCGGAGCTCGAGCAGTGGCTGCGCGACAAGCGCGGCAAGGCCGTCGAGCTCGCCGTCGCCCATCGCGGACAGCGGGCCGAGCTCATGCGCACCGCCACGCTCAACGCGCAGCAGGCGCTCCTGCGCCACAAGACGCGCCGCACCAGCGACTACGTCGCTCGCACGCAGGCGCTGACCGACCTGCAGGAGGCGCTCGGGCTCGAGGAGGCGCCGCTGCGGATCGAGTGCTTCGACATCTCGCACCTGCAGGGCACGAACGTCGTCGGCTCGATGGTCGTGTTCGAGGACGGGCTGCCCCGCAAGGACCAGTACCGCTCCTTCTCGATCGCCGAGACGACCGACGACACCGACTCGATCCACCAGGTGCTCACCCGCCGGCTCGCGCACCTCGACCGCGCCGAGGACGAGCCGGAGGAGGCCCCGGCGGACCCGACGGCCGACGGCGTGGTGCAGACCGAGCCGACGCGGCGGCGCCGGTTCGCGTACCCGCCGCAGCTGCTCATCGTCGACGGCGGCAAGCCGCAGGTCGACGCCGCCGCGCGGGCGCTGCGCGAGACGGGACACGACGACATCCCGCTCGTCGGCATCGCCAAGCGGCTCGAGGAGATCTGGCTGCCCGACGACGACTTCCCGGTGATCCTCCCGCGCACGAGCGAGGCGCTGTACCTGGTGCAGCGGCTGCGCGACGAGGCGCACCGGTTCGCGATCACGCACCAGCGGAAGCGGCGCAAGCGCGACATCCGCACGGTGCTGAGCGAGATCCCCGGGCTCGGCGAGGCGCGGATCAAGGCGCTGCTGCGGCACTTCGGCTCCGTCACCGCGCTGCGCGGCGCGACGGCCGAGCAGATCCAAGAGCTGCCGGGCATCGGCCCCAAGCTCGCCGAGACCATCCGCGGCGCTCTCGCGGCGACGGAGCACACGCGGGCCGGCACCCCATAGGCTGGTCACGTGGCTGAAGGGGTCGAACGGGCGGGCACCGGCGAGGTGCTCATCGTCACCGGCATGTCGGGCGCGGGACGCTCCACGGTCGCGAACGCGCTCGAGGACCTCGACTGGTACGTCGTCGACAACCTCCCGCCGCAGATGCTGCGCCCGCTGCTCGACCTGAGCGGCCGGCTCGGCGACGAGCTGCCGCGGGTGGCGGCGGTCGTCGACGTGCGCGGCCGCGACCTGTTCCGCGAGCTGCCCGAGCGCATGCGCGAGCTGCGCGATCGCAGCGACCTGCGGGTGGTGTTCCTCGACGCGAGCGACGAGGTCCTCGTCCGCCGCTTCGAGCAGGTGCGCCGCCCGCACCCGCTGCAGGGCCAGGGCACGATCCTCGACGGCATCCGGCGCGAGCGCCAGGCGCTGGCGTCGATGCGCGAGAACGCCGACATCGTGATCGACACCTCGTCGAGCAACATCCACCAGCTCGCCACGCGCGTTGCCGACCTGTTCTCCGACCAGGGCGCGGCCCGGCACACGGTTACCGTCATGAGCTTCGGGTTCAAGTACGGGCTGCCGCCCGACGTCGATCTCGTCGCCGACATGCGCTTCCTGCCCAACCCGTACTGGGACGACGCCCTGCGCGGCCTCACGGGGGAGGACGACGCGGTGCGCGACTACGTGATGTCGCAGGAGGGCGCCGCCGAGTTCCTCGAGGCGTATGCGCTCGCCCTGCGCCCCGTGCTGCAGGGATACCAGCGCGAGAACAAGCGCCACTCCACGGTGGGCATCGGCTGCACCGGCGGCCGGCACCGCTCGGTCGCGATGGCGCGCGCGCTGGCGGAACGGCTCTCGAGCGAGCCCGGCGTGGCCGTCCAGGTGCGCCACCGCGATCTCGGCCGGGAGTGATCGGCCGCACCCCCATGCCTAGCGCACGAGCCTGAACAACTCCCTCGGTCGGAGGGCCCCTCGGCGAGTAGGCTGGGGGATCCCGTGGCGCCCGTGCGCGTGCCCGGAGGCCGGTGTGGGAGTCTTCCCCCGGCGCGAGTTTGCAGAAGGAGTCCCGTGTCACTGACCGCCGATGTCAAAGCCGAGCTGATCGCCGTCCGCGACCCCCGCCCCTCCGTGCGGATCGCCGAATCGACGGCCCTGCTGCGCTTTGCGGGCGGACTGCACTCGATCGCCGGCCGCGTGGCGGTCGAGGCGGAGGTGGACTCGCCGATCGCCGCCAAGCGGATCGCGCGCGACATTGCCGAGATCTACGGCGTGCGCCCGGAGATCGCGCACGTGCAGGCGTCCGGCAGCCGCGACGGCGACTTCTTCGCCGTGCGCGTGATCGACGGCGGCGAGACGCTCGCGCGCCAGACCGGCCTGCTCGACGCGCGCCGGCGACCCGTGCGGGGCCTGCCGAACAAGCTCACGACCGGCGCGCCGCACGACCTCGCGGCCATCTGGCGCGGCGCGTTCATCGCCGCGGGCACGCTCTCCGAGCCCGGCCGCTCGGCGGCCCTGGAGATCACCTGCCCCTCGGGCGAGGCCGCCATGGCGCTGGTCGGCGCCGCCCACCGCATCGGCATCGCCTCGAAGGCGCGCGAGGTGCGCGGCGTGCCCCGCGTGGTGGTGCGCGAGCCCGACGCGATCAAGGGCATGCTCGTGGCGATGGGCGCCGTCGGCACAGCCGCCGAGTGGGATCAGCTCCGCCAGCGCCGCGAGGTGCGCGCGGGCGTCAACCGCCTCGTGAACTTCGACGACGCCAACCTGCGCCGCTCCGCCCAGGCCGCCGTCGCCGCCTGCGCGCGCGTGGAGCGGGCGCTCGAGATCCTCGGCGACGACGTGCCCGAGCACCTCCGCGAGGCCGGCAACCTGCGCCTCACGCACCGCGACGCGAGCCTTGACGAGCTCGGCCAGCACGCCGATCCGCCGCTCACGAAGGACGCGGTCGCCGGCCGCATCCGGCGCCTGCTCGCGATGGCCGACAAGCGCGCCGAGCAGGAGGGCATCCCCGGCACGGAGGCCGCCGTCGCCGCGGCCGAGGCGGCCGAAGCGGCGCGCACCGCCTGACGCCTCATCGGCCCCGCCACGTCGGCGCCCGGTGTCCCCGCCGCCGCTAGGCTGAAAGAAGCCGCCCGCACCGGGCGGGGGATCGACGAGCGCCGCCCGCGCGGCGCGGATGGGAAGAATCGACGATGGCTGTTTACACCCTCCCCGAGCTGACCTACGACTACGGTGCACTCGACCCGCACATCAGCGGCCAGATCATGGAGCTGCACCACTCCAAGCACCACGCGGCCTACGTCGCCGGCGCGAACACCGCCCTCGAGCAGCTCGCCGAGGCCCGCGAGACGGGCAACTTCGCGAACATCAACAAGCTCGAGAAGGACCTCGCGTTCAACCTCGGCGGTCACACCAACCACTCGATCTTCTGGACCAACCTGACCCCCGAGGGACAGGAGCGCCCCGAGGGCGAGATCGCCGCGGCGATCGACGAGTACTTCGGATCGTTCGAGGGCTTCCAGGGCCAGTTCGCGGCGGCCGCGCTCGGCATCCAGGGCTCCGGCTGGGCCGGCGTGTTCTGGGACTCGATCGGCCAGCGCCTGATCATCCAGCAGTTCTTCGACCAGCAGTCGCAGTTCGCCGCCGGCACCGTTCCGGTGCTCCTGCTCGACATGTGGGAGCACGCGTTCTACCTCGACTACAAGAACGTCAAGGCGGACTACGTCAAGGCGTTCTGGAACATCGTCAACTGGCAGAACGTGCAGGAGCGCTTCCAGACGGCTCGCGAGAAGACCGCGGGCCTGCTGGTAGCCTCCTGAAGTAACGGGGATGGCCCGCCGGTGTGCGTGATCGGCGGGCCACCACCTCCCGTCCATACCGCGTCGACCGACGCAAAAGCACAACATCAGGAGACGTCAGTGTCCGCCAGGATCGGAATCAACGGATTCGGCCGCATCGGCCGCAACTACCTTCGCGCGGCCCTCGCCCAGGGGAGCGACCTCGAGATCGTCGCGGTGAATGACCTCACCGACAACAAGACGCTCGCCCACCTTCTCAAGTACGACTCGATCCTCGGCGTGCTGAACGAGGAGGTCACCTACGACGAGACCTCGATCACCGTGGGCGGTCGCAAGATCGTCGCCCTCGAGGAGCGCGACCCGGCCGCCCTGCCGTGGGGCGACCTCGGCGTCGACATCGTCATCGAGTCGACCGGCCGCTTCACCAACGCGGCCGACGCCCGCAAGCACATCGAGGGCGGCGCGAAGAAGGTCATCATCTCGGCGCCCGCCAAGGGCGAGGACGCGACGTTCGTGATCGGTGTCAACGAGGGCGACTACGACCCCGAGAACCACCACATCATCTCGAACGCGTCGTGCACCACGAACTGCCTCGCGCCCCTCGCGAAGGTGTTCAACGACAAGTTCGGCATCGTGCGCGGTCTCATGACCACGGTCCACGCCTACACGGCCGACCAGAACCTGCAGGACGGCCCGCACTCGGACCTCCGCCGCGCCCGCGCCGCCGCGCTCAACATCGTCCCGACCTCGACCGGTGCCGCCAAGGCCATCGGCCTCGTGCTGCCGGAGCTGAAGGGCAAGCTCGACGGCTTCGCGCTGCGCGTCCCGGTGCCCACCGGGTCGATCACCGACCTCACGGTCGAGACCGAGCGCGAGCTGACCCTCGACGAGATCAAGGCCGCGTACAAGGAGGCCGCCGAGGGTCCGCTCAAGGGCATCCTCAAGTACACCGAGGACGAGATCGTCTCGAGCGACATCACGCACGACCCGCACTCGTCGATCTTCGACGCCGGTCTGCTGCGCGTGCTCGGCACGCAGGTCAAGCTCTCGTCGTGGTACGACAACGAGTGGGGCTACTCGAACCGCCTCGTCGACCTCACCACGATCGTCGCCGACAAGCTCTGAGTCGTCGCATCGACCGCCGGCCGTCTCCTCCGGGAGGCGGCCGGCGTCGTGTTGTGCGGCCGCGATCGCGCCGCGCGGCCACCGCGAGGCGGCCCTGCGGCCGCGGTCGGTCACGGGTGGGGTGCGCTGGGCGGTAGCGTTGACGTGTGGCTCTTCGAACACTCGAATCACTCGGAAATCTGTCCGGCAAGCGGGTCATCGTCCGCTGCGATCTGAACGTCCCCCTCAAGGACGGCGTGATCGGCGATGACGGCCGGATCCGCGCCTCCGTGCCGACGCTGCAGGCGCTGATCGATCAGGGCGCGCGCGTGATCGTGTGCTCGCACCTGGGCCGCCCCGAGGGGGCCCCCGATTCCCGCTTCAGCCTCGCGCCGGTCGCGGAGCGGCTGTCGGAGCTGCTGGGCCGCCGCGTGATGTTCGCGCACGACACGGTGGGCGCGTCCGCCCAGGACACCGTGGCCGGCCTGCACGACGGCGACGTCGCGCTGCTGGAGAACCTGCGCTTCAACGCGGGCGAGACCTCGAAGGACGACGCCGAGCGGCTCGCCTTCGCGCGCGACCTGGCGGTCCTCGCCGACGCGGTCGTCTCGGACGGCTTCGGCGCCGTGCACCGCAAGCACGCGAGCGTCTACGACCTCGAGGGCCTGCTGCCCAGCGCCGCCGGCCTGCTCATCGCGGCGGAGCTCGACGTGCTCGAACGCCTCACGGAGAAGCCGGAGCGCCCCTACACGGTGGTGCTCGGCGGCTCGAAGGTCTCCGACAAGCTCGGCGTGATCGACCACCTCCTGCCGCGCGTCGACCGCCTCCTGATCGGTGGCGGCATGCTCTTCACGTTCCTCGCCGCGCAGGGCCACAAGGTGGGCGCGTCGCTGCTCGAGGCCGACCAGATCGACACGGTCAAGGGCTACATCGCCACGGCGGCCGAGAAGGGCGTCGAGCTCGTGCTGCCGACCGACGTCGTCGTCGCCGCGTCGTTCGCCGCGGACGCCGAGCACGAGGTCGCCCCCGCCGACGCGATCGAGGACACCGAGTTCGGCGCGGCCGGCATCGGCCTCGACATCGGCCCCGAGACCGCCGCGGCCTTTGCGGCGGCGATCGCGGGCTCGAAGACGGTGTTCTGGAACGGCCCCATGGGCGTGTTCGAGTTCCCGGCGTTCGCGGCGGGCACCCGCGCGGTCGCCCAGGCGCTCACCACGGTCGACGGGCTCAGCGTCGTCGGCGGCGGCGACTCGGCCGCCGCCGTGCGCACGCTCGGGTTCGCCGACGACCGGTTCGGCCACATCTCCACGGGCGGTGGCGCGAGCCTGGAATTCCTCGAAGGCAAGAAGCTCCCCGGACTGGAGGCACTCGGATGGTCGTGAAGGGTCGCACGGCGCTCATCGCCGGCAACTGGAAGATGAACCTCGACCACCTGCAGGCGGTCGCGTTCGTGCAGAAGCTGCACTGGGCGCTGAAAGACGCCAAGCACGAGTTCGACTCCGTGGACGTGACGATCTTCCCGTCGTTCACGGCTCTGCGCAGCGTGCAGACGCTGCTGGACGCCGACAAGATCCCGTTCGGGCTCGGCGCGCAGGACCTGTCCGTGCACGACTCGGGCGCCTACACGGGCGAGGTCTCGGGCGCGTTCCTGAAGAAGCTCGACGTCGGATCGGTGATCATCGGCCACTCCGAGCGCCGCGAGTACCACGCCGAGACCGACGAGGTCGTCGCCGCGAAGGTGCAGGCCGCGCTCCGGCACGGCCTGGTGCCGGTGATCTGCGTGGGCGAGACGAGCGAGGACCTCGAGACCTACGGCGCCTCGGCCGTGCCGGTGGGCCAGCTCGAGAAGGCCCTTCAGGGCGTGCCCGCCGGCGCCGAGATCGTCGTGGCGTACGAGCCGGTCTGGGCGATCGGCTCGGGCCAGGCGGCCACGCCGGAGCAGGCGCAGGAGGTGTGCCAGAAGCTGCGCGGCGTCGTCATCGACGCGCTCGGCGAGGCCGTCGGCGCCACCACCCGCATCCTCTACGGCGGCTCCGTGAAGGCCGCCAACATCGCGAGCTTCCTGCGCGAGCCGGATGTCGACGGGGCCCTCGTCGGCGGGGCCAGCCTCCAGGTGGACGAGTTCGCGTCGATCATCCGCTACCAGAAGCACGTCGGCGTCTGAATCCGACGACGCGGTGTCCGTCGGCGAGCCGGCCGACGGGCACCGCGGTATGCTGAGTCCTCGTGCGGAGTGTTCTCCGCGCCACACGAAAGGCCTTCACGTGGTTGTCATCGAGTTCATCCTGCAGGTCCTGCTGGGCCTGACGAGCCTGATCCTGACGTTCTTCATCCTGCTGCACCGCGGTCGCGGCGGTGGCCTGTCCGACATGTTCGGCGGCGGGATGTCGCAGGCGGTCGGGTCGTCGGGCGTGGCGGAGCGGAACCTCAACATCATCACGGTCGTCGTGGCGCTTGTGTGGTTCCTCTCGATCGTCGGCCTCGGGCTGATCACGAAGTTCCAGGTGATCTGACATGGCGGTCGGTGGGAACGCGATCCGCGGCACGCGCGTCGGCTCCGGCCCGATGGGGGAGCAGGACCACGGGCACCACGCCGAGCGCATCGCCGTGAGCTACTGGGACGCGCTCGGCAACGAGACCGTCCGCTACTTCGCCGCGGGTCTGCCCGAGGAGGAGATCCCGGAGATCATCGACCACCCGCACTCGGGGCTGCCGGCCGGCCGCGACAAGGACAACCCGCCGCAGGTGGCCAAGAACGAGCCCTACAAGACGCACCTCGCCTACGTGAAGGAGCGTCGCACCGAGGCCGAGGCCGAGGAGCTGCTCGACGAGGCGCTGCAGAAGCTGCGCGCCCGCCGCGGCCTCGACTGATCCAAGAGGTCTCGGGGTTGAACCCCTGATCTCGACTCGCTGCGCTCGCTCGATCCGTCTCCGCTCGCTTCGCTCGGTCGACGAGCCGTGGGCTTACCGCTCGTCGACCGGAGCGGCGCAGCCGCGGAGCGGAGACGGGTCGAGCGGAGCGCCGCAGGCGCGAAGTCGAGACCTCAGGCTTCAACCCCTGATCTCGACTCGCGGAGACCTGCACTGAGCGAGCGAAGCGAGTCGAAGTGTCGCTCGATCCGTCTCCGCTCGCTGCGCTCGGTCGACGAGCCGTAGCCCTCGCTCGTCGACCGGAGCGGCGCAGCCGCGGAGCGGAGACGGGTCGAGCGGAGGCGCGGAGCGCCGCAGCCGAGACCTGAGGCAGCGACCCGAGGCGCCGGCCGGAATCAGTAGTCGGGGTCGATGAGGTCCTCGGGGACCTCGGCGGCCGCGGCCTCGTCGACGAAGATCGCCGTGCGCGCGGTGCCGTGCGCGCCGGCGGCCGGCACGCTCAGGTAGCTCGCGCCCGCCAGCACCAGGCCGAGCGCTGGCGCCTTGTCCTCGCCCGCCACGACCATCCAGACGCGCACCGAGGAGTTGAGCACGGGGCGCGTGAATGTGATCCGCTCGGGCGGCGGCTTGGGGGAGTCGCGCACCGGCAGCACGGCGCGATCCGTGACGCGCACCTCGCCGCGGTCGGGGAACAGCGACGCGATGTGCCCGTCCGGTCCCACGCCGAGGAAGCAGATGTCGAACTGCGGCCACGGGCGCTGATCGGTGCCGAAGCGGGCCAGCTCGGCCGCGTAGGCCTCCGCCGCCTCGTCGAGCGTCACGCCCTCGCCGGCGGCGGCCGGCTCGTGGATGTTCTCGGCCGGGATGCCGACCGCGTCGAGCAGCGCGCGCCGCGACTGCGTGGCGTTGCGCTCGTCGTCGCCGCGCGGCACGAAACGCTCGTCGCTCCACCAGAAGTGGGTGCGGCCCCAGTCGATCATCCCGATGCCCGGGTGGGCGGCGGCGCGCTCGAGCACGGCGGCGCCCATGGAGCCGCCGGTGAGCGAGACGTGCACGGCCGGCTGCGATTGCGTCAGCTGGACCAGCTTGCCCACGAACCGGGTGGCGACGGCGTCGGCGAGCGCGTCCTTGTCGGGCTCGACGACGCAGCGGGTGGCGGCAGGATCGGTGCTCACGGGGACTCCCTCCGGACGCTGACCGCGCTCACGCGGCCCCCGACGGCACCGGGGGAGCCAGGCGCTCCCAGCCGTCGGTGAGGACTCGACCATACAGGCGATCGGCGTCGAGGCGCCGGAGCTCCTCGGCGAGGCACTCGCGCAGCGAGCGGCGCGGCAGCAGAAGCTCGTGATCGGGCTGGCCGGGCTGGGTGAGCAGCGCGACAGTCGGCGTCTTCCGCTCGAGCAGGATGTCGCCGCTCGGCCGGGTCAGCCGCACGGACCGGATGCCGTGGTCCCACACGGCCGGGTCCTCGTAGCTCCACGTCACGGGCAGGTCCAGCGCCATGCCGAGCCACGCCGCCAGCAGGGCGGTCGACGGCGACGTGGAGGCGCCGCGCACCTCGACGGCCGTGACGGGCTCGTACGGCGGCTGGTCGAGCACCGCCGCCAGCTGCTCGCGCCAGCGGGTCAGGCGCGTCCAGGCCAGATCGGTGTCGCCCGGCATGTAGGTGTGCTCCAGCGTCGTGAGGCGATCGCGCGTGGACGCGGCGGTCGACGAGTCCGTGATGCGGCGCTGGGCGATCCGCCCGATGGGGTGCAGCCCCGGCTGCGCGGGCGGCTCCTCCGGCCACCACGCCACCACGGGAGCGTCCGGCAGCAGCAGGCCCGTGAGGAGCCCGTCGGTGTCGCGCGCGGTCTCGCCCGAGGCGTGCAGCACGATCACCTCGCTCGCGCCGGCGTCGCCGCCCACCCGGATCTGCGCGTCGAGGCGCGTGGGGCCGTCGGGCATCGTCACGAGCACGATGACGCGCATGGGGTGCTCGCGCGAGGCGTCGTTCGCGGCGTCGATCGCCTCCTCGCGCGGCGTGCTGTCGCACGCGATGACGAGCGTGAGCACGCGGCCGAGGGCGACGGCGCCGCCCTCCTCGCGCACGGTGACGAGCTGCTTGGCCACCTTGCTCACGGTGGTGTCGGGCAGGTCGTAGATCACGGACGCCTCCAAACGCGGCCGTCGCGGGCCATCATCTCGTCGGCCGATGCGGGGCCCCAGCTGCCGGGCTGGTACTGCTCGAGCGGCTCGTCGAGCGTGGCCCAGTACTCCTCGACGGGGTCGAGGATGCGCCACGACAGCTCGACCTCCTCGTGCCGCGGGAACAGCGGCGGGTCGCCGAGCAGCACGTCCAGGATGAGGCGCTCGTACGCCTCGGGGCTTGCCTCGGTGAACGCGTGGCCGTAGCCGAAGTCCATCGTCACGTCGCGCACGTGCGAACCCGTCCCCGGCACCTTCGAGCCGAACCGGATCGTCACGCCCTCGTCGGGCTGCACGCGGATGACGAGCGCGTTCTGGCCGAGCTCGTCCGCCTGCGCGCGCGCGAACAGGTGCTCGGGGGCGCGCTTGAACACCACGGCGATCTCGGTCACGCGCCGGCCCAGCCGCTTGCCGGTGCGCAGGTAGAACGGCACGTCGGCCCAGCGCCGGGTGCCGATCTCGAGCTTGATCGCGGCATACGTCTCCGAGCGGGAGTTCGGGTTCATCCCGTCCTCCTGCAGGAAGCCGCACACCTGCTCGCCGCCCTGCCAGCCGCCGGCGTACTGGCCCCGCGCCGTGGCGAGGGACAGGTCCTGCGGCAGGCGGACCGCCGCCAGGACCTTCTCCTTCTCGGCGCGCAGGTGCTCGGCCGACAGGCTGATCGGCTCCTCCATGGCGGTGAGCGCGAGCAGCTGCAGCAGGTGGTTCTGGATCACGTCGCGCGCGGCGCCGACGCCGTCGTAGTAGCCGGCGCGGCCGCCCACGCCGATGTCCTCGGCCATCGTGATCTGCACGTGGTCGATGTGGTTGCGGTTCCAGATCGGCTCGAACAGCTCGTTCGCGAAGCGCAGCGCGAGGATGTTCTGCACCGTCTCCTTGCCGAGGTAGTGGTCGATCCGGAAGATCGAGTCGGCCGGGAACGCGGACTCGAGCGCGTCGTTGAGCGCGCGCGCCGAGGCCAGATCGTGCCCGAACGGCTTCTCGATCACGACGCGACGCCACCGGTTGTCGTCCGGCTTCTCGTCGACCAGGCCCGAGCGCAGCAGCTGCTGCGCGACGGTGGGGAACGACTTGGGCGGGATCGAGAGGTAGAACGCGTGGTTGCCCATCGTGCCGCGCTCGGTGTCGAGCCGCTCCACGGTGGTGCGCAGTCGCTCGAACGCGGCCTCGTCGTCGAACTCGCCCTGCACGAAGCGGATGCCGGCCGCGAGCTGCTGCCACGTCTCCTCGCGGAACTCCGTGCGGGAGTACTGCTGGACGGCGTCGTGCACCACCTGCGCGAAGTCCTGGTCGTCCCAGTCGCGGCGCGCGAACCCGACGAGCGCGAAGCCCGGGGGCAGCAGTCCGCGGTTGGCGAGGTCGTACACCGCCGGCATGAGCTTCTTGCGCGACAGGTCGCCCGTCACGCCGAAGATCACGAGGGCGCTGGGCCCCGCGATGCGGTTGAGGCGGCGGTCATCGGGGTCGCGCAGCGGGTTGACGCCACGCGCGATCTTCACGGTCATCGTCCTCCGGGCCTCACTGCGCGGCCTGGTAGAGCGCGAGCACGTCGGCCTGTGGGTCGGCGAGCGTGAGCGTCACGACCGGGCGGCCGTGCGCGGCGAGGACCGCCGCGTCGCCGTTCGCCTGCGCCTCGATCAGCTGGCCGAAGGTGAACGGCCGCTCCGGGATCTCGACGTCCGTCTCGGTGCGCTCCGTGATCTGCAGGAACACGCCCTGCGCGGGTCCGCCCTTGTGGTACTGCCCGGTCGAGTGCAGGAAGCGCGGGCCCCAGCCGAACGTGGTGGGGCGACCCGAGTCCGCGGCGACCATCTCGCGCAGGCCCTGCAGCTGGGGCATCTCGAGCCGGTTCACGTACGCCTGGACCGACACGTAGCCGTCCTCCGGCAGGCGGGCCCACAGCGCGTCGAGGACGCCGGCGATCGTGCCCGACGCCGCGAGGGCCGGGTCGGTCACGCGCACCTCGATGCCCTGCTCCACGAAGGCCGGGGCGGCCGGCTCCGGGCGCGCGTCGAGCAGCCCGCGGGCGGCGACCTTGGCGGACTCCACGTCGGGCTGGTCGAACGGGTTGATGCCGAGCAGGCGCCCCGCGATCGCCGTGGCGTACTCCCACACGACGAACTGGGCGCCGAGGGTGCCGCTGATGAGGATCTCGTCGGGGTAGCGGTGCGCGGACTCGCGCGCGTCGTCGACGATCCGCACCACCTGCAGATCGGCCGGGCGCGACTCCAGCTCGGGCGAGACGGGCAGGAGCACGACGGGGAGGATGCCCGTACCGAGCTTGCCGGTCGACTCGGCGACCAGCTGCTCGATCCAGTCGGGCAGGCCGACGATGTGGGTGCCGTCCGTGACGAGCGCCATCTTGTCGCGGCGCGGCTCGGTCGCGGCGATCGCGGCGCCGAGCACCAGGGCGGGGTTGTCGGGGGAGTCGATCGCCACCTGCAGCGCGATCGCCTCGGCCTCGTCGAGCAGCGCGCCGATGTCGGCGCCCGCCAGGCCGGAGGGGACGAGGCCGAACGCCGTGAGGGCCGAGTAGCGGCCGCCCACCGTCGGGTCGGCGTTGAACACGCGATAGCCGGCGGCGCGCGCCGACTCGTCCAGCGGCGAGCCCGGGTCGGTGACGACGATGATGCGCTGCGCCGGGTCGATCCCGAGGTCGCGGAAAGCCGCCTCGAACGCGCGGCGCTGCGAGTCGGTCTCGACCGTCGACCCGGACTTCGACGACACGATGAGCGCGGTGCGCTCCAGCCCGCCGTCGAGCGCGGCGAGCACCTGACCGGGTGCCGTGGAGTCGAGGATCGTGAGCTCGACGCCCGCCGTCTGGGTGATCACCTCGGGGGCGAGCGACGAGCCGCCCATCCCCGCGAGCACGAACCGGTCGACCCCCTGCGACGCCAGCTCCTCGCGCAGCGCGAGGATCTCCGGCACGAGCGGACGCGACACCGACACGGCGTTGACCCAGCCGAGCCGCTTCGACGCCTCCGCCTCGGCGTCCGGGCCCCACAGCGTCGGGTCGCCGTTGGTGATGCGGCTGGCGACGAGATCGGCGACGAGCGTGGGCAGCGTGCGCTCGACGGCGGCCTCGGCGGCCCCGGAGACGTGGATCGAGAACGTCATGCGCGGGCCCCCTCGAGCGCGGCCTGGACGGTCGCCTGCAGGTCGGTCCACGACGCGACGAACTTCTCCACGCCCTCGTCCTCGAGCACCTGCGTGACGTCGGCGAAGTCCACGCCGACCGCCGCGAGGCCGTCGAGCACGGCGTGCGCGTCGGAGTAGGCGCCCGTGACCGTGTCGCCGGCGATGACGGCGTGGTCGTACGTCGCCTCCAGCGTCTTCTCCGGCATGGTGTTCACCGTGCCGGGCGCGACCAGCTCCGTCACGTACAGCGTGTCGGGCAGGGCGGGGTCCTTCACGCCCGTCGAGGCCCACAGCGGGCGCTGCACGTTGGCGCCCGCCGCCAGCAGCGCGATGGCGCGCTCCTCGGCGAAGCGCTGCTCGTACAGCTCGTAGGCGAGGCGCGCGTTGGCCACGCCCGCCTTCGACTTCAGGGCGAGGGCGTCGGGCGTGCCGATCGCCGCGAGGCGCTTGTCCACCTCGGTGTCCACGCGCGAGACGAAGAACGACGCGACGGACTGGATCGTGGACAGGTCGATGCCGTCGGCGCGGGCCGTCTCCAGTCCCGTGAGGTAGGCGTCGATCACCTCCGCGTAGCGATCGAGCGAGAAGATCAGCGTGACGTTGACGCTGATGCCCGCGCCGATCACCTGGGCGATCGCGGGCAGGCCCGCCTTCGTCGCGGGGATCTTGATGAGCGCGTTCGGCCGACCCACGAGCTCGGCGAGCTGCTTGGCCTGGGCGACGGTGCCGGCGGTGTCGTGCGCGAGGTCGGGGGAGACCTCGATCGACACGCGCCCGTCGACGCCGCCGGTCGCCTCGAACACGGGGGCGAACACGTCGCACGCGTTGCGCACGTCGTCGGTCGTGATCGTGGTGATCGCGTCCTCGACCGACACGCCGTCGGCCGCCAGCTGCGCGACCTGCGCGGCGTACGCCTCGCCCTTGGCGAGCGCGCCCGCGAAGATCGTCGGGTTCGTCGTGACACCGCTGACGTTGCGGGTCGCGATGAGCTCCTGGAGGTTGCCGGAGGTGATCCGCTCGCGCGAGAGGTCGTCGAGCCAGATGCTGACGCCGGCGGCGGTGAGCTGGGCGGTGGGTGTGGTGCTCATGATGCGTTCTCCTGGAGGGTCTCGCGGGCGGCGGCCACGACGGCCTCTGCGGTGACGCCGAACTTCTCGAACAGCGTCTTGTAGTCGGCGGAAGCGCCGTAGTGCTCGATCGACACCGAGCGGCCGGTGTCGCCGACGATGCCGCGCCACGTGAGGGCGATGCCGGCCTCGACCGACACGCGCGCCTTCACGGACGACGGCAGCACGCTCTCGCGGTAGGCCTCGTCCTGCTCGGCGAACCACTCGAGGCACGGCGCCGACACGACGCGGGCCTGGATGCCGTCGGCGGCGAGCTGCTCGCGCGCCGCGACGGCGAGCTGCACCTCGGAGCCGGTGGCGATGAGGATGACGTCGGGCTCGCCGTCGGTGTCGGCGAGGACGTAGGCGCCCTTCGCCACGAGCTCGGCCGACGCGAACTGCGTGCGATCAAACGTCGGCACGGCCTGACGCGTGAGCGCGATGCCGGCGGGGCCGCCGCGGCGCTTGAGGATCTCGAGCCACGCGAACGCCGTCTCGTTGGCGTCGGCGGGGCGGACCACCGCCAGGCCGGGGATCGCGCGCAGGGCGGCGAGGTGCTCGATCGGCTGGTGCGTGGGACCGTCCTCGCCGAGGGCGACCGAGTCGTGGGTCCACACGTAGATCGACGGGATGCCCATCAGCGCGGCCAGGCGCACGGCTGGGCGCATGTAGTCGGCGAACTGCAGGAACGTGCCGCCGAAGGCGCGCGTCGGCCCGTGCAGCACGATGCCGTTGACGATCGCCGCCATGGCGTGCTCGCGGATGCCGAAGTGCAGCACGCGCCCGTACGGGTTGCCGCTCCACTCGTGCGTCGACCACTCCTCGGGGATGAACGAGGGGGCGTTCTTGATCGTCGTGAGGTTGGACTCGGCGAGATCGGCCGAACCGCCCCACAGCTCGGGCATCGCCCCGGCGAGCGCGTTGATGACGAGGCCCGACGCCGCGCGGGTGGCGACGTCCTTGCCCGCCTCGAACTGCGGCAGCGCGGCCTCGAGGTCGGCGGGAAGCTCGCCGGACTGCAGGCGGTCCCACAGCGCCTTGCGCTCCGGGTTCGCGGCGGCCCACGCGTCGAACTTCTCCTGCCAGGCGGCGTGCTCCGCGGCGCCGCGCTCGGCGAGCGCGCGCGTGTGCGCGAGCACGTCGTCCGCCACGACGAAGTGCTGCTCGGGGTCGAAGCCCAGCACCTTCTTGGTGGCGGCCAGCTCGTCGGCGCCCAGCGCGGAGCCGTGGATCTTGCCGGTGTTCTGCTTGCCGGGCGACGGCCAGCCGATGATCGTCTTGAGGACGATGAGCGACGGCTTGTCGGTCTCGGCCTTCGCCGCCTCGACGGCGGCGTGCAGCGCCGCGACGTCCTCGACGTACTCGCCGGTCTTCTTCCAGTCCACCGTCTGCACGTGCCAGCCGAGCGCCTCGTAGCGGGCGGCGACGTCCTCGGTGAAGGCGACGTCCGTGTCGTCCTCGATCGAGATCTGGTTGGCGTCGTAGATGACGACGAGGTTGCCGAGCTTCTGGTGGCCGGCCAGCGACGACGCCTCGTTCGTCACGCCCTCCTGGAGGTCGCCGTCCGAGGCGATGACGTACACGAAGTGGTCGAACGGGCTCTCGCCGGCGGGGGCGTCCGGGTCGAACAGCCCGCGCTCGTAGCGCGCGGCGTACGCGAAGCCGACCGACGAGGCCAGGCCCTGGCCCAGCGGGCCGGTCGTGATCTCGACGCCGTCGGTGTGGCCGTACTCCGGGTGACCGGGGGTCTTCGAGCCCCACGTGCGCAGCGCCTTGAGGTCATCGAGCTCGAGCCCGAAGCCGCCGAGGTAGAGCTGGACGTACTGCGTCAGCGACGAGTGGCCGGCGGAGAGGATGAACCGGTCGCGCCCCGGCCACCGCGTGTCGGCGGGGTCGTGGCGCATGACGCGCTGGTACAGCAGATACGCCGCGGGGGCCAGGCTCATGGCGGTGCCGGGATGGCCGTTGCCGACCTTCTCCACGGCATCCGCGGCGAGCACGCGCGCCGTGTCCACGGCCCGCCGGTCGATCTCTTCCCAACGCAATTCCGACACCGGGCCGCCTTTCGATAGGGGGGTGGTGCGCCCGCGCCTGATGGCGACCGCGAGTCGCACGGTGTGCGGGCCGCGGGCGAGCGCGTGGGCGCGCGTTCTCGCCCCAGCATAGCGAGCGCCGGGGGCGCCGGTTCCGCCCCCGGCGATCCATGTCGCCCGGCGAGGAGCGGCGCCGGTTCCGCCCGTCGTCGCGCGCCCGCTCCCGCCGCCGCGGGCGCGTCGTTGGGCGGGCTCTCAGGATCCCGATGGCCTAGACTGAGGGGGTCTGTGTCGTAGCGATCATGAGGGGACGGGTGATGACGACCACCGTCTCCGCTCCGCGCACGGAGCACACGCTCGGTCGCCGCATCCGCGCCTACGTCGCGCTGATGAAGCCGCGCGTCCTGGAGCTGCTGCTCGTCTCGACCGTCCCGGTGATGTTCCTCGCCGCCGACGGCGTGCCGGACCTCTGGCTCATCATCGCGACCATCATCGGCGGCACCGCCAGCGCCGGGTCCGCCGCGGCGTTCAACATGTACATCGATCGCGACATCGATGCCCACATGCAGCGCACCAAGAACCGCCCGATCGTGACGGGCGAGGTCACCCCGCGCGCCGCGCTGGTGTTCGCGTGGGTGCTCGCCGTCGGCTCCACGGTGTGGTTCCTGGCATTCACGAACGTGCTGGCCGCGGCGCTGTCGGCGTTCGCGATCTTCTTCTACGTCGTGATCTACACGATGATCCTCAAGCGCCGCACCGAGCAGAACATCGTGTGGGGCGGCATCGCCGGCTGCTTCCCGGTGCTGATCGGCTGGGCGGCCGTGACCGGCTCGCTCGACTGGCCGCCGCTCGTGCTGTTCGCGCTCGTGTTCCTGTGGACGCCGCCGCACTACTGGCCGCTGTCGATCAAGTACGCCGCCGACTACGACGAGACCTCCGTGCCGATGCTCGGCGCGACGCGATCGGGCCGCCAGGTGGGGCTGCAGATCGTGCTGTACGCGTGGGCGACGCTCGCGTGCTCCCTGCTGCTGATCCCGGTGGCGGGCATGGGCATCGTGTACACCGTGTCGGCGCTCGTGTTCGGCGGCTGGTTCGTGTACGAGTCGCACCGCCTCTACAACCGCACGGTGCTGGCCGCCTCCGGCCAGGGCGAGCCGGTGGGCCCGATGCGGGTCTTCCACGCGTCGATCACGTACCTCACGCTCGTGTTCATCGCCGTCGCCGTGGACCCGCTGCTCCCGTGGTGAGCGGCGCCGTTCCGTACCCCCACCGCTGGCGCACCTTCTGGGTGTGCGCGGCCGTCGCGGCCATGACGATCCTCGACCTGTCCAAGGTCAACGTGGCGCTGCCGTCGATCCGCGAGAGCCTGGGCGGCGGGTCGACCGAGATCCAGCTGATCGTCTCCGGCTTCGTGCTGGCGTTCGGCCTGCTGCTGGTGCCGATGGGGCGCCTGGGCGATCAGGTCTCCCCGCAGCGCCTGTTCCTCATCGGCCTCGTGCTGTACGCCGCGACGAGCGCCCTGTGCGCGCTCGCGCCGTCGGCGGAGTGGCTGATCGTCGGGCGCATCGCCCAGGGCGTGGCCGCCGGCATCCAGATGCCGCAGGTCATGGGCACGCTGCAGCGGGTGTTCACGGGGCGCGAGCGCGGCATGGCGTTCGGCCTGCTGGGCGCCACGATCGGCCTCGGCACCGCGCTCGGTCCCGTCATCGGCGGCGTCTTCGTGCAGCTCGGCGGCGGCCACGACGGCTGGCGCGGCATCTTCTGGATGAACGTGCCGCTCGCGCTGGCGATCGCGGCGGTCGCGCTGTGGGCCCTTCCGGACCTGCGGCCCGAGCGCCGCGGCCGGATCTCGCTGGACCCCGTCGGCGTGCTGCTGTTCGCGATCGCGGTGCTCGCGCTCATGGTGCCGTTCCTGTTCACGACGGGGGCGCCGACCGACGATCCGCGCCGCTGGTGGGCGCTGGCGATCTTCGTGCCCGCCCTCGCCGCCTTCATCGCCTGGGAGCAGCGCTATCAGGCGCGCGGGCACGCGCCGCTCGTGCCGCCCGGGCTGCTGAGGATCGCGTCGTTCCGCAACGGCACGCTGCTGATGACGGCGTACTTCGCGGGGATGCCCTCCATCTTCCTCACCACGACCCTCTACCTGCAGACGGGGCTCGGCGTCGGGGCGCTGGCCGCCGGCGCCACCACGATGGGCTTCGCGCTCGCGAGCGCCGCAGCGTCGGTGGTGGGCGGGCGCATGGTCGGCCGCATCGGGCGCCCGCTCGTCGTGCTCGGGCTCGTTCTCGTGATCCTCAGCGTCGCCGGGCTCGGCGTGGTCTCCGCGTTCGCCGAACCGGGCGCCGTGCCGTGGCTCATGGCGGGCGTCCTCACGCTCGGCGGGCTCGGCGGCGGCATGGTGATCTCCCCGAACCAGACCCTCACGCTCGCCGACATCCCGCCGCAGGAGGGCGGGCTCGCGGGCTCCGTGGGGCAGCTCGTACAGCGGATCGGCACGGCGATCGGCACGGCGGTCACGCTGTCGCTGTTCTACGCCACGGTGTTCGGCGAGTCCGAGGCGCACACGCAGGCCGTGGTGTACCGCGACGCGTACCTCCACGGGCTGCTCGCGATCGGCGCGTGCCTCGCGCTGGCGCTCGTGTTCGCCCTGCTGGACCTGCGCTCGCGCCGCGCGCCGCGCTGAGCCGCGGGGCCCGGCGCACCGGCGCGTACGATTGCCGGGTGAGAACCGTGTTCGACCCGCCGCGCCCCTGGACCGCTTCGTACGCCGAGGGCGTGCCCGAGGACCTCGCCCCGGTGTCCGGCTCGCTCATGGACCTCGTCGCCGACTCCGCGCGCGACTTCCCCGACGCCCCCGCGCTGCAGTTCTTCGGGCGCGAGACGACGTACGCGCAGCTGAGCGCGGCGATCGAGCGCGCCGCCGCCGGCCTGCGCGCGCAGGGCGTCCGCAAGGGCGACCCGGTGGCGATCATCCTGCCGAACTGCTCGCAGCACATCATCGCGTTCTACGCCGTGCTGCGGCTCGGCGCGATCGTGGTCGAGCACAACCCGCTGTACACGCCGCGCGAGCTGCGCAAGCAGTTCGAGGACCACGGCGCCACGCACGCGATCGTGTGGAGCAAGGTCGCCCGGACGATCCAGGAGTTCCCGGAGGATCTCGCGGTCGACACCCTCATCTCGGTGGACGTCACCAAGGGCATGCCCGCGTTCATGCAGCTGGCCCTGCGCCTGCCCATCCCGAGCCTGCGCGAGAACCGCCGGCAGCTCACCGAGAAGGTGCGCGGCGCGGTGCCGTGGGAGGAGATCGTGGGCCACGCGCCGCTCGACCCCGACGTGCCGGGCCCCGACACCGACGACGTCGCGATCATCCAGTACACGAGCGGCACCACGGGCGACCCGAAGGGCGCCACGCTCACGCACCGCAACCTGCTCGCCAACGCGGCGCAGGCGCGGGCGTGGATCCCGCAGGTGAGGCGCGGCGTCGGCACCGTGGTCTACGCGGTGCTGCCGATGTTCCACGCCTACGGGCTGACGCTGTGCCTGACCTTCGCGATGTCGCAGGCCGCGCGGCTCGTGCTGTTCCCGAAGTTCGACCCCGACATGGTGCTCGCCGTCACGAAGAAGCACCCCGCGACCGTGCTGCCGGCCGTGCCGCCCATCGCCGAGCGCCTGCTGAAGCGGGCGCGGGAGAAGGGCGTCTCGCTCGCCGGCACGCAGATCGGCGTCTCGGGCGCCATGGCCCTCGACGCGGCGCTCGTCGAGCCGTGGGAGGCCGAGACCGGCGGCTACCTCGTGGAGGGGTACGGCCTGTCCGAGTGCTCGCCCGTGCTGATCGTGAACCCGGTGGCGCCGAACCGCAAGGCGGGATCGATCGGCCTGCCGCTGCCGGGCACCGAGTGCCGCGTGATCGACCCCGACACCGGCGAGGACGTGCCGCGGGGGCAGCCGGGCGAGCTGATCGTGCGCGGACCGCAGGTGTTCGGCGGCTACTACGGCAAGCCCGAGGAGACCGAGCGCGTCTTCCTCGATGGCTGGTTCCGCACTGGCGACATCGTCGAGATGGACGCCGACGGCTTCTTCCGCGTGGTGGATCGCATCAAGGAGCTCATCATCACCGGCGGCTTCAACGTCGCGCCCACCGAGGTGGAGATCGCGCTGCGCCAGCATCCGGCGATCGCCGACGCCGCCGTGGTGGGCATCCCCGGCCCCGGCGGCGAGGAGGTCGTGGCCGCCGTGATGCTCGACGGCACGCCCGAGTTCGACCCGGAGGAGGTGCGCACGTTCGTGAAGACCCTGCTCACGCCGTACAAGGCGCCGCGCCGGCTGATCGTGGTCGACGAGCTGCCGAAGTCGATGATCGGCAAGGTGATGCGCCGCGAGGTGAAGCGGCAGATCCTGGAGAAGCTCGGCTCCTGACGGCGGCGGGGCGCGCGCCGGCCACCACGTAGACTCGTGGAGTGTCTGAAATCACCCCCGATCTCGTGCGCCATCTCGGTGTGCTCGCCCGGATCCAGCTGAGCGACGAGGAGGTGACGCGCCTGACCGGCGAGCTCGACGCCATTGTCGAGAACATCGCCAAGGTGAGCCGGGTCGCGTCCGCCGACGTCCCGGCGACGAGCCACCCCATCCCGATGCAGAACGTGTACCGACCGGACGAGGTCGGCTACATGCTCACGGTGGAGGAGGCGCTGCAGAACGCCCCCGACCGGGACGGCAACCGGTTCCGCGTGACGGCGATCCTGGGGGAGGAGCAGTGATGGACGACCTCATCCGCATGTCGGCCGCCGAGCTGGCCTCGCACCTCGTCTCGGGCGAGATCTCCAGCGTGGAGGCCACGCAGGCCCACCTCGACCGGATCGCGGCGGTGGACGGCGACGTGCACGCGTTCCTGCACGTCAACGAGCGCGCGATCGACGTGGCCCGATCGATCGACGAGCGCCGCGCGGCGGGCGAGGAGCTGCCGCCGCTGGCCGGCGTGCCGCTCGCCATCAAGGACGTGCTGGTGACCACGGACATGCCGTCGACGTCGGGATCGAAGATCCTCGAGGGCTACATGTCGCCCTACGACGCCACGGTCGTCGCCCGCGCGCGTGCCGCGGGGCTGGTGCCGCTCGGCAAGACCAACATGGACGAGTTCGCGATGGGCTCCTCGACGGAGCACTCGGCGTACGGTCCGACGCGCAACCCGTGGGACCTGGACCGCATCCCGGGCGGGTCCGGCGGGGGATCGGCGGCCGCCGTCGCCGCGTTCGAGGCGCCCCTGGCCCTCGGCTCCGACACGGGCGGCTCGATCCGCCAGCCGGCGCACGTGACGGGCACCGTCGGCGTCAAGCCCACCTACGGCGCGGTGAGCCGCTACGGCGCCATCGCGCTCGCCTCGAGCCTCGACCAGGTCGGCCCCGTCACGCGCACGGTCGCCGACGCCGGCCTGCTGCAGGACATCATCGCGGGCCACGACCCGAACGACTCGACCTCGATCCCGCAGGAGTGGCCGTCGATGGCCCTCGCCGCGGCCGAGGGCGCTTCCGGCGACGTGCTGCGGGGGCTGCGCATCGGCGTGGTCACGGAGCTGCCCGACGCCGGGTTCCAGGCGGGCGTGGCGGCCTCGTTCCGCGAGGCGCTCGCCCGGCTCGAGGCCCACGGCGCCGAGATCGTCGAGATCAGCGCCCCGCACTTCGAGTACGCGGTCGCCGCGTACTACCTCATCCTCCCCGCGGAGGCGTCGAGCAACCTCGCGAAGTTCGACTCGGTCCGCTTCGGCATGCGCCGCGAGGTGCCCGGCGGCACGGTGGAGGACGTCATGTCGGCCACGCGCGCTGCCGGCTTCGGACCGGAGGTCAAGCGCCGCATCATCCTCGGCACGTACGCACTGTCCGCGGGGTACTACGACGCCTACTACGGCAGCGCGCAGAAGGTGCGCACCCTCATCCAGCGCGACTTCGCCGAGGCGTTCGCGCGGGTGGACGTCATCGCCACCCCGTCGGCGCCGACGACCGCGTTCAAGATCGGCGAGAAGATCGACGACCCGCTCGCGATGTACCTCAACGACCTCACGACGATCCCGGCCAACCTCGCGGGCGTGCCGGGGATCTCGGTCCCGTCGGGCCTGGCCGCCGAGGACGGGCTGCCGGTCGGCGTGCAGTTCCTCGCGCCCGCGCGCGAGGACGCGCGGCTGTACCGGGTCGGTGCCGCGCTCGAGGCGCTGCTGCTCGACGAGTGGGGCGGGCCGCTGCTCGACCGCGCCCCCGCGCTGAACGGAGGGAGCCGCTGATGGCCGATGCCCTGATGGACTTCGACAAGGCGCTCGAGCTGTTCGAGCCGGTGATCGGCCTCGAGGTGCACGTCGAGCTGAACACGAAGACGAAGATGTTCTCGGCCGCGGGCAACCCGGCCAACGCCGAGAACCACGACGCCGAGCCGAACACGCTCGTGGCGCCCGTCGACATGGGCCTGCCCGGCTCGCTTCCCGTCGTCAACGGCGAGGCCGTGCGCAAGTCGATCAGCCTGGGCCTCGCCCTCGGCTGCTCGATCGCGCCGTCCAGCCGCTTCGCGCGGAAGAACTACTTCTACCCGGATCTCGGCAAGAACTACCAGATCAGCCAGTACGACGAGCCGATCGCGTTCGACGGCCAGGTCGAGGTGGAGCTCTCCGACGGCACGACGTTCACGATCCCGATCGAGCGCGCGCACATGGAGGAGGACGCCGGCAAGCTCACGCACGTGGGCGGGTCGACCGGCCGCATCCAGGGCGCCGAGTACTCCCTCGTCGACTACAACCGCGCCGGCGTGCCGCTCGTGGAGATCGTGACCCGGCCGATCTTCGGCGCCGAGCACCGCGCGCCGGAGCTCGCGAAGGCGTACCTGGCGACGATCCGCGACATCGCGATCGCGCTGGGCATCAGCGAGGCCCGCATGGAGCGCGGCAACATCCGCTGCGACGCGAACGTGTCGCTGCGCCCGCGCGGCGCCGAGGTGCTCGGCACCCGCACGGAGACGAAGAACGTCAACTCGATGCGCTCGGTCGAGCGGGCCGTGCGCTACGAGATCCAGCGGCAGGCCGCGATCCTCGCCGCGGGCGGCACGATCGTCCAGGAGACGCGGCACTGGCACGAGGACACCGGCCAGACCTCGCCCGGCCGTCCCAAGTCCGACGCCGACGACTACCGCTACTTCCCGGAGCCCGACCTGCTCCCGGTCGAGCCCACGGCGGAGCTGATCGAGGAGCTCCGGGCCGCGCTGCCCGAGCCGCCGGCCGCCCGCCGGCGCCGGCTCAAGGCGGAGTGGGGCTTCACCGACCTGGAGTTCCAGGACGTCGTCAACGGCGGGCTGCTCGCCGAGGTGGAGGCCACCGTCGCCGCCGGGGCCGCCCCGCAGGCGGCCCGCAAGTGGTGGACGGGCGAGATCACGCGCATCGCCAACGCCGAGGGCAAGGAGGCGGCGGAGCTCGTCTCGCCGGCCCACGTCGCGGCGCTGCAGAGCCTGATCGACGCCGGCACGCTCACCGACAAGCTCGCGCGTCAGGTGCTCGAGGGCGTCATCGCGGGCGAGGGCTCGCCGCAGGAGGTCGTCGACGCCCGCGGGCTCGCGGTGGTGTCGGACGACGGCGCGCTCATCGCGGCGATCGACGACGCGCTGGCCGCGCAGCCCGACATCATGGACAAGATCCGCGACGGCAAGGTGCAGGCCGCGGGCGCCATCATCGGGGCCGTGATGAAGGCCATGAAGGGCCAGGCGGACGCCGCGCGCGTGCGCGAGCTCATCCTGGAGCGCGCCGCGCAGTAGCCCGGGGTGGCCCCGCGGCCCGCGTCGCCGCAGCGCCGGCACATCGCGGTCCGGGCCGTGCGGCTCCGGACCTCGATGTCGGTGGCGCGAGGGAGAATGAACGCATGGGCAGAGGGGACGGATCGGGACGGCTCGTCTCGCCGCCCGACGCCGACGACTCGGGCACGGGGATCCTCCACGTCGACATGGACGCGTTCTATGCGGCCGTGGAGGTCCTCGACGACCCGTCGCTGGCCGGCAAGCCGATCATCATCGGCGCGCCGGAGAGCCGATCGGTCGTCTCCAGCGCGTCGTACGAGGCCCGGCGCTACGGCGTCCGCTCGGCCATGCCGGTAGGGCAGGCGCTGCGCCTGTGCCCGCAGGCGATCGTGGTCCTGCCGCACTTCGAGCGGTACCGCGAGGTCTCCGCGCAGGTCATGGAGATCTTCCGCAGCATCACGCCGCTGGTGGAGCCGCTCTCGATCGACGAGGCGTTCCTCGACGTGCGCGGCGCGCGGCGGCTGTGGGGCTCGCCGGGCGCCATCGCGCGCCTGATCCGCCGGCGCGTGCGGGACGAGGTCGGCATCACGTGCAGCGTGGGAGTCGCGGCCACCAAGCACGTCGCCAAGATGGCATCGACCCTGTCCAAGCCCGACGGGCTGCTGGTGGTGACCGCGGCCGACACCCTGGACTTCCTCGCGCCGCGCTCGGTGCGCGCGATGTGGGGCGTCGGGCCCAAGGCGGCCGAGGCCCTGGAGGGGCGCGGCATCCGCACGATCGGCGACATCCGGCGCACCCCGGTCCCGGTGCTCGCGCGCGCCGTGGGGCAGGCCACCGCGCAGCGGATCGCGGAGCTGTCCCGCGGCATCGATCCGCGCGCGGTGCACACGGACCGGATCGAGAAGAGCATCGGGCACGAGGAGACCTTCGCCGAGGACGTGGCGGACCCGGAGTTCCTGCGGGCGGAGCTGCTGAGGCTGGCCGATCGGGTGGCGGTGCGGCTGCGGCGGGCCGGGTGGGAGGCCGGGGCGGTCGCGATCAAGGTGCGGTTCGCGGACTTCTCCACCATCACCCGCTCGCAGGCCCTGCCGGAGCCCAGCGACGTGGGGCAGCGGCTGGGCGAGGCGGCGCGCGAGCTGTTCGCCGGAGTGGACCGGCGGCTGCCGATCCGCCTGATCGGCGTGCGCGCCGAGCGGCTGCGGCCCGCGGGCGGTGCCCCGGCGGCGCTGTGGGACGAGGACGAGGACTGGCGCCGCGTGGAGGGCACGCTCGACGAGGCGATTGCGCGCTTCGGCTCGGGCGCGGTCACGCGCGCGGCGTTCCTCGGCCGCGAGCGGCACCCGCGGCTGCCCGCGCATCCGCGCCCGCCGCAGGATTCGGACTGAGGGTCGTCCTCGTCGCGCCGGGCGGGTAGCGTGGGCGCATGGCCAACATCGCACTGGAACTCGGCAAGATCTCGTCGCAGCTCGGCGTGAACGCGTCGTACGGCGCGCAGCAGGACGTCGACGGCGAGAAGATCATCCCGGTCGCGGCCACGTGGTCGGGCTTCGGGGGCGGCTCCGACGAGGCGGGCAACGGCGGCGGTGGCGGCGGCGGCTTCACGGCGCCCGTCGGCGCGTATGTGCGCCGCGACGGCCAGCTGCGCTTCGAGCCGAACCTCATCGCGCTGCTCGCGGTGGGCATCCCGTTCGTGTGGGTCGCGGGCGGAGCGCTGCGCAAGATCATCCGTGCCCTCAAGAAGTGACGACCCGTTCGGCGCCGCCCTCGACGACGCGCTGAGCGCGGTCCTCGCCGCCGTCCGCGCCCTGCCGGACCCCCGCCCGCGGATCGTGATCGACGGCCGCAGCGGATCGGGGAAGACGACGCTCGCGGCCCGCCTGGCCGCGTCGTGGCCGGACGCGGCGCCGCCGATCGTGGTGGCGATGGACGACTTCTACCCCGGCTGGGACGGGCTCGCCGCGGCCTCGTGGCTGCTGGCGTCCGACATCCTCGCGCCCCACGCGCAGGGGCGCCCCGGGTCGTACCCGCGGTGGGACTGGGAGAGCGACCGGCCGCGCGCCGGCGATCGCGGCACCGTGCCCGCGCGCGGCGCGCTGATCGCGGAGGGCTGCGGCGCGCTGACCCCGCTCACCCGCCCCTACGCCGACCTGGGCGTGTGGGTCGACGCGCCCGAGGCGTCGCGCCGGCGCCGCGCGCTCGAGCGCGACGGCGACGGGTACGCGCCGCACTGGGAGCGCTGGGCGGCGCAGGAGCGGGCGCACATCGCCCAGCATCGGCCCGCGGAGCTCGCGGACCTCGTGTTCAGGCTGCCTTAGCTGCCGCGCAGCGCGTCGGCGGCCTGCACCAGCCCGTCGAGGCGGAAGCCCAGCCAGTCGTACAGGTTGCCCTAGTCCCCGCGCAGGGCGTCGGCGGCCTGCACCAGCCCGTCGAGGCGGAAGCCGAGCCAGTCGTACACCCCGAAACGCGGATCGGACGGGTCGTGATCGTCCTCCGACGCGATCCCGAGCCGGTTCGCGATCACCAGCCGCACGGCGGTGAGGGTGCGCAGCCACGCGTCGATCTGATCCTCGGGGATCGCGATGTCGGCGGGGGAGAAGTCGGCGTCGGTGCCGTCGACCGGCTCGAGCGCCTCGAGCGCCCGCTTCACGATCGCCGCCTCGTGCGCGCGCCGGTGCAGCAGGTCGCCGCGGGTGAGGCTGCGGAACTCGCGCGACGCCTCGGGGTCCTCGGGGTAGGCGTCCGGCGCCAGGCGCTCGATCGCCGGGTCGGCCTCGGCGGGGGTCGCGTTGACGAGGTCCGTGAACTGCGCGATGAGATCGGCCAGGTGCCCCGCCTCGATGCGCGTGAGGGTCAGCATGATCATCCGGTCGCTCACGAGCGTCCCCCTTCGCGCACGGTGGCCCACAGACCGTAGTCGTGCATCGCCTGGGCGTGCAGCTCCATCTGCTCCCGCGCCCCCTCGGCGACCACCGCGTGGCCGTCGTGATGCACCTGCAGCATGAGCTGCGTCGCCCGCTCGGTGCTGTAGCCGAAGTACTCGCGGAAGACGCGCACGACGTAGCTCATGAGGTTGACGGGGTCGTTCCAGACCACCGTCTGCCACGGTCCGCTCGATGCGGGCGCGAGGTCGGTCTGCTCGTCGAGTTCCGGTAGCGCGGTGCTCATGCCCAGCCCAGTTCGTGAAGCCGTTCGTCGTCGATTCCGTAGTAGTGCGCGATCTCGTGGACGAGGGTGGTGTGGATCTCGTCCCGCAGCTCTTCCATCGTCTCGCACTGGGCGAGGTGCGGCTCCCGATAGACGACGATCCGGTCCGGCAGCTCGCCCATGCCGTAGCGATCGCGCTCGGTGAGGGCGAGCCCGTCGTACAGCCCCAGCAGGTCGAGGCTGCCGTCCTCCGGGCGATCCTCGACCACGAAGACGACGTTCTCCAGCCCGTCGACCATGTCGTCCGGAAGCCGGTCGAGCTCGTCGACCACCAGGGCCTCGAAGGCGTCAGCGTCGAGCGAAAGAGTCATTGGGGTGGCTAACCGGGCTTGAACCGGCGACCTCCTGGACCACAACCAGGCGCTCTACCAACTGAGCTATAGCCACCGTGGCCCCCCACCGCGAGCGGCGCGGGGACAACCGCTCCATTCTGTCACACTTCTGAGCCGAACGATGACACGACCGCCGACGCGATGGCCCGCGCGCCGTCGCTCGTGGGCCCCGGCTCGGGCACGAACACGGCGCGGCGGTAGTACTCGAGCTCGCGGATGGACTCGAGGATGTCGGCGAGCGCGCGGTGCCCGCCGTCCTTCGCGGGGGCGTGGATGTACGCCCGCGGGTACCAGCGGCGCGACAGCTCCTTCACGCTCGAGACGTCGACGTTGCGGTAGTGCAGGTACTGATCGACCTGCGGCATGTACTTGGCGAGGAACATGCGGTCGGTCCCGATCGTGTTCCCGGCCAGCGGCGCCTTGCGCTCCTGGGGCGCGAAGCGCTTGATGTACTCGAGCGAGAGCCGCTCGGCCTCCGCGAGGGGGACCCCGTCGGCGAGCTCGTCGTAGAGGCCGCTCGCCTTGTGCATGCGCGTGACGAAGTCGTTCATGTGGGCCAGGGCCGTCTCGCTCGGCCGGATGACCACCTGGAAGCCGGGGTCGAGGATGCGCAGGTTGAAATCGGTGACCACGATCGCGATCTCGACGAGCTCGTCGACCGCGAGGTCGAGTCCCGTCATCTCGCAGTCGATCCACACGAGCCGGTCGTTCTCGGAAGCTCCCACCATGGGATCCACCCTATCCGCGCCCACCGACGCGCCCGCGGGGCGGGAACGTCCCCCAGGCACGATTCGAACGTGCGACCGGCGGATTAGAAGGCCGCTGCTCTGTCCACTGAGCTACTGGGGGTCGCCCTCCAGCGTACCGGGGCGGCCGGCGGGCGCGGGGGCCGGAGCCGGTGGCCCCGGGCTCGCCTAGGCTGGGATCATGCAGACCTTCGTGCTCGCCGGTGGATGTTTCTGGTGCCTCGACGCGGCGTATCGCGCCCTCGACGGCGTGACGAGCGTCGTGTCCGGCTACACGGGAGGCACCGTGCCGCAGCCGTCGTACGAGCTCGTGTGCACGGGCGGGACGGGCCACGCCGAGGCCGTGAAGGTCACGTTCGACGAGAGCCGCATCCCCGCCGAGGTGATCCTCGACGCGTTCTTCACGATGCACGACCCGCGTCAGCTGAACCACCAGGGCGCCGATCAGGGCACCCAGTACCGCTCGGCGATGTTCTTCGCCGACGAGGCGCAGCGCGAGCTGTTCGAGGCGGCGCGCGAGCGCGCGACGCAGCTGTGGGACGCCCCGATCGGCACGCAGGAGGGCACGGTCGTGACCACGATCGAGCCGCTCGGCGCGTTCTACGACGCCGAGGACTACCACCAGGACTTCTTCGCGAAGAACCCGACGCAGGGCTACTGCCTGGCCGTCGCGGTCCCGAAGGTCAACAAGGTGCGCGCGTCGTTCTCGCAGTACATCCGCTGACGCGGAACGCCCGCTCACAGGCGCCGCACCCGGCGCCGGTGTCCACAGATCGGTGACGACCGCCCCGCACGGGACCGCGGTGTCGCCACGCTGGGATCAGGATCCGCTCGGGTCCGCCATCCAGCGAGAGGACATCTCATGAGCGACATCATCACCGTGACCGGCAACATTGCCACCGAGCCGACCCAGGTCACCACGCCCAGCGGCGCGGTGATCACCCGTTTCCGCATCGCCAGCGCGCAGCGCCGCCGCGACCCCGCGACGGGGGAGTGGATCGACGGGCACGTGAACTGGTTCACCGTGTGCGCCTACCGCCACCTGGGAGCCAACGCCCACGCGTCGTTCCGCAAGGGCGAGCGCGTGATCGTCAGCGGCCGGCTGCGGATCCGGCGGTGGGAGCACGAGGACCGCCACGGCACCGAGGCCGAGATCGACGCCGACGCGCTGGGTCACGACCTCATGTTCGGCACGTCGGCGTTCACGCGCGTCGCCCGCTCCCTGTCCGACACGGCGCGGCCCGGTGCGGCGCCGTCCGGCGAATCGGACACGTGGTCGGCCGCGGGGGCTCCCGCCGATCAGGCGTCGCCGGAGTCGGACTCCTGGTCGTCGGCGGCCGCTCCCGCCGACGCATCGACGGAGGGCGAGGACGTGCCCGTGCCGTTCTGAACCCTAGACTCGTCAGCGTGACGAGCCGTCGAAACCGCGCGCGGGCACTGGGCGCGCTGGTGCTCCTGGTCGCCGCGACCGTCGTGTCGGCCTGCGCGCCGGAGCCCGGCCCGTCGCCGAACGGCGAAAGCGCCGCGCCGTCGGCGTCGACGTCGCCCGCCGCACCCGCTCCCGGGCCCGACCCCGCCGCCACGCTCGTCCCGGAGGGCACGGCGGCCGACAACCTGCCGCTGTTCTCCCGCGTGGTGGCGCAGGTGTGGGCGTCGGAGCAACGAGATGAGGGCCGCGCGTACATCGACGCGCTCGTCGCCGCCGGCTTCGACAAGGCGGCGATGCAGGTGACCGCCGACCGGTCGACCGTGGGCAACGCGGCCGAATCGATCCTGTTCTCGGTGCGGTGGAGCGAGGAATGCCTCATCGGCCAGGTGGGGCCGGAGACCGGGGATCCGGTGACGGCGGTCGAGGCTGCGATCGACGGGACCTGCCTGATCGGCAACACGCGCCCGATCGACTGGTAGCCGCGCCCTAGACTGGAGGGGATATGGCTGAATACATCTACCAGATGGTCAAGGCCCGCAAGCAGGTGGGCGACAAGCTGATCCTCGACGACGTGACGATGGCGTTCCTTCCGGGCGCGAAGATCGGCATGGTCGGCCCCAACGGTGCCGGGAAGTCGACGATCCTGAAGATCATGGCGGGGCTCGACACCCCGTCCAACGGCGACGCGACGCTGACCCCCGGCTACTCGGTCGGCATCCTCATGCAGGAGCCGGAGCTCGACGAGTCGAAGACGGTCCTCGAGAACGTGCAGGACGGCGTCCGCGAGATCAAGGACAAGGTCGACCGCTTCAACGAGATCTCCGGCCTGATGGCCGACCCGGACGCCGACTTCGACGCGCTGCTCGAGGAGATGGGCAAGCTGCAGGAGGCGATCGACGCGGCCGACGCGTGGGACCTCGACGCGCAGCTGGAGCAGGCGATGGACGCCCTGCGCACCCCGCCGGGCGACGCGGACATCAAGAACCTGTCGGGTGGCGAGAAGCGCCGCGTGGCGCTGTGCAAGCTGCTGCTCGAGAAGCCCGACCTGCTGCTGCTGGACGAGCCGACCAACCACCTGGACGCCGAGAGCGTGCTGTGGCTCGAGCAGCACCTGCAGAAGTACCCCGGCGCGGTCATCGCGATCACCCACGACCGGTACTTCCTCGACCACGTCGCGCAGTGGATCGCGGAGGTCGACCGCGGGCGCCTTTACCCGTACGAGGGCAACTACTCGACCTACCTCGAGAAGAAGGCCGAGCGCCTCGAGGTGCAGGGCAAGAAGGACGCCAAGCTCCAGAAGCGCCTCAAGGAGGAGCTGGAGTGGGTCCGCTCCAACCAGAAGGGCCGTCAGGCCAAGTCGAAGGCGCGTCTGGCCCGCTACGAGGAGATGGCGGCCGAGGCCGAGCGGACGCGCAAGCTCGACTTCGAGGAGATCCAGATCCCGCCGGGGCCGCGCCTGGGCTCGATCGTCATCGAGGCCAAGAACCTGAAGAAGGGCTTCGGCGACCGCACCCTGATCGACGGGCTGAGCTTCAGCCTGCCGCCGAACGGCATTGTCGGCGTGATCGGCCCCAACGGCGTCGGCAAGACCACGCTGTTCAAGACGATCGTCGGACTGGAACCGCTCGACGGCGGCGACCTGAAGATCGGCGAGACCGTCAAGATCAGCTACGTCGACCAGACGCGGTCCAACATCGACCCGGAGAAGACGCTGTGGGAGGTCGTCTCCGACGGCCTCGACATCATCACGGTCGGCAAGACCGAGATCCCGTCGCGCGCGTACGTGTCGAAGTTCGGCTTCAAGGGCCCGGACCAGCAGAAGAAGGCCGGCGTGCTGTCGGGCGGTGAGCGCAACCGCCTGAACCTGGCGCTGACCCTCAAGGAGGGCGGCAACCTGCTGCTCCTCGACGAGCCGACCAACGACCTCGACGTCGAGACGCTGCAGTCGCTCGAGAACGCGCTGCTCGAGTTCCCCGGCTGTGCGGTGGTCATCACGCACGACCGGTGGTTCCTCGACCGCGTGGCGACGCACATCCTGGCGTACGAGGGCACCGAGGAGAACCCCGCGAACTGGTACTGGTTCGAGGGCAACTTCGAGGCGTACGAGGAGAACAAGATCGCCCGGCTCGGTCCCGACGCCGCGCGACCCCACCGCACCACCTACCGCAAGCTCACGCGCGATTGAGGCGAGCGCAGACCACGCGTGCGTGGTCTGCCGAGCCGATCGAGCGCGTTGACGAGAGACGCCCCCGGAGCCGAAGTGCTCCGGGGGCGTCGCGCGTCGGGGTCAGTCCGTGAGGAGCGTGGGGAACGCGTCGGCGTTCTCGGCGATCCAGGCGTCGACCGCCTCCGCCTCGCCGCCGCTCTCCGACGCCTCCACGACGGCGGACTCGAGCGACCCGTAGGCCGCGTCGTCGAGCGCGATGCCGGCGATCAGCTCGGCCGCGTCCGCGTAGTCCGCCGCGAAGCCCTCCCGGCCGAGGAAGTGCAGCGCCTCGGGCTCGCCCATGGCGCCCTTCGGGTCCTCGAGATCCTTCAGGTCGAACGTGCCGTACGGCCAGAAGGGCCGCCACAGCGTGACGACGATGTCCTCCTGCGCGTCGATCGCGCCCTGCAGCTCGGCGAGCATCGCCTGCGTGGACGACGTCACGAGCTGATACTCGTCGCCGAGGTCGTACGCGGGGATCATCGAGTCCTGCGTCACGGCCGTGAGCCCGGCGCCGGGCTCGATGCCCACGATGCGGTCGTCGAAGCGCGCGGCGTTGCCCGCGAGGTCCTCGATCGAGTCGATGTCGACGTAGGACGGCACGGCGATGGTCAGCTGGGCGTTGTCGTAGTACGCGCCGAGGTCCTCGATGGCGTCGCCGAACTCCGCCATGTAGGAGGCGTGCGTGACCTCCGGCCACGCCGAGGGGTAGACGTCCACGTCGCCGTTCGCGAGGCCCGCGTAGAGGGGGCCGGGCTCCGTGAGCTCCTCCATCCGCACCTCGTAGCCGAGCTTGGTGAGCTGGTCCTCGAGGAGGTAGGCGGTCGCGAGCCCGTCGGTCCACGACGGGATGTAGCCGAGCGTGATCGTGCCCGCGCCGCCCGCGCCCTCCTCCGTCCCGCCGGTTCCGCCCGTGCCGTCCCCGCACGAGGCGAGCGTGACGGCGAGGGCGGCCGCGCCGGCGATCGCGCCGATGCGGGTCAGGATGCGCTGATGGGTCATTGCTGTGTCCTTTCGTCGGTGCCCGTCGTGCGGGCTTTCAGCGCGCGGTCGCGCGCTGCGGCACAGGCGTCAGGCAGCCTGTGCGCGTCTGTCAGGCCGCGACGGCGTTCGCCGCGTCGCGGGCGGCGGCGCGGGCGGCGGCCCGCATCCCGAGGAGCGATCGGGGGTAGTCGCGCGGCGTGCCGAGCGCCGCGGTGAGGCGGTCCAGCACGATCGCGAGGAACACCACGCTGAGGCCGGCCTCCACGCCCTGCGGCACGTTGAGCGTGGCGAGGGCCGCCGTCACCTGCTTGCCGAGGCCGTCGGCGCCGACCATGCCGGCCACGACCGCCATCGACAGGGCGAGCATGATCACCTGGTTGATGCCGGCCATGATCGTGGGCATCGCGAGCGGCAGCTGCACGCCGCGCAGGATCTGCCCCGGCGTCGCGCCGAACGCGCGGCCGGCCTCCACCGTCTCGGCGTCGACGCCGCGGATGCCGAGCTCCGTGAAGCGGACGCCCGGCGGCAGGGCGAACAGCACCGTCGCGAACACGCCCGGCGCGTAGCCGAGGCTGAAGAAGATCACGGCGGGGATGAGGTACACGAACACCGGCATCGTCTGCATCAGGTCGAGCACCGGCTTGAGGACGGCGGAGAAGCGATCGTTGCGCGCGGCGAGCACGCCGAGCGGCAGGGCGATGACCACGGCGATCAGGGTCGCCACCAGCACGAGCGCGAGCGTCTGCATGGCGGGCACCCACATCTGCATGGACGCGATCAGGCCGAACGTGATCGCGGTGCCCACGGCGAGCTGCCACGAGCGCACCAGCCACGCCAGCAGCGCCGCGACGAGGGTCACGACGAGGAAGTGCGGGAACAGCAGCAGGCTCGCGAGGCCGTCGGTGAGGGTGACCGTCACGAACGTGAACAGGTCGAGCAGCCCGTCGAGGTTGTCCTTGATCCAGCGGATGGCCACGGCCACGCCGTCGCCGATCGGGATGCGGGGGAGCGTCACGATGCCACCTCCCTCGCGTCGTCGGCCGCGGCTTCGGCCTCGGCGAGCACCTGATCGATCACCGTCGTGGGAACGGGCTGCGGCGGCAGCGTGATCTCCTCGGTGGCGCCCGGGCCGGGTCCGAGCGCGGCCAGCAGCGTCACGCGCGGGATGACGCCGAGCAGCCGCCCGGCGTCGTTCGTCACCGCCACGGGGAGCTTCGACTCCACGGCGGGCACGAACAGGTCCATCAGCACGGCGTTCTCGTCGACCGTGACGGCGTCCCTGCGGACGATCCCGGCCAGCGAGGTCTCGCCGCGGCGCACGAGCCGGATGGCGTCGCGGTCCTCGACCGTGCCGACGAGGCGGCGGTCGCGATCCACGACGTACGCGGCGGCGGACTGGGCGTCGCGCATGGTGCGCAGCGCGGTGCGCGGACCGGCCGACTCCGCGACGACCGGGCGGGGCCGCTCCATGACGGCGGACGCCGTGAGCACACGGGCGCGGTCGACGTCCTGCACGAACTGCTCCACGTAGTCGTTGGCGGGATCGGTCAGGATGTCCTCGGGCGTGCCGATCTGCACGATCCGGCCGTCGCGCATGACCGCGATCCGGTCGCCGAGGTACATCGCCTCGTTGAGGTCGTGCGTGATGAACACGATCGTCTTGCCGAGCGTCGCCTGCAGCTCCAGGAGCTGGTCCTGCATCTCGCGGCGGATGAGCGGGTCGAGCGCGCTGAACGCCTCGTCCATCAGCAGGATCTCGGCGTCGGCGGCGAGCGCGCGGGCGATGCCGACGCGCTGCTGCATGCCGCCGGACAGCTGCGAGGGGAGCTTGTCGCCCCACCCCGCCAGGCCCACCAGCTCGAGGATCTCGGTCGCCCTCGCCACGCGCTCCGCCCGGGCAACGCCCCGCAGCTCGAGCGGATAGGCGACGTTGTCGACGACGCTGCGGTGGGGCAGCAGGGCGAAGTGCTGGAACACCATGGCGACGCGGTCGCGGCGCAGCTCGCGCAGGCGCGCCGGGGAGGCGCCGGTGAGCTCGTCGTCGCCGAGCGTGATCCGGCCAGCCGTGGCGTCGTGCAGGCCGTTCAGCATGCGGATGAGGGTGGACTTGCCCGAGCCGGACAGACCCATCACGACGAAGATCTCGCCGCGTCTGACCTCGAACGAGGCGTCGATCACGGCGGCGGTCGTGCCGGGCCCGAGGCGGTCTCGGGGCGTGCCGGAGCGCAGGCGCTCGACGGCTTCGTGGGGGCGGCGGCCGAAGATCTTGAAGATCCCGTCGGCGCGCAGCGCGATATCTCTGTCGGTCATCGTTCTCCTCTGCCGGTGCGCAAGGCCGGTGATCGGTAACGGTCCGGGCAGACGAAGGCCGGAGCGGCTCCGGCGCTCCACGGTCGTCTCGGGAGTGACGGTGGTGGATCGTCGGCCATACGCCCGTCGCGACGGCGACGGCCGCGGGCCTGAATGGCGGGGGAACCGGCGGGTTCCCGGGTGGCTCGAGACGCGATGCGCATCCCGAACCGGCGCCCCGCCAGCCTATCGATCGTGCGGCGAATGTCCATTCGAGGCGGCCGCGCTGGCGCGTCGCGGGCGCCCGGCGCGGCCGCCCGATCCGCGTGTTTCCGGGCATCCGGCCGCCGCCGGGATCGTGACGGAACCGTGACCGGCCCGGGGGCTGACAGGATGGAGGGATGACCCGTCTGCACGTGCCCGTCCACCTCCGCTGGGGGGACATGGACGCCTTCAACCATGTCAACAACGCCACGCTCGTGAAGATCCTCGAGGAGGCCCGCGTGCGGGCGTTCTGGGTCCACGAGGACCCCGCGCAGAGCGCGCCGACGGCGGTGTTCGCGCACGACATGCGGGTGGGTGAGGACGGGCCGTTCCTGACCCTGATCGCGCAGCAGGGCATCGAGTACCTCGCCCCGATCCCGTACCAGCAGGCCCCGCTGGATGTCCGGCTCTGGTTCACGCGGTTCGGGGGATCCTCGGCGGAGATCGCCTACGAGGTGTGGGGCGGTCCCGGCGACGAGACGCTGTTCGCGCGCGCCACCACGGTGATCGTCCTCGCCTCGCAGACCAGCGGGCGCCCCGTGCGGATGCCGGCGGCGCTGCGCGAGGCATGGGGGCCGTACCTCGAGGAGCCGGTCGCCGCGGCCGCGGCGCGATGAGTCGGCGTCCGCGGAGCCGCCCCCGCCGGATCTGCGAGAGACTGGAGGGGTGACAACCCCGAGCCCGACCGCGCGCATCGGCGCCGCCCTGCGCGAGGACTTCCCCTACTTCGCCGCCCACCCCGATGCCGTCTATCTCGACTCGGGGGCGACGTCGCAGCGCCCGGCCGAGGTGATCGACGGCGAGGCCGAGTTCGCGCGCCGCGACTATGCGGCGGTGCACCGCGGCTCGAGCATGGCCGCCGGCGAGGCGACGGCGGCGTTCGAGGACGCGCGCGAGCGCGTCGCGGCGTTCGTCGGCGCGGGCGAACGGGAGCTGGTGTGGACCGCCGGCGCGACGGACGCGCTCAACATCATCGCGCTGGGGATGGCGGACGCGTCCGCCGGCCTGGGCGATGCGCGCTTCGCGCTGGGCGCGGGCGACGAGATCCTCGTGACGCAGGCCGAGCACCACGCCAACCTCATCCCGTGGCAGCGCCTCGCGCGCCGCACGGGCGCGACCCTGCGGCACGTGCCGGTCGACGATCGCGGGCTCTGGACGATCGACGACCTGCGCGCGGCGCTCGGGCCCCGCACCCGCGTCGTGGCCTTCCCGCACGTGTCGAACGTGACGGCGCAGATCGCGCCGGTGTCCGACGTCGCGGAGGCGGCGCGGGCGGTCGGGGCGCTCACGGTGCTCGACGCGTGCCAGTCGGTGCCGCACCTGCCGGTGGACCTGCGCGGCCTCGGCGTCGACTTCGCCGCCTTCTCGGCGCACAAGATGCTGGGCCCGACCGGGATCGGGGCGCTGTACGGTCGCGCCGAGCTGCTCGACGCGCTGCCGCCGGCGCGCACGGGCGGCTCGATGATCACGACCGTGACGCTGGATGACGCCGAGTTCCTGCCGGCGCCGCACCGCTTCGAGGCCGGCACGCAGCCGGTGTCGCAGGCGGTCGGCTTCGGCATCGCGGCCGGGTACCTGTCGCGGCTGGGGATGGCCGAGGTGGCGGCGCACGAGGCGGAGATGGCCGGCCTGCTGGTCGACGCGGTGCGCTCGACCCCCGGCGTGCGGCTCGTCGGCCCGGAGGCGGGGGAGCCGCGCGGCGCGCTCGTGAGCGTGATCGTCGAGGGCGTCCACGCGCACGACGTGGGCCAGTTCCTCGACGACCGCGGGATCACCGTGCGCACCGGGCACCACTGCGCGCAGCCGCTGCACCGGCGGCTGGGCGTGGCGGCGACCACCCGCGCGAGCGCCTCGGTGTACACCACGGCCGACGACGTGGCGCGGTTCCGGGACGCGCTCGGCGAGGTGCGACGATTCTTCGGCGCGGACCGTGTGTCGGCGCCGACCGACCGGAGGGACGCGAAGTGAGCGATCTGGAAGGGCTGTACCGCGAGCTGATCATGGATCACTCGCGCGACCCCTACGGCAAGGGCGACCCGAGCGCGCTCGCGCACACCCACCACGAGCTGAACCCCTCGTGCGGCGACGAGATCACGCTGGGCGTGACGCTCGACGACGCCGGGCGGATCGCGTCGCTCGCGTGGGACGGACAGGGCTGCAGCATCTCAATGGCCTCCGCGTCCGTGATGTCCGAGCTGATGGAGCACGCCGACCGCGACACCGCGCTCGCGCGGATTGGGGAGTTCCGCGAGATGCTGCGCTCGCGCGGCGCGGTCGAGCCCACCGAGGAGCTCGGCGACGCCGCGGCGTTCCAGGGGGTCGCCAAGTACGTCATGCGCATCAAGTGCGCCATGCTCGGCTGGGTGGCGCTGGAGGCGTGCCTGAGGGAGTCGCAGGCCGCCTGACGATGCGGCGCGCGGGAGCGCGCCGGTCAGCCCGCATCGGGCACGCGCGCCATGAACTCCTGGGCGACGCTCGCGACCAGCACGCCGTCGCGGCGGTACAGGCGCCCCAGGGCGAGACCCCGGCCGCCCTGCGCGCTAGGCGATTCCTGCGCGTACAGCAGCCACTCGTCGGCCCGCGCCGGGCGGTGCCACCAGATCGCGTGGTCGAGGCTCGCCGTCTTCATGCCGGGGGTGTTCCATGCCACCCCCGCGGCCCGCAGCACGGTGTCCTGGATCGTGAAGTCGCTGAGGTAGGCGAGCGCGGCGCGGTGCAGCACCGGGTCGTCGCCCAGCGGACCGCGCACGCGCGTCCACACCGCCTGGCGGGGCGAGGGCTCCGCGACCTCGTGCCAGATGTCGCTCGTGGTGTGACGCACCTCGATGGGATTGAGCCGGAGCAGGCGCCGCGACAGGGGATCGGCCGGCGTCTCGGCCGGGTCCGGCAGGTCCTCCGGCGCGGGGACGTCCGGCATCGGGAGCTGATGCTCGAAGCCGGGATCGTCGTCCTGGAACGAGGCGATCGCCGAGAAGATCGGCACGCCGTCCTGATACGCCTGGATGCCGCGGCGCGCGAACGAGCGGCCGTCGTGGATGCGCGAGACGCCGAACGTGATCGGCTTGGTGACGTCTCCCGGCCGCAGGAAGTAGCCGTGCAGGGAGTGGGGGAGCCGATCGGCCCCGAGGGTGCGCGCGGCGGCCACGACGGTCTGCCCCAGCACCTGGCCGCCGAACACCCGGCCGTTCGGCATCGGGTGCGAGTCGCCGACGAAGATGTCGGCGGAGGTGCGGGCGCGCGACTCCTGCAGATCCAGCACGCAGAGGAGCATCGCGAGGGGGTCGGTGGGCAGCTCGCTGGTCACGAGAAAGTAGTCTAGGTCGGATGTCTCCCCGACTCCGTCTGGCCGATGCCGATTCCGCGCGTGACGCCCTGACCTTCGCCGGTCGCGCCGCGCAGGCCGGCGCCGACGGCGTGCGGCTGCAGGGCGCGGGCGGGGTGCTCGCGATGACCGCGGCCCCGCTGGCGCCGCAGGGTCTGCTGGACCGGACGCCCACGGTGCTGGCGATGCGCGTGCTGGCGGCGGACCCGGAGCTGGAGTGCGACCTCGTCGTCGCGGAGCTCGCGGCGAGCGACGAACCCGCCGCCCTGGCGCTGCCGGACACGGCCATCGCGCCGGCGTGGGCGGGCATCGCGCCGCCGCGCGCGGGCTGGGAGCCGCGCGGCCGGATCGCGGCCGCCACGCTAGCGAGCCGCGCGCAGTGGGGCATCGCCGCCGTCGCGGAGCGGCTGCCGCAGAACCCGGGCGAGGACGCGGTGCGCGCGATCCGCGGCGCCGTCTGGGGCGCGCCCGACGAGGAGCTGCTGGGCCTGCCCCTCGGGGTGGCGTTCGCCGCGTTCGCGTTCGGCTTCATCGGCGGCGAGGAGGACGCGCGCGTGACGCAGGCGGGCCGCTGGACGCGCGTCACGCTGCGCCGCGGTCACGTCCTCACGCGGGGACCGGCCGTGAGCGGGCTGACCCCCGTGCGCGCCACGGGGCGCTGACCCGGCGTCAGGGCTCGGGTGTGGGCTCGAACGTGTTCACCATCGCGTGGGCGGCGCGCTCCAGGTAGTCCCACAGCGTCGCGCGGTGCAGGGGCGACAGGTCGAGCTCGTCGACCGCGGCGCGCATGTGCGCGAGCCAGCGATCGCGCGCGTCCGGGTTGACGTGGAACGGCGCGTGCCGCATGCGCAGCCGCGGGTGCCCGCGCCGCTCGCTGTAGGTGGTGGGACCGCCCCAGTATTGCTCGAGGAACAGCATCAGGCGATCGCGGGCCGGCCCGAGATCCTCCTCGGGGTACATCGGCCGCAGCACGGGATCGTCCGCGACGCCGCGGTAGAACGCGTCGACGAGGCGCGCGAACGTCGCCCGGCCGCCGACCTGCTCGTAGAACGTCGGCTCCTCGGTCATGGCGCCTCCGTGCTCGGCGTGTCGGGCTCGGCGTCCTCGGGGGCCGTGGCGGTGTGCGCGCCGCGACGGGGGTGCCACGTGGGCCGCTCCGGGATCGGGTGCGGCCGGGTCGGCGGGTTCACGCCGCGCACGCGCAGCGCGCCCTCCACCCCCGTCAGCTCGACGCTCGCGAGCCCGGGCAGGTCGATGTCGCGCGCGCGCATCTCCTCCCGCAGGCGGCGGCGCAGCTCCGCCGCGACGTCCTCCTTGGTGCTCGGCTTCGCCTTCAGCACGAGCCGGAACACGAGCGTGTCGCCGCCGATCGTCTCGAGACCCCACACCTCGGGGTCGCCGATGATGCGCGAGCGCCACGTCGGGTCGTGGGTGAGCTCGGACGCCACGCCGGAGGCGATGTGCTCCACCTCGTCGATGTCGACATCGAGCGGGAGGCTGAGGTCCAGCACCACGCGCGACCAGCCCTGCGACATGTTGCCGATGCGGGTCACCTCGCCGTTGCGCACGTACCAGAGCGTGCCGTTCACGTCGCGCACGTGCGTGATGCGCACGCTGACGTACTCCACCACGCCCGAGGCGAGGCCGAGGTCGACGACGTCGCCGATGCCGACCTGATCCTCGGCCACGATGAAGATGCCGTTGAGCACGTCCTTGACGATGTTCTGCGCGCCGAAGCCGAGACCGGCGCCCACCGCGGCGCTCAGCAGGGCGAGCGATCCCAGCAGCTCGGGGTTGACGATTTGCACGCTCAGCAGGATCGCGATGATCACCATCGTGACGTTCACGATGTTGCTGAGGATCGTGCCCAGCGTGCGGGAGCGCTGCACGATGCGGACCGAGGCGAGCGGCGTGCGATCGATCGCGCGGGTGTCGGCGACGTCGGCCTTCTTCTTCGCGCCCTGCACGATGCGCTTGACGACGCGGCGGATGATGACGCGCAGGATCCAGGCGATCACGAAGCAGACAGCCAGGGTGATCGCCACCCCCAGTGCCTTCAGCCCGACATCGCCCAGCGTCTGCAGCACCCGCGTCCAGAAGTCGGGGCTGGTGGGATCGGCCATGTCCAGCGGTCGCATCGTCCGCCCTCCTCGCTCCGGTCAGCTCACTCCGCGTCGCGCGCCTGCGCCGTCAGGGCGCGCTCGACGCCCGCGAGGCACTCGTGCACGATCCGGCGCAGCGCGGCGGGCGCGTCCGGGTGAGCGGCCAGCCACGCGCGCGTGGCGTCGCGCAGCTCGGCGTTGGCCAGCGGCGCCGGGTACAGCAGCTCCACGAGGTACGAGGCGATCTGGTAGGTGCGGCCCTCCCAGACCGGCAGCAGCATGTCGAAATAGGCCGGGATGAACGCCGTCAGCTGATCGCGGGTCGCCGGGTGCACGAACCCCGCGGCGGCGGAGCGCACGACCGTGTTCGGCAGCGTGTCCTCGTCGACGAGCGACGTCCACGCGGCCCGCTTCGCCTCGGCGGTCGGCATCGCGGCACGCGCCTGCGCGGCGAACTCGCCGCCCTTGGCGGTGTTGTCGGCCGCGAGCGCCGCATCGATCGCGGCCGTGTCGGCGACGCCGCCGGCGGCGAGCGAGATGAGTAGCTGCCAGCTCAGGTCGGTGTCGATCGTCAGCCCGTCGAGCACCAGCTCGCCGTCGCGCAGGCGCCGCACGTTCTCCCAGTGCGCGGCCGTCGACGCCGCCGAGGCGAACGACGTCGCCAGCTGCAGCTGCAGGTCGCTGCCCGGTGCGGCCTCCTGCAGCAGTGCCCACAGCGCGTCGGCGACCTTCGCGCGCGTGTCGTCCCGCCGATCCGGGGCGACGTACGCGTTGGCCGCGAGCAGCAGCTGCGACAGGGTGGTGCGGATCGTCGTCGACTCGGTCTCGGCGCCGATGTTGCGCAGCACGAGGTCGATGTAGTCGCTCGCGGCCATCTCGGCATCGCGCGTCTGGTCCCACGCGGCGCCCCACACGAGGGAGCGCGCGAGCGGGTCGGCGATGCGCGAGAGGTGGTCGATCGCGGTGGCGAGGCTGCGGTCGTCCAGGCGGATCTTCGCGTAGGCGAGATCCTCGTCGTTCAGCAGCACGAGCGCCGGGCGCGCGCGCCCCTTCAGCTCGGCGACCTCCGTCACGTCGCCGTCCACGTCGATCTCGATGCGGTGGGTGCGCACGAGCGCGCCGTCCTGCAGGTCGTAGAACCCGATGCCGAGGCGGTGCGGGCGGATCGTCGCGTAGTCGGCGGGGGCGGTCTGCAGCACGCGGAACCGCGTGATCCGGCCGTCCACGTCCTCTTCGATGACCGGGGAGAGCGTGTTCACGCCCGCCGTCTCGAGCCACTTCTTGGACCACGAGGTCAGCTCGCGGCCGCTCGTGCGCTCGAGCTCCACGAGCAGGTCGCTCAGCTCCGTGTTGGAGAACGCGTGCGTGCGGAAGTACGCGCCGACGCCGGCGAAGAAGGCGTCGATGCCCACCCAGGCGGCCAGCTGCTTGAGCACCGAGCCGCCCTTGGCGTAGGTGATGCCGTCGAAGTTGACCTGCACGTCCTCCAGATCGTTGATCTCCGCGACCACGGGGTGCGTGGAGGGCAGCTGATCCTGGCGGTACGCCCAGGTCTTCTCCATCGCGTTGAACGTGGTCCACGCCTCGGTCCACTCGGTCGCCTCGGCGGTGGCGATCGTGGAGGCCCACTCGGCGAACGACTCGTTGAGCCACAGGTCGTTCCACCACTTCATGGTGACGAGATCGCCGAACCACATGTGCGCGAGCTCGTGCAGGATCGTCACGACGCGGCGCTCCTTGACGGCGTCGGTGACCTTGCTGCGGAACACGTACGTCTCGGTGAACGTCACGGCGCCGGCGTTCTCCATGGCGCCGGCGTTGAACTCGGGGACGAACAGCTGGTCGTACTTCGCGAACGGGTACGGGTAGCCGAACTTCTCCTCGTAGTACGCGAAGCCCTGGCGGGTCTTCTCGAAGATGTAGTCGGCGTCGACGTGCTGCCACAGGCTCTTGCGGGCGAACACGCCGAGCGGGATGACGCGCCCCTCCGAGTTGGTCAGCTCCGAGCGGACGACCTCGTACGGTCCGGCGATCAGCGCCGTGACGTACGACGAGATGCGCGGCGTGGGCTCGAAACCCCACGTGGCGGTGACGCCGTCGTCGTGCGGGATCGGCTCGGGCGTCGGCTGGTTCGACACGACCTGCCACGCCGCCGGGGCGGTCACGGTGAACTGGAACGTCGCCTTGAGGTCCGGCTGCTCGAACACGGCGAACACGCGGCGCGAGTCCGGCACCTCGAACTGGGTGTAGAGGTACACCTCGCCGTCGACGGGGTCGACGAAGCGGTGCAGCCCCTCGCCCGTGTTGGTGTACTCGCAGTCCGCGTCGACCACGAGCTCGTTCTCGGCGGCGAGGCCCTCCAGGCGGATCCGCGAGTCGGCGAACACGACCTCGGGCTCGAGCTGGACGCCGTTGAGCGTGACCTCGCGCACCTCGCGGGCGATGAGGTCGATGAACGTCGACGCGCCCGGAGTCGCCGTGAAGCGCACGACGCTGCGCGAGCCGAACACCTCGTCGCCCTTGGTGAGGTCGAGCGTGACCGCGTAGGACTGGGTGTCGACCACGGCGCGACGCTCCTGCGCCTCGATGCGGGTGAGGTTCTCTCCAGGCACTAACAACTCCCTGATGGGTTCGGGGCACGGGGGAGGCCGGTCGGGGCCGGCAACTGCACCAGCCTACGTCGTCGTGCCGCGATCGGCATGGCGTTCGAGCCGGCGACGGCCGATTCTGCGTGCCGCCTGGGAGATCGATTTCTACAGCGGTGAGAAAATGTCGGGGTGAACACCGCCGAGACCGAGGTCACCGTTCCCTTCGCGTCCGCCGCCGCCTCCAGCGGCGCCCCGCACATCGAGGTGCCGGTCGCGTACGACGCCGTGATCCTGGCGAGCTTCGGCGGCCCGGAGGGGCAGGACGACGTGATCCCGTTCCTGCGCAACGTCACGCGCGGCCGCGGCATCCCGGAGGAGCGCCTCGAGGAGGTCGGCACCCACTACCGCGCCTTCGGCGGCGTCAGTCCGATCAACCAGCAGAACCGCGAGCTGAAGGCCGCGCTCGAGGCGGAGATCGCGCGGCGCGGACTGCACCTGCCGGTGTACTGGGGCAACCGGAACTGGGCGCCGTACCTGGAGGACGCCGTCTCGCAGGCGGCCGCCGACGGGCACCGCACGCTGCTGGGGCTGGCCACGAGCGCCTACAGCTCCTACTCGAGCGACCGCCAGTACCGGGAGGACTTCGCGCGGGTCCTCATCGACACGGGCCTCGGCACGGGGGATGACCCCGTCACGATCGACAAGGTCCGCCTGTTCTTCGACCACCCCGGTTTCGTCGAGCCGTTCTACGAGGGGGTGCGCGACGCGGTGCGCGGATGGCTGGGCGACGGCGTCGAGGCCGCCGGCATCCACATCCTGTTCTCCACGCACTCGATTCCCACGGCCGACGCGGAGCGGTCCGGCCCGCGCGATGTCGCGTGGCCCGAGGGCGGCGCGTACGTCGCGCAGCACCGGGCGGTCGCCGCGCACATCATGGCGCGGCTGGCCGACGAGATCCCCGAGGCGGGCGCGATCGGCTGGGATCTCGTGTTCCAGTCGCGCTCCGGCCCGCCGACGCAGCCGTGGCTCGAGCCGGACGTGAACGATCGCATCGCGGAGCTCCCGGCCGCCGGCACGCGGGCCGTCGCGATCGTGCCGCTGGGCTTCGTGAGCGACCACATGGAGGTGATGTGGGACCTCGACAACGAGGCCATGGCCTCCGCCGCGGCCGCCGGGCTGCGGGCCGTGCGCACGCGCACCCCGGGCACGCACCCCGCGTTCGTGGCGGGGCTCGTCGACCTCATCGAGGAGCGCCTGAACGGCACGCCCGCGTCGCAGCGGCCCCACGTGACCGATCTGGGGCCCTGGTACGACGTGTCGCGCCCCGGCGACTGCGAGAACGCGCGGCTGGGGTTCCGGCCCGCCGCCGCGGGGCTCATCCCCTGAGCCGGCGCCCGATGGGGGAGAATCGACGCATGCGGATCCACATCGCCACGGACCACGCGGGTCTCGAGTTCTCGACGCAGCTTCAGCACCACCTGGCCGGTCAGGGCCACGAGGTCGTCGACCACGGGCCGGTGTCCTTCGACCCCCTCGACGACTATCCCGCGTTCTGCATCCGCGCGGCCCAGGCCGTCGTGGCCGATCAGGCCGCGGGCGTCGATGCGCTCGGCGTGGTCTTCGGCGGCTCTGGGAACGGCGAGCAGATCGCCGCGAACAAGGTCAAGGGCGTGCGCGCCGCGCTGGTGTGGAGCATCGCCACGGCCGAGCTGGCGCGCGAGCACAACGACGCGAACGTCATCGCGATCGGGGCCCGCCAGCACACCTTCGACGACGTCGTCGGGTTCATCGATCGCTTCATCGCGACGCCGTTCACGGGCGAGGAGCGCCACGTGCGCCGCATCGCGCAGATCGCCGACTTCGAGAACAACGGCACCCTGCTCCCGGATCCCCGTGCCTGAGGGCCACTCCGTCCACCGCATCGCCCGGCAGTTCGCCCGCAACTTCGTGGGGCACCGCGTCCGGGCGTCGAGCCCGCAGGGCCGCTTCGCCGCGGGCGCGGCGATCCTCGACGGGCGCACGCCGACGCTCGCCCGTGCGGTGGGCAAGCACATGTTCCTGGAGTTCTCCGGCGACGTCTGGCTGCGCGTGCACCTCGGCCTGTACGGCGCGTGGGACTTCGCCGGCGAGATCCTCGTCGACCCCACGATCGCGTCGGCGAACGGCCGCATGGGCCAGACGAACCAGCGCGGCACCGTCCTGGACGAACCCGTGTTCGACGCCGCGGGGGAGAACTCGCTGACGTCGATCGGCGCGCCCCGCAAGACCCGCGTGCACGTGCGCATGTCGGAGCAGACGCGCGGCCTCGACGACGCCGACGGGCACGAGGCCGACGACACGCCCTGGCCGCCGCCCGTCGTGGGCCAGGTGCGGCTGCGGCTGCTCACCGAGGCGACGTGCGCCGACCTGCGCGGCCCCACGGCGTGCGTCGTCGAGACGCGCGAGCAGGTGGACGCGGTGATCGCGCGCCTCGGCCCCGACCCGCTCGTGGGCGATCCCGGCGAGAACGAGGACCGCTTCGTGCGCGCCGTGCGCCGCCGCAACGTCGCGATCGGCCAGCTGCTGATGGATCAGGCCGTCGTCAGCGGGATCGGCAACGTGTACCGCGCCGAGCTGCTGTTCCGCGCCGGCCTGGACCCCCACACGCCGGGCCGGGTGATCCCCGAGGAGACGCTGCGCGCGCTGTGGCGGGACTGGGACGCGCTGCTGCGCATCGGCGTCGAGACCGGGCAGATGATGACGATGGACGGGCTCGAGGGCGATGCCTGGCGGCGGGCGATGGCCCATCGCGACGATCGTCACTGGGTGTATCACCGCGCCGGGCTGCCGTGCCGCGTGTGCGGCACCGAGATCGCGCTCGAGGAGATGCAGGCGCGCAAGCTGTACTGGTGCCCGAGCTGTCAGAAGTGAGGAGCGAGATGGAACGCGGATCCGTCGTCGACGTCATCGCCAATGTGCGGATCGCGGGCGAGGGTCGCGAGCTCATGCCGCTGGCGATGGTGGACCCCGCCGCGCCGTACGACGTGTTCCTGCGGGACGGCCGGATCCTCGACATCGCGCCGGCCGGCAACGCGCGCCGGCACGGTTCGGTGCTCGACGCCGAGCGCGCGTGGCTCATCCCCGGGCTGTGGGACCATCACGTCCACCTGCTGCAGTGGGCGCTCGCGCAATCGCGCGCGTCCGCGGAGCACGCCGCCTCGCCGGCGGAGGCGGCGGCCCTCGCGGCCGCGCAGCCGGCCGGAGACGACGGCCGCCGCGTGCTGCAGCGCTGGCGCGACGGGCTGTGGGCCGAGGCGGCGACGCTCGAGGCGCTCGATGCGGCCACGGGGGAGGTGCCCACCTACCTCATCGCCGCGGACTCGCACGCGGTGTGGCTGAACTCGGCGGCGTTCCGCCGCGAGGGCCTCGCGCCGGACCCGTCCGGCGTGCTGCGTGAGGACGACGCCTTCCGCCTGATCAGCGCCCTCAACCAGGTGTCCGACGCCGCGGCGGACCGCGCCGTGCGGCGCGCGGCGGATGCGGCGGCCGCGCGCGGCGTGGTCGGGGTGTGGGATCTCGAGTTCGGCTGGGAGCTGCCGGCCTGGCGTCGCCGCGTCGCCGACGGATGGGACGGGCTGCGCGTGTACGCCGGCATCTACCCGGAGCACCTCGAGACGGCGATCGCCGATGGCCTGCGGACGGGGGAGGCGATCGACGGATCGCCGCTCGTGCGCGTCGGCATGCTCAAGGTGCTCGCGGACGGCTCCCTCGGCACCCGCACCGCGTGGACGACCGATCCCTACGGCGGCGATCCGCATCACCACGGCGCGCACAACGTGTCGCCCGAGCGGATGGTCGAGCTCGTGGTGCGCGCCGCCGGCGCGGGCATCGCGACGACGATCCACGCGATCGGGGACCGCACGAACGCCGCGGCGCTCGACGCGTTCGCGCGCGCCGACGTGCCCGGGCGCATCGAGCACGCGCAGCTGGTCGCCGCGGCCGACATCCCGCGGTTCGCCCGCCTGGGCGTCTCCGCGAGCGTGCAGCCGCAGCACGCGCTCGACGACCGCGACCTCACCGAGCGCTACTGGGGTGGTCACCGGGCGCTGCCGTACCCGCTGCGCGCCTTCCGGGACGCGGGCGTCGACATCCTGCTGGGCTCGGACGCTCCCGTGGCGCCGCTGGACCCGTGGGCGGCGATGGCGGCCGCGGTGTTCCGCACCGACGACGAGCGCGAGCCGTGGCATCCGGAGCAGGCGCTCGATGCCCGCACCGCCCTCGCCGCCTCGACCGCCGGCGGCAGCGGCGATCCGCAGACGATCGAGCCGGGATCGCCCGCCGACCTCGCGATCGTCGCGGCCGACCCGCTCGCGGCCGGGCGCGACGAGCTGCGCTCCCTGCCGGTGCACGCGACGCTCCTCGGCGGCCGGCTCACGCACCTGTCCTGAACGGGACCGTCCCGAACATGACGATGCCCCGGGCCGATCGGCCCGGGGCATCGTGCCGGCGTGTTACTCGGCCAGGTGCGCGACGAGGAACCAGCGGTCCTTCTCGAGACCGGCCTTGATGCCGATCGCGACGTCCTGGCTGGTCAGGTCGACCTCGTCGAGTCCGTCGATCGCCGCCTGCAGGTCGGCGAGGACGCCGTCGATGTCGGCGACGACCTTCGCGATCACGTCGGACGACTGCTCGAAGCCCGCGCCGACGGCCGTGGCGGGGACCTTCTCCGCGATCGTCTGCAGGCGGGCGTCGATCGGCAGCCCGAGGGCCACGATGCGCTCCGCGGCCTCGTCGGCCCAGTCGCCCGCGTGGGCGACGAGCGTGTCGAGGAACTCGTGCACGCCGACGAAGTTGGCGCCGCGCACGTGCCAGTGCGCCTGCTTGCCGTTGACGACGAGGGCCTGAAGGCCCAGGACGACCGGGGCGAGGAACTGCGACGTGGCGGCCGCGACGGTCGGGTCGGCTGCGGTGGTCTGAATGGTGAGCTTGCTCATGATGCCTCCCGTGGTGTGCGAGCGGAATCCATCGCCCGGATCCCTCTGTGTTCAACCGTGCCCCAGCAAGGGGCATTCCGCAAGCAAGTGAAGGCTGGGCTAATTCGGTGTTGATCAGGGCAAAGCAAGCCTGGCCTAACCGGCGTGGCACCATGAAGCCATGACCATCGCCCATGGAGCCTCCGTGCTCGCCCTGCCCGGCGCGACGCCCGCGATCGATCCCGGCGCGTTCGTCGCCGATGGTGCCCGCGTCGTCGGCGACGTGCACCTCGCCGAGCGCGTCAGCGTCTGGTACAACGCCGTGGTGCGCGGCGACGTCAACACCATCCGGATCGGCGCGCGCAGCAACGTGCAGGACAACGTGTCGATCCACGTCGACGGGGGACACCCCGCCGCGATCGGCGAGGACGTGTCGATCGGGCACAACGCCGTGGTGCACGGCTGCACGATCGGGGACGGGTCCCTGATCGGCATGGGCGCCGTCGTCCTGTCGGGCGCCGTGATCGGGGAGGGCTGCCTCGTCGCCGCCGGCACGGTGGTGCGCGAGGGCGAGATCGTGCCGCCGCGATCGCTCGTCGCCGGCGTTCCGGGGAAGGTGCGGCGCGCCCTGAGCGAGGACGAGGTCGAGCGGCTGCGCGACAACGCGCGCCGCTATCTCGACACCGCGGCGCGACACGCGCGGGCGTCCGCGGGGTCCTGATCCGCGAGGCGGGTCCCGTTCGGCGGCCGTGCGCGCGTCGGCTAGACTCGTACGCGCTGCCCGGCAGTCCGGGGATGTAGCTCAATGGTAGAGCCCCAGTCTTCCAAACTGGTCACGCGGGTTCGATTCCCGTCATCCCCTCCACGTCCTCCTCTGCGTCGCGCCGCCGTGCCGACTCGCCGTCGCTCGGCGCTCGATCGCGTCGGCTAGACTCGTGGGGGCCGTTTCGCATTCCCGCTCCGCGGGACACCCCGGGGCGTAGCTCAGCTTGGTAGAGCGCCCGCTTTGGGAGCGGGAAGTCGCAGGTTCAAATCCTGTCGCCCCGACGAAAACGGCCCAACAGACCTGAAGCCCCGTGCGGTCCGCGCGTGGGTCCGTCACGAGGAGAAGCAACCAGCATGGTCAACAGCACCGTCGAGAAGCTCAGCCCGACGCGGGTGAAGCTGCACATCACGGTCAGCCCCGAGGAGCTCAAGCCGAGCATCCAGCACGCGTACGAGCACATCGCGCAGGACGTGCAGATCCCCGGCTTCCGCAAGGGCAAGGTGCCTGCTCCGATCATCGATCAGCGCATCGGCCGCGGCGTCGTCATGGAGCACGCCGTCAACGAGGGCCTCGACACCTTCTACCGCCAGGCGGTCGCCGAGAACGGCCTCAAGGTGCTCGGTCGTCCGTCGGCCGAGATCGTCGAGTGGCCGAGCGAGAAGGACTACTCGGGCGACCTGGTCGTCGACATCGAGACCGACGTGCGCCCCGAGTTCGAGGTCCCCGCGTACGAGGGCCTCAGGGTCGAGGTCGACGCGATCGAGGTCGACGAGGCCAAGGTCGACGAGGAGCTCGACCGCCTGCGCTCGCGCTTCGGCACGCTCGTGACCGTCGACCGCCCCGCCACGAAGGGCGACTTCGTGGAGCTCGACCTCGTCGCCACGATCGACGGCGCCGAGATCGACCGCGCCGAGGGCGTGTCGTACGAGCTCGGCTCGGGCGAGCTGCTCGAGGGCACCGACGAGGCCATCGAGTCGCTCACCGCCGGTGAGGCCACCACGTTCACCTCCAAGCTGGTCGGCGGCGAGCACGCCGGCGAGGAGGCCGAGGTCTCGGTCACGGTCAAGGCCGTCAAGGAGCGCGAGCTGCCCGAGGCCGACGACGACTTCGCCCAGATGGCGAGCGAGTTCGACACGATCGCCGAGCTGCGCGAGAGCCTCGCGGAGCAGACCAAGACGCGCGGCGCCTTCGCGCAGGCGTCGGCGGCGCGCGACAAGCTCATCGAGCAGCTGCTCGAGGCCGTCGAGATCCCCGTGCCGGCCTCGCTCGTCGAGGACGAGGTGCACCGCCACCTCGAGCAGGAGAACCGTCTCGAGGACGACGAGCACCGCGCCGAGGTCACCGAGGCGAGCGAGAAGCAGTTCCGCACGCAGATGCTGCTGGACGCGATCGCCGAGCAGCTCGACGTGAAGGTCTCGCAGGACGAGTTCACGCAGTACCTGCTGCAGTCGGCCGGCCAGTACGGCATGGCCCCGCAGGACTTCATCCAGGCGATCCAGCAGGGCGGCCAGCTGCCCGCGCTCATGGGCGACGTCGCGCGCAACAAGGCGCTGTCGATCGTGCTCGGCAAGGTCCAGGTCGTCGACACCAACGGCGCGCCCGTCGACGTGTCGGACTTCGCCCTCACGGAGGACCAGGCCGCGGTCGACGAGGACGAGGACGCCGCGGAGGACGAGGCCGACAAGGCCGAGTGATCCGACGCGATCGGAGGGGCGGGTGCGCGAGCGCCCGCCCCTTCGTCGTCCCCGGGCGAGGCCGTCGGCGGCCGCCGACGCGGGCCGGGGGACACGCGCCTATGCCCACGGCGAACACGGGCGGGGGCGCGGAATCGCGCCGGTAGTGTCGTATCGACGCACCATCGAATGGAGTGAGAATGCCCGAACCGCTGATGGCACAGAGTGTCTTCGACCGGCTGCTGAAGGACCGCATCATCTGGCTTGGCTCGGAGGTGCGCGACGACAACGCGAACGAGATCTGCGCGAAGATCCTGCTGCTGGCCGCCGAGGACCCGAACAGGGACATCTACCTCTACATCAACTCGCCCGGCGGCTCGATCACCGCGGGCATGGCGATCTACGACACGATGCAGTTCGTGCCGAACGACATCGTCACGGTCGGCATCGGCATGGCCGCGTCGATGGGCCAGCTGCTGCTCACGAGCGGCACGAAGGGCAAGCGGTACATCACGCCGAACGCCCGCGTGCTGCTGCACCAGCCGCACGGCGGCTTCGGCGGCACCGCGAGCGACATCCAGACGCAGGCCCAGCTGATCCTCGACATGAAGCGCCGCCTGGCGGAGATCACGGCCGCGCAGACGGGCAAGACCGTCGAGCAGATCAACCAGGACGGCGATCGCGACCGGTGGTTCACGGCGGAGGAGGCGCTCGAGTACGGCTTCGTCGACCACATCCGTGAGCACGCGCAGGACGTCGTCGGCGCCGGCGGCACCGATCGCGATGCGGACTGAGGCGAGAGAGACAAGGACAACAGGAGAGATGCACACCCCCTACACCTCCACGCCGCAGGGCCTCCAGGTGCCCTCGAGCCGCTACATCCTGCCGCAGTTCGAGGAGCGCACGGCCTACGGCTACAAGCGCCAGGACCCGTACAACAAGCTCTTCGAGGACCGCGTGATCTTCCTCGGCGTGCAGGTCGACGACGCGTCGGCCGACGACGTCATGGCGCAGCTTCTCGTGCTCGAGAGCCAGGACCCCGATCGCGACATCATCATGTACATCAACTCGCCGGGCGGCTCGTTCACCGCCATGACGGCGATCTACGACACGATGCAGTACATCTCGCCCCAGATCCAGACCGTGGTGCTGGGGCAGGCGGCCTCCGCCGCCGCCGTGCTGCTCGCGGCCGGCGCGCCCGGCAAGCGCCTGGCGCTCCCGAACGCCCGCGTGCTGATCCACCAGCCCGCCGTCGGCGAGGCCGGCCACGGTCAGGCCTCGGACATCGAGATCCAGGCGGCCGAGATCATGCGCATGCGCACGTGGCTCGAGGAGACGCTGTCGAAGCACTCGAACAAGTCGGTGGAAGAGGTCCACAAGGACATCGACCGCGACAAGATCCTCGGCGCGGCCGATGCCGTCGAGTACGGCCTGGTCGACCAGGTGCTCACCACCCGCAAGCGGACGCCGCTGGCGAAGTGAACCCGCGAAGGCCCCGGCGATCACGTCGGGGCCTTCGTTATCGACCGGATATCGAAGCGGCGTGTGATGCCGAGACGGTGTCGGTGGCAGCGATTAGGCTCGGAAACAATCCGCGGGATCTTCAGGAGGACTCATGGCTCGCATCGGTGAGAGCGCCGACCTGTTCAAGTGCTCCTTCTGTGGCAAGAGCCAGAAGCAGGTCCAGCAGCTCATCGCCGGTCCCGGCGTGTACATCTGCGACGAGTGCGTCGAGCTGTGCAACGAGATCATCGAGGAGCGGATGGCCGAGGCCTCGCCCAGCGGCGAGACGGCGGACTTCGACCTGCCCAAGCCGCGGGAGATCTTCCACTTCCTCGAGGAGTACGTGATCGGCCAGGAGGACGCCAAGCGCGCCCTGTCCGTCGCGGTCTACAACCACTACAAGCGGGTGCGCGCCCGCGGCGAGCTCAAGCCGGCCGAGCAGAAGGCCGAGGACGTCGAGGTCGCCAAGTCCAACATCCTCATGCTGGGGCCCACCGGCTGCGGCAAGACCTACCTCGCGCAGACGCTGGCCAAGCGGCTCAACGTGCCGTTCGCGGTCGCCGATGCCACCGCGCTCACCGAGGCGGGCTACGTGGGCGAGGACGTCGAGAACATCCTGCTCAAGCTGCTGCAGGCCGCCGACTACGACGTCAAGCGCGCCGAGACCGGCATCATCTACATCGACGAGGTCGACAAAATCGCCCGCAAGGCCGAGAACCCGTCGATCACGCGCGACGTCTCCGGTGAGGGCGTGCAGCAGGCGCTGCTGAAGATCCTCGAGGGCACCGTGGCGTCCGTGCCGCCGCAGGGCGGCCGCAAGCACCCGCACCAGGAGTTCATCCAGATCGACACCACGAACGTGCTGTTCATCGTCGCGGGGGCGTTCGCCGGGCTCGAGGACATCATCTCGGCGCGCGTCGGCAAGCACGGCGTGGGCTTCGGGGCGCCGCTGCACGACCGCACGCAGGACGACACGCTGTTCAGCGAGGTGCTGCCGGAGGACCTGCACAAGTTCGGCCTGATCCCGGAGTTCATCGGCCGCCTTCCCGTGGTCGCGTCGGTGAACCCGCTCGATCAGGACGCGCTCATGGAGATCCTCACCAAGCCGCGCAACGCGCTGGTCAAGCAGTACCAGCACATGTTCGCCCTCGACGGCGTCGAGCTGCAGTTCGAGGAGGACGCCCTGCGCGCCATCGCCGACCTCGCGGTGGAGCGCAAGACCGGCGCGCGCGGGCTGCGCGCGATCCTCGAGGACGTGCTCGGCCCGATCATGTTCGAGATCCCCTCGGACGACGAGGTCGAGACCGTGATCGTCACGCGCGCCGCCGTGCAGGACGGCGCCGAGCCCACCCGCGTCCTCCGCCAGCACAAGAAGTCCGCCTAACCGCATTCGTCGAGCGGAGGCGCGCAGCGCCGGAGCGCGGGGCCCTCAACGCCGTGACGTCCGGTGCCTGATCTCGACTCCGCGGCTGCGCCGCTGCGCTCGATCCGTCTCCGCTCGCTTCGCTCGGTCGACGAGCGGTGGGCGGTTCGTCGACCGGAGGCGCGCAGCGCCGGAGCGTGCGGCCTTCAACGCCGTGACGTCCGGTGCCTGATCTCGACTCCGCGGCTGCGCCGCTGCGCTCGATCCGTCTCCGCTCGCTTCGCTCGGTCGACGAGCGGCGGGCGCTCGTCGACCGGAGGCGCGCAGCGCCGGAGCGGAGACGGCTCGAGCGAGCGCAGCGAGTCGAGAGCGGGGGCCCGGTGCGGATCCCACGGTTCGTCGACCGGAGGCGCGCAGCGCCGGAGCGGAGACGGCTCGAGCGAGCGCAGCGAGTCGAGAGCGGGGCTCCCGACCCGCAAAGGGCGCCGGTCAGTCCGCGAGGCCGCGGCGCTTCAGCAGCGGCTCGATGCGCGCATCGCGTCCGCGGAAGTCGCGGTACGCCTCGAGCGGGTCCTTCGCGCCGCCGACGCCCAGCAGGCGGGTGCGGAAGCGATCGCCGTTGGCGCGCGTGAGGCCGCCGTTCTCGCGGAACCACTCCACGGTGTCGGCGTCGAGCACCTCGCTCCAGATGTAGGAGTAGTACCCGGCGCTGTAGCCGCCCGCGAAGATGTGCTGGAAGTACCGCGACGAGTAGCGCGTCGGGACGGCGGGGTCGTCCAGCCCGATGTCGGCGAGCGCGGCGGCCTCGAAGGCGGCGACGTCGTCGACGGCCGCGGCCTGCTCGACGGTGAGCGTGTGCCAGGCCTGATCCAGCCACGCCGCCGCGAGGTACTCGCTCGTCGCGAAGCCCTCGTTGAAGGTGCCGGACGCCTGCAGGCGCTCGATGACGTCGGCGGGCAGCGGCTCGCCCGTCTCGACGTGCACGGCGTAGTTCGCGACGATCTCCGGCCACAGGATCCACATCTCGTTGACCTGGCTCGGGAACTCCACGAAGTCGCGATACACCTGGGTGCCGCCGAAGTGCGGGTAGGTGACGCGGGCGAACAGTCCGTGCAGGGCGTGCCCGAACTCGTGGAACAGCGTCGTCACCTCGTCGAGCGTGAGCAGGGTCGGCTCGCCGGGGGCCGGCTGCGGCACGTTGAGGTTGTTGACCACCACGGGGCGCGGATCGCCCAGGAGCTCGGACTGCACGACGATCGAGTTCATCCACGCGCCGCCGCGCTTGGTGTCGCGGGTGTACAGGTCGAGCAGGTACAGGCCGAGCGGGCTGCCGTCCTCGTTGAAGACCTCGAACGTACGCACGCCGGGGTGGTACGACGGCAGGTCCGCGCGCTCCCGGAACGTGAGCCCGTACATGCGGTTGGCGGCGTAGAACACGCCGTCCTGCAGCACCCGCTCGGCCTCGAACCACGGGCGCAGCGCGGTGGTGTCGAGGTCGTACTCCGCCTGACGGACCTTCTCGGTGTAGAACGCCCAGTCGTGCGCCTCGATCGGCTCGCCCGCGATCGCCTCCAGGGCCGCCTTCTCGCGGCGGGCGTTGCGCGCGGCCGGGGCGGCCAGGCGGCGCAGGCGCTCCTCGACGGCGGCGGGCGAGGCGGCGGTCTGATCGGAGGTGACGTACTCGGCGTGGCTGGCGTAGCCCAGCAGCCGGGCGCGCTCGGCACGCAGGCGCACGATCTCGAGCAGCACCGCCGAGTTGTCGTGCTCGTTGCCGCGCGCCGCGCGCGAGCGCGAGGCCGTCAGCAGGCGCTCGCGCACGTCGCGCCGCGTGAGCGAGGCGAGGTACGGGTGCCCGGTGTACAGCGTCAGCGAGATGAGGTAGCCGTCGATGCCGCGATCGCGCGCGGCCTGCGCGGCGGCGGAGATCTCGCCCTCGGTGAGCCCGTCCAGCTCGGCGGGATCGGTGACGACGAGCGCCAGGTCGTTCGTGTCGGCGAGCAGGTTCTTCTCGAACTGGGTCGTGAGCGTCGACAGCCGCCCGTTCAGCTCGGTCAGGCGCTGCTTGGCCGCGTCGTCGAGCCCCGCGCCCGCGCGCTGCATCTCGCGGTAGCGGCGCTCGAGCAGGTACCGCTGCTCGGCGTCGAGACCCAGCTCGTCGATCCGCTCGTGCAGGGCGGCGATCCGCCCGAACAGCCGGGCATCGAGCTGGATGGCGTCCTCGTGGGCCGCCCGCAGCGGTGCGAGCGTCTCGCCGATCTCCTGGATCTCGGGCGTCGCGTGTGCCGAGTTGACGGTGTAGAACGCCCGGCTCACGCGATCGAGCAGCTGGCCGGATCGCTCGAGCGCGACGACGGTGTTGTCGAACGTCGGCTCCTCGGTCTGCGCCGTGATGGCGGCGATCTCCTCGAGGTGCTCCGCGAAGGCCCGCTCGAATGCCGGCAGGTAGTGCCGCGGCTCGATGGCGGCGTAGTCCGGCAGGCCGTAGGGGAGCGGGGACGGGGCGAGGAGGGGGTTGAACTCGAGATCAGTCACCCCGTCAGCCTACGTGTCCGCCTCGCGGCGACCCGGCATCACTCCATCGGGTCGAAGCGACGAGAGAACGCCCGGCCGTCCGCGTCGACCGACACCTCGATGCCGGTGTCGAGCTCGGCGATCGGGCGTCCCTCGAGCCAGGTCAGCGTCCACGACGGGGCCGGCTGACCCGGCGGCAGCGTCGACTCGACGCGGGCGATCTCGGCGCGGACGACGTCCGGGACGGATCGCGGCGGCTCATCGCCGGCGGACCAGCGGGTACCCAGCTGCATCATGCCTCCTCGGGGGCCAGCTCGATGCTCGTGACCGCCAGCTGCTCGCCCTCCACGATGGCGAGCTCGGCGATGCGGCCGACGGCGCGCAGGTCGGTCTCGGCGGCGCGCAGCTGCGCGAACTGCGCCGGGGGGACGGCGATCGTGGCGCTGGCGACTGGCGTCTTCTGCGAGGCCTTCGCCTCGGTCTTCGCGCGCCGGATGCCGATGAGCGCCTCGCTCGCGGCGGCCAGCACGGCGGGGTCGCCGCCCTGCCCCGACGGCGTCGGCCACGCGGCGGTGTGGACGGACCCCTCCTGGAACCACGACCACACCTCCTCGGTGGCGAACGAGATGACGGGGGCGAGCAGCCGCAGCAGCACCGACAGCGCCGTGCGCAGCGCCACGGCGGCCGAGGCGCCGGCCGCGCCGCCGCCGTACGCGCGCTCCTTGACGAGCTCGAGGTAGTCGTCGCAGAAGGTCCAGAAGAACGCCTCGGTGACCTCGAGGGCGCGCGCGTGGTCGTAGTTCTCCAGCGCGCGGGTCGCCTGGACGATCACGTCGTCGAGCGCGGCGAGCATCGACAGGTCGAGCGGCTCGGTGACGGCGGCATCGGCCGGAGCGGTGAAGCCGAGGACGAACTTGGCGGCGTTGAGGACCTTGATCGCCAGGCGGCGGCCGATCTTGATCTGCGTCGGGTTCTGCGGATCGAAGGCGGCATCGGCACCCAGGCGGCTCGACGCGGCCCAGTACCGGACGGCGTCCGAGCCGTGCTGCGCCAGGATGTCGGCCGGGGTGACGACGTTGCCCTTCGACTTCGACATCTTCTTGCGGTCCGGATCGACGATGAATCCGGAGATCGCCGCGTGGCGCCACGGCGCCCGATCGTCCTCGAGCGCGCTGCGCAGCAGGGTGGAGAACAGCCACGTGCGGATGATGTCCTGCCCCTGCGGGCGGACGTCGAACGGGGCGACGAGATCCCACAGCTCCGCGTCGCGCTGCCACCCGCCCGCCACCTGCGGGGTGAGCGACGAGGTCGCCCACGTGTCGAACACGTCGGTCTCGGCCTCGAAGCCGCCCGGCACGCCGCGCTGGGACTCGTCGTAGCCCGGCGGGACGTCGGTCGACGGGTCGACCGGGAGGGAGGCGGCGTCCGGGACGAGGACCCGCGAGTAGTCGCGTTCGCCGTTCTCGTCGAGCGCGTACCACACGGGGATCGGCACGCCGAAGAAGCGCTGCCGCGAGACGAGCCAGTCGCCCGTGAGACCGTTGACCCAGTTCTCGTACCGCACGCGCATGAACTCGGGGTGCCAGTCGATCTGCTCGCCGAGCTCGATCAGCCGCCGGCGCAGCTCCTCGGAGCGCGCGCCGTTGCGGATGTACCACTGGCGGGTCGAGACGATCTCGAGGGGCCGATCGCCCTTCTCGAAGAACTTCACGGGGTGCTGGAACGTCTTGCCGACCTCGATGAGCTCGCCCGACTCCTCGAGCAGTTCCACCATGCGCTTCTTCGCGCTGAAGACGGTCTTGCCCGCCAGCTCGGCGAACGCCGCGCGACCCGCCTCCGACGTGATCGCGTCCGGCGCGTCGGCGACGATGCGGCCGTCGCGTCCGATGATCGTGCGGTTGGGCAGGTTCAGCTCGCGCCACCACACGATGTCGGTCATGTCGCCGAAGGTGCAGATCATCGCGATGCCGGAGCCCTTGTCGGGCTGGGCGAGCGGGTGCGGCAGCACCGGGACCTCGACGCCGAAGACCGGGGTGGTCACCGTGGAGCCGAAGTGCGCCTGGTAGCGCTCGTCGTCCGGGTGCGCGACGAGCGCCACGCACGCCGCCAGCAGCTCGGGACGGGTCGTCTCGATGTGGATATCGCTGGAGCCGTCGCTCTTGTGGAAGGCGAGGCGGTGGTAGTTGGCGGGCTGGTCGCGATCCTCCAGCTCCGCCTGCGCGATCGCGGATCGGAAGTCGACGTCCCACAGCGTGGGCGCGAGGTCCTGGTACGCCTCGCCGCGCTCGTAGTTGCGCAGGAACGCGAGCTGGCTGGTGCGGATCGTCTCGTCCGAGATCGTGCGGTACGTCTGCGTCCAGTCCACCGAGAGCCCGAGCTGGCGCCACAGCGACTCAAAGGTCTTCTCGTCCTCGACCGTGAGGGTCTCGCACAGCTCGATGAAGTTGCGGCGGCTGATCGGCACCTGATCGGCCGGCTTCAGGCTCTTGGCGTTGCCCTGGAACGGCGGGGTGAAGTCGGGGTCGTACGGCAGCGACGGATCGCAGCGCACGCCGTAGTAGTTCTGCACGCGGCGCTCGGTGGGCAGGCCGTTGTCGTCCCAGCCGATCGGGTAGAACACGGTCTTGCCGCGCATGCGCTCGAAGCGCGTCTTCACGTCGGTGTGCGTGTACGAGAACACGTGGCCGATGTGGAGCGAGCCGGACGCCGTGGGCGGCGGCGTGTCGACGGAGTAGACCCCGGCGCGGCCGGACGCGCGGGCGGCGTCACGGTCGAAGAGGAACGTGCCGTCCTTCTCCCAGCGCTCACCCCACTTCGCTTCGAGTCCCTCGAGTGCGGGCTTGTCGGGGATGGCGGCCATGTCGGTGCTCCTCGTATGTGCGGCACGGTGTGTGCGTGCCTGAGTGTGGGGTCCGCCCCGAGTCTATCGGCCCACCCCGGGTGCCTCCCCGTGCCCCGCCCGCCCCCGCGTCGGGTTGTGATCGTCGCGCCCTGGCGATCCCGCGTCCGGCCGGCGCCGGCGCTCCGAAACGCAGGAGATCTCCCGAATCCCCGGATCGATCCGCGGGATTCCTCCTGAGTTTCGGGAGGCATCCTCGGTTTCGGGCAAGGGAGATCCGCACCGCCGCGTCGTCCACAGCCCGCGGACGCCGGGCGCGTTGTCCACAGATCGCATGCGGCCCGCCGCGCGGTGTGTGCGCACCGTCACGCTGGACGGATGGATCCCGTGACGATCGTCGCCCAGTGCGGCGGCATCGCGCCGGTGCGCGCGGTGCTCGACGCCGGCGTGTCGGCTGGTGCGGTGAAACGCGCGAAGCGGCACGGGCGCCTGATCCGCCCGCGCAATGGCTGGGTGGCCGTGCCGGGGGTGGATCCGGCGCTGCGCGCGGCGGCGGAGCTCGGGGTCGTGCTGACCTGCGTGACGAGGGCCGAGCGCGCGGGCCTGTGGACGTTCGGTGCCGCCGAGTACCACGTGGCGGCGGATCCCCGCCACGCACTGCCGCGCAGGACCACCGCGCACGTCCACTGGGCCCGGCCGGTCGTCGCCCGGCGCCCCGGCGTGCTGGAGGACGGCATCGAGAACACCCTGGTGCTGGTGGCCGAGTGCCGGCCGTTCGAGGAGGCGCTGGTCGTGTGGGAGTCGGCTCTGCACGCCGGGCTCGTCTCGCTCGCCGTGATGCGGCGACTCCGTCTCACCGAGCGCGTTCGCCGCGTGCTGGAGGCGACGGCGCCGTTCGCCGACTCCGGGGTCGAGACGGTCGTGGTGCCGCGCCTGCGCTGGATGGGCCTGCCGCTGCGGCGTCAGATCGTGATCGCGGGGCGACCGGTCGATCTGCTGATCGGCGACCGTCTGGTGCTGCAGATCGACGGCGGCCATCACATCGGTCCTCAACGTGACGCCGACAACGCCCACGATGCGACGCTGCGCCTCATGGGCTATCACGTCATCCGCGTCAGCTACCGACAGGTCTTCGATGACTGGCCGGCGGTGCAGGAGCGGATCATGCTCGCGGTCGCACAGGGACTGCACCTCGCGACCCCGTGACCCGCTCGCAAACACAGGATCATTCCCGAAACTCAGTATCCCCAGAGCCCGATCTGTCCTGAGTTTCGGGAGGCATCCTCGGTTTCGGGCGCGATCGACACGTCGACCAGCGTGGCGCCGACGAGATCGAGGGCGTCCACGGCCGCGTCGTCGATCGCGCACTCGGCGAGCGAGGCGTGGGCGAGGTCGACCGATCCCGTCAGGCCCGCGAACCGCACCCCCTGCGTGTCCGCGCGGCGTCGTGCGACGCCGGTGCCGAGGCGGGCGGGCAGGTCGGGTGCCGAGACGCGCGGCGGAACGGGACGCGGGGACGGTCGGGCCATGCGGCAACGGTATCCCCGGGGAGCGGAAGGCCGTAGAATCGAGGAAACGCATCGATCCGGCCATCACCGGGGAGCACGCGGAAGAACGGGGCCTCGGCCCTCAGTAGAACCGCGCGGGGCAGGCCCGTCACAGCCGCAGTGAGAGAGGCGTCGTTCGCACCGATCGGCGCAACGCGGGGTGGTACCGCGGCCATGTCGTCGAACGGCAGGTCGTCCTCGCAGTCCCCATGGAACTGCTGGAGTGAGATGACCTACCCGAAGTCACCGTTCGGTCCCGCCGCCGACGCCGCGGCCCTCGTCGCGAGCCCGCGCTTCCCGGACGTCGAGCGCGAGATCCTCGATTTCTGGGCCGAGGACGGCACCTTCCGCGCGTCGGTGGCGCAGCGCGACGGCGCGCCGGAGTGGGTGTTCTACGACGGCCCGCCGTTCGCCAACGGCCTGCCGCACTACGGCCACCTGCTCACCGGCTACGCGAAGGACCTGTTCCCGCGCTTCCAGACGATGCGCGGCAAGAAGGTCGATCGCGTGTTCGGCTGGGACACGCACGGCCTGCCGGCGGAGCTCGAGGCGATGAAGCAGCTCGGGATCACCGAGAAGAGCGAGATCCTCGACATGGGCATCGCCGAGTTCAACGGCAAGGCGCGCGAGTCGGTGCTGCGCTATATGGACGAGTGGGAGGCGTACGTCACCCGCCAGGCCCGCTGGGTGGACTTCGAGGGCGGCTACAAGACGCTCGACGCCACGTTCATGGAGAGCGTGCTGTGGGCGTTCAAGACGCTGCACGACAAGGGCCTGGCGTACGAGGGCTACCGGGTGCTGCCGTACTGCTGGCGCGACCAGACGCCGCTGTCCAACCATGAGCTGCGCATGGACGACGACGTCTACCAGATGCGGCAGGATCCGTCGGTGACGGTGTCGTTCCCGCTCACGGGCGAGAAGGCCGACGCGCTCGGGCTCGCCGGCGTGCGCGCCCTGGCGTGGACGACCACGCCCTGGACGCTGCCGACCAACTCGGCCCTCGCGGTCGGGCCGTCGATCGTCTACGCCGTCGTCCCGGTGGGCCCGCGCGGCGCGAAGGAGGGCGCCGAGGGCGCCGAGTTCCTGCTCGCCGAGGACCTCCTTCCCGGCTACGCGAAGGACCTCGGGTACGAGTCGGCCGACGAGGCGCGCGCCGCCGTGCGCGCCCGCGTGACGGGCGAGGAGCTCGGCGGGGTGCGGTTCGAGCCGCTGTTCGACTACTTCGCGGACGTCGAGAAGTGGGGCATGCACGACGCATGGCAGATCCTCGTCGACGACTACGTCAGCACGTCGGACGGCACCGGCCTCGTGCACCAGGCCCCCGCGTACGGTGAGGACGACAAGCGCCTGAGCGACGCGGCCGGCATCCCGACGATCGTGTCACTGGGCGACGACGGGCGCTTCCTGCCGTTCGTCTCGGACTTCGCCGGGCAGCTCTGGCTCGACGCGAACATGGACATCGTCCGCAAGCTGCGCGGCGAGGGGCGCCTGCTGCGCCTGCAGTCCTACGAGCACAGCTACCCCCACTGCTGGCGCTGCCGCAACCCGCTCATCTACAAGGCGGTCTCGAGCTGGTTCGTGCGCGTCACGGACATCAAGGATCGGCTGCTGGAGAACAACGAGCGCATCACCTGGGCTCCCGAGAACGTCAAGCACGGCCAGTTCGGCAAGTGGCTCGAGGGGGCGCGCGACTGGTCGATCAGCCGGAACCGGTTCTGGGGATCGCCCATCCCGGTGTGGAAGTCGGACGACCCGAACCACCCCCGCGTCGACGTCTACGGCTCGCTCGAGGAGCTCGAGCGCGACTTCGGCACGCTGCCGCGCAATGAGCGGGGCGAGGTCGACCTGCACCGCCCGTACATCGACGAGCTGACCCGCCCGAACCCCGACGACCCGACCGGCAGGAGCACGATGCGCCGGATCGAGGACGTCTTCGACGTCTGGTTCGACTCGGGGTCGATGCCGTTCGCGCAGGTGCACTACCCGTTCGAGAACAAGGAGTGGTTCGACTCCCACGCGCCGGCGGACTTCATCGTCGAGTACATCGGTCAGACGCGCGGCTGGTTCTACGTGATGCACGTGCTCTCCACCGCGCTGTTCGACCGCCCCGCGTTCACGGGCGTCTCGTGCCACGGCATCGTGCTCGGCAACGACGGGCAGAAGATGTCGAAGTCGCTGCGCAACTACCCGGACGTGTCGGAGGTGTTCGATCGCGACGGGTCCGACGCGATGCGCTGGTTCCTCATGTCGTCGAGCGTGCTGCGCGGCGGCAACCTCATCGTCACCAAGGAGGGCATCCGCTCCGGCGTGCGCGAGTTCCTGCTCCCGCTGTGGAACTCGTGGTACTTCTTCGCCACGTACGCCAACGCGACCGGGTACGAGGCCCGCCGCCGCACCGACTCCACCGATGTGCTCGATCGGCACATCCTGGCGCTGCTGGGCGACCTCGTCCGCGGCGTCGCCGACGACCTCGAGCGCCTCGACTCCACGACGGCGTCGGCGCGCCTGCGTGACTTCGCCGAGGTCCTGACGAACTGGTACATCCGCCGCTCGCGGGACCGCTTCTGGACCGGCGTGACCGACGATCCGCGCAGCACCGAGGCGTTCGACACGCTGTACACCGTGCTCGAGACGCTCTGCCGCGTCGCGGCGCCCCTCATCCCGCTGGTGGCCGAGCGCGTGTGGCAGGGTCTGACGGGCGGGCGCAGCGTGCACCTGACCGACTGGCCGGACGCCGACGAGTTCGCGCCCGCGCAGGACATCCGCCGGGCGATGGACGCCGTGCGCGAGGCGTCCAGCGTCGCCAACGCGCTGCGCAAGAAGGAGGGCCTGCGCGTGCGGCTGCCGCTGCAGCGCCTCACCGTCGTCACGGCGGACGCGGCGGCGCTGGCGCAGTTCGAGGACATCCTGCGCGACGAGCTGAACGTGAAGGAGGTCGCGCTCGTCGAGCTCGAGGAGCACACGGCCGCCGAGTACGGCATCACGCACCGCCTCACCGTCAACGCGCGCGCCGCGGGCCCCCGCATCGGCAAGCAGGTGCAGCAGGCGATCGCCGGGGCCAAGTCGGGCGACTGGAGCGAGGTCGACGGCGTCGTCACGGCGGGCGGCGTCGAGCTGGTCGAGGGCGAGTACGAACTCGTGCTGGAGACGACCGGACGCCCGGAGGGCGAGGCGCTCGCGCTGCTGCCGGCAGGCGGATTCGTGCTGCTCGACACGGTCGTGACGCCCGAGCTGGCTGCCGAGGGGCTCGCCCGCGACGTGATCCGGGCGATCCAGGACACCCGCAAGGCCGCCGGGTTCGACGTCAGCGATCGGATCCGCCTGGAGCTCGCCTTCGCGTCCGAGGCGGATGCCACTGCGGTGCGCCAGGCGTTCGACCTCGCCGACGTGGCGGGGGAGACGCTCGCGGTGTCGGCGCACGTGCACGACGGCGCGTTCACCGGCGAGGCCGAGCACGTGGCGACGATCCCGGCCGGCACCTACGCCAATGCCGGGGACTTCCAGGTCGCGGTGACCCGCGCCGCCGCCGAGCCCGTCGAGGTGGGGGGACGATGAACGACCGCGAACGCGCCGATGCCGTGTACGAGACGCTGCTGTCGAAGGCCGGCGAGCGCTGGGTGCAGCCGCGCAAGGAGCGCACCGCCCGCGTGCTCGAGCTGCTCGACGACCCGCAGCTCACCTACCGCGTCGTGCACATCACGGGCACGAACGGCAAGACATCCACGGCCCGCATGATCGAGAGCCTGATCCGCGCCACGGGCCTGCGCACCGGCCTGTTCACGAGCCCGCACCTGGAGCGCTTCACGGAGCGGATCCAGATCGACGGGCTGCCGATCGCGGATGGTGCGGTCGCGGACGCGTGGGACGAGATCGAGCCGTTCGTCGGCATCGTCGACGCCGAGCTCGAGGCCAAGGGCGAGGAGCCGCTGACGTTCTTCGAGCTGCTCACGGTGCTGGCGTTCGTCGCGTTCGCCGACGCTCCCGTGGACGTCCTCGTGCTCGAGGTCGGCATGGGCGGGGCGTGGGACTCGACCAACACGGCGGACGGCGACGTCGCGGTGTTCGCGCCGATCGACATGGATCACGCCGATCGCCTGGGCGACACGATCGAGAAGATCGCCGAGGTCAAGGCCGGGATCATCAAGCCGGGCGCGCGCGTCGTCTCGGCGCGGCAGGTACCCGCGGCCGAGGCCGTGCTGCGGCGCGTGGCCGCGACGCAGGATGCCACGATCGCCTTCGAGGGCGGCGAGTTCGCCCTCGGCGACCAGAAGCTGGCGGTGGGCGGTCAGCTCATCACCGTGCGCGGGCTGGCGGGGGAGTACGCGGAGCAGTACCTGCCGCTCTACGGGCGCCACCAGGGCGAGAACGCCGCGCTCGCGATCGCCGCCGTCGAGTCGCTCATCGGCGACGCCGGCGTCGCCCTCGGCGACGACGTGTTGTCGGAGGGGCTGCAGGAGGCGACCTCGCCGGGACGCCTGCAGCTGGTCGGCATCGATCCGACCGTGATCGTGGACGCGGCGCACAACCCGCACGGCGCGGCGTCGCTCGCGCGGGCGCTGCGCGAGTCGTTCGACTTCGAGGAGTGGGGCGTGGTGCTCGGCATCCTGGGAGACAAGGACGCCGCCGGGATCATCGCGCAGCTCGCGCCGGTCGCCGCGCACGTGTTCGCGACGGTGCCCGACTCGGATCGCGCCGGCTCGCCCGACGATCTCGCCGACCTCATCGAGGCGGCGGGGCTGCGCGTGACCGTCCACCCGCACCTGGGCGACGCCGCGGACGCGGCGCGCGAATGGGCCGCATCGGGCGAGAAGCGCGGCGTGGTGATCGCCGGCTCGGTCGTGCTGGCGGGCGAGGCGCTGGCCCTGGCCGAGTCGGAGGACTGGAAGGCGGGCTGGCGCGCATGAGCACGCCGCGTCCGCGCCGGTACCGGCCGCTGCCCGAGAAGCTCGGCCAGGTCGTGCTCGTCTTCGAGGCGATCGTCGTCTTCCTCGGCGGCCTGTCGATCCACGGCCTGCGCGCCCTGCCCGAGGGCGTCCCGAGCTGGTGGGGGATCGTCGCCGGGTCGATCGTCGCGCTGGCGATGTTCGTCACCTCCGGCCTGCTGCGCTGGCGCTGGGGCTTCGGCGTCGGCTGGGCCCTGCAGGTTGTCGTCGCCCTAGGCGCCCTCATCGTCCCCGCCATCCTGCTCATCGCGCTGATCTTCGGCGGCATGTGGGCGTATGCGACGATCGGTGGGGAGCGCATCGAGCGTCGCGTCGCGGCCCAGCACGCCGGAACCGTCGACTGACCTCCCAGACACGCCACACACGAAGGGACCATCCATGGCCACCGAAGAGACGCTCGTCCTCGTCAAGCCCGACGGAGTCGCCCGCGGCCTGACGGGCGCGATCCTCGCCCGCATCGAGGCGAAGGGCTACGCCCTCGTCGACATCAAGCTCGTCGAGCCGAGCCGCGAGCTGCTCGCCCGGCACTACGCCGAGCACGAGGGCAAGCCGTTCTACGAGCCGCTGATCGATTTCATGATGTCGGGTCCCGTGGTGGCGATCCGCGTGGCGGGCAACCGCGTCATCGAGGGCTTCCGCTCGCTCGCCGGCACGACCGATCCGACCACCGCGGCGCCCGGCACGATCCGCGGTGACTTCGGCCGCGACTGGGGCCTGCCCGTGCAGCAGAACCTCGTGCACGGTTCGGACTCCCCGGAGTCGGCCGCGCGCGAGCTCGGCATCTGGTTCGGCTGAACCCCCCGACGCCCCCGCCCGCGCGCCTCACCGGCGCGGGGGCGGGGGCGTTTAGCGTGGCAGGGTGAGCACGCGGCGCATCATGGGCATCGACCCCGGCCTGACCCGGTGCGGCGTCGGGATCGTCGATGTCGCGCCCGATCGCACGGCGCGGCTCGTGCACGTGGGCGTGATCCGCTCGGCGTCGGACTCGCCGATCGGCGAGCGCCTCGCGACGATCGCGCGCGGGATCCGCGCGGCCCTCGCGGAGCATCGACCGGAGGTGCTCGCGGTGGAGCGGGTGTTCGCGCAGCAGAACCTGCCGAGCGTGATGGGCACGGCCCAGGCGTCCGGCGTGGCGCTCATGCTCGCCGCGGAGCACGGCATCGCCACGGCGATGCACACGCCGAGCGAGGTCAAGGCCGCCGTCACCGGGTACGGATCGGCCGACAAGGCGCAGGTGCAGCACATGGTGGCGCGCGTGCTGCGCCTCGACGAGCTGCCCCAGCCCGCGGACGCCGCCGACGCGCTCGCGCTCGCGCTGTGCCACGCCTGGCGCGGCGCCCCGGCCCTCCCCGCGCCGGGCGCCCCGGGAGCGCCGAACCCCGGGCAGCCCGCGCTGACGCCCGCCCAGCGCGCGTGGGCCGAGGCCGAGCAGCGCTCGCGCCGCGCTCCCGCCCGCCGCTGACCCGGCTCCCGCCCGCCGAAACTGCATCTTTGCGCCGAGACGGTGGCGCAGCGCCAGGGTTTCGGCGCAAAGATGCAGTCTCGCGGTTCGGAGGGGAATCGGGGGCCGCGTGTCTCGAACGGATGTGCGAACGCGCGCCTAGGCTGAGGGCATGATCTCGTACCTCCGCGGCGCCGTGCTGCACGCCGGTCCGGACTCGGTCGTGCTCGACGTCGGCGGCGTGGGGTTCAGCGTTGCCGTGACGCCCGAGGTCGCCCGGCGCGCCCGCGCGGGGGAGGAGCTCGCGCTGCACACCCACCTCGTGGTCCGCGAGGACGCGCTGTCGCTGTTCGGGTTCGCCGAGCGCGACGAGCTCGACGTGTTCGTGATCCTCCTCGGGGTGAGCGGGGTGGGGCCGAAGTCTGCCTTGGGGGTGCTCGGCGCCATGAGCATCGACCAGATCGCCGAGGCCGTGCAGGCGGAGGACGACCGGCCGTTCCGCAAGGTGACCGGCATCGGTCCGAAGACCGCCAAGCTCATCGCGGTGCAGCTGCAGGGCAAGCTCGCCGCGCCCCGCGCCGCCGCGATCGACGCGCCCGCGGGCGTCGGCGGGGATGTGCTCGCGCAGGTCACGCAGGCGGTCGCCGGGCTGGGATGGCCCGAGCGCGTGGCGAGCGAGGCCGTCGCCGCGGCGGCCGAGAGCGCGAGCGAGGCGGACCGCTCCTCGATGCAGGCGCTGCTGCGCCTGACGCTGGCGGCGCTCGGCCCGGCGAACGGGGCGGCGCGTGTCTGAGCGCGACATCACCTCGCCGCAGCCGCAGGATGACACGGAGCTGGCGATCGAGGGCGCGCTGCGCCCCGCGAGCCTCGCCGACTTCGTGGGCCAGCAGAAGGTGCGCGGCCAGCTGCAGCTGCTCCTCGACGCGGCGCGGATCCAGGAGCGCCCGGCCGATCACATCCTCCTGGCGGGACCGCCCGGTCTTGGCAAGACGACGCTCGCGATGATCGTGGCGCACGAGAGCGGCCGCCCGCTGCGCATGTCGAGCGGGCCGGCGATCCAGCACGCGGGCGATCTGGCGGCGCTGCTGTCGAGCCTGATGCCCGGCGAGGTGCTGTTCATCGACGAGATCCACCGCATGGCGCGCTCCGCCGAGGAGATGCTGTACCTCGCGATGGAGGACTTCCGCATCGACATCATGGTCGGCAAGGGCGCCGGCGCCACGAGCATCCCGCTCGACCTGGCGCCGTTCACGCTCGTCGGCGCCACCACGCGCTCCGGCCTGCTGCCGAACCCGCTGCGCGATCGGTTCGGCTTCACCGCGCACCTGGAGTACTACGAGCCCGAGGAGCTCGAGCGCGTGATCGAGCGCTCCGCCGGGTTCCTCGGCGTGGGCCTCGGCGCCCGCGAGCGCGCCGAGATCGCCCGCCGTTCGCGGGGTACGCCCCGCATCGCCAACCGGCTGCTGCGCCGCGTGCGCGACTACGCGCTCGTGCACGCGCACGGCGGCGCACCCGAGCTGGGCGATGTCCGCGCTGCGCTCGAGCTGTACGACGTCGACGCGATCGGGCTCGACCGGCTGGACCGCGCGGTGCTGGAGGCGCTCGTGCGCCGCTTCCGCGGGGGACCGGTGGGCCTGAGCACCCTCGCCGTGGCGGTGGGCGAGGAGCCCGACACCGTCGAGAGCGTGGTCGAGCCGTACCTGGTGCGCATCGGCTTCATGGGGCGCACCCCGCGCGGCCGCGTGGCCACCCCCGAGGCGTACGCCCACCTGGGCGTCACCCACCCGCTCGGCGTGCCCGGGGCGCTGCCGATCGATGACCTATAATCGCTGAAGGCTTGCGCCGGCCCGCACCGGTGTCACTCTCGCGATCCGCCGACGCCGGCGGACGTCCCCCTCCCGAAAGGTCGCTGTATCCCCATGGACATGAATCTGATCCTCCTCGTCGTCCTCGCGGCGATGCTCATCTTCATGTTCATCAACGGCCGCCGCAACGCGAAGAAGCGCCAGGAGCTGGAGCAGGAGCGCCGCACCAAGATGGTGCCGGGCGCGCGCGTCATGACGCGCTCGGGCCTGTTCGGCACGCTCGTCGCGTTCGACGCGGAGGACCTCACGCAGCCGGCGCGGGTGGAGATCGCCCCCGGCGTGGTCGTCGACATGCACGCGCAGGCCGTGGACCTGGCTCCCGAGGAGTCGGCCGCCGCCGATGAGCCCGCCGCGGACGACGCGACCGAGACGCCCGCCGGCGACACGACGGACGAGGGGTACTCGCTGAATGGTGAGCGCGTCGAGAAGCTCCCGGGCGACGACGACACCAAGAACTGACCGACCCTCCTTCGGCGGAAAAGCTGAGACGTGGCGACACCGACCCCTGTGCGCCGTGCGTGGCGCGCCCTCACCGGGCTTCTCATCCTGTGCGCCGTGCTGGCCGGAGCGAACGCGCTCGGCGTGTACGTGTTCAAGCAGTCGTCGTGGCTGCCGGAGCTCGCCCTCGACCTGCAGGGCGGCACGCAGATCGTCCTCGAGGCGCAGACCGACGGCGGTGACCCGTCGGCCGAGCAGATGCAGCAGGCGGTGTCGATCATCCGCCAGCGCGTCGACGCGTCGGGCGTGGCCGAGGCCGAGGTGACCACGCAGGGCGCCCGCAACATCGTCGTGCAGATGCCCGGCACGGTCGACGACGAGACGCGCGAGCGGGTCCAGGCCAGCGCGCAGCTCGAGCTGCGCTCGGTGATCTACGCCGCGGCCGCCGCGAACACGTTCGTGGGTGAGGACGGCGAGGAGACCCCGTATCCGGCCCCGGACACCGCGCTCCCGGCCACGCCGAGCGTCGCGCCGACGGACGGCTCGGACCCGAACTGGGTGTCCGACTACCTGTGGGCCCGCTTCCTGGCGTTCGACTGCGCGAACCCCGACGTCGAGCCCGCGTCCGCGCCGGCCGAGGAGCCGGTCATCGCGTGCGACACGCTCGGATCGAAGTACATCCTCGGGCCGGTCGAGCTCACGGGCGACGCGATCGACGACGCCGTCGCGACCGTCGACCAGCAGAACGGCCAGTGGGCGGTCCAGCTCGACCTCGACGACGCCGGCGCCAAGGAGTTCGGCGAGGTCAGCCAGCGCCTCTACACGATCGGCCAGTCGAACGCCAACGACCCGCGCAGCCAGTTCGCCTTCGTCCTCGACGGCGAGGTGATCTCGGCCCCGCAGATGAACGCCGTGATCCTCGACGGGCGCCCCAGCATCTCAGGCACGTTCACGCAGGAGACAGCGTCGACCCTGGCGCAGCAGCTGAAGTTCGGCGCGCTGCCGCTGAGCTTCACGGTCGTCAGCTCCGACACGATCTCTGCCACGCTCGGTGAGCAGCAGCTGCAGATCGGCCTGCTCGCGGGCCTCATCGGCCTCGTGCTGGTCGCGGTCTACTCGCTGCTGTCGTACCGCGCGCTCGGCACCGTGATCATCGCGTCGCTGGCCGTGATGGGCGTGCTGACCTACATCCTGCTCACGCTGCTGTCGTGGCGGCTCGGCTACCGGCTCTCGCTCGCGGGCGTCGCGGGCCTGATCGTCACGATCGGCTTCACGGCCGACTCGTTCATCGTGTACTTCGAGCGCATCCGCGACGAGATGCGCGACGGCAAGTCGATCACGGCGGCCGTCGAGGACGGCTGGGATCGCGCCAAGCGCACGATCTACATCTCGAAGTCGATCAACGTGCTCGCGGCGATCGTGCTGTACGTGCTCGCCGACGCCACCGTGAAGGGCTTCGCGTTCACGCTCGGCGTGACCACGGCCCTCGACGTGCTGATCTTCGTGATCTTCACGCACCCGGTCATGCAGCTGCTGGCGCGCACCCGGTTCTTCGGCGGCGGTCACCCGCTGTCCGGCCTCGACCCCGCCGCGCTCGGCGCGGTCTACCGCGGTCGTGCCGAGTTCAAGCGCTCGGCGCCCGCCGCGGCCCGTAACCGGCGGTCGGCCGGTGAGGCGGAGCGCCGCCAGACGATCGCCGAGCGCAAGCGCGCCGCGGAGCTCGCCGCCGGCGGGAGAACCGGCACGACGGGGGAGGGAGACGCCTGATGCGTTCCATGAACGAGCTCGGCAACGACCTCTACACCGGCAAGACCTCGTTCCCGTTCGTCGGGAAGCGCAACCTGTGGTTCCTCGTCGCGATCGCCCTCGTGGCGGCGTCGGTGCTCGTGCTCCTCGTGCGCGGCATCACGCCGTCGATCGAGTTCACGGGCGGATCGCAGTTCACGATCTCGTCGCCGTCGACCACCGATCAGCTCCTCGCGTCCGATGTCGTCGAGGACGTCGTCCCCGGCTCGGCCGCGAAGGTGACGACGATCGGCGGCCGCGACATCCGCGTGCAGACGTCCCAGCTCGACGACGCGCAGACGGTCGAGGTGACCGAGGCGTTGGCCGACGCCTACGGCGTGACGCCCGACGAGATCACCTCGTCGTTCATCGGCCCGACCTGGGGCGCCGACGTGACCCGTCAGTCGCTGTGGGGCCTCGGCATCTTCCTCGCGCTGACGTTCCTCATCCTGGCGATCTACTTCCGCACCTGGAAGATGTCGGTCGCCGCGATCGTCGGCGTCGTCGACGTGCTCGTCGTCACGATCGGCATCTACGCCCTGGTGGGCTTCGAGGTGTCGCCGGCGGCCGTGATCGGCTTCCTCACGATCCTCGCGTACTCGCTGTACGACACGACGGTGGTGTTCGACAAGATCCGCGAGAACACGCGCGACGACGGCCAGATCTCGCCCCGCACGTTCGGCGAGTCCGTCAACCTGGCCGTGAACCAGACGCTGGTGCGCTCGATCAACACCTCGATCGTCGCGGCCCTGCCCGTCGCCGCCATCCTGTTCATCGGCGCGCTGTGGCTCGGGGCGGACACCCTGTCGGACATCTCGCTGTCGATCTTCGTCGGCATCATCGTCGCGACCTACTCGACGCTGTTCGTGGCCGCGCCGCTGTACTCGCTCCTGCGCGAGAACGAGCCGGCCATCCGCCAGCGCGACGCGCGGACGCGCGACGCCCGAGAGCGTGACGTTCGGTCGGTCTGAGCCCTCTGCGCGCGGGCGTAGGATGATCGAGTCCGCACGGGGAGGGAGGCGTCCGATGGCAGACACGCTGCAGACGTCGTCCACGTCCTCGCTGCGGCGCCTCGTGCCGCGCATCTTCTCGCGCGCGCCCCGCCACGCCGACCTGACCAAGCTGCTCAACACGGTCAAGTCGAACCACCCGCGCGGCGATCTCGCGATCGTCGAGCACGCGTACCAGGTGGCCGACGAGAAGCACCGCGGCCAGAAGCGGCAGAGCGGTGAGCCGTACATCACCCACCCCCTCGCGGTGGCGCAGATCCTCGCCGAGCTGGGGCTCGGGCCGCGCGCGATCGCGGCGGCCCTGCTGCACGACACGGTGGAGGACACCGGCTACCCGCTCGACGAGCTGCAGGCGGAGTTCGGCGACGAGGTCGCGCTGCTCGTGGACGGGGTCACGAAGCTCGACAAGGTCAAGTACGGCGAGAGCGCCCAGGCCGAGACCGTCCGAAAGATGATCGTCGCGATGTCGAAGGACATCCGCGTGCTCGTCATCAAGCTCGCCGACCGCCTGCACAACGCCCGCACGTGGGGCTTCGTGGCGCCGGAGAAGGCCAAGCGCAAGGCGACCGAGACGCTCGAGATCTACGCCCCGCTGGCGCACCGCCTCGGCATCCAGGCGATCAAGTCGGAGCTCGAGGACCTCTCGTTCGCGGTGCTGCACCCGAAGATCTACAACGAGATCGACGCGCTCGTGAAGCAGCGCACGCCGCAGCGCGAGCAGTACGTGCAGCGGGTGATCGACGACGTCGGCACCGACCTGCAGCAGCTGCGCGTGAAGGGCGTCGTCTCGGGGCGCCCCAAGCAGCTGTACTCCGTGTACCAGAAGATGGTGGTGCGCGGTCGCGACTTCGACGACATCTACGACCTCATCGGCATCCGCGTGATCGTGCCCACCGTGCGCGACTGCTACGCCGTGCTGGGCGCGATCCACGCGCGCTGGACGCCGCTGCCCGGCCGCTTCAAGGACTACATCGCCACGCCGAAGTTCAACCTGTACCGCTCGCTGCACACCACCGTGATCGGGCCCGGCGGCCGCACCGTCGAGATCCAGATCCGCACGCAGGAGATGCACCAGCAGGCCGAGTTCGGCGTCGCGGCGCACTGGAAGTACAAGGAGCGGATGGTCGCCACGGGCGGCAAGCTCGACGAGCGCGCCTCCGGTCAGGACATGGCGTGGCTCGCGCGCATCTCCGACTGGCAGGCGGAGACGAAGGACCCCGGCGAGTTCCTGGACTCGCTGCGGTTCGAGATCGGCGCCAAGGAGGTCTACGTCTTCACGCCCAAGGGGCGCGTGATCGGCCTGCCCGCCGGGGCGACGCCCGTGGACTTCGCGTACGCGGTGCACACCGAGATCGGTCACCGCACGATGGGCGCCAAGGTGAACGGCCGCCTCGTCACGCTCGACACGGAGCTGCGCTCGGGCGACGTCGTCGAGGTGCTGACCTCGAAGAACCCCGACGCCGGTCCGAGCCAGGACTGGATGACCTTCGTGCGCAGCACGCGCGCGCGCAACAAGATCCGCGGCTGGTTCACGAAGGAGCGCCGCGAGGAGGCGATCGAGCAGGGCAAGGAGTCGATCCTGCGCGCGATGCGCCGGCATCACCTGCCGCTGCAGCGCCTGAAGGACTCCCTGGGCGACGCTGCACACGAGCTCCACTACGACGACGTCTCGGCCCTGTACGCCGCCGTCGGCGAGGGCCACGTGTCGAGCCAGTCGGTGCTCGAGAAGGTGCAGTCGCTGCTCGAGGTGGACGAGCCCGTCACCGGCCCGCTGGAGCTGCCGGCCACGCCGTCGCAGCGCCGGTCCCGGGGCAGCGAGACGGGCGTGCTCGTCCGCGGTGCCGACGACATCCTCGTCAAGCTCGCCAAGTGCTGCACGCCCGTGCCGGGCGACGAGATCGTCGGGTTCGTCACGCGCGGGTCGGGCGTCTCGGTCCACCGCGCCGACTGCACCAACGTGAAGTCGCTCAAGGACGATCCGGCCCGCCTCATCGAGGTGTCGTGGGGCACGACCACCAAGAGCGTGTTCCTCGTGCAGATCCAGGTGGAGGCGCTGGACCGCTCCGGGCTGCTCTCGGACATCACCCGGGCGCTCAGCGAGAACCACGTGAACATCCTGTCCGCCAACGTGTCCACGACGAAGGAGCGCCTGGCGATCAGCCGCTACGTCTTCGAGATGGGCGACTCCGTGCACCTTGACCGCGTGCTCAGCGCCGTGCGGCGCATCGACGGCGTCTACGACGTCTACCGCGTGACGTCCTCCTGATCCCGCGCGGGCCCCGTCCGCGCGTGCTCCGGCTCCCGCGTGTCGTCCTGCTCGTCCCGCGGGGCCGCGTCGAGGATCCGGGCGATCACCGCGTGGCGGGCGACGAACCGGCGGCGGGTGCGGGCCAGAGCGATCGCGTCGGCGCGCACGACGGGGTCGCGCGCCAGCGCGCGCAGGGCGCCGGTCAGCGCGGGCGGGGGCGCCGCCTCCCGGATCGCGGCGGCGGCGAGGTCGACGAGCGTGCGCGCGGCGGTGCTCACGCGCACGCCGCCGCGCCACTCCTGATCCGGCTCGGGCAGCAGCGCGTCGCGCACGTGCACGGCGTGCGTCGAGGGGCGACGGCCGCCGTGCGCCAGCGCCCGCTGCGCCGTGAGGGGAGCGGGCGGATCGTCGATCGCGCCGTGCACCCAGGCCGCCGTGAGGCCGATCGCGGCGAGGGCATCGCCCAGGGCGGGCCGCAGCGAGGCCGCGCGCATGCCCGCGGTCTCGACCGCGTCGGCGGGCGCCCAGCCGAGGCCGAGGGGCACGAGGTCGCCGTCGAGCACGGCGGAGTGCAGCTCGGGGCCCGAGAGCAGGCCGTCGGGCTCGTCGAAGTAGATCCGCATGCCCCGAGTCTCGCGCGCCCGCGCGCCGGGCGGGAGGCCTGTGGATACGACGACGGCCGGCCCCGCGGGACCGGCCGTCGTCGGGATCGGCCTCAGCCGATCGCGTTGAGCCAGGCGCGGCGCACGTCCAGCGCCTCCTTCGCCTCGGCGATCGCGCGGGCGTCGCCGGAGGCCTCCGCGGCCGCGAGCTCCGCCTCGAGCTTGGCGATCGAGTCCTGCAGCTGCTGGCTGAGGTCGTTCGCGCGCGCCTTGGTCTCGGGGTTGTTCTTCTTCCAGTCGGCGTCCTCGCGGGCCTTCAGGTCCTGCTCGATCTTGCGCAGGCGGTCGTCGAGGGCACGCTCGGTCTCGCGCGGGAAGATGCGGCCCACCTCGTCCCAGCGGCGCTGGATGCTCGTGAGCAGCTTGCGCGCGGCGGCGAGATCCTTCTCCTGCGCGACCGCCTGGGCCTCCACGAGCAGCTCCTCGCGGGCGGCGATGCGCGGCTGGGACTCCGCCTGCTCCGCCGCATCCCGCTCCTGGCGCGCGCCGTACAGCACGTCGCCCGCGGCCTTGAAGCGCGCCCACAGCGCGTCGTCGACCTTGCGGCCCGCGCGTCCGGCGGCCTTCCACTCGTCCAGCAGCGCGCGGTAGGCGGGGATCCCGTCCTCGCCCTGGGCGGCGAGGGCCTCGGCACGCTCGACGATGCGGGTCTTGCGCTCCTTCGCGCCCTTGTGCGCCTCGTCCAGCTCGGCGAAGAACGCGCGGCGGTGCCGCTCGAAGGTGGCGCGCGCGTCGCGGAACCGCTTCCACAGCGACTGCGCGGTCGACTTGGGAAGGCGCGGCCCGGTCTTCTGGTGCTCCTGCCACGCGGCGAAGAGCGCGTCGAGCTCGGCCGATGCCTGCTTCCACTGCACCGACTTGGGGTCGCGGGCGGCGAGCTCCTCGACCTTCTCGACGATCGCGGTGCGCTCCGCGACGGCGGCCTCGGTGGCGGCCCTGGCCGCCGTGGCCTCCTCGGCGCTCGCCTCGGCGAGCTCCTCCGTCAGCGCGTCGAGCCGGGCCGCGAGCCCGTGCAGGTCGCCGACCGCCGCGGCGCCGACGACCTCGTTCTTCAGGGCGGCGGCCTGCTTGCGCAGCTCCGTGGCCGAGGCGCCGCCGCGCGCGTGACGCTGCTCGAGCGTGACCACGCGCACCTCGAGGTCGTCGAACTTGCGGCCGAAGTACGCCAGCGCCTCCTCGGGCGTGCCGTCGGGGTACTCGCCGACGACGCGCCAGTCGTCGCCCTCGCGCACAGACACGGTGCCGTCCTGCTCGATCCGGCCCCACTCGCTGTAGTCCTTCGGGGCGATCACCGGCGCGGGCGCGGCGGCCTTCGGGCGGGCGAGCGCCGCGGGCGACGGCACCGGGCGCGGTGACGGCGCCGGGCGCGGCGTGGGCTTCGGCGCGGGGGCGGCGGCATCCTGCTCGGGCGCGGCCTCGGCGGGTGCCTCCTGCTCGGGCGCGGCGTCGGTCGCGGGCTCGAGCGGGGCGTCCGCGTTCGGAACGGGCTCGGGGGTGTGATCAGACGTGGTCACGGGGTACTCCTTGGCGGCTGGCCGCTACGGATCGGGAGGGACGTCGCCCAGCCTACGGGATGAGGGGTGCGCGCAGGAGGGGCCGGCGCGGGTCAGGGGACGGGCGTGACCGCGGGCTGGGTGGGCTCGATCTGCGGCGCCGGAGAATCACTCGGCTCGGGGGCGGGAACGCCCGGTCCTGCCGTGTAGAAGACCGTCTGCGCGGCGACCGCGGCGAGGATCACCACGCCGGCGGCGATCGACACGATGAGGTTGTCCCGGCGGCGCCGGGCGATCTGCGCCTCGTACAGCGCCTTGCGGGCCGCGTATGCGCGGGCGCGCTCGCGCGCCGCGCGGTCGTCGTTCTTCGTCCTGCCTGCCACGGCACGAGCCTACGCGAGCGCGGGCGGCGCGCTCGACGCGGCGCCCACGCGACCGCGTCGGTGCCCGCGCGTAGGCTGATCGTGTGAATCCCGCCGCGCTGTTCCAGGGCCAGACCCCTCTGGCGGTGCGGATGCGGCCCACCTCGCTCGACGAGGTCGCCGGCCAGGCGCACCTCCTCAAGCCCGGCTCGCCGCTCGTGGCCCTCGCCGACCCCGAGGCGAAGAAGCCGGGGACGGTCTCGGTGATCCTGTGGGGACCGCCCGGCACCGGCAAGACCACGCTCGCCCAGGCGATCGCCCGCTCGTCGGGGCGGCGGTTCGTCGAGCTGTCGGCGATCACCGCGGGCGTCAAGGACGTCCGCGAGGTGATGCAGGAGGCCCTCAACCAGCGCGACCTGTACGGGCAGTCCACCATCTTGTTCCTCGACGAGATCCACCGGTTCACCAAGGCGCAGCAGGACGCGCTGCTGCCGGGGGTCGAGAACGGGTGGGTCATCCTCATCGCCGCGACGACCGAGAACCCCTCGTTCTCGGTCATCTCGCCCCTCCTCAGCCGCTCGCTGCTGCTCACGCTGCAGCCGCTGACCGACGAGGACCTCGGCGCGCTCATCGATCGCGCGGTCGCGGACCCGCGCGGCCTCGACGGCGCGGTGACGCTCGAGGACGACGCCCGGCGCGCCCTGGTGCAGCTCGCGTCCGGCGACGCGCGCCGCGCGCTGACGGGGCTCGAGGCCGCCGCCGGCGTCGCCGCGTCCGAGGCGGGGGAGGACGAGCGGCCGCGGGTGACCGCCGACCACGTGGCGCAGGCGGTCGATCGCGCACTGCTGCGCTACGACCGCCAGGGCGACGAGCACTACGACGTCATCAGCGCGTTCATCAAGTCCATCCGCGGCTCCGACCCGGACGCCGCCGTCCACTACCTCGCGCGCATGATCGAGGCGGGGGAGGACCCGCGCTTCATCGCCCGGCGGCTGGTGGTGCATGCTGCGGAGGACATCGGCCTTGCCGACCCGCGCGCGCTGCAGATCGCGGTCGCCGCGGCGGATGCCGTCGCGTTCATCGGCATGCCAGAGGGGCGCATCCCCCTGGCGGAGGCGACGATCTACCTCGCGACGGCGCCGAAGTCGCCCGCCACGATCAACGCGATCGACGCCGCCCTCGCGGACGTGCGCGCCGGCCGGATGGGTCCCGTCCCCACGCACCTGCGCGACGCCCACTACGCGGGCGCCAAGCGCCTCGGCCACGGCAAGGGCTACCGCTACCCGCACGACAGCGACATCGGGGTCGTGGCGCAGCAGTACCTCCCCGACGCGCTGCACGGGCGGCGCTACTACGAGCCGCGGCCGCTCGGCGGGGAGCGGGAGATCGGCGAGCGGCTCGAGAAGCTGCGCCGCATCATCGACGGCTGACGATCAGGGTCGATCGGGGTTGTCCCCGATCGACGCCGGGACGCGCCGGGATCGGTTGCCGCGCCGATTCGCGCTCCGACAGGATGAGAGCTCATCCACCTCGAAGGGACGACGCCGATGCTGGTGTTCCGCCGCGTGATCATGCCTGTCGCATGGCTCCTCGTTTTCGCCGTGATCGGCATCGCACTGATCAAGCTCGCGTTCTTCCCCTCGGGGGAGGAGTCGGCCGAGCTCGGCGGCGGGGAGGTGCCCACCGGCGAGATCACGGATCCGCAGGTCTCCGCGTGGCGCGACACGGTCCGCAACGACCTGGAGCTGGCCGCGACCATCCAGAACGACCCGGCCGTCGACGTCACGGTCGGCAAGCCCGGCAACGTCGTGGACGTGTTCTTCGGCGTGGGCGACACCGTCGCCGCCGGCGACATCATCGCGAGCGTGCGCGAGGACATCCCCACCGAGGACGGCGGCACGTACGCGGTCTGGAGCGAGGTGATCGCCTCCGCGAGCGGCACGATCTCCTCGCTCAGCCTCGTCAGCGGCGCGGCCGTGGCGCCCGCCGACAAGGTCGGGGCGATCGCGCCGTCGACCTTCCGCGTGCAGGGAACGATCGCTCCCGCCGACCGCTACCGGCTGACGACCGAGCCGACCGAGGCGCAGGTGCAGATCACCGGGGGACCGGCGCCGTTCACCTGCACGGGCCTCATGCTGGAAACGCCGCTGCCCGGCAGCGAGCAGGGCGAGTCGGGCGGCACCGGCGAGATCACGACCACGGTGCGCTGCCCCGTGCCCGCCGACGTGCGCGTGTTCCCGGGGCTGGCGGCGACCATGACCATCGCGGGCGGGCTGGCCGAGGACGTCGTCGTGCTGCCGATCACCGCCGTGCTCGGCACGTCGGGCGAGGGGACCGTGTTCGTGCCCGGCCCCGACGGGCCGGAGCCGCGCGCGGTGACGCTCGGCCTGGCCGACGCCGAGAAGATCGAGATCGTCGACGGCCTCGAGGAGGGCGAGATGGTCTACGAGTACGTGCCGACCTCGGCCCTCGCCGGCGCCGAGACGGGCCTCTGACCGGTGGTGTTCCTGCACGCACGGGCCATTACCCGCACGGTGGAGCTGCCCGACGCGGAACCCCTGCACATCCTGCGCGGCGTGGATCTCGACGTCGAGGTCGGCGACCACGTCAGCATCATGGGCCGCTCCGGCTCCGGCAAGTCGACGCTGCTGAACATCCTGGGCCTGCTCGACGCGCCCACCACGGGCACCCTCGAGTTCGACGGCGTCCCGCTCGACCGCATGACGGCGGGCCGGCGCGACCGGACCCGCGGCCGCAACGTCGGCTTCGTGTTCCAGCAGTTCAACCTGCTGCCGCGCCGCACGGCGCTCGAGAACGTCGAGATGCCGCTGCTGTATGACGGCGGCGTCGGGTTCTGGCGCCGCCGGCGCCTCGCCGCGGAGATGCTCGAGCGCGTGGGCCTCGGCGAGCGGATGGAGCAGATGCCCGAGCGGCTCTCGGGCGGCGAGCAGCAGCGCGTCGCGATCGCCCGCGCGCTCGTGCGATCGCCGCGGCTCATCCTCGCGGACGAGCCCACCGGCGCCCTCGACGTGGAGACCGGCGCGACGATCATGACGCTGCTCGACCAGATCGCCACGCAGGCGGGGGCGGCGCTCATCACGATCACGCACGACCCGCACGTCGCCGCGCGCGCCCAGCGCGTGTTCCGCCTCAGCGACGGCGTGCTGCACGAGACCGTTCCGGTGCTGGAGGGGGCGTCATGACCTGGATCACGGCACTCGTCTCCTCCTTCGCCGAGGCGTGGCAGGAGCTGCGCGTGCACCGCATGCGCATCATCCTCAGCCTGTTCGTCGTGGCGGTCTCGGTCGCGGCGTTCACGGCGGTCGTCGCGCTCGGGCAGATGCTGAACCAGGGCTTCCAGGAGTCCATGGAGCGCAGCTCGGGCCGTCCCGCGCTCGTCAGCTTCAACGCGTACAACCCCGAGACGGGCGACATGGCATCGCCCGAGACGATGCAGCGCGCGTTCGACGCCACCCTCGAGCGGCACGCCGTCGAGTGGTCGTCGCGGGTGTCGTGGCTGGACGTCGCCCCGCCGCCGGAGGGCTGGTCGGACGTGCGCGCGGTCGACGCCGACTACGGCGTGATCCACCGCGTGCCGATCGTGGCGGGCGCCTGGTTCAGCCCGCTCGACGAGCAGCGGCGCACGCCCGTCGCGGTGATCAACGAGAGCTGGTGGCAGAGCCTCGGCGCGCCCGCGCTGGACGGCGCGCCCACCGTGTCGATGGCGCTGAACGCGTGGGATCCCGAGACGGGGGAGGCGCTCGCCGGTGCCGCGCTCGACGCCGTGATCGTCGGGATCACTCCGGATCCCGGCGGCACGGGCGGGGCGACGATCCAGACCGGGTTCGTGCTCTACAAGGACGCGCTGATCGCCGCGCCCGACACGGTCGGGCCGAACACGCAGTACGAGGCATGGATCCCGCCGGAAATTGCCGACGAACTGATGGAGTCGATGCGGCTGTCGTTCGCGGCGCATCTCGGCGACGGCTTCCAGGTGGACGCGTTCCGCATGGACTACGAGGCGATGATGGAGGGCTCGTACAACCCGTTCGCGCCCATGCTGATCGTGCTGGGCGGCATCTCGATGCTCGTCCTCGCGCTCGGCGCCCTGAGCCTGCTCAACATCACCCTCGTCACCACGCGCTTCCGGATCCGCGAGATCGGCGTGCGGCGCTCGTTCGGGGCGACGGGCGGGCGGGTGTTCTTCTCGGTCATGCTGGAGAGCGTCGTCGGCACGGTGTTCGCCGGCGTGGTCGGCATCATCATCGCGATCCTCGCCCTGCGCATCCCGGCCCTGCAGGAGAGCCTGTTCGTCGGCATCCAGGACGTGCCCCCGTTCCCGCTCAGCGCGGCGATCACGGGCCTGCTCGTCTCCGCCGCCGTCGGCGCGCTGGCGGGGCTCATGCCGGCGCTCATCGCGATGCGGGTGAAGCCGATCGACGCGATCCGGTTCTGACCCCGCCCCGGATCGGGACCGCAGCCCGACCTGATAGACTTGATCGGCTCGAAATCCGAGCACAACCCACTTCGCATTCCCCGGCGGCAGTCCGGCGTACGCCGCCAGTGCGGGAGAAGAGGGCTGTACGTCCGTCGGTCCGCGAAAGTCGCGGCCACGTGAAAGGGAGTCATGACCACCAAGTCCCAGGACCGCCGCAAGGTCCGTCTGTCGCGCGCGCTCGGCATCGCGCTCACGCCGAAGGCCGCCCGCTACCTCGAGAAGCGCCCCTACGGCCCCGGCCCGCACGGTCGCACCAAGCGCAAGGCCGACAGCGACTACGCCGTCCGTCTGCGCGAGAAGCAGCGTCTGCGCGAGCAGTACGGCATCCGCGAGAAGCAGCTGCGCATCGCGTTCAACGAGGCTCGCCGCACCGAGGGCCTGACGGGTGAGAACCTCGTCGAGCTGCTCGAGATGCGTCTGGACGCGCTCGTGCTGCGTTCGGGCTTCGCCCGCACCACCGCGCAGGCCCGCCAGTTCGTGGTGCACCGCCACATCATGGTCGACGGCAAGATCGTGGACCGCCCGTCGTTCCGCGTGAAGCCGGGCCAGACGATCCACGTCAAGGAGCGCTCGGAGGGCACCGAGCCCTTCCAGGTCGCCGCCGCCGGTGGCCACGCCGAGGTTCTGCCCCCGGTTCCGGGCTACCTCGAGGTGGAGCTCGACAAGCTCCGCGCCACGCTCGTGCGTCGCCCCAAGCGCGCCGAGGTGCCCGTCACGTGTGACGTGCAGCTCGTCGTCGAGTACTACGCGGCTCGCTAAGAGACGCGTAGGACTCGACAGCCGCGGAGCGGCCAAACAAGCACTGGCTCTGCGAAGCCCGCGTTCGCGGGATTCGCCTACGCGGCTCGCTAAGAGACGCGTAGGACTCGGCAGCCGCGGAGTGGCCAAACAAGCACTGGCTCTGCGAAGCCCGCGTTAGCGGGATTCGCCTACGCGGCGCGCTAAGCAGCGTCGTACTCGAAGGGCGCCGGAGGGATCCGGCGCCCTTCGTGTCTATACGATGGATGCAACGACCAGGAGGATGGGTGACATGAAGAACGTGCTGTGGTTCCTGCTCGGCATCATCGGCGGCTTCGTCGCGGCCCACCTCATGAACAAGGACCCGCGCGGGCACGAGCTCCTCGGCGAGATCGACGCGCGCATCTCCGAGTTCACCGACCGCCTCACCGACGCGTACCGCGAGCAGGAGGCGCGCCTCGGCGGCGACAACGCCGAATAACCCGATCCCGCCTCCCCGCCGCCGGCCCACCCGGCGGCGGCACCCGGACGTCTCCGTACGCACCAGCAAGGACGAAGCACCCCCACATGAAGACCGCGGACATCGCGAAGCGCTACCTCGACTACTTCGAGAAGAACGGCCACACCATCGTCCCGTCCGCATCGCTGGTGAGCGATGACCCGTCGATCATGTTCACGATCGCCGGCATGGTGCCGTTCATCCCGTACCTGACCGGGGTGGTGCCCGCGCCGTACCCGTCGGCCGCCGATCTGCAGAAGTGCATCCGCACGAACGACATCGAAGAGGTCGGCAAGACCGCCCGCCACGGCACCTTCTTCCAGATGATGGGCAACTGGTCGTTCGGCGACTACTTCAAGGAGGAGGCGATCGGCTACGCCTGGGAGCTGCTCACCACGAGCGAGGCAGACGGCGGGCTGGGCTTCCAGGAGAAGGACCTGTGGGTCACCGTCTACGAGGACGACGACGAGGCCGAGCGGCTGTGGCAGAAGGTCGCCGGGGTGCCGAAGAGCCGCATCCAGCGCCTCGGCCGCGCCGACAACTACTGGACGACGGGACAGCCCGGCCCCGCCGGGCCCTGCTCGGAGATCTACTTCGACCGCGGTCCCGCGTACGGCAAGGACGGCGGCCCCGCCGTCGACGACGACCGGTTCCTCGAGATCTGGAACCTCGTGTTCATGCAGTACGCGATCGACAACGTCCGCTCGAAGACCGAGTTCGACGTCGTCGGCGAGCTGCCGCAGAAGAACATCGACACCGGCATGGGCCTCGAGCGCGTCGCGTTCATCAAGCAGGGCGTCGAGAACATGTACGAGATCGATCAGGTCCGTCCCGTTCTCGACCGCGCCAGCGAGCTCAGCGGCCGCCGCTACGGCGCCGACGCCGCCGACGATGTCCGCTTCCGGGTGATCGCCGACCACGTCCGCTCGTCGCTCATGCTGCTCAGCGACGGGGTCACCCCGTCGAACGAGGGCCGCGGCTACATCCTGCGCCGCCTGATGCGCCGCACCGTGCGCTCGATGCGCCTGCTCGGCGTGGAGGAGGCGACCTTCCCGGAGCTGTTCGCCACGTCGCGCGACGCCATGAAGGCGGGCTACCCCGAGCTGGAGACGGACTGGGATCGCATCTCGGCCTACGCGTTCGCGGAGGAGGAGACGTTCCTGCGCACGCTCACGAGCGGATCGACGATCCTCGACACCGCCGTCGCCAAGGCCAAGCAGCAGGGCGCGCCCACGCTCGCGGGCGACGAGGCGTTCCTGCTGCACGACACCTACGGCTTCCCGATCGACCTGACGATGGAGATCGCCGAGGAGGCCGGGCTGGGCGTCGACCGCGCCGCCTTCGACGCGCTCATGCAGGAGCAGAAGCACCGCGCCAAGGAGGACGCCAAGGCCCGCAAGCGCGCGATCGCCGACGTCGGCGTCTACCGCGAGTTCCGGGCCCAGGGCGAGACGCTGTTCACGGGCTACAACGACCTGGAGACCGAGTCCCACGTGCTCGGCGTCATCGTGAACGGTGCGCCCGTGCAGAAGGCCACGCAGGGCGAGATCGCCGAGGTGATCCTGGGCGAGACGGCGCTGTACGCCGAGTCGGGCGGCCAGGTGGCCGACAAGGGCACGATCGTCGGACCCGGATTCGAGCTCGAGGTGCTCGACGTGCAGCGCCCGGTGCCCGGCCTCATCAGCCACACGGTCGAGGTCACCCGGGGCGAGGTCGGCGTGGGCGTCGCGGCGACGACGGTGGTCGACGCCGTCAACCGCCGCGCCGCGCAGCAGGCGCACTCCGCCACGCACCTCGTGCACGCCGCGCTGCGCGACACGCTCGGCAAGGGCGCGACGCAGACCGGCTCGCTCAACCGCGCCGGGTACCTGCGATTTGACTTCTCGTGGGGCCAGGCGCTGTCGGAGGCCACCAAGAGCGAGATCGAGGAGATCGCCAACAACGCCGTCCGCGACAACCTCGAGGTCACGACCCAGGTGCTGACGCTGGACGAGGCCAAGGCCGCCGGCGCCATGGCGCTGTTCGGCGAGAAGTACGGCGAGCGCGTGCGGATGGTTGACATCGGCGGGCCGTGGTCGCGCGAGCTCTGCGGCGGCACCCACGTCGCCACGAGCGCGGAGATCGGCCTGATCTCGCTGATCGGCGAGTCGTCGGTGGGCGCGTCCAACCGCCGCGTCGAGGCGCTCGTCGGGCAGGACGCGTTCCGCGAGCTGACGCGCGAGCGCGCGCTCGTCGCCGAGCTCACCGCCGCGCTGAAGACCCCCAAGGATCAGCTGGCCGCGCGCATCGCCGAGCTCACCGCGAACCTCAAGGCGGCCGAGAAGCGCATCGCCCAGTTCGAGGCGCAGGCGCTGCAGCAGCGCGTGCCGGAGCTGGCCGGATCGGCCGCGCGTGCCGGCCGCATCACGCTGGTGGCGCAGACCGTCGGCGCGGTCGGCTCCGCCGACGACGTGCGCGCGCTCGTCACCCAGGTGCGCGAGCGCCTCGGCTCCGAGCCCGCCGTCGTCGCGCTGGCGGGCGAGACCAACGGCCGCCCCGTGATCGTGATCGCCACGAACGAGGCCGCCCGCGGCCTCGGGGCGAAGGCCGGCGCGCTCGTGCGCGTCGCGTCGACCGAGCTCGGCGGAGGCGGCGGCGGCAAGGACGATCTCGCGCAGGGCGGCGGCCAGAACGCCGCGGCGATCCCCGCGGCGCTCGACGCCGTGCGCACGGCGGTCGAGGCGCTCTGAGCGTGTCGGGCTTCCGCCGCGGCGTGCGCCTCGGGATCGACGTGGGCCGCGCCCGCGTGGGCGTGGCCCGGTGCGACCCCGACGGCATGCTCGCCGTGCCCGTGGAGACCGTGCCCCGCTCGGAGGAGTCGGTTGCACGGATCCTCGAGCTGGCGGCGGAGCACGGCGCGACCGAGCTCGTCGTCGGGCTGCCGCTCAACCTGCGCGGCGAGGACACGCCGTCCACCGCGGACGCGCGGGCCTTCGCGGCCGAGCTGGCGCGCCGCGGCGACGCGCCGGTGCGGCTCGTCGACGAGCGGCTGAGCACCGTGACGGCGCACACCGCGCTGCGGCAGTCCGGCCGGAGCCAAAAGGGTTCTCGTAGCATGGTGGATCAGGTCGCCGCCGTGGTGCTGCTGCAGCATGCCGTCGACAGCGAGAAGCGCACCGGTACCCCCGCCGGTGAGCTCGTACCGCTCGATCAGGAGTAGATCCCGCATGCCCGAGACGCCCGACCAGGACGCCGCCCCGGCACCGCTGTCCCGCCGCGCCCTGCGGGCGGCGCGCCAGCAGCAGGCGCCCGCGCAGGACGCGCGGCCGCAGGAGGCGGCGCCCACCGAGCGCCTGGCGGAGCCGACGCCGGCGGAGCCCGTGGCCGAGCCGACGCCGGCGGAGCCCGTGGCTGAGTCGACGCCGGTCGAGCCGGTCGCGGACGCCCCGTCGGCCGAGCCCGTGGCGGAGCCGACGCCGGCCGAGCCGAGCCCGGCGGAATCCGCGGACGGCGACGCCGCGACGCGCGCGACGCTGGCCGAGGTGGCCGCCGACGAGCCGGGCGCACCCGGCGGCGGATCCCTCGAGGACCTCTTCGCGGGCGCCGAGGCGCCGCCGAAGAAGCGCCGGCGCGGCTGCCTGATCGCGCTCGTCATCGTGCTCGCGATCGTCGGCGGCATCGCCGCCGGCGGCGTGTGGGCGTGGAACACCTACGGCGAGCGGATCCTCGAGCAGTTCGGCCTGGACGGCCCGTCCGACTACGAGCCGGGCGAGGCGACCGGCGAGGCCGTCATCACGATCGTGGCCGGCGACACCGGCTCGTCCATCTCGCCCAAGCTGCACGAGGCCGGCGTGACCCTGCAGCCGGACTCCTTCTACGACTACCTGCTCGAGAACGCCAAGGCGCCCACGTTCTATCCCGGCACCTACCGGCTGCAGCAGAAGATGACGTCCGAGGCGGCCCTCGCGGCGCTGGAGGACCCCGCCAACCGCCTGGAGTACACCGCCCAGCTGCGCGAGGGCCTCACGCTCGAGCAGACCCTCCCGATCCTCGCCGACGGCCTCGGCCTGCCGGTCGAGGACTTCGAGGCCGCCGTCGCCGATCCGAGCGCGTACGGCGTGGCGGCGGACTCGCTCGAGGGCTGGCTGTTCCCCGCGACGTACACGTTCGAGCCCGACACCACCGCGACAGAGGTGATCCGCACCCTCGTCGACCGGACGGTGGAGTCGCTCGACGAGGCGGGTGTGCCGCAGGCCGATCGCCAGCGCATCCTCACGATCGCGTCGATCATCCAGCGCGAGGGGCGCTTCGAGGAGGACTTCTACAAGGTCTCCCGCGTGATCCAGAACCGCCTGGATCCCGACAACCAGGAGACCCACGGGCTGCTGCAGATGGACTCGACCGCGCAGTACGGCGTGGGAGAGATGCACGAGGGCGAGGTGTGGAGCTCCGAGGAGGCGCTCACCGACGACAACCCGTGGAACACGTACGTGCACCCCGGGCTGCCGATCGGGCCGATCGCGAACCCGGGCGATCTCGCGATCGACGCCGCGATGCACCCCGCCGACGGGCCGTGGCTGTACTTCACCGCGATCAACCTGGACCCGGGGGAGTCGAAATTCAGCGAGACCCTCGCCGAGCACGAGCAGGGCGTGGCGCAGCTGCGCGAGTGGTGCGCCGCGAACCCCGACTACGGATGCTGACCGGCACGCGCCTCGAGGTGTGGGGCGATCCGATCGCCCACAGCCGCTCGCCGCAGCTGCACCGGGCGGCGTACGCGGTGCTCGGGCTGGACTGGAGCTTCGAGCGGCGCCGCGTGCCCGCTGAGGAGTTCGATCGCCGGCTCGCTGCGCTCGACGCGTCGTTCCGTGGCCTGGCGGTGACGATGCCGGGCAAGGAGCGGGCCTTCGCGGCCGCCGTCTGGCGCGATCGCCGCGCCGAGCTGACCGGCGCGGTCAACACGCTGCTGTGCGGCACGGAGGACGGCCCGCGCGGCTGGAACACCGACGTCGGCGGCATCGTCCGCGCGCTCGACGAGGCCGGCCTCGGCGGCGCGCGACGCCTGCGGATCCTCGGGGCGGGCGCGACCGCCGCGTCCGCGCTCGTCGCGGCGGGGGAGCTCGGCGCCCACGCCGTCACCGTGATCGCGCGGCGGCCCGAGCGCGCGGCCGGGCTCGTCCCGATCGGCGACGCGATCGGGCTGCCGGTCGAGGTCCGGTCGTTCGACGACATCCCCGGCGCGGCGGACGTCACGATCGCGACGCTGCCGGGCGGCACCGCCCTGCCGGACGCGCACGCCGACGCCGCGGCCGCGACGGGCGGCGTGCTCTTCGACGTGGCCTACAGCCCGTGGCCGTCGGCGCTCGCGCGGCGCTGGCCCGGGCGCACGATCGCCGGTCACGGCATGCTGCTGCACCAGGCGGTGCTGCAGATCCGCATCTTCACCACCGGTGACGTGGATCGCCCGCTCCCGGACGAGGACGCAGTCGTCGCCGCGATGCGCGCGGCCCTCGCCGACTGAGCCCCCGGGCGCGCGTCGGAGCCGGGCCCCCGGACATGGGAGACTAGGACGCATGCTCCGCGTGCTCACGGCCGGCGAATCGCACGGCCCCGAACTCATCGCCGTCATGGAGGGTCTGCCCGCCGGGGTCCCGATCCTCGCCGAGCAGATCCAGGCGGACCTCAAGCGCCGCACGCTCGGGTACGGCCGCGGCTCGCGCCAGAAGTTCGAGCAGGACGAGCTGACCATCTCGACGGGCGTCGTGCACGGCCGCACGCTCGGCAGCCCCATCGCGCTGCGCATCGGCAACACCGAGTGGCCCAAGTGGACCGAGGTGATGAACGCGGCGCCGACCGAGCTCACGGAGCGCTCGCGCGGCCGCGGCGCCGCGCTCACCCGCCCGCGGCCCGGGCACGCCGACCTCGTCGGCATGCAGAAGTACGGCTTCGACGAGGCGCGCCCCGTGCTGGAGCGCGCCAGCGCCCGCGAGACCGCGGCCCGCGTGGCGCTCGGCGCGGTCGCGCGCGCGTTCCTCGGCGAGCTGGGGATCCGCCTCGTCAGTCACACGCTGTCGATCGGGCCCGTCCGCGTGCCGGACGGCTCGCCGCTGCCGACGCCCGACGACGTTACCGCGCTCGACGCCGATCCGCTGCGCTGCTTCGATCCCGCCACGAGCGAGGCGATGGTCGCGGAGATCGACGACGCGCGCAAGGCCGGCGACACCCTCGGCGGCATCGTGGAGGTGCTCGCCTACGGCCTGCCGCCGGGGCTCGGCTCGCACGTGCACTGGGACCGTCGCCTCGACGGGCGGATCGCGCAGGCGCTCATGAGCATCCAGGCCATCAAGGGCGTGGAGATCGGCGACGGCTTCCTCACGACGACCCGCCGCGGCTCGCAGGCGCACGACGAGCTGTTCCTCACGGCCGACGGCATCGCCCGCGCCAGCGGCCGCGCCGGCGGCACCGAGGGCGGCATGTCGACCGGCACGCCGCTGCGGGTGCGCGCCGGCATGAAGCCGATCGCCACCGTCCCCAAGGCCCTGCGCACCATCGACGTCGTCGCCGGCGAGGCGGCCTCCGCGCACCACCAGCGCTCGGACGTGTGCGCGGTCCCCGCGGCCGGCGTCGTCGCGGAGGCGATGGTCGCGCTCGTGCTCACCGACGCCGTGCTCGAGAAGTTCGGCGGCGACTCGGTCGACGAGACGCGGCGCAACCTGGAGTCGTACCTCGCGTCGATCCCCGCGAACCTGCGGACGAACGACGTGGACACGTTCGGCGATGAGCTCGCCTGACGCGGCGCACCCGGCGATCGTCCTCGTCGGCCCGATGGGCGCCGGCAAGACGAGCATCGGGCGGCGCGTCGCGAAGGTGCTCGCGCTGCCGTTCCGCGACACGGACAGCGAGATCGTTCGGGAGCACGGGCCGATCCCCGAGATCTTCGAGCGGCTCGGCGAGCCCGCGTTCCGCGCCATCGAGCACGACACCGTCTCGCGCGTGCTGCGCCAGGGCGGCATCGTCGCCGTCGGCGGCGGCGCGCCGATGCACCCCGACACGCGCGCGGCGCTCGTGGACGTCCCGGTCGTGCTGCTCACGGTCACCGAACGGGTGATCGCCGCGCGCATCCGCGGCCAGAAGCGGCCGCTGCTCAACCGCGCCGACCGCGATCCCGTCGCCGAGTGGGTGCGCATCCGCGACGAGCGCATGCCGGTGTACCAGCAGATCGCGAGCGTGACCTTCGACACGTCGAGCGGTCCCATGCAGGGCGTCGTCGACCGGATCGTCGGCTGGGCGCGATCGGAGGGCATCGTGCCCGGCAACGAGGAGGACCAGGGTGAGTGACACCACGACCATCACGGTGGCGGGCGACGCCGGCTACGACATCACCGTCGGCCACGGGGTGCTCGACCGGCTCGGCGGGCTGCTGCCGGCGGGCGCGCGCAAGGTCCTCGTGATCCACCCGCCCACGCTGCAGCGCGAGGCCGAGGCGCTGCGCGAGCGCCTGCTGGGGGAGCGCGAGGTCCTCCTGGCCGAGATCCCGGACGCCGAGAGCGGCAAGCGGATCGAGGTGGCGGCGTTCTGCTGGCAGATCCTCGGTCAGGCCGACTTCACGCGCACCGATGCCGTCGTCGGCTTTGGCGGCGGCGCCGTCACCGACGTGGCGGGTTTCGTGGCCGCCACGTGGCTGCGCGGGATCGCCGTCGTGCAGGTCCCGACGACCGTCCTCGGCATGGTCGACGCCGCCGTCGGCGGCAAGACCGGCATCAACACGTCGGAGGGCAAGAACCTCGTCGGCGCGTTCTGGGCCCCCAGCGCCGTGCTGTGCGACCTCGACCTGCTGGCCACCCTGCCGAGGAACGAGGCCGTGGCGGGCTTCGCGGAGGTCGTCAAGGCCGGGTTCATCCGCTACCCCGAAATCCTCGAGATCGTCGAGGCCGATCCCGCGCGCGCCACCGACCCCGGCACCGACGAGTTCCGGCGATGCATCGAGCTGGCGATCCGGATGAAGGCCGACGTGGTGGGCGAGGACTTCCGCGAGGCGGGCCTGCGCGAGATCCTCAACTACGGCCACACGCTGGGGCACGCGATCGAGCATGCCGAGCGCTACCAGTGGCGCCACGGCGCGGCCGTGGCGGTGGGCATGATGTTCGCCGCCGAGCTGTCGCGGCTGGCCGGGCGACTGTCCGACGAGGCGGTGGACCGGCACCGGCGGATCCTCACGGCGCTGGGCCTGCCCACGACGTACCGCGCCGGCGCGTGGCCGCAGCTGCTGGCGACGATGAAGCGCGACAAGAAGACCCGCGGCGACATGCTGCGCTTCATCGTGCTCGACGACATCGCCAAGCCCACGGTGCTGCAGGCGCCCGACGAGTCGCTCCTGTTCGCCGCGTATCAGGAGATCGGCGAGGAGCAGCAGCCCGGCATCCGCAAGACCACCAGCGTGCGGCTGTGACCTCCCACAGCATGCGCCGTCGCGCCACCCGTTAGAATCGTCCGTCGGGTCTGTCGCACCCCCGCAGCTTCACATCACACGAACGGAAACTCACCTCCATGGCATCCACCGCAGACATCAAGAACGGCGTCGTCCTGTCGATCGACGGACAGCTTTGGAGCGTCATCGAGTTCCAGCACGTCAAGCCGGGCAAGGGCGGCGCGTTCGTGCGCACCAAGCTGAAGAACGTCGTCAGCGGCAAGGTCGTCGACAAGACGTTCAACGCGGGCGCGAAGGTCGACATCCAGAACGTCGACCGCAGCGACTATCAGTACCTCTACAACGACGGCGAGTCGTTCGTCTTCATGGACGTCAAGGACTACGACCAGATCAACGTGCCCGCGTCGGTCGTCGGCGACGCCTCGAAGTTCCTCCTCGAGAACATGAACGTCACGGTCGCCATGCACGACGGCACGCCGCTGTACATCGACATGCCGCCGTCGGTCGTGCTGGAGATCACCTACACCGAGCCGGGCCTGCAGGGCGACCGCTCGAACGCCGGCACCAAGCCGGCCACGGTCGAGACGGGCGCGGAGATCCAGGTCCCGCTGTTCGTCGAGGCCGGCACCAAGGTCAAGGTCGACACCCGCACGGGTGACTACCTCGGCCGCGTGAACGACTGAGGTGTCGGCACGCACTAAGGCGCGCAAGCGCGCCCTCGACATCCTGTTCTCCGCGGACGTGCGCGGCGACGAGATCGCCGTCGCGCTGGCCGCCGAGGCCAAGCGGGCGGTGAGCGAACCCGCGCGCCAGGCGTCGTGGCTCTACGCGCGCGAGATCGTCGACGGCGTCATCGATCATCGCGACGAGATCGACGAGCAGATCACCACGCACAGCCGGGACTGGAAGCTCGAGCGCATGCCCGCCGTGGACCGGGCGGTGCTGCGGATCGCCACGTGGGAGATCCTCTACAACGACGAGGTCCCCACGGCCGTGGCGATCGACGAGGCGGTGGAGCTGGCCAAGGAGCTGTCGACGGACGACTCGCCGGCCTTCGTCCACGGCGTCCTCGCCCGCATCGCGAAGTCCGCCTGACCCGTTCCGCTCGTCGGTCTCGGCTCCGCGCCTGCGGCGCTGCGCTCGACCCGTCTCCGCTCCGGCGCTCCGCGCCTCCGGTCGACGAGCGGTTGGGCTCGTCGACCGAGCGGAGCGAGCGGAGACGGAGTGTTGAAGCCTCAGGTCTCGGCTCCGCGCCTGCGGCGCTGCGCTCGACCCGTCTCCGCTCCGCGGCTGCGCCGCTCCGGTCGACGAGCGGGGGTTGCGGCTCGTCGACCGAGCGGAGCGAGCGGAGACGGATCGAGCGAGCGCAGCGAGTCGAGATCAAGGGTTCACCCCTCAGGTCTCCGCTCCGCGGCTGCGCCGCTCCGGTCGACGAGCGGGGGTTGCGGCTCGTCGACCGAGCGAAGCGAGCGGAGACGGCTCGAGCGGAGCGAAGCGGAGTCGAGAGCGACGGTGGCGGCGTCGTGAGGCCGGCGATCGCCCGGGGAGGCGGTAGGCTGGGGGAGACCTGCACCTTTAACACCGTCCCGTGAGGCGGAGAAGGGAGCGGCGGATGAGTACGCGTGCCGTGCTTGCAGAAGCCGATATCAGCCGGGCTCTCACTCGGATCGCCCACGAGATCCTCGAGGCGAACCGCGGCCCCGACGATCTCATCCTCCTCGGCATCCCGACGCGAGGCGTCCACCTGGCCCGTCGCCTGGCCGCGCTCATCGAGCGGTTCGCGGGCGCGGCGGTTCCCACCGGGGCGCTCGACGTCACGATGTACCGCGACGACCTCGCCCACCAGCCGACGCGCGCGCCGCGCCCCACGGAGATCCCCGCGGGCGGCATCGACGGCAAGGTCGTCGTCCTCGTCGACGACGTGCTGTTCTCGGGCCGCAGCATCGGCGCCGCGCTCGACGCGCTCAAGGACATCGGCCGCCCCGCCGCCGTCCGGCTCGCCATCCTTGTCGACCGCGGCCACCGGGAGCTGCCGATCCGCCCCGACTTCGTGGGCAAGAACCTGCCCTCCGCGCGCTCGGAGCGCGTGAACGTGCGGCTGCGCGAGGTCGACGGCGCCGACGAGGTCTCGATCGACGGCGAGGCGGCGGCATGAGGCACCTGCTCGACACCCGCACGCTGTCGCGCGACGACGCGATCCGCATCCTCGACGTCGCGGAGGACATGGCCGCCACGCAGGAGCGCGAGGTCAAGAAGCTGCCCACGCTGCGCGGCAAGACCGTCGTGAACCTGTTCTTCGAGGACTCCACCCGCACCCGCATCTCGTTCGAGGCCGCCGCCAAGCGGCTGTCGGCCGACGTCATCAACTTCTCGGCCAAGGGCTCGAGCGTGTCCAAGGGCGAGAGCCTGCAGGACACGGCGCAGACGCTGCAGGCGATGGCCGCCGACGCGGTGGTGATCCGCCACGGCGCCTCCGGCGCGCCGCACACGCTCGCCACGAGCGGCTGGATCAGCGCGGGCGTCGTGAACGCGGGCGACGGCACGCACGAGCATCCGACGCAGGCGCTACTGGACGCCTTCACGCTGCGGCGGCGGATCCACGGCGCGGGCAGCCGCGGCCGCGACCTCGACGGCGTGCGCGTGGCCATCGTGGGGGACATCCTGCACTCCCGCGTGGCGCGCTCGAACGTGTGGCTGCTGCATGCACTGGGGGCGCACGTCACGCTCGTCGCGCCGCCCACCCTCGTGCCGCAGGATCTCAGCCGGTGGCCCGTCGAGGTCACCTACAGCCTCGACGACGCGATCGCCTCCGGGCCCGACGCCGTCATGATGCTGCGGATCCAGCTCGAACGGATGAACGCGGCCTATTTCCCGTCTGAACGGGAGTATTCCCGGCAGTGGGGTCTGGACCCCGTGCGCCTGGGCGCGCTGCCGGACGGTACGATTGTGATGCACCCCGGGCCCATGAACCGGGGGTTGGAGATCAGCGCCGCTGCCGCCGATTCGCCCCGTTCGACCGTGCTCGAACAGGTGACGAACGGCGTGTCGGTGCGCATGGCGGTGCTGTACCTGCTGCTGGCGGGCGAGCGGACGGAGGAGGAGCTGTGAGCGAGGTGCTCCTCATCACCGGAGCCGCGATCGAGGGCGGCGAGCGCGCCGACCTGATCGTCGAGGACGGACGGATCGCCGAGGTCGGCACCGGGCTGTCTCGTGCGGGCGCCCGCACGATCGACGCCGACGGGCTCGTGGCCCTGCCGGGACTGGTCGACCTGCACACGCACCTGCGCGAGCCCGGCGGCGAGGCGAGCGAGACCGTGCTCACGGGCACGCGCGCGGCCGCGGCGGGCGGGTTCACCGCGGTTTTCGCGATGCCGAACACCCACCCCGTCGCCGACACGGCGGGCGTCGTCGAGCAGGAGCTCGCGCTGGGCGAGGCCGCCGGGTACGCGACGGTGCAGCCGATCGGCGCCGTCACGGTGGGGCAGAAGGGCGAGCGGCTCGCGGAGCTTGGCGCCATGGCGTCCTCGCGGGCCCGCGTCCGCGTCTTCAGCGACGACGGCTTCTGCGTGTGGGACCCGCTCATCATGCGCCGCGCCCTCGAGTACGTGAAGGCGTTCGACGGCATGATCGCCCAGCACGCCCAGGACCCGCGGCTGACCGAGGGCGCCCAGATGAACGAGGGCGTCGTGTCGGCCGAGCTGGGGCTCACGGGCTGGCCCGCCGTCGCGGAGGAGTCGATCATCGCGCGCGACGTGCTGCTGGCGGAGCACGTCGGCTCCCGCCTGCACGTCTGCCACCTCTCCACCGCCGGCTCGGTCGACCTCATCCGCTGGGCGAAGAAGCGCGGGATCGCGGTGACCGCCGAGGTGACGCCGCACCACCTGCTGCTCACCGACGAGCTGGTGCGCGGCTACGACGCCCGCTTCAAGGTGAATCCGCCGCTGCGCCGCGAGGAGGACGTGCTCGCGGTACGCGAGGGCCTCGCCGACGGCACGATCGACATCGTCGCCACCGACCACGCGCCGCACCCCGCCGAGGCGAAGGCGTGCGAGTGGCAGGCGGCCGCCAACGGCATGGTCGGCCTGGAGAGCGCGCTGCGCGTGGTCGACCAGACGATGGTGCGCACGGGCCTGATCGGCTGGGC
>Ga0182749_1000022_pt1 | contig 257367 bp, 235 predicted proteins | sample eDN3rd37CKraftMG_FD_128875 | JGI IMG/M metagenome (GOLD analysis project Ga0182749, IMG submission 128875) | Enriched Miracle-Growth compost microbial communities from Emeryville, California, USA - eDNA 3rd pass 37_C Kraft MG (version 2) (version 2) ...
CCGGCCACGCCCCGCGCGCGCAGGACGTCGGCCACGGAATCGACCTGGTTTCGGATCGTCTCGAAGGCATAGTCCGACCCGCGGTAGCGGAACATCGGCCGCGCGCCATGCCGCGACACAGACTGAAGGAGAAAGCCGGCGAGATTCATGCGCACCCCCTCGGATTTCCGCCACCGGTCGCGCCGGATCGGTGAGGCGCGCAGTGTGGAATGCGCGATTTCATGCTGGATTGTCTCCCGTGCCGCCTTGTCGTTGATATCGGGCAAGCATATGCCGAGGGCCTACCCATGTCAACATAAAATGATTGGTGACTCATAATTCATGTATTATGCAGCACGATCGACCGGAAAGCTATCCGGACGACCCCCCAAGGAGGCAGGCATGGGCCAGACCGCGCCGGAAACACGAGATCGGTATATACATTTCACGCCAGTACAGACACGCTGGATGGACAACGATCTTTACGGACACGTCAACAACGTCACCTACTATTCCTATTTCGACACGGTGGTCAACCGGTACACCGTCGAAGAGGGCGGCCTGGATATCCACGACGGTCCGGTCATCGGACTGGTCGTGGAAAGCATGTGCCAGTACCACCAGCCCACGGCCTTTCCCGACGCGCTCGAGGCCGGCCTGAGGATCGGCCGCTTGGGGCGTTCCAGCGTGCGCTACGAAATCGGCATTTTCCAACAGGAATCCGATACCCCGGTGGCCAGCGGGCATTTCGTGCATGTCTTCGTGGACCGGACCACCCGGCGCCCCGTGGACATCCCCGAACACCTGCGGGCCGGCATGGCCCGGCTCCTGCCCGACTCCGCGGCGTTGCGTACGCCCCCTTCTTCCCAAGGACATTCCCATGACCGTTGACCTGACGCGCCAGGATGAGTTCGCCGTTCTGACGCTGAACCGTCCCGATGCGCTCAACGCGCTCAATGCGGCGCTGATCCGCGACTTCCGGCAGGCGCTGGAACAGGTGGCGTCGTCGGACACCCGCGCCTTGCTGATCACCGGCGCAGGGGGCCGGGCATTCTGCGCCGGCGCCGACGTCAAGGAACTGGCCGCCCAGCCGCTGCTCGAACAGAAGCGCACGCTACGCGAGGGCCAGGCGGCCTTCGCCCAGCTGGATACGCTACCCATGCCCTCGATCGCCCTGGTGGGCGGCCACGCGCTGGGCGGCGGCCTGGAACTGGCGCTAGCCTGCACGTTCCGGCTAGCAGGCCCGCGGGCCAGATTGGGCTTTCCCGAGATCAGGCTGGGGCTTGTGCCGGGCTACGGCGGCACACAGCGGCTGCCCCGACTGATCGGTCCCTCCCGGGCGCTGGACATGATCCTGACCGCACGCACGCTGGATGCCGACCAGGCTCTGGCCGCCGGCCTGGTCGACCGGCGGGTCGAAGGCGATCTGGTCGAAGCGGGCATCGAATATGCCCGCGAGTTCTCCGGCTTCGGATTGCCCGCGTTGAACCTGGCCCGCGAAGCCGTCCTGCGCTCGCTCGACACGCCGCTGGACGAAGGCCTGCGCATCGAGTCCGATCTCGCCGGCCTGGCCATGGCCACCGAAGACGCGCGCGAAGGCATGCTCGCCTTCGCGGGAAAAAGACCACCCGTATTCCGTGATTGCTGACACCGCTGCCTTGTGCGATTTCCTTGGTCTTAAAAATGAATTATGATTCATTAATCATTTTTTAGGCAATCCGGCCCGGCAGGCCGCGTGCGGTCCGGCGAAGGGCTATCCACCGACTTCTTTCACTTCCACGAGCACCCATGATTCTGACCAACGAACAGGAAATGATCCGCGACGCCGCCCGGAACTTCGCCAGGCACGAGATCGCTCCCCACGTACAGGCCTGGGAACGGGACCACGTCGTTCCCACCCAGGTGCTGGGACACCTGGGGAAACTGGGGTTGATGGGGATCTGCGTGGACGAACAATGGAACGGCGCGGGCGCGGACTTCGTGTCCTACATTCTCGCCACGGAAGAGCTCGCCGCGGCCGATTGCGGCGTGTGCAACATGATGAACGTGCACAACTCGCCCGTCTGTTCCGCCCTGCAGGCATACGGCACGGACGAGCAGAAGGAACGGCTGCTGCGTCCCCTGGCCCGAGGCGAGCTGTTCGGCGCCCTGCTGCTGACCGAGCCCGACGCCGGCTCCGACGCCGCGGCGATCAAGACCCGCGCCGTCAAGCAGGGCGACCGCTACGTCCTGAACGGCACCAAGCAGTTCGTGACCTCGGGACAAAGCGCCCATGTGGCCATGATCCTCGCGGTGACCGATCCCTCGCTGGGCAGCAAGGGCATCACCTGCTTCATGACCCGCACCGACAACCCCGGCTACAAGGTCAGCCGCGTGGAGGAAAAGCTGGGCCATCGCAATTGCGACACCTGCCAGATCGTGCTCGAGGACATGGAAGTCCCTGAGACCGACGTCCTGGGCAAGGCCGGCGAAGGCTACAAGATCATCTTGTCCTTCCTGACGGCCGGCCGTATCGCGGTGGCCGCCCAGGCGGTGGGCGTGGCCCGGGCCGCGCTGGAACGTTCGGTCGAGTACGCGGGCGAGCGCAAGACCTTCGGCAAGTCGCTGGCTGAGCATCAGGCCATCGCGTTCCGTCTCGCCGAAATGGCCACCGAGGTCAAGGTGGCGCGCAACACACTGCTGCAGGTGGCGCATGACAAGGACACCGGCCGGATCGATCCCACCGACGCTTCGATCATCAAGCTGTATGCCACGGAGATGGCCGAGCGCGTCTGCTCGGCCGCGATCCAGATCCACGGGGGATACGGTTACTTGTCGGAGTATCCGGTGGAAAAGTACTACCGCGACGCCCGCGTGCTGCAAATCTACGAAGGCAGCAGCGAAGTACAGAAGATCCTGATCAGCCGTGCGCTGACGAAAGCCTAGCGCCGATCATGCTCCGCTCGACATGCCTTCCCAGCGCGGCCCCGGGACTTCGATGCCGAACAGGTCCAGCATGCGGGCGACGGTGTGGTCGACCATTTCGGCGATGGACCGCGGGCGGTGATAGAAGGCGGGCAATGGCGGGAAGATGATGCCGCCCATTTCGGTGACGGCGGTCATGTTGCGCAGGTGGGCGAGGTTGAAGGGGGTTTCGCGCACCATGAGGACAAGCCGGCGGCGTTCCTTGAGGGTGACGTCGGCGGCGCGGGTGATGAGGTTGTCGGACAGGCCGTGGGCCACGGCGGCCAGGGTGCGCATGGAGCATGGGGCAATGACCATGCCGGCGGTGGCGAAGGCGCCGCTGGCCAGGGTGGCGCCGACGTCGCGCACGCCATGGACGACGTGGGCCAACTGGTTGAGCTGCTGGCGGCTCATGTCGAGTTCGTGCCGCAGGTTCAGGACACCGGAGGCGGAAACGACGAGATGGGTTTCGATGTCGGGACGCTCGCGCAGCAGTTCGAGCATGCGCACCGCATAGACCGAGCCGGTCGCGCCGGTGACGCCGACGACGAGCCGCCGGCGAGACGTCACTGGGTGGCCCCGGAGGTTTCCAGCAGGGTCTTGAGTTCGCCGCTTTCGTGCATTTCGGTCATGATGTCGGAACCGCCCACGAATTCGCCCTTGACGTAGAGCTGCGGAATGGTCGGCCAGCTCGAATATTCCTTGACGCCCTGGCGGACTTCGTCGTCTTCCAGCACGTTGATGGTGACGAGGCGCTTGACGCCACAGGCTTTCAGGATCTGGATGGCCTTGCCCGAGAATCCGCATTGCGGGAACTGGGCAGACCCTTTCATGAAGAGCACGACCGGGTGTTCCGTGACGGTTTCCCGGATGAAATCTTTAACGTCGGTCATGGATGGCTCGCAGGCAAAGAGGACAATGGATTCATTATAGGGATCCGCCGGAAATCCGCTCGATTCCCGCCAGGTCGCGCCGGCTGGCGACGCTGGAAAAGCCGGCGGCGGCCAGGCAGGCGCGCACGGCCCGGGACTGGTTCCAGCCGTGCTCCAGCCAGAGCGCCCCGCCGGGCGCCAGGCGGTCGCGGGCGCCGGCCACGATGGCGCGCAGGGCGCCCAGGCCGTCCCCGCCGTCGGTCAGGGCCGCGGCGGGCTCGAAGCGCAGGTCGCCTTCGGAGAGATGGGGGTCGCCGGCGGCCACGTAGGGAGGGTTGGAGACGATGAGGTCGAAGCGCGGGCCCGGGGGAAGCGCGCCGTACCAGTCGCCCTGGGCGAAGTCGACCCGCGCACCCAGCCGTTCGGCGTTGCCGCGCGCGACGGCCAGGGCGGCGGCGCTGGCGTCGGTGGCCCAGACGGTGGCGCCGGGCAGCGCCAGGGCCAGGCTGACGGCGATGGCGCCGCTGCCGGTGCCCAGGTCCAGGACCGTGCCGCGCGGGCGATCGCGCAGGCATTCCAGGGCGGTCTCGACCAGGAGTTCGGTGTCGGGACGGGGAATGAGGACGTCCGGGGTGACGGCGAAGTCACGGCCCATGAATTCGCGGCGGCCGACCAGGTAGGCCATGGGCTGGCCGTCGCGGCGCAGGGCGGCCAGGCGTCCGAAGCGCTGGCAGGCGGCGCGGTCCAGGGGGTCGGTGTCGTGGGCCAGCAGCCAGGCGCGGGGGACGCCCAGGACGTGCTCGAGGAGCATGCGGGCTTCCAGGCGGGGCAGGCCGCTGGCGGCCGACAGGTCACGGACGGTGTTCATGCCGCACATAGCAAAGAGCGGGATCCGAAGCCGTCCCCTCCGGCCCGGGCAAGGGCGCGCCGGCCAAGTCGCTCGGCTCGGGCGCAAGATCACGCGCCCTCGGCCCCTTCGGGGCTGCCCTCGCTCCAATTGGCCGGCGCGCCCTTGCCCGGGCCGGAGGGGACTCACGGCGGCGATATGCGGGAGAACGGATCACGCTTCTTCTCCCAACGCCGCCAACTGCTCGGCCTGGTGCTCGGCGATCAGCGAGCCCGTCAGTTCGTCCAGGTCGCCTTCCATGATCTGCTGCAGTTTGTACAGCGTGAGATTGATGCGGTGGTCGGTCACCCGGCCTTGCGGGAAGTTGTAGGTGCGGATGCGCTCGGAGCGGTCGCCGCTGCCGACCAGACTCTTGCGCTGGGCGGCTTCCTTGCTCTGGCGCTCGCGCTGTTCCTTGTCCTTGAGCCGGGCGGCGAGGACCTGCATGGCCTTGTCGCGGTTGCGGTGTTGGGAGCGGTCGTCCTGGCATTCGACCACCAGGCCGGTCGGCAGGTGGGTGATCCGGACGGCGGAGTCGGTCTTGTTGATGTGCTGGCCGCCGGCGCCGCTGGCGCGGAAGGTGTCGATGCGCAGGTCGTTGGGATTGATGACGATTTCGCCGGCGGCATCGGCTTCCGGCATGACGGCCACGGTGCAGGCGGAGGTATGGATGCGACCCTGCGCCTCGGTGGCGGGCACGCGCTGCACGCGGTGGGCGCCGGATTCGAACTTGAGCCGGCCGTAGGCGCCGTCGCCGTCGATGCGCGCGATCACTTCCTTGTAGCCGCCCAGTTCGGACGGGCTTTCGGATATCAGTTCGACGCGCCATCCGCGCTGCTCGGCGTAGCGGGTGTACATGCGCAGCAGGTCGCCGGAGAACAGCGCGCTTTCGTCGCCGCCGGTGCCGGCGCGGATTTCCAGGAACAGGCTGCGCTCGTCGTCGGGATCGCGCGGCAGCAGCAGCACGCGCAGGCTGGCGCCGAGTTCCTCCAGCCGCGCGCGGCCGGTCTGGATTTCCTCTTCGGCCATCGCCTTCATGTCGGGATCGCCCAGCATCTGCTGGGCGGCGGCCACGTCTTCCTCCGTGCGCGCATAGTCGTTGTAGGCCGCGGCCACGGGCTCGAGCTCGGCGCGCTCGCGCGAGAGCTTGCGGAAGCGGTCCATGTCGGCCGCCGTCCCGGGCTCGGCCAGCAGGGCGTCGACTTCGATCAGGCGGCGGGACAATTGCTCCAGCCGGGCGCGCATGGAAGATTTCATGGACTACGGACTCGAAAGGGAATGGAACGAGGACGGGGCACGGCGCCCCGCCGGCGACGGACGCAAGCGCCGCTAACGCCGCGTATCGCGGGTAGGGAACAGGCGCGGCAGCCAGTCGATGAGCTGCTGGCGTTCGGCCGCTTCGCTCTGGTTGAGCGCCGCCAGCGGCCCGTGCAGGTATTTCTGGGTCAGGCCGTGGGCCAGTTGCTCGAGCACGGCTTCCGGGGATTCGCCGCGCGCCAGCAGGCGGCGCGCGCGTTCGAGCTCGGCGGCGCGCAGGTCGTCGGCCGACTGGTGCAGGTCGCGGATCACGGGAACCACGGCGCGGGCCTGCATCCAGTGCATGAAGTGGCGCACGCGCGCCTCGATGATGGCTTCGGCCTGGACCACCGCCGCGCGGCGGGCATCGGTGCCGCTTTGCACCAGGGTGCTCAGGTCGTCCACGGAATACAGGTAGACGTCGTTCAGGCGCGCGACTTCCGGCTCGATGTCGCGGGGCACCGCCAGGTCGACCATGACCATGGGACGATGGCGGCGCTGGCGGGTGGCGCGTTCGACCATGCCCAGGCCCAGGATGGGCAGGGAGCTGGCCGTACAGGACACCACCACGTCGAACTCGGCCAGGCGGTCGGGCAGGTCGGAAAGCTTCATGGTGGACGCGGCGTAGCGGCCGGCCAGGTGGTCGGCGCGCTCCAGCGTGCGATTGGCCACCATGATGCTGCCCGGGCGCTGGGCCGCGAAATGGGTGGCGCACAGCTCGATCATTTCGCCGGCGCCGATGAACAGCGTGTGGGCCTGGCCGAGATCGCCGAACACCCGCTCGGCCAGCCGCACCGCGGCCGCGGCCATGGAAACGGAGTGCGCGCCGATGGCGGTCTGCGAACGGACTTCCTTGGCGACGGAGAAGGTGCGCTGGAACAACTGGTGCAGCAACGTGCCGAGCGAGCCGGCCTCGCCGGCGGCGCGCACGGCGTCTTTCATCTGGCCCAGGATCTGCGGCTCGCCCAGCACCATGGAATCGAGACCGCTGGCCACGCGGAAGGCGTGGCGCACGGCGTCGTCGCGCTCGTGGCGATAGAGGTGCGGTTGCAGGTCGCCCGCCTCGACCTTGTTGAAGTCGGCCAGCCAGGCCGGCAGGTGCTCGACGACCTGCGGTTCGGCCGCGCAGTAGACTTCGGTCCGGTTACAGGTGGACAGGATGGCGGCTTCGCGCACGGCGCCGCCGAAGGCCGAGCGCAGCCCGGCCAGCGCAGGCTTGACGAGATCGATCGGCAAGGACACGCGCTCGCGCACCGAAACGGGCGCGGATACGTGATTCAGGCCGAAAGTGAGGACGTCTACCGACATGGTGCGGGAAGAAGGATTCCACCCGGGAATTGGGGACAACAGAGGATTATAAGCCTTGCGCCGGATGGGCCCGCCGCGCCGTGCAGGCGGGCGGTTTTTTGTGTATCATTGCGCCCTTTCGATGGCCTGGTAGCTCAGTCGGTAGAGCAGAGGATTGAAAATCCTTGTGTCGGTGGTTCGATTCCGCCCCAGGCCACCACGAATTCGATGCCCAGCCTTGAAAGCTGGGCATTTTCATTTGTACATCGGGGACTTAGGTGAAAAACTTCCCCCACAACGTCCCAGGCCGTGCCCTGACATCCTGCGTTTGGTTGTATCTCAGCCTGTCCCCAGAATGATTTCGTGGAAAGCGGCAAGGCCGTCAAACTCGGCATGGGCCCATACTCGAAGATCACCGCTCGCGCGGGCCCGTCGTTTCCCAGTCGCAGCATTGCCAACGTGGGCTCAGCTTCGCGCCTGCCTCGACGACATGCGCGGCCACGGAAGTGTGTCGTAGTTTTGGATTTTCAGTAGAATTTGAATTCTCATAAGTGCAACACCCGGTGTCAAACGGTCATGCCAGACATGACGAATGCCATGACATCGTTCAAGAACAGCGGCCCCACCACGATTTCCCGATGACGGTTCCAGCGTACGGCAAGCGGTTGGCAGCTTGGCTTGGCGTGATCGCCATGCTGCTGCTCGTCTGTGCGCCAACGGTCAGCCATTTCATCGCCGCTACGCGACACATCACGGTGCCGGTGTGCAGCGAGGCAACGACCCCAGGCCAGTCGCATCTCGCCATCCAGGTAGCGCTGGACGGCCACCATGACGCGGCGGGCCACTCTACGGGCTCGCATCTGCTGGACGATTGTGGCTATTGCGACTTGATGATGCACGAGGCAGCACTGCCGTCCGTGCCGCCCGCGCTGCCGTCCCCCCTGCTGCTTGTCATGTTGGCGCTGCTGCTGCCGCCGCTGCGCCGCTTCACGCCGATAGGCGCATTCCCCTCCGGTCGGCCACGCGCTCCCCCTCGTTTTTCCTGACCCGTTGATCTCCTCATGCCCGATGCGCCCCTATGGCCGCATCGGGTCGTCTTCATCCGTCAGGAAGAACCATGCAAGACCATTTCATCGAGCCCGGGCCTCGTCGCGCCCGGTCGATAACGGGCCAGGCGCTGGGCGCCTTGCTGCCGCTGCTTTCCCTATCGCTGCCGGCGCAGGCCGCTGAGACGGCCTCCGAAGTGCTGCCGGCCATCACGGTCACGGCCGGCCAGGCAGACCGGCCGGCCACGGACCCCGACATCCCCTCAACGACGGAATCCGTCACCCGCAACCAGCTCCAGAACTGGAACGTGGTCAACACCGAGGATGCGTTGAAATACCTGCCGAACCTGGCGGTGCGCAAACGCTACATCGGCGACGAGAATGCGACCATCGCCGTGCGCGGCACCAACAACATCCAGAGCGCGCGCGGGCTGGTCTACGCCGACGGCCTGCTGGTGAGCAACCTGCTGGGGAACGGCTACGACTTCCCGCCCCGCTGGTCGATGGTGTTTCCCGAGGACATCGAGCGGGTGGACGTCGCCTATGGGCCGTTTTCCGCGCTGTATCCGGGCAATTCGCTGGGCGCCACGGTGCTTATCACCACGCACATGCCCGAAGCATTCGAGGCGAACGCCGACATCAAGGGCTTCACGCAGCATTTCCACCTGTTCGGCGTGGACCGCAGCTTCAATGGCTCCGAGGCCTCGGCCTCGATCGGCGACCAGGTCGGCAAGTTGTCCTATTTGATCGGGGTCAACCACCTGGAGAACGCCAGCCAGCCGATGCAATTCGCCACGCTGGCCCAGTCCGATACGCCCGCCACCGCCGCGGACACGCCCGTGACCGGGGCGTACTTCTATGACAACCAGACCGGCAAGCGCACTGCCGTCCTGGGGGTGAGCGGTGCCGGTATCGTGCATACCCGCCAGGACCAGTTCAAGCTCAAGCTGCAATACGACTTCACCCCCACGCTGCAGGGCGGCGCCACGCTGGGCTATTGGCACAACCACTACCGCAGCGAGAACCCGGCCTTTCTGCGCGATGCGGCCGGCAACCCCGTCTATCAGGGCAAGGTCAACATCGGCGGCTACGAATACGCCATTCCTGCGGCCGCCCTGGCGCCCAGCAATGGCGATGCGGAGAACTGGCTCTACGGCCTGTCGCTGCGCACACACAGGGCGACGGGCTGGAACGGCCAAGCCATCGTGTCCTACTACGATGTGAGCCACAGCGTGGATCGCGCCGCCGACCAGGGCGGGGCCGGCAGCGGGCCGGGCACCGCCACCTTCGGCGACGGCACGGGCTGGAAGACCCTCGACCTGCAGACGACGTACACGCCCGACTCGCCGCAAGCGGGCCGGGGCGCGCACCGGCTCACGTTCGGCTACCACTTCGACACCTACCACACCAACAGCGTCACGTACGACAACCTGGATTGGCGCGCGGGCGACCGCGATACCTTCGACAACGCCTTCGCCGGGAGCACCCGGACGCAGGCGCTGTATGCGCAGGACGCGTGGCGCTTCCTGCCACGCTGGAAACTGGTGTATGGCCTGCGCTACGAGGACTGGCGCGCCTACGGCGGGTCGCAGGCGGTGGACAATGTGCGGTTGCCGTATCCCGAGTCCGGCCAGCAGCACATCTCGCCCAAGGCGTCGCTGTCCTTCGAGGCCACGCAGGACCTGACGCTGCGCGCCTCCATCGGCCGGGCCTATCGCTTCCCGACCGTGGGGGAACTGTTCCAGGGCCGGATCAGCGGGACCAGTCTGGTCAACAACAACCCGAACCTGCAGCCCGAGAACGACCTGGCCAAGGAACTGAGCGCGGAATGGACGCACGGCAACGGGATATACCGGGTATCGCTGTTCGAGGATGACGTCAAGAACACGATCTTCAGCCAGACCGACACGACCGTCCTGCCCAACGTGACGAGCTTCCAGAACATCGATCGGGTACGCTCGCGCGGCATCGAAACCAGCTATCAGGGGCAAGACGTAGGCATCACCGGGCTCGATCTGATCGCCAATGTCGCCTATACCCGCTCCCGCATCCTGGCCAACGACCGGAACCCGGCTTCAGTGGGCAAGTATTTCTACCGCGTGCCTCTCTGGCGAGCCAACCTGGTCGCCACCTACCACATCGATGACCGCGCCTCTGTCGCCGGCGCAGTCCGGTACTCGGGACGCCAGTACAACACGCTCACCAACGAGGACAGCAATCCGAACGTGTATGGCGGGACCAGCACCTACACCGTCGCGGACGCGAAGTTCACCTATCGGCTCAACCGCTATGCGGATCTCAGCCTGGGCGTCGACAACATTTTCGACAAGCGATATTTCGTGTATCACCCCTACCCGGGGCGGACCGTCTACTTCGAGACGAAACTCCGGCTGTAATGCCGGGTGCGAGAGACATCATGCAAACCCTTTCCTCTTCCGGACATTCCGCGGCCGCCCGGAATGCCGCGTATCGCACGCTATGGCGCTGGCATTTCTACGCGGCGCTGTTCGTCATGCCGTTCCTGGTCGTGCTGGCCATCACCGGCACGCTGTATTGCTTCCAGCCGCAGATCGAGCCGCTGCTGTATCCACACCGCCTGACCGTAACGCCGGCCGCCACGCCCAGGCTGGCCGAAGACGACCTGTTCGCGCGAGCCATGGCGGCCGTGCCGCCGGGCTCGCGCGCCGCCACCGCGACGATAGAGGCAAACCCCGCACGCAGCGCCGAATTCGTGTTCCGCTATCCGGACGGGCAGAAATACAGTGTCTATCTCAACCCTTATACCGGCAAGGTGCTGGGAACGCTCGGCGTGGAACAGCGTTTCATGCAGATCGACCGGATGATCCACCGCAAGCTGCTCCTGGGCAAGCCGGGTGAACTGCTGATGGAACTGGCCGCCTGCTGGACGCTGGTGATGGTCGGCACCGGCGTCGCGTTGTGGTGGCCGCGCGGGGCCTTCACCTGGCGCGGCACGCTGTGGCCCCGGCTCGACCTGCGCGGCAGGCCGCTCTGGAAGAGCGTGCATGCCGTGATGGGCATCTGGCTGGCGGCGGGCGCGGTGGCTTTCATCCTCACGGGACTGCCATGGTCCGGGTCGTGGGGCAAGCAATTCAAGTCCCTGGCCACGCGGGTGCATCTGGGATCCCCTCCCGGGGCGTGGGGCGGCACGTCGCTACGATCGACGCTGCCCGGGCAGGCCCCGGGCGCGGCGGTGCCGGACGGCCAGGCGCACCATGGCGACATGGCTCATGAAGGCCACACCATGAGCGATATGGGCGACATGCCGGGCATGGTCATGGACGACCTCCCGCTGGCACAGACCCCATGGGCGGTCGGCGCGATGGCCGTGCCGCAGTCGCGGGAAGCCAGCGCCGCCAGCACGCTGCCGCTGAGCCACGTGCTGGCGATTGCCCGCGACCACGGCATCACGGACGGCTACGACGTCGCGTTCCCTACGGGCCCGTCGGGCGTTTATACGGTGTCGTACTTTCCGGCCGATCCGAAGGGAGAACACGTCCTGCACATCGACCAGTACAGCGGCAAGGTTCTGGAAGACATCGTCTACAAAGACTATGGCGCAGTGTCCCGGGCCGTATCCTACGGCACCTCGCTGCACATGGGCCGGTACTTCGGCCTGGCCAACCAGCTGATCTGCGCGCTCATCTCGCTGGGCCTGGCCGGCATGGCCGCTACCGGATTCGCGATGTGGTGGAAACGACGCCCCAGCCGCGCGTTGGGCGCGCCCGCCAGGCTGCTTACGCCCGTGACGATGCGAAGGTGGAAAATCGGTCTGACGACGCTGGGGGTGATCTTTCCCCTTATGGGCGGGACGATGTTGCTGGTGTGGGCATTGGACAGCCTGGCCGTCAGGCGCCGGGCGGCAAATTGATGCCTCGTGCGGCCGTGCCGGCCGGCGTCGCCCGACATGTGTAGCGGGACAAGATCGCATGCTCGGTATCACGGGCCCGACCGCGGCTTGCCGCGTCGGCGCCGCACGCCCGTCGCCGCAGCTGCCATGCGAACAAGCGGGCCATCTACGGCACCAGCTTGCGTGGCTGGTGCCGCGTTGGCGCGCTCCCGGGAGCCCCCGTCCTCTCCTGACCGCACGGCTCGAACAAAGGCGGACCCCTTTTTGATGTGCATCCTTGCCGCACGCGCTCTGCGCGGCGTCATCGGCTGCGCCTGCTATTCGTCAGGAGAGCCTGGCGCGCCGCATCGTCGCGGCGGCCGGCTTCTCCTCCTGCCATTCACGGTATGGAACAAACCATGTCCTTTACGATTCGCGCTTTCTTCGTAGCAACCGCGTCCACCAGCGCAGCCATCACGCCCCAGGCCGCGCTTGCCCAACAAACCCTCCCGGTTATTACCGTCACCGCCGATCCTCTGGCTGGCGCAGGCACGTTGACGGTCCCGAACACCGAGCAAGCCACTGCCGATATCCGGCGCACGCCGGGCGGCGTCGAGGTCGTGCCCGATACGCAGTTCAAGAACACACCCGCACAGACGATCAAGGATGTGCTTGACTGGGTGCCTGGCGTGTTTGCCCAGTCGCGGTTCGGCGACGACGCCCGCGTGTCGATTCGCGGCTCCGGGCTGTCGCGCAACTACGGCAACCGCGGCATCAACATGTACATGGACGGTGTTCCAATCAACACCTCCGACGGGCTGGTCGATCTGTTCGAGGTCGATCCGACCGCCTACCGTTACGTCGAGGTATACAAAGGCGCCAACGCGCTGCGCTATGGCGGCAACGCGCTGGGTGGCGCGGTCAATTTCGTCACGCCGACGGGACACGATGCGTCGCTGTTCGAGGGGCGCCTCGATATGGGCAGCTTCGGCTATCGGAAAGCCCAGGCGAGTTCTGGTGCCGCCAGCGGGCCACTCGACTATTTCATCACGGCCTCGGCACAGCGGACCGACGGCTATAGGGATCACAGCGACGGGGATGAGCAACGCGCCAGCGGCAATATCGGCTATCGCTTTTCCGCCGACGCGGAGACTCGCTTTTATTTGAACGTCAATCGGATACGCCAACGCCTGCCCGGCGAGGTGACGAAGGAGGCCGCATTGAACTCGCCGCGGGCCGCGGACCCCGAGTTCGAGCGGCTCGATCAGCAGCGCAATATCGACTCGCTGCGCATCGCCAATAAAACCACGCTGCGCTTCGGGCCCACGACGCTGGACTTCGGGTTCTTCGGCGTACACCGCCACGTGATGCACCCCATCTACCAGTGGCTCGACTACCATGTCCACGACTACGGCGGCTTCGTGCGCGCGACCGATGACAGAACGATTGGTGGCTTTCGTAACCAACTGATCGCGGGCATCAATCTCCACAACGGTTCGATCGACACGGACCAGTACATCAACCTGGCGGGCGCCCAGAAGGGCGCCCTGACAGCGTCCATGTACGACACGTCGAAGAATCTCTCTGCCTATGTGGAGGATTCGTTCTTCATCCGGCCGGATGTGGCATTGGTGGCCGGCACACAGTTCCAGCACGCCGTGCGCGAAAGGGAGGATCGCTTTCTGTCGGACGGCGATCAGTCGGGCCGCCGCAGCTATGACAACTTCAGCCCGAAGTTCGGGGTGTTGTGGGACATCGCCCCGGACTGGCAGACCTTCGCCAATGTCTCGCGTAGCGCCGAGGTGCCGACGTTCGACGCCAACACGTATGCCGCCCCGGCCAGCTCGGATCTCGCGGCACAGACGGCCACTACCTACGAGATCGGCACGCGCGGACAGCGATCGGATTTCACCTGGGACATCTCGCTTTACCACGCGCGCATCAAGAACGAGCTGCAATGCCTGACCACGGCGCCGTGGAGTCCGTGCACGGTCGTGAATGCGGGCCGCACGGTACACCAGGGTATCGAGCTCGGCGCCGGAGTCGCGTTTCTCGAGTCGGCGTTCGCCAACGGTGATCGCCTCTGGTTCAATGCCGCCTATACCTACAACGACTTCCACTTCGATGCAGATCCGACCTACGGCGACAACCGCCTACCTGGCGTCCCCATGCACTACATCCGTGCCGAGGTGCTCTACAAGCATCCAAGCGGTTTCTATGCAGGCCCGAACATGGAATGGATGCCAAAGTCCTACTATGCGGACAATGCCAATACGGAGACGGTCGATCCATACGTGCTTCTTAACGTGAGGATCGGCTATGTCAACGCAAAGCCGGGCTGGTCGGGCTACATCGAAGGGCGCAACCTGTCGAACAGGCGCTACATCGCCAATGTGGCGGTCGCGGGAACCGCCACCGCCACGTCGGCCCTGTTCAATCCGGGCACGGGCCGCGCTGTCTACGCGGGGCTGCAGTACAAGTGGTAAGGCTCTGGCGCTGGCCCGTACCTCGACCGGGTACGGGTGACAACAGACATGGTGGCGCGCCACCATGTAGAATAGACAATGGGTGTCGGCTGCATAGTGCGGCAAGACAGGTTCATGGCGCTGGTCGGGCCGCCGCGCGGAGCCATTGCGACCGTGAATCGATACCCGCCACGGCAAGACCTGCCGCGCCCCCAATTGTTGGCCGAACGCGCCTTCGCCACCCTCGAACGCTTTCTTCATATCGAAGCCGTCAGCGGCATCGTACTGCTGGTCGCGGCAGCCGTCGCCTTGATCTGGGCCAATTCACCATTGACCCAAAGTTATCATGCGCTTTGGCATGCGCATGTCTCGATAGGGTTTGGTGGTTTCGTATTTTCCCAGCCCTTGCATTTCTGGATCAACGATGGCTTGATGACGGTCTTTTTCCTGGTCGTCGGCCTGGAAATCCGTAGAGAAGCCCATGAGGGTGCGTTGAGCAACCTGAGACAAGCGGCGCTCCCGATGGCCGCAGCCATAGGCGGCGTCGTGGTGCCGGCGCTGGTCTATCTGGGCGTGAACAGCGAGCCGACACAGCAACACGGCTGGGCCGTGCCCACTGCTACCGATATCGCGTTCGCCGTCGGCGTGCTCGCTTTGCTGGGCCGGTCGATTCCCGGCAACATCCGGATCTTCCTGCTCGCGCTGGCCATCATTGACGACATCATTGCAGTATTGGTCATCGCCCTCTTCTATTCCGGCGGGCTCGATTACAGCGGATTTGTGTGGGCGGGCCTGGGCGGCCTGATGGTGCTGGGCCTGCAGCGAATCGGGATCGGTTCGGCCTATGCGTATGTCCTTCCTGGCGCAGTGATCTGGATGGGCCTGTTGATGACAGGCGCGCATCCCACCCTTGCGGGCGTGGTGCTGGGCCTAATGACGCCGGTCTTACCAATCCGTATGCGTGAACGCCCGCTGGACATGGTCTCGCGCATCGCCAACGAACTGCTCGGCCGCAATGGGGACACTCCCAAGGAGATGAACCATCTGGCGCGGCCCTTGCGGCAGCTCCGCCTTGCGCAGCGGGAGCTCCTCCCGCCGGCGGTTCGGGTGCAGATGGCGCTGCATCCCTGGGTCGCCTATGGCGTCATGCCGCTTTTCGCCCTGGCCAATGCGGGCGTCGACCTGGGCGGCGTCGATCTTTCTGCCCAAGATTCGCGGTGGATCATGATCGGTATCGCATTGGCCCTGGTCGTTGGCAAACCGGTAGGTATCATCGGCGTGAGTTGGCTCATGGTGCGATTCGGCGGGTGTCGGCTGCCACCGAATGTGTCCTGGGGAGGAATTTGCCTGATCGGCCTGCTGGCCGGCATCGGTTTCACCATGTCCATCTTCATTGCGATGCTCGCTTTTCTTGACGAGCATCTGCTGGGCGCGGCGAAACTCGGGGTGCTACTGGGTTCAGTGGTGGCGGCCATGCTTGGCCTTGGCTGGGGAGCGGTTTATGCGAGACGACTACGCGCATAGAGTCGACTTCGACGACAGCGACGCGGTGATTCTCTCACCCGGTCCGTATCCGGTCGCGATCGGGACCTGCGCGAACGCCCATGGCGCCCAGGCAGCAGGCGACGGCCCCGCTCGACGGGAGCCGACCAGGACCGTCAAGCAGCGTATCGGCGCATCCCCGCTGCGAAGGGAAAGTCCCCTCAAGCCACCGCGAGCCCGAGCGCCGTGGCGCGATCCGGCACGACCGTCAGGATGGACAGGAAGCCGCTGATGTCGACCACCTCGTGCACCTCGGGCTGCAATCGGCACAGGACGAGCTTGCCGGCGTTCTGCTTCTGGCGCTTGGCGAGCATCAGCACGACGCGCAGGCCGGCGCTGGAGATGTAGTCGACCTCGCCAAGGTCCAGCACGCAGCGCCGGTCGGCCGGCCTGACCGGGCGGGTGGCGAGACAGGCGCTCCGGGCTCCTTGAGCGTCGGGGCATCACCCATGAAGGCCGGCGCGGCCACCTGGCAGGCCGTGCCCGTCGCCGGGCCTTCCGCGGCAACCGGGTCGGCATGACGCCCCTGCCTTCTTCGGCCGCATCGTTGTAGAGACTCGCAAACCGGCGCAGCGCGTCGCGCCTGCTTTGCGACCGCACGCCCCTCGACCCCGCTCGCGCCTTGGCCCGCCCGGGGCGGACGGCTCTGCCCCCCATCGTCGCGGGCCGCCGGCCCGGCCAACCTGCGAACGGCATATTTCAGGCTATTTATGAACCTTGTTCATGTTTTATCCCACACCTATTTTCGCACCATATCCCCTGTAAAACTTGGCAATATCGGGTCTAGGGTAACCCCTTACCATGTCCATCTTGCAGCGAAACTGAGCTTAATTTAGTATCCCTCTACTCCTACAACAAGACGTACACCACCAGAGGGACATGCATCATGATCACTGCGCTACGCACGGTGGCTGCATTCTTGGCAATGGGGGCCATTCAGTTCGCCTGGGCCGCCCAGCCCATGCTCGACGGCCCGCTGCGCGTCATCGTTCCCTATGGCCCCGGCGGCGGCATGGACGGCATCATGCGCCCCCTGGCCGGGCCATTGAGCAAGGCGCTGGGCGTGTCGATCGTCATCGACAACCGGCCGGGCGGCAGCACCAAGATCGGCACCCTGGCCACCGAGCACGCCCAGCCCGACGGCCATACCGTCATGCTCATGCCCGCGCCGGCCTGGATAGGCTTCTTCTACGAAGGCCTGTTCGACTTCAAGCCCTGGGAAACCATGACGCCCATCGCCCAGGTGGCCGAGAGCCCGTACAGCGTCATCGTCGCCAAGGCGGGCGGCCCTTACCAGACCTGGCAGGACGTCGTGCGCAAGGCCAAGGCCGCCGACAAGCCGATCATGGCGTCGGCGCCCGCCGCGGGCGGCTTCACCGAAATGGCGCTGCACGAGGTGGCCCGCGACTCGGGCATCGAAGCCATCCAGGTGCCCTACGCATCGGCGTCCCCGGCGCGCCTGGCGCTGCTCAGCGGCGACGTCGACATCCAGATGGACTCCATGGCCGCGCTGTCCGGCCTGACGGGCCGGCAGACCAAGGGGCTGGCCATTTCCACGGCCAGCCGGATGCCGCAGGCGCCCGACATTCCGACTTTTTCCGAACTGGGCCTGAGCGCGCGGCTGCCCACCAACGCGTTCTCGTTCTGGGGGCCTGCCGGCATGCAGCCGGAGATGGTCGCGCACCTGGCGCAGGCGGTCCGGGAAGCCATCCAGGACCCGGCCTTCGTCCAGACGCTGGAATCGCAGAACCTGATCCGGATCCGGTTCAAGTCGGGCGAGGAAATCGCCAAGGAACTCAAGCAGGTGGAACGGGACTGGGGGCCGAAGCTGGCCGCAGCCCTGAAGCAGCGCATGGCCAAGCAATGAAGACGGCGCTCCCCCGCCCCGCGGGCGCCCGGCGCCGCGCGGCATCCCCCGCGCGCCTCCGATCATCTCCTTAACGCAACGCAAGGGAAGTCGACATGCCAGTAAGAGTCCTGGGAATGATAGGCGTCAGCCCGCCGCGATCCACGACCGTCCACGTGATCGCGGGGGCGATCTCGCCGGACTGGATCGCCAGCATATCCAAGGCGCACGAGGCCGCCGGCTACGACGAGGTGCTGGTCGGCTATTACTCGTCCTCCGCCGACGGATTCGCCACCGCGCTGTACGCGGGCACCCAGACCGAGCGGCTGTCGTACCTGCTGGCCCACCGGCCGGGACGCGTGCTGCCCGCCCTCATGGCGCGCAAGCTCGCCACGCTGGACCAGTTCCTGCAGGGCCGGCTCTCGGTCCACATCATCATCGGCGGCAGCGACCCCGAGCAGCAGGCGGAAGGCGACTTCCTGTCCAAGGAAGAGCGCTACCGGCGCGGCGCGGAGTACCTGGACATCATGCGCAGGATGTGGACGGACGAGACGCCGCTGGACTACGAGGGAACCTACTATCGCCTGAAGGCGGCGCGCTCGGAAGTGCGGCCTTTCCAGAAGCCCTATCCCACGCTGATGTTCGGCGGCGCCTCGAAGGGCGCCATGGAAATGGGGGCCGAGCACTGCGATATGTATGCGCTGTTCGGCGAGCCCCTGAAGGAGACCGCCGAGCAGATTGCGGTGTACCGCGCGCACTGCGATTCATTCGGACGTCCCGCCCGCTTCAATGTGTCCTTCCGCCCCATCATCGCGGACACGGAAGGCCAGGCCTGGGATCGCGCGCACAAGATCCTCGAAACCGTCACCGGTTCGGGAGAAACCTTCTACAAGGCGCCCACCAGCCAGCAGACCGGCCGGCTGCTGGAGATCGCCAACCGCGGCGACGTGCACGACGAACGGCTCTGGACGCCGATCACCGCGGCCACCAACGCCACCGGCAACACCACCTGCCTGGTGGGCACGGCCGACCAGGTATCCGACGCCCTGCTCAAGTACTACCGGCTCGGCGTGGAGTCGTTCCTGCTGCGCGGCTTCGAGCTGGAGCGCGATCTTCCCGAATTCGGGCGGGAGCTGATCCCCATGCTGCGCGAGAAATGCCGGCAGGCCGACGCGGAGCAGGCCCCGGCATGACCTCCCGTCCGTCCACCGGCCCCGCCGCCGTCGACGTGCTGATCATCGGGGCGGGCTTCGCCGGCCTGTACATGCTGCACAAGGCCAGGCAGCTCGGCTTCCGCGCCCTGATCCTGGAGGCCGCCGACGACATCGGCGGCGTCTGGTGCCAGAACCGCTATCCCGGCGCCCGCTGCGACATCGAAAGCATCGAATATTCCTATTCGTTCGACGACGCCCTGCAGCAGGAATGGACCTGGTCCGAGCGCTATGCCGCGCAACCCGAGATCCTGCGCTACATCCACCACGTCGCCGACCGCTTCGATATGCGGCGGGACATCGTCCTGGACACCCGGGTGTCCCTTCTGCAGTACGACGAGGAAGACCGGACATGGCGGGCCGAGGCCGGAAACGGCAAGCGCTACCGCGCCCGCTTCTGCGTGTGCGCGGTAGGCTGCCTGTCCAGCCCCACCCTGCCCGCCTATCCCGGACAGGAGCAGTTCGGGGGCGCCGTCTACCACACCGGCCGCTGGCCGCGCGAACCCGTGGACTTCCAGGGCCGGCGGGTGGCGGTCTTCGGCACCGGTTCGTCCGGCATCCAGGTGATCCCCGAAGTCGCCCGGCAGGCCAGCCAGCTCCACGTGTTCCAGCGCACGCCCAGCTATTGCCTGCCGGTGCGCAATACCGTCCCCGCGCCCGAGGAAGTGCGGGCCGTCAAGCGCGGCTACGCCGGATTGCGCGCCGCCGCGCGCGAATCGATGCTGGGCATCGCCCGCATTCCGCCCGCGCGGCAGTCCGCGCTCGACGTCGACGCGCAGGAACGCGAGCACACCTACGAGCAGGGATGGGAAAACGGCGGATCCGGCTACACGCGCCTGTACACCGACCTGCTGACCGACGAACGCGCCAACGCCACCGCGGCCGGGTTCGTGCGAAACAAGATCCGCGCCATCGTCCGGGATCCGGAGGTCGCTGGCAAGCTGGTGCCCGACTATCCCATCGGCCAGCGCCGCCTGTGCCTGGGGACCCATTACTACGAGACCTTCAACCTGGATCATGTCCACCTGGTCGACACCCGCGCCACGCCGGTCCAGGGCTTCACCGCCGGAGGCCTGCGCTACGGCGATACCGAGATCGGCCTGGACGCGGTGATCTTCGCCACCGGCTTCGATGCCATCACCGGCGCGCTGATGCGGATCGACATCCGCAACAGGCAGGGCTACAGCCTGCGCGAGAAATGGCAGGACGGCCCCATGACCTACCTTGGGCTCATGTCCGCCGGGTTTCCCAACCTGTTCCTGGTCACCGGACCCGGCAGCCCCTCGGTGCTGAGCAACGCCATCACTGCCATCGAGCAGCACGTGGAATGGATAGGCGAGTGCATGGCCCACATGCGCGGGCAGGGCCTGGGCCGCATCGACGCGGACGATGAGGCGGAACGGCAATGGGCCGATCAGGTGGCCGAGGCCGCGGACAGGACCCTGATGGCCAAAGGCAATTCCTGGTACCGCGGCGCCAACGTGCGGGACAAGCCGCAGGTATTCATGCCCTATGCCGGCGGCATGGGCCCGTATCGCCGGATCTGCGAACAGGTGGCATGCCGGGGCTATGACGGTTTCTTGCTATCGGACTGACTCGAACAGTCGGCCCGGCGCCGGCGGGCGGCATGCGCCGTCGGCCGGCGGACAGGCCGGAACGGCTCGTTTTTCTCTTGTAAAAGGACTGGCCCCTATGAAGCGCATCGCATTGGCCGTGGCTGTCTTACTCTGCACCCACGCGGCGCCGCCTGCCGCGACGGCGCAGGCCACGAAACTGAAAGGCCCCCTGCATGTCGTCGTCCCGTACGGCCCGGGCGGCGGCATGGACGGCATCATGCGGCCCCTGGCCGAACCGCTCGCCAAGGCGCTGGGCGTGCCGGTGGTCATCGACAACCGTCCCGGTGGCAGCACCAAGATCGGCACGTCGCTGACCGCGAACGCGACGCCCGACGGGCAGACGCTGATCATCATGTCGCCCCCCGGATGGATCGGCTACTACTACGAGGGCATGTTCGACTTCAAGCCCTGGGAGACCATGACGCCCATCGCCCAGATCGCCGAAAGCCCGTACTCGGTCATCATGGTGAAGGCCGAGAGCGACTATCGGTCGTGGGCCGACCTGGTCGCCAAGGCCAAGCGCACGCAGCGTCCGCTCATGTCGTCCGCGCCGGCGGCCGGCGGCTTCGCCGAAATGGCATTGCACGAGATCGCGGAACAGTCCGGCATCGAGGCGATCCAGGTGCCCTATGCCTCGGCCGCCCCGGCCCGCCTGGCCCTGCTGAGCGGCGAGGTGGACATGCAACTGGAATCCATGTCGGCGCTCGGCGGCATCCAGAACAAGCAGACGCGCGGAGTCGCGGTCTCGACGCCACGCCGTCTCAGCCAGGCGCCGGACATTCCCACGTTCGACGAACTGGGCCTGCGCGTGAACCTGCCTTCGAATTCATTTTCGATGTGGGGGCCGGCCGGCATCGACCCCGCCACCGTCGCCACGCTGGCCGATGCCCTGAAGCAGGCCATCCGGGATCCCGCCTTCGTGCAGAGCGTCCAATCGCAGAACCTGATCGAGATCGGCTTCAAGCCCGGCAGCGAGATCCGGCAGACATTGGCCGACATCGACCAGGAATGGGGACCGAAGCTGGCAGCTGCGGTCAAGGCCAAGAAGAAGCAATAGGCCGCGGCGAACCGCCGCGTCCTGCCGGGCTGCCGGCGTGCGCCGGCAGGGCCATGCCGGCGCACGCCGGCCAGGCCTAGCGGCGGGCCGCAGCCCCGGCGAGATCGGCAATGCGCTCCAGGCTGGTCTCGACCGCCCGTTCGATCCGGGTCAGCCTGGCGTCCAGGTCGGACACCGATTCCACCAGGCCGAAGGCCTTCATGTAGCTGTTGGCCAACTGGCGGGCCAGTTGCGCCGCGTCGACCTTTTCGGCGTCGCCGCGCACGATGTGGGCCCAGCCGACATGCTCGACGCCGCCGTACACCATGTCGCGCATCACGGAGATCGACAGGTCCGCCGTGTCGCGCCGCTTGACGGCCTGCGCCAGGCAGTTCTTGAGCAGTTCCGTGTAGCGGCGATTGACATCGTGCAGCTTGGACGTGGCGTAGTCGGCCGTCGTGCGGATCTCGCGGAAGAACAGGAAGTAGATGTCCGGATAGCGCAACATGAAGTTGAGCTGGTTCTGGATGATGACGGCGATCTTGTCGACCGTTTGCTCGACCACGGCCAGTTGCGCGGCGGTGGTCTCGAGCAGTTGCTCGGACCAGTAGACGGCCACGCCGTTGATCAGCTCGCGCTTGCTCTGGAAATAGAGATAGATGGTGCCTTCGGCGATGCCGCACTCGGCCGCGATGTCGGCCATGGTGGTGCTTTCCCAGCCTTTCTCGACGAACAGGCGGCGGGCGGCCTTGAAGATGTCGGCGGATCGGTCGCCCCGCTTGCCACGTGGCACTGTTTCGCTACGGGGAGAGCGCGCGCTGGAACGGGGCATGGTTGCTGTATCTGGCTTTGCCCCAGTATAGCGGGAACCCCTGCGGCGGCCAAGCATCCGGCGCCGTGCCGCGGCGGGGAACGCCCCGCGCGGCGCGCGCATGTCCCGATACGGGACGGCCCCGCATCCGCGCGCGCCGAAGCCGGCGACGGCGCTAGGCCTTGCGCGTCTCGTACTCGAAGATCTCCAGCATGTGCGGGGCGGCGATGGACGCGTTGATCTTGCATTCGAGGAAAACGGGACCCTGCGGATCGCGCAGCATGGGCGCCAGGGCCCGCAGTTCCTCCAGCGTGCGCACCGTCGCGGCCTGGAAGCCGAAGGCCTCGGCCACCGGCGCGTAGTCGATGTCGGGGAACATCGACATTTGCACCGGCATGCTGCGCAGCTTCAGGTAATGCCACTCCGACCCGTAGGCGCAATCGTTCATCAGCACGATGGTCAGCGGCAGGTCTTCGCGCACGACCGTTTCCAGCTCGCCCATGGTCATCAGGAAGCTGCCGTCGCCGATCACCAGCACCGTGCGCCGGTCCGGCGTGCCGCAGGCGAAGCCCATGGCCGTGCCGAAGCCGATGCCGATCGAGGCGAAATCGCTGGTGACCTTGACGTGCGCCGGTCCCGGGACCGAAAGATAGGGAAAGGCCTGCAGGTAATTCCCCACGTCCCAGACGATGTTCCGGTCGGCGGGCAGCAGGCCGTCCAGCGCCAGCCCCACGGAACGCGGATCCATGGTGCGCGCGGTGGGCTGGGGCTGGAATTCGCTGTCGAGCCGGTATTCCTGCAGCCACCGCCGGTTGTCGGGCGAGCGCATGGGCATCGCGTCCGGCTCGCGCGCGGGCAGCCGCTCCAGCAATTGCTCCGCCGCCAGCTTCACGTCCGCCGCCAGCGCGACGTCGGCGTGGTACCAGCGCCCGATATGGGCCGGATCCCTGTCCACCTGCACCAGCGGCACGTCCGTCGGCAGCGCCCTGCCGTAGCTGGTGGTGTGCCGGTTCAGGGCGGCGCCGAACGCCAGGATGCAATCCGCCTGTTCGATCAGCCGGCGCCCGCCCCCATGGGAGAAGGAGCCCACCACGCCGCAATTGAACGGGTGGCCCGCGAACATGTCCTTGGCCTTCAGCGTGGTGCACAGCGCCGCTCCGATATGGTCGGCCAGGCGGACCAGCGCGTCGCGCGCGCCCGCCTTGTGGGCGCCTCCCCCCGCCAGGATCAGCGGCTTGCGGCTGCGCGCCAGCGCGTCGGCCGCCGCCTGCAGCGCGGGGCCGCGCGGCGCGACCGCGGGCACGGCCGCGGCAGGCGCCGCCGGCTCGACGGGCAGGCCGGCATCGAGGCGCGCGGCCTGGACATTCGTGGGCAGCAGCAGCGCGGCCATCGATTGCCGCGCCGCGGCGGCCGCCTGCGCCAGGGTGCGCCGGGCGGACAGGGCGTCGTTCGGGCAGAACACGGGAATGCCGGCCGCGCGCAGCAGGCCGACCGCATCCAGTTGCTTGTTGTCCGGCCCGAGCCGGTCGTGCCGCCTGGGGCCATTGGGGGCTTCTCCCAGGATCAACAATACCGGCGAGCCCGTGCGAAGCGCGTAGATGGCGCCGTGCATGGCGTTGGCCGTGGCCGGCCCGCGCCCGATGATCGCCACGCCCAGCCGGCCCGTCGCCGCCGCGTAGCCCTCGGCCATGGCGCATGCATTGTTCTCGTGGCGGGCGCCGTGGAATCTCACCCCGATGCCGTCGAGCGTCGACACCAGCAATGCCGTGTCGTCGCTCATCAGTCCGAAGGCGTCTTCCACGCCCAGGCCCTTGATATCCTGGGCCAGCAGTTCGTAGGCGGGAACGAGGGAACGACTATCCATTGCGTGGTCTCTATGGTCTCGTTGAACGGCGCCGGCCGCGGCGCCGCGTGGCGGCGACGCCGGCCGGCATGGCTACTTGCCGGCCTTGGCCGCGGCGCCCGGCCTGACCGCGGCCAGCCTGGGGCCCCATACCCGGTCCATCTCCTCGATATAGGCCTTGACCTCGGCGGCGTCGCGATAGCGGACCTCGATGGCGTTGCGTTCCTCCAGGATCTGCACCACCTCGGGGTCCTGCGCCACCTCGCGCAAGGCCTGGGCCACGGCGGCGACCACGGTGGAATCCATGCCGCGCGGCCCCCACACCGAATACGTATTGGTGGGCAGGGTATCCATGATCCCCAGTTCCTGGAAGGTCGGGATGTCCGGCGCGAAGCGGTAGCGTTCCGGCGTGGAAATGGCCACGCCCCGGGTCTGGCCCTGCCGGATGTCCTGGAATGCCTGGCCCGACTCGATCTGGAAATCGATGTCGCCAGCCAGCAGCGCCACCTTCGCCTGCCCGGCGCCGGCGTACGGCACGAAGATGCCCGGCACCCCCGCGCGGCGCATCAGCTCGTTGAACGTCATTTCGCTGAATCCGCCGGCCGCGGGCGCGCCGCCCGCCACGGGCCGCCCGCTCGCCTTGGCCTTGTCGATGACTTTCCGCCAGCTGTCCAGGTTCCCGCGCCCGCTGGTCGTCAGCACCGTGTAGGGGCTCTGGGAAATCTGCGCGATGGGCGTCATGCGCTCCCACGGCTTGAAGTCGAACAGGCCGGTGTAGTAGTAGCCCACCCAGCCGGGATCGGACATGATGATCAGCGTCCGGCCGTCCGTGGCGTTCATGACCGCCTGCGTGCCGATCTTGGTGCCGGCGCCCGGCCGGTTCTCGATGACCACGGGCACGCCCAGCCGCTTTTCCAGGGACCGCTGGATGGCCCGCGCCGTCAGGTCGATGGCGCCGCCGCCGGCGGCGTACGGCACGACCAGGCGCAAGGGCCCGTCCAGCCGGGCCTGGGCCGCCGACACTCCCGAGAGGCCGATCGAGACGAACATCGCAACTGCGAACAGGATCCGCTTCACTGACTCCTCCTTTCTCTTGATCCGTATTGTTTGGAATGCCTTTCCCGCCAGACTCCGGACCTGGCCAGCCCTGCCTCGCAGTCAGCCGGGGCGCCAGGGAAAGCCGGCGCCCGGTGGCGCCCCGGGTCCGTGGCGGCCCGCGCTCCCGGACGGCAGGGACTCCGGCAGGCCGCGCGCCGGCCGGTCACCGGTCTCATGGATCACCGCGATACCCCAGCCTGCGCGACAAGGCCCCGGCGGTCCGCTGCATGGCGGCGATCGCCGGGTCGTCGATGGTGAAGTCGGCGCTGTCGCCCATCATGGTCAGCGCCAGGATCATGTCGCCCGTGGCATTGAAGACGGGCGACGCGAAGGCGTTGACCGACCGGTCGCTGTGCACGGAGCTCCGGGCCCCGATCAGGCAGCCCAGCCGGGTGGCCCGCACCTGCGCCAGCAGGGCCTCGAGCGCCTGCCGGGAGGCCACCTTGCCGCCGTTGCGCGCCTCGTAGGCCAGTTCGGCGTCCAGCATGGCCCGCGTCAGTTCCCTGGGCAGGTAGGCCGCGAACAGCGGGCCGGAAGACGAATTCAGCAGCGAGACCACCTTGCCGCAGCGCAACGCGGTCTCGAGCGGCTTGCTGGCTTCCCACCACCAGATCAGCGTGGGGCCGTGATTGCCCCAGACCGTCAGGCCCACCGTGCGGTCGGTGGCGCGCCCCAGCTCTTCGAGCACCGGCCGGGCCGCGTGCACCGCGTTGAGCGTGGCGATATTGTTCTGCGCCGCCTCGTCGAAAGCCGTGGGCTCGTGCGCGAAGATGCTCATGTACTTGCCGCTGCGAAACGCCAGCGGCTTGCGCGGCAGGGTGTCGATCCGCAGGACGCGGCAGATGAAGACGACGTGGTCGCCGCCGGGGTAGTTGGTTTCGCGCCGGCACTCCAGTTGCGCCACGCAGCCGTCGATCATGGGCACCCCGGACATGCCGGGCCTGGTCGCCACGCCCGCGAACCGGTCGGGACCCGACTTGGCGAAGCGGTTGGATATCTCGACCTGGTCCTCGGCCAGGATATTGATGCCGAAATGCTCCGCCTGACTGTAGGCCGGGAACGAAGAGGCGTTCAGCCGCATGCTCCACAGCACCAGCGGGGGATCCAGCGATACGGAGCTGAAGGAGTTGGCGGTGACCCCGTAGGGCACGCCCTGCGCGTCCACTGTCGTGATCACCGTCACGCCCGTGACGTACTCCCCCAGGCAACGCCGGAACGCCGTCGCGTCGAATGCCCCCGGCCCCGCCCGATCCGCCACCGCACTGCCCATGTCGTCTCCGTTCCGCAAGGGTTGTCCACCCATGTCTTGGTTGACGGAAAGTATAGCGCACACCACTCCATAATGAGCAACACTTATGTTCGTGACTCAGGGTTTGTACCAATCCAATTTATCAATATTTATATAGAATTACGGTGAATATTTTGTCGCTTCAGGCCAAACAAATGAGCCGAATTGACGCCATAACTGAGGCAAGCTTATAATTTTTTCGCCCGTCGACCCGCCGACGCCGGAAACGGCTCGGAATACAGGAGACTTTCTTGGCCCCGCCTTCCTCTCTCATGCATCTCGGCGCCTTTCTGTATCCGTCGGGCCACCACATCGCGGCATGGCGCCATCCCGACGCGGTCGCCGACGCCGGGCTGAATTTCCCGCACTACCGCGAACTCGCCGGCCTGGCGGAACGCGGCCTGTTCGACATGATCTTCCTGGCCGACACCGTGGCCGCGCAGAACGGGATCGGCGACCGCCTCAAGCGCCTGTCCTACGTGTCATGGATCGACCCGCTCATCATGGTGACCGCCCTGGCCGCCGTCACGCGCCATATCGGCCTGATCTGCACCGCCACCACCACGTTCGAGGAACCCTTTTCGCTGGCGCGCCGCTTCGCCTCGCTCGACGTGCTCAGCCAGGGCCGGGCCGGCTGGAACCTGGTCACGTCCGCCAATCCGTACGAAGCGCTGAACTACGGCTGGGAAAGCCACCCCTCCACCCAGGAGCGCTACGAGCGCGCGCGGGAATTCGCCGCCGTGGTCAAGGGGCTCTGGGACAGCTGGGAAGACGACGCCTTCGTGCGTGACAAGGCGTCGGGGCTGTTCTTCCACCCCGAAAAACTGCACCTGCTGGAACACAGCGGCAAGCATTTCAAGGTCCGCGGGCCGCTCAACGTGTCGCGCTCGCCGCAAGGCCAGCCGGTGCTGGTGCAGGCGGGCGCCTCGAACGACGGCCGCCAGGTGGCCGCCGAACTGGGCGAGGTCATCTTCACCGCGCAGCCCTCCCTGGAAGAAGGCGTGCGGTTCTATCGCGACGTCAAGGAACGCGCGGCGGCGGCCGGGCGCGACCCGGCGCACGTCAAGGTCATGCCGGGCTTTTCCGTCACCGTGGGCGAAAGCCGCGCCCAGGCGCAGGAAAAGCTGCAGGCCCTGCAGCAATGCATCCACCCCGAAGTGGGCATGCAGCAGCTTTCCTACCTGATCGGCCACGACCTGTCCGGCCATCCCATCGACGGCCCGCTGCCGGACATTCCCAAGCGCGACTCGGCCGCCAGCCGCACCGACCTGCTGATCAGCCTGGCGCGGCGGGACAACCTGACCATCCGCCAGTTGTACGAGCGCATCGCGCTGGGGCGCGGCCACCACCAGGTCACGGGCACCGCGGCGGACATCGCCGACGAAATGGAGCAATGGTTCAAGGGCGGCGCGGCCGACGGCTTCAATGTCATGTGCGCGCTGCTGCCCACCGGCCTGGAGGACTTCGTCGGCCTGGTCGTTCCCGAACTGCAACGCCGGGGCCTGTACCGCACGCGCTACGAAGGGACCACGCTGCGCGGGCACCTGGGCCTGCCGCGGCCGGCCAACCGCTACGCCGCGTCCGTGGACTGACCATGTTCTATTTCGACTGGATAGACCACCACGCCGGCCAGCGGCCGGAGAAGACCGCCCTGTACTGCTGCGCCACCCGGTCCCGGCTGGATTTCGGCCGGTTGTCCGAGCGCATCCATGCGCTGGCCTGGCACCTGACGCAGGATCTGGGCGTGCGGCCGGGCGACCGGGTCTGCCTGCTGTCGAAAAGCCGTCCGGAAGCGTTCGAGCTGCAGTTCGCCTGCGCCAAGGCCGGCGCCATCTTCGTGCCGCTGAACTGGCGCCTGGCGGCCGCGGAGCAGGCGCACGTGTGGTCCGACGCCGAGCCCCGCGTGCTGTTCGGCGACGCGGCCTTCTCGCAGGCGGCGTCGGAGTTCGCGCCGGACACGCCGTACCGCCGCCTGCCGGATGGCGGCGCGGGCCGGGAATCGCCCTACGAGGCCGGCATCGCCAGCCACCGGGGACGCCGTTTTCCCAATGCCGAGGTCGATCCGGAAGACATCTGGTGCATGCTGTACACCTCGGGCACCACGGGCAAGCCGAAGGGCGTCATGCTGTCCTATCGCATGGTCCAGGCCAACGTCGTGAACTTCAGCTTTCCCACCCGGATCACGCGCGACACCGTATTCCTGTGCGCCATGCCCACCTTCCACACGGGCGGACTCAACGTCTATGCCAACCCGGTGCTGCATGCCGGCGGCACCGTCCTGCTGATGCCCGATTTCGACGCGGGCGCCGCGCTGGCCGCGATGAACGACCCCGCCCACGGCGTGACCCATTTCTTCGGCACGCCGACGCACTACATCCTGATGCAGCAGGACCCCGGCTTCGCGTCGGCCACGTTTCCCGCCATGGTCAACGCCGGCATCGGCGGCGCGCCGCCCACGGCCGACCTGGTCGCGGCCTGGCTGCGCAAGGGCGTGCCGCTGCAGCCGACCTACGGCATGACCGAGATCGGCCCCGGCATCCTGACCACGGACCTGGATCGCGTGCAGGACAAGCTCGGCACGTCCGGCCGTCCAGGGCTGCACATGGCCTTCAAGATCGCCGCCGCCGACGGCGCCCCGCTCGGCCCCGGCGAGGTCGGCGAGATCTGGGTCAAGGGCCCGCCGGTCATGTCCGGCTATTGGCGCAACCCCGAGGCCACCGCCGCCTGCCTGGCGGACGGCTGGTTCCGCTCCGGCGACGCCGCCTACCGCGACGAAGAAGGCTTCGTATATATCGTGGACCGGATCAAGGACATGTACATCTCCGGCGGCGAGAACGTCTACCCCGCCGAAGTGGAGCAGGTCATCGCCCAGCTCGACGCGGTCTCGCTGTGCGCCGTGGTCGGCGCGCCCGATCCCAAGTGGGGGGAAGTCGGCGTGGCCTACGTAGTGCTGCGCGACGGCTGCGCCCTGGCCGAGGAAGCCGCGCTGGCGCACTGCCGCGCCAGGCTGGCCAGGTACAAGGTTCCGCGCCGCGTGCTGTTCCTGCCCGGCCTGCCGCTGACCGCCTCGGGCAAGATCCGCAAGCAGGCCCTGCGGCAGCGCGCCGCCGGGGACTGTTGCGCCGCCCCGCAGAAGGATTCCGCATGACGATAGACTGGCAGGACCCCGCCCACCAGGAGATACGCGACGCCATCCGGCAATACGCCGAGGCCCATTTCGACGAAGCCATGCTGCAATCCTGGGACCGCGAGGAACGGTTGCCCGAGGCGGCGCTGGCCCACTTCGCCGGCCTGGGCTACATGGGCTTCACCGTGCCGCGGGAATACGGCGGCGGCGGCCGCGACATCGGCAAGACGCTGGTCGTGATCGAGGAACTGTCGCGCATCAGCCTGTCGCTGGCCGTGCCCTACCTGATGACGGCCTGCTATGCGGGCGTCAACATGACCGAATGCGGGAGCGAGGCCCAGAAGCGCCGTTTCCTGCCCCGGGTCGCCCAGGGCGCGGTGCGCTTCGCCTTCGCCCTGACCGAGCGCGCCGTGGGCAGCGACCTGGCCATGGTCGCGACCACCGCCCAACGCCGCGGGGACCGCATCGTGGTGAGCGGCGAGAAGCACCTGATCAACGGGGTGAACATCGCCGACCATCTCTATGCCCTGGTGCGCACGGACGCGCCCGAGCACAAGTACAGGAACCTGTCCCTGCTGCTGATTCCGGTCGACGCGCCGGGCGTGTCCACCGCCCGCGTGCAGAGCCTGGGCATGCGCGGCGGCGCGCAGCTCTGCACGGTGCGGCTGGACGACGTCGAACTGGACACGGAGGCCATCGTGGGCGGCGAGGCCGGCTGGAACCACGGCTGGAAACTGCTCGTCGGCCCCGGACTGGACATCGAAAAGCTGGAAGTCGCCGCCATGGCCCTGGGCGTGGCCCAGGCCGCGGTGGACGAGGCCAGCGCCTATGCCTGCGAACGCATCCAGTTCGGCGCGCCCATCGCCGGCCTGCCCGGCATACGCCATTTCCTGGCCGATGCGCGCACCAACCTGCTGGCCTGCACCCTGATGCTGCGGCACGCCGCCGAACGGATCCAGGCCGGCCTGCCCTGCGCCACCGAAAGCGCCATGGCGAAGCTGTTCATCTGCGAACAGGCCCGCGACATCGTGCTGGGATGCCAGACGACCATGGGCGCCTATGGCTGCATCGAAGGCCACGGCATGCAGCGCCGGGTGCGCGACGCACTGATCTTTCCCCTGGTGGGCGGCTCGTCGGCCATCCAGCGCAACAACCTGGCCAAGCGCCTTGGCCTTCCCCAGTAAATCCCGTTATTCCAGCGTACCGGAGCAGCCCTTGCGACACCAATACAAAACCATGTCCTTCGAAACCCGCGACCGGGTGTTGTGGATCCGGCTCAACCGCCCGGAGCGGTCCAACACCGTCGACGACGACCTGCACCATGAACTGTCGCTGGTCTTCGAGGACGCCGACCGCGACCCGGATTCCGACGTCGTCGTGCTGACCGGCACGGCCCGGAGCTTCTGCGCCGGCGGCGACGCCGGCTGGATGGAGGACAAGGCCCTGAACGCCGACGGATTCCGCGACATACTGCCCGACACCAAGCGCATCGTATTCAGCCAGCTGCAAATGGAGAAGCCGCTCCTGTGCGGGCTCAACGGCGCGGCCGCCGGGCTGGGCGCCTCGATCGCGCTGATGAGCGACATGATCGTGGCGTCCGACACCGCCGTCATCGGGGACCCGCACGTCAAGATGGGATTCGTCGCCGGCGACGGCGGCCCCATCATCTGGCCGCACCTGGTAGGCTATGCGCGCGCCAAGGAATACCTGCTGCTGGGGACCATGCTCAAGGCCGAGCAGGCGCAGCAGATCGGCCTGATCAACCGCGTCGTACCGCACGACCAACTGGAGGCGGAAGTCGAGCGCCTGGCGCTGCAACTGGCGCGCGGGCCGAAGTGGGCGATCCGCTGGACCAAGACCGTCATGAACATTCCGCTGCGCCAGGCCGCACAGCAATTGATGGATGCCTCCGTCGCCTACGAGATGGCCTCGAACCTGACCTCGGACCACCGCGAAGCCGTGCGCGCATTCATCGAGAAGCGCAAGCCCAGCTTCACCGGCAACTGAAAACCTGCGGACCGCAACATGACATGTGACCCCCACGCCGGCGCAAGCGCCGATGCCGCCCCGCTCGCCCCCTACAGCCAGGACCTGGTCCCGGTGCGCCTCGGCGACGGCATCGCCACCATCACGCTGTCGCGCGCGCCGGCCAACGCCTTCAACCGGGACATGTACGACCAGTTGCGCCATGTCTTCCTGGAGATCGCGCGCGACCCCGCCGTGCGCGCGGCCATCCTGACCGGCGCCGGCAAGCTGTTCTGCGGCGGCAACGAAGTCGGCGACTTCGACGGAGTGACGCCGCAGGCCGCGCGCGAATACCTGACGCACATCCGCCAGGCCTACGAAGCCATGCACGCCTGCCCGGTGCCCGTCGTGGGCGTCATCAACGGCGCGGCGGCGGGCACCGGACTGATCCTGGCCAGCCTGTGCGACATCCGCGTCGTGGCCACGCATGCCGTGTTCCTCCTGCCGGAGATCAACATCGGGCTGGCGGGCGGCGCCTGCCACCTGTTGCGGTTGGTCGGGCAGGGCACCGCGCGCCTGATGGCGTACACCGGCTGCAGGCTGGACGCGGCGCAGGCCATGCGGGTGGGTCTGGCGGATTTCGTCGAGCCCGCCGACGCCGCGATGGCGCGCGGGCGGACGCTCGCCCGCGACATCGCCGGCAAGAGCGCGACCGCCATCCGCCAGATCAAGCGCGGCCTGAATGCCTACGATTCCATGTCCCTGGAAGAAGGCTTCGCGTTCGAATGCGGCCTGATCGCGGATACGCTGCAGACGCCGGAAGCGGCCCGGGCGATTTCGGCCTTCCTGAACAACAAGCGCGTTTCCGCCCTTCCCTGAGCCGGTGCCCATGCGAGAAACTCCCTCCTGGTCCTGCGTGCCCGCGCGCGACGCCTGCGTCGTGGACGCCCTGCTCAAGGCATGGCGCCGGGCCAGGCCCGACGCCGTCTTCATCCAGCTCGAAGACGGCCGGCAGGTCACGTTCGCCGCGCTGCACGACCGGGTCGCGGCCATCGCGCACGGCCTGCGGCGCAACGGCGTGCAGCGCGGCGACAACGTGCTGGTCTGGATGGCCAACAGCGTGGCCTGCGTCGAAACCTGGTTCGCCATCAATTGCCTGGGCGCCGTCTACGTGCCCATCAACACAGCCTTGCGCGGGCAGTCCCTGACCAACGTGCTGGACAATTCCGGCGCGCGCCACATGGTCGCGGATGCCGATCTGCTGCCCGCGCTCGCGACCGCGGAAGTCCGCCACCTGCGCCGGATATATGCGATGGGGCCGCCGCCGGAAGCCGTGGACCCGGCGCTGGAAGTCGTCGACGCGGCCACCCTCGCCGAGGCCGGGGCGACGGAACTGCCCGGGCTGGACCCGCCCGTCCAGCCCTGGGACGCGCAGTCCATCGTCTACACCTCCGGCACGACGGGACCGGCCAAGGGCGTGGTATCCAGCTACGCGCACCTGTACCACATGGCCGCGCCGCACAGCTTCACCATGGTCGGCTCCGACGACCGCTACCTGTGCCACCTGCCCCTGTTCCATGTGGGCGGCACCATTCCGCTGATGGGCATGCTGGCGCGGGGCGCCTCGGTGGCGCTGGTGCCCTCGTTCAGCACCGGCCTGTTCTGGGACCGCGTGCGCGCCACGCGGACCACGGTCGTGGTGCTGCTGGGCGTCATGGCGACCTTCCTGCTGAAGCAGCCGCCCGGCCCCCGCGATCGCGACCATCCCCTGCAAAAGGCCATCATCATTCCGTACGGCGCCGACGCCGCCGATTTCGGGCGGCGCTTCGGCGTGCAGGTCTCGACCCTGTACAACATGACCGAGATCTCCACGCCGCTGGCCATCAACCACGCGCCGGCGACGGCCGGCTCCTGCGGCATCCCCCGGCAGGGCGTGGAACTGCGCCTGGTCGACGGGAACGACATCGACGTGCCGGCCGGCGAGGTGGGCGAACTGATCGTGCGCACCGACGCGCCCTGGGCGCTGTGCAGCGGCTATTTCCGCAACGACGCCGCCACGGTCGGCGCCTTCCGCAACGGCTGGTTCCATACCGGCGACGCTTTCCGCGTCCAGGACGGCGAGTACATCTTCGTGGACCGCATGAAGGACACCATCCGGCGCCGCGGCGAGAATATTTCCTCGTTCGAGATCGAGGCCGAGGCGGTCAAGTTCGACGCGGTGCGCGAAGCGGCCGCCATCCCCGTGCCCAGCGCCCTGTCCGAGGACGACGTCATGTGCGTCGTGGCCCCGGCGCCCGACGCGGCGGTGGAGCCCGAAGCCCTGTTCCGGTTCCTGCAGCAGCGGCTGCCCTATTTCATGGTGCCGCGCTATATCCGCATCGTCGACGCCCTGCCCAAGACCGAGACCCAGAAGATCCAGAAAGCGGCGTTGCGCGGCCAGGGCGTCACCCCCGACACCTGGGACTGCGAGGCGGCGGGGCTCTCGCTGCGCCGCAGCCGGCGGCAATCCTGATCCTGGCCGCGGACTGCCGCGCGGATGTCGTGACCGCTACGGCAGGCCCGGCGTCCCCCTGGGCCATTCCCTGTGGTAAGGTAAAAAGGCAGGCCGGCACCGCCCCGGACTGCGGCGCGCACAAGACCGGAGGAACCCGCCACGCGCCATCGAGGGGGACCCCGAAGGAGACGCTTCCACTCACGACAAGGGGAAACGTCATGATCCGCTTCAAGGGGCAAGCGATACAAGCCGCCATCTTCGACATGGACGGCACGATGTTCGATACCGAAAGGCTGCGCTTCCGTACACTGTGCTCGGCCGCCACCGAAATCGTTGGCGCGCCGATCGCGCAGGAAACGCTGCTGGACTGCCTGGGCCTGAGCGCCGCCAAGGCTCGGGCCCTGGTCGCGTCGCGACACGGCGGCGACTACCCCTATGCCGAAATCCGTCGCCGCGCCGACGAGCTGGAGCTGGCGCATGTGCGCCAGCATGGCGTTCCGATCAAGGACGGCCTGCAGGAAGTCCTGGAGCGGCTGCGCAAGAGCGGGCTGGCCATGGCGGTGGCCACTTCGAGTTGCCGCGCCATCGCCGAGGAATACTTGATCAACGCCAATGTCCTCAAGTATTTCGACATCACCGTGTGCGGCGACGAGATCGAACGCGGCAAACCGCATCCGGACATATTCCTGCGCGCCGCAGGGGATCTGAACCTGCCTCCCGAACGCTGCCTGGTGGTCGAAGACTCCGAGAACGGCCTGCGGGCCGCCGCCAGTGCCGGGGGACGTCCGATCCTTATCCGGGACATCAAGGACCCGGAGCCGGCCGTCAAGGCCCTGGCGTTCCAGGCCTATGACCACATGCTCGATTTTCTGGCCGACCTGGCCGATTGCACGCGCCCTCTGCCGCCGCCCACCCTCACCGAACCCTTCCCGCAGACACTCAATCACTGCACGGTGGGCATCCATGGCTTCGGCGCCATCGGCGGCGGTTACCTGACGCAGATATTCTCGCACTGGGACGGCTATACCCGCCCTCGCGAGATCATCGCCGTCACCGGCAATCCGGTGCTGCGTGAACTGGTCAACGCTTTCGGCAGGTTCAGCATCCGCTACAACGCCCACGCCTACGACCAGGCCATCGATCGCGTCCGCCTGATCGACAGCGCCGACCACGACGCCGTGCAGGCGATGTATGCCGACAGCGAGATCATCGGCCTGAGCCTGCCCGAACAGGCGATCCGCCAGCAGGCGCCGCTCATTGCGCACGGCCTGCTGGCCCGGCACGAACGCAATGGCCGGCCGCTGACCGTGCTGACCATCCTGAACAAGCTGGAAGGCAGCCGTTTCGTGCGACGATGCGTGCGCGACGCTCTCACGGCCTGCGCCGGCACCGACGCCGCCGACGCCATCCTGGCCAAGACCCACTTCCCCGAAACCGTCGTCAACCGCATCGTCTCCAAGCTCTCGAAGGAAGCGCTGCTGCGCCAGGCGCGGATCAAGCTCGAACGCTTCGAAATGCACGCGCGTGCCGGCCAGGAAGGCGCGCACAACGGCCTGCCCGGCGGCGCGGCGGCCCCGCCCGGCCTTGGCGCGTACGCCGATACCCTGCGCCAGGCCTCGGTACTGGCCAATGCCCTGGGGCAGCTCAATCTCATTCTCTTCAACAGCGAGCCCGACATGCTGGTCTACGCGGAACGCGGCCATCCGCTGCTGGAGCGGCTGCGACAGGTGCGGACCGTCGAGGACATCGCGCCGATCCAGACCATCAAGAACCGGCTGTGGAACGGCACGCACGCCATCATCGCCTGGTACTCGTACCTGCTGGGCTACCGCACCATCGGCCAGGGCATGGGAGACAGACGAGTGGCCGCGCTGATGGCGCGTCTCATCAAGGACGAGATAGAGCCGGCCATGCGGCACGATCTGCCGCAGGCGGCCGGACACATCGGCCCGTTCGTCCAGACGCTCATCGCACGCTGCCGGGCGTCCTTCAAGGATCCCTGCGTGCGCGTCGGCCGTGACCCCCTGCGCAAGCTGCAGCGCCGCGAACGGGTATTCGGCAACATCGACCTGGCGCAGCGACACGGGCTGCCCACCGATGCCCTGGAATTCGGCGCGGCGCTGGGCGTGCTCTACGCGCTGCGCACCCCGGTGACGGCCGACAAGGAATGCCGGCTGATACGCGACCTGTATGGCGCGTCCGGATCCGTCGAGGCGGTGCTGACCTATGCCGGTCCCTACAATGGCCAGCCTTACCCCGGCCTGGATGCGCGTGCGGACGCTGCGCTGATCGCGCGTATCGGCGTCCGCTTCGAGGCGCTCAGCGCCGGGCGGGACTGGGATTGGCCGCTGCGGGCCACCCGCGAGACCGAAATGCCGGAACGGCTGGAGACCGCCTTGCAGGAGTGAGCCTCTTCCCTGCGGTGCCTCGGGGCGTACCGGAGGCTCACCACCATCACTGAGCCCGCCCCGGGGTTTCCCCTCCTTGACGCCGGCCGTGGCTCGCTTACACTGGGGGCAACAAGGGGAGTAGCTTTTCTCCGCCGCATCGTCATTACGGCCTGTCCCGCATTCGCCAGCGGGGGCCCGGTGCGCGGGCAACGCCAGTTGTTGCAAGCAAGACCTTGCCGCCTTCCGGGGGCAAGGTCCATCTCCAGACAGAGCATGGCCTGCGTCCCGCCGGGAGCAGGCTTTTCTTTTGTCTGGCGCTTGAATGTCTGGAGAACCACGCAATGATGGAATTTCTGCAAACGATGAGCTGGGCCGCCGTGTTCCAGATCATCCTGATTGATATCTTGCTCGGCGGCGACAATGCCGTCGTGATTGCCCTGGCATGCCGCAACCTGCCGCAGAAGCAACGGATGCAAGGCATTCTCTGGGGAACGGCCGGGGCCATCGGCCTGCGGGTGGCGCTGATCGCCTTCGCGCTGACGCTGCTCGCCATTCCCTTCCTGAAAATCGTCGGCGCCCTGCTGTTGCTGTGGATCGGCATCAAACTGCTGCTGCCGGAAGACGACGCCCACGGCAAGATCGAAGGCGGCGCTTCCATCTGGGCGGCGGTCAAGACGATCATCGTGGCGGACTTCGTCATGAGCCTCGACAACGTGATCGCCATCGCGGGCGCGGCCCAGGGCGCCGCCCCGGATCACCAGCTGGGGCTGGTCGTCTTCGGCCTGCTGGTCAGCGTGCCCATCATCATCTGGGGCAGCACGCTGGTGCTCAAGCTGATCGACCGCTTCCCGATCGTCGTCACCTTCGGCGCCGCCCTGCTGGGCTGGATCGCCGGCGGCATGCTGATCTCGGACGTCTTCATCGTCGAGCGCATCGGCGAGCCGACCCTCGCGCTCAAGCTGGCGGCCGAAATCGCGGGCGCGGCCTTCATCGTGCTGGCCGGTTCCTGGCTGGCACGCCGCAGGCGGGTGGAGGCGGCGGCCGAGCGCCCGGCCTGACGGGATCGTCGGAGCGACGGATCGGATACCCGTGCGGTGCGGGCTGGTGCGATACCCGGAGCCGGGGCCAGGCGCCCTGCGCGCCAGGGCTTTCCGCACATGGCGGACCGGTGCCGTGAAAAAGCTGGGCTCGAGCGGCTGCGCCGCCGCGAAGCGCTCGCGCAGCCCGGCGACGGATTCCACGTGTTCGGCAGGGAAGGACACGCGCAGTGTTTCCAGGCTGGCTTCCTGCGCTGCCTTGGAAGGCAGCATGAAATCCACGCCTCCAGGGCAGCCGGCCCATGCGCCGCTCGATCTCGGCCAGGATGAGGAGGGATCTCGTGCGGCGTCTCGCGGGTGTGCCCGAGCACCGGGAAGCCTCCGGCCTCGGCGATGGCGGCGCACACGTCCACCGAGCGCGAGAACCTGGAGATCGGATAGCGGATTCCCAGCCGGTCGCAGACGGAAGGCCCGGACCTACATGCTGCCGCGACGGTCGACTTCTGAACCCGCCCGGCGTCCGCACGCCGCCGGCCGACGGCCCCGCGGCGGACGCTGCCGTAATACACTCCATCCGGCGGCGGGGCACGGGCCCGTGCCTGGGCCCGGGGGCCGAATTCGATCGCAAGGACCGGAGTTCGCCGGCGGCGGCTCGCGCCTAGACTGCCGTCCATGGATGCGGGCCCCGCATCCGGACCGCAAGGAGCGTCGAATGTCACATGCATGCAAAGTCATCGATTCGCCCGTCGGCAAACTGACCCTGGTCGCCAGGGGCGAGCGGCTGGCGGCCATACTCTGGGAAAACGAACGCCCCGGCCGCGTGCCGCTCGGCCTCATGCGGGAAGACGCCGACCATCCCGTCCTGGCGCAGGCCGAACGGCAACTCGCCGAGTATTTCGCGGGCACGCGCAGCCGGTTCGACCTGGCGCTGGATTTCGCCGGCACTGCGTTCCAGAAGCAGGTCTGGGAAGCCCTGCTCACCATTCCCTACGGCCAGACGCGCAGCTACGGCCAGATCGCGGCGCAGATCGGCCGCCCGGCCGCGGTGCGCGCGGTGGGCGCGGCCAACGGCCGGAATCCGATCTCGATCGTCGCCCCCTGCCATCGCGTGATCGGCGCTTCCGGCGGCCTGACCGGCTTCGCCGGCGGACTCGCCGCCAAGCGGAAACTGCTCGAACTGGAAGGCGGGCGCGACAATACACCGATGCCATGACCGCCAAGGACCCGAGCATGAACGCCCCGACTCGCCGACCCCAGGCCACTCCGCGCGCCGACGGCGTGATTGTCGGCGAAGACGGCCTGGCCCGGCCGCCCTGGGCCGCGACGGACCCGCTGCTGCGGGCGTACTACGACACCGAATGGGGCATGCCGGTGCGCGACGAGCGCGGGCTGTTCGAGCGCCTGTCGCTCGAGTGCTTCCAGTCCGGCCTGTCGTGGGCCACCATCCTGCGCAAGCGGGACGCCTTTCGCGCGGCATTCCTGCAGTTCGAGCCCGACGCCGTGGCCGCGTTCGGCCAGGCGGACGTCGAGCGGCTCCTGGCCGACGCCGGCATCGTGCGCAACCGGGCAAAGATCCTGGCCACCATCGGGAATGCCGCCGCCACCGTTGCGCTGCGGACCGAAGGCGGCCTGGCCGAACTGGTCTGGTCGTTCAAGCCCGCGGCCACGCCCGCGCCGCGGACGCTGGACGAGATCCCCTCGCAATCGGAAGCTTCCATCGCCCTGAGCAAGGCCCTGCGCAAGCGCGGATTCTCGTTCGTGGGACCCACCACCATGCATGCGCTCATGGAAGCCACGGGCATCGTGGATACGCACCTGGTCGGCAGCCACAGGCGCGGCAGTTCCGGCATCTGGACATGAAGCCGCGCCGCAAGCCCGGCGGCGGGACCAGCCGGCAAACGGGCGGCGTCCCCCGCCCCCTGCCGGCCCTGCTGGCCACGCAGGAAGCCGTCGCCCTGCACCTTGCGCGCCTGCTCGAACTTGATCCGCGGCTGGAAGCGGTCCACCGGGTCGCCGGCGAGGTCCCGCCGCGCCTGCGCGCGCCGGGCTTCGCCGGCCTGGCGCGCATCGTGTGCGGGCAGCAGGTTTCGGTCGCCAGCGCCGCCGCGATCTGGAGCCGGCTGGAGCGCCTGCCCGGCGGCGCGACGCCCGAAGGGTTCCTGGCGCTGGACGCCGGCGAACTCAAGGCGGTCGGGCTGTCGCGCACCAAGCACGCCACGCTCTCGGCCCTGGCCCGGGCGCTTGCCGAGCAACGGCTCGACCTGGAGCAGGTCGCGCGGTTGCCGGTCGAAGCCGCCGTCGCCGAACTGACCCGGCACAAAGGCGTCGGTCCCTGGACCGCCGAGATCTATCTCATGTTCTGCGCCGGCCACCCCGACATCTTTCCCGCCGGCGACCTGGCGCTGCGCAAGGCCGTGGGCGAGGCGTTCGGCATCGACCCCTGCCCCGACCGCGACGCCGTGACCGCGATCGCCGCGCGGTGGGCGCCGCATCGCGCGACCGCCGCGCTGCTGTTCTGGCGCTACTACGCGGCGCGACGCGCCCGCCAGGCCGTGCCGGTGTAGGCAGGCCGCCGCGCCGGCGGCGCGCTCAATCGCGCACGACGCACAGCACCGGCTTGCGGCTCGCCAGCAACTGCCCGAAGCGCTCGTTCAGGCGCTGCCAGCGCGGCGTCGCGCGATGCGCGGCCAACGCCTCTTCGTCCGCGAACAGTTCGCTCGCCATGAAATGGCCCGGCATGGGCCGCCCGTCGTCGTCGAGCGGCCGCAGCACCTCGAAGCGCAGGCATCCCGGCTCCTCGGCCAGGCAGGCCTTGGCATGGGCGCGGATGATGCCGTCGAATTCGGACTCCTTGCCGGGCAGGGTTTCGTAGCGGACGATCAGGGCGAGCTTTTGCATGGCTTTCTCCGGAACGGACGGGTGGGACAGGCTATAGGGTAGTCCCAAATCTGCGGTAACCTGCCCCATGGGCGGGCAAGGACAACGCCGCCCGAGCAAGGAGCGATGACATGGATGCGAACACCGAACGCGCGGTGCTGGCCGGCGGCTGCTTCTGGGGCATGCAGGAACTGCTGCGGAACCGTCCCGGCGTGGTCTCGACCCGGGTGGGATATTCCGGCGGGGACGTGCCGAACGCCACCTACCGCAATCACGGCACGCACGCCGAGGCGATCGAGATCGTCTTCGACCCGCGTGTCCTGAGCTTCCGCGAGCTGCTGGAGTTCTTTTTCCAGATCCACGACCCGACCACCCCCAACCGGCAGGGCAACGACCGCGGCGCCAGTTACCGCTCGGCCATCTTCCATACCAGCGACGAACAGAAGCGCGTGGCGCTGGAGACGATCGCCGACGTCGACGCCTCGGGCCTGTGGCCCGGCAAGGTCGTCACGGAAGTGGAGCCGGCCGGCCCGTTCTGGGAAGCCGAGCCGGAGCACCAGGACTATCTGCAGCGCTATCCCGAAGGCTACACCTGCCATTTCGTGCGCCCCGGCTGGAAATTGCCGGCGCGCGCGGCGGCGGGCAAGACCTAGGCCGGGACCGCCCGGTTGACCCGGATCAATTGCGTGCCGGTCGGCGAACTGAGCCGGCAACACCTGGTCGCGGAATACCGCGAACTGCCCCGCGTGTTCGCGCTGGCCAGGAAGGCGGCGGAGCGGGGAACGGCCGGCGCGCCGGCCGACTACACGCTGGGCAAGGGGCACCTGCTGTTCTTCTACACCCGGCTCGGCTACCTGGCGCGCCGGCATGCCGAACTGGTCGAGGAAATGCTGCGCCGGGGCTACCGCCCCGCATTCGTCGAGCCGCTGGCCCGCGCCCACGCCGACATTCCCGCGCACCTCTGGGGCGAATGGACGCCGACCGAACAGGCGCTGGCCGTCAATCGCCGGCGGCTGGCCGAGCGCAACGCCGCTAGCCGCACGCGCGCCGCAAGGTCATCGAAAACTTGAAGCGTTCGGCGGGATAGTAGTTGACCGCGACTTCGGCCACCGCGCCGGTGGTCAGCCGATAGGTGCGCACCACTTCGATCCCCATGGACCCCGGATCGACGTCCAGCCGCTGCGCCAGTTGGCCGGGCAGGAGATGCGCCTGCACGACCTGGGTCACCGCGGCGATGCGCACGCCGTAGAGTTGCTCGATCAGTTCGTAGACCGCGGTCCCCTGGCGGCCGACCAGGCGGCTCACCCCGGCGTATTCGCGGCGGATGTAGACCTGCGTCCAGCATACCGGGCGGGCGGGTTCGTCCGCGTAGCGCATGCCTTCGATCCGCAGCCATTGCTGGCCGACGTCGCCGCCGATCAAGGCGGCCAGCGCCACGTCGCTTTGCACGATGACCGCGTCGCCGGCCTTGAACTCGGTGGAGGCCGCGTACTGGATCAGGTCGTTGATCGACTGCACCTCGTGGACATATGGCTGCTCGCCGCCGGGCCGGCAGACCGTCGTCCCCGCGCCGCGGCGCGACGATACCAGCCCGTCCAGCCGCAGTTGCCGCAGCGCTTCGCGCACCGTATGGCGGCTCACCTCGAATCGCGCGGTGAGTTCTTCCTCGGTCGGCAGCTTGGAGCCGACGGGATGGATGCCCTTGATGATTTCGTCGCGCAGCACGGCGACCAGCCGCTGGTAGAGCGGCGGCCGGGAGGCTTCGGAACGAGCGGGGGTCGCGCCGCCGGCTCGCGGCATGCGGGATCGGGCGGCACTCCCCGCCGGCGGCTTGGGCATAAAACGTTCAGTCGGAAGTCTGCGGTCGCCGTCGAGGATACCGCAGGTACAGCACCTCGGCACCTGCGGGGCCCGCGCGCAGGGCGATCACGCCCTCGTCGGGCCTGACGTACAGGCAGGACCAGGCCGGGTGCGGCCTGCCTTCCAGGTCCAGCGCGCCGGCGGCCACCAGCATGGAGGCGCCGTTGCCCTGCGCCGCGTCGGGCGCGTCCAGCGTATCGCCCGGCGCCAGGCGCAGCATGCAGACCGCCAGGCCGTCGGCCTCGGCGACCGCGTATTCGATCTCGCTGTTCGTCCTGGCGGCCAGGGCGGCGGGATCGCCCTGCGGAATCCGCTCCACGATCACGTTGCGGCGCGGCCCGGGCCCCATGCGGGCGCGCTTGCCCGGCAGGTATTGCGCGCCGGTCTCGTCGGCCGAGGCGCGGAAGGTGAAATAGGCCAGGCCGTCGTCGCCGGGCACGATCGGACCGTAGCCCGTGCTGGCGCCGGCGAAATGCACCGACAGCGGCGCCACTTCGTGCCGCCCCAGGTATCCCGCCCCGGCCGCCACCACCTGGAACTGGTCCACGTAATGGAAATGCGGCGCGACCACCGCGCCCGCTTCCTGCTCCACCAGGAACGCCTGCGGCAAACGGATTTCGCCGGCGGCGGGCGCCGTGTATTCCGGCCCGTCCTCGACCAGCACCGAGTCGCCCCTGGGCGAAGGCGACGGCCCGAAGTATTCGCTGCGCCATACCCGCCTGCCATCCGCCGTCTTCCGCATGAAGCGATTGATCTGCGCATCGGCCTGGGTGGCAACGAACATGGAGATCTCCTGTAAGTTGTACGTATATATTCGAAGGGCTTGCGCGATCACCCCCCACTATCCCATGAATGATAGCAAGGATGATTGACATCCGACCAGCGATAGCCGAGCATATTTGTACGTACATCTATAAAAAGGGAGACAAGAATGAAGCGCCTATTGCTCGCCGCGGTTTCCGTTCTTGCGCTGGCGGCCGCCGGCCTGGCGTACGGACAGGACGGCTATCCCGGCAAGCCCATACACCTGATCGTGGGATTCCCGCCGGGCACGGCCACGGACATCGTGGCGCGGCAGGTCTCGGAGCGGCTGGCCCGCAATACCGGATGGACGGTCATCGTGGAGAACAAGGTCGGGCAGGCCGGCAGCCTGGGGGCCAGCGAAGTGGCCCAGGCCGCGCCGGACGGCTACACCCTGCTGCTGTCGGCCAACGGACCGCTGGCGACCAACCCGAATCTCTACGACAACGTACGCTACAAGACGCTGCAGGACTTCACGCCCATCGCCCGGCTGGTGGAGCTGCCCTATGTCCTGGTCGTGAACGCCTCCTCGCCCTATCGTTCGGTGCAGGACGTGGTCGCGGCCGCCAGGGCGGCGCCCGGAAAGCTGAACTATTCCAGCCCGGGCAGCGGCAGCACCGGCCATCTCATCGCCGCGACCTTCGCCATGAAGACCGGCTCGGAGTACACCCACGTACCCTACAAGGGCAGCGCCGAATCCCTGACCGGCATGCTCTCGGGCAGCATCGACATGCTGTTCGAAACCTCGGTCGTGACGGTGCCTCTGGTGCGCGCCGGCAAGCTGCGGCCGCTGGCCGTCACGACCGGCAAGCGGATCGCTTCCCTGCCCGACGTTCCCACGCTCCAGGAGGCCGGCGTACCGCTCGAGATGGCCGCATGGCTGGGCATCGTGGGACCGGCGCGCATGCCCGCCGGCATCACCGGCCGATTGAACGCCGAACTCAACAAGGCGTTGCAGGAGCCCGACATGAGGGAAAGCCTGGGCCGCCTGGGGGCCGAAGTGACCACGGCCAGCTCCCGGGAGTTCAGCGCCTTCCTGGCCCAGGAGTACGACAAGTGGGGACAGGCGGTGCGCGACTCCGGCGCGCGGGTGGAATGACCCCGTGGCGAGCGCGGCGGCGCCAGGCTGCCGCGGCGCCGCCCCGTTTTTCAGACAGGAGCCGCTCATGCCGCCCCGCGATTCACGCCCGTCGTCCGACACCACGCTCATCTCCGCCCGGCTGGCCGACTATGTGGCCGGCTTCTCGCTGGACGCCGTCCCGGCCGAGGTGCGGGTCCGGGCCAAGCACCTGATGCTGGATTCGATCGGCATCGCCCTGGCCTCGACCCGCTGGGACTTCGCCAGGGACACGCTGGCCGGATTGCGCGAGCTGGCCGGCGCGGACGGCGACGTCCCGGTCATCGGCTTCGGCCAGAAGCTGCCGCTGCGCGACGCGGTGGTCCTGAACGCCCTGCTGGCGCATGGGCTGGACTATGACGATACGCATCCACGCGGCGTGCTCCACATCACGACCTCCGTGCTGCCGGCCGCGCTGGGGCTGGCCACGCGCCTGGACAAGCCCGGCCGGGAACTGCTGGCCGCCTACGTCGCGGGCGTCGAGACGACCGCGCGCCTGGCATCCTGTGCCAAGGGCGGCTTCCACCAGGTCGGCTTCCATCCCACCGGCCTGGTCGGCGCGTTCGGCTGCACCTTGGCGGCCTCGTACCTGCTGGGCCTGCCGGCCGACGCCATGGTCCACGCGCAGGGCATCGCGCTCTCGCTGGCCTCGGGCAGCCTGGAATTCCTGGAGGACGGCGCCGGCACCAAGCGCCTGCATCCGGGGTGGGCGGGGGCCGCGGGGATTACCGCCGCCACGCTGGCCAAGCATGGGTTCACCGGCCCGCGCGCGGCCTACGAAGGACGGTTCGGCCTGTATGCCAGCCACCTGGGCGAGCTGGCGGATCGCTGCGACCCCGGCCTGTGCACGCGCGATCTCGGCGGCGCCTGGGAAACGCTGGACGTGGCCATCAAGCCGATACCGGCCTGCCATTTCGTGCACGCCTGCGCCGACGCGGCGAGCCTGCTGCATGCCCGATGGAACGGCGCTCCCGTCGCGCGCATCATCGCCAAGGTGCCGCAAGGCGTGATGAAGACGGTGTGCGAGCCGATCGCCAACAAGCGGCGGCCGTCCAATGCCTACGACGCGCAGTTCAGCATTCCCTATGCGGTCGCGACCGGCCTGCGCTTCGGCCGCTTCACGCTCGATGCGCTGGAGACCCGGGCCATCCGGGACCCGGCGACCCTGGCGATCGCCGGGGCGGTGGAATGCCGCGCCGATCCCGGGCTGGAGTTCCCCAGATACTACGGCGGCGAGGTGATCGTGGAGTTGGCCGACGGCAAGACGCTGCGGCATCGCGAGGCGATCAATCGCGGCTGCGCCGATCGTCCGATCGACAACGACGGCATCGTGGAGAAATTCCGCGACAACGCGGCCCGCGCCGTCGCGCCGCGCCAGGCGGATGCGATCCTGGAGACCGTGCTTTCCCTGGAAACCGGGCAGGCGCGCGACCTGGCGGAGCGGATCGCCCGGGTCGACTGAACCGGACTGCCCGGCACGGGCGCGCCGCCTACTTCAGGCGCGCTTCGAGCGTCTCGCGCGGGATCGCCCCGCTGACCCGCGAACCGTCGGCGAAGAACAGGGCGGGCGTGCCCTGCACCATCAGCTTCTGGCCGAGCGCCAGCACCTGCTGGATCGGCGTATCGCAATCCTTCCTGGCCGGCTCCTTGCCGCGCAGCATCCAGTCGTCCCAGGCGCGGACGCGGTCCGAAGCGCACCAGACATCGCGCGCCTTGTCGGCGGAATCCGGCGCCAGGATCGGATACAGGAAGGTATAGATGGTGACGTTGTCGACATCCTGCAGCGTATGCCGCAATTGCTTGCAGTACCCGCAATTGGGATCCTCGAAGATCGCCACGCGGCGTTCCCCCTTGCCCTTGACCTGCTTGACCGCCAGGTCCAGGGGCAGTTCGTCGAACGACACGGCGCTGATCTTTTCCAGCCGCTCGCGCGTCACGTCGCGCCGGGTGGTGGCATCGACCAGGGTGCCGTCCAGCACGTAGGACACCTGTTCGTCGGTATAGACCAGGTTCATGCCGATCTGGACCTCGAACAGGCCGTAAGGCGTGCGCCGCACGGCCACCACCGGCATGCCGGCGAAGCGCCGGGAGAATCGCTCGGCCACCGCCCGCGCGACAGGGTCGCGGTCGTCGAGCGATTCGGTGGACAGGACCGTGTCCGGGGTCTTGCCGTCCTTGGCGGAAGCGCCGGAGGCCGGTCCGGGCGCCGCGGTGGAATAGGTATTGCCCGGCGCCTGCGCGCCGGCTCCGGAAGCGGCGCCCGCCAGGATCGCGGCGGCCAGCCATAAGGTCAAGCGAAGCTTCATGTACGACTCCAATGCGGCCGGGCCCTGGCCCGGCTCCTGCAATCCGCCCACCGCCGCGACCGCGGCCGGCGAACGGCACTCGTTGCTAACGCGAAGCGCCGGCGATCAGGCCGCGCTTGACGGCCGGCAGGCGCTCCACCCATTGCATGCCCCTGTTGCGCAGCCACACCAGCGGCCCCGAACGCGCCTCGAACAGGCGATGCAGCCCGTCGGTCGCCAGCCGCATGGCCAGCAGGGGTTCGGCGCGCGCGCGGCGATAGCGGCCCAGGACCATGGGATCGCCCGGCGAGCGCCAAGTTTCACGTCCGCCGACGATTTCCGCCAATGCCCGGGCGTCGCCCAGGCCCAGGTTCAGGCCCTGCCCGGCCAGCGGGTGCACGCGGTGCGCGGCATCGCCCACCAGCGCCAGGCCGGGCGCCGTCAGCGGCGCCTGGTCCAGCGCCAGGGGAAACCCGTGCACGGCACCGCGCGGGCGCAGCGGCCCGAGGCGGCCGGCGGTCGCGACGTCCAGGCGGTCCCGCAGCGCGCGCGCCTGCTCGTCCGCCGGCAGGGCCCGCAGTTCGGCGGCCAGGTCATCGCGCAGCGACCACACCATGGAAACCTGCGGGCCGTCGGCGGTATCCGGCATGGGCAGCAGCGCCAGCACGCCGTCCGGCCGGAACCACTGGAAGGCGGTGCCGCCGTGCGCCAGGCCGGCGTCCAGGTGCGCCACCAGGCCGGTCTGCCCGTAGGGGCGCGAACGCACCGTCAGGCCGGCGGCCGCGCGCAGCGGCGAGCCGGCCCCGTCGGCGGCGACCGCCAGGCGAGTCTCGATCCGGCGCCCGCCTTCGGTCAGGACCGCGCCCCGTTCGAAGCCCGTGCAACGGTCCTCGATCCAGGGCAGGCCGCTCATGCGCGCGGCCTGCGCCAGCACACGCTCGATCTCGCTGGATTCGACGATCCAGGCCAGCTCGGCCTGCGCGGCCTGCCAGGCATGCAGGTGCACGCTGCCGCCGGCGTCGCCTGCGATCTCCATGGCGGCCACGGACGCCAGGCGCGCCGGAGGCAGGGCATCCCAGGCCCCGAGGGCTTCCAGGAAGCGCTGGCTGGCGGGGGACAGCGCATAAACGCGCGGGTGATACCGGTCGGGCTCGGCCGCGGGCGGATTCGGCCGCGGCCCCAGCAGGGCCACCGGCTGGCCCCGGCGCGCCAGGGCCAGGGCGGCGGCCAGGCCGACGATGCCGGTGCCGCAGACGAGAATGTCGTGTTTCATCGGGCCGCGGGCGCCCCGGCCTGCTTCGGCCAGAGCAGCCACATCTGGCCGCGCTGCTTCATGCGGCCGGCCTGCTCGCCCGCGCTGTCGCCGAAGCCCCAGTAGAAATCGGCCCGCGCCGCGCCCTTGATGGCCGTGCCCGTGTCCTGGGCGAAGACCAGGCGGTTCAATGGCCGGTCCGACGCCGGCCAACTGGTCGACAGGTAGACCGGCGTGCCCAGCGGCACGAACGTCGTGTCCACGGCGATCGAACGCCGCGCCGTCAGGGGCAGGCCATACGCGCCGCGCGGGCCGGTCTCGGGATCGGCCACCGGTTCCTCGCGGAAGAACACCACCGCCGGATTGGCGTTGAGCATTTCCTGGACGCGCTGGGGATGGCGCTGCGCCCACATGCGGATGTTCTGCATGGACGCCTGCGCCAGCGGCAGTTCGCCCTGGTCGGCCAGCCAGCGGCCGATGGACACGTAGGGCTGGCCGTTGTGGTCGGCATAGGCCAGGCGGATCGTCTTGCCGGCGTCGGGGCCTTCGGTCAGGAGCACCCGGCCGGAGCCCTGCACCTGCATGAAAAAGGCGTCGACCGCGTCATCGGCCCAGACCAGGACGGGCGGCCGGCGGTTCCCGGCTTCGATGGCGGCCCGGGTGTCGTAGGGCACGACCCGCTTGCCGTCCAGCTTGCCACGCACGCGCTTGCCGGCCAGTTCCGGGTAGACGCTGCCCAGGTCCACGGTCAGCAGGTCCGGCGGGACGGCGTACAGCGGCCATTGGTACAGGCCGCCCTGTCGGCGCGAGCCGCGCAACAGCGGTTCGTAATAACCGGTGACGGTGTTGGCGGCCGGCGCGCCGTTGGGCGCCGCCAGGCGCCAGGGCTGCAGGCGGGCCTGCAGGAACTGGCGCATGGCGGCGGCGTCGCCCGCGGCGGGCGCCTGGGCCGGATCGGCGACGGCGGCGCAGAAGGGCTGCCAGGCGCGCGGCGCGGCGCGCGCCGGCGCGGCCAGGCTGCCAGGCACCGGGCGCATCAGCCCGCGGCAATTGCGCACCACGGTCGGCCACAGGGTGCCGAGGTCGTCGGCGCCCCAGCCGGGCAGATCGTTCCAGCCCGTCTTGACGAAGCGCCCCGCGAGGGCCCGCGGCGCCGTTTCGGGCAGGGCCTGGAGCGGCGGCACGACCAGCGGACGCTCGGGTTGCGCGCCCGCCGCCGGGGGCGTGGGACCGGGCTGGGGCGGTTCCGGCGCGGGCGGGGCCGCGCAGCCGGCCAGCGCCGCGCAAACCAGCAGGGCAAGGGAATGGCGCTTCATGGGGTCAATGCAGGGTGCGCGGCATGGCCAGGACGAACTCGGAGATCGGCACCTCGAAGGGTATCCCGTTCTCGCCGACGCAGTGATAGCTGCCGCGCATGGTCCCGACCGGAGTCGGCAGGGGACAGCCGCTGGTGTATTCGAAGGTTTCGCCCGGGGCCAGCAGGGGTTGCTGCCCGACCACGCCCAGCCCGCGCACTTCCTGGGTGCGCTGGTTGCCGTCGGTGATGATCCAGTGACGGCTGATCACCTGGGCGGGATGCTCGCCCGTGTTGGTGATGCGCACCGTGTAGGCGAAAACGTATTGATGATCGGCCGGATCGGACTGTTCCGGCACGAACTGGGGAGCCACGGATACGGACAGGTCGTAGGGTTTCACGGAACTATCCCATTGATACCGGCATGAGACGGGCGCGGGCGGAAGCTCGCCCAGCCGCAATGATGGCACATTATGCGCCCGCCGGCGCCGGAATCCCGCCGCCGGTCCGGAGAACCGCCCGGCCGGAGCCTTTCCGCCCTGCCCGGCGCCCCGGACGCTAGGCGCCCCGCACCCGCTGGCGCTGCTCGCCCAGCCCGTCGATGCCCAGCGCCATGGCGTCGCCCGGCCGCAGGTAGCGGGGCGGCTTCATGCCCATGCCGACCCCGGGCGGGGTGCCGGTGGCGATGACGTCGCCGGGCGCCAATGTCATGAAATGGCTGATGTAGCTGACCAGGTGCGCCACGCCGAAGATCATGGTGCGTGTGCTGCCGGTCTGGCAGCGCTCGCCGTTGACGTCCAGCCACATGGACAATACCTGCGGATCCGGCACTTCGTCGGCGGTGACCAGCCACGGGCCGAGAGGACCGAAGGTGTCGCAGCCCTTGCCCTTGTCCCACTGGCCGCCGCCGCGCTCGATCTGGTAGGCGCGCTCGGAGACGTCGTTGACCACGCAATAGCCCGCCACGTGCGCGAGCGCGTCCCGTTCGGCCACGCGCCGCGCCTGAGAACCGATGACCACGCCCAGCTCGACCTCCCAGTCGGTTTTCTCCGATCCCGGCGGCAGGACCACGTCGTCGTGCGGGCCGCCGATGCAGGTGACGGCCTTGCTGAACAGGATGGGCTCGGCTGGCGTGGCCATGCCGGCCTCGGCCGCGTGGTCGGAATAGTTCAGCCCCACGGCGATGAACTTGCCTACGCCCGCCACGGGGGGACCCAGGCGCGGCGCACCCGCCACCTCCGGCAGACGCTCCGGGTCGATCGCGGCCAGGCTGCGCAGCCCGCCGGGCGAGAGAACCTGCGCGCCGATGTCCGGCACCAGGGCGGAAAGATCGCGCAACCCGCCGCGGGTATCGAGCATGGCGGGTTTTTCCTGGCCGGGCGGGCCGTAGCGCAACAGCTTCATGCGGGAAACTCCTTGTGGACCGGGCCGCCGGCTCAGTGCTGCACGCTGATCCGCGTGGTTCGGGCGATGCGCTTCCAGCGCGCGGCGTCCTGCGCAATATAGTCGGCGAAATCCCTGGAGGCCATCGGCCTGACCACGCTGCCTTCGCGGGTCAGCTTGTCGCGGATCTCGGGCCGTTCCATGATCCCGAGCAACGCCGATTCGAGCCTGGCCACGATGGCCGGCGGCGTGCCGGCAGGTGCCAGCAACCCGGTCCAGAAGCCGATCACCATCTCCGGCTGGCCCTGCGAGGCCAGGGTGGGCACGTCGGGCAAGGCGGGCAGCGGCGCGCCGGTGGTCACGGCCAGCGGGCGTATCCTGCCGTCCTGCAGGTAGGGCAGGATGGGCAGCACGTTGCTCAGCATCACCTGCACGTGCCCGGCCAGCAGGTCCGCCACGGCCGGCGCGCCGCCCTGGTAGGGGATGTGCACCCATTGCAGGCCCGCCAGCCGGCACAGCAGCTCGGTCGAAAGGTGTTGCGGCGAACCGGGGCCGGTGGATGCGTAGTTGATCTCGCCACCGTGCCTGCGGGAATACTCGGCCAGCTCGGCGAAGCTTCGCACCGGCAGCTTCGCGTTGGCGGCCAGCACGAACGGCGATTCCGACAGCAGCGCAACCGGCACGAAATCCCGCGTGGGATCGAAGCGGATGCCAGGGTCGATGGCCGGGCTGATGGTCACGTTCGACGTGGCCATCAACAGCGTATAGCCGTCGGGCCTGGCGCGCGCCGCGGCCTCGGTGCCGATGGCGCCCGAAGCGCCGCCGCGGTTGACGACCAGCACCGGCTGGCCGAGCGCGCGCGACAGCTGTTCGGACACCAGCCGCGCCAGGATGTCGGTGCCGCCGCCAGGCGGATACGCCACGATGATTTCCACGGGCCGCGCGGGATACGGCGCGGCCGCGTCCGGCGCAGCGCCGGCCGGGGCCACCCAGGACACCAGCGCCAGCGCGGCGGCCGACACGGCCTTCGCAAGACGGATGATGGACATGGCTCGCCCCCTATTCGATATGGATGCCGGATTGCCGCACGATGCCCGTCCATTTCTCCACTTCCTTGCGCTGGAAGGCGGAGAAATCCTGCGCCGAACTGCCCACGGGATCCATGTAGAGCGCATGCATTTTCTGCTGCACGTCGGGCCGGGCCACGGCCCGCATGCAGGCCCGGGAGATCGCGTCGACGACAGCGGGCGGCGTGCCGGCCGGCGCGAACAGGCCGAACCAGCCGACCTGCGTGAGCTGCGGCATGCCCAGTTCGGAAAACGTCGGCACATCGGGCAGCAGCGACATGCGCCCGGACGAATTGACGGCCAGCGCCCGCACGCGGCCGTCCTGGATGAAAGGCATGACCGCGGCGGAGGTGACGACCATCGCGGTAAGCCGGCCGCCGATCAGGTCATTGAGCGCCGGGCTGCTGCCTTTGTAGGGCACATGCTGCATGCGGACCCCGGCGATCTGCCCCAGCCGGAATCCCAGCAGGTGCTGCGGCAGCCCCACGCCGGGCGATCCGTAGGTCACCGCCCCGGGATGCGCCCGGGCCTGCGCGAGCAGATCGTCCACCGACCGCAGGGGGGAATCGGCCGCCACCGCCAGCACTTCGGGTGCGGTGGCGATCAGGCTGACCGGCACGAAGTCCGCGACGGCATCGTAGGGCTTGGGCCGGTAGAGGGCGGGCACGATGGCGTGCGTGGCGGAATGTCCCATGATCAGGGTGTAGCCGTCGGGCGCGGACTGGAGGACATGGCGCGTGCCGATCAGGCCGGAAGCGCCCGCGCGATTCTCGACGACCACCGCCTGGCCCCACTGCGACGTGAGCTTTTCCGCGACCAGGCGGGCCAGGAAATCCGTGCCTCCCGACGGCGGGCCCGCCACGACGATGGTCACGGGTTTTTCCGGAAAGGCGGCAAGGGCCGCCGCGGGCGCGACCAGGCATGCGGCCAGCGCCAGCCGGCGCAGGCCTCCCGGGAAATGGGAAAGTTTCATGTCCGTCTCCTTGGATCGGCGTCTGGAGGACGCTCTGTATGGGCAGGGAATGGCCGGCGGGCGCAGGACCGCGCCGGCGGCTCGGGTGTCTAGGGAATGGGTTCGCCCGCGCCGAAGGATCTTGCATGCAGCGTGCAGCGGCGCAGGGCCTGGGGATCGATCCGCGGCCAGTAGCCGGCCGGCATCTCGATGGCGCCGCGCCGGTACGGCAGCGGATCGGCGAACAGGCCTTGCCGGACTTTCAGGAAGCCATTCATCTCGCCCGCGTTGGCGATCGTGCGCGCCCCCACGCAGGCCTCCATCCAGCAGGCCAGCTCCAGCCCGACGCCGTCGCCCAGCACCGGCGTCATGCCCAGTTCGGCGATGCGCCGCAAGGCGCGTTCCAGCATGGCCGCGCTGCCGATCTTCTTGAGCTTGAGCTTGACGAATCCCACGTTGGCGAGCGTGGCGGCGCGCTCGATCTCTTTCATCCCGTAGATGGACTCGTCGAGCATGACCGGCACCGCCGAAACCTCGGCCACCCGGGCATTGCCCTCCCAGTCGTCGCTGCCGCAGGGCTGCTCGAACAGCTCGATGCCTTGCGGCGCCAGGGCGCGCGCGAAGCGGGCGCCGTCGTTCGGGGCGAAGCCGCGGTTGGCGTCCAGCCGCAGGACGGCGCGCCCGGCGGCGGCCTCCTGCACCCAGCCCACGCGCTCGAGGTCGGCTCGCCAGTCGTAGCCCACCTTGACCTTCAGCGTCGCGTAGCCCTGGTCGAGCAGCGCCTGCACTTCGTCGCGGATCTCGGCCCGGCCGTGCGCCTGGCAAGGCGCCAGCAGGGGCACCCGGGCCGGGCCGGCCGCGGCAAGCAGGGGATCGGCGCCCAGCATGTCCAGGGCCGCCAGCACCGCGCTGGACACGCCGGGATTGGGCACCAGCCATTCCGCGGCCAGCGCCGCGACGCGCCCGGGACCGGCGCCGACCGCGCGCTCGGCCAGCATGCAGGCGACCTCCCAACTGCCCTCGATCGACTCGTGCGTGTAGCCGGGGATGATCAGGGCCTCGCCCCAGCCGGCCGCGCCCTCGCCATCGCGCAGCGCGACCAGGATCGGGTCGAAGACCGTCAGATCGCCGGACGACAGCCGGTAAGGCCGGGCCAGCGGACAGGCCAGGCGGAGGACCGTCGCGCGGACGATGCGTCCGCCGGGTCCGCTCGCCGGCATTCTTTCCCGCCGCGCGGCATGCGTCCGGGAGCCGGACGCGGGGCGCTCACGCATGCGCCGCCACGACGGGCTCGCCAGCGACCTGCGTGCGGTACATAAGCCGGCGCGAAGCGGGATCGAACCCATCGCGGCGGTGCATGGTGCAGCGGTTGTCCCACATGACGACATCGCCCAGCCGCCATACCTGCGTCCAGACGAAGCGCCTCTGGGTGGCGTGCGCCCACAGCGCGTCGAGCAGCGCCTCGCTTTCCGGGACCGGCAGGCCCACGATATAGGCGTTGCGGCGGCGTCCCAGGAACAGACACGGCCGGCCCGTGACCGGGTGCTCGCGCACCAGCGGGTGCGACGCGCCCACCGTCTTGCTCGGGTCCGTGTTGTCGACGTAGCCCTTGCGCAGTTCGCCCGCGCTGTTGCGGCTGGCGTCGTGCACGCAGCGCAGTCCGCCCACGCGACGCCTGAGATCGTCGGGCAGGGTTTCGTAGGCCTCGTACATGTTGAGGAACTCGGTGTTGCCGCCCTCGGCCGGGATTTCCACCGCATACAGGCAACTGCCCAGGGGGGGCCTGTCGTTGTAGGTCATGTCGCTGTGCCAGACGGCTTCGGACGAGCCCAGATCGCCCACCGGCCGGCCGTTGGCGGTCACGTTGGAAATGACCGTGATGTCGGGATGCTGCCAGGCGAAGTCGCTGCCCATGCGCATGCTGGCGACCGGCGCGGCGTCGAGCTCGCCGAAATGGCGCGAGAACCCGGCCAGACGCTCGAGCGGCAGCCCTTCCTGGCCGCGGAACCGCAGCACCAAGTGCTCGGACCAGGCCTGCCGGACCTGCTCCAGCGCCTCGGGCGCCATCTCGCCGGCCAGGTCCAGGCCGACGACGTCGGCGCCCAGCGATTTGCCGGAAGGAACGATCCGCACGGAAGACTGCGGGAGGCCCATAGCGTTTCTCCTCGTATGCATTGCCTCATTGCCTGGACGTAACTTAGGCTTCCACGGCTTATCTGTCTAATTTATTTATTTGATATTTTTATCCATTCAATCTATATATCCAGCATGAGATCCCCCGTTTCCCTGCGCCAGATGGAGGCCTTCCGGGCCGTCGCCGCCACGCTGAACTTCAGCGAGGCGGCCCGGCTGGTGCATCTGTCGCAACCGGCGCTGAGCGCGGCCATCCGCCGGCTGGAAAACTTGCTGGAGGCCTCGCTGTTCGACCGCAGCACGCGGCACGTGGCCCTGACCCCGGTCGGCCGCGAATTCCTGGCCGCGGTCGAATCGGTGTTCGGCAACATCGACGCCGCGATGGGCGGGGTCGCGGACTTCGTGGCCGGCAAGCGCGGCAGGCTGAGCGTGGCCGCCACGCCGTCGCTGGCCGCCGCCTTCCTGCCCGAAGTCGTGGCCGCGTTCGAGGCGCGCCACCCCGGAATCGGCCTGCAGCTGCACGACGTGCTGTCGGACCAGGCCGTCGCCATGGTCCGCGAAGGCCGGGCCGACCTCGCGCTGGCGCCCCGGGCCGCGGCCGACGACGCGCTGGCGCAACGCCCGCTGTTCGAGGACACCCTGATGCTGCTGTGCCACCGCGACCACCCGCTGGCCGCGGCGCGCAGCACGACCTGGCGCAAGGTGCTGCCGCACCGCCTGGTCAGCCTGAAGAGCAACAACAGCGTGCGGCGCCTGCTGGAGGCCGCCTATCTGGAGCACGGCACGTCCCTGCGGCCGGCTTTCGAGGTGGAAAACGCCAGCACGGTCATCGGCTTCGTCGCCAACGGCCTGGGAGTGGGCGTGCTGCCGTTGTCGCTGCTGCCGCTGGTGCGCGTGGGCCAGGTGACGTACCGACGCATCACGCAGCCGGAATTGCACCGCGCGATATGCGTCATGACCCGGCAAGGCCGCTCGCTGTCGCCGGCCGCGCGGGCGTTCGAGAATCTGTGCGTGCGCATCGCGGCGGGCCGCCGCAAGGCCTAGGACCCGTCGACCGGCCCTGGCGGAAGCCGGCGCCCGCCGCCCGCCCGGCTGGCCCGGACCGCCGACAAACTACAATACGGGCCACGTCCCGACCGCGTCCACCGACCACCATGCTACCCGCTCCCCCGCCCCCCGCCCGCATCGCCCCCAGCATTCTGTCGGCGGACTTCGCCCGCCTGGGCGAAGAAGTCCGCGACGTGATCGCCGCGGGCGCCGACTGGATCCATTTCGACGTCATGGACAACCATTACGTTCCGAACCTGACCATCGGCCCCATGGTCTGTTCGGCCATCCGGCCGCACGTGCAGGCGCCGATCGACGTCCATCTCATGGTCGAGCCGGTCGACGAGCTGGTGCCGATGTTCGCCAAGGCGGGCGCCAATCTCATCAGCTTCCACCCCGAAGCCTCGCGCCATGTCGACCGCACCCTGTCGCTGATCCGCGACCACGGCTGCCAGGCGGGGCTGGTCTTCAACCCCGCGACCCCGCTGCAATGGATGGACCACGTCATGGACAAGCTGGACCTGGTGCTTTTGATGTCCGTGAACCCGGGATTCGGCGGCCAGGGCTTCCTGCCGTCGGCCCTGCCCAAGCTGCGCGAAGCGCGCCGGCGCATCGACGCCTGGACCCGCGCGGGCGGCCAGCCCATCGCGCTGGAAGTCGACGGCGGCGTCAAGGTGGACAACATCGCGCAGATCCGGGCCGCCGGGGCCGACACGTTCGTGGCCGGCTCGGCGATCTTCGGCCAGGCGGACTACGCCGGTGTCATCGGCGCCATGCGCGCGGAGATCGCCAAGGGCGAGACGGTCGCGGCATGACGGCGTTCAAGGCAGCGCTGCTGGACCTGGACGGCACGCTCATGGACACCGTCCCCGACCTGGCCCTCGCGGCCAATGCCATGCGCGTCGAAATGGGCATGACGCCGCTGCGCGAAGACGTCATCGCCACCTTCGTGGGCAAGGGCCTGGACAATCTCGTGCTGCGCACGCTGGGCGGCAGCCTGGACCCGGCCGACCCGAAGCCGGCGCTCTATGCGCGGGCGCGCGAGTCGTTCTCCCGCCACTACCATCTGGTCAACGGCGACAAGGCCATCGTCTTCGACGGCGTGATAGAAGGCATGCGGGCGCTGCGCGACCTGGATCTCCGGCTGGCGGTGGTCACCAACAAGCCCACCGAGTTCACGCTGCCGCTGCTCGAACGCACCGGCATGGCCGGCATGTTCCAGGCCGTGGTCTGCGGCGACACCTGCGAACGCAAGAAGCCCGATCCCATGCCCATGCGGCACGCCTGCTCGCTGCTGGGCGTGGCGGCGGCCGAGGCCGTGGCGATCGGGGATTCGATCAACGACGCCCTGGCGGCGCGCGCGGCCGGCTGCTCGGTGCTGGCGGTGCCCTACGGCTACAACGAAGGGCGCGACGTGCGCGGCCTGGATGTCGACGGCATCGTCGATACGCTGGGCGACGCGGCGGCCTGGATCGCGCGGCACTGATGGTATAGTAGCGACGCCGCCGAGGCCGGCCGTGGGCCGCCCGGCTACGATCTTTCCTCGAACCATGTCCGCAACCGTCCTGAACCGCAACCTTCCCGGCGCCTGGTGGCGCTGGTGGCGTTCGTCTTCCGGGCGGTGATTCTCTTCTCCCGGCCTGGACCGCTGACCGCGATCCGGCCCCCAGGCAGTACCGCAATCACAATGCCCGGAACCTGTACAGGCCGGGCTTTTTTGCGTGCATGACCCGGTCGGCAGGCCCCGAAAGCAACGCGCGGACAGCGCCGCGCGCCCGGAACACCAGAACCAGCGAGACCTTTTATGACCGAAATCGAATTCAACGCACTGGCGGCCCAAGGCTATAACCGCATTCCCCTGGTCGCGGAGACCTACGCGGACCTGGACACGCCGCTGGCCATCTATCTCAAGCTGGCGCACAGCGGGCCGCAAGGGGGCCGCATGAGCTGCCTGCTGGAATCGGTGGTGGGAGGCGAGCGCTTCGGCCGCTATTCCTTCATCGGCCTGCCCGCCCGCACCGTCATCCGGGCCAGCGGCACGCGCACCGAGGTCGTGCACGACGGCCAGGTCGTCGAAACCCACGACGGCGACCCCCTGGCCTTCATCGAGTCGTACCAGAGCCGCTTCAAGGTGGCCTTGCGGCCCGGCATGCCGCGCTTCTCGGGCGGACTGGCCGGCTACTTCGGATACGACACGGTGCGCCACATCGAGCCCCGGCTCGGGCCGGCGGTCAAGCCCTTCCCGGCCGGCATGGAAGAAGGCACGCCGGACATCATGCTGCTGCACGTGGACGAGCTGGTCATCGTCGACAACCTGGCGGGGCGCACCTACCTGATGGTCTACACCGACCCGGCGCGGCCCGAAGCCTACGCCCGCGCCCAGCAGCGGCTGCTGGAGCTGCGCGCGCGGCTGCGCAAGCCGGTGGAGATTCCCTACAGCCACGCCAGCATGCAGACCGAGGAGCGGCGCGACTTCAGGAAGGACGACTACCTGGCGGCGGTGCGGCGCGCCAAGGAATACATCGCCGCCGGCGACCTCATGCAGGTGCAGGTCGGCCAGGTGATCGCCAAGCCGTTCCGCGACGCGCCGCTGTCCCTGTACCGCGCGCTGCGCTCGCTCAATCCGTCGCCGTACATGTATTTCTGGAACTTCGGCGACTTCCAGGTGGTGGGTTCCTCGCCCGAGATCCTGGTGCGCCAGGAAAACGAAGGCGGGCAAAGCCGCGTCACCATCCGTCCGCTGGCCGGCACGCGCCGGCGCGGCGGCACCCCGGAAGAAGACGTCGCGCTGGCCGCCGAGCTGCAGGCCGATCCCAAGGAGCGCGCCGAGCACGTCATGCTGATCGACCTGGCGCGCAACGACGTCGGCCGGGTGGCCGAGATCGGCTCCGTGCAGGTCACCGACACCATGGCAATCGAGCGCTATTCCCATGTGATGCACCTGGTGTCCAACGTGGCGGGCACGCTCAAGGCGGGCATGAGCAGCATGGACGTGCTGCGCGCCACGTTCCCGGCGGGCACGCTGACCGGCGCGCCCAAGGTGCGGGCCATGGAAATCATCGACGAACTCGAGCCGGTGCGCCGCGGCGTCTATGGCGGCGCCGCGGGCTACCTGAGCTACGGCGGCGAAATGGACGTGGCGATCGCCATCCGCACCGGGGTCATCAAGAACGGCATGCTGTACGCGCAGGCCGCCGCCGGCATCGTGGCGGACTCCGATCCCGAAAAGGAATGGCTGGAAACCGAAGCCAAGGCCCGCGCGGTGCTGCGCGCGGCCGAGCAGGTGCAGTTCGGGCTGGACGAGCCGGTCTGAACGCGGCGTCCCGGGCCCGGGACGCCGCTCCGGACGGCGCGTGCCGGTCCGCCGCGCGCCGGCGGCGCGCCGTCGATCGCCGCCGGACGCTGTCCCGGGCGTCCCGGCACGGCCCGCGCACCATAGGGGTGAAATTCCCGCCCCCGCATGCCCCATCCTGCATCGCGATGGGGACGCCCGCCGCGGCGGCGGCATGAGGTTCCCTCGCCGCCTCCGACGCCGGCTCATGGCCCTTCGCCCCGCCCCATGAATGAAACTTGCATGGCATGAGCCACGCTCGTGCGTACCCCCCGCATCGTCCGGCGAACGCCGGCCGACGCCGGAAAAATTTCCCCGATCTGAAAGAACCGTAACAGGGCACGCGTGCCGTCGCGAACTGGCATGTGTCTTGCTTTGAATGGGTTGGCACCGCAATCCGGCAGGCTCGCAGCCTCCGCCGGCAACCCACGACGCACACATTGGGGGAAAACATGAACCAAGCCATGTTGCTCACCGACACCAACGAATTGACGCCCCTGATGGGGTTCGGCCTCATGGTGGCGCTCGGCGCATTCATGCTGTTGATCGCATTGATCGTAAAGAGACGGCTCGTCCGGACCACGCGGGATTTCGTCGCCTCCGGCCAGCGTATCGGCCTGGCCTTCGGCACGGGCAGCCTGATCTCCGTCTGGACCTGGGCGATGGCGGTCATGATGAGCTCGGCGATGACCTACCGCTGGGGGCTTTCCGGACTGTTCTGGTTCGTGGTGCCCAACGGGCTGGCCATCATGCTCGTCATTCCGTTCGCGCGCTACCTGCGCAGCCACATGCCGCGGGGCTACACCATCTCGAAGTTCGTCGACCACCGGTTCAGGTCCGGCGTGTCGTCGGCCATCGTGACCCTCACCATGGTCTTCGGCATTCTGCTGGAGATCATGATCAACCTGAAGGGCACCTCGGTGGTCATGAGCACGGTCTTCAACATAGACTGGCGCACGGCCACCTTCTTCGCGATCGTGATCATCCTGGTCTATTCCTTCTTCGGCGGGCTCTGGACCAGCGTCATGACGGGCACGTTCAACACGCTCATGATCACGGCCGCCGCGGCGGCCATCGTCAGCATCGTCTACGCCCAGGTCGGCGGAGCCGGCGCGGTCTTCGACGCCGTCGCGCAGGTCGCCGCCTCGGCCGGCGCCGGCCTGGCGCCGGGCATGGAATGGTCGGGCAAGGACCTGCTGGGCGTGACCCGCTGGGACACCGCCGCCGAGTTCGGCATCACCCTGGCGTTCGGCCTGTTCGCCGCCACCGTCGCCGACCAGATCTTCTGGCAGAAGGTGTGGTCGATCAAGAGCCGGCACGTCGGACGGTCGTTCTTCCTGGCCGGCCTGCTGTTCTATCCCATTCCCATCACGCTCGGCCTGCTGGGTCTGATCGGCATCGGCCTGCAAGTGCCGCTGGCGCAGATCGGCGGCGACCTGGCCGCGATCGGCCCCTACCTCGTGTCCCATATCGGGCTGCCGACCGCGATCGTGCTGCTGTACGTGCTGGTGATCCTGGCGGCCTGCTATTCGACCATCGACGGCGGCGCCGCCGCCATGGCCTCGGTGGTGACGGTAGACATCGTCAAGAAGGTCAGGCCCGCCGCCACCGAGCGCACGCTGTTCGTCTTCGCCAAGGCCTCCATCCTGGTCAGCGGGATCGTGGCGGCGGTCATCATCCTGTCGGGCGTCGATTTCACTTCGCTGGTGCTGACGACCTACGCGCTGAAGACGGCGATCCTGATCCCGCTGACGCTGGCGATCATGTGGCCGCGCACCAACTCCATCGGCTTCGTCGGCGGCATCGTGCTCGCCATCCTGATCGGCATGCCGATACGCCAGATCCACGGCGAGCTGGCGGGCACGCTGAGCATCCTGGCCATCAGCGCCTCGGTGGTCTGGCTGGCGGCGATCCTGAAGCCGCAGCGCTTCGACATGCGCAGCCTGCTGCATATCGGCGACACCTTCGCCGAAACGGAGGCGCTGTCCGCTGCCGGGGCCGGCGGGGCCCGGCCGGTGCCCGCGCAGAGCGGAAGCGCGTCGCTCTGAGACCGCCCCGAACGCCGACTTTCCCTCACCAAGGAGTCCGACATGCCTGCCTATATCAACGGCATCTCCCTGCTGGCCATCCTGTGCGCCGTCGCGGCGGCCGTCCTGTTCCTGTCCGGATACATCAAGGGATTCTCGTCGTCCATCGACGATTTCGAAACCTCCCGGGAGGACGCCCGGGGTGACACGGCCACCGGCTTCGCCTGGCCGGTCTGCCTGGCGGTCGTCGGCGCCGGCGCGCTGATCGCGCTGCTGGGCGCCTCGCCCGCGGTCATCGCCGCGGCGCCGTTCCTTTCCATCGTTTCCGCCGCGGTCATCGGGGCGCTGTTCTACATCGAGCGCCGGCTCGATTGACGCGGAGCATGCGGACGTGACCGAGCAAACCCTCGCAATGCCTCTGTGCAGGGCGCGCGGCGTCCCGGAGATCGGCATATGGCTGCCGGTCTACGGAGGCTGGCTGCGCACCCGCGACCGTTCGCGCGGCCCCGACATCCGGGGATGCCTGGCCATCGCCCAGCAGGCGGAGGCCCTGGGGTTCGACTTTCTGTATGCCTCGGAGAACCTGCTGAACTGCATCCACGGGCCCAAGGTGGCGGTGGTCGACGCATGGAGCCTGATTTCCGCGCTGGCGGCGACGACCTCGCGGATCGGGCTGTGCGCGGCGGTCAAGCCGGGCTTTCGGTCGCCTCTGCTGGTGGCCAGGATGATCGACACGCTGACCCGGATCGCGGGACGCGGCCTGGCCATCAACCTGGTATGCGGATGGTGGCAGGACGAGTTCGACCTGGCCGACGTCGAGTGGCTGGACCACGCCGGCCGCTACGACCGCGCCGACGCGTTCCTGCGCACCCTGCACCGCCTGTTCGATCCGGACATGGAGCGCTCGGCCACCCGCGACCTGCTGGTCCACACGCCCTTCCACCCCGGAACGGAAGGCGAGCCCTACCGCCACTTCGGTTTCAGCGGCGAGGGCCTGCCCGACATCTGGGTGAGCGGCCATTCGCACCGCGCCACCCGGCTGACCAGCGAGTGGGGACATTGCCTGTTCCTCAACGGCATGCCGGACGCGCAGTTGGCCGCCCATATCGCCGAGGTGCGCCAGATGGCCGGGCGCTGGGGCAGGAAGATCACGGTCGCGGTCAACGCTTTCGTCATCGCCACCGAGCACCCGGAACAGGCGCGCGAACGGCGCGGGCGCATCGTGCAGAACCGGAACGACGAAACGATTTCGTTCTTCCGCGGCGTCATGCAGGCCTCCGGCGCCTCGGCCTGGATGAATCTCAGCGACGAGCAGATGGTCGACTCGAACTGCGGGCTGGACGCCGGACTGGTCGGCAGCTTCGCCGAGGTCCGGGATCGCCTGCGGGCCCTTGCCGGTCTCGGCATAGACAGGATCGTCTGCCAGTTCGACGACCCCATGCGCGACGTCGGCCCTTTCATGCAGCACGTCATCCACCCATTGAAGGAAGCGATGCAGCCGGAATGACCGGGCGCTTCCGCCCGCGGCCGCCGGCCCCGCACCCTCCGCAAAGGACCATTCATGCATCACCGCAAGCAAGCCCATTTCCTCGGATTCATCCAGCACGGCGTGAACAGCCATGCCACCGGCATGTGGCGGAACACGACCGACAAGATCGGCCATCACTTCTCGAGGCCGTCGTACTGGCAGCACATGGGACGCACGATGGAGCGGGGACTGTTCGACGCCATGTTCATCGCCGACGAGCTTGCCCCGTACTCCACGTACGCCGGCAGTTCGGACGCCACGGTGAAGTACGCGGTCCAGTGCCCGACGCACGAACCGTCGACGATCGCGCCGATCGTCACCGCGGCCACGCGCCACCTCGGCGTCGGCGTCACGCTGTCCACCATGTTCGTGCACCCCTACGCCATGTGCCGGCTGCTGTCCAGCCTGGACCACCTGTCGGAAGGCCGCATCGCGTGGAACGTCGTCAGCTCCTACTCGAAAAGCGAATGGGAAGCCTACGGCCATGTGGACATGACGCCGCGCGAGGAGCGGTACGACCGCATGGAGGAATACATGGACCTGTGCTACGAGCTGTGGGATTCCTGGAGCGACGACGCCATCGTGGCCGACCGGGAAAGCGGCGTCTACGCCGACCCCGCCAAGGTCCGCCTGGTCGACCACCAGGGCAAGTATTTCCGCTGCAAGGGCCGGCACTTCTGCTCGCCTTCCCCGCAGAAGCGCCCGGTGCTCTGGCAGGCGGGATCTTCCGGCCGCGGCCGGGATTTCGCGGCCAAGCACGCCGAGGCCATCTTCGCCGTGCACCCCGGCGTCGAACGCATGCGGCAGTACTCAGACGATCTCGACGAGCGGCTCGAAACGCGCTTCAACCGCCGCGCCGGCAGCGTGCGTTACATCTACGGCGTGCAGACGGTGGTCGCCCATTCCCGGGCCGAGGCGCAGGAAAAATACGAGCGGATCAAGTCCTGCATTCCCCTGGAAGGCGCGCTGGCGTGGATCTCCGGGCATTTCGGGCTGGATTTCTCGACGATGTCGCTCGACGAACCGGTGCAGAACATCGAGATCCCCGGCATCCAGGGCCTGTTCGAATCCATCATCTACGCCAAGGACCCGCAAGGGAAGATCCCGGTCACGGTCAAGGAAGCCGCGATGATCTACGCGCAGGGCATGGGCATGCCGGTCCTGGCCGGCACCCCCGCCGACATCGCCGACCAGCTCGAAGTCTTCATGGACCAGGGCGGCGCCGACGGCTTCATGCTCGCGGCCACGTACACCCCGGGCTGCTTCGACGAATTCGTCGACCTGGTGGTGCCGGAATTGCAGCGCCGGGGCCGCTACCGGACCCGTTACCCCGGTTCCACCCTGCGGGAGAACCTGCTGCGGGATTGACGGGCCGCTACCCCGTGCCGACCATACCATCTGGAGCCGATCATGCTGGAACAGGATTTCAAACAGGCCTTTGGCGCGCTGGCGGCGGGCGTTTCGATCGTCACATTCCGCGTCGGCGCGCTGGTCCACGGATTCACCGCGACTTCCGTGACCTCCGTCTCGATGGAGCCGCCCCTGGCGCTGTTCTGCGTCGGGCGGGCCAATCTCAGCCACCGGTACCTGGACGTCGACACCCCCGTGGGAATCTCCATACTGGCCGCCGAACAGTGCGAGCTTTCGAACCGCTTCGCGGGGAGATCCGATATCGGCGGCTACCAGGATATCGAAGTGCTCGACGACGAATGCGGGGCCCCGGTGCTGCCGGGAGCCGTGGCCACGATCGTGGGGACCATCTCGCACCGGATCCCGGCCGGCGATCACACCATCTACGTCTGCGACCTGCACGGCGCGCAGACTTCCGTGCGGCGCCAGCCCCTGCTGTATTGCGCCCGCGGCTACCACACGCTCGGCCCGCTGGGCTGAGCGCCGGCGCCCCGGTCCCGCCGCGTGCGCCCGCAAGCGTGAACCGTCCATGACCCTGGAACAGCTCAAGATATTCGTCGAGGCGGCGCGGTCCGGCAGCTTCACGCTGGCCGCCGGCAAGCTCGGATTGACGCAGTCCGCGGTCAGCCTGTCGATACGCAAGCTGGAAGAGGAACTCGAACTGACCCTGTTCCGGCGCTCCAGCACGGGGCTGGCCCTGACGGACGCCGGCCGGGTCCTGTGCGGCGAATCCCGCCGGATCCTGGACGACATCGCCCTGACGGTCCGCCGGATGCAAGGCATGCGGAATCCGCGGCGCCGCCGCCTGGTCGTCGGCTGCAGCCGCAACGCCTACGATTGCTGGATGCCGGACATCCTGTCCCGCCTGGAAGGGCGGGAGGACATCGGCCCGGTGGAGATCGTGGTCGGCTGCGCGGACGATGTCACGGCCTGGGTCATGCGCGGCACGGTCGACCTCGGCCTGGCCGAGCGGGAGCCCGGGCATCCCCAGCTGGGCTATTGGGAAGTGTTCACCGACACGCTCAAGCTCTATGCCTCGGCGGCGCTGTCGGCCCGGCTGCCGCCCGTGCCGGACTGGCAGGCCCTGGAAGGCCTGGGGCCGCTGCTGTGGGAAGCGGACACCGACCTGGGCCGGTGCCTGCTGCGCCACTTCGCGGCGCACAAGCTCAACGCCAAACGGCTGCATCACGAGGACCTGCGCCTGACCTCCGGCGCCGCGGTCCTCTGCGCCGTGCTGGCGGGCCGGTATCCGGGCTTCCTGAACTCGAGGCTGGCGCGGGCCCATGTCGCCGGCGGCCTGCTGGCGGAGGTCGGCGGCCTGGAAGTCCCCGTCCGGTACTGGCTCTTCGGCCCCCGGCATGGCGACATCGAAGCCGTCGCGCGCACGATCGCCGAGGCGGCGGGATGCGGGCTCGCCTCGGCTCCCGGCCCGGAGGCGGCGTCCGCGCCGGGCCCGGCGCGGCTCGGCCTCGGCCACCCGGCATGAGCGTTGCCCGCCGGGCGCGCCGCACGGCCCGCGGTGCCCGCGTTCAGACCTTGTAGTCGAACTTCGGCGGCCGCTTCTCGCGCAGCGAGGCCAGCCCTTCCTTGACCTCCGGGCCGTTGAACGACAGCAGCTCCAGCGCGGCCGACTTGTCGAACACCGGTCCCATCATGCGCATCCAGTTGTTGAAGGCGTACTTGGTCCAGCGGATCGGCCGCTGCGCGCCGGTCGCCAAGCGCGAGGCGATCTCCAGCGCCTTGTCCTGCAACTGGTCGTCGGGCACGCACAGCGACACCAGGCCGATGCGCTCGGCTTCCTCGCCGTCCACCGCCTCGCACAGCAGCACGTGGTACTTGGCCTTGGCCATGCCGCACAGCAGCGGCCAGATCATGGCCGCATGGTCGCCGGCCGCCAGGCCCAGGCGCGTGTGGCCGTCGATGATGCGGGCCGACTTGGCCGCGATCGAAATGTCGGACAGCAGCGCGGCGGCCAGGCCGGCGCCCACCGCCGGACCATGGATGGCGGACACGATGGGCTTGCTGCAGTTCAGGATGTTGTAGCAGAGGTCGCGGAACTCGCGCAGCGCCTCGGTCTGCATGTCGTAGTCGTTGATGATCTTCTCGACCATGCCGAAATCGCCGCCGGCGGAAAAGGCCTTGCCGGCGCCGCGGATGACGATCGCGTTCACCTCGGGATCGGCGTCGGCCGCCAGCCACACCCGGGTCAGTTCGCCGTGCGCTTCCCAGTCCAGGGAATTCATGCGCTCGGGCCGGTCCAGCGTGATGCGCAGCACGCGCTCGGCCGGACGGTCGAATTTCAGGTGTTTGAATGCGGCATAGCGATCGGTCATTGCGGTTCCTCCGTTGAAGTCAGGCATGCGATCCGGCGAGCAGGCCGGCGATTTCGGACAGGCCGGCGCGTTCCAGGCCGGCCAGGCGGTCCAGCAGCCGGTCGATGTCCCCGGGCGGCAGGACGTCCTGGGCGTTGGCGCGGAACTTGGCGGCGACCGCGTCCTCGCTCAGGGGATTGTCGGGATTGCCCAGGTTGACGTCCAGCACCTGCGTGAGCGTGCGGCCGTCTTTCAGCCTGGCCTCGAGCCGCCCCGGGAAATACGTCGGGAATGTGGTTTCCCCCGGCCCGGCGACACGGTAACTCACGCGCCCGGCGAGCGCCAGCAGGTCTTCGCGGGCGATGTTCTCGGGCGTGAAGGTGCCGTGGCCGACCGGGTCGCCGGCCAGGGCGCTGGCCACCAGGAACGGCAGGCTGAACTTGGCCGCATAGGGCGAAGCGGGACGCAGCTTGGCGTCGTAGGGCTCGCAGATCAGCGGCAATTCGATCTCCGGCACCAGGCCTTCCACGCTTTCGATCTGGTCCGGATCGACCTGGCCGCGCAGCGCCTTGGCGCAATCGATGAAGGCATGCGCGAAGTGGCAGCAGGGATAAGGCTTGATCGAGATGCGGCGGGTCTCCCAGCGCTCGCCCAGCCCGCGGCTGACCTCGTCCAGATCGCATTCCTGCGGCAGGCCATAGGTGGTGAACAGGCCGTAGCGGCCTTCGAACACCGTCAGCGGCCCCGTCATGCCGGCCTTGGCGAGATGGCAGGCCAGGATGCCGGAATACGCGGCCCAGCCCGGATGGAAACTCTTGGACGACGAGCCGTTGGACAGGTATTCGGAGACGCCCGAGACCTGGCTGCCGGCCAGACCGAAGGCGTGCGTCATCTGCGCCTCGTCCAGCCGGAGCAGGCGCCCGGCGGCGGCCGTCGCGCCGAACAGGCCGGCGACCGAGGTGGTATGAAAGCCGCGCTTGTGGAAGGTCCCGCGCGATGCCAGGCCGACGCGGGCGGTCACTTCCCAGCCGGCGACGAAAGCCGCGATCGCTTCGGCGCCCGGGACCGCGAGTTCCTGTCCCAGCGCCATGACCACCGGCCCCAGCACGGCGCTGCCGTGCGTGATCGAATCGGTATGGGTGTCGTCGAAATCCAGCACGTGGGCGGCCACGCCGTTGGCCATGGCGGCATAGGGCGCGGCGCAGGTCCGTGCGCCGCCCCAGACCGCCGCGCCGCCGGCGCTGCCCGGGATCGTCCCGATGCCCTCGACCGCATTGCGCGCCATGGGCTGGCGCGATCCCACCAGGCCCACGCCGACGATATCGATGAGATGCCGCTTGGCCACGGCCGCCACGTCCGGCGGCAGGGCCTCGTGCCGCAGGCCCGCCGCGAACCGGGCCAGGCGCTGGGAGTGCGTGGCCGCCACGGTCAGCTTCCCGGCTGGCCGTGGACCTCGGGAAAGAACAGGTCCTTCCAGGACGCCGGCTGGTGCTCGATGCGCCCCACCTTGTGCATGAACTGGGCCACCGGGAACGTCGCGCTGGGCGTGGTCGTGAAATTGATCAGGGGATCGTTGAGCATCTTCAGCATGGTTTCGATCGGCGTCTTTTCCTTGGTCACTTCAAGGTAGATCTCGGCGGCCTGCCGCTTGTCCTTCTTGATGAGGTCCATGGCGGCGCCCATGGCCGACAGCACGGCCTTGTAGACCTTGGGATTCCGGTCGCGAAACTTCCTGCTGGTGCACAGCACGATCAGCGTGGCCGAGCTGCCGTAGACATCGTAGGAGGTCAGCACCTTGGTCATGCCGGGCTGCTCGAGCTCGAGATAGTCGTAGGGCGCGGCGGTGAAGTGCGCCGTGATCTCGCCCTTGCCGGAGAGCATGGCGGCCATGGCGTCCGGGTGCTTCATGGACACGGTGAGCGGATCCAGCTTGCCGTAGCTGGATTCCCCCCACAGCTTGGCGGCGGCGATCTGCAGGGTGACCGCCTGCATCGAGGTCTTGGTCGCCGGCAGGGCGATCTTGTCCTTGTCGGTGAAGTCCTTGAGCGTCTTGATCGCGGGATTGCGCGTGACCAGCGTCATGGGCACGTCGCTCACCGCCGCCACGCCTTCGATGTCCACGATGCCCTTGGACTTGTCCCAGATCTGGATCAGCGGCCCGACGCCGACGGCCGAGTAATCGATCGCCCCCGCCAGCAGCGCGTCGTTGCCGGCCGCGCCGCCCGACAGCGTGGTCCACGAGACCTTGAGATCGGGCAGCCCTTCCTGCTTGGCGAACTTCTCGACCAGCTTCTGCTGTTCCATCACGATCAGCGGCAGGTAATGAATGCCGTATTGCCGCGCCAGCTTGACTTCGCCGACCTCGGCGGCCGCCGGCCCGGCGGCCGCCAGGCAACAGGCCGCCGCCAGCAGGCAGGCCAGGGTGCCGCGGTACGTCCGTCTGCCGATTCCATCCATGTTGGTCCCACGCATCGTCCGTCTCCTTTGGTGAGGGTTGGGCGACCGCCGCTAGCGGTCCCGGAACCTGGCTTTCTTCTTGTCGAGAAAGGCGCGTACGCCGATATCGCGTTCGCCGCTGGCCAGGCACAGGGCGAACAGTTTGTTTTCGTAGTCCATGCCGGTCTGCAGGTCGACGTCCGCGCTCCGGAGCACCGCGTCGCGCGCGGCCATCAGCGAGATCGGCCCCTTGGACTGCCACTTGCGGCAGATCGCGCGCGCCGCGTCCATGAGTTCGGCGGCCGGATGCACGCTGTTGACCAGGCCGATGCGATACGCCTCGGCGGCGTCGATCGGTTCGCCCAGCATGGTCATTTCCATGGCGCGACCCATGCCGATCATGCGGGCCAGGCGCTGGGTGCCGCCGCTGCCGGGAATCACGCCGATATTGATCTCGGGCAATCCCAGTTTGGCCGTATCCGCCGCGATCCGCATGGTGAACGCCAGGGCCAGCTCCAGGCCGGCCCCCAGGCAGTAGCCGTTGAGCGCGCCCAGCGTCGGCAGCCGCATGTGCTCGATCAGGCGCGGCAGCTCGCGCCGCAGCTGGGCCTCGGTGCCCAGTTCCGCCGCGACGCTGCGCTGGCCGACTTCGTTGATGTCGGCGCCGGCCGAGAAGGCCTTGGGCCCCGCGCCGGTGATGATCACGCAATCGGCCTGGCCGCCGGCCTCCAGCTCGCGCAAGGCCGCCAGGCATTCGCTGCGCATTCGCAGGCTCATGGCGTTGAGCCGCTCCGGGTCGTTGAGCGTCAGGGTGGCGATCCGGTCTTCGATGCGGATCTCGATGCGCTGGTAGGTCACTGCTGGGCTTCCTTTTCTGTTTCCGGGATGCCGGCCGGCAGGGCGGCCTTGATGGTCTTGCCGCCGGCGTTCTTGGGGATCTCCGCCATGAATTGCAGGTAGCGGGGCTTCTTGTAGTCGGCGAGATACTGCCTGCAATGCGCCTGGAGGGCTTCCAGCGTCAGGCCGTGGCCCTTGCGCAGCGTGACGAAGACCTTGGCGACCTGGCCCCACTTCTCGTCGTCCACGCCGATGACCGCACAGTCGAGCACCGCCGGGTGCAGCATGATCACCTGTTCGATCTCGGCCGGATAGACGTTGACGCCGCCGCTGACGAACATGTCCTTGGAACGGCCGACGATATAGAGAAAGCCTTCTTCGTCCAGGTAGCCCAGGTCGCCGGTGCGGTACCAGCGCCCGGAGAACGCGGCGGCCGTGTCGGCCTCGCTGCCCAGGTAGCGATCCATGACGGAGGGATTGGCGCACCAGATCTCGCCCGTCTCGCCCGCCGGCAGCGCCTGGCCGTCGGGCCCGGCGATCGTGAATTCCACGTTCACGAAGGGCTGGCCCACCGAGGCCGGCTTGCGCAACTGGTCGCGCGGCTTGAGCACCGACATGCTGTTCGATTCGGTCGAGCCGTAGTAATCGTACAGGCGGTCGCTGATCTCGTTCAGCACCTGCTGCTTGGTCGACAGCGGCAGCGGCGAGCCGCAGGTCAGCACGCAGCGCAAGCTGCCCAGGTCGTGCCTGCGGGCGCTGTGGCGCCGCGCCTCCAGGATCATGTTGAGCATGGTCGGGACCGTCAGGCTGGAGGTGATGCGCTCGCGCTCGACGATCTCCAGGTAGGCGTCCGGGTCGAAATGCTCCATGACCCGCACGGTCGCGCCGATGTACAGGTGGATCAGGGTGAATGTCAGCCCGGCCGAATGCACCTGGGGCATGGTGCCCAGGTAGACGTCGTCCTCGTTCAGCCCGTACTGGATGGCCGCGTTGACGACCCAGATCATGCGGGCGCGGTGCGCCGCCAGGGCCCCCTTGGGATGGCCGGTGGTGCCCGACGTGAACATCAGGCTGAACAGATCGGTCTCCGCCACGGCGGGCAGCGACGGCGCGGGCGGGCGCAGCCGGCCGATGCCGACGGCCGGCGCCGGCGGCGCGTCGCCGCCGTCGATCGACACGATGCGCGGCGGCGGCCCGTCGCGATCCGGCGTGCCCAGCGCTTCCATGACGGTCGCGACGCGGTCGTGCGTGGTGAATACCATGGCCGGCCGGGCCTTGGCCAGCAGCTTGGCGATCTCGTAGGCCTTGAAGCGCGGGTTGAGCGGCGAGAAGACGGCGCCGGCGCGGGCCACCGCCAGCACCAGCACGATGTAGTCGATGCAATTGGGCAGGTAGGCGCAGACGATGCCGCCCTTGGCGACGCCTTCGGCCACCAGCGAGCCGGCCAGCGCCTGCACCTGGCGATCCAGTTCGCCGTAGGTCAGGCGCCGCCTGTCGTCGTATACGGCCAGCTTGCCGGGCCGGGTGCGGGCGACGTGCAGCCCCACCTTGCCGACGGTCAGTTCGTCGCCCATGCCGGTGTGCGCCGCGTTCATTTGCCCGAGTCCAGGGCCTGCCCGCGCTCGACCATGTCGAGCAGCTTGCGCAGGCCCGTCTTCAAGGGCACGCCGGCCGGACAGACCGATACGCAATCGCCTTCGGCGTGGCAATGCAGCAGCCCTTCGTCGCCGGCCGCGACGGCCAGGCGGCGCGCCCCGAGCCGGTCGCGCTCGTCGTTCGACAGCATGTAGATGCGGTTGAGCGCCGCCGGGCCCACCCGGCTCCTGCCGTCGCGGGTCCAGGCGCTGGCGGAATGACAGGAACCGCAAGTGATGCAGCCGTTCTGGGCCTCGATGGCCGCGCGCCGCGCGTCGTCCGGCGGAATCGACCGGATGTCGCGGCGGTCCGCTTCGCTGGGCTCGAACGCCGCGCCGGCCTCGCGCTGGGCGTCGAAGAAGGGCTGCATGTCCACCTTCAGGTCCTGCTGCACCGGCAGGGCGCGCAGCGGCGCCAGCTCCACGGTGCCGCTGTCCAGGCTGCCCACGGAGGTATCGCAGACGAAGGCCTCCTTGCCGTTGACCAGCATGGCGCAGGAGCCGCACATGCCCACCCGGCACGAGAAGCGAAAGCCCAGCGTGGGATCCTGGTGCCGCTGCACGTGCAGCAGCAGGTCCAGCACGCGGCTGTGGGGGCTGGGCACCGGCACCTCGAACCGGCTCGCGCCGGCGCCGTCCGTACGGGCGACGACCAGGGTGACGGTGGAGCGTTCTGTGCGTGCCATGGGATCACACCTCCGAGCTGGAAGAAACCGGCTGCTTCGCGGTTTCCGTGGGAATGACGGTATCGCCCTCGAGATCGCGCGGATGCAGGCGGCTGAACGCCACCGGCTCGACGGCCTGGCGCAGGCTCCCGTTCTCCTGGCGCTGCAGGACGATGTTGACCAGGAAATCGTCGCTGGGCTCCGGGAAGTCCTCGCGGTAGTGGCTGCCCCGGCTTTCCTTGCGCAAGCCGGCGGCCGCATGGATGAGGCGCGCCACGTCGATCAGGTTGCCGACGTTCATGCGCTCGTGCAGCACGGCGTTGCCGGCCAGGCTGGCGGGCACGGGCACCTGCGCGAGCTCGCCCTCGATGCGGTCGATCTCGGCCGCCGACGTGCGCAGCGAACCGGCGCTGCGGATGATGCCCAGGTGCTGCCACGCCACCTCGCCCAGCTGGGCGCGCAGGTCGAAAGGGTTGGCCTTGCCGGTCGTCGCGCGTCCGTAGCGCGCGGCGATGGCGTCGAGCCGCTCGGGGTCGTACTGCCCGCGGTCGGCGCCGGCGGCATAGGCGGCCAGGGCGTCGCCGGCGATCCCGCCGAACACCATGGATTCGGCCACGCCGTTGCCGCCCAGCCGGTTGGCGCCATGCACGCCGCCGGCGTCCTCGCCCGCCGCGTACAGGCCTTCCAGGCTCGAACGGCACTGCGTGTCGATGCGCACGCCGCCCATCTGGAAATGCGCCGTGGGCGTGACCTGGATCAGGTCCTTGGCCATGTCGTAGCCCACCGACAGGCAGCGCTTGTACATGCCCGGCGACGACTTCATGAGGAAATCCTTGCCCAGGTGGCGCACGTCCAGATACACGCCGTCGAGCTCCGAGCCCCGGCCGGCGCGGATCTCCAGGAAGCCGCTGCGCGACACGCGGTCGCGCGTCGAGCGCTCCATCTTGCCCGGGTCGTAGCGCTGCATGTAGCGCTCGCCCTCGGCGTTGAGCAGGTGGCCGCCCGCCCCGCGCAGCCCTTCCTCGAGCACCGAGCCGGTCATGACCGACTTGCCGGCGATCAGGCCGGTGGGGTGGAACTGCATCATTTCCATGTCGACGAACTCGGCGCCCGCGCGATACGCCATGGCCAGCCCGTCGCCGCTTTTCTCGAGCGAAGCGGCCGTCAGCTTGTACAGCGGCGCGGCGCCGCCGGTGGCCAGCAGCACGGCCTTGGCCTCGACGGCGATCAGCTCGCCGCGCTGGTAATCGAGCAGCACGGCGCCGCATACCCGCTTGCCGGCGCGGTCCAGCAGGAGATCCACGCCGCGCGTCTCGTGCAGGACCCGTATCTCCTTGCGGATCAGCAACTGTTCGGAGAGCCGGTTCATCAGCTCGATCCCGGTCAGGTCCCCGCGATGCACCGTGCGGTTGAAGGACTGGCCCGCCAGCGCGCGCTGGTGGATGCTGCCGTCGGGATGGCGGTCGAAGTAGCAGCCGTAGCGGTTTTCCAGTTCGTAGATGCGCTCGGGCGCCTGCGTGACCAGCATCCAGGCCAGTTCCTGGTTGTTGATGAGCGCCCCGCCGCGCAGCGTGTCCTGGTAGTGCTTCTCGAAGGAATCGTCCGGGTGCAGCACGACGTTGTAGCCGCCCTGCACCATGCGGGTACAGCCGCTCTTGCCGGCCAGCCCCTTGCTCGCGACCACGATGTCGAGCGACGGATCGGCGTCGTGCGCATGGATGGCCGCGTACACGGCCGCGCCGCCGCCGCCGACGATGAGAATGTCGCAGGTTTTACGTTCCATAGTTGAGCTTTTCCTTTGCGCGGCTCTGGTAGCCGAGTTCGGAGGAAATCGCGGCGGCCGCCTCGACCACCAGGGGCACGCAGCGCTCCTCCAGGCTGCGGTCCATTCTGAACACGGGAATCGCGATACCGCAGGACGCCACCACCTTGCCGCTGTGGTCGCGGATGGGCGCCGCGATGCCGCCCATGTCGGAATGGTTCTCGCCGCGGGTCACGGCGTAGCCTCGCGCCCGCACCTCGTCGAGGATTTCGCGCAGGCGCCGGGGATCGGTCACCGTCTGGTCGGTCAGGGGCGCCAGGGGCTGGCCCAGCACGCTGTCGGCGGCCTGGGCGTCGAACGCCAGCATGCTGCGCCCGGTGGCCGTGCACCAGGACGGATTCAGGCGGCCGATCTGCGTCTGCACCCGGATCGACTTCGGGCATTCGACCTTGGCCACGTAGACCACGCCGCCCGAGGGGTCCAGCACCGACATGTGCACGGTTTCGCCGGCCGCCCGCATCAGCGCTTCCAGGTGGGGCGGCGACAGCTTGGAGAGATCGAGTTCCGCCAGGGCCGGCATGCCCAGGCGCCACAGCTTGAGGGTCAGCCCATAGCCGCCGCTGCGGCCGTCCTGGGCCACGAACCCCAGGTTGACCAGGGTGGAAAGCATGCGGTGCACGCTGCTCTTGGGTTTTCCGGTCGCCTCGACAAAGGCGCTCATGGGCAGCGGCCCGGGTCCGCGCTCGAACACTTCCAGCAATTCCAGCGTGCTGGCGACGGAGGCGATGAGGTGATTGCGATCGGGCTCCATGGTCTCGGGTTCCGCGCGATTTATTCTCTGGTTCCACTTGGTGGAAAGGAAAATCCTTAAATTCATGCTAGGCGTATAACTCATTGAAGTCAAATCATTTTTTGGTACTGCCATGCAGAACAAAAGGTTCCGCACAGCAGATTTCGGTACATGAAAGTGTTTATTTTTCCAGGGCTTCCTGGTCCGAACCGGGTTTATCCCTATTCCTGGATCGGCGAAAACTTTTTAGTTTGGCGAGGCTTTTCGTCGCAGCACCAAGAGGAAATCGGCGGGGGATGCTTCATTAACAAGACAACTTCCTGGCGCATATCGGGAGCCGGAAAGCAAATGTTTCCGGCTCCCGAAAAATATGTGCACATTGTGGAAATTTCCATATTATTCAAATAGATAAATCGCCTCTTTCCAGTATCCCGGGCGCCAGCCGGATTATTTTCCATTAGCCGGCGCATTACCCTTGCTCCATTACCCCGGTATTAATCCTTTAATCAATTCCTTAAACCGGAACGGATAATCCAGAAGAAACCCAGATGAGTATCAAATCGAACGCGCAGGATAATGGCCGAATGGAATTCGACGAAATCGTCGACATAATCGTGGTGGGATACGGCTTCGCCGGCGGAGCCAGCGCCATCGCGGCCGCCGACGCCGGCCGCGAGGTTTTGCTGCTGGAGAAAATGGCGGTGCCGGGGGGTATTTCCATCTGTTCCGGCGGTGGCCTGCGCGTGGCCGGCGACGCCGACAAGGCATTCGAATATCTCAGCGCCACCAATGCCGGCACGATCGATCCGGACATGCTCAGGCATTTTGCAGGGGAAATGGTGGAACTGCCGGGCCGCTTCGCGAAACTGGCCGAAATCAACGGCGCCAAGGTCGCCACCCTGGACCGTCCCGCCAACTATCCCTTTCCGGGATACGAAACCTTCCGCTTCATCGAAGTGGATTCGATCCCGGGCTTCGACCCGGCCCGCGAGTACCCGCGGGCCCGCTCGCTCAAGGCCGGCGTCAACGCCTTCAAGGTCGTGGACGACAACGTGCGGGCCCGCCCCGGCATCCAGGTGCGGCTGGGCTGCGCGGCGCAGCGGCTGCTGCGCGACGCCGAGGGCGAAGTCGCCGGCCTGGAAGTCCGCGCGGGCCGCAGGATTTCCCGCATCGGCGCGCGCTGCGGGGTCATCCTGGCCTGCGGCGGCTTCGAGGCGGGCGTCGAGATGCAGCGCCAGCACTGGCAGATCCATCCCGTGCTGCCGGCGGCCACGCTCGGCAATACCGGCGACGGCATCCGCATGGGCCAGGCCCTGGGCGCGGGCGTCGCCCACATGTGGCATTTCCATGGCAGCTACGGCTTTCGCCACACCGATCCGGCCTATCCCTTCGGCATCCGCAGCAAGAAACTGCCGGACTGGACGCCGGGGGTCACGGCCGCGGAAGTGCAGATGAGCTGGATCCTGCTCGACCGCGACGGCCGGCGTTTCATGAACGAATACGAACCCTATGCGCACGATACCGGCCATCGCTACATGGACCGCTACGACCCGACGCACAACCGCTTTCCCGCCGTGCCGGCGTTCATGCTGTTCGACGAAGAAGGCCGCAAGCGCTATCCGGTCGCCAAGTCCTTCATCAACGATCCGGACATCGACGTCTACGAGTGGAGCAACGACAACCTGCGCGAAGTCGAGCTCGGGATCCTGAAGCGCGCCGACACCCTCGAAGAGCTGGCGCGCATGCTGGAGGTGCCCCTGGACACGCTGCGCGGCACGCTCGACCAATGGAACGCCTCCTGCCGCAGCGGCGCCGACGATCCCTTCGGCCGCCCGGCCGCGACCCGCGTGCCGATCGAACGGCCGCCCTATTACTTCGGCGATATCTGGCCGGTGGTGTCCAACACCCAGGGCGCCCTGGTGCACGACATCCGGCAGCGGGTGCTCGATGCGCACGGCGAAGTCATCCCGCGCCTGTACGTGGCCGGCGAGATCGGCTCGATCTGGGGATTTCTCTATCTGTCCGGCGGCAACCTGGCCGAATGCTTCATCAGCGGCCGCATCGCCGGCAGCGAGGCCGCCACCCGCGAACGACTGGAACTGGAGCAGCAAACGAGCAGCATCGACTAGGGCGATCCGCCCGCACACCAAAGGAGAAGGGGACATGAAAATGCAGCGTATCGCCGCGGCCGCGCTGGCCTGTGGACTCGGTCTTGCCGCATCGGCCTTCGCGGCGCCGTCGAAGTATCCCAGCCGCCCGATCGTCATCGTGGTCCCTTACGCCGCCGGCGGCAGCACCGACGTCATCACGCGCATCGTCGCCCAGCACCTGGGCAACAGCATGGGCAATCCCGTGGTCGTCGAAAACAAGCCGGGCGCCAACGCGCTCATCGGCACGGAGGCCGTCGCCAAGTCCGCCAACGACGGCTATACCTTCCTGGCCGCCAGCAACGGCAACTCGATCAATCACTCCCTGTACGGCGAGCGCGGCGCCAGCTTCCCGCGCGACTTCACGCCCGTCGTCGGCCTGGCCTCGACCCCGAACGTGCTCGCGGTCCACCCTTCCACCCCCTACAAGACCCTGCAGGAACTGATCCACGCAGCCAAGGCCAAGCCCGGAAGTATCAACTATGCGCATGCGGGCGTGGGCTCGCTGCAGCACCTGGTGGGCGAGCAGTTCGCCATGGCCGCCGGCATCCGGTTGACCAACGTGCCCTACAAGGGCGGCGGCCCGGCCACCGTGGACGTGCTGGCCGGCCAGTTGCCGCTGCTGGTCTCGGGCCTGACCGCCTCGATCAGCTTCATCAAGGCCGACCGGCTGCGGCCGCTGGCGGTGACCAGCCTGAAGCGCTCGGCCTATCTGCCCGACGTGCCCACCGTGGCCGAGAGCGGGTTCCCCGGTTTCAACAATATCTTCTGGGTGGCGCTCTACGCGCCTGCCGGCACGCCGGCGGACGCGATCGAGAAAATCAACGCCGAAGTCAACAAGGTCCTCAAGAAGCCCGAGGTGCTCAAGCAACTGGCCGAACAGGCGGCCGACGCCACCGGCGGCACGTCCGGGCAGCTCGGGGATTTCGTGAAGCAGGACATCGAGATCTCGGCCAAGGTCGTCAAGGCGGCCGACATCAAGGTCCAGAACTGAAAGGAGCCAACAGCGTGTTCGAGGCGGATTTTTTCTGGTCATTCAGGAGCCCCTTCTGCTATATCGCCATGCCCCGCGTGCGGGCCATGGCGCGCGACCATGACCTGCAATGGAACTTGCGGGTGATCTACCCGATCGCGGTCCGCAATCCGCGGTTCCACGAAGGCCAGAATCCGCTGGCGCGGCCCTATCACTTCCGCGATTGCGAACGGGTCGCGCAATTCCACGGCGTGCCCTACAAGCGGCCGACGCCCGATCCCATCGTCCAGGACCCGGCGACCCACCGGGTGGCCGACGTCCAGCCCTACATCCGTCGCCTGACGCTGCTCGGCGCCGAGGCCTGCCGCAACGGCAAGGGACTGGAATTCGCCGACGAGGTCAGCCAGGCGCTATGGAACGGCCAGGCGGCCGACTGGACCCAGGGCGATCACCTGGCTCGCGCGGCCGGGCGCGCCGGGCTGGACCTGGCGCGAATGGAAGCGGCCATCGCCCGCGACCCCGCGCCCCTGGAAGCGCAAATACGCGAAAACGAAGCGGCGCACGCGGCCGCGGGACACTGGGGAGTGCCGCTGTTCGTCTTTCGCGGCGAGCCGTTCTTCGGCCAGGACCGGCTGGACGTGCTGCTCTGGCGCATGAAACAGGCCGGGCTGCCGGCCCGCTGAAGGGCGCGGCCGGGTCAGGCGCGCCGGGCGGGGCCGGACACCGGCGGGTTGACGGCGCGCTCGACCCGGAGTTCGGGGTGCACCACATCGCCGTCGCGGACGATCTCCGTGCCGTCCAGGGTCAGGCTGCACCCGCGCATGGGTATGTCCATATGGCATGCGGTATCGTTGTCGCCGCCGAGCTCGACATTGGGGCCGAGCGAAAAGAGCACGTTGCCGTAGAACGAGAGCGCGTTCATCACGTGCTCGTCGTGCAGGCTGCGGGTCGACTCGAAGTGGTACCAGCGCGCGGCGTCGTTCATGCCCCAGCCTATGTGCGAAATGGCATAGGCGCGCGGGTCGCCGAAGCCCGCCACGTAGGTTCGCAGCAGATCCGCATCCATGCCTGAGCCTTCCACCCGGGTGACCATGCCGCGCTCCACCGTGAGGACGACGTCCGACTGCAGATACCTTTTGAACGCGGCCAGGATATCTCCCTGGCGCAGCACGACGGTCCCGTTGACCTGCCCGTCGTTGCCCTGAGTGAACACGAAGCCCGAAGGGAAATGATCCCAGCGCCCCGGTTCGTCGGTATATCCGTATTCGGACATGACCGGATACTGGCCCAGTTCGTAGGTGATGTCGGTGCCGGACCGCGACGTGATATGCATGCGCCGGGCCTGCATCAGGATCTCGCGCCCGCGCTCGACCCGCCTGGCCAGTTCGCGCGTGGGAAACATGGCGCGAAGCACGTGCGGCGGCTCCATGATGCGCAATATGCGCACGCCCGCTTTCTGCATGTCCAGCTGTTCGCGCGAGAACAGCAGGCCGACCAGGTCGACGACCATATCGCAGCGCCCCAGCATGTCCAGCAGCAGCCCCCTGCCGGCGAACGGATGACGCCCCTGCACGGCCGCCTTCAGGGTCAGGTCGCGCCGCACGCTCACGTTGAACGCCTGCGCGCCCAACAGTTCGGCCGCCTTGAGCAGGGCCTGCACATAATCGGACCACTCCGTGCCGGCATTCAGGATGGCCACCTGCTCGCCTTCGCTCACCTTGCACAGGCGCAGTTCCTCGAGGAACAGCTCGACCAGATCGAAATCCACTGTTGATGACGTCGTCATGATATGCGCCGCATTTCCGTCGGTTGGACCTGCCGCAACACGCGCAGGCATATATCTGCGTTCTCGGCCTGAAGCTGGTGCGCGGCGCCCTCGGCGCGCACGACCCGCAACCCAGGCCGGCTCTGCCGGAATCTGGACAGCTCTTCCTGGTCGACGACGCCGCTGGCCGTCGCCACGACCAGCGTGACCTCGCAGTTCGCGCGCGCCACGTCCCGGTAGATGTCCTGTTCATGGAAGTCGCGGTAGGCGGCCTCGATCACGCGGGGATCGCAGGTGGCCAGCCATTCGGCGCGCTGCCGCAACAAGGGTTCGGGCCAGGCCGCGATGCCGGGCTGGCGCAAATAGGCGTCGCCTTCCCCGCGCTGGGCCGCCTGCACCATGGCGATCGTGCGTTCGGCCGGGATGGGATACGGCCGCGCCCCCGGCGCGCTGGCGGGCGGGTCCAGCATGACCAGGGATCCGATGGCGCGGGACCGGGCCGCCAGGCGCGCGCCGATACGGGCGCCCATCGAATGCCCCGCCACCATGGGGGCCTCCAGGCCCGCCGCGGCCAGGAAGGCCTCCAGGTCGGCGGCGCAGGCGTCCAGCCCATAGTCCAGATGCGGCCCCTGCTCGCTCAGGCCCCTGCCGCGCACGTCCAGCACCCAGACATCGAGCCCGTCGCCCGCCAGCGCTTTCGCCATGTGCATCCACAAGGCAGCCGGGCTGACGATGCCCGGCACGATCACCAGCGGCGCGCCCGGCCCCTTGCACCGCAGGTAATGCTGCCGGATACCGTTGGCCCTGAAGTGGCCCCCGTCCACGCAATATTCCGCCATCGCGTCACCCTCGCATCGCGCATGTGATCAGCAAGGCCACGGCGGCCCCGAGCGATGCCGCCGCGATCAGCCAGGGGACCATGGGCCAGGTCGGCCATATCGATGCCTGCCGGGCCGGCGCACCGGCCGGCGAGCCTGTCGCGGCGGCGGCCGGCTCGCCGAGCTGCTGCTGGAAATTGCGGAAAAACTGCGCCGTCATCTTCGCGACGACGCCTTCCACCAGACGCGCGCCGACCTGCGCCAGCCTGCCGCCGATTTCTCCCGTAGCCTCGTAGTCCAGGCGCGTGCCGTTCGCTTCGGCGTCGCCGATGCGGATGCGGATTTCCCCCTTGGCGAAGCCCGCCGGACCGGCGTTGCCCTGCACCACCAGGCGGTACGAAGCCCGGTCGACGATATCCAGCATCCGCATGGTCGACGCCATGCGCACGCCGACGGGCCCGATGCTGGACCTGGTGACCATCTCGTAGGTATGCGGGGCCGTCTCGACCATGCTCTGGCAGCCCGGGACGGACGCCTTGAGCACCTCGGGGTCCAGCAGCGCCGCCCACACCCGGTCGCGGCTCGCGTTCAACAGGTAATCGCCCTGCACTTTCATGTCTTCGCCCTTTTCTCCAGCGCGGGCCTGCTCCAGCAGCGCCGCCAGGTTCTTCATGGATATGGGAAGCGCCGTCACCGATATCCCGGCGGCGGCCAGGGCCGACGACACCGCGTTGGCGACGGCCGCGCCGGTCCCGATGATGCCGCCTTCTCCCGCGCCCTTGACGCCCAGCGGATTGCCGGGCGAGCGCGCCAGTTCCAGGGTTTCTCCGCGCACCACGGGAAAGTCGGTGCTCGTGGGCACCAGGTAGTCGGCGAAGGTGCCCGTCAGCAGCTGCCCGCCGTCGTCGTAGACGAACTCGTCCAGCACCGTGCCGCCCAGGCCTTGCACCGCCGCGCCGATCGTCTGGCCATGCACGATTTCCGGATTGATGACCCGGCCGAGATCCTCGACGCAGTAATAGTCCAGCACCTCCACCTGGGCGGTCCCGGGATCGACCGCCACTTCGGCCATCTGGACGCCGAAGGTATATGTCAGCCGATCCGACATGAAGCTGGCCTGGACTTCGATCTCGCCCCGCTCGGCGGGGCCGTCATGGGGAGCGATGCCCTCGGCCAGCTGGGCCAGGGTCAACAGCACGGCCCCGCTGCCGGGGTCCGCCAGGCAGCCGTCGCGCCATTGCAAGGAATCCTCGCGCCGGCCCAGCCTTTGCGCGCCCCGCGCGATCAGCCGCGAGCGCATCAGGCGGGCGGCCTCGTGGGTCGCGGCCCCGCTCATGACCGCGCTGCGGCTATGGTAGGCGCCGAAGCCCGCGTCGAGCAGCGTGGTGGAGCCGATGTGCACGCGCACCGCCCGCATGGGCACGTCCAGGCATTCGGCCAGCACCTGCGCCATCGAGGTCTCGTGCCCCTGGCCGGCGCCGGACGTGCCCAGCGCCAGGTCGAAGCAGCCATCGTGGCGCAGCGTCAGGCGCGCGTGCTCTCCCGGCCCCCCGCCCGTGGACTCGACGAAGCATGCCAGGCCCAGCCCGATGTAGCGGCCATTATCCAGCGTGCCCGAGCGCCGGCTGCGCCGCGCCCAGTCGAAGGCTTGCAGCGCGTGATCGAATACCCGGGGATACTGTCCGGAATCGTAGATCGCCGGCCCCATGCCGGGCACCAGCGCGCCGGCATCGTAGGGCATCTGGCCGGGGAGAATCAGGTTGGCGGACCGCAGCGCGACCGGATCCATGCCCAGCCTGGCCGCCGCGATGTCGATGAGCCGCTCGCGAAAGAAAGTCGACTCGTAGCGGCCGGGGCCGCGATACGTGCCCGAGGGGGTCTTGTTGGTGCAGACCGAACGGACCTCGAACGACGTCGCCCCGATGCGGTAGGGTCCCGGCAGGAACTGCGTGCCCTTGCCCGCCATCACCCCGGTATTCGTCCTGACATAGGCCCCGTTGTCGGCCACCATGGTGCCCCGCATGCCGAGCATCACGCCGTCCCGGTCGAACGCCAGGGCAAGATCGCAATAGGTTTCGCGCGAATGGTTCAGGGCCATCAGGCTCTCGCGCCGGTCCTCGATCCATTTGACGGGACGCCCGACATGGCGGGCCAGATACGGCACCAGGAAATCTTCCGGATAGAAGTCGCCCCGCACGCCGAAGCTTCCGCCCACGTCGCATCCGACCATATCGACCCGATCCGGGGGCAGCGAGAGCATGTCCGCCAGAATGCGCCGGTTCGCGAACGGGACCTTGGCGGCGCCCCACACCGTCATGTGCTCCGACGCCGCGTCCCATTCGGCGACCAGGCCGCGGCATTCGAGAGGCGCGGCGCTGTGCCGGTGCACATAGAAGCGCTCCTCCACGACCAGATGTGCTTGCGCGAACGCCTGCCCGATGTCGCCGAAACCCACCCGGTAGGATGTCGCGCTATTGCTGCCCTGTTCCGGATGCAGCAGCACCTCGTCGCGCAACGCCGTGCGGGCGTCGACGACCGCGGGCAGCGGCTCGATGTCGGGCAGGACCCGCTCGGCCGCGTCTTCGGCCAGGTAGGCGTCCTCGGCCACGACCACCGCGATCGGCTCGCCCACATAGCGCACCCGGCCGACCGCGAGCGGGCGCTGCAGGAAATGCTCCATGCCGGGCAAGGGGCACGTGCGCTGGGGGATGTCTTTCAGCCGGCTTTCGATATCGGCGCCCGTCACCACCGCCAGCACGCCCGGCAAGGCGGCCGCCCCGGCCGTGTCGATGCCCCGTATCAGGCCATGGGCGACCGGGGAACGCACGACGCGCGCGCAGACCATGCCGGGCCGGCGCAGGTCGTCCACATAATGACCGCGGCCGCTGACGAAGCGAGGCGCTTCGCGGCGGGGCGCCGCCTGGCCGATCATTTCATTGCTATTCATCCTCATTGCGCGCCAGGCCCCGCCGCCGGCCTTCCTCCATCACTGCGTGGACGATGGGCACATAGCCGGTGCACCGGCAGATGTTGCCGGACATCGCCTCCCGTGCCGATGCGGCGTCGATGCGTTCGCCGCGCGTCAGGAAGGCTTCGGCGGTCACGATCATCCCCGGCGTGCAGAATCCGCATTGCAGCGCATGATGATCGCAAAAGCTCTGCTGCAAAGGCGAGAGCCCTCCGGCGGGCGTCAGGCCCTCGATCGTCGTGATCTCGCGGCCATGCGCCTGAACGGCGAACATCAGGCAGGCACGCACCGAATCGCCGTCCATCAGCACCGTGCAGGCGCCGCACACGCCGTGTTCGCAGCCGACATGGGTGCCCGTCAATCCAAGGTCCTGGCGCAGGAAATCCGCCAAGGTCAGGCGGGCCGGCACGTTTCGCGAGACCGCCCGCCCGTTCACCACGAGGTCGATGCTGTGCATTTCAGCCATTTATTGTCCCGGTCGGCTCTTGCATGGCCGCGGCGAGCGCGCGCATGACGCATGCATGGACCAGATGGAAGCGCTGCTCCGCGCTGGCGTGCAAGTCCGAGCGGGGGTCGACGGACGCCGCGGCCGACAAGCCGGCAAGATCCTTGTCGATTTCGTCGAGCCTGCGCCCGACGGCGCCGGACAGCGCCCCGTCCAGGCGCCGCGCGCGGTCCTCGACGGCGAACACGACCAGCCTGCCCGCGGTCACCACGAAGTTTTCGTCGACAGCCAGGCCGGCCAGGGCGCCCGCCAGGGCGAAGTCGCCGCGTCGGCGGGCGATTTCGTGGAATCCCCAGCGCCAGCCTCGCAACGGAGCCGGAAAGCGCACGAAGCTCAACAGTTCGCCAGGCTCGAGCGCCGTCTCGTAAAGGCCCCTGACGAAATCGTCGGCCGTCACGGTCCGCTCGCCCCGGGGACCCGCCAGGGACATTTCGGCGTCGAGCAACAGGCAGACGGCGGGCCACTCGGCGGCCGAGTCCGCATGGCACAGACTGCCGCCCATGGTGCCGCGATTCCGGATCTGTTCATGGGCGACATGCCGCACGGCGAGCCCGATCGCAGGCCAGCCGGACTTGACCCTGTCGTCCCGCAGGAACCGGTTGTGCGAGACCATGGCGCCGGCGCTCAGGCTTCCGTCGCTCGCGACTTCCAGCGCCGACAGCGTCTCGATGCCGGCCAGGTCGACCAGCATGCCGGGCGTGGCCATGCGCAGATTCATCGCCGGCACCAGGCTCTGGCCGCCCGCAATGACCCGGGCATCTTCCGGATGCCGCCGCAGCAGGTCCAGGGCCTCTGCCAGGCTGGCCGGACGCCGGTAGACGAATGCGCTGGGTTTCACGAACGGCCCGGTCAGTTGGTCTTGATGCCCAGCTTGTCGACGATGGGCTGGAATAACCCGATCTCGCGCGCGTAGCGCGCCGCGGCTTCGGCCGGCGGCATGCCTTCCGGTTTGATGCCCATGGTGGCCAGTCTTTCGGACACCGCGGGAGAATGCAGGACGGCATGCAGTTCCTTCTGCAGATAATCCGTGATCGCGGCGGGCGTGCCCTTGGGCGCCGCCACGGCGGAGTACAGCGAAAAGTCGAAGTCCGGGAAGCCGGACTCCGCCAGCGTCGGCACGTCCGGCAGGATGGGATTGCGCTCGGCGGACGTTACCGCCAGCGCTTTCGCCTGTCCTGCGGCGACCAGCGGCGCGGCCGGGCCGATATCGGAAACGAAAACCGGTATGTTTCCCGCGAGCAGGGCCTGGGCCGCCGCCGACGAGCCCTTGTAGGGAATCTGGTTGAGCTTGATATCCGCGATGGACGCGAAATACTCGGTGGGCACCTGCGAAGAATAGCCGAAGGAGCCATAGTTCAGGTCCCCCGGGTGGTCCTCGGCATACTTGACCATGTCCTTCACCGAATCGAACGGCTCCTTGACTCCCGCCAGGAAAACCAGAGGATAGGAACCCAGAATGGTGACGGGCTCGAAGTCCTTGACCGGATCATAGGGCAGGTCGTTTTTCATGATGGGATTGAAAACCATGGGGCCGCTGCCCCCCACCAGCAGCGTGTAGCCGTCGGGCGTGGCGCGCGCGACATATTGCGCGGCGATGATGCCGCTGGCGCCCGCCTTGTTCTCGACCACGACGCTCTGCCCCATGCGCTTGGACAGTTCGGCCGCCACCAGGCGCGCGACGAGGTCCGTCCCTCCGCCCGGCGCGAACGACACCACAAAGCGCACGGGCTCGGAAGGATAGCCATCCGGACCATTACCCCCCAACGCGACGCTGCTGACGACCATCAGGGCCACCGAGACTATCGCTTTCTTCATTTTCTTCATGATTTACCCTTTCTTTCCGACTGGTTTGATGTAAAGCCGGTCTGCCCGCCGCGCGATTCAATCCAAGGGAACATGCACGGCGTCATACGACAGGATCCATTCATAGCGATCGCGGATCTTGTCCGGCGCCCACTCCGAATTGACGTAGTCGTCGGCCGTATCCGGATCGAGCAGCGCATGGTTATGGAACCGGCCCAGGTTTTCCGAGGACTTCCTGACGATTTGCGTGGTGCGTTCCTTGCGCGCCTTTTCGTAGCGCCGCAACGCTTCCGGCGCGTCGTCGAATTCGTCCAGGGCGCGGGCCAGCACCATGCCGTCCTCGATGGCCATGTTGGCCCCTTGCGCCAGATAAGGCAGCGTGGCGTGACAGGCGTCCCCCAGGAGCGTGACGCGCCCCCGGGTCCATTGCGCGAGCGGCTCGCGCAGGAAAAGCGCCCACTTGTAGGGAACCGCTATCTGGCCGACGATGGTCTGGATGTCGTCATGCCAGCCCGCATAATCCGCTCGGAGTTCCGCGACGCTGCCTTCCTCGGTCCAGGATTCGCCCGCCCAGTCGTCGCGCTCCACGTGGCCGACGAAATTGAGCAGGCGGCCCGAGCGCAGCGGATACAGAATGACATGGCCATTGGGTCCGATCCAGTTGACGCCCACGGGCCGGCGCAGGTGCTCCGGCAAGTGTTCGACATCGATGATGCCGCGCCAGCAGCAGCCTCCGGTGAACTCGGGCTTGTCGGGACCGAACAGCGCTCTGCGCGTGGCCGAATGCAAGCCGTCCGCCCCCACCAGCACGTCGCCCCGGATCCGCCTGCCGTCTTCCAGGATCAGGGTCACCCCCTCCGCGTCCTGCTCGAAACCCGCGGCGCGGCTGGCGACCATGCACGCGCCGGGCTTGATCCCGCGCACGGCTTCGAGCAGCATGGAATGCAGGTCGGCGCGGTGCATCATCAGGTAGGGAACACCGTAGCGGCTCATGGACTCTTCGCCCAGATTGAACAGCGGCCAGGTCTTGCCCGTATTCCAGATCCTGACTTCCTTGGCCTGGGCGTCGACGCCCAGGCGCCTGGCCGGCTCTTCCAGCCCCAGTTCGTACAGGATCCGCACGCCGTTCGGCCCGAGCTGGACCCCGGCGCCGATCTCCTTGAGTTCCGGCGCCTGTTCGAAGACCGACACATCGAAACCGCGCCGCAGCAAAGCCAGCGCCGCCGTCAGGCCGCCGATGCCGCCGCCGGCGATCAATACATGCTCCTTCTGCGGCATGGTCACGCCCTCCTCGCCCGAACGGGCGGAATCAGGGCCAGCGCTTCGCCGGTCGACATCACGTCCGCATACTTGCTGTTCATGTCGAACAGGTTGACCGCGTGAGAGGTCTGCGACCGGTCGAAGACGGCGTCGTGCGGCACGATGACGTGATAGCCATAGGAAGACGCATCGACGGCGGACGCGCGCACGCAGCCGCTGGTCGTGGTCCCCGTGATGACGACGCAATTGGCGTTCTGGGTCGTCAGATAGCTGACGAGCGGCGTGCCGAAGAAGGCGCTGGCATGATGCTTGGGCAGCAGGATGTCACCGGGCTGCGGCGCGCATTCCTCGACCATTTCGTAGCCCCGCCGCGGTATGGACATGATGCCTGGCGCCTTGTCGGCGAAACGCTGGCCGTCGTGGCTTTCCTTGAACGCGACATGGGGAAAGATGACGGGCAGCCCGCGCTCCCGAAATGCCTGGATGAGCCGGGCGATATGCGGCACGGCGCCCCACCCGTATTCGCCGCAGCTGGTCGGGTACTCGCGCCGGATGGACTCCATGACGGGCAGGCGTTCGTGCCCGACCGAGCGGTACTGCACATCGATCACCAGCAAGACCGGCCTGATTTCGCCCTGGAACGGCTTGCCGAACCCCGCCTCCCGGTAGATCGCCAGCTCTTCTTCGGTTACCACGTGCTGCCACGGCAACGTGCGGCCTTCACTCAACGTATCCATTTCATCCTCTAGTTGCCCGTGACGGCGCGCCGTCACGGGCGGCCCATGCTCACTTTTGCCGGAACCTATAGTTCACGTATAAGAACATTTGTTCATGAATAAGAATAATATAAAGGGCTAGGGCCGCGGACGTCAAGCCGCCTCTTCCTTGACCCAGGCCGATCCGCCCACTTAATATTCCCAGATAAGAACAATAGTTCACATACAGGAACTTTATCCCGAAACCCAGTGGCGATGCGCATCCAGGTCCAATGCTCGGCGCACTCGCTTCCCACAGGAGCGCTTTATGCGGAAGCAACCATGGAACCGGCGCCTGTTGGCCTGGGTCCGGCCCGTTCTGGCCGTCGGCCTGTCGTGCGGCATCGCGGCGGCCCCGGCCCCGGGGCAGGCCAAGGACGGCCCCGGCGACTATCCATCGAAGGCCGTGCGCATCGTCGTGCCCTTCCCCGTCGGCGGCAGCATGGACGTCCTGGCGCGCCAGGTGGCGCAAGAACTCGGCGAGCGCTGGGGACAGGCGGTGGTGGTGGACAACCGCGACGGCGCGAGCGGCATGATCGGCCTTTCCTCGGTGGCCAAGGCCGCGCCCGACGGCTATACATTGGGCGTCGTCGCCAACAGCTTCGTCGCCAACCCCCTGCTGCGCAACGATCTGCCCTACGACGCGTTCAACAGCTTCGAACCCGTGTCCCTGCTGGCCTCCGTGCCTTTCGTCCTGGCGGCCAGGACGTCGTTGCCGGCGACCTCCCTGGCGGAATTCGTCGCCTACGCGAAAGCGCATCCCGGCACGCTGGACTATTCCTCGGGCGGAAACGGCACGATGTCGCATCTGGGCGCAGAAATGCTCAAGCACGCCATTCAGATCGACGCGACCCATATCCCGTACCGGGGCCAGGCCCCGGCGCTGACCGACGTAGTCTCGGGCCATGTGTCCTTCACGATGGGCAACCTGCCCGAAGTCGTGCCCCACGCGCGGGCAGGCAAGCTGCGGGCCCTGGCCATCATGTCCGACGCGCGTTCGCCGCTCCTGCCCGATACGCCGACATTGTCCGAAAGCGGCTTCGGCCGGATGAACATCGGTTCCTGGTACGGCCTGGTGGCGCCCCGCGACACGCCGCAGCCCGTGCTGGACCGGGTCCAGGAAGCCATCTCCGAGGTCCTGGACCGGCCCTCGTTCCGGAGCCGGCTCGAGCACCAGGGCTTCGAAGTGGTCGGCAGCAGGCCCGCGCAGTTCGAGGCTTTCATGCACCGGGAATCTGCTATATATGGGAAAGTGATCGACTCCGCCGACATCAAGGCTCAATAATCCGGCGGGCGAAGCGTCGAATGTTCGGGAGTGAGATGAAAGTGCCTCGAGCCATGGCGGAAGGCGCCGCCGGCGTCAAAAGCGCAGTGCGCGTGCTGGATGTATTGGAGTTCTTCGCACGGACGGTGGAGCCCGCCACGCTGACGCAACTGTGCGCCGAGCTGGGCATGCCCAAGTCCAGCGGCCACGCGCTGATGGAAACGCTGCGGCAACAAGGCTACGTTTATTGGCTGGGCAAGCAGCATGGGTATTACCCCACGCGGCGCTGGCACGACCAGGGCGAAGCCATCATCCGCCACGATCCCATCCTGGCCATGGTCTCCGAAGCGCTGCACGGCATCAGCGGCGAGACGGACGAAACCGCCATCCTGGCCAAGCGCGAGGAAAACCACGTGCTCTACCTGGAAGTCGTGGAGCCCGACCGCACCCTGCGTTTCTCCGCGTATGCGGGGCAGATCAAGCCCATGCACAGCGCGGCGTCGGGGCGGGCCCTGCTGGCGCTGATCGGCAGCGAAGCACGCAACCGGGTGCTGCAGCAGTTGGAGCTGGCGGCCTATTCGGATCGCACCGTCACCGACATCGACCGGCTGAAGCAGGTCATCCAGGACGGCGAAGCCGCCGGGTACCACGTTGCGATAGGCGAGTATCAGTCGGACACGACGGCCATCTCCGCGGGGTTCCGGTTCGGCACCGAATGCTATGCGCTGGTGGTGGGCGGTCCCACCCAAAGGCTCGACGGCCACATCGACCGGATCGGCCGCATGCTCGCCGCACGGGCCAGGCAGCTGGGGAATCCGGCCGATGGTCATGAGCCGTATCGGCATGGACGGCCTCCGGCGCCTCGTTCACCCCACTGATGACGCCGGCGCGGCGCATGAAACAGGCCCGACCGTTCACGCGCTCCCCGGCGCGGGCGATCAGGCCCGTGCCTGCCAGCCGCCGTCGATCGGGATCGGGGTGCCGGTGATGTCGCGGGCGTCGTCGCTGCACAGGAACGCGGCCAACGCGCCCACCCGCTCCGGCTCGATGAAGCGCCGCGACGGCTGGCGCGGCCCCAGGAACGCGGCCGCGGTGTCTTCCACCGGCTGGCCGGCGGCCGCCGCGCGCTGCGCGATCAGTTGCTTCAGGTGCGGCGTATAAACCGCCCCGGGACACAAGGCATTGCACGTAATGTCGTATTCCGCGCATTCCAGCGCCACCACCTTGGTCATGCCGACCAGCCCGTGCTTGGTCACCACGTAGTCGGTGCGGCGCGGCGTGCCCTCCACCCCGAAAATGGAGGCCAGGCTGATGATCCTGCCCCAGTTGCGCCGCTTCATGCCGGGCAGCGTCAGGCGGATCAGATGGAATGCGGCGCTCAGGTTGACGGCCAGCGCGTAGGACCATTTGTCCACGGGCAGCGCCTCGATCTCGGCGTCGAAGCGCGTGACCGCGTTGTTGACGACGATGTCCACGCGCCCGTAGCGCTGCTGCGCGGCGGCCACCAGGTCCTCGATCTGCGACGGCTCGGACAAGTCGGCCCCGTGGTAGTGGGCGTCGCTGCCCAGGCCGCGCAGCCCGGCCACGCGTTCGCGCACGAGGTCCTCGGGCCCGAAGCCGTTGAGCATGACGGCGCAGCCCTTGCGGGCCAGCGCCTGGGCGATGGCATGGCCGATGCCGTCCAGCGATCCGGTGACGATCGCGCTTTTGCCTTCGAGCACGGTGCTCTCCTGTGATAGCGGCGGGCCCCTGGAAAGCGGCCCGCCGACGTCATTGTCCGCGGCGTATCCGCGTGCCGATGATCTGGCCGGTGGTGTATGCGCCCGCCGGGCCCGCCAGGAACAGGATCGTGCGGGCGATTTCCTCCGGCAGGCTGGCCTTGCCCAGCGCGTCGGCCGCCAGCTTGGCGTCCCAGCGTCCCGGGTTGGCGCCGCGCGCAAGCGGGGTGTCGGTCATGCCGGGGTTCAGGCCGTTGACGGTCACGCCGTACTCCCCCAGCGCCAGGGCCAGGCTCCTGGTCAGCGCGATCATGCCGCCCTTGGACGCGGCGTAGTGCGCATAGTCCACGGAGCCGTACACGCCCCGGTCGGACGTCAGGAGGATCATCGTGCCCGAGCGGCGCGCCGCCATGGCGCGGCCCACGTCGCGCGCCAGGAAGAAGGTGCCGTCGAGATTGAGCCGCAGCGTTTCGCGCCATTCGTCGTCGCCGATCTCGAGCAGCGGCACGGCGCGGCAGATGCCCGCGGCGTGGACCAGCACGTCGATCGCCCCGCAGGCGCGCAGGGTGTCCTCGACCAGGGACCGGATTCCGGCCGGGTCGCCCAGGTCGAAGACCGCCGGCATCGCCGTGCCGCCGGCGGCCTCGATCGCTTCCCGTTCGCGGGCGATGCCCGCTTCGTCGCGGTCGGCGAGGACGACGCGCGCGCCCTCGGCGGCCAGCATGCGGGCCGCCGCGCGCCCGATTCCGGATGCCGCGCCGGTGACCAGCGCGATCTTGTCTCGCATGGACATGGGTTCGCCGCCGCGCCGGGTCATTGGGCGCGGATGGACGCGGCGTCGGCGACCCCGCTCCACAACTCGTAATCGTCCTTGATCAAGGTGGCGAAGCTGGCGGGGTCGCTTTGCCCGTCCAGTTCGTTGCCCGTCGATCTCAGGCGGGCACGGATATCGTCGCGGGCGAGCACCTTGTTGACGGCGTCCGCGATACGGTCGGCGACCGGCGCCGGCAGGCCCTTGGGTCCCAGGATACCGTTCCAGTAGGCGGCATCGATGTTGATCCCGTACTCGCCCAGCGTGGGAATCTCCGGCGCGATCTCCAGCCGCTTGCGGCTGGTCACGGCCAGGGCCTGGACCCGGCCGTCGCGCGCCGGCGGCAGCGCGGTCGACGACACCGCGAAATGGAAGGTCACGCGCCCCGCGATCTGTTCCATCATGGCTTGCGGGGAGCCCTGGGTGGGTACCGACGTCGCCTTGATGCCGGTGCGGTTGGCGAACAGCTCGCCCACGAAATGCGAAGGCGCGCCGATGCCCGAGGTGGAATAGAACAGTTGCTCTTTCCTGGCCAGGGCGATCAGGTCCCGGGGCGACTTCAGCCCCAGCTTGGGATTGGTCACCAGCACCATGGGCGACGAGAACACGTTGACCACGGGGGCGAACGAATCGGGCATCCTGTACGGCGTCCTGGTATGCATGGCGGCCACCATGTTCATGGCCGCGGAACTGAACAGCAGCGTATAGCCGTCGGGCTGCGCGTCCGCGACCTGCTGGGCGCCGATGGCGCCGGCCGCGCCGGGCTTGTTCTCGATGATGACCGGCTGCCCCAGCTCCTTGCCCAGGGCCTCGTCGATCTGCCGCATGAAGACGTCGATGCCGCTGCCCGGCGGCCAGGCCACCACCATCTTGATCGGCCGGGCCGGATAGTCCGCTTGCGCGCCCGCCGCCGCGCTCGCGGCGGCCAGCGCCGCCAGGACCAATGCTTTCGATACGCTGTGCCACATGATTGTCTCCCTTCTCTTGTCTGTTCGTGGCCCGGGATGCCCGGGATTCGCCCTTCCCGCGGCGTTCGTCTAGCCGCCGGCCGGAACATGGGGATAGCCGCGCGCGGTGAATCCGGCGTCGACCGTGACGACCACGCCGGACATGGCCTGCGCCCGCGGGGACGCGACGAAGGCCACGACGTCGGCCACTTCTCGCGGCTGGATCAATCGGCCCTGCGGCCAATGCCTGACGAGTTCGGGCCAGCGTTCGCCGTCGCCCAGTTCCGCCTCGGCGCGGGTCTTCAGCGAACGCCGCGCCTTGGCCGTTTCCACCCACCCCGGGTGTACGCCGAGCACGCGCACGCCGTATTCCAGGCTGGCGCTGCCCACGATGCGGGTCATGGCGGCCAGCGCCGCGTTGCCCGTGCCGCCGGCGGCGTAGCCGTATTCGAGCTTTTCCGCGCCGATCCCGATGATGTTGACGATGACGCCCGCGCGGCGGGCCTGCATGCGGCGATAGAACTCCCGCGTCAGGTTGATGTAGCCGAAGACCTTGAGCTCCCATCCCTGGCGCCAGGTCTGCTCGTCCACCGCCAGGATGTCGCCGCGCGGCGTATTGCCGGCGTTGTTGACCAGGATGTCGGCGTCGCCGCACGATCCGGCCAGCGCCGCCGCGCTGCCCGGCCGCGACAGGTCGATGCCGTGGACGTCGACCCGCACGCCGTGGCGCCGCGCGAGATCGGTTGCGGCTTCTTCCAGCCGGGCGGCGTCCCGGGCCGCCAGGCGCAGGTCGCAGCCTTCGCCCGCCAGCGCATCGGCGACCGCAAAGCCTATGCCCTGCGATGCGCCCGTGACGAGCGCGCGCTTGCCCTTCAATCCCAGGTCCATGTCTCAGTTGTCCGTGGGGCGCAGTTCGATCAGGTCGGGACAGCAGCCGGGGCGCGTGCCCAAGGCATAGAGAATCGCGTCGGCCACGTCCTCGACGGTCAGGGGGGAGAACTTGCGGGAGGCGATCGACTTCACCACGTCGGGGTGCGTGCTGGCATCCCGGATCGCGGTATCCACCATGCCGGGCGCCACTTCGGTCACCTTCAGGCCGGACGACTTGAACTCGGCGCGGAACCCCCTGGCATAGGCCGACAGGGCATGCTTGGTGGCGGCGTAGGACACGGCCAGCGGATTCACGTTGCGGGCCGACAGCGACGTCACGAAGACCAGGTGTCCCTGCCGCCGGCGGGCCATGCGGACCGCGATTTCCCGGGCCACGCCGAAGGCGGCCACCACGTTGGCGCGGAACATCGCCTCGGCATCCTCCACCGTGGCGTCGCGCAGCGGCGCATAGGTCAGGATGCCGGCGTTGTTGATCAGGATGTCGGCATCGCCGGCGAGTTCGGCGAGTTCCCGCACGAACCCGTTGTCGGTCAGGTCGCCGGGCGCCGCGCGGGCGCGCGCGCCCCGCTTTTCGCATTGCGCGGCGACCGCGTCGAGCTCCGCCCGGCGGCGCCCGGTCAGGACGATGTCGGCGCCCGCGCCCGCCAGCGCCAGGGCGGTCGCCCGCCCGATGCCGGCGCTGGCGCCGGTCACGAGGGCGATACGCCCGGTCAGGGGTCCGGCCATGCGGGTCTCCCTAGCGGCCGGCCGCGGCCGGCTTCGGGGGCACCGGCCCCTCCACGTTCACGGTGTCGTAGTTCGCCGGAATGATGATTTCCAGGATTTCCAGGTCGTCGGAGTATCCCAGCACGTTGTGCTTGATGCGCGGCGGCTGGATCCAGCAACTGCCTTCGCGCATGACCTGGACGCCCTGGCCCTCGAATTCGCTGCGCACCCACCCCTTGAGCACGTACACCATCTGGAACTGCGTGTCGTGGAAATGCGGATGGGAAACGTCCTCGGCGTTGTACGGCCTGGCGCGGCGATTGACGTGGGCCTGCACCATGCCGCCCGTGGCCTTGGCGAAGCCCAGGTCGCGCGTCAAGGTGTACGAACGGAATCCCTCGTTGGTGAAATCCTCTTCGCGCAAGTGGCTGACATGGAATTCCTGCTTGGGCCACCCGCCCAGCCTTTCCTGCGTGCGCGAGGGGTCGAACTGGTCTTCGCGCAGAATCCGGGACGTCTTTTCCTTCCTTGCCATGATCGATCCACCTTTTCCCTGGGGTCTTCCGGTCGCCGTGCGGCCTCGGCCGCCCATGGAAACCAGTTTGTCACGACCGAATATGTATGTATATTGGATTTATCTTCACCACTATGCAGATTCCTGGATGAATCTTTCCGGCCGCCTGCTGGACGCCTTCCTGGCGCTGGACGAAACGCGCCGCTTCGCGGTCGCCGCCGAGCGCTGCCACGTCTCGCCCTCGGCCTTCAGCCAGATGATCAGCCGGCTCGAAGCGCAGGTGGGCGCCCGCCTGTTCGACCGCGACACCCGCCATGTCGATCTCACGCCGGAAGGCGAAGTCTTCGCGCGCGGCGCGCGCCGCATCGCCGCCGAGATCCGCGCGTCGCTCACCGAATTGAACGAGCGCGCCCGGCACGAGACGGGGCGGGTCTCGCTTGCCGCGCCTCCCTCGCTTTGCGCCACCTGGCTGCCGGGCATACTGGCGCGGTTTCGCGCCGAGCACCCGGGCATCGCGCTGCAACTGCACGACGTGGTGTCGGACCAGTGCCTGGCGATGGTCGCCGGCGGCGAAGTGGACTTCGGACTGAACGCGCGCACCGGCAACGAGCGCGAATTCGAAACCCGCCTGCTCTTCAATGAACGCCTCTTCCTGATCTGCCGCCGCGACGATCCCCTGGCGCGCCACCGCGGCGTCCGGCTGCGCGACCTGCGCGGCCGGGATTTCATCCACACGGTGCGCACCGGCAGCGTCTGGCAGCACCTGCAGCCCTTGCTGGACGCGGCCGCCACCCGGGACAGCGGCTTCGAAGTCACCGAGCTGGGCACCATGGCCGGCCTGGTCTCCAACGGCTTCGGGGTCAGCATCGTCGGCCAGTTCGCGCTCCAGCTTTGCGCCCGGCCGGAATTGACGGCGGTGCCGGTGGCCGACCGGAAGGCGGCGCGGCCCATTTACATGATCAGGCGCCGCCAGCGCAGCCTGTCGGTGGCCGCCCAGACCATGTGGGAACGCCTGCTGCGGGCGCTGCCAGAGTAGGAACGGGCCGCGCGCGGGCGGCCCGTCTTCCGCGCGTCATTGCCGGGCCGGCAGGGCGCCTTCTTCGAGCAGGACCTGGTGGGCCGCCTTGAAGGCCTCCAGCCCCGCCGGGATTCCCGAATAGGCGGTGGCGTGCAGCAAGGCCGCCTTGATCTCGGCCACCGTCACCCCGTTGTTCAGCGCCCCTTTCACATGCAGTCGGATCTCGTGCGACTTTCCGGTGGCCGTCAGCATGGCGAGATTGATCAGGCTGCGCGTCTTGCGGTCCAGCGTGGGATCGCCCCAGGCCCACCCCCATGCCCAGGCGGTCGTCGCGCGCTGGAACGCCATCATGAAGTCGTCGGCGCTTTCCAGCGATTTGTCGACGTATTCCGGGCCCAGCACTTCACGCCGGATCGGCAGGCCTTTCTCGAACAGCGCGTCATCTTCTGGCATGGCAACTCCTCAATGCAGGTGAATGGAAATGGCGACGCTCAACCGGACAACCGCTCCAGCTCGGGCAAAAGGTAGGACAGCAGCAGCGGCGGGTTCTCCGTCATGGGGAAATGGCCCAGTTCGGGCATTTCGACCAGCCGGGCGCCTTCGATCCAGCCCGCCAGGGCAACCGCGTCCTCGACCGTCGCCGAGAAATCATAGCGGCCGGTCATGAGCACGACCGGTATGCGGCGCCCGTCGATCGCCCTGGCGATCGCCTCGCCGTCGAACTCGTCGGAATAAAACCGCAAGTCGCCATCGTAAACGCCGGGACCGCCCTGGGCGTAGATCCATGCGGCGCGCCGGCGCTGGCCGAGCGGGCTCATGGGGCTCATCAATCCGCGCACGTAGGCGGCGGTATGCCATCCGGCATGCACCCGGGCGTGGGTCAGGAAAGGATTGCGGCGTCCCCGCGGCCGCACCGGCGCCTCCAGGGCAATCGCCGCGCGCACCAGGTCGGGGCGCTGGGCGGCGATGGCCAGGGCGATCGCCGCGCCCATGGAGCATCCCAGCAGGGTCGCCGGCCGTCCGATGACTTGCTCGATGACCGCCACGCACCAGCCCACGTAGTCGGCCTGGGCGAGCGCATAGGCCTCGCCTTCCCAGGCGCGATGCGGCATGGAGCGGCCATGGGCCGGCATGTCGAAGGCCATGGCGCGCCAGGAAGCGGCCTGGCTGATTCCGGCCATGAGTTCGTGGTACTGGCGGGAGTCGGCCCCCGCCGTATGCAGGCACAGCAGCGGTTCGCCCTCCCCGGCCGATTCCACGAAAATGTCCGCGACCCGGCCGCCTGGCCCCCGGACCCGGTGATAGCGGCCGACCAGGCCTTCGAGCGACGGTCCGTCGACGGCCATGGGCGCCCCGGGATGCCAGTGTTCGACGACGGCTTCCAGCAGCGCCCGGCACTGCGCGATCGCGAGCGGCTCGCCGCTCACCGTGAATGCCTCGTTGCGCAACTGCCAGGCGGAGAACGATTGGTACAAGGGGGGCGGCGGATCGGACAGCGCGCGGCGCCAGGCGCCGGCGTCGGCCAGCACCGCCACATCGGGCATGCGGGCCGGGTCGGCGGGACGTGCCGCCAGGCCCGACGCGCCGGCCACGATATCCACCGCCCCGACCGCTTCCCCGTCCGGAGACGGCCGGCATCCGAAGCGCACCACGGCCTCCAGCCCCCGGGCCACGGCCGGCACGCCGGGATGGGCCAGGGCGGCCGATACCGCGGAGAACAGGGCGCGGGCCACATCGGTCATCGCGCCCCCCTTACTGAGCCTTGATGCCCGCACGGTGCAGCACCCGGGCCCATTTCTCCGTTTCGGCGGCCAGGAAGCGGGAGAACTCCCCTGGGCTGCTGGCGATCACCTCGGCGCCGTCGTTCGTCAGTCGCTGCCGGACTTTCCGTTCGCTCAGCACCTTGAGGATGTCCCCGTTGAGCCGCGCCGGAATGTCCTGGCTGCCCCCGGACGGCATCAGGAATCCGAACCACGACGCGAAATCGTACCCGGGCACCGTTTCGGCAATGGGCACGAGTTCCGGGTATATCCTGGAGCGGTTCTTGCTGGTAATGCCCAGGGCGCGCAACTGGCCGCTCTTGACGTAGGGCATGACGGCCACGAGATTGGCGAAGGTCATTTCCACCTGGCCCCCGATGACGTCGGTGATCGCCGGGCCGCCGCCGGTGTAGGGAATGTGGGTGATATCGACATCGGCCTGGGATTTGAAGAGTTCCGCGGCCAGGTGGAACGGGCTGCCCACGCCCGCGGAGGCATAGTTCAGCTTTCCGGGACGGGATTTGGCCAGGGCGATGAGATCCCGGACGCTGTCGACCGGCAGGGACGGGTTCACGGCCAGCACGTGCGGCACGCTGGCCACCAGGGTGATGGGCGCGAAGGCCTTGGCCGGATCGAACGGCATGGAGGCATACAGGCTGGGCGTGGTGGCCAGCGTGATTGTGGCGAGCATGAAGGTATAGCCGTCGGGCGCGGCCGAGGCCACCGCCGCGGCGCCGATATTGCCCGACGCGCCGGCGCGGTTCTCGACCACCACCGGCTGGCCCCAGAGCCCGCCCAGTTCCTCGGCCACCAGCCGCGCGAAGACGTCCGTGCCCCCTCCCGGCGGCCACGGCACGACCAGCTTCACGCTGCGCGCGGGATAGGCCGCGGCGGCGGCCACGGCCGGCACCGGCATCGCCGCCGCCACCGGCAGGCTTCCGAGCGCCCTCAATAATCGACGTCTGATGATGATCATGTCTTCCCCCTTTCTCGGACTGCGCTAGATGCCCAGGATGCGCCGGGCGTTGCCCGCCATGTAGGCCCGGCGCGCGTCTTCTTCGATCGCGAGCGCCGCGGTGTCCCGGACGGTCTGGACGACCGGTCGCAAGGGATAGGCGGACCCGTAGACCATCTGTTCGCGCAGAGCGCCGTTGGCGGCGTCGATATACGCCTGGCCGCCCGGCGCGAACACATACATGTCGGGCGACAGGAAAAGGTTCGGATGCTTGAACGCCACTCCGATGATCTGCTGCACGAACGGATACGCGCCGTGCCCGAGCACCACTTTCAGATCCGGGTAGCGGGTGCACAGCCTGTCGATATGGAGCGGATCCGACACGCCGATGTCCGGTCCCGCGTAAGGTCCCGACATGACATTGACGGGCACGCCCAGTTCGATGCACTTTTCGTATACGGGATGGATCCTGGCGTCGTCGGGCGGGGCCTGCAACGTGCGCCCGGGCTCGATGAAAATGCCCTTCAGGCCCAGGTCGCGCACGGATCTCACCGTTTCGGCCACGGCGTCGTGCACAGTGCCGGACACGTCGATGCCGGCAAAGCAGAGCAAGCGTCCACCGTAGTCGTCCTGCAGGCGGGCGAGCCGCTCGTTGGCGATGAACGCCTCGTTGAATTGCTTGCCCATGAACACGGCGGGACTGTTGCGGCCCTGCACGACGGCATGGGCCACGCCCGCTTCGTCCAGTTCCTCCAGGAACAAAGCCATGGAGCCCTCGCGAAACGCGCGGGACACTTCGCGCGCGCCCGTGCGGCGCCCATGCCAGGCAATGCGGGGAATGTCGAAGTACTGCCGGTATTCGGGCAACGGCGGCCGGCACCGCATATCTATGATGGCGTGCATCCTTGGCCTCACAGGTCCAGGAGCCGGCGGGCGTTGTCGTGCAGGATCTTGCGCGCCAGCGCGGGATCCAGCCCCCATTGCCCGAACGCCGCGACGCTCTCCTTGAGCGGGCGGCTGGGATAGGCCGTACCGAACAGCAGGCGATCGCCCAGGAAGAACCGTGCCGCCTTCACGTACTCGTGGGCGCCCGGCGTGTCGATCTGGTTCAGGTAGAGATCCGGCGAAACGTAAACGTTCTCGCACAGGAAGGCCACTTCCATCATGGGCATGACGTTCGGCCACGCGGCATGCGAGACGACGATGCGCAGGCGCGGGAAATCGCGCGCGACCCGATAGACGGAACTCGGAGAACCGTAGGCGAGGTCGTGGCCGGCCATCGCGGAAAGATAGCCGCTCAGGGTGATGGAAAGCGGCAGCCCGGACTCCTGCGCGCGCTCATAGATCGGATACAGCCTGCGGTCGTCCGAAAAGAACGGCTCAAAGCTCGCGCCGGGCTCGATCGACACGCCGCGGAACCCCGGCAGCCGGGACGTGCGTTCGATTTCCGCCACGCCCTGTCCGATGTCCCGCAGATCGATGCCGGCAAACGCCACGAACCGGCCGGGATGCGCCGCCACGCAGTCGGCGATTTCGTCGTTCGGCACCATGCCGTGCGGAGGCGCGGACTGGCGCCCCATGATGACGCCCCGGTCGATGCCGGCCTCGTCCATTTCCTCCAGCAGATCGGCGAGTTCCTGGGTCTGCACGGAGCGCGGGCGGGGAAACCCGAATCGCGTGGGATAGTAGGCGGTGCCCTCCGTGAACTGGGCGGTGCGTTTCCACGCCTGCAGCGGCGGGCGCAGTCGCATGTCTATGGTCATGTCTATCCTCGGTGGCCTCGTCGTGGCGAAACCGGAAGTCTAGGCAGCCTGCCGGGGGGCCGGGAAATACTTTATCGGCCTAATGGATATAAGCTCGGCTTATGTGTCTCGATACCGCAATGCGCCCGCCAGGGCCGGGCAAGGAGCAGCCATGAACGAACGACCGGCGATGGACATGCGCCAATTGCGCTATTTCGTGCAGATCGTCGAAAGCGGCAGTTTCGCCAAGGCGGCCAGGCAGCTCTATGTCGCGCAGCCCGCGCTGAGCCAGCAGATGGCCAAGCTGGAAGGGCAGGTCGGCAAGCTGTTGCTGAACCGGTCGGCCAAGGGCGCGGCGCCCACGGAAAACGGCAAGGCGCTGTACCGCCACGCCAAGTTCCTGCTGCATCAGCTGGACCAGGCGCTGTTCGTCGCGCGCCAGGACACGGCCTCCATCCGCGGGCGCGTCTCGCTCGGCCTGCCGCCTTCGACCAATTGCGTGCTGGGCCTGCCGCTGCTGCGCCGCATGCGCGAGCGCCATCCCGGCATTCTCCTGAATATCGTGGAAGGACTGACCGGCAACCTCGGCCGCATGGCCCGCGACGGCCAGTTGGATCTCGCCGTCCTCTTCACGCCCGCGCAGGCGTCCGAACTCGTCACCGAGCCCCTGCTCGACGAGGAATTGTTCGTCACCCTGCCGCGCGGCAGCCGGCTGGTCGCCGCCCACGACAGGCGGCTGGGCATGGAGCGCATCGCCGGGCTGCCCCTGGTGCTGCCCAGCGACACGCACGGGCTGCGGCATCACATCAACCGCGAGTTCGAGAAGCACGATCTCTTCGTGCAGCCGGTCATCGAAGTGGACGCCCTCCACCTGCTGATGACCTGCGTCCACGAAGGCATGGGCGCCACCATCCAGCCGGTGGCGTCCACCTTCGCCCTGCACGGACTGCAGCGCCGGTGGCGCCGCCTGCCGCTGGCCGACATCGAGATGCGCCGGCGCAACTATCTGTATTCCCGCCCCCTCGACACCCTGTCGGCCGCGGCCGCGCTGGTGCGCGAGGAAGTCAGGCGCGTCGTCCGCGGGCTGGCGGAAAGCGGCGTGTGGCAGGGCGTCGATCCGATCTAGCATGTCGATCCTGCGCCGGACCGCCGGCCGCCGGGACCGTCCGGCCGGCGGTCGACAGCCCCCGCCGGCTCGCGCTATACTTGCCGCCAATTTTGGCGGCCTTGGGCCTTCCGGCGGCTTTTGCGGCAGCCGGCCCTTGCGGCCCGACATGCTCCGAATTCGCTGAGATTACCGTGATCCCTATCGCAACGATTCTTTCCGCTTGGTGGTGGCGCTTCTCCTAGAAGCGGCACGAACGCGGTTTGAATCCGCACCTTGCCGCCGTACCGGTGGACCAAGGCGCGATCCGAATGCGAATGGATCACCGGCACGGCGGCTCCAGACCAGGAGATGGCCCGATGCCACCCCACTCCAGTGAGCGACTTCCTCTCTTGCGCCGACCCGCGGGCGGCCCGCCCGGGCCGGCATGCCCGCGATGGCGCGCGTGCTGGCGCGCCATTCCGGCCGCGCGCCCCACTGGCGCCGCGGCCCGAACCGCCGCTTTCCGCATTGCCGCCCCCTTCCCGAGACTCCGTCCTACTGGTGCCCCATGCTGCTGATGCTCGACAACTACGATTCCTTCACCTACAACCTGGTGCAATACTTCGGCGAACTGGGCCAGGATGTCCGCGTGGTGCGCAACGACCAGGCCACGCTCGATGACATCGAGGCCATGGCGCCCGAGCGCATCTGCATCTCGCCGGGTCCCTGCTCCCCGGCGGAGGCGGGCATCTCCGTGCCCCTGATCCAGCGCTATGCCGGCCGGATCCCCATCCTGGGCGTCTGCCTGGGGCACCAGGCCATAGGCGCGGCCTATGGCGGGCGCATCGTGCGGGCGCGCGAGATCATGCACGGCAAGACCTCGCCCGTGACCCATGCCGGCACCGACGTATTCCGCGGGCTGCCCTCGCCCTACACGGTGATCCGCTACCACTCCCTGGCCGTCGAGCGCGACAGCCTGCCCGCCTGCCTGGAGATCACCGCCCAGACGGACGATGGGGAAATCATGGGTATCCGGCACCGGGAATTGCCGGTATATGGTGTGCAGTTCCACCCCGAGTCCATCCTCAGCGAGCACGGCCACGCCTTGCTGCGCAATTTTCTGGAAACCGAATAAGGAATCGCCGTGAGCATCACCCACACGGAAGCGCTGGCCCGCTGCATCGAGCACCGCGAGATCTTCCACGATGAAATGCTGACCCTGATGCGCAGCCTGATGCGCGGCGACATGTCGCCGCAGGTCGCCAGCGCCCTGCTCATGGGCCTGCGAGTCAAGAAGGAAACCGTGGGCGAGATCACGGCCGCGGCGCAGGTCATGCGCGAATTCGCCACGCCGGTCACGGTGCCCGACCCCGCCGGCCTGCTCGACATGTGCGGCACCGGCGGCGACGGCAGCCACACGTTCAATATCTCGACCGCCGCCATGTTCGTCGCCGCGGCCGCCGGCGCGCGCATCGCCAAGCACGGCAACCGCAGCGCGTCCTCGTCGTCGGGCAGCGCGGACGTGCTGGAGGCGCTGGGCGCCCACCTGGCGCTCACGCCCGAGCAGGTCGCCGAGTGCATCCAGGAAACCGGCATCGGCTTCATGTTCGCCCCCGCCCATCACGGCGCCATGAAGAACGTCGCGCCCGTGCGCAAGGAGCTGGGCGTGCGCACCATCTTCAATATCCTGGGGCCGCTGACCAATCCGGCGAGCGCCGGCAACCAGCTGCTGGGCGTCTTCCATGCCGACCTGGTGGGCATCCTGGTGCGCGTGCTGCAGCGCCTGGGCTCGCGCCACGTGCTGGTGGTGCACGGCAAGGACGGCATGGACGAAGCCTCGCTGGGCGCCGCCACCCTGGTCGGCGAACTCAAGGACGGCGAAATCCTCGAATACGAAATCCACCCCGAAGACTTCGGGCTGGCCATGATCTCGAACCGCGGCATCCGGGTCGCCGACTGCGAGCAATCCCGCAAGCTTGTCATCGACGCGCTGGACAATGTCCCCGGCACGGCGCGCGACATCGTCGCGCTGAACGCCGGGCTGGCGATCTACGCCGGCAACCGCGCGGCATCGATACCGGAAGGCCTGTCCATGGCGCGCGAAGCGCTGGCCAGCGGCGCGGCCCGCGCCAGGCTCGAAGCCTTCTGCGCCCAGACCAGGAAGTACCGCCAATGAACGATATTCTTGCCAGGATCCTCGCCGTCAAGGCCGAAGAAGTCGCGACCGCCCGCCAGATGCGCAGCGAAGCCGAACTGCTGCGCGAAGCGCAGGCGCGCCAGGACGTGCGCGGCTTCGCCCAGGCCATCGAGGACAAGATCGCGGCGGGCAAGCCCGGCGTCATCGCCGAAATCAAGAAGGCTTCGCCGTCCAAGGGCGTGCTGCGCGAACAGTTCAGCCCGGCCGAGATCGCCTCTTCGTACGCGGCGCACGGCGCGGCCTGCCTGTCGGTGCTGACCGACGTGCAGTTCTTCCAGGGTTCGTACGACCACCTGCGCCAGGCGCGCGCGGCCTGCCCGCTGCCCGTCCTGCGCAAGGACTTCGTGATCGACCCCTACCAGGTGATCCATGCGCGCGCGCTGGGCGCCGATTGCGTGCTCCTGATCGTGGCGGCGCTCGAGCCCGACCGGCTGCGCGAACTGGAAGCCTGCGCGCTGGAGCTCGGCATGGACGTGCTGGTCGAAGTGCACGATGCCGCCGAGCTGGATCGCGCGCTGGCGCTGCAGACGCCGCTGGTCGGCATCAACAACCGCAACCTGCGCACCTTCGAGACGCGGCTGCAGACCACGCTGGACCTGCTGGCAGGCATTCCCCGGGACAAGCGGGTGGTCACCGAGAGCGGCATCCTCGAGCCCGGGGACATCCGGCTCATGCGCGAGCGCGGCGTCGACGCCTTCCTGGTGGGCGAAGCGTTCATGCGCGCCCAGGAGCCCGGCAAGGAGCTGGCCCGGCTGATCGCCTGATCCCCGCGCGGGCGGCGCGCTTGCCTCCCGGGGGCGCGTCCGCCGGCGGGTCCGCGCCGGCCTCCGCTACGATATGCGGAAAACCGGAGCCGCCATGTTCGAAGAAGCCGAGTCCGACCCCCGCCTGTCCAAGGAAAGCGTCAAGGCCCAGGAGACGCGGCTGCGCACCGCCCTGCTCAAGGCCCAGTACGACCGGCTGCAACGGGCCGACCGTTCGCTGCTGATCGTGGTCGCCGGCATCGACGGCGCCGGCAAGGGCGCCACCATCAATCTGCTCAACGAGTGGATGGATCCGCGGCACATCCGCACGCTGGCGTTCGGCCAGCCCACGCCGGAAGAAGCGGTACGGCCGCCCATGTGGCGATACTGGAACGAACTGCCCGCCAAGGGCCGCACCGGCATCGTGTTCGGCTCGTGGTACGGTCCGCTGCTGCGCGAAGCGCGGCGCAAGCATCCCGACGAAGACATCATCGAGGCGCGCGCCGAGGCCATCCGTCACTTCGAGGCCATGCTGGCCGCCGACCGCGTGCAGATCGTCAAGCTGTGGTTCCACCTGTCGCGCCAGGCCCAGCGCGAGCGCGCCGAGCGGCTGCTGGCCAACCGCGACACGGCCTGGCAGGTGGCTCCCGTCGACCTGACGGTGCACAAGCGCTTCGACCGCCTGCGCCAGGCAGGGCGCCAGGTCATCGAGCGCACCCACGCCGGGCATGCGCCGTGGATCGTGGTCCCGAGCGCGGACGACGAGCTGCGCACCTTGCGCACGGCCGAGACCGTCCTGCATGCGCTGCGCCATCCGCCCGCCGCGCCGCGCATTGCCCGCCCGCCCATGCGGCGCGTGCCGGATCGCCTCGGGCGGCTGGACCATGGCGCCCGGCTCGACAAGGAAGAATACGAAAGCAGCCTGCTGGCCTGGCAGGCGCGGGTGGCGCGCCAGGTGCGCCGCAAGAAATTCGCGGAACGCTCGCTGGTGCTGGTCTTCGAGGGCCAGGACGCCGCCGGCAAGGGCGGTACCATACGCCGCGTCACATCGGCGTTGGACGTCAGGCACTTCGACATCACGCAGGTCTCGGCGCCGGTCCCCTACGAACTGGCCCGGCCCTACCTTTGGCGCTTCTGGCGGCGGGTCCCCGAACCCGGGCGCATCGCGCTGTTCGACCGGTCCTGGTACGGCCGCGTGCTGGTCGAACGGGTCGAGAAGCTGGCCGCGCCGGCCGACTGGCGCCGCGCCTACGGCGAGATCAACGATTTCGAAGCCCAGCTCGTCGCCCACGGCGCCATCGTCCTGAAGTTCTGGCTGGCGGTCACCCGCGACGAGCAACTGGCGCGCTTTCGCGAACGGGAGCGATCGCCGTTCAAGAATTTCAAGATCACCGCCGAGGACTGGCGCAACCGGCGCCGCTGGGACGATTACGCGCAGGCCGCCAACGAAATGCTGGCGCGCACCGATACCGCGCACGCCCCCTGGCACGCGCTGTCGTCCAACGACAAGCGCCATGCCCGGGTGGAAGCGGTCAGGCGCATCGCGCAGGCGCTGGAGGCCGCGCTGGACTGAACGGCGCGCCGGATGGCCGTCCGGTGCGCGCGCCGCGCGCGGGCCGCCCGCGCGGCGCATGGACTATCATCGGCGGCCCGACCGCAATCCCACTACCAGGAGACCACGCATGGATTGCCCGCTCTGCCGCGAACCCGGCGGCCGCGTGCTGTGGCGCTCGGACGAGCTGCGCGTGCTGGACGTCGACGACCCCGGCTACCCGGGATTCACGCGCGTCGTGCTGCAGGCCCATCGCGCGGAAATGACCGACCTCGACGAAGCGCTGCGCGCGCGGATCATGCGTGTCGTCTGGACGGTCGAATCGGCGCAGCGCGCCGTGCTGGCGCCGGACAAGGTGAACCTGGCCTCGCTCGGCAACATGGTGCCGCACCTGCATTGGCACGTGATCCCGCGCTGGCGGGACGATCGCCATTTCCCGGATGCGGTCTGGGCGCCGCCGCGGCGCGACGCCGGCCAGGAAGCGCCCGCCATCGCGCGGGCCCGGCGGATGCTGCCGGACTACCACGCAAGGCTGGTGCATGCGTTGGACGAAGCCCGTGACGGCCAGGCTTTATCCATGCCGCGAATAGGGCGGAAGTAGTCTTTGATGCAATCCGTATTGCGGACGCACAGACAGATTTCGCTACGGGTGAATGTCGATTCACCCTAGCGATGGCGGGCCCGCGCCAGCTCTCCCGCCGTGCGCAAAGCCTCGACGATGGCGGCGTAGGCGCGATGCCGGCTCGCCGGATCGGGAACGCGCAGCGCGAACGAGGGATGATAGGTCGGCACGACCTGGCGTCCCTGGTGTTCCAGCACCTGGCCGATCAGCCGTTGCAGGCCGACGCCGGATTCCTCCAGCACCGCCTTCAGGGCGGTGGCGCCCAGCGCCACCAGCACGCGCGCGCCCGACTGCGCGAGTTCGCGTTCCAGCCAGTAATGACAGGCCTCGATTTCGCGCTGCGCCGGGGTCTTGTGCATGCGGCGCTTGCCGCGCGGCGTCCACTTGAAGTGCTTGACGGCGTTGGTGACATACACGTCGCCGCGGGCCACCCCCGCGTCGCGCAGGGCATCGTCGAGCAGGGCGCCCGCGGGCCCCACGAAAGGCAGTCCGGCAAGGTCTTCCTTGTCGCCCGGCTGTTCGCCGATCAGCATGATGCGCGCGCGCCGCGGCCCGGCGCCGGGCACGGCCTGCGTGGCGTCATGCCACAGGCCGCAACGCCGGCAATCCTCCAGGCGTTGCGGCTGCTGGCCGGGGTCGGATCCCTCCGGTTCCCGGCGATGGGAACCGGAGGGATCGTCGGACGGTTCTGCGCGAGGCGGGCGGCGGGCGGTCATGGAAGCATGAATCGTGGCGGGAGGCGGGATCGCGGCCGTTCGGCGGCGCGGCCGCCGGACAGTCCCATGATGGCGCGGCGCAGCTCCGGAAACTGCAACCGCCCATGTCGTATTGCGCATATCCATGACATGCCGGGCGGACGGCGGCGCATCGCGGATACCCGCGGTGTCCCGGCGGCGCCCCGGCTTCGTGCCAAAATGCCCGTCATGCCGAAACTTCCCGCCTTGCCCGCCGACAACCTTTTGCAGCACTCCGTGGTCGAACAGGCCCGAGACGTCCCGGCCGGCTGGGCCCCGGCGCTGGAAGCCGCCTCCGCATCCCTGGCCCGCGTCGCCGCTTTCGTCGAGCAACGGCGCGCGGCCGGCGCGCCGATCTATCCGGCGCGCCTGTTCCGCGCGCTGGAAGTCGAGCCGCGCGACGTGCGCGTGGTGATCCTGGGCCAGGATCCCTACCATGGTCCCGGCCAGGCCCAGGGCCTGGCGTTCTCGGTGCCGGACGATTGCCCGCCGCCGCCCAGCCTGCGCAATATCTTCAAGGAGCTGGCGGCCGACTATCCCGCGGGGCGGGTGGAAACCGGAACCGCCGCCGCGACGATGCCGTCGCGCGCCCGGGCGGCAGGATCGGACGCCCGGAGCCCCACGGATCGATCCCCGCCCGGGGCCACGCCCCGGCCGGCGCAAGGCGAACTCGCGTTCGGCGACGACGCGCCGCCGCCCGCGCCGGCCGCCACTCCGCGGGAAACCGCCGGGCGCCCCGGGTCGGCGCGGCCGCCCGGCAACGACCTGGGCCGCTGGGCGCGCCAGGGCGTGCTGCTGCTCAACACGGTGCTCACGGTCGAGGACGGCCAGCCGGCCTCCCATGCCCGCCAGGGCTGGGAGAACGTCACCGACGCGCTGATCGACCTCGTGGCGCGGGACCCGTCGCCCAAGGTCTTCATGCTCTGGGGCGCCCATGCCCAGGCCAAGGAAGCGCTGGTGCCGCCGGGCCGCGGCCACCTGGTGCTCAAGGCCAATCATCCCTCGCCGCTCTCGGCGCGCCGGCCCCCGGCGCCTTTCCTGGGCTGCGGACACTTCCGGCAGGCCAACGAATGGCTGCTGCGGCACGGCCGGCCGCCGGTGGACTGGTTCGCATCCTGAAGGCGGGAACGCCGGCGCCCGGACAGGCTGGCTGTTGTCCCGAAGACACAGGCCATTTGGCGCCACGGCATTTTCCGGCTATGATTGCGGCGCTGCACAATTCCGCTTCGGTATCGCCGCGTTCCGCCAACGGACGCCTTCATGCAGACCGCCGGGTCTTCGCCCCGGCCACGATGCCGAACGCCATCGCTTCCTGACCTCCTTTCCTTTCGCCTGTCGCCCCCCGGGGACGCGCCGCGCGCACGGTTGATTCGGTCGGCACGATGCTTCGATCAACCGCAATAGGGCCCGGCCGGACGACCGGGCCGCGCATATGCGCCGCGCAAGCGGCTCAAGGAAACTCATGTCTTTCGAAAACCTGGGCCTCGCGCCCGCGCTCCTGTCCGCGCTCGGGCAGGCCGGCTTTTCCGAACCCACGTCGGTGCAGGCCGCCGCCATTCCCAAGGCCCTGGCCGGCCGCGACCTGATGGTGTCGTCGCAGACCGGCAGCGGCAAGACCGCCGCCTTCATGCTGCCGGCGCTCAACCGCGTCGCCCGCCAGCCTGCCCACACGGGCAAGGGCGTGCAGATCCTGGTGCTGACGCCCACGCGCGAACTGGCCCTGCAGGTCGCCGACGCCACCCGCCAGTACGGCCAGAACCTGGCCGGCCTGCGCATCGCCACCGTGGTCGGGGGCATGCCCTACGGCGCCCAGTTGCGCGCGCTGTCGCGCCGCGTCGACGTGCTGGTGGCCACGCCCGGACGGCTGATCGACCACATCCAGGCGCGGCGCGTCGACCTGTCGACCGTGCACACCCTGGTGCTCGACGAAGCCGACCGCATGCTGGACATGGGCTTCATCGAGGACATCGAAACCATCGTCGCCCGCACGCCCGGATCGCGCCAGACGCTGCTGTTCTCGGCCACGCTGGACGGCACGGTGGCCCGCCTGGCCGAGCGCATGATGCGCGAAGCCGAGCGCATCGAGATCTCCGGCCAACGCCAGAAGCACGCCAACATCACGCAAAGCCTGCTGTACGCCGACGACGCCGGCCACAAGATGCGCCTGCTGGACCACCTGCTGCGCGACGCCAGCCTGAGCCAGGCCATCGTCTTCACCGCCACCAAGCGCGGCGCCGACGACCTGGCCGACCGCCTGGCCGACCAGGGCTTCGTGGCCGCCGCCCTGCACGGCGACATGAACCAGCGCCAGCGCACCCGCACCCTGAGCCAGTTGCAGCGCGGCCAGTTGCGCGTGCTGGTGGCGACCGACGTCGCCGCGCGCGGCATCGACGTGCAGGGCATCAGCCATGCCGTGAACTTCGACCTGCCGATGCAGGCCGAGGACTACGTCCACCGCATCGGACGCACCGGCCGGGCCGGGCGCAGCGGCCAGGCCTACACGCTGGCCACCCATACCGAGCGCCACAAGGTGCGGCGCATCGAGCAATACATCGGCCAGCCGATTCCGGCGCAGGTCATCGCCGGCCTGGAACCGCGCAGGATCGAGCGTCCCAGGCCGGCCGGCGGCCGCGGCGGCCCGCGCGGCGCGGCAGGGCACCCCGGCGCGGGCGGCAAACCCGGCGGGTACGCACGCAACAAGCCGGGCCGGCCCCAGGGAACGGGCCGGCCCGGATTCGGCCACGGCAAGCCTGCCCGCCCCGGCAGCCGGCCTGCCGGGGCGGACCGCCGCGGCTGAGCGCCAGGGCCGGCTTCGGCCGGCCCGCAATGCCGCGTGCGGGCACTCGCGCCGGCCGGCTGCCCATGCCATACGCCTGCCCGAAGCCCCGGGATAGGCAGCCGTCCGCCCGCCGCCGCGCCGGCCTGACGAATCGCCTCCCCGGCCGCGCCTTCATGGGAAAATGGCCGCCCCTGTTCCGTACGCCCCGCGCGGGGCGCCTTCCATTCCGCCCATGCAGACTTCCCTGCCAGCCGGCCTGCCCACGCCGGATCCCGCCGCGCTCGCCCACAGCGAACGGCTGGCCGCGCGGCTGCGCGAGCGCATCGGCGCCGCGGGCGGCTGGCTGCCGTTCGACGCATGGATGGAGACGGCCCTGTACGCGCCGGGCCTGGGCTACTACGCGGCCGGCAGCGTCAAGCTGGCCGGCGGCGACGACGGCCGGCAATTGCCCGCCGGCGACTTCGCCACGGCGCCCGAGCTGACGCCTCTGTTCGGCCGGACGCTGGCGCGCCAGGCGGCGCAGGTCATGCAGGCCTGCGGCAGCTTGCAGGTCCTGGAATTCGGCGCCGGCAGCGGCGCCCTGGCCGACGCCGCGCTGGACGCCTGGGACGCCATGGGCCTGCCGGTGCAATACGCCATCCTCGAAATCTCCGCCGACCTGCGGGAGCGACAGCGGCAACGCCTGGCCCGCCATGGCATGCGCGTGCGGTGGCTGGACGCCCTGCCCCCGGCGTTCCAGGGCTGCGTGCTGGCCAACGAAGTGCTCGACGCCATGCCGGTGCGCCTGTTCCGCTGGGACGAAGCCGGCCGGCCGCAGGAGCGCGGCGTGCGCGTCGAAGGCGGCGGCTTCGCCTGGGAAGACCGGCCGGCGCCCGCCGACCTGGCCGAGGCGATCGCCGTCCGCATGCCGCCCCTGCCGGGCTACATGTCGGAGGTCAACCTGCGCGCCGAAGCCTGGATGCGCGCGCTGGGCGGCTGGCTCGAGCGCGGCGCGGCGCTGCTGGTCGACTACGGTTTTCCGCGGCGCGAGTACTACCATCCCCAGCGCGCGGGCGGCACGCTCATGTGCCATCTGCGCCACCACGCGCATGCCGATCCGCTGGTCTTCCCCGGCCTGCAGGACATCACCGCCCACGTCGATTTCACTGCCATGGCCGATGCCGCGCTCGAGGCCGGGCTCGACGTGCTCGGCTATGCGTCGCAGGCCCGGTTCCTGATGAACGCCGGATTGCCGGACCTGCTGGCGACGCTCGACGCCGCCGACGATGCGGCGCGCGCGCGCATGCTGGGTCCGGTGCAGAAGCTGTTGTCCGAAGCCGAAATGGGAGAACTGTTCAAGGTGCTGGCGGTCGGGCGCGGCGTCGACGCCGCGCCCGACGGTTTTGCCCGCGGCGACCGGCGGGGCTCGCTATAGCTGGCGCCCGCCCGGACCGCTCAAGCGCCGCGCAACGCCGCCAGCCGTGCGCGCCGCAGGCCCTGCCGGATGCATTCCGGATCGCCCCGGCATTCCCGCGCGATCGCGCCGGCGTCCACCGCCCGCACGGCCTCCAGCCGCCGGCGCCAGGCCGCCGCGTCCAGCGGCACGCGCAGCGCGGCCGTATCCAGCAGGCCGGTGAAGCGCTGCGGCCGGCGCAACGCGTCGCAGCGTTCGATGAGATCGAGCGCGCCCGGCTCGTCGCCGCCGCGCGCCAGGCCTTCCAGCGCGACGGGCAGCAGCCGGGCATGCTCCGCGCATTCGGTCGGCACCCGCAAGCGCCGCGCCAGTTCGTCGCGCCCCGCGCTGAGCCGGCACAACAGGGCATAGCGGCCCGGCAGGGGCAGGCCCGCGGCCGCCGCGCGGTCGAGGTCTTCCAGGACGCCGCCCCCGTCGGGCAATTCCAGCTCCGGCATGATGCGCGTCAGCGCCTCCGCCGCGCGCAGCACCTCGAACATGCGGGACGGCCGCGCGGCCATCAGGCCGCGCGACACTTCGCGCCACACGCGCTCAGGCACCAGCGCGTCGGCCTCGCCTTCGGCCACCATGGCGCGGCACAGGTCCAGGGTTTCCGGCGCCACGGAAAAATCGGCGAAGCGCGCGGCGAAGCGCGCCAGCCGCAGGATGCGCACGGGATCCTCGGCGAAGGCCTCGCCCACGTGCCGCAGCACGCGCGCGCGGATATCGCGCGCGCCGCCCAGCGGATCGATCAGCGCGCCGTCGGCCGAGCGGGCGATGGCGTTGACCGTCAGGTCGCGGCGCCGCAGGTCGTCCTCCAGCGTGACATCGGGACCGGTGTGGAAGGTGAACCCCTTGTAGCCGCGTCCCGATTTGCGCTCGGTGCGCGCCAGCGCGTATTCCTCTTTGCTGGCGGGATGCAGGAACACGGGGAAGTCCCCGCCCACCGGCGTGAACCCGCGCCCGGCCATCTGCTCCGGGGTCGCCCCCACCACCACCCAGTCGCGGTCGCCCGCGGGCAGGCCCAGCAAGGCGTCGCGCACCGCGCCGCCCACCACGTAGGCCTGCAGGCCTTCGACGGCGGGATCCTGGGTCACGGGACGCGGGTGGCCTCGCTGCCCTGCGGCACGATGCGGCCCAGGCGCCGCTTGAGCGACTGCGGCTGGCCGCTGAACAGGGCAGCGTAGTAGGTGGCGTTGGACATCACGTTCTTGACATACAACCGCGTCTCGGTGAAGGGAATGGTCTCGGCGAAGATGGCGCCCTCGACCGGATGGCCCAACTGCCCGCGCCAGCGGTGCGGGCGGCGCGGACCGGCGTTGTAGCCGGCGCTGGCCAGCACCTGCGAGCCGTTCAGGTCCTGCAGCACGATATTCAGGTAATTGGTGCCCAGCGCGGTGTTGGTGTCGAATTCGTTGACCCGGGAAGGATCGAAGTCCGCCATGCCGATCTTGCGCGCCACCCAGCGCGCGGTGGCCGGCATCAGCTGCATCAGCCCCGAGGCGCCCACCACCGAGCGGGCGTCGGTGATGAATCGCGACTCCTGGCGGATCAGCCCGTAGACCCAGGCCGGGTCGAGCTGGATCTGGCGCGCCTGCGCGGCCACCCGCCCTTCGAAGGGCGCGATGTAGCGCTGGCTGAAGTCGATCTCGTTCTCGGTGCGCTCGGAAGTATTCACCACGCGATCGTAGATGCCGGCCTCGCGCGCCACTTCGGCGGCCGCGCGCAACTGGCGGTCGTTCATGCCGCGCAGGGCGAAGTTCCATTCCGGCACGGCCTCGGGACGCCAGCCCAGGCGGAACAGCGAGATCGCGCGCTGCAGGCCCGGCACGGCGCTGGCCTGGGCGATGTCCTGCTCGGTCAGCGGCGGCGGCGCCGGCGGCACGGTGATCGGGCGGCCCAGTTCTTCCAGGGCGAGCTGCCCGTAGAAGTTGTATTCGTCGGCGATGGCGGCATAGCCCCTGGCCGCCCGCTCGGCATGGCCGGTGGCCGCCAGGCCGCGCGAATGCCAGTACACCCAGACCGGCTCGGCCTGCTGCGCGGCCGGCATTTCCTCGATGGACTGCATGACCCATTTCCAGTCGATGGGCGACTGGCGCAAGGCCGACCGCACGCGCCATGCGTGGTTGTATTCGGTGAGCGGCACCTTGCCCGCCTCGGAGTACCACCGGTGCGCGCGGTCGTCCAGGTTGAGCGCGGCGACCAGCGCGAACTGGCTGCGCACCCATTGCTCGCGCTCCTTGGGCAGGCTCCTGGACCATTCGCGGCGCAGGTAGCTGTCGCCCACGTCGCGGTCCTTGCGCGCGAGCCGCGCCAGCGCGATCGCGGCCAGCTCCTGCGCGGCGCGCGTGCGCGCCGGACGCGGCTGGCGCACCAGCCACTTCATGGGATCGCGCATGAGCTGGTCGTAGTCCTTGAGATCGCCCGGCTCGAATATGTAGGCCGCATACTTGCGCGCGTCGCGTGTCCTGTTGACCTCGAGGGCGTCGCGCAGCTTGGGTACGAGCTGGTCCCAGCCCAGCACCCCGTCGGCGACCAGTTGGTCGTACAGCGTCCAGCAGGGAGTGCCGGGGGCGAAGACCTCCAGGGCCTCGTGCGCCGACGCGCGCTGCCCGCCCATGTGGCGGGCCAGCAGGCGCGCGCATTCGATCTGTTCGTTGCCCGTCGTCACGGGTCCCAGCCGGCGTATCCCGGCGAAGTCGCCGGAGCGCTCGGCCGCCAGGATCCAGTCGCCGCGCAACTTGTCGGCCAGGTAGGTCCCGGCGTAGGTTTTCAGGAAACGGTCAAGATCGGCCACCGGCACGAGCTGGCCGGGCGCGCTCTGCTGCAGGCGATAGCGCAGCAGCCAGTATTCGGCGTACATGGACAGGGGATCGCCTTGCGCCTGGGCGACCAGGCCGGGCAGGACCGACCACTGGCGGTGGTTGACGGCTTCGCGGGCGGCGACCACGGCCTGGATGGGTTCGAGCGCGCCCACGCTCACCTGGGGCGCGGCGGACGGCTGGGCCGGCACGGCTTGCGGCAGGAAAACGCCGGCCAACAGCGCCGCCGCCCACCAGCGGCCGCGACGCGGTTGCCGCCGCGGATCGGCCATGCCGTTTTTCTGATACCGTCCCACCTGAACCCAATCCGCCATCGTCCGAGCCCCGCCATGAATACCGACAACACCGCACAGGATAACGCAGACACCTCGCGTTTGCGCTCGCGCCTACGCGAAGCTCGGGCGGGGCTGTCTCCGGACGAGCGCGACCGCGGCAGCCTGCTGATGCGCGGCCGCCTCTACACCTGGCTGGGCCTGGCGCGCGACGCCGCGGGCCGCGCAGGCCGGCCCGGTCCGCAAAGCGTGGCCGCCTTCTGGCCCCTGGCCGACGAGCCCGATCTAAGGCCGCTGCTGGCGCAATGGGCGCAGGCCGGCATCACGGTGGCGCTGCCGGTGGTCGCCGCGCGCCACGCCCCCCTGGAGTTCCGGCGCTGGACGCCCGAGACAGCCATGCAGGCCGGGGCCCACGGCATCGCCGAGCCGCGGGACGCGGAGCCGGTCCTGCCCGACGTCGTGCTGGTGCCCACGCTGGGCTACACGGATCGCGCCGACCGCATGGGGTACGGCGCCGGCTATTACGATCGCACGCTGGCCGCGCTGCGCGAGCGCGGGCACCCGCACACCACGATCGGTATCGCCTGGCAGTGCGGCCGCATCGACGATCCCGGCTATCGGCCGGCGGCGCACGACATGGCGCTCGACGCCGTCCTGACGCCCGCGGGCTGGGTGCCGGCGGCGCCCTGAGTGCAGCCGGCGCTTTCGCGCACCGCCAAGAGGCGTCCCGCGCACCGCGGCGGGGCTTGCCCGATTGTGCCGGCCGCCCGCGCAGCCCACAATGGCCGCATGTCGCCGGAAGCCGCCCGCGCCGACGCTGGCCGAGATTGGCATGCAAGTTGCTTCAAGGAGAGTGGCCTGGGAGTATCGGGCCAGTCCGCGCACCCAGGAATCCGGGCAACGCCGGCCACCAGGAGAATCGTCGCATGACACAAATGCCCCCGCGCGCCCTGCCGGCATACGACGAAATGTTTGACGACCGCCGCGACATTCGCGCGCATTACCAGGATTTCGCGCAGTGGCTGTCGGAGCAGCCCTCGGAAAGCATGGCCACGCGCCGTGTCGAAGCCGACCTCAGTTTCCGCCGCGTCGGCATCACGTTCTCGGTCGCGGGCGACGAAGCCGGCACCGAGCGGCTGATTCCCTTCGACCTGGTGCCGCGCATCATTCCGGCCGGCGACTGGCGCCGGCTCGACGCGGGCCTGCGCCAGCGGGTACGCGCCCTGAACATGTTCGTCCACGACATCTACCATGGCCACGAGATCGTGCGCGCCGGCAGGATGCCTGCCGAGCAGGTCTTCCTGAACCCGCAGTACCGGCCCGAAATGCAGGACGTCGGCGTGGCGGCCGATACGTATTGCCATATCGCCGGCATTGACGTGGTACGGGCAGGCGCCGGCGAGTTCTACGTGCTGGAAGACAACCTGCGCGTGCCGTCCGGGGTCTCATACATGCTGGAAAACCGCAAGATGTCCATGCGGCTCATGCCCGATGCCTTCGCCCGTACCAAGGTGGCGCCGGTGGCGCACTACCCCGACCTGCTGCTCGACAATCTGCGCGACCTGGCGCCCGGCAGCGGCGACGACCCCACGGTGGTCGTGCTGACTCCTGGCATGTACAACTCCGCCTACTTCGAGCATGCCTTCCTGGCGCAGCAGATGGGAGTGGAGCTGGTCGAGGGCCGCGACCTGTTCGTCGACCAGAACGCGGTCTACATGCGCACCACGCAAGGGCCGAAGCGGGTCGATGTCATCTATCGGCGTATCGATGACGACTTCCTGGATCCGCTGTCGTTTCGCTCCGACTCGGTGCTGGGCGTGCCGGGCCTGCTGTCGGTATACCGCGCCGGGCGGATCACGTTGGCCAACGCCATCGGGACCGGCATCGCGGACGATAAATCGACGTATCTCTACGTGCCCGACATGATCCGCTTCTACCTGGGGGAAGAACCGCTGCTGGCGAATGTGCCGACCTGGCGCTGCGGTCGCCCGCAGGAACTCGACCACGTGCTGGCGCACCTGCCCGAACTGGTGATCAAGGAAGTACATGGCGCGGGCGGCTACGGCATGCTGGTGGGGCCAGCCGCCAGCCGCGCGGAAATCGAGGCCTTCCGCGCCCGGCTGCGGGCCACCCCATGGAACTATATCGCCCAGCCCACGCTCGCGTTGTCGACGGTGCCGACCTACGTGGAGTCGGGCATTGCTCCCCGCCACGTCGACCTGCGGCCTTATGTGCTGTGCGGCAAGGACATCACCACGGTGCCCGGCGGGCTGTGCCGCGTGGCGCTGCGCGCGGGATCCCTGGTGGTCAACAGCAGCCAGGGCGGCGGCACCAAGGACACCTGGGTGCTCGAGGACTGAACCGCGCAAGGAGAGCCACGACATGCTGAGCCGGACCGCCGACAATCTGTTCTGGATGTGCCGCTACATGGAGCGCGCGGAAAACACCGCCCGCATGCTGGACGTCAACCTCGAAATGTCGCTGCTGCCCCAGGATCCGGAAACACTGGACCAGTCCTGGCGGGCCGCCCTCGTCATCTTCGAACTGCAGGAATCGTTCGACGCGGCCCATCCCGCCGGCACGCCGCGCGACGTCATGCGCTTCATGGTGCGCGAAGCGTCGAACCGGTCGTCCATCTATTCCTGCCTGCGCGCGGCGCGCGAGAACGCGCGCGCGGTGCGCGGCAGCCTGACCACCGAAGTCTGGGAAACCTATAACGCCACCTGGCTGGAACTGCAGAAGCACTTGCAGTCCGGCCTGCCCGAGCGCAACCCGGGCGAGTTCTTCGAGTGGGTCAAGTTCCGCTCGCACCTGGCCCGCGGGGTCACCATCGGCACCATGCTACAGGACGAAGCGCTGTATTTCCTGCGGCTGGGCATGCACCTGGAACGCGCCGACAACACGGCCCGCCTGCTTGACGTGAAATTCCACGAGCGCTCCGATCCGGACCACGCCACCGGCCGCGGCGCCCCGGCCCGCATCGCCAGCGCGCACAACGAGTTCTACCGCTGGTCGGCGATCCTGGGCTCGGTGTCGGGTTTCGAGATCTACCGCAAGGTCTACCGGGACATCATCACGCCGGACCGCGTGGCCGAATTGCTGATCCTGCGCGCCGACATGCCACGCTCGCTGCTGTCCTCGGTGCGGGCGGTATCCTCGGACCTGGAACGGGTGGCCAACGTGCGCTCGAGCGAGACGCGGCGGCGCGCCGGCATGCTCCAGTCCGAACTGGAGTACGGACGCATCGAGGATATCCTGCACGCCGGCCTGCACCGATTCCTGGAACGCTTCCTGGAGCGCGTCAACGACCTGGGCAACCGCATCGCCCAGGATTTCCTCGTTCCCCTTTCGGCCTGACACGGGCGACGGAGCGCCGGCCACCATGAGACACCTGATCCAGCACGTCACGCGGTACCGCTACACCACGCCGGTGAACTACACCATCCAGACGCTGCGGCTGACCCCGCGCGCCGAGGACCACCAGCGTGCGCTGCGCTGGCACATCGATGCTCCCGGTTCCCTTCAGGAGCAGATCGACGCCTACGGAAATGTGACGCACACGCTGACGCTGAACCGGCCGCACGACGAGATCGAGCTGCGGGTGGCCGGACAGGTGGAAATCGATCCGCTGCCGCGCGGCATCCTGCGCACGGACGAAAGCAATCTGCCAGTCGCGGCCTACTGCGTCAGCACTCCCCTGACCGAGGCCGACGAAACCATCATGGCGTTCTGCCGCCGATCGCTGCCCGACGGGCTGCGGACTCCCGAGGATGCCCTGGCGCTGGCCGAGGCCATCTGCGGACATGTGGCCTACGAGCCGGGCATCACCGATGTCACGACGGCCGCGCACCAGGTACTGGCGATCGGCCACGGCGTGTGCCAGGACCACGCCCACCTGTTCCTGGCCTGCGTGCGGGGCCTGGGCATGCCGGCACGCTACGTCAGCGGCTATCTCTATACGGAGCTGGAGCACGCCGCCAGCCATGCCTGGGCCGACGTCTGGCTGCCCGCGGTCGGCTGGACCAGCATCGATATCACCAATCGCCAGTACGCGTCGGAGTGCCATTGCCGGCTGGCCGTGGCACGCGACTACGATTCGGCCTCGCCGGTGCGCGGGGTGCGCACCGGCGGCGGCCGTGAATCGATGACCGTTTCGGTACAGGTCCGGGCGGTCGCCCGGCAGTGACGGCGTGCGGCACAGGGCTACAATCGGGGGCAGGAAGGCCCCGCGGCCCCGGCCCAGCGACCGGCCCGCGGATGTGTCGAGTTCCCAGCCCAACCGCCTGCCATGACCTACTGCGTCGCCGCCCGCCTGAACACCGGCCTGGTGTTCCTCGCCGATTCCCGCACCAATGCCGGGGTCGACCACATCAGCACCTATCGCAAACTGAGTGTGTTCGAACGCCCCGGCGAGCGGCTGATGGTGCTCATGACTTCCGGCAACCTGGCGATCAGCCAGGCCGTGTGCAATATCCTGTCTCAGCACGGCCGCGACGATCCCGATTCGATCTGGAATGCCCCCAACCTGTTCGAAGCCACCCGCTACGTGGGCGACGCCGTGCGGCTGGTGCACAAGCGCGATGCCGAGGCGCTGCACGAACAAGGCATCGAATTCAATGTTTCGCTGATTTTCGGCGGACAGATCGGGGCCGAGGAATGCCGGCTGTTCCAGATCTATTCTGCGGGCAATTTCATCGAGGCGCAGGAGGATTGCCCGTATTTCCAGATCGGCGAGGCGAAGTACGGCAAGCCCATCCTGGACCGCGTGCTGCGTCCCGACACGTCGCTGGACGAGGCGGCGAAGTGCGCGCTGATTTCCATGGATTCGACGCTGCGCTCGAATATCTCGGTGGGGCTGCCGCTGGACCTGCTGGTATACGACGCGCGGGAGCTGCGGGTGACGCGCTTCGCGACGATCGACGAGGACAACCGGTATTTCCGGATGATCCGGCGCAGTTGGGGCGACCGGCTGCGGCAGGTGTTCGCGGAGATCCCCGACCCGGTGTGGACGAGCCCGCACGAGCCGCAGTCGCTGGCCCCGGCGGGCCGGGTGCATCAACCGATCCGCGTGTCGCCGCAGTGCGAGGATCCGGAAGAGCTGGCGCCGCTTCAGGTGCTGGCGCAGCCTTCCGCGCGGGGTCCGCAGCAGGAATAGGCGCGGATTCCCGCAACCGGATCGCATCCGGCGACCGGCCCGGCCTATGACGGCCGCCGGCCACCCGCAACCGGCCCTTCACTTTTCCTCAACCTGTCCTTGCGGATTATTCGATTTTCCGCGTGGTCGGGCTCGCATACATTGTCGGCAGGCATCCCTCGAGCCTGTCTCCCCGCCCATGCGCCGGGTCAGGCGCGCTCACCCAGCGATGCGTACATCGATTTCCCGAAATCGCAGCTTTCCACCATTACCTCTTCCATGGCATGGCGCAACGGCATCGAAAAATCGGCAGCGCAGACCATGTAATACCGCAATGCCGCGGGCGCGAGATCCGACAACATCATCAGCTTCCCGCCGTCGATCAGCGGCCGACAGATACTGACGGGAAGAAAGCCCACGCCCAACCCGGCCAACACGAGTTGCGTGGTGGTGGTCAGGCTGTTGGTGGCAAGGACCCGGTTGCTCGTATCGATTCCATTGTCCACGGTCCACTGGTCGAACAGCCTGACCACGGCGGCGCCGGGTCCTTGCGACAACATGGAATGGGACGCAACGTCGGCGGGGCCGAAGGTTTCACCTCCTTTCAGGAGCTGCGGCGAAATCATCAATGTGAACTCGATCTCCTGCAGCTTCGTATAGCCCAGCCCATCGTCGAGCGACATCAGGGGACAGACGGCGAAGCTGAGTTCGCCCCTGCGCACTCTTTCGATCAGCAGGGGAGATGTCTCGACGCGCGCCTGAGGAACGACCTCGGGATACCTGGCACGCAGTTTCATGATCGCGTCGGGCAGCCAGGTGAAGGCCACGAGCTCGGTCACCCCGAAGGAAATCTGGCCCCAAAACCCGTTCGATTCCGCGCCGAGCCGATGCAGTTCGTCGAACCCCTGAAGCAGGGGCTCGACCTTTTCCAGCAGCGCCTGCCCGAACCGGGTGAGGCTCAGGCGATACGTGCTTCTGTCGAAGACTTCGTGCCCCAGGGTGCTTTCGAATTCGGCCAGCCGCTTGGACAACGCGGAATGCGAGACATGCAGGCGTTCCGACGCTTCTTTCAGCCCGCGCAGACGGGCCACCCAATAAAAGGCTTGCAGTTGTCGGAAAGTCAGCATTTCGCCAGCGGCGGCCAGGGTGCCATGAGAGCCGAGTCGACCGGAATCGCCATTGCCGCAAGATTGTACCCGGGCCCGTCGAGCGTGCGGGCCATCATCATCACTCAAAAGGAGACAACCCATGACCCTGTGGCGTTCGATTGCCATGTCCTGCGCGATGCTGGCGGCCAGCCCTTCTCTGCATGCATCGCCGCAGACGAACTTTCCCGGGCGCCCGGTCCGGCTCGTGATCGGCTTCGCCCCCGGCGGCGCCAGCGACACATTCTCGCGCCTGATCGCGGACGAAATGGGAAAGCGGCTGGGCGTTCCGATGATCGTTGAAAACAAGCCCGGTGCCGGCGGCGTGGTCGCCGCCGATCTCGTCGCGCAGAGCGCGCCGGACGGCTATACGATCCTGTGGGCGAACAGTGGGAACCTCGCGACGGCCCCGGCGGTCTCCAGCCATCTCAAGTACCGGGTGCCCGGGAGCTTCACGCCCATCGGCCTGGCCTTCCAGGCTCCACATGGCCTGTTCGTGGCGGGAGACTCGCCGTACCGCAATCTGAAGGAACTGTTCGACGCCGCCAGGACGCACCATTTCAGCTATGGTTCCAGCGGGTTCGGCGGCGCGACGCACCTGGGCATGGAACTGGTCAAGCAACTCGCCCACGTGGACATTCTCCACGTTCCCTACAAGGGCTCGGCGCCGGTGCTTACCGACATGATCGGCGGAAGGGTGGAAATCATGTACACCACCGCGCCCGCATTCATCGATCAAGTGGAAAGCGGGACGATCAAGCTGCTCGCGTTGACCGGCGACACGCGCAATTCCGCGTTCCCCGATGTTCCCACCTTCCGTGAACAGGGCATCGATACCGATCTCATGCAGTGGTTCGGGCTGCTGACACCGGCCGGCACGCCTCCTGACATCGCGGCCAGGCTGACCGATGCCCTGTCCGGGGCGCTGGCCACGCCCAAGGTCCGCCAGGCGATCGAGCAGGACGGCGGCGAAGTCGGGACGCTCACGGGTCCGGCATTCGGGAAGTTCATCGTCGAGGACATTGCCCGCTATCGAAGTGCGATCACGCCGGAAATCAGGCAGGCAATGAGCCGGAACTGACCGATACCCCGACCCACAGCACGAGAACGCATCATGCATATCCGGAAAATTCCCGTTGAAGACGCCAGCGCCTGGACCATGGCCTCCATAAAGGCCGATCCGTCCTGGATCTATACCTTCACTGCCGACGACCTCGCGGAACTCGATGCCGCGCTGGACCGCGTCCGGCACCTCCCTGTCACGGCGATCACGGTCCGTGAGTTCGAGCTGACCCGGCTGGACGGCCTGCTCAGGCAGGTCGCTTTCCAGGTCGAGCACGGAACCGGCATGGCCATATTGCGCGGCCTGCCGGTGCTGAACTATTCCAAGGACGATGCCTCGCGCATCTACTGGGGGATCGGCCAGCATCTCGGAAAACCCGTCACCCAGAATCGGCGCGGCCACCTCCTCGGCCACGTCAAGGACGAGGGCGTGAAATACAGCCACGGCACGCGCGGCTACAACACCACCGCGCAACTCAATTTCCATTGCGACAATACGGACATCGTCGGCCTGCTGTGCCTGCGGCAGGCGATGAGCGGCGGCGCCAGCCGAATCACCAGCTCGATGTCCGTTTTCAACAGAATCCTGCGGGAGCGCCCCGATCTGCTGCCGGTCTATTTCGAGGGATTCCACTACTACCTGAAGGAAGAGCATCTTCCCGGCAAGCCCAAGGTCACCGAATGGAAGATCCCCGTATTCAGCGAATGCGAGGGCCGCCTGAGTTGCCGCTATGTCCGCAATGCGATCATGCCCGGCTTCACTCTCCGGGAAGCGGAACCGACGCCAATCGAGCTCGAGGCGCTCGATTACTTCGACGCCATGGCCCGCAGCCCCGAGCTCGCCTTCGAGATGCTGATGGAGCCCGGCGACATGCAACTGCTCAACAACCACGTATGCCTGCATTCCCGGACCGACTTCGTCGATTTTCCGGAAGAGGGCGACAAGCGGCATTTGCTGCGCCTATGGCTGCGAACGGACGTGCGGCCTCTCGAGAGCGCATTCGCCGATCGCTATGGCAGGGGCACGGGCAGGATGGGAGTGCCCCTGCCGGAGGCCATGGCAGGGGCGGCCCCCTGAATTCCGGCGCCGTACCGGCCAGGCGCCGCGTGGCAGTCAGGAGCGGCCGGCGGCGCGCTGGCGGTAGGTCTCCTGGGCCGCCTTTTCGAGCTCGTCGGGAGGCACATCCCTGATGTGGGTGCCTATCCACCAGATGTTGCCGAAGGCGTCGCGCACGCCGGCGTTGCGGTCGCCGTAGAACTGGTCGGCGGGTTCCATGATGGAGGTGGCGCCGGCGGCCAGGGCCTTGCGGTAGGTGGCGTCGGTATCGGGGACATAAAGGTAGATGCCGCAGCCGGCGGAGGGCCAGTCCTTGCATTGCTCGGACAGCATCAGCATGGAATCGCCGATCCTGAGCTGGGCGTGGGCGATGGAGCCTTCCGGAGTGGTGGTGCGGTGGAGTTCCTTGGCGTCGAAGGCTTGCTTCAGGAAATCTATGCAGCGTTCGGCGTGGGTGACGGTCAGGTAGGGAGTGAGGGTGTGGAAGCCTTCGGGGATGGGTGCGACGGGCATGGGGACCTCCTTGCGGAATGAGACGCGCCATCTTGCATCAAGAATTCATCGTACTCTTCTTTGAGGACAATGTTCATTGACTTCCCTTCATGCTCACGTCGATCGCGACATAGCCATCGACAAGCCGGGTCTTGTATACCTTAAGGGGCGTCACTGCGGGAAATGCCGTGGCCTTCCCTGTCCTGATGCAGAATCTTCCGGCGTGCCAGGGGCACTCGATCTCCTCGCCCTCGATGAAACCATCGGCGAGCGAAGCTTCTCCATGAGTGCAAGTGTCGTCCGTAACGAAGTATTGTCCCGCGAGGTTGAAGACGGCCAGCGGCGCCTTGCCTTCGACCTCCACACGCAAGGGGGACTCCTCCTCCACGTCGGCGGCTTTGCACAGAACCAGCAGATCGCCATTCAAGAAAGGAATACGCTCAAACACGGAAATTCTCCAGCGGCATGAGAATGAGATCGGATCAAAAGAAGCGGTCGTAATGCACTTGCGTAGCCGGCACCTGGAAGTCTGCTATCAGCATGCGGCTCGTCGCTTCGATCATGGGAGCCGGCCCGGCCACGTAGTATTCATAGGCTGCCAGGCCCTCTCTCAGCTTTACCGAAAGCAGATCGTGCACGTATCCGGTCGAGCCGGCCCATTCGGCGGGACATTCAGGCCCGGAAATGGCGGTGTGGTAGTTCACCTTCTTGCCTGCGCAATTCAGCAACGACGCGATATCCGGAATGTCGCCGATGGTGCGCCCCCCATAGAACAGGTGGGCTTCTCCCCTGCATCCGCCTCTTTGCGCCCAGGTGGCCAGGATCGAAATCATGGGGCCGATTCCCGACCCTCCTCCGACACAGACGATCGGCCGATCGTTTTCACGAAGGAATGCAAGCCCATAGGGCCCGTCAAGTTCGGCCACGCTGCCTACCGGCGTATCGTCGAACAACTTCTTGCTCAGTTGGCCGTTCGGGACGCGTCGCACCATGAATTCCCAGATGCCCTCGTCGCCGGCCGGGTTGGACATCGAATAGGCACGCACCGGCTGGCCTGCTCCCAGGCCGATCAAGGCATATTGGCCAGCCTGGAATCGGGATGGGGCGTCGGATTGAAAGCCCAATCGGCGGATATCCCGCGTGACATCGTGCGTGTATATGAGCCGTGCCTGTCGTTTGCGCGGCAGATCGTGCGGCCGAAAACGGGGATGCTCCCGCATGCCTATGATGCACGGCCCGCGAGGTACGCATTGGCACGCCAGGCGCTTCCCCCGTTGCCGGTCCCGTGGCCGGAGTCCGGGGGCATCCGGCCACAATTCGAAGACCTCACCCTCGAGCAAGTCGAACTTGCACGAGCCGCAACCGCCCATGCTGCATTCATACGGCAGCCCGATGCCGCTGCGCAGGCCAGCCCGCAAAATCGTATCGTCCGGAGCGCACGGGAATGCCACCGCGGATTCCTGCAGGACTATCGTGTGAAAGTGCGCCATATCAGCCGCTTGCATCATGCTTACCCGATACGCTCAATCCACCTGCACTCCGGCAGCCTTGACCACCTTGGCCCATTTTTCGCGCTCGGCTGCGACGAACACGCCGTAGTCTTGCGCCGAGCCGCCTCCCGGCGTGGCGGACAGCTTGTCCAGTTGGGCACGGAATTCCGCGGACTGGATAATGCGATTGATCGATTGATTCAACCTGGCGACGATATCTTTCGGAACGGCGGCCTGGGTTGAGATGCCGAACCATGCGCTCGCGTCGAATCCGGGCAGGCCCGATTCGGAAATGGCCGGCACGTCCGGCAGGGCGGCCAAACGATGAGGCCCCGCGATACCCAGCGGGCGGACCTTGCCGGCCCGTATCTGAGGGAGGATGACTCCCGCGGTGGCGAACATGACTTGCACCTGGCCCCCGATCAAATCGGCGATCGCGGGCATATCCCCTTTGTAGGGCACGTGCGTCATCTTGACGTCGGCCTGCATTTTGAACAGTTCGCCGGCAAGGTGGCTGCTGTTGCCATTTCCGGGCGACGCGAAATTGTATTTGTCCGGGCTCTTCCTGAGCAGTCCGATCAGCTCCTGGGTGTTGTGGGCCGGAACGGAGGGATTGACGACCAGGACATTCGCCACGTAGGCCAATGCCACGATGGGGGTGAAGTCCTTTACCGAGTCATAAGGCAATTGCTTGTAAAGGCTGGGATTGACCGCGAAGGTGTTGGTGGAGCCTATGACGAGCGTATAGCCGTCGGCGGGCGCCTTGGCGGCGGCATCCATGCCGATGTTGCCTCCCGCGCCCGCCTTGTTCTCGACGACCACGGTCTGGCCCAGATCCACGGAAAGCCGCTCCGCGACCAAGCGCGCCAGTATGTCGGTGGACCCGCCAGGGGGAAACGGAACGATCAACCGCAACGGCCTGTTCGGGTAGCCGCCGCTTTCCGCATGGGACACTGGAAAAAACAATAGGCACATGGCCAGCATGGCGGCCTTGGCATAGTTCAACATGCGTCTCTCCTCGATGGAATGGATATGGATAGTTATGGGTATTGCGTCACGCCAGCTCTTGCGGTGGCATGGCCACGTTCGCGGCGATCCAGTTCTTGACCTCCTGTTTTTGGATCTTTCCGTTCGCGCTCCTGGGGAATTCCTCTATGAAATAGAGGTACTTGGGTTGCTCCAGCCGGTTGAGCCGGCCCTCGCAAAAGCGATGCAGCTCGGAAATCGGAAATCTCTCCGTGCGGTTTCTCAGCTTGACGACCGCCGCGACGGCTTCGCCCCATTCCGGGTGGGGAGCACCGACCACCGCCACTTCCTCGACCGCGGGATGTTCCGCGATGATGGTTTCGATACTCGAGGGAAAGATATTGACCGCGCCCGTGATGATCATGAATTGCTTGCGGTCGGTCAGGAAAAGATAGCCGCGATGATCCACATACCCCACATCGTTGGTGCACAGCCAATCGCCGCGCAAGACGGCCGCGGTCTCTTGCGGAAGATTGAGATAGCCCTTCATCAGCGTTTCGCCACGGATCCAGACGTCGCCCAGCGTGCCCGGGGGCACGGGGTTGCCTTCGGGGTCGCGGATGGACACTTCGCTCATGACACCGAGCCGCCCCACGGATTTCAGCAGGTCGGGTTCGGACTGCATGGCACGGCGATGATCGGAGGCGGAAAGATGGCAGAGCCATCCTCCCTCGGTCATTCCATACGATTGAATCAGCTCGCATCCGAATGTTTCGTACGCCTCTCTGATCAACTGCGGAGTGGCGGGCGAGGATCCGTACATGAGCAGGCGCACGGAAGAGAGGTCGTACCGGGCTCTCCGGCATTCCTCTATCGCCCTGCGGATCATCGTGGGCACCAGCATGACGGCGGTCGCCCGCCGGGTTTCGATATCGCGAAGGAACTGCGCGATATCGAACCTGCCATCCATGATGATGTGGCTCATGCCGTTGCCAAGCCCTAGCATGTTCAGTACGACAGTCATCCACGAGGACGCCGCGGCGGTATACCAGATGTCGTCCGGAGAAAGACCTCGGGACACCAGCGACTGGAAGATCATCTTCGCGATGGCGGCTTGCTTGTGAGCCACGCCTTTCGGGTTTCCGGTCGTTCCCGAGGTATAGGTACAAAGCAGAGGATCTTCCGGATCCAGTTCCGGCAGACAGATGAGCCCGGACGACCTTGCCAGCAAGGACTCGTAGTCCCGCGCAAACGGATGGCGGCCGCCATATCCGATCAGCAGGATCCCCATGCGATCGATTTCGGCGCGACAGGATTGGATGAGCGGCAGGCACGTCGCCTGAACCAGGACCGCCTTGGCGGCGCTGTCGGACAGGATGTGCAGCAGTTGCGCGGGCGTGTACCGCCAATTGACGCCAACCCGCATGGCTCCCATTTTCATGCAGGCAAAGAAGTGTTCATAGATTTCGAACGATTCTTGTCCCAGGATCGCGACACTATCGCCTTTTCCTAGGCCCAATTCCGCCATGGCCCCGGCCAGAGCGTCGGATCGGAGATGCATTTGCCGCCAGGTCCGGTATTCGGGGCCGCAGTAATAGGCGACCTTGTCGGGAAAATTGGTCGCGCAGCGGGCGACCAGGTCTCTGGGAAACAGCATCGGTTCTCCGGGGAAACTGCAATCAAACGGCCTGCGCATCAAAACCGGCGGGAACAGCTTCTCAAGCTGGAACGAATACCAGGCGCCCGCCGGGTTCGAACCGGGCTCTCAGCGGCATGCCGATCTCGAGCAGGCGCGGAGTGTCGGTCAGGACCGTCGAAATCAGGCACGGCCCCTCCTCCAGTTCGACATGCGCGACGTTGTAGGGCGGCTCGAACTCCGCGACATAGCGCTGGTGATAAATGGCGAACGAATAAAGGCTTGCCTTGCCGCTGGCCATGACCCATTCAATGTGGGCCGTGCGCGATGCGGCGCGCTCCATCAAGCCAAGCGGCTCTCCGGTCAGTCGATTCCGCGGATAGCGCAGTTCTCCGCGGTCGATGAAAGACAGGAACTGCCGTTCGAAGCCGGAATATGGGCGCGGAGAGGCACAGGAGTCGAGGCGATTCATGTCAAGGATCGGTGCGGGCTGAGGATGAGGGCGGCGTGATAGTCGGACTGGCCGCCGTTTCCGTTGACCAGGATGGCATTGCAATGCCCGGCCTGCCGTTCGGCGCCCGCTCCACGCGCCTGGATGACGGCCTCGGAGACGGGCGTCATGCCTTGAAGATAAAAGCCGGAAAGATGTCCCCCGCCGGTATTGACTGGCAGCCGCCCCCCTGGAGACGTATGTCCTTCGGCGACGAACGCCCCGGCTTCTCCAGGCTTGCACAAGCCGTAATCCTCGAGCAGTTGCAGTCCCAGGTACGAGAAAGCGTCATAGAGCTGGCACATGTCGATATCCCCGGGGCCGATACCCGCCATCGAGTAGGCTTGCGCCGCGGCGCCTGCCGCGCCGCTCCCGCTCTTTTCATCGAGGGCAGGCAAACCCGTCAGCCGGCTGTGGCCCTGGCCCATCCCGTGTACGTACACGGGCGGACGAGGGAAGTCCATTGCGCGCTCGCATGTGGTGAGGACGACGGCGATCGCGCCATTGACGGCATATGCGCAATCGAGCATGCGCAGCGGTTCTACGACCCACCGGGAAGCCAGATAGTCTTCCATGGAGAACGGTTTGCGCAGGAATGCGCTGGGGTTCTTCCGGGCCCACTTCCTGCAGGCGATGGCATAGGCTCCGAAATCGGCTTGCGTGGCGCCGTATCGGGCCATATATCGGCGGGCGGCGAGCGCATACGGGCCAATCGCGCCGTACAGCCCGTACTGGCGTTCCCAATCCGTGATCCCCGTCAGCGACATGATGCGACTGAACGCCGCTCCCGACGCCGAGCTATCGACGCGGGCATCGGCGAATACGCAGACGACGGCCGATGCCATGTCGTTCTGCAGGGCGAGGGTGGCATGCTGGATGGCCTGGACGGCCGAGGCGCCCTCCGCATCCACGATGGACAACAGCCGCAGCGCCTTGAAGCCCAGGTCGTTCCGTATATTGAGAGGCAGATCATGGGCGGGAGCCGACGAGCTGCGGGTAATCAGCAGGCCATCCAGGTCGTCGGCGTCCAGGCCGGCATCGCGGACCGCTGCCTCGATCGCGGCGATGGCCAGATCGCGGGTGGATCCGATGTCCTCCCTGGAGAATTGGCTGAATCCCAGGCCGACGATCGACGATAAAGGTTTGCCCATGGCAGTCTGCTTGAACTCTTGTTACGAAACCGGTAAGCGGGAACCGTGTGTCAGAGGATGAACGCGAGACTGCTCAGGGGCGTATCTCCATGCACGAGCATCACCTTCTTGAAGAACATCTTCAGTTCCCCGTCGCTCTTGCGCCGTATCCGGTATTCCATGCGCCCCGGCCAGATCTCCAGGTGATTGGTCGATTGCGCGCGCAGTTCATAAAGCACGAAGTTGCATCCGACCTGATATTGGTCCGGCTGCTCACGGCAGACCTCGATGTTCGACAGCATCCTGCGCATGGGAGACGGGGGCACCTGGGCATGTCGCAAACCGGTATTGAGCTGTTTGATCCGGTTTGCCAGGCGGTTGCGGTTGTCGGCCGTGATCGATACGTGCCTCTTGAGATCGAAGTCTCCTTCTCCCCGGGGAATCCAGTAATACATGTCGTCGTCGACCAGGCTTTCCCATTCGCTGTACCGCGACTCGTCGGCCAGGCGCGCTTCCTTGTAGAGAAACTGCTCGATTTCCTGTCTTTCCTGCATGCTCAGGCCGGGATTACCGCACCCGGCAGCCGTGTTGCCGGAGGAAGCGATCGTGTCGCGAGAGATCGTATTCATGCCTGCTCCATGACTTTCCGGTAATGCGACCAGAAGCCGCGATTGGTGGTTTCGTCGCTGATGTGGCTGATGGTGACGCCGTCTCGCGTGACTTCGCGATCCAGCCCGCGGCTGATTTCCATCCATTCCGAATGGCCCTGCAGGGCGAGTTGCTGGCGTTCGGAGATCACCGCGTCGTCCGCCAGGAGAAAGGCCGAAGGCCCCAGGGCCGCTTCCGATTGCCGGATGATCCTGGTGTTGAACGAATCCGGGGCCCCCTTCAGCAGCATGGGCGTATGCCACTGGACCGCCTCTCCGGCGGATATGGGCTGGAACATCACGATGTTCATTTCGCCCAGGAAGAGATTGGGAAAGATGACCGCATGCGGCGGCCCGTCGATCAGCATCTTGCGGGCGGCCTCTTCGCCATAGGACGACACCATGCAGGCCGTATAGTCGGCGACGCGGTCCTCGCTCACGCCCAGCCATTCGAAAGGCTTGCGGTACATGTAAGAAGGCTCTATCGCGGCATGGCCCAGGCCGAAGTCCACCACCCTGGATTGGCGCGCGTCCTCGTCGCCCAGAATCGCGTCGTATTGGGAGCGGAACACCCGCAGAAACGAGGAATGCACGAAGTTCGCGTGATAACCGTCCGTGTCGTTCTCGGGCAGCATTTTCCAGTTGGCACAATAGCGTTGCTTGACCCATCCGGCGCTCAGGTCCAGGCCGCCTTCGGGAGACAGGTCGACCGCCCTGTCGATGAGCGGTTTGGCATGTCCCAGATGTTCGTCCAGCGTGATCGCATCGGGATTGAAGGTCGCGAAGACGAATCCGCGATACGTCTCCACCCGGGCCGGCCGGTTCAAATTGAAATCCGATTTGTCCTTTTGGAATCCCTTCGGATAGGGCACGCCCACCAATTCCCCGTCCAGGGAGAAAGTCCACCCGTGGTAGTCGCAGGTGAAAGCCCGTGCCGACCCTTTGGCCCGGCTGCACAGCTTGTTCCCCCGGTGCATGCACCGGTTGGAGAACACATTGACCCGCCCCTGTCTGTTGCGGACCATGATGACGGGCTCCAGCCCTATGCTCCGGGACAGATAGTCGCCTGCCGAGGGAATTTCCGATTCATGGCCGACGAAAACCCAGCCCCGGTAGAAAATGCGCTCCATTTCGTCACGGAACACTTCTTCACTGGTATACAAGCTGCCGTGAACCCTGTCTTTCTGGACCAGAGCGGCATAGTCGATGCCCGATGCCACGACTGGACTCTGAGGGGAATGGGGACAGGACTCCATGGTTCATATTCCTTGCATTCATGGCCCGGAAAGGGCGGGAGGATCCGTTATGCTGCAATAGACGAGCCTGAAAAATTGCGTATTGCGCAATTTATTGGCTAATATGGAATAATTCTAGCGGATCGGGGAGCTATGGGCAATACCAAATCGTCGAATATGGCCGAGGAGCGACGTCGCGGCGTGGGCTCGGTGGACGTGGCGGGGGAAATCCTGCGGGCCATGCTGAGACTGCAGGGAGCTGCGCGGCTCAAGGATCTGGAGCGGGAAACGGGGATCGCTGCCGCGACCATTCACCGCTATCTGATCAGCCTGATGCGGTGTGGATTGGCTCGACGCGTCGAGGGCAGCAACCGGTACGACTTCGGACTGCTCGCCTACCAGATCGGGCAGGTTGCGTCGCACGGCAACGACATGGTTTCCATGATCGCGCCGTCATTGAGCGAGTTCGCCGAGGAAATACACGAAACCTGCGCAGTCGGGATATGGCTGGGCGACGGTGTGGTCATGGCTCGCTGGTTCGAAGCCAACCAGGCCATTTCCATTTCGCTCAAGCCGGGCAGGCGCCTGCCGCTATCGTCATCTTCCACGGGCAGGTTGTGGGCGGCCTATCTTCCAAGGGAAGAAACACAATCCCTGGTCGCGGAAGAGCTCGCAGGACAAGGCAAGACAACACCCGAAGCGATCGAAGCCTTGTACGCGGAACTGGAGGCCATCCGCGAGGCCGGTATTTCGCAAGGGCTGGGGCGGCATATCAAAGGCATTCGTTCCCTGAGCGTGCCGGTCTTCGATCACCAGGGCAGGATGACCGTGGCGCTGTCGGCCATAGGGAACGAAGCGACATTCAACGCCGATCTGGACGGACCCATCGCGCACGCGCTCATCGCGCTGGGAAGCCGGCTGTCCGCCCAGCTCGGCGCGGCCACAAGCATCGGCAACGAAACCGAGACGTGATCCCACGCGTGAAGCGCCGGGATGCGTGCAGGACGCGCGCCCTTCTCCGCCCGCTTAAAGCTGCAGCCCCCGCCAGATCGCCAGCGGCGCTTCGGCGTTGTTCAGCGTATAGAAGTGCAGGCCGGGGGCGCCGTTGTCCAGGAGGGTGCGGCACAGGTCGGTGACGACGTCCACGCCGAAGGCGCGGATCGAGGCCTTGTCGTCGCCGAATTCGGCCAGGCGCAGGCGGATCCAGCGGGGGACTTCGGCGCCGCACATGTCGGAGAAACGCAGGAGCTGGCTGTGGTTGGTGATCGGCATGATGCCGGGCACGATGGGGATCGAGACGCCCTTGGCCTGGGCGCGGTCGACGAAGTCGAAGTAGGCGTCGGGATTGAAGAAGTACTGGGTGATGGCGGCATCGGCCCCGGCCTTGACCTTGTCGACGAAGTGGCCGAGGTCGGCGCCGGGGTTGGCCGCCTGCGGGTGCATTTCGGGGTAGGCGGCGACTTCTATGTGATACCAGTCGCCGGTTTCCTGGCGGATGAAGGCCACCAGGTCGCTGGCGTAGCGCAGCTCGCCGCGATCGCCTCCCATGCCGGAGGGCAGGTCGCCGCGCAGGGCGACCAGGCGCTTGATGCCTTCGGCGCGGTAGGCGGCCAGGATTTCGCGCAGGCTGTCGCGGGAGGCGCCGATGCAGGAAAGGTGGGGCGCGGCCTCGCACCCCAGGTTGCTGAGGGTGCGAACCGTGCCCGCGGTGCCTTCGCGGGTGGAGCCGCCGGCGCCGAAGGTGACGCTGACGTAGCGGGGATGCATGGCCAGCATCTGCTTGGCGGCGCGCACCAGGCGTTCCTGGGCGGCCAGGTCGCGCGGCGGGAAGAATTCCAGGCTGAGCGCGGGTTTGTCGGAAGCATTCATGAGTCGATCAGCGGACGATCAGCATGGACAGCAGTCCGGCGATGATGCTGTAGAGAATGGCCCCGGCCACGGCCCACCAGAAGCCGGCCACCTGGAAACCCTTGAGGATCGATCCCGCGAACCAGAACAGCAGGGCGTTGAGCACGAGCAGGAACAGGCCCAGGGTGACGATGGTAATGGGCAGCGTGAGCAGCACCAGCACGGGCTTGACCAGCATGTTCAACAGGCCGAGCACGAGCGCCGCGACCAGGGCCGAGCCGAAGCTGGCCACGGTGATGCCGGGCAGCAGGTAGGCCACGGCGAGCAGGGCGACGGCATTCAGGATCCAGACGAGTATCAAGGTCATGCGAGCCTCCGGGAGGATAGGCCGCCGCGGCGGGCTGCCGCGGCCGGGCCATGGGGACCGGCGGGATGCCGGCGATCAGTAGCGGTAGTGGTCCGCCTTGTAGGGACCTTCGACCGGCACGCTGATATACGCGGCCTGGTCGGGACGCAGGGCGGTCAGTTGCGCGCCGAGCTTCCCGAGGTGCAGGCGCGCCACTTTTTCGTCCAACTGCTTGGGCAGGACGTAGACCTGGCCGCGGGTGTAGGCCGCGTTGCGCGTGAAGAGCTCGATCTGGGCGATGGTCTGGTTGGTGAAGGACGACGACATCACGAAGGAGGGATGGCCGGTAGCGCAACCCAGGTTGACCAGGCGTCCCTTGGCCAGCAGGATGATGCGCTTGCCGTCGGGGAAGATGACGTGGTCGACCTGCGGCTTGATTTCTTCCCATTGCAGGCCTTCCAGGCCGGCGACGTCGATCTCGTTGTCGAAGTGGCCGATATTGCAGACGATGGCCTGGTCCTTCATGCGGTCCATGTGGGCGCGCGTGATGACGTGGTAGTTGCCGGTGGCGGTGACGAAGATGTCGGCCTTGTCGGCGGCTTCTTCCATGGTGACGACCTTGTAGCCTTCCATGGCGGCCTGCAGGGCGCAGATGGGATCGATCTCGGTCACCCAGACCTGGGCGCGCAGCGCGGACAGCGCCTGGGCGCAGCCCTTGCCGACGTCGCCGTAGCCGCAGACCACGGCGACCTTGCCGGCCACCATGACGTCGGTGGCGCGCTTGATGCCGTCGACCAGGGATTCGCGGCAGCCGTACAGGTTGTCGAACTTGGACTTGGTCACCGAGTCGTTGACGTTGATGGCGGCGAAGGCCAGCTCGCCCTTCTGCGACATCTGGTACAGGCGGTGCACGCCGGTGGTGGTTTCCTCGGTCACGCCCCTGATCTCGGCCAGGCGGGTCGAATACCACTTGGGATCGCGCTCCAACTGGGCCTTGATCGAGGCGAACAGCACGCGCTCTTCCTCGCTGCCGGGCTTGGCCAGCACGGACGGATCGGACTCGGCCCTGGCGCCCAGGTGCAGCAGGAGCGTGGCGTCGCCGCCGTCGTCCAGGATCATGTTGGCGTGGCGGCCGTCGGGCCATTCGAAGATCCGGTGGGTATAGCGCCAGTAGTCTTCGAGGCTTTCGCCCTTGACGGCGAAGACCGGCGTGCCGCCGGCCGCGATGGCGGCCGCGGCGTGGTCCTGGGTCGAGAAGATGTTGCACGAGGCCCAGCGCACTTCGGCGCCCAGCGCCTTGAGCGTCTCGATCAGCACGGCGGTCTGGATTGTCATGTGCAGGCTGCCGGCGATGCGCGCGCCCTTGAGCGGCTGGGCCTTGGCGTATTCCTCGCGGGTGGCCATGAGGCCGGGCATCTCGGTCTCGGCGATGGCGATCTCGCGGCGGCCCCACTCGGCCAGCGACAGGTCGGCCACCACGGCGTCGGTCAGGTTCTTGTCGGTCACGGTGTTCATTTCGGCTCCAATGAACCTGCGCGGCCGGCGCGGCGGAACGAAAAACGGCGCCACCGTGGCCCTGCCGCGCAGGGGTAGGTGAGCGCCGTTAGGGCCGGCATGAGCCGGCATTAACGATATTGTCCGGGGCTCCTGAGCCTGGCGGGGGCATACCGGCTCTGGGCCGGACGGCGCGCTCCGTCGCAACGCTCCTCAGGAACCGTGCAATTGTACCGCGAGCGCGGGGGTCGCGGGGTCGCCGCGCAGGGGTACGAGCGCCTGCAGCAGGCTCTGCGCGATCGCGTCCCAGGTGTACCCGAGCGCGGCCTGGCGCACCGCCGCGCGGTCGAGTCCGAGCGCGCGCCGGCAGGCCTGCGCCAGGTCCTCGTCCAGCATGCCCGTCACGCCGGGTTCGACCACCGCGCGCGGCGCTTCCGAGGGAAAGGCCGCGACCGGCGTGCCGCAGGCGATGGCTTCCAGCATGACCAGCCCGAACGTATCGGTCAGGCTGGGGAACACGAATACGTCGGCCGCGGCGTAATAGCGGGCCAGCTCGGAGTGGTCGCGCATGCCCAGGAACAGGGCCCGCGGGTAGGCGCGGCGCAGCCTGGCCTCGTCCGGGCCGCCGCCGATCACGACCTTGGTGCCCGGCAGGTCGAGCTTCAGGAAGGCATCCAGGTTCTTTTCCCGCGCCACCCGTCCGACGCTCAGGAAGATCGGCCGCGGCACCCCTTCCAGGGCCCCCGTGTCGCCGGGCAGGAACTGTCCGGCATCCACGCCGCGCGCCCAGACCTGGAGCCTGCCCAGGCCGCGCGCGGCCAGCGTGTCGCGCACCGTGGGCGTGGGCACGAGCACGCGGCTCGACGGCCGGTGGAACCAGCGCATGTAGCGCCACGGCAGGCTCGCCGGGATACCCATGCGCGCCTGCAGGTAATCGGGGAACATCGTGTGGAACGAGGTGGTGAAGGCCCAGCCCCTGCGCAGGGCCATGCGCCGCGCCGCCAGGCCCAGCGGGCCTTCGGTGGCGATGTGCAGCGCATCGGGCTGGCGCTCGCCGAGCATCCGCCGCAACTGGCGGCGGGGCTCGATGCACAGGCGCAGGTCCGGTTCGGACGGCGCCGGCACCGTGCGGCTGCCCTCGGGGCTGATCACGATCAGCTCATGGCCCCACGCCGTCAGCAACCGCTGCATGGTGGTCCAGGTGCGCACCACGCCGTTGACCTGGGGATGCCACGCGTCGGTAGCGAGCGCGATGTTCATGGGTAACAGTCCATGGCGTTCAGTTGCGGGGATTGGAACAGCGAAATATGACCGTGCTGAGACGGGCCGGACGCCTCGTCGCGGCCGCACTTACAGTTGGCACGAATAATCACCTTCGTGTTACATTTTGCTGACAACCCCGGACAACCTCGAGATCCGCTCCCTGTATAGTCGCGGAGTGTGAATCGCGCACAATCTGAACACCTTCGTGATTAACCGTTGCCCACCCGCGCGGATGCCGGCGACCGTCGTGCTGCTCGCCTCCGCAGCCAGCATCCATACTCTCCGGTGGGCGGAGGGCCTCTGCCGGCGCGGCATGGCGATCCACATCATTTCCCTCCATCCCCGCGACCCGGAGCAGCAGCCGGCCGCGCCCGACGCGCAGGTCCACGTGCTGCCGCACCGCGCCCCGCTGGGCTACTGGACCAACGCCCGGGCGCTGCGGCGGCTGCTGCGCCGGATCCGGCCGGACCTGGTCCATGCCCACTACGCCTCCGGCTACGGCACGCTGGCCCGCGCCGCCGGCCTGGCGCCGACCCTCCTGTCGGCCTGGGGCAGCGACGTCTACGACTTTCCCAACCGCAGCCGCTGGCACCTGGGCATCCTGCGCCGCAACCTGGCGCATGCCACGGCCCTGACTTCCACCAGCCGCGCCATGGCCGGCCGCATGCTGGACATCCTGCCCGGCAAGCCGCCTTTCATCACGCCCTTCGGCGTGGACACCGACATCTTCCGGCCGCGGCCCGATGCGGCGGCGCCGCACGACGGCGAGATCGTCATCGGCACGGTCAAGACGCTGGCCTACAACTACGGCATCGACCGGCTGCTGCAGGCCTTCGCCCTGCTCAAGCGGCGCCTGGCCAAGTCCGACCCGCGGCTCGGCTCCCGCCTGCGGCTGCGCATCTACGGCACCGGGCCGGCCGAAACGGCCCTGAAGCGCTCGGCCCGGCGCCTGCAACTCGACCCCGACGAAATTTTCCTGGGCGCCATACCGCATCGCGAAGTGGCCGGAGCGCTGGCGGGACTCGACATCTTCGTCGCGCTGAGCCGGCGCGAGAGCTTCGGCGTGGCCGTGCTGGAAGCCAGCGCCTGCGGCTGTCCGGTGGTGGTGTCGGACGCCGACGGCCTGGCCGAGATCACGGAAGAGGGCCGCACCGGCTATATCGTGCCGTCGGGCAATCCGGTGGGCGTGTGCGACCGGCTGCAGCGGCTGGCATCCGACCCGGCGCTGCGCCATACAATGGGCCGGGCGGGGCGCGAGCACGTGCTCGAATGCTATTCCTGGCAGCATTCCATCGACCTGATGATCCAAGCGTACGAACAGACCCTGCAGATCCACCGCGCCGGCGCGCCGGGGCGGGCGGCATGACGCTCGTCCTGGTCATCGTCGCCGCCAGCTTCTCCGCCATCCACCTGCTGGAATACCTGAGCTACTACGCGCGCGTCGCGGGGCACCTGGCCGGCAAGCCGGTGACGGGCTACGCCATCCAGAACGCCACCAATACGATCACGCGCTTCTTCTACCTGGTGCTGATGCCCCTGCTGGGGTTCCTGGTCGACCGGGGCATCGACGCCCCGCGCTACATCGCCCTGGGACTGATCGCGCTGGCGGGCGCGGCCTGCGCCTCGCTGCTGGTGTATTTCCTGCGTTTCCGCTGCATCGAACTGCTCTACCGCATCGTGGCCGGGCAAGGCCAACGCGGCCAGGCGGAGCAGAGCGTGCTGGCCTTGCGCAAGGCCGTGCGCGGCGGCGGGCCGGCGCCCGCCCGCATCGCCCTGCTCTCGTGCATCGTGTTCACCTGCTATGCGCTGGGCGTGCTGGTGGCCTATCTGTTCGCGCTGGTGTTCCACGACTACCGCACCACGATTTCGCAGCTCTCCGGCGTGGTCAACGGCTGCGCCACGGTGCTGCTGACTTTCGTGCTCGAGCCGCGCATCGCCAAGATCGTGGACCACCACGCAGGCTCGGACGTCTATGCCGCCGTGCAATCCCTGCTGCACGGACGGCTGGTCGCCGTGGGCATCGTGGCGCCCGTCCTGTTCTTCTCGATCGGATATGGCCTGGTCTGAGCGCGTCCCCGTTCCCTGTCTCATTGCGGCCTGTGCCACGGCGCTGTGCTTCAGCGGCTCGGCCCTTCCGCTCCGGGATCCCCTGCGGCCCTTCCACATCGGCCTGGCGCTGGTGCTGGCGCTCGCCTGTTGGCGCGATTTCCGGGAAACCGCGCTGCGTGGCGGGCTGTCCGCGTGGATCGCGGTATTCGCGGCGCTGGTCGCGGTGCAGGCGCTGTGGGTCGCGGATCGCGGGCGCTACGCGACCTATGCCGCCTTCATCGCCATGGCATGCGCGCAGATGCTGCTGGGCTTCTACATGGCGCGGCGCGCGCCCGACCGGCTGCGGCCGCTCATGGCGGCGGCCGTGGCCTGGGCGATCGCGCTCGCCTTCCTGCCGGCCGCGATGCGCGAACTGTCGGTGGGCGCCTGGCCCGCGACGCCGCTGTCGGCCGGCCCCTGGGGCAACGTCAACGACATGGCCACCGTGCTGGTGATCGCCAACCTGGTCTGGCTGCTGGCCGCGCGCCGGCTGTCGTGGCCGCTGCTCGCGGTGTGCTGGATCTATTGCGCGGCGCTGGACCGGCGGGCCGGGCTGCTCGCCGCCATGCTGCTGGCGCTGGGCTACATCCTGTGCTTCGCGGCCACGCGGCGGGACAAGCTCAGGCAGGTGGCCGCGTGGACGGCCGCGCTGGCGGTCACGGTGGGCACCACGCATATCGCCACCCGCCTGAACGACGTGCAGGTGCGGGTGAGCCGCGAACTGGCGGGCGCGGGACCGGGAACGGTGGCGCCGGCGATCCCGGGCGGATCCGTCCCCCTGGCCGCCGGCCAGGCCCGGGCCGGGCCGTCCGGCACGCCTCGAGAGGTATCGCCGTTTTCCCCGCCGGACGAGCGCCCCCCGCACACCCCGTCCGCGGGCGCCGCCGACCTCATCCGGCCGGCCGAGGAAGACCGCCCGCGACAGGCCACCGAGGATCCCGGCCGGCAAGGGCCCGCGATACGCGGCGAATCCGGCGGGCATCCGGGCGGCCATGCGCCGGACGAGCGCGGTGGATCGCCCGCCCCGCGTCCGCCGAACGCCGGCGCCCCCGAAGCGCCGCGCGCGCCCGGCCAGGCGCAGCAGAGCGAAAGGGACCGGCTGCGCGAAGCCGCGCGCGAAGCGCGGCGTAGCGACCGCAAGCGGGCCCAGGCCAAGGCGCGGGGGGAACGACTGGCCCGCTCGGCCAAGGCCCGGGCCCTGGCCGAGCGCTCGAACTCGGTCGCGGTCCGCCTGGACCTGATGGAGCAAATGGGACGCATCATGCTGAGGATGCCCTGGTGGCAATGGGTCGCTGGCCTGGGGGCGGGCCAGCTCGATCTCACGTGGCGCATCACGGGACGCCCGTGGGCCTCGCCTCACTTCTTCTGGTGGGAAATGTTCTTCTACCTGGGACTGGCCTGGCCCGCGTTCCTGGGCTTCCTGTTCCTGCGCTCCGATCGGCGGGGCAAGCTGGCCCTGGTGGTGCTGGCCGCTTCCGGCATCGCGTCGAGCTCGCTGATCTACCTGCAGCCGCTGTGGTTCTTCCTGGGCGTATCCTACGCGCGGCTCAGGGACGGCGCGGATACCCCTGCGCCCGGATCCGGGTCCACACCGCCTGCTTCTCGTCTTCCGACATGAAGACCCAGTTGGCCACTTCCATGGCCGACCGGCCGCAACCGCGGCAATACTCGTCGAACAGGGTGGAGCAGACCGCCACGCAGGGCGAATCGGTCGCCGTGAAGGCGGTGTCGCGGGCGGGAGCGGAATCGGCGTCGGAGACGGTCATGAACCAAGGATAACACCCCCGCCGGGCCCGCCCGCGGGCCGCAAGGATGGCCGGTCAGTGCAGCTTCTTCACCTTGAGCTTGCTCAGCACTTCCTCGACGCTCTTCGTCTCGGAAGCCAGCATGGCCGACGTCTGCCGGGCGTCCAGGAAATGCGGCGCCCACTGGTTCTTCGCGAGGAAATCGCGCCACTCCGGAGTGTCCGACACACGCTTGAGGGCGGACTCCCAGAACCCGACCTGCTCGGGCGACAGGTCCTTGGGGCCGAGCACGCCCTGCGGCGACGACGTGACCGCGTCGATGCCCAGTTCCTTCCAGGTCGGCGTATCCTTCAGCACGCCTTGCAGCCGTTCGGGAGAACCGATCGCAAGCAGGCGCACCTTCCCGGTCTGCAGGGCCGGGATGATGGTCGGCGTGGTCGCGCCCACGACATCGACATTGCCGCCGATGAGATTGGTGATGGATTCGCCCGAGGACTTGAACGGCACGAAAGTGAGCCTGGAAATATCGACGCCGGCGCGCATCAGCGGCTTGGCCACGCCTACGTGGACGTCGTTGCCCAGGGTCGCCGCGATGGCGATGTTCAGGTCGTCCGGCCGCTGCCTGAGATGCTCCACCAGGTCTTCCGCCGTCTTGAACGGCGAGTCGCTGCGCACCAGGACCCCGACATAGCCGTCGAGCAGCATGGCCAGGGGGGTGTAGTCCTTGTACGTCACCTGGATGGCGCCGAGGTAATGGTTGTTGACCATCGAGGTCGCCAGCGTCATCAGGTAGCGCGGGTCCCCGGGATGCTGGTCCAGCACGTTCAAGGCCACCTGGGTCGACGCGCCGGGTTTGTTGAGCACGACCATGTCGCGAACCAGCTTCTGGCTGGCCAGCAGTTCCTGCAGTTTCCTGGCCACGGCGTCCAGCGCGCCGCCGGGCGCCGCGGGCACGATGAACTGCACCTCTTTGTCGGCCGGACCTTGCGCCACGGCCTCCTGGAACGGCAGCGCCGCAAGGCAGACCATCAATCCAAGAACGAGTCTTCTCATTTCATGTCTCCTCGGCCTGTCGATCGGTGCCTCGAGGCTCGGTGCTGCGGGCGGCGGCCAGGCCTGTGCCGCCGGTTTCCATACGATAAGTGCTATGCCGGGTGCTCGCCGGCGGTGGCGCGCGATGCCCGGAAAAGGGAATGCCGGCGCAGCGCGGCCAGGGCCCGCGCCACCGCCGGCAGGCCGAGAAACACCGGGATGCCGGCGCGCATGGCCAGCGCGGCATGCGCCTGGCGCTTCGCTTCCAGGTGCGGCTGGCCGGTCGAGCGCAACACCAGGAAGAGCCGCACGCCGGCGGGCAGCGCCGCCTTCAGGCCGACGGCGGCCTGTACCAGCTCGTCCAGCAGCTCGCCTTCGCGATAGCCCAGGATCACGGGCAGGTTCAAATGCATGACGATGGCGCCCGGCCGTTCGGTCGCCGCCACGGTATCGAGTATGCGGCGCGCCAGCGCGCCATGGTCGCGCTGCAGAATGTTCGCGGGCACGTCCAGCGGATTCTCGATGCCGGCGCCGGCCGGGATTCCGAGCCGTTCCAGGGCGCAGACCGTGTCGGGCCGCAGCGGCGGCACGTCCACGCCCAGCCGGCCCAGCGCATCGGCCGCCAGCACGCTGGCGCCGCCGCCGTTGCCGAACAGGATCGCGCGGCCATCGAAGGCGGCGGCATTGGCGTCCTCGTGCTCGAGGGCGACGAGCGCATCGATGAATTCTTCCATCGTGTCGGCCAGGATGGAGCCCGTCTGCGCCGCCAGCGCCCGCCATACCTGGTCGTTGCCCGCCAGCGAACCGGTGTGCGACGCGGCGGCCCTTTGCCCCTGCCGCGTGCGGCCGCCCTTCAGGAGCACCACCGGCTTGCGTGCCCGCGCGTCGCGCAGCAGCTCGAAAAAGCGCCGCCCGTCGCGGATGTCCTCGATGTAGGCCCCGATGACGCGCGTGCCGGGATCGTCGAGATAGTGCTGGAGCAGGTCGGCGGCGCCGACGTCCAGGCAATTGCCCAGCGAAACCACGCCGCTGAAGCGCAGCCCCCGGTATTCGCCGCTGCGGACGATGTCGATCGACAGGCCGCCGCTTTGGGACAGCACGCCCACCGTGCCGACTTCGGTCATGGCGCCGTCGGTGAAATTGACGCGCCCCGACGGCGAGTAGATGCCCATGCAATTGGGCCCCAGCAGCCGCATGCTGCCCGCGCGCGCCGCCTGCAACAGGGACGCGCGCAAGGCGCCGCCGCGCCCGCCCTCGCCGAAGCCGCTGGACATGACTTGCGCGTAGCGGACGCGATTGCGGGCCGAGGCCAGGAGCGGCGGCACCGCTTCGGCCGGTATGGCGACGAACGCGTAATCGACCGGCCGCGGAGTGTCCGCCAGGGAAGGATAGGCAGGCAGGCCTTCCAGCCGCGTTTCGACGGGATGAATGGGATAGACGGCGCCAGGGTAGCCGGCCGCGCGCAGGCGCCGGATGAACTTGTTGCCCTGCCCGGCGCTCTTGGACGACACGCCGGCGACGGCGATGGCGGCGGGCCGGAACAGCGGGCCGAAATCGGCTGGCATCGCCGCGCCCGGCGACTCGCAATGGGCATCCGGGCACGGAGAGCCGGCATCCGAACGCAGGACCAGGCGGGCATCGACGGCCACGGCGCCGTCGGGCGACACGATCAAGGGGTTGATGTCGAGTTCGGCGATGCTGTCGGCGTTCCGGGTCAGCAGGCCGTTCTCGCCGCCCACCGCCAGCAGGGCGTCGATCACGATCTCGTCGGGCACGCGGGCCTGGCCGCGCGCGCCCCGCAGGAGCGCGGCGCCCTGCAGTTCGTCCAGCATGTCCCTCGCGTCCAGCGGCGTAATGGGACAGACGCGGAAGGCGACATCGCGCATGACCTCGACGAAGACGCCGCCCAGGCCCACCATGACCACCTGCCCGAACGAAGGGTCCCGCAAGCCGCCGATCACCACTTCGTGCCCCGGCGCGGCCTGCTCTTCGAGCAGGAAGCCGTCGAGCCGATAGCCGGCCTGCCCGCAACGGGCCGACATATCGTCCATGCAGGCGCGAATGTCGCCGGGCTGCCGCAGGCCCAGCCTCACGCCACCGAAATCGGATTTGTGCAGGACGTCCGGCGAGATCAGCTTGAGCGCCAAGGGGCCGCGCAGGGTATCGAGCGCGCGCGGCACGTCGTCGTGGCTTTGCACGACCGCGGACCGCGGCACGCGCAATCCGTACGACGACAGGACCCGCTTGGCGGCGGGCTCGTCCAGCGAACCGCGCCCGTTGCGGCGCGCCTGCTCGATAAGGGATGCGGCCGCGGACGACGATGGCATGGCGTGCTCCTGCGAGGCGGCGGCCGGGTCAGTAGGTCGTGGGCCAGCAGGACAGGCGGTGCGCCCCGATCCCCCCCGCGGGCTTGCGTCCATGGATGTCCAGCAGGCGGGCCAGGTAGGTGCGCGTATCGCGTGGATCGATGACGTCCTTGGCTTCGTACAGGGCCGCCAGCGCCCAGGGGGCGTTGTCCTGGTTCACCTGGTCGACCAGGCGCCGGAATTTCTCGGGATCGTCTTCGTGGCGCACGCCGTGCAGCACGTTGACGGCCGTGCCGGGATCCATGAAGCCGAAGTCGGCGCACGGCCACGCGACGGCCTCGTCGCTATTGCGGCCGCCCCCCATGTTCAGGTAGGCCTGGCCGTAGTTCTTGCGCAGGGTCACCACGAAACGCGGCACGGTCACCTGCGACAGCGCGTTCATCCAGTTCATGATGCGCCCCGGGGCGCCGCGCTTTTCGCCGTCGAGCCCGATCAGGAAGCCCGGCTGGTCCACCAGGAAGACGATGGGAATGTTGAACGAGTCGCACAGCACCAGGAAGCTGGTGGCCTTGGCGCAGGCGTCGACGTCGATGGCGCCGCCCTTGAACTGGGGATTGTTCGCCAGCACGCCCACGGTGCGGCCGCCGATCCGCCCCAGGGCGGTCGCCATGGACTTGCCGAAGCGGGGCTTGAGCTCGAAGAGGCTGTCGCGGTCCAGCAGCCGGCGGATGACGTCGCGGCTGTCGTAGGTCTTGGTGCGGGACGCCGGCACGACGTCGAGGATATCGGCCATGGCGTCGTCCGAGCCCGCGGGCACGGGCGCCACCGGCGGCGCTTCGCCGCTGTGGCTGGGCAGGTAGCTCAGGAAGCGCTTGACGGCGTCCAGCGCTTCCTGGTCGGTATCCACGGCGACGTCCACGATGCCGGTGGTGCCGGTGTGCAGCTTCCAGCCGCCGAGTTCCTCGGCATCCACCGACTGCTTGATGGCCAGCTCGGTCACGCGGCTGCTGGCCACCGCCATGGTGGCGCCCTTGCGCATGACGACGAAATCGGACAGGCAGGCATACCAGGTGGACGAGCCGTAGCAACTGCCCAGCAATGCCGACACCCAGGGCGTGCGGCGATCCCGCAGGTATTCCGCGGGGTCCTGGCCCAGGATGGCGCGGCCGGCCGCGCCCATGCGGTCCGGCATGCGCGCGCCGGCGGACTCGCCCAGCAGGATCAGCGGCATGCCGGAATCCGATGCGACCTGCCGCACGTGCTTGATCTTCTTGCCGTTGACGACGCTGCTGGACGCGCCCATGACCGTGAAGTCGTTCGACACCACCGCCACTTGCCGGCCGTCGACGGCGCCGAAGCCCGCGATCTTGCCGTCGGCGGGCGTCTTGTCGCGCGCCTCGGCGCGGAACGACGTGGCCAGCAGGCCCGATTCGAAGAAGCTGCCGGGATCGAGCAGGATGTCGAGTCGTTCGCGCGCATTGAGCACGCCTTGCGCGCGCCGCCTGGCCAGGCGTTCGTCGCCGCCCATGGCGTAGGCCCTGGCCCGCCGCTGCCGCAGTTCTTCGATATAGGTCTCGTGGCTCATGTCTCGTTCACCGTTTTTCTTTTTGATAGTAGCGATAGCTACTACTACAAGTCAAGCACGATGGCGGCGCGCATTCGGCATTACACTTCGTGGCGCAAGGATCTCTTCGCAAGCAACCCGCAAAGGCCCGCCACATGTCAAAGAGCGTCGCGGCAAAATCGGCCGCCAGGCGCAGGAACTCCGCCGATCCGATCCACGATCTGCAGCGCCTGGGCTTCTCCGAATACGAAGCCAGCGCATATATCAGCCTGCTGCGGGCCAGCCCCGCCACGGCCTACGAAATCAGCAAGCGCTGCAGCCTGCCGCGGGCCAACACCTACGGCGCGCTGGAAGGCCTGGCCAAGAAGGGCGCGGTGCAGCCGATCAGCGAGAACCCCGCCCGCTACGTGCCCGTCGACCCGAGCCTGTTGCTGCGGCATATCTCGAACGACGTCAGCAGCACCTGCAGCCGCCTGGAGGCCAGCCTGGACAAGCTGGAGGCCAGCGACAGCCCGGACGTGGTCTGGAGCATAGAAGGGGAAGAAAGAATCCGCGAGAAGATCGACGAACTGATCGACGGCGCCCGGGAACACATCTGGATCAAGGCCTCGACCGACATCCTGCGCGAGCATGCCGGCAGGATGAAAAAGGCCGCCGCGCGGGGCGTGAAGCTGATCTTCGTGGTGTTCGGCGAGGATGTCGGATTCCTGCGCTTCGGCGCCCGCTCGAAGATCTACATGCACGAAGGCAACGGCTTTCGCGTGGGCGGGGCCGACAATCTTTTCACGCTCGCCATCGACTATCGCGTGGCGCTGACGGCCAACCTCGGCGAGACGCTCACCGGCGCCTACACCACGAATTCCGCCGTGGTGCGCATGGCCGAGACGCTGATCCGCCACGACATCTACATGGCCGAGATGATGTCCGAGTTCGGGCCGCAGATCGAGAAAAGATTCGGCAAGGCCCTGGTGGACCTGCGGCGGCAGTTGTTCTCGCCGCAGCAGATGGCCCTGCTGCGGGCGAACATGCCGGAGGTGGGCGCCGCCCTGGCCGCGCGGAGCAAGCCGGCCGGGTAAGCCCGGCCACGGCGGCCGGGCCCGGGCGGCTTCAGACCGCCTTCTTGAGGCCGGCGGCCTTGTCCGTGGCTTCCCAGGTGAACTCCGGCTCGGAACGGCCGAAGTGCCCGTAGGCGGCGGTCTTGGCGTAGATCGGGCGCAGCAGGTCGAGCATGTTGATGATGCCCTTGGGCCGCAGGTCGAAATGCTCCCGCACCAGCTTGGCGATCTGCTCGTCGGGGATGACGCCGGTGCCTTCGGTGTAGACCGTGATATTGATCGGCTCGGCCACGCCGATGGCGTAGCTCACCTGCACCTCGCACTTGCGGGCCAGGCCGGCGGCCACGACGTTCTTGGCGACATAGCGCGCGGCATACGCGGCCGAACGGTCCACCTTGGACGGATCCTTGCCCGAGAACGCGCCGCCGCCGTGGCGGCAGGCGCCCCCGTAGGTGTCGACGACGATCTTGCGGCCGGTCAGGCCGCAGTCGCCCTGCGGGCCGCCGATGACGAAGCGGCCGGTCGGGTTGACCAGGTACTTGGTGCGCGAGGTCAGCAGCCCGTCCGCGAAGGTGGGCTTGATGATGTCCTCGATCACGGCTTCACGGATCGCGGCCTGCGAGATCTCCGGCGCGTGCTGGGTCGACAGCACCACGGTATCGACCTCGACCGGCTTGCCGTCGGCATAGCGGAAGGTGACCTGGGACTTGGCGTCGGGACGCAGCCAGGGCAGGCGGCCGTCCTTGCGCAGTTCGCTCTGGCGCTGCACCAGGCGGTGCGAATACCAGATGGGAGCGGGCATGAGCTCGGGGGTTTCGTCGCAGGCGTAGCCGAACATCAGGCCCTGGTCGCCGGCGCCCTGGTTCAGGTAGTCCTCGGACGTGCGGTCCACGCCCTGGGCGATGTCCGGCGACTGCTTGTCGTAGGCCACCAGCACCGCGCAGCCCTTGTAGTCGATGCCGTAATCGGTGTTGTCGTAGCCGATGCGGCGGATCGTATCGCGGGCGACCTGGATGTAGTCGATGTTGGCGGTCGTGGTGATCTCGCCGGCCAGCACCACCAGGCCGGTGTTGCACAGGGTTTCGGCGGCGACGCGCGCGTTGGGATCCTGCGTGAAGATGGCGTCGAGCACGGAATCCGAGATCTGGTCGGAAACCTTGTCGGGATGGCCTTCGGAGACGGATTCGGAGGTGAACAGGAAATCTTTTTGAGCCACGTCGGAACGTCCTTGCAAAGCCGGCAGAGCCGGCACGGGTTGAACAGGGCGCGCGGACCCCGGAAGCAACCTGGCGAGACGTTGACCTGGGCGCGACGCTTTAGCGGATTTGGCCCGGGCCCGCAGGAGGCCGGAGTCGTCGCCCCGCAAGTTGTCGGTTAACTCGGCGACAAGGCGCATTTTAAGCGAAAATGGCGACGCCACGGTGCATGAGCTTATGCGCCGCCCTGGTCCGTCACGCCCTGCCGCCGCCGCATGCTGCTTTTCCTGTTCCGCCTGCTCTCGCACCTGCCCCTGTCCGCGCTGCACGGCGCGGGCCGCGTCGCGGGCCGGCTGGTGTATGCGCTGCCCGGCAAATACCGCGACCGCCTGCGCGCCAACGCCCGCCAGGCGGGCTATTCCGAGCCCGCGTTCGCGCGCCGGGCGGCGGGCGAGGCCGGCGCCATGATCATGGAACTGCCGCGCGTATGGTTGCGCAACGACGACAGCCTGGGCCGGGTCGTCAGCGACGACGAACCCATCGTGCAGGCCGCGCGCGCCGAGAACCGGGGCATCCTGTACCTGACGCCGCACCTGGGCTGCTTCGAGATCACCGCCCGCCACCTGGCGCGCAGCGCGCCGCTGACCGTCATGTACCGCCCCCCGCGCAAGGCCTACCTGGCGCCCGTCATGGAAGCCGCGCGGGGCGCTTCGGGCCTGATCGCCGTGCCCGCCACCACCCAGGGCGTGCGCGAATTCGTGCGCGCCCTGCGGCGCGGCGAGGCCGTCGGCATGCTCCCCGACCAGGCGCCGGGGGTGGGCGACGGCGTCTGGGCGCCTTTTTTCGGGCGCATGGCCTACACCGTCACGCTGCCCGGGCGGCTGGCCTCGCAGACCGGCGTGGCGGTCATCCTGACGGCCGGCGAACGGCTGCCGCATGGCCGCGGCTGGCGCATCCACTATGTGCGTGTGCCCGAGCCGCTGCCCGGCGACCCCGACAGCCAGGCCGCGCTGTTCAACGCCGCCATGGAAACGCTGATCCGGCGCTTTCCCGAGCAATACCTGTGGAGCTACAACCGCTACAAGACGCCGCGCGGCGCGCCGCCGGCGCCCGATGCCGCGGCGCACGGGACGGGCCGGCCGTGAGCGGCCCGTCCTTGAAGGCCCGGGCCCTGCGCGCCGTCCTGCGCGCCTTCGGCCGCATGGGGCCGGTCGGGCGGCTGCGGGCGGGCCGCATGCTGGGCTGGCTGGCGCTGCGCCTGGCGCGTCCGCGCAGGCGGGTGGCGCGCCGCAACCTGGAGCTGTGCTTTCCCGGCAAGCCCACGGCCGAGCGCGAACGCTGGCTGCGCGACCACTTCCGGGCGCTGGCCCAGTCGGTCGTGGACCGCGGCCTGCTGTGGTTCGGCGCGCCCGAGACCATCCGCGAGCAGGTCGAACTGCAGGGCGGCGAACATATCCGCGCCCTGGTCGACCAGGGACGCGCCTTCATCCTGCTCGCGCCCCACTTCATCGGGCTGGATGCCGCCGCCACCCGGCTGACCATGGAGTTTCCCACCGGCGCCACCATGTACACGCCGCAGAGCGATCCCGACATCGACGCCATCGTGCGCGAAGGCCGCACACGGTTCAACGATGTCCGCCTGGTCAGCCGCCGCGACGGGGTGCGGGGGCTGATCCGCCACATGCGCGAGGGCCGGCCGCTCTACTACCTGCCGGACATGGACTTCGGCCGCAAGGGCGCGGTGTTCGTGCCCTTTTTCGGCGTGCCCGCCGCCACCCTCCCGGCCGCGGCGCACATGGCGCGAAGCTGGAACCTGCCCGTGCTGCCGGTGCTCAGCTACTGGAATCCCGGCAACGGCCGCTACCGGATCGAGGTCCTGCCGCCGCTGGCCGGCTTTCCCGGCGAGGACACGCTGGAAGACGCCACGGCGCGGCTCAATCGCGAACTCGAAGGCTGGATACTGCGCTGCCCCAGCCAATATTATTGGGTGCACCGGCGCTTCAAGACCCGGCCGCCGGGCGAGCCGGGCCTGTATTAGGCGATAATCGCGGCATGACTTGGCATTTCACCAAAATGCACGGCACCGGCAACGATTTCGTCGTGCTCGACGGCGTCCGGCAGTCCATAGCCATGACGCCCGAGCGCGCGCGGGCCCTCGCCGACCGCCATTTCGGAGTGGGCTGCGACCAGATCCTGCTGGTGGAGCCGGCCACGCGCGCCGACGCCGACTTCCGCTACCGCATCTTCAACGCCGACGGCGGCGAGGTCGAGCATTGCGGCAACGGCGCGCGCTGCTTCGTGCGCTTCGTGCACGAGCAGGGCCTGTCCGACCGCAATCCGCTGCGCGCCGAGCTCGGCACGGGCGTGATCCTGCTCGATGAAACCCCCGGCGGCGAGATCGTGGTCGACATGGGCGAGACCCGCCACGACCCCGCCGCGCTGCCTTTCGACACCCAGGGCCTGGAATCCCGCCCGCAGGGCCGGGACACGCTCTGGCGGCTGGAACTGCCTCCCGCGGCGGGCCGGCCGGAAGCCGCGGTGCTGCTGTCGGCCGTCGCCATTTCCAATCCCCATGCGGTGCAGGTGGTCGACGACGTCGACGCCGCTCCCGTCGCCACGCAGGGTCCCCTCATCGAATCGCATCCGCGCTTCGCCAAGCGCGTCAATGCCGGCTTCATGCAGGTCGTGGACCGGCACGCCATCCGCCTGCGCGTCTACGAGCGCGGCGCCGGCGAAACCCTGGCCTGCGGCACCGGCGCCTGCGCCGCCGTCGCGGCCGGCATCCGTCGCGGCCTGCTGGACAGTCCCGTGCAGGTCGAAACCCGCGGCGGCCGGCTGACCGTGGAATGGGACGGCGCCCGCCTGCGCATGACGGGCCCGGCTGTCACGGTTTTCGCCGGCACCGTCGACATCGAGCGGCTCGTCCGGCTCGCCCGTCCCCAAGGATCCCCCCGCCCATGAGTTCCGAAACCATGACCGCCCAAGACGTCGCCGCCTTCCTGCAGGAGAATCCCGAATTCTTTCGTCAGCACGCCGACGTGTTCGCCGCGCTCGAAGTCCCGCACCCCCACCAGGCGCACGCCATCTCGCTGGGCGAGCGGCAGATCATGACGCTGCGCGAGCGCACGCGCGAACTGGAATGGCGGCTGGCCGAGCTGGTGCGCAATGCGACCGCCAACGAATCCATCAGCGAACGCCTGAACCGCTGGTGCGGCCGCATGCTGGCCGAAAAAGACCCGCAGCTCGTGCCGGGCGCCGTCGCCCTGGGCCTGGCCGAACAGTTCGACATCCCCGAGATCGCGCTGCGCATATGGAACCTGGGCGAGCTGCCGGACGCGGGCTATGGCCAGCCGGTCTCCGAAGACGTCCGCACCTTCGCCGACAGTCTCAAGACGCCTTACTGCGGCACCGATACCGAATTCGAGGCGGCCGGCTGGCTGGGCGGCAAGCCCGCGTCGCTGGCCATCGTGGCGCTGCGCCCGGCGGCCGAGGCGCCGGCCTTCGGCCTGCTGGTCATGGGCTCCGAGGATCCCGAACGGTTCACTCCCGAAATGGGCACGGCCTTCCTGGAAACCCTGGGCAGCCTGGCCAGTTCTGCCCTCTGCCGGCTCAAGCCGGACGACTGACGCCATGGACGCCGCGCTGCCCGACTCCATGGAGCGCTGGCTGCGGCACCTGGCGGCCCATCGCCGCTATTCCCCCCACACGCTCGAAGGCTACCGGCGGGACCTGGCCAGGCTGAACGAAGCCGCCGGCGGCCTGGCGCTGGAATCGCTGGCCGAGGGCCACATCCGCCACGCCCTGGCCCGCCTGCACGCCGCGGGCGCCGGGCCGCGCAGCCTGGCGCGGGCGCTGGCCGCCTGGCGCGGCTTCTACCGCTGGTGGGCGCCGCAAGCCGGCATGGCCGGCAATCCCGCCCAAGGCGTGCGCGCCCCCAAGGCCGCGCGCGCCCTGCCCAAGGCGCTCTCGGTCGAGCAGGCGCAGGCGCTGCTCGAGCGCCCCGTCGCCGGCGACGCCGCCGCGCCCATCGCCGCGCGCGACCGCGCCATGTTCGAACTGTTCTACTCCAGCGGCCTGCGGCTGTCGGAACTGGTCGGCCTGGACTGCGGCTATGAGCGCGGCCCGGAGCACGAATCGCGCGGCTGGATCGACCTCGCGGAGTCCGAGGTCCACGTGCTGGGCAAGGGCGGCAAGCGCCGCAGCGTGCCGATCGGCGGCGCCGCGCGGGACGCGCTGCGGACCTGGCTGGAGGCCCGGCCGGCGCTGCTCGCCCCGAACGCGACGGCGGACGACGCCGCCGCGCTATTCCTGGGCGCGCGCGGACGCCGCATCGCGCCGCGCACGGTGCAGTTGCAACTGGCGCGCCACGGCCAGGCGGCCGGCCTGCCGGCGCGCATCCATCCGCACGTGCTGCGCCACAGCTTCGCCAGCCATCTTCTGCAGTCGGCACAGGACTTGCGCGCGGTGCAGGAAATGCTGGGCCATGCCAACATCTCGACCACCCAGGTCTATACCCGGCTGGATTTCCAGCATCTGGCCAAGGTCTACGACCAGGCCCATCCGCGGGCGGGACGCAAGCGCCAGCCGTGACGCGCCCAGCGCTCGTATCCACCCGGCCCTAGCCTGGAAATGCGTGGAGTGCGGCCGGATCCGGATCAGAAAGCCGTGCGGACTCCCAGCATCACGCTGCGCCCGGGCAACGGCGCGACATCGGCGATGAACGACGCATGGTTGTAGGCCAGCTTGTCGAGCAGGTTGGTGCCCCGCAGGTAGATTTGAGCGTCGGCCTTCCCCAGCCGCATATCGTAGGCGATGACCGCGTTGACCATGTCGTACCCGGAAGTGGAGGTTTCGTAGGACGCGATGTCGTTCTGGCGGAACACGTGGTAGTACTCGATGCCCGCGGTCCATTGCCGCCAGGCCAGGTCCGCGCGCGCGCCCAGCCGCGCCGCCGGAATGCGGGGAAGATTGCCGTTGCCCCCCGTCAGCTTGCCGCGCACGTAATCGCCGAACACGGCCACCGACAACAGGGGCGAAAAGCGATGCCGCGCCTCGCCCTCGACCCCCGTGAACTCGGCGTCCTGCTGGGCGTATTCGATCAGGCGGAAATCCTCGAACTGGTCCAGGGTCCGCGCATAGATATAGTCGTCGACGCGGTTGTGGAACGCGCTCAGGGTGAATGTCGTATCGCCCGCGGTCTTGCGCAGGGTGAGATCGATATTGTGCGAGGTTTCCTTGCCCAGGTCGGCATTGCCCAGCTCATAGGTATTGGTGGCCATGTGGATTCCGTCCGCATACAGCTCCTGGGCCGAAGGCAGGCGCTGTGAGCGGGACAGGGACAACGCCAGGGAGTACTGTTCGGCGAAGTCCCAGATGGCGGCCGCCGACAGCGAGGTGCCCGTCATGCTGGAATCCTTCCGCTCTCCTTCCGGAGCGATGCGCTGCCATTCCTGGCGCGCGCCCAGTTCGAAGCGCCAGTCGCCCAGCCGATACTCTTCCAGCAGGAAGGCGCCCGCCGTCCGCGTGCGGCTCTTGGGCAGGAAGCTCTCTTCTCCCCGCGCGCTGAAATCGCTTTGCGCGGCCTGCAGGCCCGCCACCCCCCGCCAGCCGTTCCACGGCTGGTGTTCGAGCTCCAGGCGCCCGTCCAGGCCGCGGTTCTCGAAACGCGTGGCCGTCTCGCCGCCCTCGATCTCGTCGTGCCAATAGTCGGTCAGGCCGGCCCGGAACCGGATCTTCCGGAAGCCGGCGAAAGGCTCGTCGTATTCGCCGCGGAAATCCATGCGCTGGCTGCGCAGCTTGACGTACGGCGTCCCGTGGCCGTGATCGTGCTCGTGTTCTTCGTGATCGCCCTCATGGTCATGATCGTGGTCGTGCTCCCCGCAATGCAGGTGGTCGCCGTGAGGGTGGCAGCCTTCGTATTCGTGGCTGTGCCCCGGCAGGCCATACTTGCTTTCCTGGTAGGTGTAGGCCATGCCGATATAGCCGCGCGGCGTGACCCATGACACGCCGAGGCTGCCTGTCGACGTGTCGTTGTAGGCGCCTTCCAGCACGCCTCCCGGCCAGTGCGGCACCTGGTAGTCGTCGGACTGGCGCTTGACCCCTTCGATGCGCACGGCGAGATTGCCGCTGCCGGCCGTGATTCCGACCGCCCCGGCGCGCTCCTTGGCGCCCGTCGCGCCGCGCACCTCCAGCGTTCCGTCCACGCCGTCGGCCGGCACCGCAGTGGGGATCTTCTGGTCCAGCACATTGACCACGCCTCCGATGGCGCCTCCTCCATACAGCAGGGCCGCCGGCCCGCGCAGGATTTCGACCCGCTCCGCCAGCAGCGGCTCCGAGGTAATGGCATGGTCGGGCGAAATGCCGGACGCGTCCATCAGTTCGGAACTGTCCGACAGCACCTTCACCCGGGGCGCCGATTGGCCCCGGATGACCGGGCGGCTGGCGCCGGCGCCGAACGTATCGGCATGGATCCCCGGCACGCCGTCGAGCGAGTCGCCCAGGGTGGCCTGCCGCCGCTGGATCCATTCCGGGCCGTCCAGCACCACGGCCGGCGTGGCCATGGCCCCCACGTCCAGGCCCAGCGCGCTGGCCGATACGGTAATCGGGGCCAGGGTCCGGACGGTCTCCTCCGGGCGCGGATCCTCTTCGGCCAGGACGGCCATCGGGCCGCCGCCCGCCAGCACCAGGGCGATCCCCGCCTTGCGCATGAATATCGACATCCTCTTTCCTTGAAATGATATAACGTAACAGATCAATGTTATATTATTTCAGGCAAGTTTGTCAGCAGTCTGTCAGCAAAATGGGCCGGCAACGCTCCCTTGGAAGCCTATCCGCCGCCCAGCGGCCATAGTCCGGCCGTCGTCCAGGCGCCTCCCAGCAGCAGGATGCCCAGGGCCAGCACGGCCAGCGCGGCCAGTCCCTCCAGGCCGCGGTGAATGCGCGCGGCCCGCAGCGCATTCCCGCTCAGCCGGCCTGCCGCATGCCTGGCCGCAAGCGCCAGGCATGTCAGGCTCGCGACCGTCACTCCGGTGCCGAGCCCCATGGCCATGGCGGCCGCCGCCCCGGCCGCGAAAAATCCTTGCGACAGCGCGAACACCAGCACGATGAGCGCTCCGCTGCAGGGGCGCAGCCCCACGGACATTACGGCGGACGCCGCCTTCGCCAGGTCCAGCCGCCCCTCGGCCAGCGCGGGCGGGGCCACGTGCGCGTGCCCGCAACCGCAACCCGGGCCGTGCGGGTGACCGTCCAGGAGACCATGCCGGTGGCCGTGCGGGGGGCTGTCCGGCTGCTGCGCGGCGCCATGGCCGTGCGCGCCATGCCGGTCCGGGGCGACGGCGGTATCGCGCGCGCTCCGCAGCGGGCGTACGACCTTGGTCCACGCGAGCCACATTCCCAGCAATGTCACCAGCGCGTAAGAGCCGATTTCCAGCCACAGGGTCGCGCGATTCATGGCCGCGCCCGTCAGGTTCAGCACCCACGCGGCGATGCCCACCAGGACGATCGCGACCAGTCCTTGCATCATCGCGGACAGCAGGGCCAGCACGGCCCCGTTGCGCACGGTCTGCCGGTTGGCCAGCACGTAGGCCGAAATCACCGCCTTGCCATGGCCGGGCCCGACCGCATGGAACACCCCATAGGCGAACGACAGGCCGATCAACGTCCAGGCAGCGTGCCCGTCCTGCTGCCAGGCGCGCACGGCGCCCGTCAGTTGCCGGTAGAAGTGGGACTGCCATATCGAGACCTGCCCCAGGAGCGAGCCGAGCCAGCCGCCGGGCTGCCAGCCCATCGAGGCCTCGGGCTGGCCGAAAGGGTGGCCCTGGGCCAGGGCGGCACCCGTGGTCAGCAGCATGACGGCCAGCCAGGCGCACTTCGACGCCTGCCGGCGCCACGACGGCGCCCCCGGGCCGCAACGGGCGCTCACCGGGCCGCCCTCTCGCCGCTGCGCCGGGCGGGCGCGCTCATGGACACCGCACCCCGATCCGATGGCTCAGCTTCTGCGTCAGCGCCGACAATTCGCCGGGCGGGATCTCCGCGTCGGCGGGGATGGCCGCCAGGCGCAGCGCCGTCGCCGGGTCCAGGGGCTGGGGCGGGCGATAGTCGCTGCGGCACGCCCTGGGCGCGCCGTCCAGCTCGATCGCGCCGGGAGCATCGAACGCATACGCGACGAAATAGGTGGGATCGAAAACTTCCATCTGCATCTCTGCGCCGGCCGGCGCCACGGGGGTTTGCAACGGCAACTCGAAGACGAGCGTCACCCGGGCCGCCGTCTTGTCCCATTGCACGCTCGCGTGCGCGGGCGTGCCGAATTCCAGCGACCGGCCCCGGTACCGCAACCAGGTGAAGTAGTGCGACTGGGGCTCGCCCAGGGCGGCGACCCAATCGTCGGCCATGGATTGCAGGGCCTTCGGCGCGTAGCCGCCGTCGGCGGACCTGGGCAGGCCCTGGAGGGAATACGCGGAAGACATCTCGTCGAACCGCCAGGCCTGGCGCAGGGCGGCGAGGCGTCCGTCGCCGTCGAAGACCAGCCAGGCCCGCGCATCGATCCACATATGGGGATGCGCCGCCGCCTGCTCCGCCGCCGGCATGGTCAATGCCAGCAGAAGGGCGGCGATGCGGCCGGGCGTCAAGAAACGGGGCATTGAATCCATCCGGTAAATCGGCAGCGGCCTGTCGGGAAACGACTTGTCCGCCGGCGCCCCGCAAAGCGCCGGACGTATCGCCGAAGCCCGCGGACCGCGAGCCGCGACAGGCGCCATACCGCGCCGCTGCCGTTATAATATAACGACGAGCAGGAGATGTTTTTCCAGGGCCGGCGCGCCTTGCCGCCGTTTCAAGCCTGTCCGGCCGTTTTCTGATAAGTTTGCGGGTCCGATGCCGCGGCCGACGCTGCCTGCCGAACTGCCATGTCCACTACCCACCGCTCCCAACGCACCGAAGCGATCCGCGCGCGCCTGGACGTCGCCGAATCGCTTTGTGCCCAGCGGGGCAAGCGCCTGACTCCCATTCGGCGCAAAGTGCTGGAGCTGCTCCTGCGCCACGATCGCAGTCTCAAGGCCTACGAGCTGCTCGACGAAATACGGGGCGTCCATCCGGGGGCGGCGCCCCCGACCGTCTACCGGGCCCTGGATTTCCTGCTCGAGGAAGGCCTGATCCACCGCCTGGACGCGGTCAACGCCTGGAGTGCCTGCCACGACGCGGCAGGCGAGCCGCACGACATCCTGGTGGTCTGCACCTGCTGCGGCGCCGTGGCCGAAGTCAGCGACCCCGCCATGAGCCGCCAGCTCGCCGAGCGCGTGGCCAAGACCGGCTTCGCGCCCGCCACCCACGAAACCGAAATCCGCGCCTTGTGTCCGGTCTGCCAGCAGCAGCCTCACGAACACGACTTCCATACGCACTGAGCCGCGCGCCTTGCGCGGCGCCGCAAGCGAAGGATCGATCCTTCCGGCGAGGTGTAATTCGTAACACTCCGACAGGATCCGTCGCCCACCGCGAGCGGCGTTGCGCGCAGAATCGCCCCCTGGCCGCGACCCGTGCCGCGCGCCGTCACCGAGGGGTTTGCCCCCGGCGGCGGCCTGTGCTGTAATCCGGCGTCCAACTCCAATTGCAGCGGCTGCGCGCCCGCGATCCGGGCAGCCTCCAGGCGCCCCACCTTACGTCGTTTCTTGCCATGAATACCCCTCGCAATTCGGACCCCATGGTTCCCGTCACCATCCTCACCGGCTTTCTCGGCGCGGGCAAGACGACCCTGCTCAAGCGCATCCTCACCGAGTACCACGGGCGGCGCATCGCGGTGATCGAGAACGAATTCGGACCCGAAAGCATCGACAACGACCTGCTCGTCCAGGACAGCGACGAACAGATCATCGAACTGAGCAACGGCTGCGTGTGCTGCACCGTGCGCGGCGACCTGCTGCGCACCCTGGTCGATCTCAAGAAAAAGCGCGAGGCGGGCCAGGTCGCATTCGAACGGGTCGTCATCGAGACCACCGGCATGGCCAACCCCGGCCCGGTCTGCCAGACCTTCTTCATGGACGACGAGGTCGCCGAATACTACCGGCTGGACGCCATCCTGACCGTGGTCGACGCCAAGCACGGCATGGCCACGCTCGACGCCCAGGCCGAAGCCCAGAAGCAGGTCGGTTTCGCCGACCGCATCCTGGTTTCCAAGAAAGACCTCGTCAACGAGGTCGACTACCAGGCCCTGCGCCAGCGCCTGATCCGCATGAATCCGCGCGCCTCCATCGAGCCCGTCCATTTCGGCGAGACCGACCTGGGCAAGATCATCGACATCAGCGGGTTCAACCTCGACGCCATCCTGAACATCGACCCGCAGTTCCTGGACGCGGAGCACCCGGACGCCGCCCACGACCACGATCATGATCACGGTCATCATCATGACCACGACCACGGGGATGATCACGGACATGCCCACGACCACGACTGCGACGAACACTGCGAGCACGGTCATCACCACCACGCCCATCCCGCCCACGACGACGAGATCGGCGCCTTCGTGTTCCGTTCGGCCAAGCCCTTCGATCCCCAGCGCCTGGAAGAATTCCTGGGGGGCATGGTGCAGGTCTACGGGCCGGACCTGCTGCGCTATAAAGGCATCCTTTACATGAAGGGCATCAACCGCCGCATGCTTTTCCAGGGCGTCCACATGATGATGGGCGCCGAACCCGGGAAACCCTGGGCCTCCAACGAAAAGCGCGGCAGCAAAATGGTCTTCATCGGCCGCAAGCTGCCCCAGGAGATCTTCACCCGGGGACTGGAGCAGTGTCTGGCGGCCTAGCGCCTCGTGCGCCGCGCCGCCGGAGTCAAAACTAACGGAGTGTTTTCATGGCTACCAAGGCAGCAACTAAAAAACCGAACTCGGCGACGCGCGCGCCGACCAGCGACCTGCCCACCGAAGCAGAGCTGTTGGCCATGCCGGACTCGGACTACATGAACGAGCGCCAACGGGCCTTCTTCAAGGAACGCCTGCGCCAACTGGAACAGGACATCCTCAGCAACGCCGGCGAGACCACGGAGCACCTGCGCGAAACGCAATTCGTGCCCGACCCCGCCGACCGCGCCACGATCGAAGAAGAGCACGCCCTGGAACTGCGCACCCGCGACCGCGAGCGCAAGCTGCTCAAGAAGGTGCAGCAATCCATCGCGCGCATCGACAGCGGCGAATACGGCTGGTGCGAGGAAACCGGCGAGCCCATCGGCATCGCCCGCCTGCTGGCCCGCCCGACCGCCACGCTGTCCCTCGAAGCGCAGGAACGGCGCGAAATGCGCCAGAAAATGTTCGGGGACTGACCCGGCACCCCGTCGCGGCCACCGGCCCGCGCCCTCCGGCGGCGCGGCGTCCGGGCCGCGTCTTGAATTTCCGCCGGCAGCCCCCATTTACGTCATCCACGCTCGTACAAGGCTGCCATGGAACAATTTCACGCCACCACCATTCTCTGCGTGCGCCGGGGTAATCGCGTCGCCCTGGGCGGCGACGGCCAGGTCACGCTGGGCAACGTCGTCATCAAGGGCACGGCCCGCAAGATCCGGCGCCTCTACCAGGACAAGGTCCTGGCCGGCTTCGCCGGCGCCACGGCCGACGCCTTCACGCTGCAGGAACGCTTCGAAGCCAAGCTGGACAAGCACCAGGGCAATCTCATGCGCGCCGCGGTGGAACTGACCCGCGACTGGCGCACCGACCGCGTCCTGCGCCGCCTGGAAGCCATGCTGATCGTGGCCGACCGCGACCACACCCTGGTGCTGACCGGCAACGGCGACGTGCTCGAACCCGAACATGGCCTGGCCGCGATCGGTTCCGGCGGCTCCTATGCGCATTCCGCGGCGCTGGCGCTCCTGCAGAACACCGACCTGCCTCCGGAAGCCATCGTCAAGAAATCGCTGGAGATCGCCGGCGATCTCTGCATCTACACCAACCAGAACCACACCCTGGAAACCCTGGACGGCTGAGCCGGGGCAAGCCGCCCTGCGCGATCGCGCCCCGTTCCTTCCGCTAGGCACATCATGTCCGCATCCAACATGACTCCCGGAGAAATCGTCTCCGAACTCGACAAATACATCGTCGGCCAGGACCGCGCCAAGCGCGCGGTGGCCGTGGCCTTGCGCAACCGCTGGCGCCGCCAGCAGGTTCCCGAGCCGCTGCGCCACGAAATCCATCCCAAGAACATCCTCATGATCGGCCCCACCGGCGTGGGCAAGACCGAGATCGCCCGCCGCCTGGCCAAGCTGGCCGACGCGCCCTTCATCAAGATCGAAGCCACCAAGTTCACCGAGGTCGGCTACGTGGGCCGCGACGTGGACACCATCATCCGCGACCTGGCCGAATTCTCGATCAAGCAGACGCGCGAGCTCGAAATGCGGCGCGTGCGCACGCAGGCCGAAGACGCCGCGGAAGACCGCATCCTGGACGTCCTGATCCCGCCGCCGCGCGGCGCCGACGGCCAGCCCCAGCGCGAAGACAGCACCGCGCGCCAGACCTTCCGCAAGCGGCTGCGCGAACGCCAGCTGGACGACACCGAGATCGAAATCGAAGTGGCCCAGACACCGCCCCAGATGGAAATCATGGGCCCGCCCGGCATGGAGGAAATGACCGAGCAACTGCGCGGCATGTTCGCCGGCCTGGCGCGCGACCGCAAGAAAAGCCGCAAGCTCAGGATCAAGGAAGCCTTCAAGCTGCTGGTCGAGGAAGAAGCCGCCAAGCGCATCAACGAGGAAGACCTGCGCACCGCCGCGATCGCCAATGTGGAGCAGAACGGCATCGTGTTCCTGGACGAAATCGACAAGATCGCCGCCCGCCAGGAAACCGGCGGCGCCGACGTCTCGCGCCAGGGCGTGCAGCGCGACCTGCTGCCGCTGGTCGAGGGCACGACCGTCAACACGCGCTACGGCATGGTGCGCACCGACCATATCCTGTTCATCGCTTCCGGGGCCTTCCACCTGTCCAAGCCGTCCGACCTGATCCCGGAACTGCAAGGCCGCTTCCCGATCCGCGTGGAACTGGATTCGCTGTCGGCCGACGATTTCGTGCGCATCCTGTCGGATACCGACGCCTCGCTGACCAAGCAGTACACGGCGCTGATGGATACCGAGTCCGTCGAGCTCGACTTCACCCCCGAAGGCGTGCGGCGCCTGGCCCAGTTGGCCTTCGACGTCAACGAAAGCACCGAGAACATCGGCGCCCGCCGGCTGTACACGGTCATGGAGAAACTGCTGGAGGACCTGTCCTTCGACGCCACCGCGAGCAGCGGCAAGAAGGTCACCATAGACGCCGCCTACGTCGACGGCAAGCTGGCCGAGGCGGCGGGCAGCCAGGACCTGGCGCGCTACGTGCTGTGACCGCCGCGGGCGGACGACGCCGCCCGGGCGTTTCCGCCGGCCCTGGCCGGCCTTTGGACGGAGGCCGGGCATGCGCGCCGCCGGCGCGCCCTACCGCTTGTCGATCGAGGTCAGCACGTACGCCGTGTCCTTGCGCACGGCGGTGAAGCGCACATCGTCGCCGGCCTTGATGCCGGCCAGCATGGCGGGATCGGCGTGATAGACCAGGGTCATGGCCGGCAGATCCAGGTCCTTGATCTCGCCGTGCTTGATGGTGACCTTGCCATGGGCGGCGTCGATGCGCCGCACCTGGCCGGTGGCGCTGGCCTGGCGGGACTGCGCCTGCGCGGCCGGCGCCGGCCACAGCCCCGCCAGCCCGGCGCCGGCGGCCGCGATCAGCGTCCTGCGCGATGTCATGTCGTCTCCTTGCGCCGCGGGAAGCGGCTCACGATGCTAGGATAGCGCCATTCCCCGCGCCATCTTTTTTCAGGGTTTTGCCAAATGGGCCATCGCCTTTCCGTGATCGCCACCCGCTCCGGCGACGACGGCACCACGGGCCTGGCCGACGGCACGCGCCGCGCCAAGCACGCCCCGCGCATCGCCGCGCTGGGCGACGTCGACGAACTCAACAGCGCCCTGGGCCTGCTGCTGGCGGAACCCCTGCCCGGGCCCCTGGCGGCCGACCTGCTGGCCGTCCAGCACGACCTGTTCGACCTGGGCGGCGAACTGGCCCTGCCCGGCCGTCCGCTCGTCGACGCACGCAAAGTGCGGCGGCTCGACGAATTGCTGGCCCGCTACAACGCCGGGCTGCCGCCCTTGCGCGAATTCGTGCTGCCGGGCGGCACGCGCGCCGCGGCGCTGGCCCACGCGGCGCGGGCCGTGTGCCGCCGGGCCGAGCGCGCGGTGGTCGCGCTCGCCGTGGAGGAATCCGTCGGCATGCCCGTGCGGCAGTATCTCAACCGGCTGTCCGACCTGCTGTTCGTCGCGGCGCGTGTCCTGAATCGCGACGCCGGACAACCCGACGTTCTCTGGAAGAACCCCGGGCCGCGCGGCGCCCGTGACTAGCGGCCGAAGCGGGCGGGATCGAACGGCCGGATATCCAGGTCCGGCTCGCGGCCGGCCGCCAGGTCCGCCACGATGCCGCCCGTGGCCGCCGCGCCCGTCAGGCCGGTATGTCCATGGCCGAATGCGAAGAACGCATTCGCCACGCCCGGCGCGCGGCCGATGGCCGGCTTGGTGTCCGGCAGCGACGGCCGCATCCCCATCCAGCGCGAGACCTTGCCTTGCGGCAAGGCGGGCAGCATGGCCCGGCCCTTGCGCAGCAGGATATCGGCGCGCCGGTAATCGGGCGGCGCCCGCAATCCGCCGAGCTCGACCGAGCCCGCGAAGCGCATGCCGTCTTCCATGGGCGTGGCGAAGAACTTGCCCTCGCCCGACATCACCGGGCGGGTAAGCAGGCGCGCGCTTTCCGCGCCTTCGACCATGGCGTGGTAGCCGCGCTCGGTCTCCAGCGGAATGCGGCTGCCCAGCTTGGCCGCCAGTTCTGCGGAATGCGCGCCTGCGGCCACCACGACCTCGTCGGCCTCGACGGCGCCGGCTTCGGTCCGCACGGCGCGCACGCGCCCCTGGCGGAAATCGAAGCCGACCGCGGCGCGGCGCTCGAAGCGCGCGCCATGGCGTTCGAGCGTCGCCGCCAGCGCTTGCGACAGCCGCAGGGGGTTCGGACATTGGCCCTGTTCGGGCAGGTAGGCCATGTGCGTGAAATGCGGTCCCAGGGCGGGCTCCAGCTCGCGGATCTCCGCGCCTTGCAGCACATGGATCTCCACGCCGCGCTCGCGGCGCAGCCGCCAGCCCAGCGCATCCGCCTGGTAGGCCGCCTCGCTTTCGTACACCACCGCCCAGCCGTTGCGCTGCACCAGTTCGGACACGCCGGCCCAGGCCGCCAGCGGCCGCCAGCGATCCAGCGCCACGCCCAGGAAATCGTGCATTTCGTCGCAAGTCCGCTCGACGCGAGCGAGCGAACTGGCGCGCAGCAGCCACCATAGCCACGGCGCGATCCGCGCGGCGTAGGACGGAGGGATGGAAAGCGGACCGTCGCGGTCCATCAGCCATCCCGGCACCTTGCGCCAGAGCCCCGGCATGCCGATGGGCACGAACGACGCCAGGCTGAAGCAGCCGGCATTGCCGTAGGAACAACCCATGCCCGGCGGCTGCGGGTCCAGCACCGTCACGGCGCGGCCGGCCATCGTCAGGCGCGCGGCGCAGGCCAGCCCGACGACGCCGGCGCCGATCACGACGGCGCGCGGAGTTGCGGCGGAGCTCATTGCACCGTCGTTCCCGATTCCTTGACGATCTTGCCCCACTTCTCGCGATCGGCCTTCAGGAAGTCGGCGAATTCCGGCGGCGTGTTGCCCACGATATCGAAGCCCAGCCCTTGCAGGCGCTCGCGCACGTCGGGCAGCTTGAGGATCTCCACCGATTCCTTGTGCAGGCGATCCACGACCGGCTGGGGCGTGCCCGCCGGCACCAGCAGGCCGAAATACTGGATGGCGTTGAAGCCGGGCAGGCCGCTTTCGCTCACGGTGGGCAGATCGGGCACGATGGGCGAGCGCTTCGGGTTGGTGACGGCCAGCGCCTTGAGCGTGCCCTTTTCTATATAGGGCAGATAGGCCACCGCCGTGCCGAAGGCCAGCGACACGCGGCCGCCCACCAGGTCGGCCAGCATCTCGGTATCGCCGCGGTACGGGACGTGCACCATGTCCACGCCCGCCATCAGCTTGAAGTATTCGCCGACCAGGTGCGAAATCGAGCCGTTGCCGCCGGAGGCGAACGTCAGCTTGCCGGGCTCCTTCTTGGCCAGCGCGATCAGTTCCTTCACGGACGTGGCCGGCACCGACGGATGCAGCGCCAGCAGGATGGTGGCGGTGCCCAGCAGGGTCACCGGCTGGAAATCGCGCACCGGATCGTATTGCAGGCTCTTGTAGAGATTGGGCGCCACGCCCATGGTGCTGCTGGTGGCCAGCACCATCGTGTAGCCGTCCGGATCGGCCTTGGCGCCGGCCGTCGTGCCGAGCGTGCCGCCGGCGCCGGCGCGATTCTCGACCACGACCGGCTGGCCCAGCCGCGGCGACAGCTTGTCGGCCATGATGCGCGCCACCGTATCGGTCGAGCCGCCGGCGGTGAAAGGAACGATGATGCGCAGCGGCTTGGAAGGCCACGCGGGCTGCGCGTGCAGCGGTCCGGAGACGGCCAGCGCCGCCGCGAGACAGAGTTGCCAAAGCTTGGTGCCGAGTTTCATGCCGATCTCCTGAGCAGACAAGAAAGCGCTTCGTATGTGGTGTTCCGTCGCGCCGACCGGGCGCACTGCGCCGGACCGGCGGACGTTTCGTCGTTTTTTCTGGCGCCCTCCGGCCGGGCCGCGCTCAGCGCCAGACCTTCCCGAGCACGCGCATCCAGTTGCCCCCCAGCACTTTCCTGGTGACGTCCGGCCCGTGGCCGCGGCGCAGCAGGCCCGCGACCAGGTTGACCAGTTGCGACTTGCCCTCGAAGCCTTCCATGCCGAGCGCGCCGTGCCGCGCGCCCTGCGTGACTTCCGGGTAGTACCACGGCGTCGCCCAGTTTGCCTTGGTCTTGCCGTCGAACATATCGGTGGCGACCCCGACATGGTCGGGACCGACCAGCTCGATGGCGTATTCGAAATGGTCCAGGAAGTCGTCCAGCGTCGGCCGCCGGTCGGTGCGGATGAGCGGCGCGAAGGCGGTGATGCCGATCACGCCGCCCTTCGCCGCGACCGCCTGCATCTGCTCGTCGGTCACGCAGCGCGGGTTTTCGGTGAGCGCGCGCACCGCGGTATGCGAGATCACGATCGGGTGCGCGGAATGGTGCGCCGCGTCCAGCGTGGTCTGGATGCCCACGTGGGAACAATCGACCAGAACGCCCAGGCGGTTGCATTCGCGCACCACCTGGATGCCGTAGTGCGTCAGCCCGCGGTTTTCCGGTTCCAGGCAGCCGTCGCCCAGGAAGTTGCGTTCCATGTAGGTCAGCTGCAGGACGCGCAGGCCGAGCTTGTACAGGATGCGGATGCGGGTGCGGTCCTGCTCGATGCAGCTCGGGCTCTGCAGCCCGAGTATCACGCCCAGTTGCCCGTCGCGCTTGGCCTCGACGATGTCCGACAGCTTTTCGACATGGCGCACGCCCTCGCTCATCTCGAAGTAGAGCAGGTTTTCGTATATCGCCTTGAGCGCTTCGTCCCAGGTGGGCGTATACGACGGCTCCGACACCAGGGTCGAGTTCATGGCGGTCCAGCCGTCGGCGACCAGCTTGCCTTCGTAGGTGCCTTCGCTCATGTAGGGCGTGGGATGCACGATGGCGCCCCCCAGGCCGTCGATCACGATGGTGTCCCGCAGCAGTTGCCGGGCGTCGGTCAGAAAGTCGGACATGGGGTCTCCCGTCGGAATGCGGGCCAGTATAGGTCGACTGTCGACAAACGACAATAGGCATTAAACTGGCGCCATAGAGGCTGCCGGTAGAATCGAGCCCGACACGGCTCCCGCACCGCCTTGGGGGCCCGGCGCAGCATCCATAGAGGTCAGGCTGGAAATGCTCAAGGAAACGATAGGGTCGCCGCTGGCCCGCAAGCCCGCTTCGGACGCGGTCGGGGCCACGGCGCAGTCGCTGCCGGCCATGGTGGCCGAGCGCATGTTGCAGGACATTCTGCAGGGCGTGCTGCCGCCCGGCACCCGCCTGACCGAAATCGCCCTGTCCGAACAGCATGCGGTGAGCCGCGCCACCATCCGGGAAGCGCTCGCCCAACTGGAGCGCCACCATTTCATCGAACGGGTGCCGCGCTACGGCGCGCGGGTCGCGCAGGTGGACCTGAGCGAAGTGGAAGAACTGTTCGAGATCCGCGCTTCGCTGCTGGCCCTGGCCGCCGTGCGCGCGACCCGGCATGCCGGCGACGAAGACCTGGCCCGGTTCGACGCCATGGTGGGCGAACTGGAAGCCCTGGCGGCCGACGACGCCACGCCCGCCATGGATTACTCGCAAGGCGTCTATGCGGTGCAATCGCGCCTGACGGAGCTGAGCGCGAGCCGGTGGCTGGCCACTCTGTACGAACAGATCGCGGGACAGACGATTTGGCGCGCCATGGTGCGGCACCGGGGCATCGGTTTCGCCACGCCGGCCCGCCGGCGCGCCTCCGCCGCGCACTGGCGCGGCGTGGCCGACGCGATCCTGGCGCGCGACCCCGCGGCCTGCGAAGCCGCCACGCATCGGCTCATGGACGCCTCGCTGCAGTTCATGCAGGAACAGTTGTCCCTGCCGCGTACGGCGCGCAGGCGGCCGGGCGCCGCCTGACGCCCGGCGGTGCGGCTCAGGCCACGCCCGCGGCGTGCGCCTGCTGGTCGGCGTGGTAGGACGAGCGCACCATGGCGCCCACCGCCGCATGCGTGAAGCCCATGTCGTAGGCCTCGCGCTCGAACATGGCGAAGGTGTCGGGGTGCACGTAGCGCAGCACCGGCAGATGGTGTTCCGAAGGCTGCAGGTACTGGCCGATGGTCAGCATGTCGACGTCGTGCTCGCGCAGGTCGCGCATGACCTGCAGGATTTCCTCGTCGGTCTCGCCCAGGCCCAGCATCAGGCCGGACTTGGTCGGCACGTCGGGATGCAGCTTCTTGAAGTCGGCCAGCAGCTTGAGCGAATGCAGGTAGTCGGAGCCCGGGCGCGCCTGCTTGTACAGCCGCGGCACGGTCTCCAGGTTGTGGTTCATGACGTCGGGCGGCCCGGCGTCGAGGATGCCCAGGGCGCGATCCAGGCGGCCGCGGAAGTCCGGCACCAGGACCTCGATGCGGGTGGCGGGCGACTGCTCGCGCACCTGGCGGATGCATTCGACGAAATGCGCCGCGCCGCCGTCGCGCAGGTCGTCGCGATCGACCGAGGTGATCACCACGTACGACAGCTTGAGCGCGGCGATGGTGCGCGCCAGGTTCCCGGGCTCGTCGGGGTCCAGCGGATCGGGGCGGCCGTGGCCGACGTCACAGAACGGGCAGCGGCGCGTGCACTTGTCGCCCATGATCATGAAGGTGGCCGTGCCCTTGCCGAAGCATTCGCCGATATTGGGGCAGGAGGCTTCCTCGCACACCGTGTGCAGGTTGTGCTCGCGCAGGATGCGCTTGATGTCGTGGAACCGGGAACCGGGCGCCGCCGCCTTGACGCGGATCCATTCCGGCTTCTTGAGGCGCTCGACCTGCACGACCTTGATGGGAATGCGGGCCGTCTTGGCCTGCGACTTCTGCTTCTGCGTGGGGTCGTAGGCGGGCGTCGCCGGCTGCGCGCCGACCGCGGGCTGTTCGACTGGCGTGGACATAAACCAACCCTTGCCGGCGGGAGGCTCCTGGCCGGCCGCCGTCTCATGGAAAACCCTATTCTACCCCCCGCCGGCGGGAGGCCCCGCCGTGGGCGCCGAATGCCGTGACGGGATTCCGACGGCCTGCCGCAGGCCGACGACAATCGGCTGCTTGCGTATACAACATGATGGCAAGCAAATTACTCCATTCGCCATCCTGGCGAGCCGTCGCTGCCACGCCCGGCAAGTTCGCGATTGCCTTGGCCTACGCTCCGTCCAGTCCAGTTTCGTCGTCCTCCGTTAGAAGCAGATCAATCTGCGCTTTCAGGCGCTGTTTGTCTGCTTCGCGGAACAGAGACGGAATCAGTAGCCAGGCACGTCTACCTCCGGGAAGACGGACGGGAATGCGATCATGGCCTCCTCCCGGCTCTTCGTCCCTAAGAAGGCTCGATCGGCTCTGCTGCGGTACCTGTGCCGGCGTAGCGGCAGCCGTCGGCACCGCAAGGTCAGGCACTGTGACGACCAATGCGTCTGTCTCATCAATTTCAGACACCGGTACTGTCGGATCTTGAGGCTCCTGCTCATAGACCTTCGCAAAATCGAAGGACCGCCTGAGAATTCCAACTAGACTTTCGGCCGTAGCGGGCAGGAAGTCCCGTTGGATCAATTCGTATCGCAGGTTTCCGTCCGAAGGCAATCCTGAGGCGTACCTCTCCAGGAGCTCAGCAAACAGCGCCGGAGCGGCCACGAATCGCCGCAGGTAGGCGCGACGCATATCTTCGCTTGGTGCGTACTTATAGCTTTCGACGTCTTTGGTGACCCCCAGCCGCCCGTCACCGTGCCGCTCCATCAGACCATAGTAGCGGACCGAAGCAATCGTTGCCAAAGCTCGGCCATTGTTGGCGTCCTTGTAGCCCATGCCCTGCGCAACCACGTCTGGCGGGGCGGGGTTTAGCCGCTCTTTGTCGTAGACTTTGAGGGCTCGGTCCAGTGCCTCATCCAACGAGATGGAGGGAGCACGCGGACTCTTTTTTCGGATTGACTCGGGCGAAGCCATACGTTTCTCCTTGGAAGAAACGGAAGTATAACGCATGTTATACCTTTTCAATATACTTCTCGACGTTGACTTTTGAGGTTTTCTGAAGAAGTGAGGTACAGCTGCCCGAGCCTAGAGAGGAAAACTTAGGGCGAGCGCAAATTTTCTGTTTTCGAGAAATAAGAAAATATGGAAAACTCCACTAGTAGAATATATTTTCTGTTTTCCCGAAATGCGAAACCTGTGCAGGATGCTCTTAGAACATGATCGAGGCCAAGCAACTAGCGCTCAAACCGTTCGACTTCGTGCTTGCCGTCAAGATTGGGGTAAATAGAAACCGAGACTTTCTACTTGCACAACTTGCCAGCGAGTTCGAGGTGTCGCTTTCAACGGTTCATGCGGCCTTAAGTCGGGCCGAATCGGCACGGCTCTTAAGCCGCTCGGCAGGACCTTTGAGAGCGCTGAGGCCCGCCCTGCAAGAGTTCGCCATTTACGGGCTGAAGTACGCCTTCCCGGCGGTGATCGGACGTGCAGGCAGGGGAGTACCAACGGCAGTAGGCGCTCCCGTCCTCGCCAAGCACTTCGAAGCAACTGAAGGACCAGTGCCAGTTTGGGCCCATCCAGAGGGCAACACCTATGGCTTTGAAGTGATTCCCCTTCATCCATCGGTGCCGAAGGTGGCATTGAAGGACGGGGACGTCTATGACGTGCTCGCGCTGGTGGATGCCCTCCGTGTGGGTGCTGCACGAGAGAGGGAAATTGCCATAAACGAACTCAAGGCGCGACTTTGACGACCGATGACCCGAACCTTTCGGTCGTGAGCCTCGTGGCTCATGCATTAGGCCCCCTCAGTGCCGAGTTCATGCTGGTCGGCGGTTGTGCAGTGGGCCTCTTGATCACTGACCACGGGCGGCCTTCTGTACGGCAAACGATAGACGTCGATCTGGTGGCCGAGGCCGCATCGCTGAACGACTACTACGAGTCACTCAGCAAGTTGAAAGGATTCGGCTTCAAAGAGGACCAATCCGATGACCATATGTGCCGGCTGAAAAAGGATGATCTCATCGTAGACGTGATGCCGACTCAAAAGATCCTTGGCCACTCCGTCAATCGGTGGTACGCGGAGGCTATCAAGTGGGCACGAGCGGTGATTCTTCCAAGTGGTGAGACGATCAACGTCATAAGCGCTCCGTTCTTTATCGCTACAAAGCTTGAGTCCTTCAACAGCCGTGGGAGAGGAAACTTCCTTCATCACGACATGGAGGACATCCTAAATGTCGTGGATGGCCGCGAAGAATTATTTTCGGAACTCGCTTCCGCCCCGGTGGACGTACGCGAGTTCATCCGCGAAGAGACTGATGGATACCTAGCGGATGAGACCTTCGTTGATCAACTGGAATGGGTCTTCCCGCAGGGAAGACATGAGGTAGTGCTTCTTCGTTTACGAAAGCTTGCTGGCTTGCTCTGACGTGCGTCCCGGCAGGCTAATAGCAAGCCGCTTGTCCATCGGGCTTGCAAGCGCGACCTGTCGCGACGAGCAATCGAGTTTTTCAACAGAATTGGCCAGAAGCGGAACTCAGCGACGCGCGGTACGGAATGGCGTCCCGTAGGCCATTCAGCTCGGGCGCGGCACCGCCAAGGTACGGCCCCACTGCGCGATTTCGGGAAAACCGGATGCGCAGGCGTAGTCGCGCACCGTCTGCATGAATGCCGGCGTGGAGGTGCGCGGCACCCGGCGCAGCCAGTCCAGGGCCTGCTCCGCGTCGCCGCGCGCGATCAGCATGCGCGCGTAATGGAACATACCGCGAAAGTCGCCGCCCTCGGCGCTGCGCCGGTAACGGTCGAACGCGTGCTCAGGATCGGGCTCCACGGCGCGGCCTTCTTCGTAGAAGCGCCCGACCATGCCATGCGACTTGGCGTGCCCCATGTCGGCCGCGCGTCGGTACAGCGCCAGCGCCGCCGCCGGATCGCTGGCCACCCCGCCGCGGCCGCTGTTGAGCATGTGGGCGTAGTTGTACATGCCCCAGTCCAGCCCGCGGTCCGCCGCCAGGCGAAACCAGTACGCGGCCACCACCTGGTCCGGCTCGGTGCCCCAGCCGTTCTCGTAGCACCGTCCCACCATGTTGATGGCCATGAGATGGTCGGCGTGGGCCGCGCGCTTGAACCATTGCAGGCCGGCCTGCGGGTCCTTGGGCAGTCCGGTGCCGTCGAGCAGGATCTGGCCCAGGATGGCCTGGGCCTCGACCAGCCCGCACTCGGCGGCGGCGCGCACCCACGGCGCGAAACGCTCGGGCGGGCCGCGCATGATCTCGGCCAGTTGTGCGGGCGTCGTCGACAGGACCTGCCGGGCGTCGATGGCGGGAGCGGATTCAGGCATGGGATACGTTCGATTCGTTGCGGACCGCCGCGTTGGCCGCGGCGTCGAGTCCGGCCAGGCGCAGCAGATTGGACGCCAGCCGCTCGCCCGCCTCGACCAGCCCGGCGGACACGCCGCAGCCCGCCATGTCGGCCGCGCGCAGGCCCGCGTAGCCGCAGGGGTTGATCCCGTCGAACGGCGACAGGTCCATGTCCACGTTGAGCGCCAGCCCGTGGTAGGCCCGGCCGTTGCGCACCTTGATGCCGAGCGCGGCGATCTTGAGATCGGCGGCGTCGCCCGGAAGCGGACCGGACGACGCCTCGCCGGCCTTGCCCTTCCATGCGGCGGCGGGCACGTAGACGCCCGGCGCGCCGGCGCGGCGCCGCGCGCCGGCCAGGCCGAAGCCGGCCAGCGTATCGATCGCCGCCTGCTCCAGGCGGTCGACGTAATCCTTGACGAACAGCCCGGCCCGGCGCAGGTCGACCAGGGCGTAGGCCACCACCTGGCCAGGCCCGTGATAGGTCACCTGCCCGCCGCGATCCGTATGCACCACCGGGATACGGCCGGCATCGAGCACGTGCTCGGGCTTGCCGGCCTGGCCCAGGGTATAGACCGGGGCATGCTCCACGAGCCAGACGGTGTCGGGCGTGGCCGGCGTGCGCGTTTCCGTGAACTCGCGCATGGCCTGCCAGACCGTCGCATAGTCGGCCGGCCGCGCGAGCCATTGGACCGTGGCCACGGGCTACAGGACCACCGAAACCATGGGATGCCCATGCAGCGCCCGGTACAGGGCATCGAGCTGCTCGCGCGAGGTCGCCCGCACGGTAAAGGTCAGGCCGATATAGTTCCCGCCCTTGCTGGCGCGCATTTCCACCGTGGCCGGGTCGAAACCGGGATCGTGCCGGAGCACGACCTCGGTCAATATCTGTGCCAGTTCGGGATGCTGCCGCCCCATGACCTTGATGGGGAAGTCGGAGGGGTATTCGATGAGGGAGTCTTGCGGATCGACGGACATGACAAGGCGGGAATACGGCCGCGCGGCCCAGCCGCATGCGAACTAGAGCGCGGCGATACGAGCATCATACCCCGCGCGCAGGCGGGCATAAACCGGCCCCGGGAGCCCGTCCCCCACCGGCTCGCCGTCCATGCGCACCACGGGCAGGATCTCGCGGGTGGCCGAAGAGAGCAGGATTTCCTGCGCCTGCGCCAGCTCGTCGCGCGCGATCGGCCGCGCCTCGAACGGAATGTCCGCCGCGGCGGCCAATTCCGCGACCAGGCCGTAGCGGATGCCTTCCAGTATGAGATGGTCGCGCGGCGGAGCCAGCAGCCGGCCGTCCCGCACGACCCAGACGTTGCTGGAGGCGCCTTCCGTGACGCGGCCGTCGCGCAATTGGATCACTTCGTCGGCGCCCGCATCCGCCGCCTGCTGGCGGGCCAGCACATTGCCCAGCAGGGAAACCGACTTGATATCGCAGTGCAGCCAGCGCTCGTCGGGTATGCAGATCACCGACAGCCCCCGTTCGCGGGCTTCCCGGCCGGGGCGGACGAAGGGCGTGGCCATGGCGAACACCGTGGGCGCGACGGCCGGCGAGGGAAACGCGTGGTCGCGGTGCGCCACCCCGCGGGTGACCTGGAGATAGACCAGGCAGTCGGGCGCGTCGCAGGTCCGGATCAGTTCGGCGACCAGTCCGCGCCAGCCCGCATCGTCCATGGGCGGCGCGATGCGCAGCCTGCCCAGGCTGCGTCCCAGGCGCGCCAGGTGCTGGTCGACGCGGAAAGGCTTGCCGCCGTAGGCCGGCACGACCTCGTAGACGCCGTCCCCGAAGATGAAACCGCGGTCGAGCACCGAGACCTTGGCCTGCGACAGCGGCGTATAGGCGCCGTCGAGGTAGACCCGGGGGTCGCCCGCGATTCCGGGAATCATTGGAACCAGCGCTTGACCACGTCCACCATGCGGCCGAAGAAGCCGGCCCGCTCGACGGGCTCGAGCACCACCAGCGGCTCCACGCGCAAGGCCTTGTCGCCCAGGGTCAGCGCCACGGTGCCCACCTTCAGGCCCTTGTCGAGCGGCGCCACCAGCGGGTCGATGCGCTGCACCTCCGGCTTGATCTCGGCGCCCTTGCCGCGCGGCACGGTCAGCCAGACCGGATGCGACGGGCCCAGCTTGGCGACGTCGGTCTTGCCTTCCCATACCTTGGCCTGCAGGCTGGCCTGGGCGCCGTCGAAGAACTTGACGGTATCGAAGTTCTGGAAGCTCCAGTTCAGCAGCTTGAGGCTTTCCTCGGCGCGGGTGGCCTCGCTGTCGGTGCCGACCACCACGCTCACCACGCGGCGGTCGCCGCGCAGGGCGGTCGCCACCAGGCAATAGCCCGCGGTCTCGGTGTGGCCGGTCTTCATGCCGTCGATCGAGGGATCGGCCCACAGCAGGCGGTTGCGGTTGGCCTGCTTGATGTTGTTGTAGGTGAACTCGCGCTGCGAGTAATAGTGGTAGTACTCGGGGAAATCGGAAACCAGGTGCATCGCCAGGATCGCCAGGTCGTGCACGGTGGTCCGGTGCTGCGGATCGGGCAGGCCGTCCACGTTCATGAAATGCGTATTCTTCATGCCCAGGCGCTCGGCTTCCTGGTTCATGAGGGAAACGAAGGCCGAGGCGCTGCCCGCCACCGTCTCGGACAACGCGACCGAGGCGTCGTTGCCCGATTGCACGATCACGCCCTGCAGCAATTGATCCACCGTGACCGGCTTGCGGGGCTCGATGAACATGCGCGAGCCGCCGGTGCGCCAGGCGTTTTCGGACACCGTGGCCTGCTGCTCGAGCGAAATGCGCTTTTCCTTGAGGGCCTGGAAGGCCACGTAGGCGGTCATGAGCTTGGTCAGCGAGGCGGGCTCGATCGGCTGCTCGGCATTGGACGAGGCCAGGACCTGCCCGCTGTTGACGTCCAGCGCCAGCCAGGCCTTCGCGGCGACGGTGGGCGCCGGCACCGACGACACCTGTCCGACGGGCACCACCTGCGGCGCGGCGGGAGCGGCGGGGGCGGGCGCCTGCGCGGCGGCGAGCAGCGGCAGCACGGCAAGCACGGCACCGGCGGCGAATTTGCGCGGCAAGGCGAACGAAGGAGCGCGGAGCGGAGAAGTCGTCATAGGCATGAAGGTCCGGGAGACCGCGGCGTACCGGCCGGCGCGCCGCAAAATGGTCGTCATTATAGGCAGCCGATCGGACACGAAAAGCTGAAAAGGGTTCAACGCGCGGATCCGCGCGGGCTCCGGGATGTCGCAAGTGCAGGCCGGCGAACGGGAATCCGCAAATGCAACGCCCTGCAACACCTCAGGATGGCGCGCCGCCCAGCGTCGACAGCCGCGCGCGCACCAGTTGCCGCAGGACCAGCAGCTTGCCGTGGAAGAAATGGCCGGCGCCCGGCACCACGACCACGGGCAGGTCGATGGGACGCGCCCAGTCCAGCACTTCGGCCAGCGGCACCACTTCGTCCTGCTCGCCGTGGACCGCGAGCGTATCGGCCGGGATCTCGACGGCGCGGAACTGGTAGCGCTTGACCGCCGTGCCCACCAGAATCATCGCGTCGGGCAGGGGTTCGCCGGCCTGCGCGAATCCGGCATGCAACTGCGCGGCGACCGCCGTGCCGAAGGAAAAACCGCCCAGGACCCACTTGCCCGCGGCCGCCTGTGGATGGCGCTCGCGGAATTGCGCGACCAGATCCTGGATGTCCTCGGTCTCGCCGCGCCCGCCGTCGAACTCGCCCTCCGAACGGCCGACGCCGCGGAAATCCGGACGCACCGCCGCCAGGCCGCGCTGGATGCAGGCCTGGGCCATCGTGGTCACGACCTTGTTGTTGCGGGTGCCGCCGTGCAGCGGATGCGGGTGCAGGATGAGCGCCCAGCCGGCAGGCGGATCCTGCGGCCAGTCGATGGCGCATTCGATGCGCCCGGCGCGGCCCTGGAAGTTCGCGATTTCGGTGCGGGCCGCCATCAACGCTCCTTGCCCGCGGAGGGAATGCGCTGCGCGAGCCAGGCGGCCAGTTCGTCGGCGGCTTCGTCGGTGGCGCGGCGCAAGGCCTGGGCGCCGCCCGGCGCGTCGGCCGTGGGCGCCGGCACGCTGCGATCGATGCGCAACTGGCCGAGCACCCGGCCGCCCTGCACCAGCACCGCCTGCAGGGCCAGCCGCCCGTGGCTGGAGGAGCCGTCGGGCGCGAACTCCTGCTCGAAGCGCGACAGGCCGAGCCGCAACTCCGGCAGGCTGGCGGCCAGGTTCTGCTTGAGCACCGGACCCTGGCGGGACAACCGCTCGGCGATCCGCTCGCCCACCAGCACCTCCGGCGGCGCGGTCCAGCGATACGTGGCATAGCCCTGGGGCGCGGTGCCCTCGCCCACCCGCCAGATCACCGCCGTGCCGCCCGCCAGCGGCGCCCCGGACACCGGCGCCAGCACGATCGCGCCGCGCGCGGGCCCGGCGACGGACGGCGCGGCCGCGTTGTCCGCCCCCAGGTCCAGCAGGCGCGGCCCGGGCGTCACCTTGCCGATGCCGCAGCCGGCCAATGCGGCGCAGCATGCGGCCACGAGCAGCCACCGCCCGCCGCGGCGGGTTGCTCCGGAATACTCCGCGCTCAATTCCCGCATATCCCTTGCCGTGTCCTTGCCTGTCGTCATTGCGCCCCCCCGAATCCCGCGAATCCCGGCTCGCCCGGTCCGGGCCGCGCCGGCGGCGGACCGAACAGCAGCGCCTGCGGAGTATCCTCGACCCGTTGCGCGCTGCGCGCCAGGCTCTGCGCCGCCACGCCGATCTGGTCGGCCATGCGGCCGACCTGCGGCAAGGTGCCGCTGCCCAGTTGGGCGGCGGCCGACGACATGTTCTGCAGGCTGCCCGCGGCGCCGCGCAGCGGCCCGTCGGGCGCGTTGAGCAGCGCGATGGTGGCCTGCGTGCCGTGCGCCAGTTCGGAGACTTCGCGAGCCATGCGGCCGGCCTCGCGCGAGGTCGCCATGACGTCGTCCATCATGGGCCCCGCCTTGGCCAACAAGGGCGACAGCCGCTCCGACGCCGTCTTCAGCGTGGCCGTCAGGTCGACGGCGTTCTGCATGCTGGCGTGCAGCGCCTGCACATTGGCTTCCGACATGACCTTGGCCATCTGTTCGGCCACCTGCTCGATGCTGAACATGATCGCTCCGCCGCGGGCCTGCAGGCGATCCCACAGGCCGGGACGCAGCGGAATCGCCGCCGGCTCGCCGTTGGCCGCCTGCAGCCGCGCCGGCGACGACCCGTCGTCGCGCAGCTCGACATACGAGATCCCGGTCACGCCCTGCACCGCCAGTTCGCCCCAGGTCCCTTCGGTGATCGGCGTGCCGGCCCGCACGTCGATGTAAATGCGCACCAGGCCGGGCTTCCTGGCGTCGAGCTCCAGCGATTGCACCTTGCCGACCTGGACGCCCTGGTAGTTGACGCGGGACTGCGCCGACAGGCCGTTGACCGGCGTGGAGGACACCAGTTCGTAGCGCTCCGTCTTGACCCGGTCGCGTCCGATCCAGATGGCGGCGGCAGCGGCCGCCGCCAGCAGCAGGAGCGTGAACAGCCCTGCCAGCAATGCGTGACTACGGTTTTCCATAAGCAGGCTCCTTGGCTGCGGGTTCGCCCAGCGCGCGTCGTCCGCGCGGGCCCAGGAAAAATGTGCGGATGAAGGGATGGTCGACCTTGATGACCTCGGCCACCGTATCGCAGGCGATGACCCGCTTGTCGGCCAGCACCGCCACGCGCGTGGTCAGGTCCAGCAAGGTATCCAGGTCGTGGGTCACCATCACCACGGTGAAGCCCAGTTGCCGGTGCAGGCTGCGCACCAGCGCCACGAATTCGTCCGAACGCTCGGGATCCAGGCCCGCCGTGGGTTCGTCCAGGAACAGCAGTTCCGGATCGAGCGACAGCGCGCGGGCCAGCGCCACGCGCTTGACCATGCCGCCGGACAGGTCGGAAGGCATCTTGGCCGCGTCGGCGCCCGCCAGGCCCACCAGCGCGAGCCGGGTCATGACCACGTCGCGCACCAGGTCTTCCGGAATATGCCGCAGTTCGCGCAGCGGCAAGGCGACATTGTCGAACACCGACAGCGCCGAGAACAGCGCCCCGGCCTGGAACAGCATGCCCCAGCGGCGCGACAGCCGGCGGCGGTCTTCCGCCGTGCCGCCGTGCAGCGGCCGGCCGAAGACCTCGACGCTGCCGGCCGCCGGCGTGTCCAGCCCGATGATCTGGCGCAGCAGCGTGGTCTTGCCCGACCCCGAGCCGCCCACCAGCGACAGGATCTCGCCCGGCCACACCGCCAGGTTCAGATCGTCGTGCACCACGTGCGAGCCGAAGGCGGTGCGCAGGCCCCGCACGCAGATCACCGGCTGCAACGCCAGTTGCTGCTCGCTGAACAGGGGCCGCTGCATGGCGTTCATATGCCCACCTGGCTGAACGCCACGGCGAACACCGCGTCGGCGAGGATCACGCCGGTGATCGAGGTGACCACGGAAGTCGTCGTGCCGCGGCCGAGGCTTTCGGTATTGGGTTCGATGCGCAGGCCGAAGTGACAGGCCACCAGGGCGATCAGGATGCCGAACGTCACGCCCTTGGCGAGCCCGAGCCAATAGTTGGCGATATTGACGGCGTCCGGCAACGAGTTCAGGAACCACGCCGGCGACAGGCCCAGTTCGACATGGGCGGCCAGCATGCCGCCGGCCAGCGCCATGGCGGCGGTCCACACCACCAGCAGCGGCATGGTCACGGCCAGCGCCACCACCCGCGGCAGGATCAGGCGCTGCCCGTGCGAAATCCCCATGACCCGCATGGCGTCGAGCTCCTGCGTGACCCGCATGACGCCGATCTGCGCCGTGATCGCCGAACCGGAGCGGCCGGCGACGAGAATCGCCGCCAGCACGGGCCCCAGTTCGCGCACGATGGACACGCCCAGCAGCTTGACGATGAACTGGCCGGCCCCGAACAGCTGGAGCTGTTGCGCCGAGAGGTAGGACAGCACGATGCCGATCAGGAAGCCGACCAGGGCCGTGATGCCCAGCGCCTGCGCGCCGGTGCGATAGACCTGCGCCGAGATCTCGCGCCAGGGACCGCGCCAAGGCCGCGCCAGGAACCTGCCCAGGTCCAGCACCAGTTGGCCCAGCAGCGCCGTCATGCCCAGGCCGTTATCGGCGGCGGTCAGTATCGCCTGGCCGATCGCGCGCACGCCCTGGAGAGGATCGATGCGCGGCCGCGCGGCCGGTTCCCCGCCCGAGTGCGTCGCCAGCGCGGTGAAGACGTCGCGCTGGCCCGGCAGCAGCCGGATGCGCTCGGGCAGCCGCTCGCCCCATGCGTTCCAGAGCAGATGGGCGCCCACCGCATCGAGCCGCTGCACCGTCGACAGATCCCAACGCGCGTCCGGCGCCGCGGTGCGCAACGCCCGGCGCCGGGCTTCGACCTGGCCGCGGCGGGCCAGCGCCTGCACGCTCCAGTCCCCCGACAGGCGGCAGACGCCGGCCGATATCGTCAGAGGCTTGGCGTCGAGGGGGGGCGTCCCTGCGGCATGGACCATGTGTCGGAAAGGGCTAGTGACGAACGAGGCGTCCGCGCGCCGGGCACGGGACTCGCCCTATGATAAACGGCGATTCCTGCGCCGACTAAAATCCCCGCATGTACACGCCTTTCGTCTTCGCATGAACGCCGATTCCGAGCTGCCCGCCCCCGAGGCCATGGCCGCCGCCCTGCGCGAACGCCTGCCCGCCTTCGGCGATGTCGCGTGGACCCTGCGCACCGGCTCCACCAACGCGGACCTGCTGGCCCGCGCCCGCCATGCGCCGGACGCCGGGCCGCGGCCCTGGCTGCTGGGCGCCCACATCCAGGACGCCGGCCGCGGCCGGGCGGGACGCCCGTGGCAGAACCGCATCGGCGCGGCGCTCATGGTGTCGTGTGCATTCGACGTCCACTTGCCCGCGGCCCGGCTGCCGGCCTTGTCGCCGGCGGGCGGCATCGCGGCCTGCGAGGCGCTGCGCGCCCTGGCGGATCCCTCCGGCGCCGCCGGCATCTGCATGAAGTGGCCCAACGACGTCCAGCTCGGCCAGGCCAAGCTGGCCGGCGTGCTGGTCGAGACCGTGCGGCGGCCGGGCAGCGATCCCGACACCCACGTCGTCGTCCTCGGCATGGGGCTGAACCTGGGCGACGCCGATGCGCTCAGCCGGCAACTGGGCCGCGAGATCGCCGACTGGTCGCAAGCCGTCGCCGGCCTGCCCGCGGCGCGACGCCCGACCGCCGACGCGCTCGCCGCGGCCGTGGCCCGGGCCTGGCTGGATGCCGTGCAATCGCTGGCCAGCCGCGGCTTCGACGATTTCATCGCGCGCCACGCCGCGCTCGACGCGCTGGCGGACCGCACGGTGGACGTGGTGGACAACGGCCGCGTCGTGCTCGACGGCCGCGCGCGCGGCATCGATCCCCACGGCCGCCTGCAGGTGCTGACCGCGCAGGGCGTGACGGTCCCGGTGTCGGTCGGCGAGATTTCCGTGCGGGCCCGATCGTGATCGTCCTGGTCGACGCCGGCAACAGCCGCATCAAACTGGGCTGGCTCGACGCCGACGGCCGGCGCGAAGCGGCCGCCGCCGCCCTGGACCACGGGCGGCTCGCCGACATCGAAGGCTGGCTCGACACCCTGCCGGCCGCGCCGCGCGGGGCGCTGGGCGTGAACGTGGCCGGCCCGGACATCGCCGCGGCGCTTGCCGCGCCGCTGGAGCGGCGCGGCTGCCCGCTGCAATGGGTGCGGCCGCAAGCCCGGTCCCTGGGCCTGGTCAACGGCTACGGCACGCCGCACCAGTTGGGCGCCGACCGCTGGGCGGCCATGCTGGGCGTCCGGGCGCGCCTGGGCGCGCCGCGCCCGCCTTTCGTGCTGGCCACCTTCGGCACGGCCACCACCATCGATACCGTCGGCCCCGACGACGTTTTCGCGGGCGGACTGATCCTGCCCGGCCCGGCGCTCATGCGCGCGTCGCTGGCGAACGGCACCGCCGACCTGCCGCTCACCCCGGCCGACGGCGCGGTGGTGGAGTTTCCCGTCGATACGCGGCAGGCCATCGCTTCCGGCGTGGCGGCGGCCCAGGCCGGCGCGGTCGCGCGCCAGTGGCTGGCGGCGCAGCGGCGCTATGGACAGGCTCCCCGGCTGTACGCCAGCGGCGGCGGCTGGACCGGAATCGCCGGCGAAACCCGGCGCCTGCTGGACCGGGCCTGCGCCGGGCGCGGCCTCTTGCCGCCCGCGGCCGAGTATGTGCACAATCCGGTGCTGGACGGCCTGGCCCGGCTGGCGTCGGACATGGGCTGACCGGACCCGCCCGCCATGCGCGCTCTCCTGATCCTCATTCTCTTCGCCAATCTCGTCGTCTTCGCCATCGGGCGGGGTTGGCTGGGCACGCCCCCGGAATCCCGGGGCCGCAGTCCGGAGCGCGCGGCCCAGCAGATGAATGCCGACGCCGCCAAGATCCGCCCGGGCACGGTGGATCGCTAGGGCCGCCGTCCGGCCGAGCCGGCGCGGTTCACTCGCCCGCCGGATCATCCAGCGGCAGCGCCTCCATCACCCGCTGCGCCGCTCCCCCATGATGCGCGATCCAGGCCTCGGCCGCCTGCCGCATGGCCCCGCGCGCCACCTGGTCGCCCAGCAGGCGCAGGGCGGTCTGCACGGCCGCTTCGGCGTCCGCGACCCGCAGCGCGGCGCCGGCGGCGATTGCGTCCTCCGCCGCCTGCTCGAAATTGCGCGTGTGCGGCCCCACGATGACGGGCGCCCCCGCGGCGCAGGCCTCGATCAGATTCTGCCCGCCGAACGGCGCGAAACTGCCCGCCACGATGGCGACATCGCAGGCGGCGTAATGGAAGGGCATCTCGCCCAGGGTATCGCCCAGGACCACGCGTACCTCGGGGCCGACCATGTCCGGCATGGCCGCGCCGCCTGCCGGGACCGGGCCGGTCGTTCCGCCGGAGCCGGCCAGGGTCGAACGCCGGACATAGCGCAGCCCCGCCCGCGACAGCCTGTCGGCCGCCTCGTCGAAGCGTTGCGGATGCCGCGGGATCAACAGGAACAGCGCCCGGGCGTCCGCCCGGGCGATGGCATCGACGAATCGCGCGTCCTCGCCTTCGCGCGTGCTGGCGATCGCCACGACCGGCCGGTCCAGGGCCTTGCGCCACGCGCGGCCGGCCGCCACGGGCGCGGCGGGCAGGACCAGATCGAATTTCAGGTTGCCGGCCACCCGCGGCTCGCGGGCCCCGGCCGCGCGCAGGCGCCGGGCGTCGGTCTCGGTCTGCGCCAGCACCGCGTGCAATCCGGCCAGCGCGTCGTGCATGGCCGCGCCCAGCCAGCGGGACTGGCGCAGGGAAGCTTCGGAAAACCGGGCGCTGGCCAGCACCATCGGCACGCCGTCGACGCGGGCGCGCGCCAGCAGGTTGGGCCAGATCTCGCGTTCGATCAGCACGCCGCAACGCGGCCTGAAGTGGCGCATGAAGCCCCGCACCGCCCCGGGGAAATCATAGGGCAGCCAGGCCTGCAGCAGCCTGCCCCCGGCCATCGCGGCCGGGAACAGCCGCTCGCCTTCGGCGCGGCCGGTCGGCGTGGCATGGGTCAGCAGGACCGGCAGGCCGCGATCCAGCAAGGCCCGCACCAGCGGCTGCGCGGCCCGCGTTTCCCCCAGGCTGACAGCATGCACCCACACCGGCCGGGCCCGGGCAGCCGGCCCGTCGTAGCGGCCGAACCGCTGCGGCGCCAGGATGCCCCATTCGCCGCCCGCCTTGCGGGCACGCTTCGCCATCCATAGCCACGCCAGGGGCGCCGCGAGATAAAGCGCCAGGGTGTAGAGCAGGCGGGCGAACATGGCCGTCGCCCGGTCAGGCCAGCGCCTGTTCGACCGCCCGCAAGACCGCTTCGCGCGAAGGCGGCGCGCCGCGATCGCCCAGGCTCGCGGTGTAGGTGGGACCGATGAGCGGCGTCCGAACGGGCGTGGAAGCCTTGTAGATGCCGATGGTGGGCCGTCCCAGTCCCGCCGACAGATGCGTCAGGCCGCTGTCCAGCCCCACCATCAGGCGGGCGCCGGCAAGCACGTGCGCGATCTCGGTCAGCGACAGGCGCGGCAACACCTCGGCGTCGTCGCGCCCGGCGACCAGCTGCTGCGCGCGCGCGGCCTCGTCGGGATTGCCGGCCAGCAGCCTGAGCCGGCAGCCGCCCTGCCGGAGCCGGTCGAACACGGCCCGCCAGTCCGCTTCCGGCCAGAGTTTGTCGGGCCGGCTGGCCGAAGGCATGATGACCGCGTAAGGCGCGCCGGCGTCCGCCGCGGCCGCCTGGCGCGCGAAGGCCTGGAGTCCGAAGTCCGGCGCCCCCTGCGCGGCGTAGCCGAACGTCGCCGCGGCCAACTGGCGCTGGCGCACGACCGCCGGCTGCCAGAACGGCACGCGGTGCTTGACATCGTAGAACAGGGAAGCCAGCGGCTCGCGGGCCGACTTCCAGTCCAGGCCGTGCCGCGTGCCGCGCGCCTGGCGCACCAGCCACACCGACTTCATCAGGGCCTGCATGTCGAGCACCACGTCGTATTGCGTGGCCCGCAGCCTCCGCCTGAGCGCGGCGCGCTCCGCGCGCACCGGGGCCGACCACCAGCTCTTGCGCCAGCGGCGGTGCGCCACGGGGATCACGTTCTCGACCGCCGGATGCCAGCCCGGGATTTCGGCGAACGACTCCTCGGCGAGCCAATCGATCCGCGCTTCCGGCACGTGGCGCGCAATGTCCGACATGGCGGGAAGCATGTGGACCAGGTCGCCCAGGGAGGAAGTGCGGACGATCAGGATTCGGGTGGGCATAGGCAGGGATCGGAGACGTGCACGCGCCCGGACATCGGCGGACATTCGCGGTTTCGGAAATGTACAACATCGCTCCCCAGGGTTTTCCCTCTTCTTCATTCGGATGAAGGCAGTGTGGCGCCGAGTGGACATTTATTACAATCGGCCAGGTTTATTGGTGAAAGCCGGGGAAGGGCGGCGGTAACATCGCCGTTCCCGGGCGGACCGCCGCGCCGGACCATTCCAGAACTACATATCATGCCCCTGACTCCTATCAACGATCGCAAGATCCGTTTCGCCCTCGTGGGATGCGGCCGGATCTCCAAAAACCATATCGCCGCCATCGCCCAGCACGGCGAGCGGGCGGAACTCATCGAAGTCTGCGACACCAATCCCGAATCGCTGCGCGCCGCGGTGCAGGCCACCGGCGCCACCGGATACGCTTCCCTGACCGACCTGCTGAGCCAGGGCAGGGCCGACGCCGTCATCCTCGCCACGCCCTCCGGCCTGCATCCGTGGCAGGCCATCGAGGCCGCCCAGGCCGGCCGCCACGTCGTCAGCGAAAAGCCCATGGCCACCCGCTGGGAAGACGGCAAGCGCATGGTCAAGGCCTGTGACGACGCCGGGGTGCACCTCTTCGTGGTCAAGCAGAACCGCCGCAACGCCACGCTGCAGATGGTCAAGAAGGCCATCGAGCAGGACCGCTTCGGCCGGCTGTACATGGTCAACGTCAACGTGTTCTGGACCCGCCCCCAGGAGTACTACGACGCCGCCCGCTGGCGCGGCAAGTGGGAATGGGACGGCGGCGCCTTCATGAACCAGGCCAGCCACTACGTGGACCTGCTGGACTGGCTGGTGGGTCCCGTCGAAAGCGTGTACGCCTATACCGGCACCCTGGCGCGCCGCATCGAGGCCGAGGACACCGGCGTGGCCGCGCTGCGCTGGCGCCACGGCGCCATGGGCTCGATCAACGTCACCATGCTGACCTACCCCAAGAACCTGGAAGGCTCGATCACCATCCTGGGCGAAAAGGGCACGGTGCGCGTGGGCGGCGTGGCCGTCAACCGCATCGACGAGTGGACCTTCGCCGACGAGCATCCGGACGACTCCAAGGTGCGCGACGCCAGCTACGAGACCACCTCGGTCTACGGCTTCGGCCATCCCCTGTACTACGACAATGTCATCAAGACCCTGCGCGGCGAGGCGGAACCCGAAACCGACGGCCGCGAAGGCCTGCAGTCTCTGGCGCTGCTGACGGCCATCTACCGGTCGGCGCGCGACAGCGTGCGCGTGCCGCTGCCCCTGGACTGATCCCGATGAGCATCCACCCGACCGCCATCGTCGACGATGGCGCGCGCATCGGCGCCAGCAGCCGCATCTGGCACTGGGTCCACGTGTGCGGCGGCGCCGTCGTCGGCGAGCACTGCTCGCTGGGCCAGAACGTGTTCGTGGGCAACCGGGTGCGCATCGGCGACCGGGTCAAGATCCAGAACAACGTCTCGGTCTACGACAACGTCACGCTGGAAGACGACGTGTTCTGCGGCCCGAGCATGGTGTTCACGAACGTGTACAACCCGCGCGCCGCCATCGAACGCAAGAGCGAATACCGCGACACCCTGGTGCGCCAGGGCGCGACGCTGGGCGCGAACTGCACCATCGTCTGCGGCGCCACGATCGGCCGCTACGCCTTCGTGGGCGCCGGCGCCGTGGTCAACAAGAACGTGCCCGATTTCGCCCTGGTGGTCGGCGTGCCGGCCCGGCAGGTCGGCTGGATGAGCCGCCACGGCGAACAACTGGACCTGCCCCTGGCCGGCAACGCCCAGACTGTCTGCCCGCATACCGGCGAGCGCTACGTACTGGAAAACGGCGTTTGCCGGCTGGCCTGAAACCCTACTCCTACCCTCTATGCAATTCGTCGACCTGAAAACCCAATACCGGGCGTTGCGCGATCCCATCAACGCCCGCATCCAGCGAGTGCTCGACCACGGCCAGTACATCATGGGCCCGGAAGTCAAGGAACTGGAGGCGGCGCTCGCCGCGCGCACCGGCGCGGCGCATTGCGTGACCGTCGCCTCGGGCACCGAGGCGCTGCTCATGTCCCTCATGGCCCTGGGCGTGGGCCCGGGCGACGAAGTCATCACCACCTCGTTCACTTTCATCGCTACGGGCGAGGTCATCGTCCTGCTGGGCGCCAAGCCGGTTTTCGTCGACGTCGAGCCCGATACCTGCAATATCGACGTTTCCCGGGTCGAGGCCTGTATCACCCCGCGCACCAAGGCCATCATGCCGGTCTCGCTGTACGGCCAGTGCGGCGACATGGACGAGCTCAACGCCATCGCGGCGCGCCACGGCCTGCCCGTGATCGAGGACGCCGCCCAGAGCTTCGGCGCCACCTACAAGGACCGCCAGAGCTGCCACCTGTCCACCCTGGGCTGCACCAGCTTCTTCCCCAGCAAGCCGCTGGGCTGCTACGGCGACGGCGGCGCGGTCTTCACCGACGACGACGCGCTCGCCCAGGCCTTGCGCGAGATCCGCGTGCACGGCCAGTCGGGCCGGTACTATCACACCCGCATCGGCGTGGGCGGCCGCATGGATACGATCCAGTGCGCCGTCCTGCTGGGCAAGCTGGGACGCTTCGAGTGGGAGATCGAGCGGCGCATCGCCATCGGCGAGCGCTATCGCCGGGAACTGGCGAGCCTGGAATCCCGGGGATTGCGCACGGTCGTCGTGCGTCCGGACCGCAGCAGCGTATGGGCGCAGTTCACGATCATGGTGCCCGGGCGCGAGGCGGTGATCGAAAAGCTCAAGGCGGCCGGCATCCCCACCGCCATCCATTATCCGCGTCCCATCCATGCCCAGCCGGCGTATGCGCAATTCGCGCGGGAAGGCGCCACGCCGGTATCGGATCGCCTGGCCGGGCAGGTCATGAGCCTGCCCATGCACCCCGACCTGGACGAGGCCACGCAGGACCGCATCGTCCAGGCCTTGCGCGAAGCCCTGCCCTGACGCGGCCCCGCGCCGCCGCCCCACGAGCCGCATGACGAACATCCTGACCGTATTGGGCGCGCGCCCCCAGTTCATCAAGGCCAGCGTGGTCTCGGCGGCCATCGGCCGCCATGGCGGCCTGGCGGAAACCGTCGTCCATACGGGGCAGCATTTCGATCCCAACATGTCCGACGTGTTCTTCGACGAGCTGGGCATGTCCCCGCCGGCGCACCACCTGGACATACACGGCGGCGGCCACGGCAAGATGACCGGCCGCATGCTGGCCGCGCTGGAAACCGTCATGCTGGCCGAGCGGCCGGACGCCGTGCTCGTCTACGGCGACACCAATTCCACGCTGGCGGGCGCGCTGGCGGCGGTCAAGCTGCACATTCCGGTCGCCCACGTCGAGGCCGGGCTGCGTTCGTTCAACCTGCGCATGCCGGAAGAGGTCAACCGCATCCTGACCGACCGCGTATCGCGCTGGCTGTTCACCCCCACGCAGGCGGCCACCCGCAACCTGCTGCGCGAATCCATGCCTGCCGACGCCATCGAACAGGTGGGCGACGTCATGTACGACGCGGCGCTGCATCACGGCGCGCGCGTCTCCCCGCAGGGCGGCGCCCTGCAGCGCCTGGACCTGCAGGCCGGCGGCTACGTCCTGGCCACCGTGCACCGCGCCGAGAATACCGACCATCCCGCGCGCCTGGCGGCGATCGTGCAGGCCCTGGCACAGGTCGGGCGGGACCGGCCCGTCGTCTGGCCGCTGCATCCCCGCACCCGCAAGCTGCTGGCCGAGCGCGGCCTGCTGGCCGCGCTGGAAAAGCAGGTGCGCCTGACCGAGCCGGTCGGCTACCTGGACATGGTGCAGCTCGAGAAATTCGCCGCGCTGGTCGCCACCGATTCGGGCGGCGTGCAGAAAGAAGCCTTCTTTCATCGCGTGCCTTGCGTTACGCTGCGCGATGAGACCGAATGGGTGGAACTGGTCGAGGCGGGCTGGAACCGCCTGGCGCCGCCCCGGTCGGCGGCCGGCATCGTGGCGACCATCGGACAGGCCCTGGAGCAGGCGCCGGCGGAAATCCGGCCCTATGGCGAGGGCGACGCGGCCGAACGCATCGCCGCGCGCCTGGCCTCGGCCGACATCCCAGTGGAGGATCGGACATGAGATCGGACGAGACCGAAACCTTCCACGACGAAACCGATCGCGTGCGCCAGCGCTATGCGCGGCGCGCGGCGCACGGCTCGGAATGGCGCTACGACCCGCTCAACCCGGTCAACCTGCGCATGATCCAGGAACGGGAACGTCTCCTGGCCGACCTGCTGCGCCGCAACCTGGGCCGCCCGGCGGCCGAGGCCAGGCTGATCGAGATCGGCTGCGGCAACGGATTCAACCTGCTGTCGCTGCTGCGCCTGGGATTCCGTCCCGAAAACCTGACGGCCAACGAATTGCTCGAAGACCGCCTGGCCGCGGCGCGTCCCCGCCTGCCGGCCGACGTGCGCTTCCTCCCGGGAGACGCCACGCGGCTGGACGTGGCACCCGCCAGCCAGGACATCGTCTTCCAGTCCACCGTCTTCTCGTCGCTGCTGGACGACGCCTTCCAGCAACGGCTGGCCGACCGCATGTGGGAGTGGGTGAAGCCCGGCGGCGCGGTGCTCTGGTACGACCTGGCCTATGGCAACCCCCGCAATCCCGACGTGCGCGGCATGCCGGCGGCGCGCGTGCGCGCGCTGTTCCCCCAGGGCCGTTGCGCCGTGCGCCGCGTCACGCTCGCGCCGCCGCTGGCGCGGCGCGCCCCCGCCCGGCTGTACGGCCTGCTCAACGCCACCCCCTTGCTGCGCACGCACCTGCTGTGCTGGATCGCCAAGCCTCTGTGAACATACTGCTGATCAACCACTACGCGGGCTCGCCGCGCCACGGCATGGAGTTCCGCCCGTATTACTTCGCGCGCGAATGGACGCGCGACGGGCACTCGGTCAAGGTCGCGGCCAGCAGCGCATCCCACGTCCGGTCGCGGCGCCCGCCCGACAACGGCCCGGTCACGCGCGAGGACATCGACGGCATCGAGTACCTGTGGCTGCGCACCCGTCCCTACCAGGGCAACGGCGCCGCCCGGCTCGTCAACATGGCCCAGTTCGCCGCGCGCCTGTACGGGTTGTCGGCGCACCTGCGGGGCTGGCGGCCCGATGCCGTCGTCGCGTCCTCTACATATCCCTACGACGTCTGGCCGGCGGCGCGGCTCGCCCGTCGCCACGGCGCGGGCTTGTTCTACGAAGTCCACGACCTGTGGCCGCTGACGCCCATGCTGCTGGGCGGCTTCTCCAGGCGGCATCCGATGATCGCCTCGATGCAATGGGCCGAGGACTACGCCTACCGGCACGCCGACGCGGTGATCTCCATGCTGCCGTGCGCCTACGCGCACATGGAACGCCACGGATTGTCGCGCGACCGCTACGTACATATTCCCAACGGCGTGGACCCCGGCCCCGCGCCGGCCGCCGCGGACCACCCCGACACCGTCCGCGCCCGGGCCGCGTTGGCGTCGCTGCGCGAACGCTGCGATTTCGTGATCGCCTACGCCGGCGCGCACGGCCACGCCAACGCGCTCGATACCCTGCTGGACGCCATGGGGCTGCTGCGCGACCGGCCGATCGGCCTGCTGCTCATCGGATCCGGCCCCGAACGCGAGGCGCTGCGCGCGCAGGCCGCGCGGCTGGAGCTGGCGCGCGTGGCTTTCGTCGACCCGGTGGAGCGCGGGTGCATCCCCGCCATCCTGGAACAGGCGGACGCCGCCTACATCGGCCTGCGCGACAGCCCGCTGTTCGCCTACGGCGTGAGTCCCAACAAGCTGTTCGACTATATGCAGGCGAGCCGCCCGGTCGTCTACGCCATCAACAGCGGCAACGATATCGTCGGCGAAGCCGGCTGCGGCATCTCCATCAAGAGCCAGGATCCGGCGGCGCTGGCCCGCGGTATCGAGGCCATGCGGGCGACGCCCGCGGACGAGCGCGCGGCCATGGGCGAGCGGGGCGCGCAATATGTCCGCACTCACCACGCCTACCCCGTGCTGGCGCGGCTGTTCCTGGAAGTCATCGAAAGCGCCGCGCCGCCGCGCGGCCGGGCCGGCGCCCGCCACGGATAATCGCGGGCCGGCGGCCCGCCGCGGCCCGGAACGCCGCGTCAGGCCTGGAGATGCCTTGTTTTTCCGGTCACAACTTTATAATCACACCCGCCAAGTCGTAAGAAGCCTTGTCTGCCCGGATCGTCGTGAGAACACCTCTCATCATCACGATCTGAGAATTTTCGTTCCTTTTCGTTTTCGTTGGACACGCGCGCCCGAAGGCCACGGGGTGGGCGGCGCCGGCCGCACGAACTGGCCGCCGCGCCGGCCGCGGCCGCGCCGCAGGTGGCGGTACGCTAAAACTGTTAAACATTCGTGTCGACGCTAACCCTCTCAAAGGACGAATCGATTACGCTGCATGCACCGAGATCCCAGGCGCCCAGGGCGCCCTTTCGCGCATGCCGACCGTCGCCGTCCCGCCTTCCCCGACCATGACCGCCCCCTTCATTCCTTTCGCGTTGCCGGACATCGGCCAGGCCGAAATCGACGCGGTGGTCCAGACGCTGCAATCGGGCTGGCTCACCACCGGCCCGAGCGCCCGCCTGTTCGAACAGGAATTCGCCGAGTACCTGGGCTCCGGCCTGGAGGCCGTCGCGGTCAATTCGGCCACGGCCGGCCTGCATCTGGCGCTGGAGGCCATCGGCGTCGGCCCCGGCGACGAAGTCATCACCACCAGCCATACCTTCACGGCCAGCGCCGAGGTCGCCCGCTACCTGGGCGCCGAGCCGGTGCTGGTCGACATCGATCCCGCCACGCTGTGCATAGACCCGCAGGCCATCGAACGGGCGGTGACCTCCCGCACCCGGGCCATCGTGCCCGTGCACTACGGCGGCCTGGCCTGTGACATGGACGCCATCCTCGACATCGCGGCGCGCCGGGGGCTGAAGGTCGTCGAGGACGCGGCGCACGCGCTGCCCGCCACCTGGCAGGGCCGCAAGATCGGCACCCTGGCCAGCGACGCCACGGTCTACAGTTTCTACGCCACCAAGACCCTGGCCACCGGAGAAGGCGGCATGGTGGTCACCCGCGACCCGGCCATCGCCAGGCGCTGCCGCGTCATGCGGCTGCACGGCATCGACCGCGACGCCTTCGACCGGTTCAACTCCAGGAAGCCGGCGTGGTACTACGAAATCGTGGCGCCCGGATACAAGTACAACCTGCCGGACCTGGCGGCCGCGCTGGGCCGGGTCCAGTTGCGCCGCCTGCACGACATGCGCGAGCGCCGCGCCGCCATCGCCGCGCGCTACGACGAGGCCTTTTCCAGCCTGCCGGTGCTGGTCCCGCCACGGCCCGGCATGGCGACGGCGCCGCATGCCGGCTCCGATCTCCACGCCTGGCATCTGTATGCCATCCGGCTCGACGACGACGCGCCGGCGGACCAGGAAGCGTTCATCGCGGGCATGGCCGGACTGGGCATCGGCTGCAGCGTGCATTACGTACCGCTGCACCTGCAACCCTACTGGCGCGACCGCTACGGGCTGACGCCGGCCATGTTCCCGCATTCGCAGCGGGCCTACGAGCGCATGGTCAGCCTGCCGATCTATTCGCGCATGTCGGACGGCGATGTCGAACGCGTGGTCGGGGCGGCCGAGCAACTGCTCCGGGCGAGATGAACAAGCGCCTGTTCGACCTGGCCGCGGCGGCCCTCGGGCTGCTGTTGTGCCTGCCGCTGTTCGCGCTGGTCGCCGTCGCGATCAAGCTCGACTCGCCGGGGCCGGTGTTTTTCCGCCAGACGCGCATCGGGCGCCACGGCCAGCCTTTCCGCATCCACAAGTTCCGCAGCATGCACGTGCGCCAGCCCGCCGACGCCCGTCCCATCACAGTCGGCCAGGATCCCCGCATCACCCGCGTGGGCGCCGTGCTGCGGCGCTGGAAACTGGACGAACTGCCGCAACTGATCGATGTGCTCGACGGCAGCATGAGCCTGATCGGACCGCGCCCGGAAGTCCCCCGGTACGTGGCGCTGTATCCGGACGCCCTGCGGCGCGCCGTCCTTTCCGTGCGGCCGGGCATCACCGACCCGGCCTCCATCCGCTTCCGCAACGAGAACGACCTGCTGGCCGGCGCCGCCGATCCGGACGCCGTCTACCGCGAGCGCATATTGCCCGAGAAACTTCGCCTGCAGGCGGAGTATGTGCGGAGCCGGTCTTTCGCCGGCGACATGCGCATCCTCTACCGCACCTTCGTCAAGATCGCCACCGAATAGCCGCATGCCGCCCCTGCCCTACATCGTCCGCCGCACATTCGTGAGCCTGCCCAGGCGCGGCAAGCAGGCGCTGGCCATGACCGCCGACGCCTGTCTGCTGCTGGCGTCCTTCCATGTCGCGCTCTGGCTGCGATTCGAACTGTTCTTCTTCAACCGGTACTACCTGTGGCTGTCGCTGCTGGCCTGTATCGGCGGCGTGGCGGCGCTGGCCGTGCTGGGCCTGTACCGCTATGTCCTGCGCTACATGAACGAACGGGTGATGCTGTCCATCGCGGGCGGCATCGCCGTCTCGGTCATGATGGTCACCGCGGCCAGCCTGTTCTTCCGCATCCCGCTTGGCCTGTCGCGCGGCGTGCTGGCGATCTACGGCCTGCTGGCCCTGGCGGGACTGCTGGGCGCCCGCGTGCTGGCGCGCAGGATGCTGTTCCCCGGCGCCTATCATGCCTCGGACGCGCGGGTGCCGGTGGTCATCTACGGCGCCGGCGGCGCGGGCTCGCAATTGGCCGCGGCGCTGCGGGCCGGCCCCCACTACAACCCGGTCGCCCTGCTGGACGACGATCCGGCCAAGCACAAGCTGGTCGTCGCCGGCCTGAGGGTGCGTCCGCCCTCCGACCTGCCGGCCCTGATCGACAAGTACGACGTGCGCCAGTTGCTGATCGCCATTCCGTCGGCGTCGCGCACCCGGATCCGCGGCATCGTCGAATCGGCCGAAATCTACCGGCTGCGCATCCGGCTGGTGCCCAGCTTCAAGGAGTTCGTCGACCAGTCCGGCGGGCTGCGCCTGCGCGACATCCAGGTCGAGGACCTGCTGGGACGCGACCCGGTGGAGCCCATCCCCCAACTGCTGGACCGCTGCGTGCGGGACCGCTCGGTGCTGGTCAGCGGCGCGGGGGGGTCGATCGGATCCGAGCTGTGCCGCCAGATCATGGCGCTGAACCCGCGCCGGCTGGTGCTGTTCGAAATCTCCGAACCCGCGCTGTACGCCATCGAACACGAATTGCGGCTGGCCCAGCCCGACTCCGCCGTCGAGCTGGTCGCCGTGCTGGGATCGGTGCGCGACCAGGCCCACTGCCTGGCGCGGCTGCGGGAATTCGGCGTCGAAACCATCTATCACGCGGCCGCCTACAAGCACGTGCCCATCGTCGAGCGCAACGTCATCGAAGGACTGCAGACCAATGCCTTCGGCACGCTGGCGCTGGCCGCGGCGGCCGTCCAGGCCGGCGTCCAGGATTTCGTCCTCATCTCGACCGACAAGGCCGTGCGGCCCGCCAACGTCATGGGCGCGTCCAAGCGCCTGGCCGAGCTGATCCTGCAGGCCCACGCCTTGCGCCACCCCGGCACCCGCTTCTCCATGGTGCGGTTCGGCAACGTGCTGGGCAGTTCCGGCAGCGTCGTGCCCCTGTTCCACAAGCAGATCCAGAGCGGCGGGCCGGTCACGCTGACCCATCCCGACATCACGCGCTATTTCATGACCATCCCCGAGGCCGCCCAACTGGTGCTGCAGGCCGGGGCCATGGGCGAATCGGGTTCGGTGTTCGTGCTGGACATGGGCGAACCGGTGCGCATCCGCGACCTGGCCGAGCGCATGATCCGCATGTACGGGCTGACCGTACGGGACCGCGGCCGGCCGAACGGCGATATCGAAATCCGCATCACCGGGCTGCGTCCCGGGGAAAAGCTGTACGAAGAGCTGTTGATCGACGCCGAAGCGGTGGCCACGGCCCACCCGCGCATCATGCGGGCCCGCGAACATTCCCTGCCCTACGCCGAACTGCTGGAATGTCTTCAGGTTTTGCAAGAAGCCATGAGTCAGCTCGATACAAAGGGTATCATCTCGGCTTTGTCCCGCCTGGTTCCGGAATATTCTCCGTCTCCTTCATGATCCGCGTTGCCCACCTGACGTCCGTGCACGGCCGCAAGGACGTGCGCATCCTCCTCAAGGAGTGCGCCAGTCTGGCGCGGGCCGGCTACGATACGCACCTCGTCGTGGCGGACGGCAGGGGACCGGAACAGTACGCAGGCGTGCGGATCCACGATGTCGGGGCGGCCCGCAGCCGGGCCACGCGCATGCTGAGCAAGCCCTGGGCGATCCTGCGCAAGGCGCTGGCCCTGGATGCCCGTGTCTACCACTTCCATGATCCCGAACTGATCCTCGCCGGGCTGCTGCTGCGGGCGAGGGGACGGCATGTGGTCTACGACGCCCACGAGGACGTCCCGCGCCAGATCCTGAGCAAGCCCTGGATCCCGGCCCCGCTGCGCCGGCCGATCTCCTGGCTGTTCGAACGGCTCGAGAATTTCGCCGCGCGGCGCTTCGACGCGGTGGTGGCCGCCACGCCCTATATCGCCCGGCGCTTCGCCCACTGCAATCCCGTTTCGGTGGACGTCAACAACTACCCCATCCAGGACGAACTGGCCCCCGCCGCCCGGCACGCCCGCACGCCGCGCGATCCCGGCCGGACACTGTGCTATATCGGCGGCATCAGCGAAAACCGCGGCGCGGTGAACATCGTGTCCGCCCTGGAACGCCTGGACGCCCGCTGCATCCTGGCCGGCGCCTTCGAATCGGCGGCCCTCAAGGCCCGCCTCCAGTCCATGCCGGGCTGGAGGCGGATCGACTACCGCGGCGTGGTGAACCGGCAGGGCATCGCCGACATCCTGGCCGAGTCGGACATCGGCCTGGTGCTGCTGCACCCCATTCCCAATTACCTGGATGCCCTGCCGATCAAGATGTTCGAATACATGTCGGCCGAGCTGCCGGTGGTTTCCTCCGATTTCCCGCTCTGGCGCGGTATCGTCGAGGCTGGCGGTGCCGGCGTCTGCGTCGATCCCCGCGACACCGACGCCACCGTGCGCGCCGTGGAAAGCCTGCTGGCCGATCCGGCGCGCAGGCTGGCCATGGGCCGGGCGGGCCGGCGCATCGTGGAACACGAGCGCAACTGGGAAACCGAGAGCGGCAAGCTGGCCGGCCTGTACCAGGCCCTGACCCGCTAGGCCGGCGGCGCCTCCACCCGTTATCCGCATATGCCCATTTCGGACAAGTACCGCACCTACCTGTCGCACTTCGGCCGCACCCGGTCCTGTCGCGACGCGCTGGAGCTGCCCGCGGGCGAGCCGGCGATCCTGCTGCGCCACGACGTCGACCACGATCTCGATATCGCGCTGGAGATGGCCCGCGTGGAGCACGACGCGGGCTTCCGGTCCACCTATTTCCTGCTGCACACGGCAGCCTACTGGCAGGATCCCGCCCTGGCCGACAAGTGCCTGCAGTTGCAGGACTACGGCCACGAAGTCGGATTGCACGTCAATCTCCTGACCGAATGGATGCGGGGCGAGATCGAAGACCCCGGCGCGCGCCTGCGCGAGCTGCTCGAACCGTTGCGGACCCGCGGCGTGAAGATCGACGGCATCTCGGCCCATGGCGACCGTGCGTGCTACGAACAGCATTTCATCAATTACTGGTGCTTCCGCGAACTGCGTCCGGACGACCCCGTGGGGGCCGAGGACGGCCGCACCGCAGAAGGCCCGCGCGACATCACGCATCGTTCGCGCGTCACCTATCCCCTGGGCCACGCGCTGACGCGCGCGGACGGCCGCACGCTCCCGCTCTGGTCCACCTCCATGGCGGACGCCGGCATCGCCTATCACGCCTGGCACCTGCCCTTCGACCATTATTTCAGCGACAGCGGCGGCGGCTGGACGCGCTCGGCCGATCCGCTGACGGCCGAACTCGGCCACGGCCGCCACCAGGTGCTGATGCACCCCTTGTACTGGCAAGGCCTGAAGCGCACCTACTTCTTCCTGTCCACCGCCCGGTCCGGTTCCAAATGGCTGGCGCGTTTCCTGGACGAGGCCACGCCGCTGGCCGTGCGCCACGAGTACATGCTGAACCAGTCGTACTTCGACGGCGAGACGGCCGACAAGCCGACCGCCTCCTACGGCACGCTGGCGGCCGACCGCGCCCAGGTCGGCAAGCTGCTCGGCGATGCCTGGGAGCGCCGCGACCGCATCGAGAAGGACTACGCCGAAGTCAACGTCTACCTGGAAAGCCAGCCCGACCTGCTCAAGAGCTACTTTCCGGAAGCCCGGTACACCCTCCTGACCCGCGATCCGCGACGGATCGTGCGGTCCATCGTCAACCGCGGCTGGTACGAAACCCCCATGGATTTCGCCCACCGAGCGGTCGACGCGCCCGAATGGGCCGCGCAAGGCCAGTTCGGACGGGCCTGTCTCTACGTGGCGGATACGCTGCGCCGCCTGCGGGGACTCTGCACCGACCATATCCGCCTGGAAGACGCCGTCGCGGACCTGGACGAATTGACCCGCAAGCTGGAAAGCCTGGGGATCGTCGTGCATCCGCGGCTCGCGGTCCTGGCCCACGATCAAGTGGTCGACGCCACCGGCAATTTCGCCTTTCCGCAGGCCGACGGCTGGTCGGCGGAGCAGGCGGCGACCTTCGAGCGCCTGTGCGGGGACGCCGCTGCCGCCCTGGGATACGCGGGCAACGCGGGGGGACGGCCGGCTGCCGTGGCGGCGCCCGCCCCGCGGCAGGCGGAGCTTCCCGCCCAGCCCGTCCAGCTTCAGGCCGGCGCGCCGCCGGCTTCCTCCGGGTGGTTCCTGCAAGGCTACCGCGTCGGTTCCGCGTCGTCCGGGCGGGCGCGCATCGAACCGACACCGGATGATGTCTCCCGCCGCTATGCGACCCTGGGAGGGTATCCGTGGCAGCAGGTTGCCAAGCGGACGCCGCCGCAGGGGGGAGCATCCATGCTGCGGATGATTGCCGCGGGTTTGCGGCGACGCGCGGGCGGATTCGTTAGGAACAGTTACCTGGCCCGCCGTTTGACCCGTCCGCGCGGCTGGCCGGCCGATCCCCGGAGCTGGGTAACGGGGAATCTGAGGGTGGAATTGTCGGGCAGGGGTCGCGTAGCCGTATATTTGCTGGGTTTCGACAATGAAACGAACCGCCTGGTGCAAAAAAAGATGCTGGGGGTCCTGACCGCCGAACGGGATGGGCTGGAGCTGGCCTGCCGCGTACATCCGGATGCCGATCGTTTCGACCTCGCTCTTTACGCTTTGGCGGGTGAACCAGCTACCATGAACGTGGTCGACCTCACGCTCCGCCAGGAGCCGATGCCTCAGGAATACTCTGCATTGGATAATCGTACTCATGAGTGAATTCGCCGGACGTGGCTCCGACGCACCTACGCTCGAAACGCCGACGCGCCAGCGCGTCGTCATGCTGGTAAATAATCCCTGCACCAACGACAGCCGCGTGATCCGCGAAGCGGAAGCCTTGGCGCAGGCGGGCCACGAGGTCACAGTACTGGCTAGGCTAGCGCCCGGCCTGGATCCCGAGCAGACGATCAACCAGGTTAGCTACCGACGCGTCACCGGACTGGTCGAGCCCTGGATCTCCTCACGCCAACGCCAGCAAGCCTGGCGAGCCATGCAGCGGTATCGAAAGGCCGGGGTGTCCGGCGCCGCGCCCCATTGGGGGGCAAAGCCACTTGCCCTGCTGGCCTATGCCTGCACCTGGCGGCGCAACGTCCGGCCCCAGCCGCTCGCGGCGACGCCGGCTACCGGCCAGGAAGCATTGGCGCAAACACCTTCGGTCGCCCTGGCCGCGAACGCGCCTATCGACGGGCAGGCGGCCAGCGCCGCCACCGCATCCTCCGCTCGCAAAGACAAGGATATCGCCCGTCGTGTCCTGGGCCCACCGTACTACCTGGCCCGCAAGATACTACGGGTTCCCTGGACATACCTGCGTCGCATAGCGATCCCGATCGTCATCTTCGAGGATGTCGATACGGCCATGGCAAAGACGCTGCACGATCTACGCCCTACCGTCATCCATGCCCACGATCTCATTACGCTGCCGACCGCCGCGCGGATCGCCAAACGACTTGGGGCGCGGTTGGTCTACGACTCCCACGAACTGGAACTGCACCGCAACGCCGTCTATTCCACTGTTTCCCAATGGTGGCGAGCCCGCATGGAACGTCGCCATATCGTCCAGGCCGACCTGGTGGTCACCGTTTCCGATAGCATCGCCGACCATCTCGCGCGCCAGTATGGCATCAAGCGGCCGTTGCTGGTACTCAACTCCCCATCGTTCAAGGAAAGCCCGCCCCAGGCGATGACCACCCTGAAAACGCAATTAGGCGTGGGGCCGGAGCAGCCTCTGGCCGTATATGTCGGGCGGGTGACCTTTGGACGTGGCGTCGAGTACTGTGTGCAGGCCCTCGTCCACGACCTCCAGTTGCATGTCGCCGCGGTAGGTCCCCGAGAAGCGGCCACCGAGGAAAAGCTTCGTACGCTCGCCGCGGATCTGGGCGTGCAAGATCGTTTCCACCTGGTCGACCCCGTGGCGCCGGACGCCGTGGTGCATTTCATTCACGACGCGGACGTCAGCCTGCTGCCCATCCAGAACGTATGCCTGAGCTATTACTATTGCATGCCGAACAAACTGCTCGAAAGCGTCATGAGCGGACTACCGGTGGCGGTGGCGGATCTCGTGGAGCTGCGACGCTTCGTCGAAAAGAACGGCTGTGGTGCCGTCATGAACGAAACCGATCCCGCCGCCATTGCGCGTTGCGTCCGGAGTATTTTCGAGAACCGCGACGCATTCCGCCTGCCTGCCGAAAAAATCGCGGCGATCATGGACGAATACGGTTGGGAAACCCAGGCCGCGGGACTGGCAGCCGCATATGCCAGGTTCGGCGCCTGAACGAAACACTATGAATACCACTACAGCAAACGACCCCTTTGCCGATAGGCCGCCGGAAGGCACAGCCCCTTTCCCGTTCCGGTTCTACGTGGAATTTCTTGAGTTCCTGGCCGCCCATCCGGATATCCAGATCATCACCTATGCGGATCTTCCATGGGGTGGGGATTTCGATGCCGCGCGCGGATATCCGCGCGAGAAGGCTCGATGGCAAAGAAAGTTGCGCCTGAAGCTGCTCAGCCCCAAGAAAATCTACGTCCTGGTCCAGAACGATGTCGATACGCACCCGCAGCGCACCGAAGCCGTCCTGCGCCACCACGAGCGCACAGGGATACCCGCGAACGTGATGATATTCAACCGCCGGGTGGATCGGCGGCATCTGGTTCGCACCGGCGAACTGTCACTCACGCCTTACGAGCTGGACGACGACTATCTGAGGTCCCTGGAGCGGAAGGGTTTTGTCTTCGGCTACCACATGAACGCCCACGAACGGGCCTTGTTCGACATGGAGAAAGCCCAAGAAATTTTTTCGGAGGATATCGTTGCGCTGCGCGAGCGATTCAATATCCGGTTCGTCACCGCTCACGGCGGGGCGCCTTCCCCGTCGGGCAAGAACAATCGGGACGTGCCCATGCCCGCGCAATACCGCAACGACATGCGCTGGGTACATAACGGCTTTTCCCCGTTCTTCAAGTCCACATACAGCGACGGAGGGTTGAACTCGCCCCTGCGAGATCCCACGAAAAGAGACCTGCGCGATTTCGTGAAATCCTGGAAGCGAGGACATAGATACCGGGTACTACTGCACCCTCAATACTATGCGGAAGACATCAACCCGTCCGCGCGCCTGCTGCTGGCTCAATGGTATAAAGACTTGCTCGCCCACTACAGTGCACCCGGCGCTGCTTCCGTCTGGAAAGCTATCAAAGTATAAGTACATAGAAAAATTTCCGTCGCAATGAACGATCACCCCATAAACATCCCACCGTCGCCCACCGGACCGATATTCGTCCGCGGGATGAGCCGGTCCGGCGGCACTCTTACCGTCACCATACTGGATGCCCATCCGGCGATTTCCATGTCGTATGAGCTTTATCCGAACCTTCTCGATTACGAGGCCGAAAAGGAGCCCGCGCTCCAGCGCATCCGGATGCGCATCCGCGATCTGTTCGCCTCGGAAAAGGAAAGACTTGCCGCGCTGCCGCCTTCCCTGCGCAAGTTCCTGGCCTATGCGGCGCGTAGCGGCATCGACAAACCCACCTTCGACGACATGCTGCGCCGGCATCGCGACAGCGGCCTTGGCCTGGATACCCCTGCTGGCCGTCTCAAGTTGGTGGAAACTTGTGCGCTATACAAAATGCGTAACGAAGGCAAACCCATCTGGGGTTCGAAATGCACCAGCCGCTTCGAAGAATATGCCTCCGTGTGGCCGAACGCGCGATTCTTGAACGTCGTGCGCGACGGCCGGGATGTCCTGGCCAGCCAGCTCAACACCGGGAGCTTTCATCCGGACCCGGCCAAGCTGGGCGAATCCTGGGCCAAGCACCATACCCGTTTCAAAAGCCTGGTCGACCAGGGCATCATCAAGGGATACGCCATACGGTATGAAAACCTGGTGGCGAATCCCGAGCCCGAGATACGTGCCATTTGCGATTTCCTGGAACTGGATTTCTCGCCCAGCATGCTGAACCATCACCAGCAGGAATTGACGATCTACAAGTCCAACCATATTTCCATGCCGCAGATCGTCAATCCGATCAATACGTCCAAGACTGGACGCTGGAAGAAGGACCTGTCTGCCGAACAGCTCGCCCAGTTCGAAGCGGCCGCCGGAGACTGTCTGGCACAGTTCGGATACGAAAGATCCGGGAATCGATATCTCTGACCTCTTCGGAAACCATAAAACCAGGGCGCGTCCCGTTTCGGCCCTCATCATGTCCGTACTTCTTCGTCAGACCGGCAGGACACCAGAATGAGTAATGCCGGCTCGATTGCCTCGCGCTACCTTCACATCACCAGTCAGGTACGCCGCTATTTTCTTTTTATCCACTGGCTGGGCCGCGATGCGTTGCTGCGCTTCAAGCGGACCACGATCTGGGCACTCGCCCTAAGCGGCTTGTACCTGCTATTCCAGCTCCTGGCCTTGGGCCTGTTGTCGAAATATCTGCATGCCGTCGAGTCAGGCAAGGAAATCCGGATCGCCGACTTCATTATCGTCGCGGACAAACAGTCCACGGCTCTTCTCCTGGGGACAGCGGCCGGCTGCATGATTCTGTTCTTTCTGTCGTTCGTGGCCAAATACTATTCGGAAACCCACATGCTTCGGATGTGGGCTCGATACGAGGGTTTCTGCGTCGAGCGCGCCGTATTCCTCATGGGCGCATACGGTGGCCACCCCGACAACAAGCCATGGCGACGGCAAATGAAGAATTTGCTGAACGGAGACCCTCGCTGCTGCGGCCTGATAAGCCGCATAGCCTTGCGTCTGTTCACTCCGGCGGCGACATGGCTGGCGACGTTCGCCGTCCTGGTCTATCTGGATCGTGTGCTCACCTTGGTCCTGGTGGCACTCGTGATTCTCTGCGTTCCCATCCTGTATCTGGCAAGCGTACGGGGTGCGTCATACGCCCACAGGCTCGAGGACATACTTGGACCTACCCGCATGGCCAAGCGCCAGAAACTCCGGGAAATCGTGACCAAGGCGTCCGATCCGGCCTCTTGGAGCGAACTCCGTGCGGCAGGCCAATCGCAGGCCGCCAGCGAGCCGGTACGGGTCCATTTACACACTCAATTCCTGCGCCGGCGCTCCATTGAGGAAAGCCGTGTCGTCACAGGTGTCCTGATGGGGATTTCGATCTTCGCCATCCTGCTGCTAAAAGGAGGTGAAATCATCCAGAGCGGTACCGGTTGGGCCCAGCTCATCGCCTATCTCATCATCCTGAGAATCAACCTGAATCATATTACTCAGGCTGCACGGCTGGTCGCGAGCATCAATCGCTTCTACCCTCTTGCCTCGCGCTACATGCGCTTCGTTCTCCATATGGAGGGGCTGGCCCGTGCCGGGCAGGCTTTCCCGTTGGAGAGCGTCGACATTCCGGGCAATGCCGGGGAAGGGGCGCTATTTGAGGAAGACGACGAGGACGAGGACGCCTGACCGTCGCCTCTCTACTTGACGTGTGTCAGCTCAACCGGTTCCGACGATGGGCCAAGGATCTGTACGTTGACCGAAAACCTCGCTCGGCTGCACTCCCCGGGCTTCGCCATATTGATGCGTGCCAATAGGGTTCCAAGGCAAAGTTCGTAACGTACTCGAGCGCCGGAAGTAAACTTATGCAATCTTTCGCGTGTGATGTCCACTGATGGAGACAATGGTGAGATTGGTTGCACTGGCCAAGAAAATTTCAAGAATCGGATTCCACAAGAAAAATGGCCCGAAGTTAGTCGAATTGGCGAGCGCCAGGGAGCAATCTGTGGATGCGTTGCTTCAGTCGCGTCCGGATCTGGCAGGATTCAAGGGATCAACCAAAATTCCCGCGCACTTCCTGTCCGTGAAAAACCTTGATATCGAGGCTTCAGGCGTCGAGAATGGCCATCCTTACGTCAGGCTTCGTTCCGGGCGTATCTTCTATGGTTTGGCACAGCCGGAAAGTGCGGGCCGCGCCTACGATCTTCTTGCAGACCTATTGCCGTCAGCCGTCAAGCGTGAAACCATGCTGCTCGCGGGTGACATCGCCTTTCGATATATAAGAAGCAACTATTTGAAGTTCCTGCCCAAGCAAGCCAGCCTGGCCATCGAGGTCGGTGCTTACCACGGGATCAAGGCGATCAGGATCCTGGATCAGATGAAGGACGGGCAGGTTGTTGCCATCGAGATGATGCCTGAAAACCATGAACTCCTGATCAAGAATATAGAAGCCAATGGTTTGGCCGGCAAAGTAATTCCAATCATGGCAGGGGCCTGGAATGAAAAGTTGACGACGATGATTGCGTCGAACGGCTATCAGAAAAACTCCGTCAAACAGATCGACGGCAGGAATTGGAGCAAAGAGCCCTCGATCGAGGTCAATCTCGACACTATCGACAATATCATCGAGGCGAGAGGGATCGAGCATGCGGATTTTGTCAATTTTCAGATCAACGGGGCAGAAAACGAGGCACTACAAGGGCTGCGAAGGAACATGCACCGGATCGGAATCATGAGAATCATCGCGCCTTATTCCAGGGCCGGGGCAAGCAGTGTCGCGGCTTGCGAGGAAACGCTGGAGAAGATGGATTGCGTCGTGCTGCAAAAGAGCGAAAAAATCCTAATAGCAACGCCCAGGAAAAATGAAGAAAAGTACGCATGGGTGCGTGACGCGGGTTCCCCCCATGAGTTGGACACAAGCCCGTTTCTATGAAAAAGCCGCCTTAGTGTTCTGCCGCAGAAATAGAGCCATTTATTGCGAGAAGGCGTAGCCTTTGATTAGTCACGATCGGAGACTGTCACGCACCCACGCGATAGCCGATCGATGTTCATTCAGCGCTACAAACCGAAGCTGCACCGTTCCAATAGGTCGCCACTGCGCAGCCTGTCTCGCAAAAAAATCGAACCGCTTGCGAAACGCATTCTGCGACAGGACATTAGTCGGCATATCCCGCACGTTCATTCCAGCGCCGAGCTTCCGGACTCGCATCAAATTCAGCGATTCGCTTGGCATGCTCCGGTTGACGCCAGCGTTCCACGGTAGCATTCGAAATGGAGTCGAAAACTCGGGGTTGGTTCATCGACGACGGATCACGCGTACGTGCTTTCTCACGATAGCGGACCAATATACCGGGATCGTAAGGCTCATCGATATGGTTGAAGATACGCTTCAGGACCGTTTCCGGATCGGCGACCAGATCCTCATAGCGAACGATCATGTGTCTCGGCGAGTTGAAAGCGAATACGGCTTCCATAGCCTGGCAGTATCGGTCCACTGGACAGTGATAGTGATCCCTGCCATCGACGACCGACGTGACGACGTCCTTCCCGTTTCGTATCATGCTGACGAAATACAAATCAGGGTAGGCCGACCCCAGTTCTCGGTAATGCTCGCAGTTCCTGGGCGTTTTCTCTGCCCAACCAGTCTTGCGCATACCGTCGCGAGCCATGACGAGTTCCATTAATTCGTCAAAGCATGCGATCGCGTCGACGTGCTTGTCAAAAATCTTGCTAATCGTCTCGACACCCAATCCCATGGCCCTGTCGAGCCGCTCCGCCGACCTCTCCTTGCGTCTCTTCCGATAATCGAATGGCCTCAGGAAGAACCCGGTTTCCGAAAGCGCCATCATCATCGGAGAAGAGTCAATCAATACTCTGAGCAGCGAGGTTCCCGTCCTGGGGGGCCCCCCAACGATGACTCTTTTGGATATCATGAGGTGATCCGTGTATCTTGCAGCTCTGTCGGGCACGAGCCGTCCCTGTTGCCTCTTTCGCGTCCGGCAGCAAGTGTTGCATCCGAGCGGTGGATGGTCAAGGAAAACAGCCGCCGCCTCGCCGAATCCGTTGAACTGCAGCAGTCCCCGGACGCGCTATGCTGCCTCGCAGGTCCGCAGCATGAGTCAGTCCGTTCCACCCGACCCCCCACCGAAGACCTAAAGACACATGCGACTATCAAGTGAAAACCATCGGCAGCGCGACTGGTTCGACAAGGGCGGGCGGCACGGCCTTGAAAACCGTGTCGCCGATCTTGAAAAAATCCTGCCTCAGCTATCGAATCTGGGCGACCTGAACGCCCTGGATATCGGAGCAGCAGAAGGCGACATCTCGGCCTGGCTGGCAACCCACTATCACCGAGTCCATGCCATCGAAGCCATGCAGCGGGTTTTCGAAAAACTGTCCACGAGGACACGAGCCATCGCCAATCTCTCCTGCGAACAGGCTGATATCCGGGACTACCAGACGCGGGAGATATACGACCATGTGTTCTTCCTGGGCGTCCTTCATTATTTCCTCGACGACGCGACCAAGGCAACCGCACTCCGGAAAGCCTTATCCCTTACCCGGTCCTTGTGCTTCGTGCGCACCGGCATACGAGACCAGAAGGTCAAATACGGACTCGACCTGGACAAGCTGGAAAAATACACGCCGGTCTCCGTGTTCCGGGAGGCGGCGGCCGAAGGATTCGACGCAGCCTTGATTGACAATGCATCGCGTGGCACGAAGGACCAGCGTCTCGGCGACCTTGTGGTTTTCCGGAAGAAAGATGCCGCCATGCCCCCCTTGACCGAGCTCTTGCGCGGTTTTTCTACGTCGGCAACGCTTCTGGATTAATTCCAGGCTTGCGTGGAGAGCCTCCTGCCGGCAACTCGGCGGCAGTTCCCTCTCCTCGCGCCCAGCTCAACGCCAGCAACGCCGCCACCCACATCGAATAGAACGACACGGTGCGCATGCCGCGAAACATCATCTCGGTGAGCCCGAATACCGCGAAACCCAGACAGAACGACAGCCCCATCGCGGCCGCCACGCGTATCTTGAAATCCGGCGAGCCCAGGCGCCGCGCGAAATACCAGGCGGGCACCAAGTACATTATCAGCAGCGCCCCGACTCCCACCACGCCATAGACCGCCAGGTAATAGAGCAGGTCGTTGTGCGTTTCCCCATAGCCCTCGGCCACATTCGCGGACACCAGCCCCTTGCGATGCTGCTGCGCCAGGGATGCCCGGAAATTGCTGGCCCCCACGCCGAAAGCGGGGTGCTCCAGGAACATGCGGCCGGCCGCCCCCGCCAACTGCAGGCGTATGCATATGGAAGTGTCCTGCAGGGGTTCGACCTGGCATTGCTTCCATTGCTTGACCCCTTCGCGGATCCGGCTGTGCAGGCTGGGATCGATGGCTGTCACGCACATGCCGCCCACCAGCACGATCGCCAGCAGCGCCACGCGCTTGCGCAACGACACATGGCGGAACACCAACAAGGCCAGGATGCCGAATACGGGTATCGCCAGCCAGCCCGAGCGCGTCTCCGACAGCACGAAGCCGTATACCGCGGCCAGGCCCGCGAACACCTTGAGCCAGCGGGCGGCGCGCGCCCTTGTGCCCTGCGCGGGCCCGACGGCGGCGAACAGGCACAGCACCGCGAACAGGAAAGTCAGGTTCCCGAAACTGACCGCGTTATAGGGCGTATAGGCCGCCGTATTGGGCCGCGTATGGATGACAACCTGCGGAAAGATCAACAGCCAGGCGCTGACGAGCGCGCCCAGCACCAGTCCCCACTGCGCCTGCCGCAAGCGCTCCGGCGGGATATGCAGGAAAAGCCATAGCAGCGGCAGCATGGACGCGAAACGCAGGCTCTTTTCGAAGGCGGTGCCGTTGAAATGGTTGTGCCAGACCTGGCTTGCCAGGATGGCCACCATGACCAGGGCCATGCCTATGCCCAGGATATGCCATTCCCGCCAGAAGCCGGGGACGGTATAGGCCGGGCGGCGCCGGCTCAAGGCCAATGCCACCAGCGAGGCGGCGAACAGCACATAGAAAAGCGCGCTGGCGCCTTTCTCTATCGTCATCAAGATCGCGGGCGAGGCGCCCAAGACGGCCGTGAGCAGCCATGCCCATACCGAACCGAAGTACATATTATTCCTGCTTATAGCGTTATCCGCACGGATCGGGGCGGCACGGCGCGATTTTACTGGACCGGCTCCGATGGAACCCGGGAGCGGGAATCAATGCGTTGCCCTGTGTTTCGCGATGCGCGCCTTCCAGGGCCAGCGGCGGCGGGGGACGACGCAGATCCGAAGCCTTGACCATCCTGGCATAGACGAAAAAAGTTTTCCCGGAAGAGAGCCAACCGTTGGGATATATGTCGGGATAGTCCGTCATGGCGGCGGCGAATGCCGGAATGGAGGCGTCGGAGAACAATTGGACCCACGAGAAGAAATTTTGTGCCCGGGCGGCCTCCGCATTTACGTTAATTGGTCTTTTGTCTTCGATTGATACCCGGGCGTTCAGGCCGTCGTCCTGCAGGATATTCCGGAGGAAAGTCATGCGGATCTTCTTGATGGTTTCGGCGTCGACGAAGGCGCCGTTCTTGTATGCCCGGTAGAGGAAAGGCGTGGTCACCGAGCCTTGCCACATGAGTTCCGAAGGCTGCGGCGCGCCGGCATCGTGCCAAACCGGATAATAGGGCCAGGATAGGGAGCCGTTTTCTTCCGGCCTGGCGGAAGCCATGAAGACCTTGACGATGTCCTCGATTTTTTCCTTGTAGGAAGGATTCCGGGTGTATTCGTACAGGAAAAGGAGAGAATTGCCGGCCGCGTGGGTATGGCTCATGGGTTCGGCGGTGTCCGTGCCCGGTTTCACGTAGTAGTGATAGCGGCCGTCGTCCACGCTCTTCCAGTCTTCGTCGAACTCGCCAAGCGCTTTCGCGCTCGCCCGGATATAGCGGTCGACCTGATCGCGAGAACCGGACAACTTGCCGCTGTGCAGCGTGACTGCCGCGAAATCCAGCATGGGAAACGTGATTCTTCCCGCCAGGGCGATACTGGTGGCGCGCTGCCTGCCGTCCGGCGCCAGATTGCTCCATGCGGCCACGGCCCTTGCGCGCCGGGAGTCGGTTTCGCCCAGCACCGAATCGCGCAAGGCCAGCACGCCGTCGAAGTACCGCACCAGCAAGGCCGCCAGTTCCGGGCTTTCGGTGCGCCTGAGCAACTCCGTGGCGGCCATTGCCAGGTCGGCGCCCTGCCAGGCGAGAAGATCGCCCCGCTTGCCCGGCGACGTGGCCGCGTCCTGCAGATTCTTGCCGAGCGCCCTTCCGAGATATTCGATCGCCACGTTGAAATGGGCCGCGCGCAGGTTGAAGATGCGATAGGCTTCCTTCCAGTGGTCCGCGCAATCGAAGCCGAGCCAGCACCCTATCCGCCACTTCTCGCGCTCCCACCAGTCATCGTCGATTCGCTGCGCGGTTTCCAGGTGTCCGGCGAATGCCGCATATTGGCGCGGCTCCCGAATCAGGCACTTGGCCGCCGCCGGCTGGATACGTTCCGGCTGCCGGTGCACCAGGGCCTGTTGCAGGTTCTGGTATGCCGCCACCGTCTGGCAGGAAACGGCAGGGGCCGCCGTTGCATGCGAGGAACGGGAAAACATCGAAAACGACAGGAAAACCACCGCGCAGACAAGTTCTGCTCGTTGTAATCGGCCAGGCACGGGCAGCCCCTTTTTCTCAAGCAGCGCATGAGATTATCCAATCCATAACAATGATGTCAAATTATGACTTCTGCGACATTCCCAGAGGCAGGAAAAGCCGCCGCTGACGGATCGATACGGTTCTCCCATGGCGCACCCTTGCATTTCGCGCAAGAATGCAGCAAAGGACGCAACAAAGGGAGACGCCCATGCGTATCGCCGATGCCCACTGGATCCCCGCCACCGTTCACCAGACCTGGGAGGCCTTGCACGATCCCGCCGTCCTGCAGGGCTGTATTCCGGGCTGCGTCCATGTAGAGCGGCGTTCTCCCTCCGAATACGGTTTCACCGTCCGCACCCGGGTCGGCGGGCTGGAGGCCGACTACGAAGGCGAAGTCCTGCTGTCGGATATCGACGCTCCCCATGCCTGTACCTTGGCATTCGAAGGCAAAGGCCTGGCGGCGGGGCTGGTCATCGGCACGGCGCAGATCAATCTCAGCGACCGGGACAAGGGCACCCGGATCGCCTATACCGTCGCCAGCCAGGTGGGCGGCAAGCTGGGCGAAGTCGGCGAGCCGGCCATCCTGAAAGCGGCCACCAGGTTGATCGAGCGGTTTTTCGCGGCGTTCACCGATCATGCGGGGTCCTTGCCGCACCTGCCGCCGCCTCCTCCCCCGCCCGAGCCCGAGCCGAAAGGCTGGTCCCACTCTTCCTGGTCATGGGCCGTGGTGGGAGCGGTGGTCGCCGTGCTGGTCGCCTATCACGTCTTTTTCACGTGAGACCGGCGCGGATCGGAATGCGGGCAGTGATATCCTCGCGGCATGACGCCGCCCGAACCGCCCGCGCCTGACACCGAATCCCGGCCCCGCGACCCGGCACCGCCCCCCTCCGAAACGCCGGCGCCTTCCCACCGCGAACTGATGCTGGCCATGATCGGCGTGGCGGCCACGGTGGTGCTTGCGGCCTTCGATTCCACCATCGTGAGCACGACGTTGCCGCGGGTGGCGGAAGCGCTCGACGGCATGTCTCTCTACGCCTGGGTGGGAACCGGCTATCTGCTGGCCACGGCGGTGTCGATCCTGATCTTCGGCCGGCTGGGCGACCTGTACGGCCGCAAGCCGCTGATGCTGGCCTCGGTGTGCGTGGTCGGGCTGGGTTCCATGCTGTGCGGCATCTCGCAAACCATGCCGCAATTGATCGCCTTCCGCTCCTTCCAGGGAATAGGCGGCGGCATGATGATCGCCACGGCCTTCGCCGCGCCCGCCGATCTGTTTCCCGAGCCGCGCGAGCGGGTGCGCTGGCTGGCCATGGTCTCCGCGACCTTCGCGGTGGCCAGCGGCCTGGGCCCGGTGCTGGGCGGCACGGTGACCCAGGCGCTGGGGTGGCGGGCGGCGTTCTTCATCACGCCGCTGGCCGGCGTGCTGTCGATCTTCCTGCTGGCCCGCTATTTTCCGCGGATCCGGCCGGCGCATGGCGGCGTCCGCAAGATCGACTGGCTCGGCAGTTTCCTGCTGGTGGTATCGGTCGGCGCGCCGCTGGCCGCGCTGGAGCTGGCCTTCGTTCCCGGCAACGCGCATCCGGGCCTGGCGCTGGCCCTGGCGGCGGCGGGCGTGGCGGCGATCGCGCTGCTGATCCCGCTCGAGCGCCGCCTCCCGTCGCCCATCTTCCCGCTGCGCATCCTGGCCAGCCGGGAATCGCGCCTGCTCAACCTGGCGGCCGTGGCGGTCGGCGCCGTCATGTTCGTCCTGATCTACTACGGTCCGCTGCTCCTGCAGCACGATCTCGGCTACACCCCCAGCGAAGCGGGCTTGCTGATGACGCCGCTGGTGGCGGCCATTCCGGTGGGCAGCATCGTCAACGGCCAGCTTTTCCCGCGCCAATCGCAGCCGCAGCGGCTGATGGTCTTCGGCGGCTGCCTGCTGGCGGTGGGCTGTGCGCAAATCCTTTCGTTCTCGTCCGACAGCCCCGCCTGGTGGATATTGCTGGCGTTCGCGCTGTGCGGCGGGGCGCTGGGCTTCCTGCTGCCCAACCTGACGCTGTTCATGCAGATCCTGGCGGACCGCGGCGACCTGGGCGTGGCGTCGGCCCTGGTGCAGACCATGCGCGCGATCGGCAGCGCGGTCGGGACGGCCGTCGTCGGCATCGCCATCGGCTACGCGTCGGTGCGCACGGGGGTGCACATTGGGCTGGGCATGTGCATCGCCCTGAGCCTGGCTTGCGCGGCGGTGTCCAGCCGCATCAAGATGAAGAACGTCGAGGTCGAATAGCCGCGGCAGCCGGCGGCAGGCCGGCCGTCGACGCCCGGCTGCCTATACGCGCTGGAATATCCCCGCCGCCCCCATGCCCGTGCCCACGCACATGGTGAGCATGCCGTAGTCCAGCTTGCGCCGGCGCAGGGCATGCACCACCGTGGCGGCGCGGATCGCGCCGGTGGCGCCGAGCGGGTGGCCCAGCGCGATGGCCCCGCCCATGGGATTGACCACGGCCGGGTCCAGCCCCACGTCGCGGATGACGGCCAGCGATTGCGCGGCGAAGGCTTCGTTCAGCTCGATCCAGCCCATCTGGTCCAGGCGCAATCCCGCCTGCTTCAGCGCGCGGGGAATGGCTTCCTTGGGGCCGATGCCCATGATGGCGGGCGGCACGCCGCGCACCGAGAAGGTCACGAAGCGCGCCAGGGGTACCAGGTTGTGGGTCTTGAGCGCCCGCTCCGACACGACCAGCAAGGCGCCCGCGCCGTCGGAGGTCTGCGAGCTGTTGCCGGCGGTGACGCTGCCGCGCGCGGCGAACACGGGGCGCAGCTTGCCCAGCGCTTCCAGGCTGGTGTCCTGCCGCGGACCTTCGTCCAGGTCCAGCGTGCGGCGCTGCTCCTGGAGTTCCCCGCCGCCCAGGCCGGCAGTCTTTTCGACCACTTCCACCGGCGTGATCTCGTCGCCGAACTCGCCGGCCTGCTGCGCGGCCAGCGCGCGGCGGTGCGATTCCAGCGCGAAGGCGTCCTGGTCCTCGCGCGAGACTTTCCATTGCTCGGCCACTTTCTCGGCGGTCAGGCCCATGCCGAAGGCGATGCCGAGATTCTCGTCGCGCGCGTAGATCCCCGGGCTGAACGAGGGATTGGCGCCCATCGGCGGATTCTGGCTCATGGACTCGACGCCGCCGGCCAGCACCACGTCGGCCTCGCCCACGCGGATACGGTCGGCCGCCATGGCGATCGCCGTCAGGCCGGACGCGCAGAAGCGGTTGACCGTGACGGCCGGCACGCTGGTGGGCAGGCCCGCCAGCAGCACGCCGATGCGGCCCACGTTCAGGCCTTGCGAGCCTTCCGGCATGGCGCAGCCGATGAAGGCGTCCTCGATGGCGGCGGGGTCCAGGTTCGGCGCCTGCGCCAGGCTGGCGCGGATGATGTGGGCCAGCAGGTCGTCGGGCCGCGTATGGCGCAGCGCGCCGCGCGGCGCCTTGCCGATGGGCGAGCGGGTGGCGGCGACGATATAGGCGTCCTGTACGGTGCGGGTCATGTCGGTCTCCTCAGTTGCGCACCGGCTTGCCGGTCTTGAGCAGGCCCGCGATGCGCTCCTGCGTCTTGGGCTGGGCCAGCAGGCCCAGGAAGGCCTTGCGCTCGAGCGCCAGCATCCAGGCGTCGTCCACCAGGGTGCCGGTCTCGACGTCGCCGCCGCACAGCACCTCGGCCACGGTGCGGCCCAGTTGGAAGTCGTACTCGGAAATGAAGCCACCCTCGCGCAGGTTGACGAGCTGCGCGGCGAGCGTGGCCGCGCCGTCGCGCCCGCAGACCGGGAACGGCCGCGGCAGCGGGGGATGCCAGCCGGCATCGGCCATGGCGCGCGCCTCGCGCACCGCGACGTAGAGCAGCTCGTCGACATTCATGACGATGGGATCGGATTCGCGCAGATAGCCGATGCGTTGCGCGTCCGGGGCCGAGCGGGACACCTGCGCGCCGGCCACCGCTTCCGCCAGGCCCTGCAGGAAATGCAGCATGGGCGCGCCGGGTGCGGCCTGGGCATGGCGTTCGGCGGCCCGCCGGGCGCAATAGGCCAGGCCGCCCCCGCCCGGCACCAGGCCGACGCCGACTTCGACCAGGCCGATATAGGTCTCCAGGTGCGCGACGCGCCGCGCGCAATGCACGGCCAGTTCGCAGCCGCCGCCCAGCGCCCGGCCGGCCAGCGCGGCCACGGTGGGCACCTGGGCGTAGCGCAGCCGCATGGCCAGTTCCTGCAGCCTGCGCTCTTCGGGTTCCAGCGCCTTGGGACCGCCCTGCATGAAGGCGGGCAGCATGGCCTGCAGGTCGGCGCCGGCGGAAAACGGGTCGCCGGGTTGCCAGATGACCAGGGCGCGGAAGTCGGACTCGGCCATGCCGACCGCCTTGGACAGCGTGTCGGTGACCGCCGGGCCGATGGTGTGCATCTTGGTCTTGAAGGTGGCGATCAGCACGTCCTCGGGATGCGGCGCCGGCAGGGTCCAGAGCCGGACGGCATCGTTTTCCAGGACCACGCGCCCGGCGGCCGGCGCCGGCTCGCCGACCAGTTGCGGCGGGAAGATCTGGCGTTCGTAGACCGGCAGGGACGAACGCGGCTCGAAGCGGCGCGCCTGCGGGTTCCAGGAGCCTTGCGCGGCATGCACGCCGCCCGCCTCCGGCACCGGGCCCTGCATGACCCAGTCCGGCAGGGAGGCATCGGACAGCGTCCGGCCCGCCTCGATGTCCTCTTGTATCCATTGCGCGACCTGGCGCCAGCCGGCCGCCTGCCACACCTCGAAGGGTCCCTGGGCATGCCCGAAGCCCCAGCGCATGGCCAGGTCGACGTCGCGCGCGGTATGGGCGATCGACGCCAGGTGCACCGCCGAGTAATGGAAGGTGTCGCGCAGCAGCGCCCAGACGAACCGGGCCTGGGGATGCTCCGATTCGTGCAGCGCGCGCAGTCGTTCGGCGGGATCGGGCAGCGCCAGGATGCGGGCCACGCCGTCGTCGATCCCGGCATCGGCCGGCACGTACTTGCCCGCGGCGGGATCCAGCCGCAGGATGTTCCTGCCTTCCTTGCGATAAAACCCCGCGCCGGTCTTCTGCCCCAGCGCCCCGCGCTCGAGCAGCGCGCTCAGCATGGGCGGCGTGGCGAAGCATTTGCGGAACGGATCGTCCGGCAGGCCTTCCTGCATGGTGCCGATCACGTGCGCCAGCGTGTCCAGCCCCACCACGTCGGCGGTGCGGAAGGTGCCGGACTTGGCGCGTCCCAGGCGCGTTCCGGTCAGTTCGTCGACCAGCTCGATGCTCAGGCCGCAGCGCTCGGCCTCGATGATGGCCGCCAGGATGCCGAACACGCCGATGCGGTTGCCCACGAAATTGGGCGTGTCCTTGGCGCGCACCACGCCCTTGCCCAGGCGCGTCACCAGGAACGTCTCCAGGCCGTCGAGCAGTTCGGGCCGCGTGTCCGGCGTGGGGATCAGTTCCACCAGCGGCATGTAGCGCGGCGGATTGAAGAAGTGCATGCCGCAGAAGCGCGCGCGGATCTCCGCCGGCAGCGCCTGGGCCAGCCGGCCCACCGACAGGCCGGAAGTATTGGTCGCCACGGTGGCGTGCGGCGCCAGCGCCGGCGCCACCTTGCGATACAGGTCTTCCTTCCAGTCGAACCGCTCGGCGATGGCTTCGATCACCAGGTCGCATTCGGCGAGCCGGGCCAGGTGCTGGTCGTAGTTTGCCGGCTCGATCGACGCGGCCAGTTCCGGCCGGGCGAGCGGAGCGGGGTTGAGCTTTTCGAGATGGGCGATGGATTTGCGTACGGCGGCGTTCGGATCGCCGTCGCGGGCGGGCAGGTCGAACAGCAGCACGGGAACGCCGGCATTGACGCAGTGGGCGGCGATCTGCGCGCCCATGACCCCGGCGCCCAGCACGGCGACTTTGCGGATGGTCGGTTGATGCATACCAGGCTCCCTCGTGACGTGACCCTCCAGCTTACCGCAACGCCCCGGCCTGCACGGGAATGCCGGGACGGCGGCCGGGAACGGCGGGCCGTCAATACTGCCGGCCGCCTCCGGTGAGCGATACCGCCATCCGCAACAACGTGTAGGAAACCGTGTCGACCATGCGCTGCACGAGCCCGCGCCGGCCATAGGCTTCGCGCTCGACTTCCCGTCCCCCGGCCCGCAGGGCGGTTTCCAGAGACGCTTGCAACGCGCGCGCGAACGGCGCGTCGTCGACGACCAGGTTGGCTTCGCGCGCCAGCAGCAGGCTGAAGGGATCGAGGTTGGACGAGCCCACCGTCGCGTAGCCGTCGATGACGGCGACCTTGGCGTGCAGCAGGCTGGGCATGTACTCGTGGATTTCGATGCCGGCCTCGAGCAGCTTTTCGTAGAGCGCGCGCGAGGCGTAGTACTGCATGCGGTATTCGATCTTGCCTTGCAGCAGCAGCCGCACCCGCACGCCGCGCGCCACGGCGGCCGACAGCTCGCGGCGAAACCGGCGGCCGGGAAAGAAATAGGCGTTGGAGATCAGGATCTCGCGCTGCGCGTGGCGGATGCCGTAGAGATACACCCGCTCTATCGTCTTGCGAAAGCGCAGGTTGTCGCGCAGCACGAAGGCGGCGCGCACGTCGCCTTCGGTCGCCGGCAGGGGAATGCGGCGCAATCGGGGCTCCCGCAGCCGCGCCGCCCGTGCCCGCAGTCCCGTGCCGCTCATGCGCAGCCAGAGATGGTCCTGGGCGTGCGCCACGTCGGCGACGATCGGCCCGCGCACCTCGACGGCGTAATCGAAACGGGGGTGATCCATCGGGGCCGCGCCGATTTCCTCGAAGAAATCGTCGATGATATTGATGCCGCCTACGAACGCCACCCGCGCGTCGATCACCGCGGTCTTGCGATGCATGCGGCGCAGCCGCTGCCGGTCCGGCACCAGCCTGCCCAGCCATCCGGGCTCCGGCCGGTACACCCGGCACTGGCCGCCCATCCCGGTGATGCGGCGCACGAGTTCGGGACAGGTCAGCGCGCAGCCGAATCCGTCGAGCGCCACCCGCAGCTTGACGCCGCGGGCGCAGGCCCGGGCCATGCGCTCGAGCACGAGTTCGCCCGCTTCATCCAGTTCGAAGATATAGGTCTCGAGATGGATGCTGGTCTGCGCGGCATCCAGCGCGCGGCACAGCGCGGGAAAGAATTCGACCCCGTTGCTCAGCAGGCGCACCGCGTTGCCATCCCTCCAGGTCAACTGGCGAATGGCAGGCTTCACGGCAGCTCCAGCTCGGCCAGCAAGGGAGCGTGGTCCGACAGCTTGGACCAGGACCGGCCGCGCAGCACGCGCGCGCTGCGCACGGCGAACCCGCGCTGGTAGATGCGGTCCAGCCGCAGCCAGGGAAACGCCGCGGGGAAAGTGCGCGGCGGCGGCAAGGGGCAATACGCGCCGTCCATGCCCAACTGGTTGACGCGCTCCACGGGGCGCAGGCCGGGCTGGCGGCCGCGCAGGGCATGTCCCAGCCGCCGCACGGAATCGCGCAACCGCGGCAGGTCGCCGCCGTGCGTGCGCGGCGCGTTCGCGAACACCTCGTGCAGGCCCAGCTGCTGCACGAACAGCGGGGCCAGTCTGTCCTTCCAGTCGTTGAAGTCGCCGGCGACCAGGATCGGCGCGCCCTCGGGCACCATGCGGTCGATGCGCTCGGTCAGCGCCGCGATCTGGCGGGTGCGGCTGCCGGCGAACAATCCGAGATGCACCACGAAGCAATGTACGTCGCAACCGCCCACCTGCACCGTGGCATGCAGCAGGCCGCGCTGCTCCAGGCGATGATCGGAGATGTCCTGGTTCTCGTAGTCCAGGATGGGATAGCGCGACAGCAGCGCATTGCCGTGCTCGGAACGGTGGCGGATGGCGTTGCAGCCATAGGCCACGTTCAGGCGCAGGCCCGCCGCCAGCGATTCGTGCTGGGCGTCGAGCACGCAGGAGTGGTCGTTGCGGCCCTGCACTTCCTGCAGGAAGACCAGGTCGGGCCGCAGCCCGTAGAGGCCCAGCCGCAAGTCGTAGAGCGACTCGTGGCTGCCCAGGGCCGAGCGGCCCTTGTGGATGTTGTAGCTGACGACGCGGATGACGGACATTGCGCTGCGGCTCCGTCCGGCCTGCGCTTACTTGACCTCGGTCTGGCGCAGCCGGATATGCAGTTCGCGCAACTGCTTCTCGTCGACTTCCGACGGCGCCTGGGTCAACAGGCATTGCGCGCGCTGCGTCTTGGGGAAGGCGATGACGTCGCGGATCGACTCGGCCCCGGCCATCATGGTCACGATGCGGTCCAGGCCGAACGCGATGCCGCCGTGCGGAGGCGCGCCGTACTGGAGGGCGTCGAGCAGGAAGCCGAACTTGTCGCGGGCCTCGTCGGCGTCGATCTTGAGCGCCCGGAACACCTTGCTTTGCACCTCTTCGCGATGGATGCGGACGGAGCCGCCGCCGATCTCCCAGCCGTTCAGGACCATGTCGTAGGCCTTGGCCAGCGCCTTGCCGGGATCGGTGGTGAGCAGGTCCTCGTGACCGTCCTTGGGGCTGGTGAAGGGATGGTGCGCGGCGGCGTAGCGGCCGGCTTCCTCATCGTATTCGAACATGGGGAAATCGACCACCCAAAGCGGCTTCCAGGCGTCCTCGAACAGGCCGTGGCCCTTGCCGAACTCGCTGTGGCCGATCTTCACGCGCAGCGCGCCGAGGGCGTCGTTGACCACCTTGGCGCGGTCGGCGCCGAAGAAGATGATGTCGCCGTCCCGCGCGCCGGTGCGCGACAGCATTTCGGCCAGCGCGGCATCGTGCAGGTTCTTGACGATCGGCGACTGCAGGCCTTCGCGGCCCTTGGCGGCCTCGTTGACCTTGATCCAGGCCAGGCCCTTGGCGCCGTAGATGGCCACGAACTGGGTGTAGGCGTCGATTTCGCTGCGCGACAGCGCGCCGCCGCCCGGCACGCGCAGGGCGACCACGCGGCTGCCGGACGCGGTGGCCGCGGCCGCGAACACCTTGAAGTCGACGTCGCGCATGACGTCGGTCAGGTCGGTGAACTCTAGCTTGACGCGCAGGTCGGGCTTGTCCGAGCCGTAGCGGCGCATGGCTTCGTCCCAGCTCATGATCGGGAAGGCGGCGTCGAGCTCGACGTTCTGCACGACCTTGAACACGTGCCGCACCATGCCCTCGAAGATGGCGCGGATCTCGGTCTCGTTCAGGAACGAGGTCTCGCAATCGATCTGGGTGAACTCGGGCTGGCGGTCGGCGCGCAGGTCCTCGTCGCGGAAGCACTTGGTGATCTGGTAGTAGCGGTCGAAGCCCGACACCATGAGCATCTGCTTGAACAGTTGCGGCGACTGCGGCAGCGCGAAGAAATGCCCGGGGTTCACGCGCGAGGGCACGAGATAGTCGCGCGCGCCTTCCGGCGTGCTCTTGGTCAGCATGGGGGTCTCGATGTCGATGAATCCCAGGTCGTCCAGGTACTTGCGGACTTCGATCGCCACGCGGTAGCGCAGCATGAGATTGCGCTGCATCTGCGGGCGGCGCAGGTCCAGCACGCGGTGCGTCAGGCGCGTGGTCTCGGACAGGTTGTCGTCGTCGAGCTGGAACGGCGGCGTGACCGAGGCGTTCAGGATCTCGATGTCGCGGCACAGCACTTCGATTTCGCCCGAGGCGAGATCGGGATTGACGGTGCCGTCCGGGCGCGCGCGCACCAGGCCGGAAACCCGCACGCAGAACTCGTTGCGCAGCCGCTCGGCGAGCGCGAAGGATTCCGCATGGTCGGGATCGAACACGATCTGGGCCAGGCCGGCGCGGTCGCGCAGGTCGATGAAGATCACCCCGCCGTGGTCGCGGCGGCGGTGCACCCAGCCGTACAGGGTCACGGTCTGGCCGAGGTGATCGCGGCTAACCTCGCCGGTGTAGCAGGTACGCATTCGGGATAACTCCGTTAGGGACTCTTGGAATAGGGACGGTCAGGGGCGCGCGTCGGCCACCGGGGGTGGCGCCTCGGCCGCAAGCGGCGCGACGGGGGGCGCGACGACTCCCATGGACACGATGTATCTCAGGGCGGTGTCCACGCTCATGCGCAGGTCGATCACTTCGGCGCGCGGCATCATGAGAAAGAAGCCGGACGTCGGGTTGGGCGTGGTCGGCACGTATACGCTGACGTGGACGCCGGGCAGGTGGCCGGCCACTTCGCCGCTGGGCATGCCGGTCAGGAAGGCGATGGTCCAGCTGCCCGGGCGCGGGTACTGCACCAGGACGGCCTGGCGAAATGCCTGCCCGTTGGGGGCCAGCACCGTGTCGCTGACCTGCTTGACCGAGTTGTAGATGGAGCGCACCAGCGGAATGCGCCCCAGCAACTGCTCCCAGCGTTCGAGCAAGGTGCGCCCGATCAGGTTCGCCGCGAACACGCCGGTCAGCAGCACCACCAGGATGACGAGCAGGAAGCGGAACCCCGGCACGTCCAGCCCGAACAGCGACTGCGCCGACAGGAAGCCGGGCACGAAGCCTTCGAGCGTCTCGACGAGCAGGCTCAGCACCCACAGGGTGATGACCAGGGGGATCCAGATCAGCAGCCCGGTGATGAAGTACTTCTTGAACACGCGCGCGGCCACGTCAGGTCGAGGTGGAGGTCGAAGTCGGGGCCGGAGCGGAAGGGGAAGCGGGCGTGGCGGCCGGCGCAGCATCCGCGGCCGGCGCGGAATCCTTGGCTTGCGCGGATTCCTTGGCTGGCTTGGCGCCGCCGCCCGACGAACCGTTGTTGCGGAAATCGGTCACGTACCAGCCCGAACCCTTGAGCTGGAAGCCGGCAGCGGTCACCTGCTTGGCGTAGGCGGAAGCGCCGCACGCGGGGCACACCGTGAGCGGGGCATCGGAGATTTTTTGCAGGACGTCCTGGGCATGGCCGCAGGCGCCGCACTTGTAGGCATAGATGGGCACGATTCAACTCCCGGGGGTCTGGCCGCCGCGCGGCCGGCCCGGTCCAAAGCCGTTGGGAAAAACGGGAAAGCTTTGGATTTTAACGGTTTTTTCAGGATCCCAGCAGGAACATGGCGGCGGCCACCAGGGTCGGAACCAGGGCCGACAGGAACAGCTTCCCCGCCGCGATGGTCGCGTCCGGGAAGCTGTTGCGCAGGATGGCGAAGCCCGCCGGATTGGGCGCGTTGGCGATCACGGTCAGCCCCCCGCCCGTCACGGCGCCGGCCACCAGCATGTAGCGCCATTGCTCGGTGGTGCCGTCGACCAGCGAGCCGAGGTAAGTCAGCGCGGCATTGTCGGTGATGGCCGTGAGCGCGGTGGCGCCCCAATACAGCACGACGGGCGACATGCCGCCCAGCAGGTCCTGCAGCCACCATTTCTGCAAGCCGCCCAGCACGACCAGGCCCGCGAGGAAGAAACCGACCATCAGGCCTTCCTTGATGAGCAGGCGGGATTGGTGCCGCCTGTAGGCCTCGGTGTAGCCGATGAACAGCATCAACAGGCCCAGGAATACGGCGGGATGATGGGCGGAGAGCACGACGCCCACCAGGAACAGCAGGTGCACGGCGATGACCAAGACCGGGACGGGAGGGCGCTTGCCCTGCCGGTCGGGAGTGTCCTGCGCCGCCTGGTTGCCATGCACGTCCAGCAGCACCTTGCGGCAGACCAGCGTCACGATGGCGGCATTGACGAATACGGCCACGGCCGCGCGCCAGCCGAAGTGGGTCGCCATGTGAGCCGCATCCCAGCCGAAAGTCGAGGCCACCATGAGGACCGGCGGCGCCGCGTAGGAAGTGAGCACCCCGCCGATCGACACATTGACGAACAGCACCCCCAGCGTCATGTACTTGAACCCGGCCTGTCCCCGCCGCGAGAAATAGGCATCGCGCAGCAACAGGGCGGCCAGCGTCATTGCCGCCGGCTCGGTGATGAAGGAACCGGACAGCGGAACGAACGTCAGCACGATGAAGAAAGTCGCCAGTTCGCGCCGCACGGGCAGCGCGCTCGCCAGCATCCCGACAAGGCGCCCGACCAGGTCCAGGATCGGCCGGCTGGCCGCCACCACCATGATGACGAATACGAAAAGCGGCTCGGTGAAGTTGCGGGTATCCAGGTAATGGACGGCATCGGCGGGACCCGCGATGGCCGCCATGCATACCAGCAGGACGAAGGCCCAGACGCCGAACACCGCCTCGACTTCCGACAGCATGTGCCACAGGCCGGAGTGGTCGCCGTCGCGATGGGAGAGCCGCGCGAAGAACGGCACCGAAAAGGTATGGATGACCGCCAGGGCGAAAAGGATCGTGGCGATCAGTTCGATCGTGTCGGGAAGAATCATGGTGGACGTCGCTGCGATCGCCGGCACGACATCCATCCGCGCGCTCGGCAAGAAGCCTTGAAATATACATGAACATTCCTTTCCATCATTTACCGCGTGCGCTCCCCGTCTGCCGCAAACTTTGCGAACGATCGGGAGACGGGCGCGCGTCACCGCGGGGACCCGCGCGCATACCTAGGGCATACCCTTAGACGCGCGACCGAAACTTTTTGTCCGGCAGTCCAGTCTCTTCAGTTTCTTGTCAGTTTCTTGCATGCCGCTTCGGCGTGGCTCTCGCGGGCGCCCGCGGCGGTTCCCCACACTGCACGGAGCCTGCCATGTCCCACCTGTCCCCCCACCCCCAACCGGTCCGCCGTTCCCTGATGGCGGCCACGACGCTCAGCCTGGCCTGCGTCCTGCCCGCGGCGCAATCCCAGGAACGCTCGCTGGACGTGCCCTATGTACCGACCCCCGGGCCGGTGGTTACGCGCATGCTGGAAATGGCCGAGGTGCAGCCCGCCGATTTCGTCATCGACCTGGGCTCGGGCGACGGCCGCATCGCGATCGCCGCGGTGCGCGAGCGCGGCGCGCGCGGCGCCATGGGCGTGGACATCGACCCGGAACGCATCGCGGAGGCCCGCGGCAACGCCGAGCGCGCCGGCGTGGCGGACAAGGTGGAATTCCGCCAGCAGGACCTGTTCAAGACCGACCTGTCGCGGGCCTCGGTGCTGACCATGTACCTGCTGCCGGACGTGAACATGAAATTGCGTCCGCGCATACTCGAAGACCTGCCGCCCGGCACGCGCGTGGTATCGCACGCCTTCACCATGGAGGACTGGGAGCCCGACGCCACGGCCAGCGTCGACTCGCGCAGCGTCTATCTGTGGGTGGTGCCCGCCAAGGTCGCCGGGGCCTGGAAGGTGTCCTCGCCCGACGGCGATTTCGCGGTGCGGTTCGACCAGCGGTTCCAGAAGCTCGACGGCACGGCCGAATGGCAAGGGCGCCAGGTGGCGCTGCGCGACGCCGCGCTGCGCGGCGAGACCATCCGCTTCACGATGGGCGAGGGCGACCAGTCACGCACCTATGTGGGCAAGGTCGACGGCAACGGCATTTCGGGGTATCCCTCGGACAGCGGCGGACGCGCCTGGAACGCCGCGCGGCCGTGAGCACGCCGGCCACCCCGTTTCCGGCGGCGCCGCCGCGCGGATCGCTGGCGGTGACCGATGGCGTGGCCGTGCTGGTGGGCATCGTCATCGGCATCGGGATCTTCGGATTCCCGCCCCTGGTGGCGCAGCACGCGCCCAGCACCGGCGCCTACATGGCGCTGTGGGCGGCCGGCGGCCTGGTCATGCTGGCCGGCGCGCTGTGCTACGCCGAGCTGGGCAGCGCCTATCCCGACACCGGCGGCGAATACCACTACCTGGGACGCGCCTGGGGACGGCCGGTCGGCCTGCTGTTCGCCTGGGCGCGCGGCACGGTGATCCAGACCGGGGCGATCGCGGTGGTGGCCTTCATCTACGGCGACTACGCGCAGCAACTGGTGCCGCTCGGTCCCCACGGTCCGGCCCTGCACGCGGCGCTCTCCGTGGCGGCGCTGACCGCGCTGAATATCCTGGGCACCCGCGAATCCAGGCGCATGCAGATCCTCTTCACCGTCCTGACGCTGCTGGCGCTGGGAGCCGTGATGGCGGCCGGCGTGCTGGCGCCGGAGCCGCCGCCGGGCACCGCGACGCCGGCCGCCCTGCCCGGCAACCCGGCGGGCCTCCTGGGCATGGGCATGGTCTTCGTGCTGCTGACCTACGGCGGCTGGAACGAGTCGGCCTACCTGTCGGCCGAACTGCGCGATCCGGCGCGCGACGTCAGCCGCGTGCTGTTGACCGGCACGGCCGTGGTCACGGTCGCCTATCTGCTGACCAACCTGGCCTTCCTGCAGATCTTCGGCCTGGAGGGCCTGCGGGGGCAGCAGGCGGTGGGGGCCGAGGTCATGCGACACGTGGCCGGCAACCATGCCGCCGCGGGGCTGAGCCTGCTGGTGTGCGCCACGGCGCTGAGCACGCTCAACGCCACCATCATGACCGGCGCCCGCGTGTACTACGCCCTGGGCCGCGACGTCCCGGGCCTGCGCGGGCTCGGCGTGTGGAGCGCGCGCGGCGCCACGCCCACGCGCGGCCTGCTGGCGCAAGGCGCCATTACCCTGGCCCTGGTCGGTTTCGGCTCCTGGGCGCAGGGCGGCGTGCAGGCCATGGTGGCCTACACCGCGCCCGTCTTCTGGCTTTTCATGGCGCTGACGGTTGCCGCCGTCTGGCGGCTGCGCCGCATCGACCCGGTCCGCGCGCGGCCGTTCCGGGTGCCGCTGTACCCCGTCACGCCCTTGCTGTTCGTGCTGGTCTGCCTGGGACTGCTGTGGTCGAGCGTCGTCTACGCGGGCGCCGGCGCCTGGCTGGGGCTGGCGGTGCTGGCGGCTGGCCTCCCTTTGTCGTGGCTGGGACGGCGTGGCTGAACGGCGGCGCGGCAGCGTCCGGCGTGCGGCGCGCCTTCTCTCTGGCGCGCCCGCGCCGCGGGCTTGCCGCGCCGCCGTTCAGCCACGCGGGAAGTTCCGGTCCAGCGCGTCGACCGCCGCGAACAGGCGCCGCGTCAGCGCGGCATCCGCCGGCGTCAGCGGGTCGCGCAGCTCCGGGCCGATCAGGCCCTGCCTGACCAGCATGGCCTTGACCGGCCCGGGATTGGGCTGTTCGAACAGCAGCCGGATCACGGGCACCAGCGCCTGGAACAGTTGGCGCGCCCGCGCCAGGTGCTGGCGGGCGACGGCCTCGTGCATCGCCACGAACAGGTCCGGCCGCACGTGGGCCGACGCCGCGATGGCGCCGCTGCCGCCCAGGCACAGGGTGGAAAACATCTGCAGGTCTTCCCCCGCCAGCACATCGAACCCGCGCTCGACCAGCGCCAGCGTCTTGTCCAGCGAGCCGCCGCAGTCCTTGACCGCCCGGATGCGCGGATGCGCCGCCAGCCGCGTCAGCGTGGCGGTTTCGATCGCCACGCCCGTGCGATACGGAATGTCGTACACGATGAGCGGCCACGGCGAGGCGTCGGCCAGCGCCAGGAAATGCCGCGCCAGCCCCTCCTGCGAGGGCCGGACGTAGTAGGGCGCGGGCGCCAGCAGTCCCGCCAGCGGCCGCGCGCCGAGACCGGCCAGCCGCTTCAGGACCTGGCCGGGATGGCTGCCGGCCAGCCCCATGACGACGGGCAGCCCGCCGCAGGCGTCGAGCACCGTGTCGAGGACCTCCGTCTGCTCCTCCGGCTCCATGGCGCAGGCCTCGCCCGTGCTGCCGCATACCGCCAGGCCCGATACCCGCGCCGCGACATAGTGGCGCACGAGCCGCCGCAAGGCCTCGTGGTCGACCCGTCCCTGCCGGAAAGGCGTGACGAGCGGGATCCAGATCCCGGAAAAAGAATGCATGATGCGCTCCTGTACGGAATGACCGTGGAAAGGAACCGTCAGGCACGCGGGAGGAGAAGTCGCAAAAACGGCAGTCGGCCGGTTGCTGCTGTTCCGTCGCTCATCTGACGGAACAGCGCGCTCCGGTCAGACGAGCGGTTGTTTTTTGGCTTTGGAACCGGCATGCCCGGCCGCCGCGCAGTCGGCGCGGTCGGCGAAGGTCGGGGCATGCGGGCGGAAGGACATGTTTTTGCGTATGGACGGAAAAGAATCGCGTCCGGCAGGCAATCTACCGGCCGGATCCGGCGCTGTCAATCCGCCTGCCGGCGAACCCGTTGCGGCCGTCCGCCGGAACGCGGCAGGGCCCGGCCGCCCGGACTGCCGCGCCGGAAACAGCTTTTTTCTGCAAAAAGCGTATTCTTTGCGGATTTCCCGATCCGGCCGCCCGCGTGCGCCGGGGCGGGCCCCCACTGCCTCTGCGGCGAGACCATCGTGGACAAAAAGTTCGAACCCTCCTGCGCGTTTTCGGAACGGGCGCTCCAACTGACCAGTTCGGCCATCCGGGAAATCCTGAAAGTCACCGAGTTGCCCGACGTCATTTCCTTCGCCGGCGGCCTGCCCTCGCCCGACGGCTTCCCAGTGGACGTGGTGCGCCAGGCGTTCGATCGTGTATTGGGCACGTCCGCGCGCTCGGCCCTGCAATACGGCCCGACCGAGGGGTATGCGCCGCTGCGGGCCTGGGTGGCCGACGACCTGAACGGCCAGGGCGCCAGCGTCACGCCGGAAGAAATCCTGATCGTGTCGGGCTCGCAACAAGGCCTGGACCTGCTGGGCAAGACGCTGATCGACACCGGCAGCAAGGTGCTGGTCGAGACCCCCAGCTATCTCGGCGCGTTGCAATCCTTCAGCCTGTACCAGCCGCAATACGTCTCCGTGCCCAGCGACGACGGCGGCCTGGTGCCGGAGGCGATCACGCCGGAACTCGCGCGCGGCGGGCGCTTTCTGTACGCCTTGCCCAACTTCCAGAATCCCACCGGCCGCACGCTGACGCGAGCGCGACGCGAAGCCCTGGTGGCCAACGCGGCGCGCCTGGGCCTGCCGATCGTCGAGGACGACCCCTACGGCGAACTGCGCTACGCGGGCGAACCCGAGCCGGGGCTGCTGGCGCTGGGCGGCGAATGCGGCGCCAACGTCATCCGCCTGGGATCGTTTTCCAAGGTGCTGGCGCCGGGCCTGCGGCTGGGATACATCTGCGCGTCGCGCGAGATCATCCACAAGCTGGTGCAGGCCAAGCAGGCGACCGACCTGCATACGGCATCGCTCACGCAGATGGCGGTGTACGAGATCGTCAAGGACGGCTTCCTGGAAGGCCACCTGCCGCGCGTGCGCGAACTCTATCGCAAGCAGTGCGAAATCATGCTGGACGCGCTGCGCCGGGCCTTTCCTTCCGGCGCGCAATGGACGCGGCCGGAAGGCGGCATGTTCGTCTGGGTCACGCTGCCCGGACACATCGACAGCACCGAACTGCTGCAGCGGGCGATCCAGGAAAAGGTCGCCTTCGTGCCCGGCGCGCCGTTCTATGCGGGCACGGCCGAACGCAACACGCTGCGCCTGAGCTTCGTGACCGTGCCGGAGGAAAAGATCCGGCGCGGCGTGGATATCCTGGGCAGGCTGATCGCCGATTCCTGACGGGAAAGGCCGGGCCGCGCGGTCCGGAGTTCGCGCCCGGCGCGGGATGGATGTACCCTAGTGCCTTTTCGCGCCACGCGCGTACTCCATCCCATTGCCCGACATGCAGCCTTCCGGCGACAGCGCCGATTCTTCCGCGGCGCCCTCGTCCGCGCCGCAGGCCTCGCGCCGCATGCTGGCGCTGGTGCTGGCCCTGGCGTTCCTCTTCACCCTGGCCGGGCGCGGCCTGGCCGATTCCTACATCGTCTTCCAGTTGCCGCTGGCGTCCGAGCTCGGGCTGAACCGCAGCGAGACCACCAGCGTCTATTCGCTGCTGATGATCGTCGGCGCCCTGTCCGCGCCGATGGTCGGCATGCTCTACGACCGCCACGGCCCGCGCGTCACCTACGGACTCGGGCTGGCGCTGGTGGGGTGCGGGCTGCTCGCCGCCGCGCTGGCGCACGGCCTGATCGTGCTCTACCTGGGCGTGAGCCTGCTGATCGGCTGCGGCACGACCACGCTGGGCGTGGTGTCCGCGGCCGGCCTGGTGCGGCCGTGGTTCCCCAGGCGCACGTCGACCGCCATGGGCTTCGCCTTCGCCGGCATGGGCTGCGGCCTGCTTTCCATCATTCCCCTGGCGCAGTTCGGCATCGAGCATATCGGCTGGCGCAAGACCTATTTCGTCGCGGCGGCCATCGTCTGCGCGCTGTGGCTGGCCAGCCAGCTTCTGCTGCCGTGGCGAAGGCTCGACGCGGCGCGGCGCGCCATGTTCGCGGCCGGCGGAGGCGCCAAGCCGGGCGACGCGACCACCCGGCGCGCGGCGCTGACGGCGGCCCTGCGCACGCGGGAGTTCTGGGGCCTGGCGCAGGTGTTCTTCTTCACGTCGGTGATGACCTATGTCATCAACATCCAGTCCGTGCCGTATCTCGTGCACAGCGGCTTCCCCGCCTTCACCGCCGCGCTGGCCGTCGGCGTGGCCGGCGCGCTGTCGCTGCTGGGCGTGGTGTCGGCCGGCGCAGCGGCCGACGGCTGGAATCCCCGCATCTCCGCGGCGATCTCCTACAGTTCGTCCTTCGCCGGCATAGGCTGCCTGGCCGCGCTGGGCTATTTCCCGTCCACGCCGCTGCTGTGCGGCTTCGTGCTGTTCTACGGCATCGCCCAGGGCGCGCGCGGACCGCTGGTGGCCAGCCTGTCGCACACGATCTTCAAGGGCCCGGCCAGCGGCACCATCTTCGGCGCCATCTACATGGGCGCGCCGCTCGGCGCCGCCGCAGGCGCCATGCTCTCCGGCGTGCTGTACGACCTGACCCAGTCCTTCACGCCGAGTTTCGTGCTCGTCATCGTCGCCATCATGCTGGGCGGCAGCCCGTTCTGGTCCAGCGCCCTGCGGCGGCATCAGAAATAACGGCCAAAAGTATTAATACCTGCAGCATCTGGTGCGGAAAACCGGCAATAAACGTTTCGCACGCTACCAAAGACAACAGTCCCCTACACTTGCTCGGTTTACGCGCATAATGGCCTCGTCGTCCTTGTGCGCGCCTGCCCGGGCGCAGCCGGACTCACCTCTTGGGAGCGCATCATGGATCGCCGCAAGTTCGTATCGCTGTCCGCCGTCGCCCTGCTGGGCGCGCCACTGGCCGCGTGTACCACCAACGACGGCTTCGGTTCGGCCGACCCCCAGGCCCGCCGCAAGGAAATCGACTCCGGCGTCGACACCGCGCTGGACAAACTGTATACGTCGGTCAAGGGCGCGCGCGACATGGGCTCCAAGGCGCGCGGCATCCTGGTCTTTCCCAACGTGCTGGCCGCGGGACTGTTCGTCGGCGGCGAATACGGCGAAGGCGCCATGCGCGTCAATGGCGCCACGCAGGGCTACTACAGCACGGCTTCGGGCTCGTTCGGCCTGCAGGCCGGCGCGCAATCCAAGGCCGTCGTCCTGATGTTCATGACCCAGGACGCGCTGGATCACTTTCTCAAGAGCACCGGCTGGACGGCGGGCGTGGACGCCTCGGTCGCGGCCGCCAAGGTCGGCGCCAACGGGGCGCTCGACACCAACACCGTGCGCGCGCCGGTGGTGGGCTTCGTCATCACCAATGCCGGCCTGATGGCCAACCTGACCCTGGAAGGCACCAAGGTTTCGCGGCTGAACCTGTAGGCCGCGCCCCGCCTGGCGATTCGGCCGCCCGCGTGGCCGGATCGCCGCCCGCCTACGCGGGCGGACGCGAGGGCATGAGTTCGACGCCGGCCCGTTCCTCGTACAGGCTGGCGATGTGGGCATGGGCCCGGTCGCCCCAGCCCTGTTCCAGCGCCGATTCCCACTGCCGCATGACGGCCAGCCCTACCGGCGCCGGAACGCCGGCCTCCTGCGCGGCCGCCATGCACAAGCCGATGTCCTTGTAGGTGCCGGCCATGGAGAAGCCGCTGTCGAAAGTACGCGGCAGCACATAGCGGCCGTAGCGGTCCAGGGTGGCGATATTCCGCCCGCTGCCCGCATTGAGGACATCCAGCATGACGGCCGGATCCAGCCCCGCCTTCGCCCCCATGGCCAAGCCTTCCGCCGTAATCGTCCACGCCGTGATGGACAACAGATTGTTGACCAGCTTCATGACCTGGCCCTGCCCCGGTCGGGTGCCTACGTCGAAGACCGTGCCCAGCACGCCCAGCAGCAGGCGCAGGCGTTCGACGCGCGCCGGCTCGCCGGCGGCCATGAGCGCCAGCGTGCCCTCGCGGGCTCCCACCACCCCGCCGCTGATCGGACAGTCGATCGTCGCCACGCCGGCCTGCTCCAGCGCACGCGCGATCCGCTCCAGGTTCGCAGGCCCGATGGTGGAAAGATCCACATACGTCGAGAACCTCCTGCCCAGGACCAGCCCTTTGGATCCAAGGGCTGCGCGCTCGGCCGCCTCCGGATGAGGCAGGCAGGCCAATACCGTGTCCGTCCGGTTGCCCAGGTCCTCGGGGCTGTCGGCCACGGCGGTTCCCCGGGCGGCGAGCCGGTCACGCGCGGCAGGATCGATATCGAACACGGTCAGGTCATGACCGGCCTCGACCAGGCGCCGCGCCATGGGCGCGCCCATGTTGCCCAGTCCGATCATTCCCACGCGGCCCGGGCCTGCGGGCGAAGTACGCAATGCGTTCGGCATCACACGCCTCTTTCCGCGAAGACTTCCTGGGCCGCGCGCATCGCGTCCAGGGCCGCGGGAACTCCCGCATAGACCGCCACCTGCATGAAGATCTCGCGGACTTCGTCATGGGTGACGCCGTTGTTCAACGCGCCATGCAGGTGGATCTTCAGTTCATGGCCACGATTCAGGCTGGCGATCATGGACAGGTTGATCAGGCTGCGCGTCTTCAGGTCCAGCCCGGGCCGGGTCCAGATCGTTCCCCAGCAGTACGCGTCGACGAATTCTCGAAACGGCCGCATGAACTCGTCGACCGAGCGATCGGCCGCGGCCACCTTTTCCTTGCCCAGCACTTTCGCACGGAGGGCGACTCCCTGTTCGCGCGCATCCTGGTTCCGACTTGCCATCATGTCTCCTTGGGTAAGCGTGATGCGTGGCGGCGAAAGGCCGCTCAACTGCCGGGTTCGCCGTGCACTTCGGGAAAGAACATGTCTTTCCACGAAGTGGGCGCCTCGGCGATGATGCCGACCTTCTTCATGAACCGGGCCAGATTGAGCGTGGCGCTGGGCACGATCGTATAGCGGATCTTGGGATCCTTCAGCACCTGCTCCACGAGGCGCGGATCCATCTTGCTGCCCGTTTCGGCGATGAACACCTCGCCGGCGAACTTGCGGTCGTCCTGCGCGATCCGCGTGGCCTCCGTGAGCGCGGCGAGGAAAGCGCGATAGACCCGGGGATTATCCTCCCGGAACTTCCCCGTGGCGTAGATCACGTTCACAGGGCCGGGTTCGCCGTAGACTTCGTACGAGTCGAGCACCTCGTGCACGCCGGGGCCGGCCAGCTCCTGGGTACTGAAGGGTGGAACGGTGAAGTGCGCGCTGATGCCGGCCTTGCCCGTCAGCATGGCCGCGACGCCGTCCGGATGCTTCATGGAAACGGTCAGCTTGTCCAGCCGCTGGTAATCGTCATCGCCCCAGAGCTTGGCCACCGCCATCTGCAGCGCGATGGCTTGGTTCGACGACTTGACCGCGGGCAATGCGATCCGATCGCCGTCGCCCAGGTCCTTCAGCGTCTTGACGGCCGGATTGTTGGAAGTCAGGACCATGGGCGTGATGCCCGTCGCGGCCACGGCTTTCACGTTGTAGTTGCCGCGCGTCTTAGCCCACAATTGAATGAATGGCCCTACGCCCACCTCGCCGAAGTCCAGGTTGCGCGACAGCAGGGCATCATTCATGTTGCCGCCACCGGAAAACTGCAGCCAGGACACCTGGATCCCGTCCAGCCCTTCCTGCCGGGCATATTTCTCCAGCAATTGCTTGTGCTTGACGATGAGTATCGGTATGTACTGGAAGCCGAACTGATAGCCGATGCGCACTTGCTGTGTCTCGGCGTGCGCGCCGCCGAAAACCAGGGCCATCACGGCGAATGCCGCGGCCCGCACGTACCGTCCTGCCACGAAGTCTGCGAGTTTCATGTTTCCCTCCTCTTGAATAGCGGACCCGCCCATGGCGGCCCCGGATGGTCCTGCACGGGCAATTCCGCGCCGCTCACAATCCGAGCCCGGCGACGAACGCAACAGGGTTGCCGGTTGGGGCAGCGGCATATCCGTTTTCTTTTCCTCCGTCCCGGCCCGTGGCACCAGCGGCGTGGCTCAGCGTATGAAGGCCTCCACGAAATCCCTGCCCAGACCCACGCTCTCGTAGTGCCGCCGGCACATGTCTGCCTTGGTGAACACATCCTCGTAGCCGGTGACCTTGCCATAGGGATCGACATAGATCATCGAACCGGTGACGTGGAACATCGTGATCATTTCCTCGACGTTCTCCGGCACCGTAAGCGTGTGCGTCTCCCCGGGGGGTTCGAACACGTAGCTGCCGGCCTCGGCGCTCCAGTCGTGCTCCAGGTAACGCCAGCTCCCCTTGATCACGTATCCGTGCACCGGGCCGGGGTGCCGGTGCCGGCTGAGCACGCCCGCACGGCGCACGCGCAGCAGGTTGGCCCAGTAGCCTCCCGAGACGCACAGGCACAGGGGCCGGAACCAGACCGACTCTTCCTGGGGCACCCACAGGCGCTCGTCGTCGCGCGCGACATCGGGCAGTACGATCTCGGAGAGCGCGTCCGGCGGAAACGGCAGTTGGTAGGGAATGAGCGCCTGCGCGGCGGGCTCGTCGGGAAGGGGCATTGCGTCCTCTGTCGATATGGACCCGGGACGATTATGGGCAACGGCATCCACCCGAAGAAGCACCTGGCACGCACATCATCTGTGCCGCCGATTCAAAGATGAGAACGGCCTCGGCGCCTATCGTTCAGGAGCCCGGCCGGACACCGGGCGCCGGAGGAGAGGAGCAATGGCCATCAGACTGGAGGACGCCCAGGTTTTTACGACGGCGCTGGAAGCCGGCAGCTTTTCGGCCGCGGCGCGCGCGCTCGGCAAGACACCCTCGGCCGTCAGCAAGACGGTCCAACGCCTGGAGAACCAGCTAGGCGCACGGCTGTTCTACCGCAGTTCCAGGAGCCTGCGGCCCACCGAGGACGGGCGGGCCTTCCATTTCCATATCCAGAAGGCGTCCGAGGCGCTGGCCGACGCGGAGGCGGCCGTTTCCATCCAGAAGGAATTGCCCAGCGGCCTATTGCGCATCAAGACCATGCTGCCGTTCGCAAAGTACCAGATGGTGCCGCTGATGGACGAGTTCCTCGCCCGCTACCCCAAGTTGCAGGTTCAGTTCCACCTGGGTTCCATGCCGGGACCGTCGCTCGACCGCCACATAGACCTGGCCATCTGGAGCGGCGCCCTGCCGGACTCGTCCATGGTGGCCAAATACCTGGCGTCGAGCCGCTGGATGCTCTGCGCATCGCCGGCGTACCTACGCCGGATGGGCACGCCGAGGACGCCCGAGGACCTGGCGCGACACAACTGCCTGCGCTTCGCGATGGATACGCCATGGAATACCTGGCACTTCCACGACTATCGGCATCACGTCAACGACAAATCGGGCACGCTGAGCGGGGACCAGGGGGACCTGCTGCTGGAGATGGCCCGCGCGGGACTGGGAATCGCACGGCTCGCGCAGTTCCATATCCAGGACGATCTGCGTCGCGGCACACTCAAGCAGGTGCTGGCCGAACACGACTCCGGCCCGCCGGAGCCGCTCTACATGGTGTATCCCTCGCGGCGGAACCTGAACATCCGCATCGCGGCGGCGATTTCCTTCCTGGAGGAAAAGTTCGGCGGCATCCCGCCATGGGAAAGTTGACGCGGGATGCGCCTTGGCCGAACCGCCGTCGAGCCAGTACTCCCGTCGCGGGAAGAATATGCGTCGAGCCTTGCGCGGCAGCGAATCGCCGATGACCGTCGATGTCGTTTTCCCGCCAGCATAGCGTGCAACGGCGGCGAGCCGTCCCACCCAGCAAAAAGCCCGCAGCCGGAAGGCTACGGGCCGGGTGCCGACAAGACCGGAGCGGGCCCGGTCTAGAACGGGATATCGTCGTCCATGTCCGACAGGTTCGCCGGCGCGTTGGCCGAGCCCGCCGGAGCGGCCGCGCGCTGCGGCGCCTGGCGGGCCGGGGCGCGTTGCTGCCCGCCCTGCGATTCGTACCCACCGCCACCGCCGTAGCCGCCGCCCTCGCCCGAATCGCGCCCGCCCAGCATTTGCATCTGGTCGGCCACGATCTCGGTGCTGTAGCGGTCGGCGCCCGTGTCCTTGTCCTGCCACTTGCGGGTCTTGAGGCGGCCTTCCACGTACACCGAGCGGCCCTTGCGCAGGTATTCGCCGGCGATCTCGGCCAGGCGGTTGTAGAACACCACGCGGTGCCACTCGGTTTCCTCGCGGCGTTCGCCCGAGGCCTTGTCCTTCCATTGAGAGGTGGTGGCGATGGAGACGTTGCAGATGGCCGCGCCGTCCGGGCTGTAGCGGACTTCGGGGTCGCGCCCCAGGTTGCCGACGAGAATGACCTTGTTCACCGATGCCATGGCGAGCTCCTTGTATTGTGTGCGGAATGCCGGCGGCCGCGCCGCAAGCGGGCCAACCGGCATTCGGGTGATCGTGACGGGCGCCGCGGCCCGCGTGGACCGCGCGGCCCGGCATGCCGGGCCGCGCCTGTCGGGAAACTATTATCGACGATAAACCGGGGGAATCGGGCCGGCCGGGATGTAAATGTCCGGCTCGGGATTTTTCAGCCTGCGCCCGGGCCGCCCCACGGGGAATGGACCGGCTTCACGCCAGCCGGCGCAAGCCCCAGCCCGCGACCAGCCAGGCCAAGGCCAGCGCGGCGGCGAACAGGAAGACCAGGTCCGGCCCGCCCCGCGACGCCAGCCAACCGCCCAGCGCGCCGCCCGAGAACAGCCCGGCGGCCTGGGACGTATTGTAGAAACCCAGCGCCAGGCCCTTGAGTTCGCCCGGCGCCACGCGCGACACCAGCGAAGGCTGCAGGGCCTCCAGCACGTTGAAGGCCACGAAAAAGCCCGTGAGCGCCGCCGCCAGCGCCAGGAAGCCATGGCTGGCCAGGGGCAGCAAGGCGCAGACCACCGCCAGCCATGCCACCGCCGCGCGCAGCGCGCCGCGGTGGGCGCGGCGCTTTTCGGCGGCGAAGACGACGGGAACCATCAGCACGAAGGACACCAGGATCACCGGCAGGTAGACCTTCCAGAGGTCGTGGGCGTCCAGGCCGCCGGCGCGCGCCAGTTGGGCCGGCACCACCACGAACAGCGCGACCTGGATCAGGTGCAGGCAGTACACGCCGAAGTTGAGCCGCAGCAGGTCCGGGTTGCCCAGCACCTGGCGCGGGCGCGCCGGCTGCGCCGGAAGGGGCGCGCGCGGCACGACCGGCACCACCCACCAGGCCACCGCCATGCAGGCCAGCCCCAGGCAGGCGATGGTCCAGAACAGGCCGGGCAGGCCGCCCCAGCCCACCAGCACCGGCGCCAGCACCAGCGAAACGGCGAAGGCCAGGCCGATGGACCCCCCCACCATGGCCATGGCGCGGGTGCGAACCTCGTCGCGGGTGGAGTCCGCCAGCCAGGCCGTGATGGCGGCCGAAATGGCGCCCACGCCCTGGATGGCGCGGCCCACGGTGATCCAGAAGACGTCCGGCGCCAGGGCGCACACGACGCTGCCGGCCACGAACAACGCCAGGCCGGTCATGACCACCGGGCGGCGCCCCCACCGGTCGGAAGCCAGTCCGAACGGAATCTGCATGAACGCCTGCGTGAGCCCGTACATGCCCAGCGCCAGGCCGACCCGCGCGGGGTTGTCGCCCCCGGGCAGCCCGTGGGCGGCGACCACGAATACCGGCAGCAGCAGGAACAGGCCCAGCATGCGGCAGGCGAACAGGCCCGCCAGCGCGATACTGGCGCGGCGCTCGGGGGGGGTCAGCTTCGGAGAAGGAACGGCCGGCATGAAAACGCAGGGACGGGCGGCACGCGAGGAGCCGCGGGGTTGACGGAACGTGCCGGCGGGGACGGCCGGACCGGCGTGCCGGGCATGGCGCACGGCAATGTTCGGCGCGCTATAGTACCAAGTTGACCTTCGAAATTGCTGAACGCCCCCTGGTGGCAGCCCATGGCGGGCCCCGGAGCGGCGTGCGGCAACGGCCCAATGGACGAAATCCGCATCCGGGGTGCCCGCACCCACAACCTGAAAAACGTATCGCTGGACCTGCCCCGCCACCGGCTGGTGGTGGTGACCGGCCTGTCGGGCTCTGGCAAATCCTCGCTCGCGTTCGACACGCTGTACGCCGAGGGCCAGCGCCGCTACGTCGAAAGCCTGTCGGCCTATGCCCGCCAGTTCCTGCAGCTCATGGACAAGCCGGACGTCGACCTCATCGAGGGATTGTCCCCGGCGATTTCCATCGAGCAGAAGGCGGCCGGGCACAACCCGCGCTCCACCGTGGGCACCATCACCGAGATCCACGACTACCTGCGCCTGCTGTACGCCCGCGTCGGCGCGCCGTACTGCCCCGACCACGGCCTGCCGCTGGCCGCCCAGAGCGTGAGCCAGATGGTGGACGCGGTGCTGGCCTGGCCGGCCGACACCCGGCTGGCGATCCTGGCGCCGCTGGCCCGCGCCCGCAAGGGCAGCTTCGAGGACGAATGCGCCGGGCTGCAGGCCCAGGGCTACGTGCGGCTGCGCGTGGACGGCGCCATGGTCGAGCTGGACAACCTGCCGCCGCTCAAGAAGAACGAAAAGCACGACATCGACGTCGTCATCGACCGCCTGCGCGTGCGCCCCGAAAGCAAGCAGCGGCTGGCCGAAAGCTTCGAGACCGCGCTGGCCCTGGCGGAAGGCCGCGTCATCGCGCTGGACATGGACAGCGGGCGCGAGCACATATATTCCAGCCGCTACGCCTGCCCCGTGTGCAGCCACAGCCTGCCTGAACTGGAGCCGCGGCTGTTCAGCTTCAACAACCCGGTGGGCGCCTGTCCGTCCTGCGACGGCATCGGGCAGGTGGGATTCTTCGACCCCAAGCGCGTGGTGGCGTTTCCCGAGCTGAGCCTGGCCTCCGGCGCCATCCGCGGCTGGGATCGGCGCAATGCCTTCACCCACTCGCTGCTGACGAGCCTCGCGGCGCACTACGGCTTCGATATCGAGACGCCATTCGAGGAACTGCCCCAGGCGCTGCGCGACAAGGTGCTGTACGGCTCGGGCGAAGAAGAGATTTCCTTTCTCTACCTGAACGAGAAGGGCCGCAGCACCGTGCGGCGGCATCCCTTCGAGGGCGTGCTGCCCAACCTGGAACGGCGCTGGAAGGAAACCGATTCCAGCGCGGTGCGCGAAGAGCTCGGCAAGTACCGCGCCGTCAAGACCTGCCCCGAATGCGGAGGCTCGCGACTGCGCGCCGAGGCACGCCACGTGCGCATCGGCGACGACGAACTGCCGGGCGCCAAGGGCGAGGAACGCGGCCTGGCGATCTACCAGGTCGAAGCCATGCCGCTGTCGGCCTGCCTGGAATGGTTCCGCCGGCTCGAACTGACCGGCGCCAAGCAGGAGATCGCGCAGCGCATCGTGCGCGAGATCGAGGCGCGGCTGAGTTTCCTGAACAACGTGGGCCTGAATTACCTGTCGCTCGACCGCAGCGCCGACACCATCTCGGGCGGCGAGGCGCAGCGCATCCGGCTGGCCAGCCAGATCGGCTCCGGGCTGACGGGCGTCATGTACGTGCTGGACGAGCCTTCGATCGGCCTGCACCAGCGCGACAACGACCGCCTGATCGCCACCCTGCAGCACTTGCGCAATCTCGGCAACAGCGTGATCGTCGTCGAGCACGACGAAGACATGATCCGCCAGGCCGACTGGGTGGTGGACATGGGCCCGGGCGCGGGCGAGCACGGCGGCAAAGTGGTGGCGCAGGGCACGCCGGCCGCGGTGCAGGACAATCCCGATTCGCTCACCGGCCTGTACCTGAGCGGCGCGCGCGCCATCCCCGTGCCGCACCGGCGCGAGGCCCGGGACGACCTGCCGTGGCTGGCGCTCACCGGCTGCACGGGCAACAATCTCAAGGGCGTGGACCTGCGCATCCCGGCCGGGCGGCTGGTCTGCATCACCGGCGTGTCGGGCTCGGGCAAGTCGACGCTGATCAGCGACACGCTGGCGGTGGCCGTCTCGCGCGCCCTGCATCACGCGCAGGCCGAGCCCGCGCCCTACGAAAACCTGGAAGGCCTGGAGCATTTCGACAAGATCATCAACGTCGACCAGAGTCCCATCGGACGCACGCCGCGCAGCAATCCGGCGACCTACACGGGACTGTTCACGCCCATCCGCGACCTGTTCGCGGGCGTCCCGGAGGCGCGGGCCCGCGGCTATGACCCGGGCCGCTTCAGCTTCAATGTCAAGGGCGGGCGCTGCGAGGCCTGCCAGGGCGACGGCGTGGTCAAGGTCGAGATGCATTTCCTGCCGGACATGTACGTGCCCTGCGACGTCTGCCACGGCAAGCGCTACAACCGAGAGACGCTGGAGATCCGCTACCGGGGGCGCAACATCAGCGACGTGCTGGACCTCACGGTGGAGCAGGCGCTGGAATACTTCGAATCGGTGCCGGCCATCGCCCGCAAGCTCACTACCCTGGTCGACGTGGGGCTGTCGTATATCCGCCTGGGGCAGAGCGCCACCACACTGTCCGGCGGCGAGGCGCAGCGCGTCAAGCTGTCGCAGGAACTATCGCGGCGCAGCACCGGGCGCACGCTGTATATCCTGGACGAACCCACCACCGGCCTGCATTTCCACGACATCGAGCTGCTGCTCAAGGTGCTGAACCAGCTGGTGGATGCCGGCAATACGGTGGTGGTGATCGAACACAACCTGGACGTCATCAAGACCGCCGACTGGATCGTCGACATGGGTCCGGAAGGCGGCGACGGGGGCGGGCGCATCGTCGCGCAGGGCACACCGGAAACCGTGGCCGCCGATCCCGCCAGCCATACCGGCCGCTACCTGGCCAGGGTGCTCGAGCCCGCCTGACGGAGGCCGCCGTGTACACGCTCATCATCGGCAACAAGAATGACTCGTCGTGGTCGCTGCGCCCCTGAATGGATGCGCGACCCGCGAACCGGGGCGGCCTTCGTGGCGCAGGGCGAACCGTACCGCCGGCACCGCTGAAGGCGGTCAATACGGCTCGCCGATCTCGAACACGCGCTTGTATTCGCGCATGGCGTAGCGGTCGGTCATGCCGGCGATGTAGTCGGCGATCGCGCGCGCCTGTCCCTTGCCGTCGGCGCGCCGGTAGTCGGGAGGCAGCAGCCGGGGTTCGTCCAGGAAGGCCCCGAACAATTCGCGCACCACGCGGCGCGCCTTGTTCATCATGCGCATGACCTGGTAGTGGCGGTAGAGCCGCTCGAACAGGAAGCGCTTGAGTTCGTCGGCCTCGCGCCGCATGCGCTCGGAGAATCCGGCCAGCGGGGGCGCGCCGCGCACGTCGTCGACGCTGCGCGGCCGGTGCTCGGCGATGCGCGCGGCGGTGGTGGCGGTCAGGTCGGTGATCAGCGCGTCGATCATGCGCCGGATCGTCTCGGCAATCATGCGGCGGCGCTCCAGGTCCGGATAGGCCTGCCGCACGGCGCCGTAGTGGCGGCCGAAGCCTTCCAGCTCGAGCAGGGCGTCGAGCGAGATCAGGCCGGAGCGCAGGCCGTCGTCGACGTCGTGGTTGTTGTAGGCGATTTCGTCGGCCAGGTTCGCCACCTGGGCCTCCAGCGAGGGCTGGGTGCGGTCCAGGAAGCGGCGCCCGAGCTCGCCCAGTTCGCGCGCATGCGCGGCCGAGCAGTGCTTGAGAATGCCTTCGCGCGTCTCGAAGCACAGGTTCAGGCCGTTGAAGGCGGCATAGCGTTCCTCGAGCTCGTCCACCACCCGCAGGCTCTGCAGGTTGTGCTCGAAGCCGCCGGCCTCGGGCGCCCGCTCGCGCATGCAGGCGTTGAGCTCTTCCTGGCCGGCATGGCCGAAGGGCGTATGCCCCAGGTCGTGGGCCAGCGCGATGGCTTCGATCAGGTCCTCGTTCAGGCCCAGGCTGCGCGCCAGCGTCCGGCCGATCTGCGCAACTTCCAGGCTGTGGGTCAGGCGGGTGCGGAACAGGTCGCCTTCGTGGTTGACGAAGACCTGGGTCTTGTATTCCAGGCGCCGGAAGGCGGTGGCGTGGACGATGCGGTCGCGGTCGCGCTGGAACTCGGTGCGGTTCGACGGCGCCGCCTCGGGGTGCCGGCGGCCGCGGGAACGGGCCGGATCGCAGGCGTAGGCGGCAAGCTGGCTCATCTGCGCGCCCGCCGCTTCCTCATTGCACCGTGCGGGCCAGCACGGCGCGCACCGCCGGCTCGGGAGCGCCGCGCGTGACCGCCTGGCCGATCGCCGCAAGCAGCACGAAGCGGATCTCGCCGGCCTCGGCCTTCTTGTCGACGCGCATCAGCTCCAGCCAGCGGTCGGCCCCGAGGTCGGGCGCCTTGACCGGGCAGCCGATCGCCTCTGTCAGCTTGCGCACCCGGTCCACGTCCTCGCGCGGAAAGCCCGCCACGTCGGCCGACAACTCGGCGGCCTGCACCAGGCCGCAGCCGACGGCCTCGCCGTGCAGCCATTGGCCATAGCCCATGCCGGCTTCGATGGCGTGGCCGAAGGTGTGGCCCAGGTTGAGAATGGCGCGCAGGCCGGATTCCCGCTCGTCCTGCGACACCACCTGCGCCTTGAGCTCGCAGGAGCGGCGGATGGCGTAGGCCAGCGCATGCGGGTCCAGCGCCCGCAGGGCGGCGGCGTTTTCCTCGCACCATGCGAAGAAGGCCGGATCCAGGATCAGGCCGTACTTGATGACCTCGGCCAGGCCGGCGGCGACTTCGCGCGGCGGCAGGGTGCCGAGCGCGTCGGTGTCGATTTCGACGGCGACCGGCTGGTAGAACGCCCCGATCATGTTCTTGCCCAGCGGATGGTTGACCGCCGTCTTGCCCCCCACCGAGGAATCGACCTGGGCCAGCAGCGTGGTGGGCACCTGCAGGAAGCGGATGCCGCGCATGTAGACCGCGGCGGCAAAGCCCGCCATGTCGCCGATGACCCCGCCGCCCAGCGCCACCAACAGCGCGCGGCGGTCGAACTGGTTGGCCAGCAGGGCGTCGAAGATCCGATTCAGCGTCTGCCAATCCTTGTGGGATTCGCCTTCGGGCAGCTCGATGCACAGCACGCGCCGGCCGGTGCGTTCCAGCGCCTGGCGGGCGCGCTGGCCGTACAGCGCGTTCACCTGCGGATTGGTGACCAGCGCGATGGCGGTGGCGTCGCCGGGCACGGCCTCGTCCAGATTGTCCAGGCGCCCGGGGCCGATGCGGATGGGGTAGCGCCCCCCGGGCGTATCGACGTCGACCACATTCATGAGCAATTCTCGTTTTTCGCAGGCCTTCAGGGCCGCAAGCAGGGACTTGACCAGGTGGGACACCGGCATGGAACCGGTATCCACCACCAGGTCGGCCACGTCCTGGTACAGGGGTTCGCGGGCGGCCAGCAATTCGGTCAGCCGGGTGCGCGGATCGGCGGTGGCCAGCAGGGGCCGCCCCTTGTCGCGGCAGGTGCGGCGATACAGTTCGTCCACGTGGGCGCGCAAGTACACCACGATGCCGCGCTCGCGCAGCCGGCGCCGGTTCTCGGGCGCGATGACGGCGCCGCCGCCGGTGGCCAGCACCACGCCGCGGCGGCGGGTGGAATCGTCGAGCACGGCCGATTCGCGGCGCCGGAAGCCGGTTTCGCCCTCGATTTCGAAGATGACCGGAATGCGCACGCCGCAGCGGGTTTCGAGCTCGTGGTCCAGGTCGACGAACTCGCGCCCCAGCGCCCGCGCCAGGCTGCGGCCGATGGTGGTCTTGCCCGCTCCCATCATGCCCACCAGGAAGACCGGCAGGTCGTCCGGCAGGCAACCGTCCAGGCGGCCGCCGGCGGCCGCCTGGGCCTGCCGGCCGGGGGGGGCCGTCGCGGGGCACAGGATGGGATCGGAACTCATGGCGGCATTATCCCATTGTGGGCCGTCGTCCGGGCGCTACACTGCACCATCCGGTTACAGAAACCTCTGCCGCTGCCGGGTGTCCATGAGAAACAGCCCTTAAAATCGCTGGCGATGCGTAAATCCCCCTCCCACCCTTCCAAGCGCTCCGATCCCGCCCCCGGCGGCTCTCCCATCGTGAGGTTCTTCGTCAAGGTCGGCATCCTGTGCGCCGGCCTGGGCCTGTGCGGAGTGCTGCTGGGCGGCATGGCGCTGGCGCTGGCCTGGCCCAACCTGCCCGACCTGCACGCCATGACGGATTACCGGCCGCGCGTGCCGCTGCGCATCTACACGTCCGACCGCGTGCTGATCGGCGAATTCGGCGAAGAGCGCCGCAATGTGCTGCGCTTCAACGAGATCCCGGACGTCATGAAGTCCGCGGTGCTGGCGGCCGAGGACGACCGTTTCTACCAGCACGGCGGCATCGACTGGATGGGCGTGGCGCGCGCGGGCCTGGCCAACCTGATCAGCATGTCCAAGAGCCAGGGCGCCAGCACGATCACCATGCAGGTGGCGCGCAACTTCTACCTGTCGTCGGAAAAGACCTGGTCGCGCAAGTTCTACGAACTGCTGCTCACCTTCAAGATCGAGGCCAACCTGACCAAGGACCAGATCCTCGAGCTCTACATGAACCAGATCTATCTGGGGCACCGGGCCTACGGCTTCGCGGCGGCGTCGCGCACCTACTTCGGCAAGCCGCTGCCCGAGATCACCGCGGCCGAGGCCGCCATGCTGGCCGGGATCCCCAAGGCGCCGTCGCGCTTCAATCCCATCGCCAACAAACCGCGCGCCGAGGTGCGCCAGCACTACGTGCTGGGCCGCATGCGCTCGCTGGGCTACCTGACCGACGCCGAATACCAGCAGGCGCTGGCGCAACCGATCGTCGTCAAGTCGGCCGCCGGCACGCCGGCGGGCGGCTACGCCATCCACGGCGAATACCCGGCCGAACTGGCGCGCCAGCTTCTCTACAACGTGTACCAGGACAACGTCTATTCGCGCGGCCTGAACATCTACACCACCGTCAGCTCCAAGGACCAGGAAAACGCCTACCGCGCCCTGCGCGACGGCGTGCTCGACTACACCCGGCGCGCGCCCTATCCCGGCCCGGAGGCCCAACTGGACCTGCCGGCCGGCATCGAGGACGACGCCGCCAAGCTCGACGAATTCCTCGACGGCGTGATCGATAAGTATCCCGACAGCGACGACCTGCTCACCGGTATCGTGCTGTCGGCCAGCCCCGCCGAAATCAAGGTGGCGCGCAGCTCGCGCGAGATCGTCACCGTCAACGACAAGAAGGCGCTCGCCGTGGTGGCGCGCGCGCTGAACGACAAGGCCAAGGCCGATATGCGCATCCGGCGCGGTTCGGTGGTCTACCTGCACAAGAACGGCGACACCTGGGAAGTCATCAACATGCCCTCGGTGGAGGGCGCCTTCGTCGCCATGTCGCCGCAGGACGGCAGTGTCCGCGCCATGGTCGGCGGCTTCGATTTCAACCGCGGCGACTTCAACCGCGTCACGCAGGCCTGGCGCCAGCCGGGCTCCAGCTTCAAGCCCTTCATCTACGCCGCCTCGCTCGAGCGCGGCCTGACGCCGGCCACCCAGATCTCGGACATGCCCTTCTCGCTCACCGCCGAGCAGACCGGCTCCAAGCCCTGGAGCCCGAAGAACTACGGCGGCCACTACGAGCCCATGCTGACCATGCGGCAGGCGCTGTACAAGTCCAAGAACATGGTGTCGATCCGCATCCTGCAGGCCATCGGGCCCCAGTACGCCCAGGACTATGTCACCCGCTTCGGCTTCGACAAATCGCGCCAGCCGGCCGTGCTGCCCATGGCGCTGGGCGCCGGCTCGGTCACGCCCCTGCAACTGGCGGGCGGCTACTCGGTGTTCGCCAACGGCGGCTACCGCGTCACTCCCTATCTGGTCGACCGCGTCACCGACAGCACCGGCCGCATCATCATGCAGGCCCGGCCCACCATCGCCGGCGACGCCGCCGCCCGCGCCATCGACCCGCGCACGGCCTACGTCATGGACGACCTGCTGCGCGGCGTGGCCACGTCCGGCACCGCGGCGCGGGCGCGCCAGGTGCTCAAGCGCGGCGACATCGCCGGCAAGACGGGCACCACCAACGAGTCGGTCGACGCCTGGTTCGCCGGCTACACGCCTTCGGTGGTGGGGATCGCCTGGCTGGGCTACGACCAGCCGCGTTCGCTGGGCTCGCGCGAGACCGGGGGCGGCGCGGCCCTGCCGATCTGGCTGAACTACATGCAGGACGCGCTCAAGGGCGTGCCCGAACAGAAGCGCGGGCCCGCGCCGGACGGCCTGATCGTGGACGGCGGCGAATACTATTTCGCCGAATTCCCGCCGGGCCAGGCCGTGGCGCGTCTGGGGTTGCCCGAGCCGGACACGCTGGGCGATTTCCTGAACAACCTGGTGGGCGGCGGCGACTCGGACGATTCCGGCCCGCCGGCGCCCCAGCCCGCGCCCTCGGGCCCGCCCAGCAACGACCGTCCCTGGACCAACCCGGTCGAGTTCTGACGAGCCCGGCGCCGCGCGGCCGGCCGCGGCAAGCCCGCGCTAGAGCGCGATCTTGACCGGAGTGCCCGCGGCTTCCGAGCAGATCTGCGACAGGGCGTCGGCCAGGCCGGGCCCGCCGCGGGTATCCTGCCAGTGCTGGCCGTCGTAGCGGTAGTGATAGCCGCCGCTGCGGGCCGCCACCCAGATTTCCTGCATGGCGGCCTGCGTGTTGACGACCACCTGCGTGCCGTCTTCGAATACCAGGGTCAGCACATTGCCGTTGCGGGTGGCTTCGACGTCGATGTCGAGCGCGCCGGCCCAGTCGTCGGCCTGGCTCTCGAGGGAGTCGAGCACACCCTCGGCGAGGGCAAAGAATTCAGTTTCGGTCATAATTCCATTTGCACGAATCACGGAGCTTTCTGTGTCCGATCAGGCATTTCGCCGCACCGTTCTCCGCATTGTAGCCACGCTGGCGCTGGCCGGGACCGTTGCCGCCTGCGGCTACAAGGGACCGCTCTACCTGCCCTCCGACAGCTCGGCGGACACGGCTTCCGGCCAGCGCCAGTCGCCGCCTCCCCCCGTTCCCAGATCCCCCATCCGGCGATGACTCTCCCTTCCCCGCCCGCGGCCGCCCCGGCCGGGCACCCGCATTTCCATTTCCGCGACGGCACCCTGCACGCCGAAGACGTGCCGCTGGACGAACTGGCCGCCCGCCTGGGCACGCCCCTGTACGTCTATTCCCGCGCCGCGCTGGCGGGGGCCTGGAACGCCTATCGCGACGCCATCGGGCAGCGCCGGGTACTGGTGTGCTACGGCATGAAGGCCAATTCCAACCTGGCGGTGCTGGCCGAATTCGCCCGCCTGGGCACGGGCTTCGACATCGTTTCGGGCGGCGAGCTGGCGCGCGTGCTGGCGGCGGGCGGCGACCCCGCCAAGGTGGTGTTCTCCGGCGTCGGCAAGCAGGCCTGGGAAATGGAGGCCGCGCTGCGGGCCGGGGTCAAGTGCTTCAACGTCGAATCCGTCCCCGAACTGGAGCGCCTGTCGCAGGTCGCCGGCGGGCTCGGCCGCGTCGCGCCGGTGTCGCTGCGCGTCAACCCCGACGTCGACGCCCAGACGCACCCCTACATTTCCACCGGCCTCAAGGAAAACAAGTTCGGCATCGCCATCGAAACGGCGCCGCAGGCCTACCGGCTGGCGGCCGGCCTGCCCGGCATCCGCGTGGTGGGCGTGGATTGCCACATCGGCTCGCAGATCACCGACGTCGGCCCCTACCTGGACGCGCTGGACAAGCTGCTGGACCTGATCGACGGCCTGGCGGCCGAAGGCATCGCCATAGAACACCTCGACCTGGGCGGGGGCCTGGGCATCCGCTACGACGACGAAACCCCGCTGGCGCCCAAGGCCCTGCTCGACCGCGTGTTCGAACGCCTGGCCGCGCGCGGCCTGGAACGCCTGCAACTGGTGATGGAACCCGGCCGCTCCCTGGTCGGCAACGCCGGCGTGCTGCTGACCCGCGTGCAGTATCTCAAGCATGCCGAGGCCCGCAATTTCGCCATTGTCGACGCCGCCATGAACGACTTGCTGCGCCCCGCGCTGTACGAGGCCTGGCATGGCGTGCAGCCGGTCGCGCCGGGCGCCGGGGTGCCGGAGACCTACGACGTGGTGGGCCCGGTCTGCGAAAGCGCCGACTGGCTGGCGCGCGGGCGCCGGCTGGCGATCGGGGCGGGCGACCTGCTGGCGATCGAATCCGCGGGCGCCTACGGCCACGTGATGTCCGGCACCTACAACAGCCGGCCGCGGGCGGCCGAGGTCATGGTCGACGGCCCGCGCTGGCACGTGGTGCGCCGGCGCGAAACCTTCGAGGACCTCATCCGCGGGGAATCCATCGTGCCCTGAAACGGGGCGGCAATGCGCCGTGCCGCTTTTGGACAGCCCGAAAGCGGCCTTCGGAAAACTCTGATTCTCCGGCGCGGCGATCGCGCGTATCTTCTACCCCTCGAAGACGCCCTCGGAAGGCGCAACCGGTCAGAGGAGATACCATGTCGGCCTGGAAACGATTCCTGGTGCTTGCCGCGCTCTCGCATGCGGCGCTCTCGCCGGCGCACGCCGCGAACGGCTATCCGGACAAACCCATCACGCTGGTGGTGGGATACGCGCCGGGCGGCGGCGCCGATATCACCGCCCGGCTGCTGGGCCAGCGCCTGTCGGAGCAACTGGGCGTGTCGGTGGTGGTCGAGAACCGCCCGGGAGCGGGCCAGAATATCGGCGCCACCCATGTCGCGCGCTCGGCGCCCGACGGCTACACGATCCTGGTGAGCTCGTCCGCCATGGGAATCAATCCCAGCCTGTTCCCCAAGCTCGAATACGACCCGGTCAAGAGCTTCGCGCCCATCGCCGTATTCGGGCAAAGCCCCAACCTGCTCGTCGCTTCCTCGACGGTGGGAGTCGACTCCGTACAGGAACTGATCGCGTACGGCAAAAAGTTTCCCGGCAAGCTCAATTTCTCGTCGTCGGGCCATGGCAGCACCCAGCACCTGTCGGGAGAACTGTTCAAGCAGATCACCGGCATCGAAGCGGTCCACGTGCCTTATAAAGGGTCCGGCCCTTCGGTCAACGGCGTGCTGGCCGGCGAAGTCCAGTTCACGTTCGTCAACATCCCTTCGATCGCGACGGTCCTGGGCAGCGACAAGATCAAGGTCCTGGCCGTCACGAGCGCGCAGCGCCTGCAGGCGCTGCCCGACGTGCCCACCATGTCCGAGGCGGGGGTCGACAATATGGTGGTGTCGGCCTGGTACGGCCTGATGGCGCCCGCCGGCACGCCGGAGCCGATCGTCGCCTTGCTCAACAAGGCGACCAACGACGCGATCAATGACGAGAAATTCAAGGCCCAGTTGATCCAGGCCGGAGTCGAGCCCATGACCAGCACGCCCGCGTTCTTCGCCGACTTCCTGCAAAAGGAAATCGACCGCTGGAAAAGCGTGATCCATACCGCCGGGGCCAAGGTGGATTGAGCAGGCCGTCCGCAGCCGGACCGGCCGCCCGGGGCTTCGCGCCGGCTTTTCCCTTTTCCCCCGGGCCTTTCCGCACCGACCCGCACCGTTCGAGAAAGCGATGTCCGTATATACGTCGAAAGTGGTAAGAAACTTCTTCGGCACGGAGGAAATCCGTGCGATTTTTTCCGATGACGCCCGGGTGGCCAACTATCTCCGGATCGAAGTCGCCCTTGCGAAGGTCGAGGCCGAACTGGGCGTCATTCCGCAGGACGCCTACCTGGCCATCGCCCGGGCGGCGCGCGATTTCGCGATCGACTGGGAACGATACCGGCAGGACGTGGAGGCGGTGGGCTATCCCGTCATGCCCTTCCTGAAGCAACTGACGGAACATTGCGGCAGCGCCGGCGAATACCTGCACTGGGGCTCCACCACGCGCGACATCACCGATACGTCCCTCGCCCTCCAGTTGCAACAGGCGCTCACGGTCGTGGAAACGGATCTCGTCCGCGTCAAGCGGGCGCTCGTCCACTTGACCGAGACCCACCGCGACACGCTCATGGTCGCCCGCACCCATGGCATGCATGCCTTGCCGACCACCTTCGGGTTCCGGACCGCCGTCTGGCTGTCGGAAGTCGACCGGCAACTGGCGCGCCTGGGCCGCATACGGAAGCAGGCCGTGCCCGGGCAGTTCGGGGGCGCCGTAGGCACCCTGGCCGCCCTGGAAGGCCGCGGGCTCGACGTCCAGCGCGCGCTCATGCGGGAACTGGGCCTGCCGGCGCCGGATATCTCATGGTTCGCCTCGCGCGACCGCATCGCCGAGATCGTCTTCATCCTGGCGTCGATCGCGCAAAGCATGGCCAGCATCTGCAAGACGCTGCTCGTCATGACGCGCAACGAGGTCGGGGAAGCGCAGGAACCCGATACCGGCGGCCGGGGCACGAGCTCGGCCATGCCGCACAAGCACAATTCCGTGGGAGGGGAGCTGGTGCTGGTGCATGGGCGCGCCGCGGCCGGGCAACTGAGCCTGGCGATCGAATCCATGGTCCAGGACTACGAGCGCGACTGGCAAGGCCATTACGAGACCATTGCCGTGCCCCAGGCCTTCCTGCACGCGCACGGCGCCGTGGCCCTGACCGCCCGCATACTCGAAGGCCTGCGGGTCTTTCCGCAGCGCATGCGGGCCAACCTGGACCTTACCAAGGGGCAGATCATGGCCGAAAGCGTCATGATGGCGCTGGCCCCCCAGGTCGGCCGCAAGCGCGCCCACCAGATCGTCTCGAAATACTGCAACATCGCCCTCGAACGGGACGCGCACCTGGGGCAGGTGCTCGGGGCGTCCGAGGAAATCATGTCCATGCTCGGCCGCGAGGCACTCGACCGCGCGCTGGACCCCGCCAACTATATCGGCCAGGCCACGGAAATCGTCGATGCCGTGCTGGCCGCGACGCGGGCCGGATAGCGCGGACGCGGGGCCGGCGCCATGCCGGCCCGGCTCTATAGCTGGCCGTACGAGTGCAGGCCGGACAGGAACATGTTCACGCCCAGGAAGGCGAACCCGGTGATCAGGAGGCCCACCAGCGCCCAATAGGCGGCCATGGTGCCGCGCAGGCCCTTGATCAGGCGCATGTGCAGCCAGGCCGCGTAGTTCAGCCAGACGATCAGCGCCCAGGTTTCCTTGGGATCCCACTGCCAGTAGGCGCCCCAGGCGTCGGCCGCCCACAGCGCGCCCAGGATGGTCGCCACCGTGAAGAAGGCGAATCCCACGGCGATCGCCCGGTACATGATGTCGTCCAGGACTTCGAGCGGGGGCAGGCGATCGGCGATGGGCCGGCGGAACAGCAGGATGGCGCCGACGATGATCGCGCCGATGCCGAAATACAGCATCCAGGTGGCCGACAGGCCCTGCGTGCGGAACACCATGGGTTCGGCGGCCAGCAGCACGCCCAGGACGAACAGCGGCGCCAGCTTGAGCCAGGACACCGTCCGGCCATGCTGCTTGACCAGGTAGGCGAAGCCCACCATGGCGGCCAGCGAGAACGTGCCGTAGCCGATGAAGTTGGCCGGCACGTGGATCTTCATCCACCAGCTCTTGAGCGCCGGCACCAGCGGCTGGATCTGGTAGGCGTCGCGCGCGAAGGAATACCAGAGCAGGAACACCACCGCCGAGGTGATCACCAGCAGCACGAAGCCCCCCAGCGCGCGCGTCGCGTAGCGCCGTTCGTAGTAAAGATAGAACAGGGCGGTGATGAGGGCGAAGAGGACGAAGACTTCGTACAGATTGCTGACGGGGATATGGCCGATGTCCGGCCCCAGCAGGTGGCCTTCGCGCCAGCGCACCAGCATGCCCGTGACGCCCGCGAACACGGCGCCCCAGGTCAGGGCGGTGCCCAGCCAGGCCGCCGTGGGGCTGACGAAGCCGATCCAGTAACAGACGGTGGCCAGCACGAACAGCGCGCTCATCCACAGGATGGCCGATTGCGAGGACAGGAGGTATTTCAGGAAGAACACCTGCTCGGCGCGCGCGAGGTCGCCGTGGTAGAGCAGAATCGCCAGGCCACTGGCCAGGGCGCAGGCGATCATCAGCCGGCGCAGCGGCCGCCACAGCCATCCCAGCCAGGCCAGGACCGGCACGGCCAGGCACAGGATGACCTTTTCGTAGTAGTCCATGGACACGCTGTAGCGGCTCAGCGCGAAGCCGGCGCCGACGGCGAGCAGCAGGAAGAAGACGACGTCGGTCCAGTCGGGCCGCCCGCGACGCGCGCGCGCGTCGCCCGTGTCGGAGAGCCCGTCCACCCAGGCGGCTTCGGACGGGGAAGTGACGGTATCGGACATGGTGGGTACCTCAGGATTCGGACAGCCGCGACAGCGCGCGCTTGAAGCGCTCGAATTCGCGATTAAAGTCCAGTGTACGCTTTTGCGAGGTCATGGCCGCCAGCAACCGGCTGCCCGGCCCTTGCGGGGCGGGGGCGATCCAGGCCCAGACGCGGCGGTCCCGCACGTAGAACATGGTGAACACGCCCACCACCAGCAGCAGGCAGCCCAGGTAGACGGAATTCTTGCCCGGCGTGCGGCTGACCTGGAAGACGCTGGCCTGCACGTGCTCGAAATTGGCCAGCGACAGGAAGACCGGCGCCGGATACAGGGACAAGTCCGACAGGGCGGCCACCGCCAGGCGCGACCAGGTCTCGGCGCGCTCCGCGGCCGGCCCGTCCTGCGGCAGCGCCGGCAGCCCGGCGCGCTCGCGCTCGACGGCACGCAGCTCGCCCATGGCAGAGCCCAGCAGGCGCACCACCACGTCGGCGGCGCGCTCCAGTTCGCCCGCGGGCACGTTGGTTTCCAGGAACCTGGCCACCGCCTGCAGCCCGCCGGTGGAGAACGTCTCGAGGGCGCGCTCGGCCGAGGTCTGCAGCGGCTGGGTATCGGCGCCCGCGGGAGCATTGGAGACGGCGAAGCGGCGCGCCGCCTCGCGGCGGGCCTGCGGATCGGCCAGCGCCGCGCGCAGCCGCATGAATTCGCCGACCGAATTGTCGTCGTCGGCGGGGATGCGCACGTAGCGGAAGTTCTCGCCCGGCGTGTCGCGCACGCCGGCCAGGAATACCGGGAAGCCGTCCAGCTCCACCGGCAGCATGTAGTTGTGGTACTGGTGCGCCTGGCCGCTGTCGTCGACCAGGCGGTATTCGATGCTGGGGCCGACATTGCGCAGGTGTTCGTTCTTCTTGCCCGCCGCGCTGCCGGTGACGGCCGCCACGTGCTCGCCCAGCGCCCGGGGCTGCGGATCCCCGCCGCCCGAAAGGTCCTCGACGTTGATCAGGCGCAGGCCCGTGAGATCGACCTGCATGCGCTTGCCGCCGGCCAGCGCGACTTCCGTCGAGCGGCCGATGGTGCCGTCGACGTCGAACGAGAAATCCCTGGGGCCGCTCAGCGGGTGCCCGACCAGGCGCACCTTGCTGCCGCCGTCGTCGAAGCTGGACTGGTAGACGGTCACGCCCTTGTAGCGCAGGGGCTCGTTGACCTCGATGGTCTTGTCGAAACGCTTGCCGGTATCCGGATCGGTGACCTCGACCTCGCTGGCGAAGCGGCTGGGCATGCCGGTCGAGTAATAGTCGATCATGAACTTCTTGAGCGTCATGGCGAAGGGCAAGGGCTGCACCAGCGCGCCCTCGCCCACCATCACCACGGCGTTGCTGGCCGATCCGCCTTCGGGGATCAGCACATTGGCCCGGAAGCTGGGGTTGCCCGCCGACAGCTTGCCGCTGGACGGGACCTCGGAGATCAGCATGTTCTCGACGATGGGATGCTTGCCTCCCAGCCACACCTGCAGGCGCACCGGCAGTTCGCTGTCGAGCAGGCCGCCGATACAGATGATGACGATGGCCGCGTGGGCAAAGATATAGCCCAGGCGGTTGCCGCTGCCGCGCTTGGCGGCCAGCAGCACGCCGTCGCCGTCGACGCGCTCGCGCACGGCATAGCCCTGCCGCTCCAGCCATCCGCGGACCTGCGCGGCGGTCTCGGGCACGGCGCCGGCGAAATCGGCCTGCGCCTTGTGGTGGAAGGACTGCAGGCTGGAGACGCGCAGGTTCTCGCGGTAGGAGCGCGCCTCTTTGAGCATTTTGGGGGTGTTGCGGGTCAGGCACAGGCTGGTGGAGACCACCAGGAACCCCATGATGAGCAGGAACCACCAACTGTTGTAGACGTGCCAGATCGAGAATTTGTCGAAGAATTCGTACCAGAAGGGGCCGAACTGATCGATATAGTTGTTGGACGGCTGGTTCTGCGGCAGCACCGTGCCGATCAGGCTGGCCACGCAGATGAAGACCAGCAGGCTGACGGCGAAACGCATCGAGCCCAGCAGCTCGAATATGTCGGCGGCCAGGCTGCGGCGGGGAGGACGGGAAGCGGGGACGGTCATAAACATAGGGGGGCGTGCATGGCCGCCCCCCTATTGACACCGATGCCGGGCAACGGTTCCGGCTTTTCGGCGATCAGCGCAATCCGGCTGCGTAATCGGAGACGGCCTTGATGTCGGCGTCGGACATGCGGTCCGCGATCTGCTGCATGGGCTCGCTGTTGGCCCGCTGCCCGCCGCGGAACAGCTTGAGCTGTTCTTCGATGTACGAGGGGAACTGGCCCGACAGGCGGGGATACTGGCCCGGGATGCCGGCGCCGTTGGCGGAGTGGCAGGACGCGCAGGCCGGCACATTGCGGTCGGGCAGGCCGGCGCGCCAGATGCGCTGGCCGAGTTCGACCAGGTCCTTGTGGCCGGCGGTGGCCGGCTGGGCCAGCGCCTGCTCGGACAGATAGGCGGCGACGTTGCGCATGTCCTGCTCGGTGAGCGGGCCGGCCATGGCGGTCATGGGCGTGGGCGAGCCGTCCGGCCCGTTGCGCACGGGGGCCTTGGCGCCTTCCTTGACCTTGAAGTCGACCAGCTGCTTGGCGAGGTATTCATGCGGCTGGGCGGCCAGGTTGGGGTTGGCCGGGATGGCGCTGTTGCCCTTGGCGCCGTGACAGGACGCACAGGCCACGATGCCGCGCGCGGCGTCGCCTTGCTCGAACAGCTGGCCACCCTTGGCGGCATCCGGTTTGGCGGGGCCGTTCGCGCCTTCGGCGGCAAACCCCGTGGACATGACGGATGCGCCGAGCACCAGCCCGCTCGCGACCAACATCCGGAACAGCACACGCTTCATGAAAAACCTCGACGATCGGATCTCGATCGGTCCGCCGCGCCCGGCGCGAACGTCCCTGTGTTTCTCGTGCCCGCCTGGCGCCGCCGGACCCGGGACGCGCACAGCCGGCACGAAAGCCTCTGTTGCAAACGGGCGATTATACAATAGGGTTCGCAACCAACCGTGTCGCCCCCCCGTGTCCCTCCTGCATCGCGCCTCGTTTCACGTCTCCGCCGCCCGGCTCGACCAATTGCCGCCGCCGGGCCCGCCCGAGGTATGTTTCGCGGGACGCTCGAACGCCGGCAAGTCGTCGGCCATCAACGTGCTGGCCAACCAGAAGCGCCTGGCCTTCTCCAGCAAGACGCCGGGCCGCACCCGCCTGATCAACATGTTCGGCCTGCCCGACCCGCTGGAGCCGGGCCAGGCGCTGGGCTACCTGGTGGACCTGCCGGGCTACGGCTACGCCTCGGTCGCCCAGGAGGCGCGCGAAGAATGGGCGGACGTGCTGGGCCGCTACCTGCGCGAACGCCCTTCGCTGGCCGGGATCGTGCTGCTGATCGACATCCGCCGCGGCGTCACGGCGCTCGACCGCCGGCTGGCCGACTGGGTGGCGCCCTCCCGCCGGCCCGTGCTGGCCCTGCTCACCAAGGCGGACAAGCTGCCCTACGGGCAGCGCATACGGGCGGTGGCGGAGGTCCGCAAGCAGCTATCGGACCTGGGCACGCTGCATGCCGTGCCTTTTTCGGCCACCGCGCGCATCGGCCTGGAAGAGGCCGCCGCCCACATCGAAAACTGGATTTCACCCAAGGTAGTGCCATGACCACGCCCCATCTCGTATCCGCCGACTTTCCCGCCGCCCGGCCGCGGCGCCTGCGCCGCGACGATTTCTCGCGCCGCATGGTGCGCGAGCACGTGCTGACGCCCGCCGACCTGATCTACCCGGTATTCGTGGCCGAGGGCAAGGGCCTGCGCCAGCCGGTGCCTTCCATGCCGGGCGTGGACCGGCTGTCGCTCGACACGCTGCTGCCCGTGGCCGAGGAATGCCTGGAACTGGGCATCCCGGCAATGGCGCTGTTCCCGGTGATCGACCCGTCCCTCAAGACGCCCGACGGCAGCGAGGCCGCCAACCCGGACGGGCTGGTGCCGCGCGTGGTCGCGGCCCTGAAGGACCGCTTCCCCGGGCTGGGCGTGCTGACCGACGTGGCGCTCGATCCCTACACCAGCCACGGCCAGGACGGCGTCATCGACGACGACGGCTATGTGCTGAACGATCTCACGGTGGACATCCTGCGCCGCCAGGCGCTGGTGCAGGCGGCGGCCGGGGTCGACATCGTCGCCCCCAGCGACATGATGGACGGGCGCATCGCCGCCATCCGCCAGGCGCTCGAGCACGACGGCCACATCTACACGCGCATCATGGCCTATTCGGCCAAGTACGCCAGCGCCTTCTACGGGCCGTTCCGCGACGCCGTGGGGTCGGCCGCCAACCTGGGCAAGTCCGACAAGATGACCTACCAGATGGACCCGGCCAACATCGACGAAGCCCTGCGCGAGGTCGCGCTGGACCTGCGCGAGGGCGCCGACATGGTCATGGTCAAGCCCGGCATGCCCTACCTGGACGTGCTGCGGCGGGTCAAGGACGCCTTCCGGGTGCCGACCTTCGTCTACCAGGTCAGCGGCGAGTACGCCATGATCCAGGCCGCCGCGGCCAACGGCTGGCTGGATCGGGACAGGGTCATGATGGAGTCGCTGACGGCATTCAAGCGCGCCGGTGCCGACGGTATTCTGACCTATTTCGCGCCGGACGCGGCCCGGCTGCTGCGCGGGCGGAACTGACTTTTTATTGCGTCGGCATGGGCCTTGCTTGCGGAATGCGGGCTGGGCATGGGTTCTCGAGCCTAGGGATACTCCCGATGGACGCACCCCCCGACCAACGAATCCCGCCACTACACTATCCCCGATCATCATTGACACAGGCTTCCAAGCAGCACTCACGGAGAACCGCAATGAAGAACCCTCGGGAACTCGACACCGTGGCGGACAACGCCCCCGCGCAGGCCACACGGCCCGCGCTGGACCGCCGCGGCTTCCTGGCCAGGGGCAGCGCCCTGGTCGGCAGCGCCGCCACCCTGGGCCTGGCCGGCAAAGCCGCCGCGCAGGCGGCGGGCAGCGGATCCGCCGCACCTCCCGCGTCCCCCGGATCCAACCTGCCTCCCAACGTCCCGCAGTGGTCGCGCCAACTCGGCGCCCCCACCGCCAGCCCTTACGGCAAACCCTCCAAATACGAAACCGACGCCATCCGCCACATGTATCCCGGGCTGAAAGAGCCCATGTCGGCCTACAGCACCACACCGCTGCAGGAACTGGACGGCATCATCACCCCCAACGGCCTGTTCTACGAACGGCACCACGCGGGCGTGCCGGAAATCGATCCCGCCCAGCACCGCCTCATGATCCACGGGCTGGTCGACACGCCCCTGATCTTCACGGTGGACGACGTGCGCCAGTTCCCCGCCGAATCGCACGTGTACTTCATGGAATGCTCGGGCAACCCCTCGTTCGTGCCGCCCTGGGGCAAGACGGCGGCCGAAGTCTGCGGCCTGGTCAGCTGTGCCGAGTGGACCGGCGTACCGCTCAAGACCCTGCTCCAGGAAGCCGGCATGCAACCGTCGGCCAAATGGGTCGTGGCCGAGGGAGCGGATGGCGCGTCCATGAACCGCAGCATCCCCATCGAGAAATGCCTGGACGACGTCATGGTGGTCTACAGCCAGAACGGCGAACGCCTGCGGCCGGAACAGGGCTACCCGCTGCGGCTGTTCGTGCCGGGCTACGAGGGCAATACCCACATCAAGTGGCTGCGCCGCCTGCACGTCACCGACGCGCCGGCCTACAGCCGCGAGGAAACCGGCAAGTACACCGACCTGATGGCCGACGGCCGGGCCCGCAAGTTTTCGTTCGTGATGGAGTGCAAGTCCATCATCACCCACCCTTCCGGCACCCACAAACTGAGGCGCAAGGGCATGCACGAGATACGCGGCATCGCCTGGAGCGGCCGCGGCAGGATCGTCCAGGTGGACGTCTCGATCGACGGCGGAGACAACTGGTTCCCGGCCAGGCTGCAGGAACCGGTGCTGGACAAGGCGCTCACGGCGTTTCGCGCGCCGTTCGAATGGCAGGGGGAGGAAAGAATCATCATGAGCCGCGCCATCGACGAAACAGGCTATGTCCAGCCTTCGCTGCAGGAACTGACCGCCGAGCGCGGCACGGTATCGTTCTACCACAACAATTCGATCCAGCCCTGGAAGATCGCGACGAGCGGGGAGGTGACCAATGGCCGCGCATAAGCTTGCTCTACTGGCGGGCACGGCCTGCGTGCTGGCCGCCGGCGCGGCGTGGGCCGCGCCGCCCTCAAAGTACGGCCTGGGCACCAAGGCCACCTCGGAGGAAATCGCCGGCTGGAACATCGAGGTCGCGCCGGACGGCAAGAACCTGCCGTCCGGAAGCGGTACCGTATCCATGGGCGAGAAGCTCTACCAGAACACCTGTGCCGCGTGCCACGGGGCCAAGCTCGAAGGCGGCATCGGACCGGCGCTGGTCGGCGGCCAGGGCAGCCTGGCCACGGACAAGCCCGTCAAGACCATAGGCAGCTATTGGCCGTACGCCACCACGGTGTTCGACTACATCCGGCGCACCATGCCGTTCCAGGCGCCGCAATCCCTGACCAACGACGAGGTGTACGCGGTCACCGGCTATCTGCTGCACATGAACAAGCTGATGCCGGCCGACGCCAGGGTCGACGCCAAGGCGATCATGGCGGTCAAGATGCCCAACCGCGACGGCTTCTACCTGGACGATCGCCCGGACGTTCATGATCGGCCCTGCTACCACGATTGCCTGAAGAAGCCTTAGCGCCGGCCAGGCCCCCGGGGCCGGGACGTCCGGCCTCGAGGGGGGAGGCCGCCCGCAACAAACTCCGGCGGCGACGGCCGAGGACGGCACGGGCCTGCGGCTAACCCGGGCTATGGGAGCCGGCGACGGAGCGGCTCACGGCGCATTCCCGACCACGCCGGCCCGCCGGGTCGGCGGCCGTCAGCCAGGGCCCGCTTCCCGGGCCGCAGCGGCGCGCCGCCCCAGCGCGTGCACGAAAGCGAAGCTCAGCGCCGGCAGGGCCACCGCGACCGCGGCGAATACGCCTTCCAGGCCCGCCTCGTCGACGGCCAGGCCGACCATGGCCACGCCCGCGGCCTGACCCAGGAACAGGAAGGAAGCGAACAGCGAGACGGCGGTGCCGCGCACCTGCGGCGTCATCTGGGTGGCATGGGTCTGCAGCGTGTTGTGCAGCAGGTAGTAGCCGAAGCCCACCGCCAGGCTGGCGGCGACCGACCAGCCCCAGCCCGGCCCGAGCCAGTAGGCCAGGAAGGCCGCGGCCAGCACCACGCCGCCGGTGGCCGCGAGCCCGCGCTCGCCGATCCCGGACAGCAGGCGGCGCGCCACGGCGACGTATACCAGCCCCCCGAGCGCGTAGACGGCGACCACCGCGCCCGCCGCCGTGGGCGCCAGGCCGTAGCGCTGCTGCAGATAGGCCGGCACGAAAGACAGCACGCCGAACACCAGCGCGCCTTCCAGCATGACCGTCACGAGCACCACGCGCGCCCAGCGCACGCGGACCACCTGGCGCATGGGTCCCAGCATCCCCGCGCCGCGCGGCGCCTTGGCCGCGGATGGCTCGGAAGGGCGGCGCAGGTACATCAGCGCGCCGGCGGTCAGGAAGACGAGGGCCAGGAAAACGAAGGCCCAGCGCCAGCCCAGCGTATCGGTGAAGAAGCCGCCGTACAACTGGCCGGCGGCCACGCCCAGGATCACGCCGGTCAGGAAGCGCGCCAGCGTGGCCTGGCGCTGTTCGTACTCGACATGGTCGCCTATCCAGGCCATGGACAGGGGCACGATGCCGGCGCTGAAGGCGCCGGTGACCATGCGCCACGCGATCAGGCTATCGAGCGAGGCCGAGAACGCGGCGCCCAGGCTGCCCGCGGCGCACAGCAGCGTCGCCGCCGTGACCATGCGGTACTTGCCGTAGCGGTCGCCCAGGGGGCCGTAGAAGAACTGCAGCACGCCGTAGGCCATGACGTACCAGGTCACCACGTGGGATGCTTCGCCCATGGTCACGCCGAATTGCCGCGACAATTCCGGCAGCATGGGGTCGCAGACCCGCACCGAACTCGACGCGGCGAAGGCCGAGAGCGCGCACAGCATCAGGACACGGGACGCGGCGGCGTGAGCCGTGGACGGGGCGGCCATGCGTCAGGGCGCCAGCACGCGGTCCAGCGTGGCGGTGAAGCGTTCGGCGTTCTGGAATCCGATCACCCGCGCGCCATCGAGCTCGCGGCCGCCGGGTCCGAAAAAGATGATGCCGGGGGGCCCGAACAGCCTGAAGCGCGACAGCAGCGCGCGGTCGTCCGGATTGTTGGCCGTGACGTCGGCCTGCACCAGCAGCATGCGCGACATGCGTTCGGCGACGCCGGGATCGCCGAAGGTGAACTTTTCCATTTCCTTGCAGGACACGCACCAGTCGGCGTAGAAGTCCAGCATGACGGGACGGTCGCTGCGCGCCAGCAGGGCATCGAGCTCGGCGCTCGTGCGCACGCGGGTGAAGGCGGCGCCCTGGGCGGATGCCGCCGCGGGATCCGCGCGGCCGGCCGCCAGGTGTGCCAGGGGCTGCAGCAGGTCGCGCCCGCCGCTGGCCACGCCGAACGTCAGCAGCACCGCGCCCAGCGCCAGCATGAGCCCCAGCCCCTTGGCGAATACCCGGCCGATGCCCGCGGCCTCGGGCAGGGCATCGAAGGCGCGCAGCAGCACCGCGGCGGCGGCGGCCAGCAGGGCCCAGCCCAGCATCTGCAGCCAGGTGGGCACGACCGGCATCAGCATCCACCAGGCGGTGGCCAGGAGCAGCATGCCGAAGAAGCGCTTGACGCTTTCCATCCAGGCGCCCGCGCGCGGCAGCAGCGCGCTCGAGGATGCCCCCACCACGAGCAGCGGCACGCCCATGCCCCAGGCCATGGCGAACAGCGCCGCGCCGCCCAGCGGGACATCGCCGGTCTGCGAGATGTACAGCAGGGCTCCAGCCAGCGGCGCCGCCACGCACGGCCCGACGATCAGGGCGGAGATCGCCCCCATGACCAGCGCGCCGGTGGCCCGGCCGCCGGGGATGCCCGAGGCGCGCTCCGAGAGCCGCGCCTGCAGGTTCGCCGGCACCTGGAACGTGAAGACATCGAACATGGCCAGCGCCAGCACGGCCAGCAGCGCGGCGAACACGCCCAGCACCAGGGGGGTTTGCAGCCAGGCGGCCAGGCCCGCGCCGCTCAGGCCGGCGGCCACCCCCATGACGGTGTAGACCACCGACATGCCCAGCACATAGGCCGCGGCCAGGCCGAGCCCGCGCAGCCGGGATGTCTGCTCCTTGCGGTCGCCGACCACGATGGCCGACAGGATGGGCACCATGGGCAGCACGCAGGGCGTGAAGGCCAGCAACAGGCCCAGCAGGAAGAATACGCCGGCGGTGCGCAGCCAGCCGGCGTCGGCGATCAGCCCGGCCAGGCCTTCGTCGCCGGCCGAGACCAGCGCGGCGATGCCGGTCCCGGCGCCCGCGCCGGGCTCGCCGGCCTGGCGCGCGGCCCCTTCGGAAAAACCGGCGCCCCCCGAGCCCAGCGTATACCCGCCGCCGGCGGCCGGCACCAGGCGCACCTGGCTCTCCATGGGCGCATAGCACAGGCCGGCGTCGGCGCAGCCCTGGCTGGTCACCGTCAGCACCATCGGTTGCGGCGACGGCGCCACCGGCAGGCGCACCGCGACGGCGTCGTGGTAGACCTCCATGTCCTTGCCGAAGGTCGGGTCATGCTTGACCTGGCCGGCAGGAAACTGCGCCGGCCCGTATCCGGCTCCGGGCGGCGTCAACGCGAAATCGAAGCGCTCGCGGTACATGTAGTAGCCGGGGGCGATGCGGAAATGAATCTCCACCGTGTCGGCAGCGGCCATGGACGCCGAGAAGGCGAAGGCCTGCTCCGGCTCCAGGAAGTCTTCTTCCGCCTGCGCGGGCGCCAGCGCGCCGAGGAGAAGGGGCAGGAGCAGCAATGCCCGCAGCCAGCGCATGCGCGAGCAAAGCAGGGCCGCGGCGGCGGGGAATGTGGCGCACAGGCGCGCGTAGGCATGCAGCATGGCGATAAGTCGTCAGGTCTTGGCGGCGGTCTCGGCCCGCACCCAGTCGAGGTAGGCCGGCAGGCCGCCGGCGACCGGGATGGCCAGGATTTCGGGAACATCGTAGGGGTGCAGCCTGGCCAGCGCCTGGATCAGGGCTTCCTGGCGGCCCGCGGTGGTCTTGATCCAGAGCGGGATTTCCTCGGCGCCTTCGATCCCGCCCTGCCAGGCATATATGGACAGCATGGGGGCGCCCAGGTTCACGCAGGCGGCCAGGCCTTCCTCGACCAGTACGTGGGCAATGCGCTTGGCCAGCAGGAGATCGGGCGCATTGCCGATGACCAGCACGACCTCGTCGTCACGCGACATGCGGAACTCCGGAAACAGGGGCCCGGCGCCCGACCGGCGCCGGCGGACTATTGTATCGGGTCGGATGCCCCGGCGGCCGCGCCCGCATGCCGGACGCCGCGGCGGAATGCCCAATGAAAAGGCGGGCACGAGGGCCCGCCTTTCCCGATACCGTTCGACGCCCGGCTTATTCGGCCGAATCGTCGCCCGCGTCTTCCTGGGGCTCGGGACGGTCCACCAGTTCCATGAAGGCCATGGGGGCGTTGTCGCCCTGGCGGAAGCCCATTTTGAGCACGCGGGTGTAGCCGCCGTTGCGCGACTGGTAGCGCGGGCCGATTTCGGCGAACAGCTTGACCACCGCGTCGCGGTCGCGCAGGCGGGCGAAGGCCAGGCGCTTGTTGGCCAGGGTCGGTTCCTTGCCCAGCGTGATCAGGGGCTCGATGACGCGGCGCAGTTCCTTGGCCTTGGGCAGGGTGGTCTTGATCGCTTCGTGGGTGATGAGCGAGACGGCCATGTTGCGGAACATGGCGAGGCGGTGGCTGCTGGTGCGATTCAGCTTACGCAGGCCGTGACGATGACGCATGATGTTTCCTTACGAATCTAGGGGGCGGCTCGGCCGCCGGGTGGTTCCGGTTCTTCTATCGGCGCATCGCGCCGCGGTCCGGTGGGATTGCTCTACTGCTTCTTGCTGCGGGCTCCGGCAAGGCCCGGGACGAAACCCCCGGCCTTGCCGAAAAGCCGTCTCAGGGCCGTTCCAGGCCCAGGGGCGGCCAGTTCTCCAGCTTCATGCCCAGGGTCAGGCCGCGGGCGGCCAGGACTTCCTTGATCTCGTTGAGCGACTTGCGGCCCAGGTTGGGGGTCTTGAGCAGCTCGTTCTCGGTGCGCTGGATCAGGTCGCCGATGTAGTAGATGTTCTC